>ERZ1034969.13-NODE-13-length-144642-cov-23.466259_pt1 | contig 144642 bp, 130 predicted proteins | sample MGYA00520624_ERZ1034969 | MGnify/ENA primary metagenome ERZ1034969 (study PRJEB33766, sample SAMN09781776) | gut metagenome | biome: gut microbiome | host: Homo sapiens | place: Madagascar | study: EMG produced TPA metagenomics assembly of the PRJNA485056 data...
TGGTTTATTTGTCTCGGACTCTTCGAGCCCTCGACGGGGCTCATAGCCCCACAATGAAAAAACCTGCACCTGGAAAGCTTCGCTAAGCTGCTGCTGACCGGTGCAGGTTTCTATTTTGTTAAATTCTAAAAAGCAGAGGGAAAATCGTAATTGAACTTACTTCCGGATGATGACCCGGGTGCCTATCGGTGCCATCTTATAAAGCTTTGCGGCATTCTTTCGCGGCATATTCGGACAACCGTGAGAGCCGTTTTTCTTATAGATGGTGCCGCCGAATTTGGAGCGCCAGGATGCATCGTGAATACCATATTCACTTCCGATAAAGGCCATCCAATATTTTACGTAGCTGCTGTAGCCATTTCCGCGAAGCGTGATGTTTCGTGATTTGCTCCGGAGGCGGAAATGACCTTTCGGTGTTCGGTTTCCCGGACCGCCGGTGACCACATTGCTCTTTAGTTTGACCTTGCCCTTGACGTAGTACTTCAGCGTCTGATCGCTGATATCAACCAGAATATATTTTTTGTAATTGTACAGACCGTAGCTTGCCCGGCGGTATTGCTTCTTGGTGATGGCACCGGTCTTCTTGTTGGGACGGATGGTGACATCGTGGTATTTAAACGCCTTGGTTTTCGCCTTGGCGGCGGAATCGAAATAGTAGTAATACTTTCCGGACTTCACCATCTTCTTGGTGGTGAGCTTTCCGCCTTTATTGCAATAATAGGTGTTGCTCTTCCAACGGAAACGACCTTTTGCCGTGCGAATCACTCCTTTTCCATCGGCGTAATAATACGCCTTGCCGATTTTCAGAATTCCTCTTTGCAGGATACCGTCGTTATTGAAATAATACTTTTTTCCCTCGATGGTATTCATTCCGGTGACAAAATGATTCTCCGTATCATAGTAGCGGGTCTCATTGTTGTCCGAAACCCAACCCAGGTTTTTTGGAGCTTCCGGGGTGGTTGGGTTTTCCGAGGATGCAGAATTTTCCGGTTTCTGTTCTTGATTTTGTTCCGGATTCTGTTCCGAAACCGCTGAATTCGACTCTTTCGAAGCCGGCGGTTCGCCGGATTCTTGCTGCACCGCGGAATCGGTACCGGTGGCAGCGGTGTCTGCTGCGAAGACGCTGTTCATGCTTAGCGCCAGGGTTAGGACGAGCAGCAGCGCGAAAAATGAAATAAACCGATTCTTACCAAAATGTTTCATCAGTCTGAATTCCTTCCTTTGATTTTCTGATAATTATTCCCATTCAGTGTAGCCCTTTTCGTAACAGAAAGCTATAACCGAATGGTTCAATTCTGGGGACTGCATTGGGAACTACAATGTCCAATAATTTAGATCCACCCGTCCTTTAATTCCCGGAACCTTCCCGGAGCTGGTGTACTGCCAGCATCGGTATGAACCCTTGTAGGTGACGGTGTCGTTGTACTGCGCCACCCATACCTGATACCTGGACAGTTTCTTCATATCCAGGTTGTTGTTGAGCCAGCTGGTGCTGGCATAGATCATCGGGGTATAGCCTTTGGATTTCACATAGTCGCAAAAAGCTTTTACCGCTGCGGTTCGCTTGGTCCGGTTCAGCTTTGAGGAGGATGCTCGTCCGCCCGGATAATTCTCGGTATCGATAACCAGCGGCAAATTGAGTTTGCAGCCGGATTCCTTCACCTGCTTGACGGCGAAGGCGGCTTCCGCCTGAGCTTCTTTTACCGTTCGTGCCTGCGAGAAGTAGTAGGCCCCTACGTCCACCCCGGCTTCGGTGGCCTTCCGCATATTATCCTTAAAGGTACTGTCTGCACAGCGTTTGCCGTTGGAAGTTCCGGAGTAGCCGCACCGAAGAAAGGCGAAACTGATGCCGCCGGATTTCACCTTCGCCCAGTCGATATCCTTCCCTTGATAATAGGAAACGTCGATGCCTTTCATATATTTCCGATTCGAAGAGATAATGGATCCGGATGCGTTCGCAGTGTAGGTGTATTTTCCCACCTTAAAAGTGCCGGTGAGGGCAGCGGCCTTCGGCCCGGCGTAGTATATGTTGCTCCCGCTGAAATAAAAGCGATTGGTATACAGGGTGCCGCTCTTTCGGCTGTAGTAGGACTTTCCCTTCCATGTAATCCGGCCGGCCTTCTTCCGCAGCTTTCCGGTGGAAGTGGAGTAGTAATAGTACTTTCCCCATTTGTGCACGCCCACCTTGATGCGCCCGTCGGAACCGGCTCGATAGGTGTACTTTCCGATGCGGAAGGACTTGCTCTTCTGAATCTTCCCGCCTTTTCGAATATAGTAACGGTTCTTCTTCCAGGTGACAAAGCCCTTGGACTTCCGAAGCCGCCCCTTGCTGCTGGAGTAATAATAGCTCTTTCCCCATTTGTATACGCCTGTTTTTATTTGACCTTTTTTGTTCGCCCGATAGGTGAATTTACCCACCTTGAAAGTCTTTCCGGTTTGAATTCGGCCGCCTTTTCGAACGTAATATTTATTTCCGTTCCAGGTGACAAATCCGGCTTTCTTGCGAATTTTCCCCTTGCTGTCCCGGTAAAAATAGTATTTCCCTTTGCGAAGGACCCCGGCTTTGCTCTTGGGTTTGGACGGTTTCTCGGACGGCGGCTGGATTGCGTTCGCTTCTTTTACCGTAAAACGCATCCGGACACTGTCTTCATATAGGATTTCCCAGCTGCCGATTGCATCGGTGCTCAGAAGATAGAGACCTTTCGAATCTGGCTGAAGGAGGATTTCCTTAGACGAATCGGTGGAACGCTGCCGGAGAACCGGTGCGGTGCCGGAGTCTTCCTGCGAAGAGGTGCCGGATTCGGTGGATTCGGCAGCTGAAAAGCGCAGGTATATTTTCTTATTCTGCTCAAAAGTGACCGATTGGTTCGAATCGCAGCTTTGCCAGCTTTCTGCATTGGTCGGATCCGCAGTGTATTGCAGGACATCCGTTTCCCCGAAGCAGAGGAGGGGAGTGAGCATCACTGCCAATGCGATGATGACAGATAAAATATTTCGATGGTATTTCATGAAAAAATCCTTTCATTTGATGGTTGATGACGGAATAAAATCTGCATTGTTACCCCTTGATTATAATATAGGAGCTTCCGGAAGGGAAGAATATAAGGGAAAACAAGAAAGAGATGAGGGAAAACCTCATCTCTTTCTTCGGGAATGTGATACGGTATGTGTAGGTTGTACCGAAATCAGATTCTCATGTGTATAGGTGTGTAAATTTATGATGGCGATTTAATAATACCAGTAGTCCATATCTACGCGGGTGCTGATTCCGTTTACTTTGCCGGAACTGGTGTACTGCCAGCATTTATAGGAGCCGCCGTAAGTGACCTTCTTGTAATACTGAGCAACCCATACATAGTAGTTAGACAGCTTGCTCATATTGAGCTGATTATTTAGCCAGCTGGTGCTGGCATAGATCATCGGCGTATATCCTTTGGCTTTTACCTGCTTGCAGAAGGCTTGAACCGCTTTGGTTCTATTGGTCTTGGAAAGTCTGCTGCTGGAGGCCCGTCCGGGCAGGTTTTCCGTATCGATAACAACCGGGTAGGTAACCTTCACACCGGATTTCTTAATCTGTTTAATGCAGTAATCCGCTTCTTCTTTACCTTCTTTTGCATTGATTGCTGTCGTGAAGAAGTATACGCCCACATCGATTCCGGCTGCTTTTGCGCCCTTGATGTTTCTCATAAAAGTACTGTCGGTGCACAATTTGCCGTTGGTGCTTCCCCGGTAACCGCAGCGAATGATGGCGAACTTCACGCCGGATGCTTTCACTTTCTTCCAGTTGATTTTGTACTGGAAATAGGATACATCGATGCCGATGACCTTGCCGGTATTCAGCTCGATAATCCGGCCCGTGGATGTGGTCTTGTATTTCTTTCCATCCACTTTGAAGGAGCCGGTCCGAATGGCACCGGTGGAGGAGACGTAGTACCGGTCTCCGCTTACAGTGATGAACTGATCCTGATAAATCTTTCCGCCGGATGCGGCATAGTACCGCTTTCCGTCGTAACTAATCCAACCCTTGGTGGTCTTCACCCGGCAGTTGGAATCGCCGTAATAGTAATCGGATCCGTATTTGAAGATTCCTTTTCCCAGGCGGCCGGTGGCATACGCCTTATAAGTGTAGCCGGAAACCTTGAAGGTGTGACCCCATTCAATCTTTCCTTCGGAATTCACATAGTAGCGGTCTCCGTTGTAATTGACAAATCCCGGGGTGGTCTTTACCACGCCGTTGCTGTCTGCGTAGAAGCGGGAAACGGTTCCGTATTTGAAGACGCCGGTTCCCAGTCTTCCGGTTGCGTAAGCCTTATATCTCTTTCCTTTTAACTTCAAGGTGTGACCGGTATAGATGGTGCCGCCTTTGGTGACGTAGTAGCGATTGCCGTCGTATTTCACGAATCCCGCGGTGGTCTTCACCTTGCCGGAAGAGGCATCGGAGTAGTAGTAATTATCTTCATGAGAAAAATGTCCTTTAACAAGGCGACCTTTCTCATCAAAAAAATACTTGCTTCCCTTGATGGTGGCAAAGCGGTTTTTGTAGTATTTGCCGCTCTTGTAGTAGTAGTACGTATAGGAACCGGACTTCTTCCAGCCGGTCTTGCTCTTCTTGGTTGCTCCCTGAGCCGGAACCATGGCCAGCGCAAAAATAAGAAGCACCGCCAGAATTGCGATTCCGATATTGATTTTCTTCGTGTGTTTCTGAATCATAACGCTTTTGTCATCGTCCTTTCTTAAATACCTGTAAGGATAATATCATTGTTGGGAATAAAATGCAATAATATTATTTGTAAACTGGCAGAAATATTTTATCGGTTAACTTGTGACAGGGGCGGTTATGTGCTAAAATCGCACTATATTGAGGTGATACCAATGAGATACATCAGATATTGTACAAATCTTATGACTGCCGGCGTTTTTATTCTGTTGAACCGGATTATCGGCATCTTCTGTCCGGTGCGAAAGAACAAGGCGGTATTTATTTCCGACGTTCGCGGGGAGAACGGCGGAAATTTAAAGTGCGTATACGATGCCATGGGCGAAGACTACGAGAGAGCCACGTATTTCAAAGCGGATCGGCGGAATTGGAGTTCCTTCGGAAAATTCTGCAAACTGGTCTATGACATGACCACGGCAGAAGTTGTTTTTCTGGAGGATTATTTCCGTTACACGTCGTACTACAAGGTGCGAGAAGGTCAGAAAATCTGCCAGCTGTGGCATGGTGCCGGCGCCTTCAAGAAATTCGGATACAGCCGGGCGGAAGGAAATGAGAATATTCGTATCCATAAAGGATACCGGAAGTATACCCACGTGATTACCAGCAGCGAAGCCATCAATTCTTGCTATGCAGAGGCATTCGGCGTAACTCCGGATAAAGTGCGGGCCACCGGTGTTCCCCGGACGGATATTTTTTTCGATGAGGAATACTTGAAGGAAACGAAGACACAGCTGCACGAAGCGTATCCGCAGCTGCGGGGAAAGAAACTGATTCTCTTTGCACCAACGTATCGAGGCCTTCGGGCGGATGATGCAAGCTATGATTTCAACCGGATTCCGCTGGATGAAATCTACGAAGCGCTTCACGAGGAATATGTGTGGGCCTTTAAATGGCATCCGGCACTGTACAACAATATTGCAAACGGCAAAGTCCGGATGCCGGATTTCGCAATGTATCCGGATTTCTTTCTGGACCTTTCGGAAGAACGGGAAATTAACGATATCCTGACGGTTACGGATGTGATGATTACGGATTATTCTTCCGTTATTTTCGATTACTATTTGACCGGCGGCAGGGTGGTGTATTATCCGTATGATTTCGACACCTACTATAACGGCCGGAGCTTCTATTTTGATTACGGAGAATATCTCTTTGGCCCGGTGGCAAAGACACCACAGGAACTTATTGCGGCAATTCAGTCGCCGACGGAGGATGAATCGGAGATTCGCCGGAAGTTCGGAAAGAAATACATGTCCGCATGTGACGGCCACGCCACGGAACGGGTTATCCAATGGGTATTTGACAGAAACGGGAGTGAGGAATGCAGATAATGCTGAAAATCGCCATTGCCATCTGCAACGGCATCTACGGAATTCACAAGCTGTTCCCGGTTCGGAATCGCATCGCCATGGTGAGCCGGCAGAGCAGCACCTTGACGTTGGATATGCGTCTCCTAAAGGAAGAATTGGAACGACAGAATCCGGAGGTGGAGATCGTCACGCTGAACCGGATGATTCCACCGGGATTGGCGGGTAAAATTAAATATCTTTGGTACATGGTGACCCGGGAGATGCACGTCTTCGCTACATCCAGAGTCGTACTTCTGGAAGGGTATTGCATCAATGCCAGCATTCTCCATCATCGGAAGGAGCTTTCCATTATCCAGCTGTGGCACGCACTGGGTGTGCTGAAACAGTTCGGGTACTACGCGGTAGGAACGGAAGAGGGACACAGCGAGGCCTTGGCAAAGGCGATGCACATGCACGAAAATTACGAATATGCCATCTGCAGCAGTGAATTCTGTCGGCCCTACTATGCGAAGGCCTTTCGTATGCCGGAATCTCGGGTAAAAGTATGCCCGCTGCCGCGGACGGATTTGCTGACGGACCGGGAATACCATCGCCGAAAGCGGGAAGAGATTATTCGGAGGTATCCGGAATTGGGCAAACGCCCCAATGTCCTCTATGCTCCCACATTTCGAAATGGAGAGGATATCACAGAACATTTAGATTCTTTATTCGAAGCGTTCAATTATGAAGAGTATAATCTGATAGTGAAACTCCATCCGGTGGACCGAACCGGCATCCATCGAGATGAGATTTTTGAATGTCCGGAATTTACGGCGATGGAGCTGTTCAGTCTAGCGGATGCGTTGATTACGGACTATTCATCTATCATTTATGAAGCGGCGGCAGCGGAAATTCCAATCTTCCTATACACGTTCGATTTGGATCGATATCTGGAGCGGAGAGGTTTTATCATCGATTTCATGAAGGATATTCCGCTGGAGAAATATCGGAAGCCGACCGAGTTGCTGGAACGGGTGTATGAAGATGTGAAAAGAAGGGCGGAAGGAGCCGATATGTGTCCGGATGAAAATCGGTCTTTCATTGAGAAATACGTGCAGCCGGGGACCGGAAACACCCGTCGCTTGGCGGAATGGGTGCTTCAAAATCTGGAACAATCCCGTAATTCTTGAACAATAACAGAATTTGGGATATAATTATACGATTAAACTCTGATGGTCAAGGGAGGAAGAAAAATGATATACGGTGTAGTTCTGGCAGGTGGTATCGGTAGCCGGATGGGAAATGTGGATCGTCCGAAGCAGTATCTGCACATTGGAAAGAAACCGATTATTGTTCATACAGTAGAAAAATTTATTATCAATGACAATTTTGAGAAGGTTATCGTTCTGTGCCCGGCACAGTGGATTACATATACCAAGGATTTGTTCCGGAAGCACCTTCCGGAGAACAGCAATGTGGTTGTAATTGAAGGCGGAAAAGATCGAAACGGCACCATCATGAATGCCATTCGCTATATTGAAGAAACCGACGGATTGGATGAAGAGACTTCATTGGTGACACACGATGCGGTTCGTCCTTTTGTGACGCATCGGATTCTGGAAGAGAATGTGGAATCCGTTCGAGATGGCGTTGCTTGCGATACGGTAATTCCGGCAACGGATACCATCGTAGAGAGCCTCGATGGAGAGACCATCGCCAACATTCCGAATCGGGCCAACTACTATCAGGGACAGACTCCGCAGAGCTTCCGGGCGAAGCGATTCAAGGATTTGTATGAAACCTTGAGCGAGGATGAGAGAAAGATTTTGACCGACGCAGCGAAGGTATTTGTTGTTAAGGGTGATAAGGTAGCATTGATTAAGGGAGAGACCTTTAATATCAAAGTAACCTATCCGTATGATCTTCAGTTGGCAGAAACGCTGCTGGGAGGAGAGAAGTAATGCTGAATACAGTATATAGACTTGTAGAGCCGAGACGCATTGAGTCGGAATTTTCCGACATTGATGTAAATGGAGATTCGGTACTGGTTCGACCGACACATCTTTCCATTTGCAATGCGGATCAGCGCTATTTTCAGGGAACCAGGCCACCGGAAGTGCTGAAGAAGAAATTACCGATGGCGTTGATTCACGAAGCAATCGGTGAAGTAATCTACGATCCGGCAGGAGATTTTGAATCTGGCCAGAAGGTGGTAATGGTACCGAATACTCCGATAGAGGAGGATGACATCGTTGCGGAGAACTATTTGCGCAGCAGCAAATTCCGTGCCAGCGGATTTGACGGTTTTATGCAGGATATCGTAGCCATGAGACGAGACCGAGTTGTGGCCGTGCCGGACGGAATCGACGATTACGTTGCTGCTTTTACCGAACTGGTATCCGTAAGCTATCACGCCATCGATCGCTTTGACCGGAAAGCACATGGAAGAAGAAATGTGCTGGGCGTATGGGGCGATGGAAATCTTGCTTTTATCACATCATTGCTTTTGAAGAAGAGATTCCCGGAGAGCAAGGTGTACATTTTCGGAAAGCATGAATACAAGATGGACGACTTCGCTTTTGCGGACGAGACTTTCTTCATCGATGCCATTCCGGAAGATTTGAGAATCGATCACGGGTTTGAGTGCGTGGGCAAAGCCGGTTCCGGTACATCCATCAATCAGATTATCGACTACATCAATCCGGAAGGATGCATTGCGGCTTTGGGCGTTTCCGAAGACCCGGTACCGATTAATACTCGAATGATTTTGGAGAAAGGATTGACACTCTACGGAAGCAGCCGAAGCAGTGCGGATGATTTCCGCCATTTGCTGCAGTTCTACAAAGAGCATCCGGAAGTGGTGGATTATCTGTCCAGCATTATCGGAGAAATCGTAGAGGTCCGCACCATCAAGGATATGACCCATGCGTTCGATGCGGATATCCAGAAACACGGCGGAAAGACCGTCATGGTGTGGAAGAAATAACGAAAGGATTATAGAAATTAATGTCACCAAAGGTATCGGTTATTATTCCGGCATACAACGCAGCGGCAACATTGCCGCGAATGCTGGATGCAATCAAGGCACAGACATTTGAAAACTTTGAAGTTGTTGTAATTAACGATGGATCCAAAGATGATACTCAGAGTGTTTTAGAGCAGTATCAATCGGAGGATTCCAGAATTCGGGTATTCTATCAGGAAAATCAGGGCGTCAGTGCAGCCAGAAATCATGGTCTGAATGTTGCTCAGGGAGATTATATCGCCTTCTTCGATGCCGATGACGAAGTGCCGGAGAATGCGTTGAACGACCTCTACCATGCGGCCAGAGAGCATATGGCGGATTTGGTAATCGGGCGTCATACTATACAGTACATGACGGAAGATTATATGCCGAAATCCTCTAGAAATCTCTCGAATGAAACGGATATTCCGAAGTATCATAAGTCTCTTTGCTGGAATTTCACCCTTTGCAATAAGTTGTTCCGACGTTCTCTAATTGAAGAATTTCAATTGAGATTCAATGGAACGAAGCATGCCGAGGATGGACTGTTTATTTTCCGATATATTCAAAAAGCGGAGAAGATTACAGGTTGCCCGTCCATCGTGTACAAATATGTGAAGAATTCCTTCTGGGAAGATGCTTCTCTCAGTCAAAAGGCGAATTCGTCCTCATTCAAAGACCTTCGTCGAAATTTGATGGAAATAATTCAGGTAATTGATGAAGAGTCGGCAGAAAGTTTGAACGAAGTAAACGCTTCTGATGCCACTCAGGCGGCGAAAGATGAGATGTTCTGGAATTGGAAATTGATTCGGTCGACCATGTGGAAGCGATTCGCTCAAATTTCGATTCTGGATGAGTATTATCGGCTGCTTTGGAACAGTGATGAGGAACTCTATTCGCTTCTTCAGAAATCATTGGAAGAATGCAGAGAGAATATGTTCCCGACTCAATGGAAAGCTTTATTGGAAGACAATTCAGACCTTCAGATGGATGTGGGACTGATGAATCGGGAGGAGCTTGCGGAGAATCCACTTCTTTCGGTCTTGGTAACAGCAGAACTTCCCAAAGAATCTGTAGAGAAGTTGTTGGAAGCGTATTACGGGCAAATTTTCGTTTCATTCGAAATCCTTTTGGATGAAGCCTTGATAGATGTCGTTCCGGAAACTTATCTGAAAAAAGAAAACTTTCACGTGCGGCCACATGCCAATTTGGCGAAATGGAAAAAGACGGCGCTGCAGGAAGCAAAGGGCACCCATTGCATTATAGTGGAGGAACCGGTATATCCGTCGACTCGAACCGTTGCACAGATGATGAAGCGGATTCATGACAAAACATTTATCACTGCGCCGATTTGTAAAATTGACGGAGAGCGTTTTCATAAACTGGAGGCACAGTCCACTGTATTTACAAACGAATTCTCGGTAATAAAGAAGCGTTCCCAATACAATCAATTGGATGCAATATGGAGCAATAAGATTTTCAGCATAAAAAATCTCCTGGCAAAGAAGCGATTGTTTGAATCGGATTCCACGAAGGACTTGAATCGATTATACGGAAATTTTTCTTACATTAAGTTCGAAGATAACTCCTTTGTTACAAATATGAGTGACAGTGATATTCTGCGAAAGGTCAAGAACGTTGGAGTCAAGCTTGGGTACAAGCGAAAGCTCCGCAAGGAGGAAAAGCGCCTGAATCGAATTGAGAAGGAAAGCACCGAGGTAGAAACCATATCCCTTCGTTTGAAGAAGTGGCGAAATCGCAAGCTGCGAGAAGGATATAAATTCTTGACGTTAAAAGTATTGTTTCCGGTATATTACAAGTGGCATGCACGGAAACCGATTGAGAAAAACAAAGTTCTTTTTATCGTCAATCGAAAGCCGGCATTGCCGAATTCCATGACTTACGTTCACAATCTGTTGGAAAAATCCGGTAAGTTTAACATTCATAATAAATTCCTGTTGAACCTATCGCTTCGCTATCGACAGAAATTTAAGGTGGATTTGGATTTAATCAAGGACTTGGCAACCGCAAATTACGTGTTCTTGGATGAGGCGACAGTGACCACTTGCGGAATCAATAAGCGACCGGAAACAAAAATCGTTCAGCTTTGGCATGGATGCGGTGCATTTAAGAAGTTCGGATTTAGCACAGCGGACAAGATTTTTGGCGGAAATGCAAAAGAGCAGAAACGGTATCCGATGTATCGCAATTTCGATTTGGTGTGCGTCAGCAGCCCGGAAGTGGTATGGGCTTACGAGGAGGCCATGCAGCTGAAAGGTGTGGGTAATGTTAAGCCGGTAGGAGTCAGCCGGACGGATGTGTTTTTCCAAGATGATTATATTCATGCGGCAAAGCAGCGAATTCTCGAACAAATTCCTGCGGCGGCGGACAAAAAGATTATTCTTTACGCCCCGACCTTCCGAGGAAGAGTCGCAAGTGCGTATGGACCGGATCACTTTGACTACGAGAAATTGTATGAAGCCTTGGGGGATGAATATATTATCCTGATAAAGCATCACCCGCTGGTAAAGCGTCTGCCGGAAATTCCGCTGGAATATCGGGATTCCTTTGTGTATGATGTATCCCATACGATGGAAATCGAAGACTTAATCTGCGCTTCGGATATTTGTATTTCAGATTATTCTTCTCTGATTTTCGAATATTCCTTGTTTGAGAAGCCGATTATTCTCTTCGCCTATGATTTGGATGTATATTTCGATTGGCGTGGTTTCTATTACGATTATTTCGAAATGGCACCGGGACCGGTATTAATCAGCACAGAAGAGATTATTGATTATATTACCCATATTGATACGGAATTCGATCGGGAGAAGATGCATGCTTTCCGTGAAAAGTTTATGCGTTCCTGTGATGGGCACTCCACAGAGCGGATTTTGGATGAAGTAGGATTAAAGCTGTAGAATTGAAGTGAGCATGATGTGTGGAGTCATGCTCACTTTCTTGTATTGAAAGCAGGGTTATATGGAGAAACTTCTGAGCATAATTATTCCAATTGACGATTGGAGAAGCGACGACGAAAAAGACCTTCAAGCAGGTGTGGAATGCCTGCTGAATCAAAATATTCCCAAAGAAGAGTTGGAATTGGTATTTGTAGTCGGACAGAATGATTCAAAGATTAGTGACATTCTTCAGTCGTATTCCAACACATATTTGAACATGGTTCGAGTAACTGATTCAGATGCGAGTAGTATGGTTAACAACGTATCCGGTAAGTATGCCCTTTTTTATGATTTCTCAAATCGATGGGAAGAAGGGGCGCTGGGAGAAGCGTGTCGATATATGAATCAGTGTGCTGTGCCGCCGAGTTTCTTTATGTGCCGGGAGATTTTTCAGAAAAAGACTTCTGCGAAAAGCACGTTCCGATTTCTTTATAAAAATGGAAACCATATCGTTAACGTGAAAGAAAAACCTCGGAGCATTTCGGTTTCTTTAAACAATGTAATTTTCCTCACGGAGGCCTTAAAGGAAGGGATTAAGGAACTGTCGAACGGGAAGGATCTTCAGTATGGCCGTGAGTTATATTTGCTTTCTCGGATGCTGATGAATAAACCCAATGTCGGAATTATATCATCTGCAGGTTTCATTTATCGGAATTCGGAACGACTCAGCAGTCAGCAGTCGAATGCCGGAATGGAATATGTCCGAAATCTCAATATTCTGTTCCGTCAACTGGAATTGTTAGTTTCAGATGAAGCAAGTCAATACTACATCTGGAACGTAATGCTGTACGTGATGAAACAATACATGGAAGGGGCGGACACACCGCAGACGTTTACCGATGAAGAACAGAATGCATATCTTTCATTGCTTCGAGAGAAACTGCACCGGATACCGGATGATATTATTGATAGTGCGCCTGGCACAGTTCAAATCCAGCGAATGGGATTGTATGCGGCAAAATACGGTCACGATATTTTCCGGAATTCCATGGCGGAAAAAAGCGCTGTTACGTGGAAGGGACACCGCTTAGTCAATTTGAAGCACGACGCTTTTCGGATTTATACACTGAATGTGCAAGGTGAAATGCTGTGTATTACCGGAACCATTGATGCCGGGACATTGAATCAGGAGATGAAACTGACGGCACGAGATGAAATCGGAAAAGAATGGTCTGCAGAATTGCACCCCTATTCAAAGGGTGATATTAAAAATCGGTTTGATGAAGTATTGCTGGCCGGTCGGTGGTTCCGTCTATCGGTACCTCTTCACATGGCACAAACAATAAATTTCTATCTTGATATTAATAACAGTAAAATAAAAATATATCCGAAATTGATGGGAGATACCGGGTTAAAGCACCAGTATCGTTATTCTTATGTAGAAATCGCCGGGTGGCTTATTCGATATGATAGCGGAGCACTGATTGCAATACCGAAAACGGTTTTAAGACTTTTTAAACTTCATCACAATTATCTTAAAGAACTTCATCGAAAAAAGGATGCAGCGGGAGAAGCGGACTACCGAAAAAAACTTCGTTGGAGTAAAAAAATTCGCAAGCTGAAGCTGAAAAATCAAATTGCTTTTGTGACGGCCCGGAGTAACGATGGATTGCTTCCAAACATTCGAAACGTGTACAATAGGACGACGGCAGAGAAAGTGGTATTTGTTCACATGATGCCTTATACCGACGAACAAATGGAACGAGCAATCGAGGCGGTGTATTCCAGCAAGGTGGTTGTAACAGACGACTATTTCTATCTGTTCCGAAAATTCGGAAAGAAGCCGGGTCAGAAATTTGTACAGCTGTGGCATGCTACCGGCGCGTTTAAGAAATTCGGTCTGGACGGGACCGATCTATTTCCGGAGGTAGATCGACTGTATCATAAGGATTATGATTTGGTATCGGTGAGCGGAGAGAATTTGAGGGAAATATATGCAAGTGCATTCGGAATTGAACCGGAGAAAGTGAAAGCGTATGGAGCACCGCGCACCGATGAAATTCTTCAGTCACAATACAAGGATGAAAGAAAGAAAGAGATTCTGGACAAATATCCGAATTTAAAGGAAAAACAAGTGATTCTGTATGCCCCGACTTTCCGGGATTCCAATGGAAAGGATAAACACATCTTTCATCCAGTGATGGACTTCGAATCATTAAGTCATTCATTGAAACGGAATCAGGTGTTCATAATTTGCCCGCATCCGGTGATGCAGAATCGCATTCCGGACAGAGAATATCACAATATTATTCAGGTAGATGATTTTACTACCAATGAAATGATGTGCATCGCCGACCTGCTGGTGACCGATTATTCTTCGGTCATCTTTGAGTACTCTCTCTTGAATAAGCCGATGGTATTCTATTGTTACGATTACGATGAGTACAATCGAGATTTTTATTTGGATTATGAAAAGAATCTGCCGGGAAAAATGTTCCGAAATTATGGAGACTTAGAGCAATACATTTGCAATGGTGAGTTTAGAGACGTTGCGACAGTGCAAGATTTCAGAAATCGCTACATGTCTGCATGTGACGGAAAAAGCGGTGAGCGGTTAGCTCATGCAGTAGAGGAATTGCTGGAAGAATAGTGGAAAGGAACAAAGAACACAAAGTTGTTATTTTCAAGTAACGTATTCATATTTATTTACCTTCCGGTAGTATTGCTTGTTAATTATGCATTTAAATTCAGCCGCCGGGTACAGAATGTTTTTCTGTGCCTGGCCAGTTTGCTTTTCTACGCTTGGGGCGAGCCACGGTTCGTGTTGGTGATGATGGCATCCATTCTGGTGAATTGGTTTTTTGGCCTGCTGGTAGGGAAATTTAAAGAAAATGAGAATGTACGGTGGCTGATTGCACTGGATGTTTTTATCAATTTATCGATTATATTCATATACAAATACCTGGCGTTTACGGTGAAAAACCTGAACCTGCTCTTTCACGCACACCGGAATGTGCCGGAAATCGCATTGCCAATCGGAATTTCTTTTTTCACGTTTCAGGCAATCTCTTATGTAATTGACGTGTACCGTGGACGGGGCGAGGCCCAGAGAAACCTCCTGAATGTGGGGCTGTATATCTCCTTCTTTCCTCAGCTCATCGCCGGACCGATTGTGCGGTATGAAACCATTGCGGACCAGATTAATAATCGGAAGGAGAACCTGCAGGACTTTTCCGACGGTGTGGTACGCTTTATCATCGGATTGGGAAAGAAGGTGCTGCTAGCCAACAACATGGCGCTGATTGCGGATCACGCCTTTGGGTTTGGAAACGGAACGGTGCAATGGTTCGGCGCAGACATGCCGCTGATGGCAGGGATGGCCTGGCTGGGGGCGTTGGCCTATACCTTCCAGATTTACTTCGATTTCAGCGGCTATTCCGATATGGCCATCGGACTGGGAAAAATGTTCGGATTCCACTTCGACGAAAACTTCAATTATCCGTACGTTTCCCGCTCCATTACGGAGTTCTGGCGGCGTTGGCACATCTCTCTCTCCAGCTGGTTCCGGGATTATGTCTACATTCCGTTGGGCGGAAACCGAGTGAAGACGGAGGCAAGGCATACCTTCAACCTCTTCGTGGTGTGGCTTCTGACGGGAATTTGGCACGGAGCGAATTGGACTTTCATCCTGTGGGGACTGACTTATTTCGTGTTTCTGGTGACGGAAAAGAAGCTGGGACTCCATAAGGAGGCAAAATACCGCTGGATGAATCCACTGAAGTATATCGCAACCATGTTCTTTGTCATCATGGAGTGGGTGCTCTTCAGGGCAGACAGTCTGGGAGACGCCGTACACTATATGAGCTGCATGTTCGGAGCCGATGGCTGGGGGTTCTCCGAACCGGGAATCTTCTATCTAACCCAGTACCGATACTTCTGGCTGGCGGCGATTGCAGGATCCCTGCCGTGGGTTCCGTGGCTTGGAAAACGCTTGAAGCAGGAAGGTGTTTCTGTTAAAAGAAAATGGGCCGCGGATGTGATTTCTGGTGTATTTATTGTCGGAATTCTGTTTGTGTCGGTATCGTATATCGTCATTGGGAGCTACAATCCGTTCATTTATTTTAACTTTTAGAGAAGAAAGGAGAAATCATGAGAAATCGAATCATTACGGTGATATTTCTTTGTTTTCTGCTGTTCTTCGGGGTTCGTACCGGAATGAATGTATGGGATTCAATCAGTGACACAGAAAAAGAAAATCAGCCTCAGACAGAGGCATTATCCGGCACTGACGATATGAAGTTAAGCGGTTTCAACAGGGAGACTTTCGATGGAATATCAAATCTGGTTACGCTGAACTTGGCAGATCGAAATCAATGGATTAATCTAAACGGTTTGTTTCAAAAGGGAATGGGAAAAACCGGCGACTTGGAAAAGGATTGGTATCTTTTGAAAAACGGAATGCTGATGTACAGCCAAAACAAAGATTCTGATGAAGAATTGAAAAAGTATGCCAATAATGTAGTGAATCTTTCTCAATTTGCAGAAGATCATGGAATGAAATTTCTCTATCTAGAGCTTCCGTACAAGGTGCAGAGAGATGGAGAATATCCGGCAGGAGTTCCGGACTACGGAAATCGTAACGCGGATGGAATTATGAAAATTCTTTTATCAAAATCCGTGCAAACAATGGATTTTCGGGATATAATGAAGGATAAGAATATAGAAACTGAGGAAAGTTTTTTTAGAACCGATCAACACTGGAAGCCGGAGACTGCATTGTGGGCGGCGGGAGAACTTTCCAAGAAATTAACTCAAGTGGATTCGGAGTGGGAAGATTATCCGGAGTATCGAAATTCGAACAATTATCGGATGGAGTATCATTCGAATCTATTTCTGGGTGCCATTGGAAAGAAAATTGGCAGTGCATATGCGGGAAAAGATGATTTTAATATGCCGATTCCGATATTCGAAAATACGATTCGCTATCGAGTTCCGCGACAAGAAGATTCCATCGATCGGACCGGAGATTTTGAAACTGCTTTTATCGAATCCAATAATTTGAAAAATGATCCTTTCAAGGTGAACACCTATGCAGCGTATTGCGATGGAGATCATAACAAGGAACAGGTAACGAATGAAAGTGCACCGAATCAGAGAAACATCCTGCTAATTCGGGATTCTTTTTCGTGTACACTGATGCCGTACTTGGCGCTTTATACGAAAAATATCACAACGTTGGATTTGAGGTTGTACAAGACAAAATCCGTATATGATTATATCCGGAGACATCCGGATATCGATACGGTGATAGTGGCCTACAATCCAAGCAGCATTACCGAGGAACAATACACTTTCGACAAGGTTGTAAATGAAGAAAATAATTAGGACGACAATTAAATCATTTTTTTATGCTCTCTACTACGGAATTATAGCGTTATTGTTGTATTTTGTTGTAGCAGGCCGGACATTGACGGATTGGTATGATGTTACATTCGGTACGAGATTCCGTGAAATCGTGTACACCTTTAACCTAGGGCTGACCGGAGCTGACACCAGCTTTATGAGCGAGGCGCTTCAGGAATGCCGACCGGATTTGATTAAGGCAACAATCATTGTGCTTCTGCTTATCACGGCAGACTTGATTTTGTTCCGAAGAGTGGGACTAAGAAAAGTTCGGGTGGATGAATCCAAGGGACGACACGATGTTCAAGAGGAAACGTCAAGGCATGAAACAAAAGAAACAAAGCTGAAGTACCGATGGGTGCGAAGCAAGTGGGGGGTTGCACTGCAATGCGTTTATCATGCTACGATTCTGCTGATTTGTATTTTTTTGGCAAAACCGGTGTACCTGTATGCAGACCAGGTATTGGAGGTATCGGACTTTCTCCGCTCCAAACTGATGTACACAAATATATACGATGAAAAGTACGTGGATCCCACATCTGTTCAGATTGAGAACACACGGAAGCAAAAGCGAAATGTTATCATCATATATATGGAAAGTATGGAAACTACTTATGCCTCAAAAGATTTGGGCGGTTATCAAGAGCGGAATTTAATGCCGAATCTGTATAATCTTCAGAGGCAGAACATCGCTTTCGGGGATTGTAAGGGAATGGCCGGAACTCACAATCCATACGGAACTACTTGGACAACGGCATCCTTGTTAGCCTCTTCTTCCGGAATTCCATTTGCTTTTAATATTGGAATGAATAAAAATATTGGGAACGATTCGGATAAAGGAAAATTTGCAAAGGGTGTCACCACCTTAGGGGATATTCTGGAAAAGAAGGGCTACAACCAGGAGTTTATTTGCGGTTCGGACTCTGCTTTCGGTCGGAAAAAGAAGCTGTTCCAAGAGCATGGAAACTATAAAATCTTCGATTACTATTCAGCCATCGATGCCGGCTATATTGATAAGGATTACAAAGTATGGTGGGGAATGGAAGATTATCGGACATATAAAGCAGCAAAAGACGAAATCCGTAAGCTTGCGGATAAAGGTAAACCGTTTAACTGCACTCTCTTGACGGTAGATACGCATCATGTCGGAGGTTATCGATGTTCAAAGTGTCCGCGGGGGAACGGAAGCAAAACGGCGAATGTGGTCGCCTGTGCGGATCAACAAGTACAGAATTTCGTAGATTGGTGTAAGATGCAAGATTTCTACAAAAACACCACTATCGTCATCGTAGGGGATCATCCACGAATGGATAAAAAGCTTGTAGAAGATGTGGATAAGGTGAATCGGGAAGCGATTGATGTATTCATCAATTCGGTATCGCCATATCGAAAAATTGATCGAAAGCGAACCGCTGTAACGATGGATCTTTTTCCAACAATTCTGTCCTCTATGGGTTATTCCATAGAAGGGGAACGACTGGGGTTGGGGACAAATTTGTTCTCGAAAAAGAAAACTCTGTCAGAAGAGATGGGATACGAAGCATTCAATCTGGAAATGGGAAAGAATTCTCGGTTTTATCATGAGAATTTCGAATAGGATGTTTTGTCAGATTATCTGAAAAAGGAGAATGAAGTGAACAAGGAATACGATGTAAGTGTAATTATTCCGATATACAATAGTGAGGAATACATTGAGCAAGGGATTCAAAGTGTTCTGAAACAATCGAGAATTGAAGTGGAATTGATTCTTGTGAATGACGGTTCTACAGATGGATCTGCAGGCATTATCGATGAATATGCGAAAAAATACGATTCGGTTAAAGCAATTCATCAAGAAAATGCCGGAGTGGGCGCTGCAAGAAACAGGGGAATTCGGGAGGCAACCGGGGAATACATTGCATATTTGGACAGTGATGATTTTTATGAACCGGAGGTATTATCTGAATTAATTGAAAAATGTAGAGAACAGGAATTGGACGTGTTGTTCGCCACATACATGAACTTTTTTGAAGATGAGATTGCTGCAGAAAAATGGCACAAGAATCGAACGGAAGAAGTAATGAGAAGAGGTGACTATACGGCTGTTCCTGTTACAGGGATAGAGTTGATGAGGCAGTTTAAAAGCCAGAAAGAATACAATGTTAATGTTTTTTCTCAGGTTGCAAATCGGGATTTCTTAAGGCGCAACAATATCCTCTTCCCGGAAGATATTGTTTTTGAGGATGCTCCATATACCTTTGCGGTTTTGCTGCATGCAAAAAGAGCCATTGCTTGTAAAGAAGTGTTAGCTCAGCGACGGATTCGCGATAATTCCCTCGAACACCGTCCGCCAACTGTAGAGCGTTGTTATGGTGCATTTAAGGGAATAGAACCGATGATACAGAGAATCGAACAAGCAATGAACGATGTGTCGGAAGAGGAAGATCGAAGTGTTGTCAGTCACGAGCTTCGTCGACGGTATCTCTTTGCATCAAAAGCGTTTCGACAGTTACCGGAGGTGGAACAGGAGAAATTTCTGAAGAGACTTTCACCGGTGGAAGAAATATTATTTAGAGCACTTGTGGAACCGTACGCAGCAAAATATCTGCAGTGCGAAGGATTAAAGGAAAGGGTAAGAACACAAAAGGATAAAGCATTAGAGCTTGAAAAGGAGCTGAATGTTCAAAGCCGTGAACTGGAAAACGTTCGGAAAACGGTACAAGAAAAAAACCAACAAATAAAGAAGCGAAATCAGGAGATTGAAAGCATAAAAAAATCAATCACCTTCCGCATTGGAAAGGTAATTGTGGGACCGTTTTCATTCTTAAAAAAACAATTTAAATAAGCATTCAGCTGACGAATTATAAATGATGGTTGAAAAAACTGCTATTATAGGATAGAATTAAATGGTTTATTATGAAATTATTTAAAAGGTGGACGTATGAATAAATTCTTTTCTAATATCAGAAAGTATCATAAATATGCGATTCGAAGTGCAAAGGCAGAATTGAAAAGTGAGGTAGCAGATTCGTACCTGAATTGGCTTTGGTGGATTATTGAACCGGTATGTTTCATGTTGATTTATACCTTTATTTTCGGCTACGTATTTCATAACAAAACGCCGTATTTTGCTTCATTCGTGTTCATTGGATTAACCGCATGGGATTTCTTTAACAGAATGGTAAAGGGCAGCGTTCGATTGATTGTAAGTAATCGGGATTTGGTGAAGAAAGTATATATTCCAAAATACATTTTATTGTTAGCGAAATCCTATACTTATTTATTTAAAATGGGAATTTCCATGGTAATTACGTTTTGTTTAATGTTTGCACAAGGTGTTCATTTATCGTGGCACATTCTGTTTTTCATTCCGATTACGATTATCTTGTATGTATTGACCTTCGGCATCGGTATGATATTGATGAACTACGGTGTTACGGTGAATGACCTTTCCAACTTGATTAACGTATTTCTGAGAATGGTATTTTACTTATCCGGTGTGTTCTATAATATCAATGAACGTTTGGCAGGTACGTTGTGCTTTGTGCTTCTTCGAGTAAACCCAATTGCCATGATAATGAATGAGTTTCGGCGGACGATGCTGTACAACCAGCTTCCAAGTTTTAAATGGCTGGCTGCTTGGTTAATTATCGCATTGATTCTTAATGCGATTGGTATCCATTTGATTCACAAGAACGAAAACAGTTATGCGAAGGTGATTTAACGATGAGTAGTAACGAGAAAAAAATTGCTTTATCCGTAAGGAATTTACATATCTTCTACAGGGGACTAAAGAAAACTTCCATTCGATCCAGTTGGATGCGCTTGAAAGATAAGGTAGAAATCTTCGAAGCACTAAAGGGTGTTAGTTTTGATTTGGAAGAAGGAAAAATCCTTGGAATTATCGGAAAGAACGGAAGCGGAAAGTCTACAATGCTCCGTGCAATTGCCGGAATCTTTTCTCCGGATGAGGGTACCATTGACTTACACGGAAGACGAGTGTCATTACTCTCCATTGGTGTTGGTTTCAATAAAAAGCTGACCGGTCGTGAGAATATCTATCTTTCCGGAATGCTGCTGGGATTTTCAGAAGAACAGATTGCAGAGAAGGAAAAAGAAATTACTGATTTTGCAGATATCGGCAAGTTCATCGATCGTCCGGTGAAAACTTATTCTTCCGGCATGTATTCGAAACTGGCATTTGCAATTACGGCGATTCTGGAAACAGACATCATGCTTATTGATGAAGTGTTGAGTGTCGGCGATCAGCGGTTTAAAGAGAAGAGTTACAACAAAATGAAAGAACTCATCTCGGATGAGACTCGGACGGTTGTTATTGTTTCCCACAGTTTAAGTACTATTGAGGAATTGTGCGACGAAGTTCTGTGGTTAAATGACGGCGAAGTAATCGAGCAGGGAGACCCGGAAGAAATACTGCCAAGATATATGGAGTTTATGAAGTCCAAAAAAAAGAAATAGGATTTTCAGGGAGGTGGCAGATTGCCACCTCCTTTTGATAAAAAAAAGACAGTATTATTAATGATTAATTTAGATTGAACATATAAAAATAAGATGGTAAAATTATTATGACTTTGTATATCGGTTTCTGAGAATGAGGAGGGAACTACAGTGAAAACAGTGATAACGTACGGTACTTTCGATTTATTCCACGAAGGTCATTACAACATATTAAAGAGAGCAAAAGAATTGGGAGACTATCTGATTGTCGGGGTGACGGGAGAAACCTACGATGCGGAACGAGGCAAGCTGTCCGTTCAGGATAGTTTGGCAACGCGTATTGAAAATGTTCGGAAAACCGGTTTTGCCGATAAGATTATTGTAGAGGAGTATTTGGGACAAAAGATTCCGGATATCATTAAATATCACGTGGATATTTTTGCAATCGGTTCCGATTGGAAAGGCAAATTCGATCATATCGGCAAATATTGTCAAATCTGTTATTTAGAGCGAACGAAAAATATATCCAGCACTCAGCTTCGAGAGAAGACTTTGAGTATTTATCGCTACGGTATTGCTACGGATGAAATGTACGACAATGAGGCGGTAATTGAACCGAAAGTTGTAAGTGGCATTCACGTAGAAAGTGTTTTTGCAGAGGACGAAGCATTAGCACAGCGGTTTGCAGAGTATCATGAATTAAATGGTGGGTTCAGTGACTACGAGAAGTTTCTGGAAGATGTGAACATTGTTTACATTAAGTTGCCACGAGAGAAACGTTACGATTACGTTAAACAGGCGGTGCAGAACGGCAAACATGTAATTGTGGATATGCCGTACACGATGGATAAGCGTCAGGAAGAAGAAATCCGTAAGCTTTCCGCGCAGAACGAGACAGTCGTTATGGAGAACGTGCTGACCTTATATCAACACGCCTTTGGGCAACTGCTCTGGATGGCGAAAGGAAATGAAATTGGAGATTTGATCAGCATCAAATGCTCTATCTCCAGGAGCATGTTTGACCATAAATGCGGATATGACTTCGTTGATTTGGCATACTATCCGGTCTGTGCGATTACGAAGATATTAGGCGCAGATATTGAATCGATAAACGTTAAAACCATAAAAGATACCGAAGGAAACATCAATTATGGATTGATTACGTTGAATTATGAGAACACCGTAGCCACCGCAGAAGTGGGGATGGATATGGAGTTGGATTGCGGCCTGAAGATTCTTGGAACAAAGGGCGAAATCTTTGTTCCGGATGATTGGTGGAGAATGGGATATTTCAAGTACAAGAACCAAGGAGACGATCGTACAAAACATTACAGCTCCAATTTCGAAGGAAACGGATTCCGGTATCTCATTCAGGCTATTCTTCAAGAAATTAAATCCAAGAATTCTGATGTTGCGCGAATTCTTCCGAATGAATCAGAAGTGGTACTTGATGTTTTGAATAGAATAGAGTTACAATAATTATTCGCAGGATGTTTTTAAAATGCACGGTGGAAAGAGTATGCATAACAGTTTTTTAGAAAAACCGCATCAACGGAACGAGGGGCAGGATAAGCTCTTGGAATTATTAAAGAAGTTCGACGAACGATGTGAGGAATTTAATATAACGTACTATCTTGGTGGCGGAACTGCGCTGGGAGCAATTCGACACAAGGGTTTTCTTCCTTGGGATGATGATGTAGATCTCTACATAACCCGAAGAGAATATCAGAAACTCTGCAGCGTGCAGAAAGCATTTTTTTCTGATGATTTCGTATTGGCCAACAATGAAAATTTTTCCCGATATCGAAATCCGTACACACGATGTATCGACACATCTTCAACTGCGGTAACTTTGACACGTTTGGCAGACGACGCACCGAAAGGTCAATTCTTGGAGCTTTTTATCTTGGATCCGATACCGATGGATGCAGAGGAAAAGAATTCGTGGCTGACTCTTTTTTGGATATATTGTGAATTGCTGTGCCTTACCTATCGCAATGCATCCGAAAAGAACGGAAAGTGGATAGATTCCGATTTGTATGACAAATATTTGAAGCGGTGCGATAAGATTGGCCGTGAGCAGGTGCTGCATGAATTGGAAGAAACGTTGTTTTCCATCGAAGAGAAAAATGCAGAAGACTATATCTTGAGTTGGGGTGGAGAGTTCTTTATCTACCCGATTCAAGCTTTTGGAAAACCGAGAAGGGTGGAGTTTGAAAAAACGTTGCTGCCGGTTGCGAGCAAGGCGGAGAATATTTTCAGGATTGCCTTCGGAGACGACTGGGCAATTATCCCGCAGAACGAAAACCAGATTCAGCATAATGTGAAATTAGACATGAACCACTCCTATTTGGAATATATGGAGAGTGAAGACGAATTCGAGAATTTGTGGCCTCTTTATCCGGAACGAAAAAGGGCAGCTCTGGCGATGTTTTATTCTGAAATGAATCTCGTCAAGATGTCTCAGATGAGAATGATAAATTCGCTGAAGCATTATTTTGAGAGTAAGAATGCGATGAGCGAGTTGATGGAACTAGAACGAGAAGAAAAATATAATGAGATGCTGGAAATTCTCAATCCTTGGTTGGATGCACAGTTCTCGGATCTGTTTCGTCGATGGAATCGGTATTTAGATATCGGCGATGAATATTTGGAGAGAATCCTATGTACATTGCTGAATACCGGTGATTTCAAACGTTTTTCCAAGGTTTTGGATTGGACAAAAGATTTAAAGCAAGCAGAAAGTTCGAGGATATCGGAGTACCGAGCATTTGCAACCGCAATTCGAAACGCCAATGCATATATGGATGTAAAAGATTTCCAATCGGCAAAAAAAGAACTTGAATGTGCTGTAATGTACAGGTATGCGGTCGATCAAGAATGTTACCGGCTTGCGGACATAAGATGGTGTGTGGGAACTTATGAAGTGCAGGATTTGAATGCGTTGCTGCAGCGTGTTATAAATTTACAGGATGAGTATCCGCAACAATCCGATTTTGTGTTTTATCGCGGAAGGGTTGAATACTTATTGGGGGACATGGATTCTGCAACGAAGCATTTGGAAGAATTCTACAAAAATAGTCGAAATGGAATGATGCGCCTTGCAATCAGAGAGATGATTGAGGAGGATGGAGAGATAGCGTGAGATGTAATAGAGATGTGGTGTTGGAACTCCTATGTGAAATTTTCAGAATTTGCAATGAAAAAAAATTGCGGTGCTGCCTTTCCGGAGAGTTCTTAATAATGCCTGCCGTACAAAGGGAAATTCGTCGAGAGGCTCCTCGTGGTGAAGTGTCAATGCCTTTTTACGATTTGTGCATCCTGGCAGAGGAACTTAAAAAACAGGTATCCGAAAATCGGAACGCCGAATGGTTTTTCGATAACGAAAACATAAAAGATATTTGTTTTTCCTATGTTGCAACGGATACGATGTATTATGACATAAGGTACGACAAAAATTGCAAATATCACGGAGTGAGAGTCCTTATTAAACCGGTATTCGATCAGACGCGATTCACAAAAATAAGCAATTTCTTAATGAACGGATGGATTCAGCAGATTGGGTCAAAGGCAAAAAAACAGAATTTGGAAAATAGAATTCTGCGATTTGTCTTTAAGAAAAAACCAAAGATGATTTTGAATTATTTAAAGCGTCGATTGATGAAGGAACAAAGAAATTCATCCGGAATTAAATGCTTTACCTGGTCTTTTAATTTCAGGAAGAAGCTCAAATTCGATACAAATTTCTGGGATGATTTAGTTACTGTTGATCTCGATGGAATTTCGGTATGCGTACCGAAGAACCTCGATGCATACGCCAATGTATTGCATGGACGTAACTGGAAAGACAAGAATTACAATAAAGATTATCTAAATTATTTGAGTAATTCCGGAATTTCATACAAAATGTTTTTCGATGAAGCGGATATGAATACGCTTGGGAATGAATTATCTGAGGCAGTTGATTCCAGAAGAAAGAAAAAGAATGACTATAACAAAGTAAATGCGCCATTCAAAAGTTCTTGGGAGAATTTTTACACGAGAGAGATTGGTTGGCGTGGAAAGGAAGAGGAAAATGATTAATTTTACAGTAGGTCCGGTACAGTCCAGTGAAAAGGTCAGAAGTATTGGTGCAGAACAAGTACCGTACTTCCGCACACCGGAATTTTCTGATTTGATGAAAGAAAATGAGAAGCTGATGAAGAAATTCGCTAAAGCTTCCGATGACAGCCGTGTCGTATTCATAACCGGTTCCGGAACTGCATCCATGGAGGCCTGTGTGATGAATCTTTTTACATCGGAAGATAAGGTGTTGGTTGTAAACGGAGGAAGTTTCGGAAATCGTTTTGTGCAGCTTTGCGAAATTCATGATGTTCCGCATGAAGTAATTGCTTTGGAAAAAGGAAAGACCCTTACAAGGGAGGAACTCTATAAATATGACGGAATGGGATTCACCGGATTTTTGGTGAATATGCACGAAACATCGACGGGAGTGCTGTACGATATTGATATGATCAGCGAATTCTGCAAGAAGAACGATATCTTCTTACTGGTAGATGCGATCAGTGCATTTTTGGCAAATCCGATTAACGTAAAAGAACAGCATGTGGGGGCGATGATTACCGGCTCGCAGAAAGCGTTAGCGTGCCCTCCGGGTATTTCGGTAATCGTTCTTTCGCCGGAAGCCATTGAGCGAATTGAGAGAAATAAGGTTAAGTCCATGTATTTTGATTTGCAGGATGCATTGAAAAACGGAGAACGCGGGCAGACACCGTTCACTCCGGCGGTTGCAATTCTTATTCAAATCAATGAACGACTGAAGGAAATCGAGGCACAGGGAGGCGTAGAGAGCGAAATTAAGCGAATCGCGACGCTTGCAGAAGATTTCAGAACGAAGATCAAAGAATTGCCGTTTGAAATCATGTCGGAATCCTTATCCAATGCGGTAACTCCGCTTCATCCAACCACAGCATCGGCGTATGATATTTTTACAACACTTAAGGATGAATACGAAATCTGGGTTTGCCCGAATGGCGGTGATCTTGCGGACACATTATTCCGTGTGGGACATATCGGATATCTCACCGAAGCGGACAACGATGCATTGATTCATGCACTGGAGGATATGAAGAAAAGAGGACTTATTTAACCAAGCATACGAAAGGATGGGAGTAACTTTTGAATACAATACAAAAAAATCTTTATCAACTTCTTTGCGAAATTGACGAGCTCTGTAAAAGTCAGGATATTCAATATTTCTTGGCCGGCGGCACAGCACTGGGGGTTGTGAGAAATCATCGTTTCCTCCCGTGGGACGATGATATGGATTTATATATTACAAGGGATAACTGGGCGAAGTTTCGGGATGCGGTAGAGTCCGGAAAAGTTGAGTTGCCACCGAATCGGGAACTGGTGTATGCAGAGAATACGCCGTACTATTCCAATCCGATTCCAAGATATGTGGATACTTCTACAACGGCGATATACTCTTCTCAGATGCTGCCGGGTCGTGCGTGCGGTCAGCATGTGGAGTTCCTTATTATGGATCCGATGCCGAACGAAGAGCAGGAAAAAGCAGAATTCTTGAAGAATCTTCGTATGTATACGGAATTAATCTCCCCTTATTTTGTTGTAAACAAAAGCTTGTCCATCGAAGATTTCAGAGAGCATGCAAAGGAATATAAGAAATTATATGCTGTCGCAGAAAAAGAGGGTTTAAATGCGGTTCTGAAGGATTTGGATGCTAAATTGCACAGCTGTGTTGAATCCGAGTCCAAAGAGATGTGCATGCGTTGGGGCATTCAGACATTGATCTATCAGCATGCGGATTTCGGAAAAAGTCGTCCGGAGTTATTTGAAGGAAGAATGTTTCCCGTTGGCGAACACGCGGAAGGAATTCTGAGAGATGCATACGGGGACAGTTGGATGTATGTTCCGGAAGTGGAAGATCAGGTCATTCACAATGCTTTGCAGGATATTGAAATTCCGTATGAAGAATATACGAAACGCTACCAGCCGTATGTGGACAAGGAAAAAATGTTGCAGTCGTACCGAAAGAATAAGAACAACAGTTTGAGTGTTTTTTGCCTTCGAAGAGAGCGAGAGAAGCTGGCTGTGGAAGCGCAAGCTCTGATTATTCGAGATACAATAAAGAATGAGCTGGAAGAAAAACTGGACGACATTCGAGATAACTATAACGCAAAGGCTTATGGTGCGGTAAGAAATATTTATCGGGATTATACTCAGAACCAGATGAATCAGTATGCCAGAAAATATAATGTGTATTACAATATTTCGGACGAATGTATGTACTACATTTTGATGACGGCCATTCAACAGGGTCGATATTTCGAGGCACAGAAGTATTTAAATATACGAAAGCAGAATGAACCTCTTTCCGAAAAGCTGCTGGAAGTACAGGAATTAATAGATTATTGCAGAGATCTTTCGATTGCGATATACGATTATGATGATGTAGATCGCATTAAAGAACTCCTTCGCGAAGCGAAATCGGAATGGAAGGAGCTGCTGGATTACGGTCGTGCCGAGCTGTGGTTGAATGACCGGCTTGCCGAAAGCGAGTTGGACTGGCAGCAACAGAAGACCCGTGCGGAGAAATGGAATCAGATTTATCCGGAAGACGGTGAGGTTATGGCATATCTGGCAGAGTCGGAATTAGAGTTGGGAGAAAAAGAAAAGGCAGAAGACTTATATAATCGTGCAATCCATTTAACCAGAAACGGTATTATTTGGGAGAAGGCAAAGGAAAGCGTTGGGTTGGAACGAATTGAAGAAGAATATGATCTTCGAAAATAAATAGAGATGTTGTAAAGACAGAGGTAAAGCAGTGAAAAATATATATGATGTGCAGAAACAGCTATTGAAGGAAATTGATGAAATTTGCAGAGATAAAGGCTTTCAATACTTTCTCGTGGGTTTTTCTGCAATGAATGCGTATAAGAACCACACATTAAAAGATGGTCCGTGGACGCTTTCTCTTGCGATGGTTCAGGGAGAAGCGGAACAACTGGCGACAGAGTTGATCGGACAGAAAAACTCGAAACGATATGTTGAATGGGTAATCAACAATCCGATCTACAGTGAGAATCATTTTACCTATGGCGCAATAGATACAACATCGATTCGTTTGGGCCACGAGGAAAAGTTATACAATCACGGAATTCATTTGAACGTATACTATATTGATGCCTATGCAACGATTGAAAACAAAAGGATACCGGAAAAAACGAAATCGTATAGAATTGTTCGGAAATTCTTCAAGGGCGTAAATGAGCGAAATGCAAAAGAACACATTTCCGGCAATCCCGTTAAGCGGATTGCGAAATCAGTGGTATATGGGCCTGCAAGTTTGATTGGTGCTGAGCGAATTGCGAAAAAAATGTATGATGAACGGTATAAAATCCGTGGAATTGATACATGGAAGGACCTATGCAAGTACAGTGAGGTAGCAATAAATAAGTATGTTGTTCCGGTGAAATGGATTGACAATTGTCGGAAATATGAATTGGAAGAAGGTGTAAGTGTTTTCCTGCCAAACGAAACTGAACAGTATTTGATGAGCGTGGTAGGTGAAGATTGGAAAGAGAAGGAGTGCAGCCATCCTTTGAAACACATCATCTCCACAGAGAAACCTTTTGAGGAATCCTTAAGGTTGCTGAAGGCGTCAGGCGTTGAAAAAGAATATAACCAACGTGTGGATAAGATTCAGTATGAACGAGCGAAGGTAAAAGATGAATATGCGAATATTGAATCGTTGAAACAGTTGGTATTCATGACCAAAGAGCAGGTGTACTATGAACGACTGCTCTCAAAACAGAAAAATGCAAGTGATTCTTTGATAAAACAGGTCGTGAAGTCTTTAAAGAAGTATGAAGAAATGAATTTGACTTTCCGATTAAACGGACAAGCCGAAAGAGAAATCGATTCGTATCTTGAACGCGAGGGAGAGGTTGAACTTCTGGCAAGACTTCAGGAGCTGAGAAAAGTGGATATTTTTGCGGGAAAGTAACAGAAAGGGGTCAAAATGATTAAGATTTTTGATTTTGAGACATGTAAAGCATTGGGAAATGAGCTTCCGTCGGAGCTATTCTATCAGTGGGTAGATTTTGCCTTAAAGGAAAAAGAGCAGTTTGTTATGCCTGTTAAAACAAGAATCGGGCAGGATCATGGGGATTATTATGCGAGCATGCCGTGCATGTACGAAAAAGACAATTTGGTAATGGCAAAGATGATCGGCCGCCACCTATTGAAGGAAGGTGAGCAGCGTTCTACGATGATGAGCGATTTGATGCTGTATGAAGCAGACACCGGTGTGCTTAAGGCATTGATGGATTGCGAATATATCACTACACTTCGTACCGGTGCCGCAGCCGCTCATTCTGCAATGATGTACGCAAAGAAAGATTTCAAAACCGTCGGATTATTGGGACTTGGAAACATCATGTTTGCATGCATCGATGTGCTGATGTCTCAGATTCAGGACAGAGAGGTTACTTTTAAGCTGTATAAATATCACGATCACGAAAAACGGTTCATGGAACGTTTCTCAAAGTTTACCAATATCACTTTTGAGCTTTGCGATACATATGAGGAAACAATTCGCGATTCCGATCTGATTATTTCTGCAGTGACACGCGTAACGGAAAATTTCGTGTCCGATGATTGTTACAAAGAGGGCTGTACCGTAATTCCAATTATGACTCTGGGTTTCCAGAACTGTGATCTGTTCTTCGATAAGGTGTTTGCGGATGATATTGACCAGATTAGAGGGTTTAAATACTTCGATCAGTTCAAGAGTATTGAAAACACGACGGACGTCTTAAACGGAACGGCTCCGGGAAGAGAGAATGATACGGAACGGATATTGGTGTATAATTACGGATTGGCAATCCATGACTTGTACTTCGCCGCACAGCTGTATAATCATGCAAACGGCACAGAACAGAACATTGAGTATCATTATTGTAAAGAAAAGTTCTTTATGTAATAAGAGTTTTCTTTAATAATACATGGAAGAGACTGTTGAATATGATGTAAAAAAGTGCTATCATAACTTGATATATATTAAGATTATTCAATAGGAAAGGAAAGATGTATGTTTAAAAAGAACGGAAAGAAAGCCGTAGCGTACGTAGCCTTACTGTTAACGTTGATAATGTGTTTGGGTACGTTGCTGGAAGGTGCAATCGCATTTGCGGATGTGGATACACAGGTAGCGAACAACACATCTGAAGCCAGTGAAACGATAAAGGATGATACTACGGATGCAGATGTACCTTCTGCGGATGACTCGAAGAGTACAGCATCGGAGCCGTCAAAAGAAGATGAAAGTACCGGCGCTGCGGAAGCCGCTAAGGTTATTCAAACCGAAGCCTTTGATATGAAAGTTTCTGCGGTAAGCAAGAGCTTGTATTTGAATATCTCCGGCGAAAAGCAGGTATTGGTTTCTGCAGTTTTGGATGCAACGGCAGGATATACTTTCAGTGCATTCGACGTGTACGACAAGACTGCAAATAAGGCGATTGCGAAGAATGTTGCAAAGGATAAGTCTACGACGATTACCGTTGAAGACGAACATCAGTACTGTGTTCAGGCAGCGGCAACCGATACGGAAGGTAAAGAGGTCATTCTCGAATCTAAGGAGATGTACACGGTAGATTTCCCGGATGAGGTTACCGCCTTGAAGGCATCTTGCGCGAAGAAGGACAACTTAATTAAGGTTACTTGGGGTAAAGTAGCCGGAGCGAACAAATACTATGTGTATCGGAATACGAAGGCCACTCGTCCGAGCAAACCGATTAAGACGGTAACCGGCAACTCCTTCTCCGAACGGAGAAAGGGTGGATCCTACTATTACTGGGTTCAGGCGGCGAATACTACGGATGCAGCTGCATCGGACTTCGTGAAGAGCGGAAAAGTCACTGCAGGAAATTATCTTGCAATTCCGGTACGGAATTACTGGTTCACCGCTACTGCAAAGAAGCGCATTCCGATTTACAAATCTGCGAAGAGCAAGAAGGTAATCGGTTACCTTCCAAAGGGAAAGACCGTAGTAATTAAGAAGAAGAGCCCAAAGGTGGTTCCGCAGTACGGCGTAGTAAAGCGGGTGTATTTTGATGACAAGAACCTGAAGAAAAAGGGTTGGGTAAGCTTTAGATCCGTTAAGCTGAAAAATCATGTTGCCGGAAAGTCCAATGACTGGAGCAAGAGCGTGAAGGAGAGCTATGTGAACAATAAAAAGTTCAAGAGTTCGACCAACTATCTGATTTGGCTCAGCAAGTACACTCAGAAGGTGTACGTATTCAAGAGAGCGAATAAGCACAGCAAATGGGCTCTCCAGAAGACATACCGTTGTTCTACCGGTACGTTTGCGCATCCGACACCGACCAATATGAACTATATCCTAATTCGGAAGCAATACGATCGCCATCGTGTTACCAATAAGGGAATGAGATATTACTACAAGTATCTGTCGGCATTTGGAAAGAAGGGATCTTCCGGAAGAGGAAACGCATTCCATACGGTATGTTGGAGAGAAGGAACTCATAAGATGCTGAAGCCGGTAAAGGATAAGCCGAACACCAAGGGCTGTGCCAGAATGTTCACCGGTGAGGCAAAGTGGATTTATAAGCACGTTCCGACTAAGACTCGAGTAGTCAGTTATTAGTTGAATTGCATAAAGAATTTAATAATCGCATAGGACGATGTCCTATGCGATTTCGCTGTGTTCGCCTTTTCCAAAGTGTGATACAATAGACCCAGTGACGTTAAAAAAACAGAAAGAATTGGTATAATGAGAAGAAAAAAGATTGCAATCGTGGGAGCCGGTGATTTCCAGCTTCCTTTGGTTCAGGAGGCGTCAAAAGAAAACGACGTGGTGCTGATTGCACCGGTAATAGGCAAAGCATTTGAACCCTACATCAAGGAGCGCTGCCTCATCGATGTGAGAGATCAGGATGCAGCGCTGAACTTCTGCCGAGAACAGAAAATTGACGGAATCATTACGGATCAGACGGACATCTCCGTTCGCACCGTGGCTTACGTGGCGGAACAGATGGGACTGCCGGGAATTGGTTACGAGACGGGACTTCTTTTTACCGACAAGGCGAGGATGCGAGACGTGATGGAGGAAGCGGGAATTCCGTGCCTCCCGAACCGCACCGTAACCTCCGTAGAGGATGCGGTGTCCTTTTGGCGAGAATTGGAGGGAACGACGGTCATCATCAAGCCGCTGGACTCCCAGGGAAGCCGGGGAATCTATTCCTGCGATTCGGAGGAGGATATTCGAAAGCATTTTGAGGAAAGTGCCGGTTTCTCTTCCAACGGAGAAGTAATCATCGAAAAGATGGCCACGGGAATGGAATTCTTCGTAGAAGGGATGTCTTTTGACGGAAGGTTCCGGAATCTGATTATCGGAGACACCCATTACTTTGATATTGAAAACGCTTACGCAGCGGAAAGCCGCCGCACACCGTCGGTACGGAATCCGGAGACAGTGCGGCGTGTGCTGGAACGAAACCGGGAAATCATCGAAGCCTTTGGGTTGAAGCAGGGACTGACGCACAGCGAATTTATTATGGACGGCGACGAAATCTACCTGCTGGAGACGGCGGCCAGAGGCGGCGGCGTGTACATCTCATCGGATTTGATTTCCCTGGAAACGGGAATTAACGTGGAGAAGTTTCTGGTAGACATCGCTTTGGGACAGCTTCAAGAAATGCCGCAATCGAGAGCTACCGGGAAGTATTCCGGATACAAGGCATTCTACGTGCCGTTTGGAACGGTGAAGAGCATCTCGGGTCTGGAGGAAGTAAAGGCACTGCAGTATGTCCACCGCAATCAATTGGATAATTTACATATCGGAATGGACGTTCCGGTGGAGAAGCTGAACAAGACCAATCGGCTGGCCCTGATTGTGGAGGCGGAGTCCGAGAAACAATGGCTGGAGAGAGTCGCGCATATTCAGGACATTCTGCATGTGGAATGCGAATCGGCTGGCACAACCCGCGACCTGGTGTGGAAATAGGAGGAGAATTAAATGCTGGATAAGCTGCAGAAAAAAATGGTAAACGTATTTCTGTTCTTTGACCTGATGAAGCTGAACAGAAAATATCCGAAGGGAGACGACTACATTCGCCTGAAGAAGATTCAGGAGAAGCGCCTTCACAAGCTCATGAAGAAGGCGTATCAGATTCCATTCTATCGGGAACGTTTCGACAGAGCCGGCGTGAAGCCGGAGGATATTCGTACTGCGGAGGATTTGGTGAAGCTGCCGCCTCTCACCAAGGACGAGCTTCGCGCTTGGATGAACGAGGAAGCGGAAAAGCCGAAATACAAGGATTGGTTCCATGACACCACCAGCGGTTCTTCCGGAAAGCCGCTGATGCTCTTGTATTCTCCAAAGGAGAAGGCGTTCATGATGGCGGACTGGTTCCGGGTAATGTGCATGGCGGGATACAACCCGTTCCGCGGAAAGACCATGAGCCGAAAGAGTGCTCACAGTACTTCCGCCGGTGCGGATACGTTCCTGCAGAAATTCGGCATCCTCCGAAGAGGTTTTCTGAATCAGTATGCACCGGAAGAGGACATGATTAAGCAGGTAAACGAATACAAACCGGATTTCCTGTACATGAACAAGACGGAATTGATGCGTCTCTGCCTGTACTGCAAGGAGAATCACAGCGATATTTGGCAGCCGAAATTCTTCTGCGCCTCCGGCGAGATGACGGATCCGGCAGCCAGAAAGCTGTTCAAAGAAATTCTGGGAGATGGAATTATCGATGCGTACGGCAGCGCCGAGACCGGTTCCTGCATGCTGAAGCTTTTCGACAGCCCGGAGCACATTATTCACTACGATGCATATGTAATTAATATTTATGACGAAAACGATCGGCTGGCCGATGCGGGTTCCGTGGTAATCACCCCGCTGTTCAAGACGGACATTCCGCTGATTAACTACAAGATTGGCGACAAGGCCATTTCCGAAGTGCGGGACGGCGTTCGTTACGTTACCAGTCTTCAGGGACGGATGAACGACTTCTTCCGCTACGACACCGGCGAGGTGACCACTTTCTTTGAAATCGCTCCGATTATCGCACATTGCGAGGATGTGGTTCAGATTCGTTTCGTGCAGGATTCCTACACTCATATCGTGGTTCAGTGCGTTCAGAACAAGGAATCCCTGAAGACATTGGAACAGATCGAAAAAGAATTGGATGAGGCTTTGAACAAAAAGTTCAAGCACCATATGGATATCGACTTTGAATGGTCCAACTCCATTCCGCCGGACAGCAACGGTAAACTGCGAATGATTGTATGCAAGGTGGACGAGAATGGAAAAAAATAAATTAGAACGGCTGCAGCGTCCGGCAGATATCGTGTTCGGTATCTGTCTGGCGCTGACATTTGCGATGGAAACTCTGCTGGCGTATCGGCAGAGTATTCTGTATAACGGAAAATATTTTTCGGATACGGCACTTCACCTGAACATTGCCCGGCGAGACCATTACACCTATCGGATGATTGGGTTTCTGGTGAAATACATGGACAAGGTGACTGCCAGCTCGTGGGGCATTGCCGCGGTAATCGGATTGCTGGTGCTCTTTACGGTGGTGGGAAACTATCTCCTGATTCGGTTCTTCACGAAAGGAATCACCAAGACTCGGATTCCGGCAGAAGTGCTTTCCCTGGTGGCACTGTACACCGGCCCCATCTACATCCCGAAGTACATGCCGTATTTCTATGCAAAGACCCAGAGCAAGTATGCGTGGCAGAATCCGACCCAGATTATGGTGACGGTCTTCTCCATCTTTGCACTGTTGGTTTTCTATAAGGTATACGAGAACTACATGGAGGGGATTTCCATGAAATCCTGGATTCTCTTAGCAGGGACATTTCTGTTGTCCGCCTGGGCGAAACCCAGCTTTATCATGGCCTTCTTTCCGGCGGCAGCGATGGTGCTGCTGGCAGATGTATTCCGTACCGTCGATATATCGGAGATAAGGGATTGCCGCATCGTATCCAAGGCGTACCGCTTCCGACAAGTAGTGATCATGGGGCTCACCATGCTTCCGTCCTGCATCTACTTCTTGATGCTGAATCAGACCCTGTTCGGAAAAGATACCCAACAGGCGTCCGTGGAAGCGGGAAAAGAAGCCTCCAAGGTGGTCATCGACCTGGGACGGGCCTACTTCAATCAGGATTTCTCCATTACGCTGAGCATTATTGCCGGACTGGCGTTTCCGCTGTTCGTACTTGCTTTTAATTTGAAATCGTTAAAGAAACCGGAATACGCGGTGGGCTGGCTGACGGTGCTGTGGGGATATGCGGAACACTTCACCTTCTCGGAAAGCGGTCCGAGAGCGACTCACGGTAATTTTGCCTGGGGAAAGAAGGTTGCGGTATATCTGATGTTCGTCATCAGCATGGCAAAGTTCATCGAGAACCTGTACGATCCGGAATTCTGCAAGGGAAAGAAGAATCTGAAAATCGCCTACGGTGTCGTCGGCATCGGGCTTTTGGTTCTCCATATGGGATCCCAGCTGGTGTACCTGAACCATATCGGTCATGGCGGACGGTATATGATATAACATTTGCCATTAAGAAACAGAATAATGAAATTAGAAGGCGTTGTCTTGACAACGCCTTTTAATATGCTAAAATAAATTTATCGGTTAAGTTAACAAATAATTTTATTTTGGCGCTCTTTTTACATATTCAGAAAGGACAGAAACCAAATGGAAGAAAAAACATGTGGGGGAGAATCCCGGGGAATGCGGACCGGGATGGGACAGCTCCTGCGGTGGTTTGGCATTGCCCTGATCGTTATCAGCATGCTGGGACCGGCGTTTGCACCGGTGAGCTACGGCGCAGAAGATTCGAAGGTAAAGACGGTAAAGATTACCACAAAGCCGGCTTCCGGACAGATCAATCGCCGGACGGGAGTTGTGGTGCGGAAAAGTGCCTCTTCTCGTTCTAAGAAGGTGGCCCGACTTCCGAACAACAAGAAGATTACCATGGAACACATGACCTTTACCACTACCAAGAACTATTCCAGAAAGCAACGGTGGTTCTACATTAGATGCGGCAGTGTGAAGGGATATGTGCCGGTGAATCAGGTAGATCACGTGCGGTATCAGTATCGGAAGGTGAAAGCGAAGCGAAACCTGACATACCGCTACGGCGCCGGCTACAAGATGCGGAAGAAAGGAACCTTGAAGAAGGGAACCACACTCTCCTTGTGCCTGGAAACCAAGGCGAAGGGGTCCAAGACCCTGTGGTATCGTTTCCGTTACGGCAAGAAATTCTACTTCGTCAGCTCCAAGGATTTGAATCTGACGGAGACCGTGCGAGTAGAGCCGGACCGTGACAACGGCAGCAGCCCGGCAAAACCGTCAGAAAACGGAAATACCGGAACTCAGACGGATAATAAGGGTAACGAGACAAAGCCGGATACAGAAAATGTAGTCACACCGCCGGAAACCAATCCATCGGTGAATGCAACGGTTCTTCAGAGCAATAAGAAACCGATGGCGGCGCAGATGCCGAAGTCCACTCTTACGGCGTGGTACAATTCGCTGCTCAAGATGGCGAATTTAATTGAGACAAACAATCTGAAGTACAATACGAGCGGCGGCGGAACGACTTACAAAAAAGGTCTGGCGGCCAAGAAGGTGAATTGCGCCACCTATATTTCCTGGTCCTTGCAGGATGCGGGCTTTGAGCCTTCCGGATTCTGTTTTTACCTGGGATACGGAAAGATTTACGACCAGAAGATTCCGAAGAATTATTTCATCAAGTCGCCGAATTACCTGGTGCAGACCAATCTGAACATGTCCTTGTCGGATTGTGTCAAGAAAGGGTACTTGAAGCCGGGGGACATTGTAGGCTGGCAGAGTGGATGCCACACCATGGTGTACAAGCACACGAAGGACGGAAAATATTATTTCTTCTCCGTGGGACCGAAGAGTGTGGCCAACAAGGTGGTTCACGAGAACACGTACAAGGCGAACTATCGCATCGGGGTAATCATTCGGCGGATTGCCTGATTTAGAATGAACAGAACGGAGATGAATCTCCCACGAACAACAGAAGAGGGACGACACGGCGAAGTGTTGTCCCTCTTTTTGTGACCTATTCTTTGGAATAGGTCACCTTGCAGCTGATTCCGTTGAGCCGTCCGATTCGGCCGGACAGGGTGCTGATGATCTGCTGGGGTGCATCCATGACGATGCTGATGATATTGATTCCCTTTTCCCGGTAGGGAAGTCCCATTCGTCCGATGATATAGGGACTGTTTTCGTGCAGCAGCGCGTTTACCGGTTCGACGGAATCCATGTCGGAAATGATGATGCCGAGAATGGCTACCCGTGTATTTTCCATTGTTTCTTCCTCCTGTTGAATCTTCTTGAATTGTATCACAAAAGCCCTTTCTTTTCTGTGTAAATTGAACAAATTTCTCGATTTTTCTCGAACGATGTGTACTGAAGGGGAATTTTTTTTCTGCCATAATGAAGTCAGAAGCAATGCTGATCATTTAGGAGGTATGAAATGAAAAGAAAAAAAGAAAAAATGAGCAAAAAGCAGTTTGCGGAGACGATGGCGCAGGAACTGAATCGGTACTTCGAGGAGAATCTGACGATGGAAGTGCACGCCGCCATTCGGGAATTCGTGAAGACCAACGATTACACCCACTATGCCATCGTGCTGGAACGGCCGGGCGTGTATGCCCTTCCGGCGCTGAACGTGGATATTTTTTATGAAGGGTACAAGCATGGAGAAAGCATCGAATCGATATCCCGATCCCTTGCCTGGAATGCGATGGGGGCGATTATGATGCCACCGCCGGTGAACGGTGTGAATGGCATCCCGAAGAAGGATTTTGGGGTGAAGTTATCTGCAAGGGTGGTGAGCAAGCGCCGGAATGAGAAATATCTGGAGGATGTGCCGTGCCGGGATGTGGTGCCGGGCATTACCATGTTCGCCAGCGTGGAGATTATTGTGGAAGACATGGATTCCTGGCAGTGCCGGATTACCAACCCGATGATGAAGGAGATGGAGTATCAGCTGGACGAATTGATCGACGAGGCGCTCATGCTGTCCGAAGAATATTATCCGCCGATGCTGATGACCTTCTCCGATGGGAATGCGGAAGGGGAGAACCTGCTGGAAAAAGAAGGTTACGCGATGAACGACGATTCCATGTACATCCTCACCACCAATCGATTTCAGTTGGGTGCGGTGGCATTGTTCTATCCTGGCGTTGCGGAAAAAATTGCCGAGATGGCCGGGGGCAATTTCTACGCAATTCCGAGCTCCGTGCATGAATTTATTATTCTACCGGAAAGCGATAAGTATTCCGAAGAGGAACTGCAGGCGATGCTGGAGAGCGGAAATCGGGAGGTGGTCTCCGAAGATGACATCCTGTCGGATACCATTTACGTCTACGACCGGCACCTGGGACTGCTCCTTTCTTGTTCTGAGTACAGCGGCATGTGCGGCACGGAATTCTGTGAGAATATGTGGTGTTAGGCGGGAAAAGGCGGTGAAAGAACGATGGAATCTGTGATAAAAATATGCCGAAATCTGTGGTAAACTTAACGCTTTGAATACTGTCCGGGGTGTGCTAGAATAAAGGCACAGAGAACTTACTGACCGTAAGGAACACCAAGCGGGAAGAAGTGCCGGATACAGTATATAAAGGGCTCGTGGAGACCCGTATCGGATGGACTTCTTCTCGGAGGAAGTCCATTTTTTATGTAGTTTGGAGCAGAGGTATGATTAAAATTGCAATATACGGAAAAGGCGGAATCGGTAAATCCACAGTAACGGCCAATCTGGCGGCGGCATTTGCCATGCGGGGCAAGAAGGTCCTGCAGATTGGCTGCGATCCGAAAGCGGATTCCACCATTAACCTGCTGGGGGGAGAACCCCTGGAACCGGTGATGAACTTTCTTCGGGATCACGACCGGGAGCCGGAAATCGACGATATCGTGCGCACCGGATTCGGCGGCGTGCAGTGCATCGAGACCGGCGGTCCGACGCCGGGCATCGGCTGTGCGGGACGGGGAATTATCGCCACCTTTAACCTGATCGACGACCTTCGAATTTTCCGGAAGTTCCAGCCGGACATCGTGCTGTACGACGTGCTGGGCGATGTGGTGTGCGGTGGTTTTGCGGTGCCGATTCGAGAGGGATATGCGGAAGATATTCTCATCGTTACTTCCGGCGAGAAGATGGCCCTCTACGCAGCGAACAACATTCGCACGGCGGTAGATAATTTTGCGGATCGGGGATATGCTTCGGTAAAAGGAATCGTATTCAACCATCGAAATGTTCCGAGAGAAGAGGAAAAGGTGGGAGAATTCGCTCGGAATGCGGGGATTCCTATTGTAGGCGATATTCCGAGATCCGATGAAATCATCGAATGCGAAGAAGAGGGGATGACGGTGGTTCAGGGACTTCCGGATTCCGAGATCAGCGGGAAATTCTTTGAACTGGCGGACTTCCTGCTGAAGGAACACGAAAAGGAACGGAAAGAGGAGCAGGTACAATAATGAAAAATGCCTACTATATCACAATAGAAGAACTTCTGAAATCAGCGGAACTTCGGATTCCCGGGGAACTACAGTCCGGAGAGCATTTGATATACAGCTCACCGGCCACCTTGTCCTACAACTCTCCGGGCGCCCAGGGATTCGGAGTGAAACGGGCCGGTTTGGTGATTCCGGAATCCATCATGCTTCTGATTGCGCCGGCCTGCTGCGGACGAAATACCACGATTCTGGCGGACGAAGGCGGATACAGCCATCGGATGTTTTTTCTGCAGATGGATGAATCGGATATCGTCACCGGAAGACATCTGTCGGAGATTCCCGAGGCCATTGAAGAAATTTTGGCGGTGTGCGAAACGAAGCCGAAGGTGGTAGTGCTGTGCATCACCTGCGTGGATGCCCTGCTGGGAACGGACTTGGAGAGAGCCTGTCGAAAGGCAGAGGAGGCGCTGCACGGTGAAGTGCGTGTGGTGCCGACCTATATGTATGCGCTGACGCGAGAGGGAAAGAATCCGCCGATGGTGGCGGTGCGGGAAAGCATCTATTCCCTTCTGGAGAAGGAAGAACGGAAGATGAACCAGGTGAACCTGCTGGGATTCTTCACCCATCTTGCGGATGACTGCGAGCTGTACGATTTGCTGGGGCAGATTGGGCTGGACCGAGTGCTGGAAGTGGGTCGATGTGAGACCCTGGAGGAATACCGGGAACTGGGTGCGTCCAACTTTAACCTGATTCTCAATCCGGAATCCCGGAAGGCGGCTTTTGCACTGGAGGAACGGCTGGGAATGCCGTACGCGGAACTGACCCGGCTCTACCAGATTGACCGAATTCGCCGTCAGTACGAGCTGTTCGCCGCAGCCTTGGGGACGGAATTCCGGTTGGAGGAATATCACCGGGAAGCGGAGCAGGCAGTGCAGGAACTGCAGGAAGTCTGCAAAGGCAAGTCCTTTGTGGTGGGCCAGGTGGTAAACGGCAATCCCCTGGAAATGGCACTGGCCCTTCTGAAAATGGGATTTGAAGTAAAATCCGTATTCGCGGCGATTACGGAAGAGGATTATCCATATATCCGGGAAATCGGGGAATATAATCCGGACCTCCGGATTTATTCCACCCTTTCCCCAACCATGATGAATTACGACGGGGACCAGGACGTGGACATCTCCATCGGTACGGATGCGGCATTCTACTATCCGAAGTCCGTGAATGTGAAATGGAACGATGAGATTCAACCTTTCGGGTACCGCGGACTGAAGAATTTCGCCAATGAGGTGGCGGAAACCTGGAAGCAGGCAGCGGCAGCTTCCGGGAAAGCGGCAGACGACGCTAAGATGAACGAGACGAAGGAATAGGAGGATCCGGAAATGAAAGGACTTCGTAAATATATTTCACCTTTTTCCCCGGATCAGTCCGGAGCGGCCTCGGTGCTGTTCGGGTACGGCGGGATGCTGATTATCATGGATGCCGGCGGCTGCGTGGGCAACGTGTGCGGATATGACGAACCTCGGTGGGGCGGTGCCAAGAGTGCCATTTTCAGTGCGGGTCTTCGGGATCTGGATGCGATTCTTGGACGGGATGAGCTGCTGATTCGAAAGATTCGGCAGGCCTTGCAGGATATGGATGCCACCTTTATCGGGCTCATCGGAACGCCGGTTCCGGCCACCATCGCGACGGATTATCGAGCGCTGAAGCGGCTCCTGGAGAAGGATACGGGAATTCCGGTTCTTCCGGTGGAGACCAACGGCATCGAGCTGTACGATAATGGTCAGGAGAAGGCCTACCAATGGCTCTTCCGGGAGTTTTTGGACGAGTCGGTGACCGAGAAAGAGAATCGCGTGGGCATTCTGGGGGCGACCCCGTTAGACACCACCGCGGTGGACAGTGGAGCGGAATTCCGCCGGTTGGTTCCGGGCGGCGTGGTGTACGGAATGGGCGACACCCTGGAGGATGTGAGAAAAGCGCTTTCTGCCGAGAGAAATCTGGTGGTATCTCCTTCCGGTTTGAAGACCGCTCGCATGCTAAAAAGAGAATACGGCATTCCGTACGAAACCGGCTATCCGGTGGAGGCGGAAAGCCGAAGGGAATTCACGGAGCGAATCCTTCCGGAGCTGGGTTCCCATACATTGATTGTGCATCAACAGATTTTCGCCAATGAAATCCGGGAATGGATTCGGGAACAGAAGCCGGATGCGAAGGTCACCGTGGCCGGCTGGTTCCGGATGGACGGAACCCTGAAGGAAGAGGGAGACCGGCATCTGGAGGAAGAAGCCGATCTGCTGAAGCTGGTGCGGGACGGCGCTATTGATACGGTTCTGGGAGATCCCCTTCTGAAGCGGGCCCTTCCGGGATGGCAGGGGATCTATTTGGATCTTCCCCATTATCCGGTGTCCGGAGAACTCCATTCCGTGGAAACTTCCCGAGACTATTGGAAGAAAGCGGGGCATAGAAGATGACAAAGGAATCGGAAAACCGGATGCAAATCCGCATCTACGGAATCGTCCAAGGTGTGGGATTTCGTCCTTTTATCCGAAAATTAGCTCTTCGTTTTCGGATTACCGGAACCGTCTGCAACCGGGGAAGCTACGTGGAAATCTACTCGAGAGGAGAGCGGCTTTCGGAATTCCTGGAGGCAATTCCGAAGGAAGCGCCGGCTCGGTCCGCAATTCTAAAGATCAAAACGGCGGTGCCGGAAGAGTCGGAATTTCCGCCGGAATCGGAAGATTTTGAAATTATCGAAAGTGCGAAGGAAGAGGGGATGGTGTTCGTTTCACCGGACATCGCCACCTGTCCGGACTGCGAGCGAGAGCTTTTCGACCCGGCAAATCGGCGGTACCTGCATCCTTTTATCAACTGCACGGCCTGCGGACCGCGGCTGACGATTCTGGACTCCATGCCCTACGACCGGGTTCGCACCAGCATGGGGGAATTTCCCATGTGCGAGGAATGTAACCGGGAGTATACGGATATTCGGTCCCGGAGGTATCACGCTCAGCCAATCTGCTGCAACGACTGCGGACCGGAACTGTACCTGCTGAAAGGCCCGGAAACGGGGAAGGATGCCCTGATTAAGGTGCGGAACCTTATCCGCCGGGGCGGCATCGTGGCCATTAAGGGCATCGGCGGCTTTCACCTCTGCTGCGACGGAAGCAACGACGAGGCGGTGGGGCGGCTTCGGAAGCTGAAGAATCGCCCGTTCAAGCCTTTTGCGGTGATGATGCGGGATATGGAGACGGTGCGCCGGGAGTGCGAGGTACCGGAGGGTGCCGAAGAACTGATGACGGGACCGCAGAAACCCATCTTGCTTCTGGCGAAAAAGAAAACTCACGAGGCGGGCGCTTCCGTTCTGAGCGAGGCGCTGGCACCGAGAAATCCCAATATCGGGGTGATGCTTCCGTACACGCCGGTGCACATGCTTCTGTTCCGGTATCCGGAGGAGGAAAACTCGCAGGAGCCGGCGATGCCGGAGGTGCTGGTGATGACCAGCGGAAATCCTTCCGGCGCACCGATTTGCATGACGGATGCGGAAGCGGAGAAATATCTGGCGCCCATGTGCGATGAAATTCTGTCCAATCCCAGGAAGATTCGGATTCGTGCGGACGACTCGGTAATGTCTTTTTATCGGAATCAGCCCTATATGATTCGCCGGTCCAGAGGTTATGCGCCCCTGCCGACGGTACTGCCGCAGGAATATCACCATTCGGTGCTGGGCATCGGCGGGGAGCTGAAGAATACCTTCGGGCTTCTGCGGGGGGATATGAACTACATGTCTCCGTACATCGGCGATATGGCGGACGTGCGCAGCGTGGAGGCTTTGGAGCTGGCGGAAGAGCGGCTGGAACGGCTGCTGGAAATTACGCCGGAGGCAGTGGTATGCGATTTGCACCCGAAATACAATACGGGCGAGGTGGCCCGGAAGTTGGCGGAAGAGAAGGGCATTCCCTGCATGGAGGTGCAGCATCACTACGCTCACGTGCTTTCCTGCATGGCGGAGAACGAATGGGATGCGCCGGTGATAGGCGTCTCCTTTGACGGCACCGGGTTCGGAACGGACGGCACCATCTGGGGCGGCGAGTTCCTGCTCTCGGATTATGACGGCTTTCGGCGAAAGGGAAGCATTCAGCCCTTCCTGCATGCCGGCGGGGACCTGGCATCGAAGGAAGGCTGGCGCATTGCGGCGGCGATGCTGGAACCGGATGCGGCGGAGCAGCTGAACCTGGGAAGCCCGAAGGAGCGGGCGGCGATTCGGTTCATGCTGGGCAATCGGGTGAACGTGGTGGAATCCACCAGTGCCGGCCGGCTGTTCGACGGAGTCAGTGCCATCCTGGGATGCAAGGAGCGGAATTCCTTTGAAGGGGAGATGTCCATGCAGCTGCAGTTCGCGGCGGAACAGGCAGAGGCGCCGGAAATCTATGACGGACCGCTGATTTCGGAAAAAGAAGATTTCTTTTATCTGGAGACGAGCAGCCTGGTGCGGGAGATTGCCCGGAGAAGGCTGTCCGGGAAGGATGCGGGCGCGCTGGCTCGTATGTTCCACGAGGTGCTTTCTCGGATGGTTCTGGAAGGCTGCCGGCGCATTCGCCGAGAGAACGACATTTCAACCGCAGCCCTCACCGGCGGGGTATTTCAGAACACCCTGCTGCTGGAGCTGTGCCGAAATAAATTAGAACATGACGGTTTTCGGGTGCTGACCCATTCCCTGGTTCCGCCCAACGACGGCGGAATTGCTTTGGGACAGGCGGTGTACGGCGCGCGAAAGCTGGAAAAGGAGGATTCGAGATGTGTGTAGGAATTAAAGCAAGGGTTTCCGATGTGGAGAACGGAATGGCCGTCATCGACAATTCCGGCGTTCGGAGAAAAATCTCCTCGGAGCTGATTGAAGATCTGGCGCCGGGAGATTACGTAATGGTTCATGCAGGAATCGCCATCGCCCGCGTTACGGGAGACGACAGTGAGGAAGCATCGGAAGTGATGGAGGCGTTATAATGGCTTTAAGCAAAGGGGCAGCGGAGGCTGCAGAGATTGTACGGAATTACGACGGCCCGAAAATTCGGGTGATGGAGGTCTGCGGAACCCATACCCACGAGATTTTTCGCTTGGGGATTCGGCAGATGCTTCCGGAATCCATCGAGCTGATTTCCGGCCCGGGATGTCCGGTATGCGTCACCCCGGTGGGCTACATCGACGAAGCGGTGATGCTGGCCCTGGAGAAAGGGGTAAAAATATTTACGTTCGGCGACCTCATCCGGGTTCCCGGAACGAAGAAGAGTCTGGCAGATGCCCGCAGCGAAGGGGCGGAGGTGCAAATCGTCTACTCCCCGATGGATGCTTTGGATTATGCCAAGGCGCATCCGGAAGAAGAGGTGTGCTTCCTTTCCGTGGGGTTTGAAACCACCACGCCGGGCAGTGTAATCGCCCTTCGGAACGCAATTTCCGAGAAGGTGGAGAACTTCTCCCTGCTGACGGCGAATAAGATCATGGAGCCGGCATACCTGGCCCTGAAGGGGAGCGCCGATGCCTTCCTCTATCCGGGTCACGTGAGTACCATGACGGGTATGGAGGTGTACCGAAAAATTGCGAAAGAATGGCAGATTTCCGGCGTGGTAACCGGATTTACCACCTCCGAAATCGTCACCGCTCTGGCGACGGTGGTTCGCCGGGTGGAAGAGGTTCGCGCCGGCGAGCGGGAATCTTTTGCGGAAAACTGCTATCCGTCGGTGGTGACGGAAGAGGGCAGTCCGGCGGCCCGAAAGCTGGTGGACAAATACATGGAACCATGCGACACGGAATGGCGAGGACTTGGAATTATTCCGGGCTCCGGCATGAAGCTGCGGGATGAATTCTCGAAATATGATGCCCGGGTGCGTTTCCAATTGCCGAAGGTTCAGGGCAAAGCCAGTCCGGCCTGTCGCTGCGGTGAAGTGCTGCGAGGCCTGATTCGCCCGATGGACTGCAAAATCTACGGAAACGCCTGCACGCCGGAGCATCCGGTGGGTGCCTGCATGGTGTCCAGCGAGGGCGCTTGCTCCGCATACTACAAATACGGTGATACACTGAAACTGAAATAAGATACCGAGGTGGAATACAATGAATGATAAAATCACACTTGCGCACGGTGCCGGCGGAAAACAGACATCGGAACTTATTGGCGGATTGTTCAAGAAATACTTCGACAATCCGAATTTGACCGCGGACGATGCGGCGGTGCTGACGCCTCCGGCAGGAAGAATGGCCATGTCCACCGACGGATTCATCGTCTCTCCGGCCTTTTTCCCCGGCGGAAATATCGGAAAGCTGAGCATCTGCGGAACCGTGAACGACTTGGCCTGCATGGGAGCGAAGCCGCTGTATATTTCCTGCGCCTGTGTCATCGAGGAAGGGTTCCCGATGGATACCTTGGAAGAAATCGTGAAGAGCATGGCGGAGACCGCCGCGAAAGTCGGCGTTCAGATTGTCTCCGGAGACACGAAGGTTGCCGGTAAGGGACAGGTGGATGGAATCTTCATTACCACTACCGGTGTGGGCGAAATCATGCCGAAGGCAGAACTGTCCGGTGCGTATGCCCGTCCGGGTGATGCCATCATCGTTACCGGCGATGTGGGAAGACACGGATGCACGATTCTGCTGGAGCGGGACCGCTACGGAATGGAAGCCGAGGTGACCAGTGACTGCGCACCGCTGTGGCATCCGGTGCGGGACTTGATTCAGGAGATTCCGGAAGTGCACGTAATCCGGGATGCTACCAGAGGCGGCGTGGGCACAGTGCTCTATGAAATTGCGGATGAAAGCAAGGTAGGCATCCGACTGGATGCGGAATCCGTGCCGGTATGCGATGAAGTCCGGGGTGTGACCGGCATGCTGGGTCTGGAACCGCTGTACCTGGCGTGCGAAGGACGCCTGGTCATTTTCGTTCCGAAGGAAAAGGCCGAGGATGCGGTTCGCATTCTGCGGGAAGCAAGCCCGGATACGGCCGGTGCGGCCATCATCGGCGAGGTGACGGATCACATGACCGGTCACGTGGTGATGGCAACGGAGCTGGGAACGGAAACGCTGCTGCCGCCGCCGAGCGGTGAACTCCTTCCGAGAATCTGCTAGAAACGGCGGACGCCCGGAATCCAAAAAACAATTCTTTACACCGGAATGGGAAAAGAGTACAATAAGCGAGATGGACGGTATTCATAGGAAGCTGTACCTTTTCAAAAACTGTGTAAAGAATAACAGGCGAGTACATTTGCATATGTGAAAGAGGAATCGGTCTATCCAAAGGAAGACAAGGTTTTCGATTTTTGCGGCGCAGGGTATTCGGGTACATTTATGATGAATACAATCCATCCGTGCTTTTCGGAATCCGACGCATTGTCGGACGTCCCGGGAGGTGCGGATGCTTTTTTTATGAGAAAAGGAGAAGTCTGGAAAAGGAGGATATTTTTTGTAATGAAGACTACCGTATTGACTTTTCGGAAGATGAAGCGACAGGGTGAGAAAATTTCCATGCTGACCTGCTACGATTACACCACCGCTCGGCTGATGGACGGAACGGTGGACGGAATTCTGGTGGGGGATTCGTACGGAAATACCATGCTGGGATACGATTCCACGCTGCCGGTGACCATGGATCACCTGATTACGGCGACGCAGGGCGTAGTGCGGGGCTGCAAGGAGAGCCTGGTGGTGTTCGATATGCCGTTCATGTCGTATCAGGTTTCGGTGGAGCAGGCGCTGGAGAACGCCGGCCGGGCACTCAAGGAGACCGGATGCCAGGCGGTGAAGCTGGAAGGCGGCGCGTCGGTGTGCCCGCAGATTGCGGCGCTGAGCCATGCGGGAATTCCGGTGGTGGCGCACATTGGGCTGACCCCGCAGTCGGTAAATGCTCTCGGCGGAAACCGGGTGCAGGGAAAGACCGGGGAAGCGGCGGAGCGATTGATTGAGGACGCCCGTAAAGTAGAAGAAGCCGGGGCTTTTGCCGTGGTGCTGGAATGCATTCCGGCGCCGGTAGCGGAGCGAATCAGCCGGGAAGTGAACATTCCAACTATCGGAATCGGTGCCGGTGCGGGCTGTGACGGCCAGATTCTGGTGTATCAGGACATGCTGGGCATGAACGAGGATTTCAAGCCGAAGTTCGTAAAAAGATATGCGGCGCTGGCGGAAGAGATGCGCGGTGCGTTCCGGGAGTACACGGCGGACGTGAAAGGCGGACGTTTTCCGGAGGCGAGTCATCAGTTTGAGATGAGCAGCGAGGAAGAGCTGAAGAAGTTATATTAGCAGAAATAAAGAAGAAAAGAGGCAAAAAATGATTCAGGTAATTAATACAATCGATGAACTGAGAAAGCAGGTTAAGGAATGGAAGAAGGCGGGCCTCACCGTGGGTCTGTGCCCGACCATGGGATACCTTCACGAGGGTCACGCATCCCTGATGGATGCGGCAAGAGCCGGAAACGATAAAGTGGTAGCTTCGGTATTCGTGAATCCGATTCAGTTCGGTCCGAACGAGGATCTGGCCACCTATCCGAGAGATTTTGAACACGACTGCCAGCTTCTGGAAGCGCACGGCGTGGATCTGGTATTCCACCCGGAACCTTCGGAAATGTACGCTTCGGATTTCACCACCTTCGTGGATATGAACGAGCTTTCGGAAACCCTGTGCGGCAAAACCCGCCCGATTCACTTCCGCGGCGTGTGCACCGTTATCGCTAAACTCCTGAACACGGTAACGCCGGACCGAATCTATTTCGGACAGAAGGATGCCCAGCAGCTGGCCATCATCCGTCGGATGGTTCGGGATCTGAATTTTGACGTGGAAGTAATCGGCTGCCCAATCGTTCGGGAGCAGGACGGACTGGCAAAGAGCTCCCGGAACACCTACCTCAGCCCGGAGGAACGAAAAGCGGCGCTGGTACTGTCCCGTTCCGTTCGAAAGGGTCAGGATCTGGCGGCCTCCGGTGTACGGAATTCCGCAGAACTGCTGGTTTCCATGAAGGAACGCTTGGCGGAGGAACCGCTGGCGGATGTGGAATACGTTGAGGTGGTTGACGGCGAAAGCATGCAGCCGGTAGAAACCTTCAAGGATGGGGATCTGGTGGCTATGGCCGTTCGCATCGGTACCACCCGCCTGATTGACAACTTTACCGTGGGCGACCCGGCAATTTCTTTTGATGCATAGGTAGGACGGAGGGAATCGGCCGGCCCGAGCGCTTGTGGATGACGGTTCCGGATAAAGAGAATTATAGGGAAGCAGTGTGCGATGTTGACAGAAACGTTGCACACTGCTTTTTTCGATCCAGCACCAAAAAACCGGCACAAAAAACGCCGACGTGCCGGGAAATTCCGGAACATGTTGGCGTAATCCGACGAAGCAATAAGGAGTTGCGTGAAGAATTTGCTCCCCGAAACGAAGGGATAAGGCTTCGCGGGGAACGGGGAGCAAACCGGCCGGCCCGGACGCCGGCGAAATAGCGCTTTCCGGCCGGAAGTTGTGTGAAGAATTTGCTCCCCGAAACGAAGGGATAAGGCTTAGCGGGGAGAGGGGAGCAAACCGGCCGGCCCGGACGCCGGCGAAACCGCACTTTCCGGCCGGAAGTTGTGTGAAGAATTTGCTCCCCGGAACGAAGACATAAGGCTTAGCGAGGAGCGGGGAGCAAACCAATCGGCCGGGTCGCCGGCGAAACCGCACTTTCCGGCCGGTAGTTGTGTGAAGAATTTGCTCCCCGAAACGAAGGGATAAGGCCTAGCGGGGAGAGGGGAGCAAACCGGCTGGTCCAGACGTCGGCGAAATCACACTTTTCGGCCGGTAGTTATGTGAAGAATTTGCTCCCCGGAACGAAGGCATAATGCTTAGCGGGGAATCGAGCGCGAACCGTGCCGGCACCTGGTCCTCCAATCTCGAAATTTCCGGTCCGTGGTTCGCGCCCGGGAACCGAAATCAAAGGCTTTGCGGGGAGATAAGCGCGAACCATGTCGGCACCAGGACCTCCAATCTCGAAATTTCCGGTCCGTGGTTCGCGCCCGGGAACCGAAATCAAAGGGTTAGCGGGGAGTCGAGCGCGAACCGTGCCGGCACCAGGACCTCCAATCTCGAAATTTCCGGTCCGTGGTTCGCGCAAGGAAACCGAAATCAAAGGGTTAGCGAGGAGTCGAGCGCGAACCGTGCCGGCACCAGGACCTCCAATCTCGAAATTCCCGGTCCGTGGTTCGCGCCCGGGAACCGAAATCAATGGCTTAGCGGGAGCGGGGAGCAAACCGGCCGCTTTTTCCGAATCTCCCGGTCCGTGGTTCGTATGCGTTCAGCTCTGTGAAGTTACTTTTACAACTAACCCCAAAAATAATTTTGAAAAAAATAAAAAAAGTACTGGACAAGAGGGCAGTTCTTCTGTATAATAAATCTTGCGTTGAACAGCGTAAATAAATAATGAATATGGCGTATTGGTCAAGAGGTTAAGACGCAGCCCTCTCACGGCTGAATCTGGGGTTCGATTCCCCAATACGCTACCAATCGAAAACCTGAAGCTTACGCTTCAGGTTTTTTCTATACTCCAAGTGTCGAGACGGCGAACGCCCCGACAGGCACGGCAGAGCCATAAAACAACTAGAGAATAATTTTTAAAATATTTTCACACAAATTAGTTTGCAGAAGCACTTTCAAGTGAGATAATATTAAAGTCAATGCAATAAAAAGTTACAGATTTTTGGGGAGAAATAATATGCTATCATTTGAGAACGACTACAGTGAGGGAGCTCACTCCAGAATATTGAAAAGGTTGGTGTCCACCGATTTGCAGCAAGTGACCGGCTACGGAAACGATCCGTTCTGCGAAGAGGCCAGAATTCGCATTCGCCAGGCCATCGGCGTACCGGATGCGGATATCTATTTCCTTTCCGGCGGCACGCAGACGAATCAGGTGGTTATCGATACCATGCTGAAGCCGTATGAAGGCGTTATCGCCGCAGAAACCGGACATGTCAGCGTTCACGAAGCCGGCGCCATCGAGTATTCCGGCCATAAAGTCCTGACGGTACCGATGCACAACGGCGGCAAGGTGAATCCGATGGAAGTAAAGAATCTGATTGAGGATTTTTATCAGGATGGAAATCATGAGCACATGGTATTTCCGGGCATGCTGTACATTTCCCAGCCGACGGAGTACGGTGCGCTGTACACCCGCCGGGAATTGGAGGCCCTGAGCCTGATTTGCCGGAAGTATAAGATTCCGCTGTACCTGGACGGCGCACGTCTGGGATACGCCCTGGCCAGCCATGAGAATAACGTGACCCTCAGCGACATTGCCCGCCTGACCGACGTGTTCTACATCGGCGGAACGAAGGTGGGGGCGCTTTGCGGTGAAGCTTTGGTATTCACAAAGCACAACACGCCGCCGCATTTTGTGACACAGATAAAGCAGCACGGTGCCCTGATTGCAAAGGGGAGACTGCTGGGCATCCAGTTCGCGGAGCTGTTCCGGGACAACCTCTACTATAAGCTGGGGCAGAATGCCATCGAGACGGCGGAGATGCTGAAGATGATTCTTCACGAAAAAAAATATTCGTTTTACTTCGAGTCGCCGACGAACCAGCAGTTTGTCATTGTTGACAACCGTAAAATGGAAGCCCTCCGGCAGAAAGTGGTATTCAGTTACATGCAGAAGTACGACGATACCCACTCGGTCATCCGTTTCTGCACCAGCTGGGCGACGAAGCCGGAACAGGTTTTCCGGCTGGCGGAACTTTTGTAAATAATTAATAATAGGAGGAATTTATGAATAAGAAAGAACTGGCAGACCATCTGCACAACAGCAAGTACAACTGCGCCCAGGCGGTACTCCTGGCATTTGCCGACGAAATCGGAGAGGACAAGGAGGTCCTGTTCCGCATCAGCGAAGGATTTGGTTTCGGTGCCGGATGCGGAGAGGGCATCTGCGGTGCACTCAGCGGCGCCATCATGCTGGCGGGCCTGAAGAACAGTGACGGAAACCTGGAAGCGCCGGGAACCAAAGCGTCCACCTACAAGATTGCCAAGGAAATGAAAGAGAAATTCGTGGCGAAGACCGGCGGCCTAATCTGCAAGGATCTGAAAGGCTTGGACGGCGGGAAAGTGCTATGTTCCTGCCCGGACTGCATCGGATATGCCGTAGAGGTTGTGGAAGAAGTCCTGGGTTTGTAATTAAAAAAAGATTGGGGGGATCTTTACGTTTAGCAGGAAAGTGAAAGAACAGCCGGATTTGCTAAATGGAAGCATCGCACCGAAGCTGATGGCTTTTGCCATTCCTCTGGCCATGACCAGTATCTTGCAGCAGCTCTTCAACGCAGCGGATATTGCAGTAATCGGCCAATTTGCGGGAAAGCACGCCATGGCGGCGGTGGGATGCAACAGTCCGGTTATCGCGCTGACGGTAAACCTGTTTGTCGGGGTGTCCATCGGTGCCAACGTGATTATTGCGAATTATACCGGTCAGCAGGACGAGCGGAGGATTCGGGAATCCGTTCACACGGCCATGGTACTGGCGATTATTTGCGGGGTGTTTGTCACCTGCGTCGGGCAGATTATTGCCCGTCCTATGATTAGTCTGCTGGATACGCCGGCAGTCATCGCACCCATGGCGGTGAAATATCTTCGAATTTATTTTATGGGGATGATTTTTATCATGCTCTATAATTTTGAAGCAGCCATTTTCCGGAGTCAGGGGGACACCGGAACTCCGCTGCGATGCCTGATGATTTCCGGCATCCTGAACGTCATCCTGAATCTCTTCTTTGTCATCGTATTGAAGATGGATGTGGCGGGCGTGGCGTTGGCCACGGTGCTGTCCAACGGCGTCAGCGCCGGACTCCTGTTTTGGCACCTTTGCCGGGCAAAGAGCGCTGTTCGTCTGCAGAAGGGAAGCTTCCGCCTGGAGGGTTCAATTCTGAAGGACATCCTTCGAATCGGCGTTCCGTCGGGACTTCAGGGTGTGGTCTTTTCCATTTCCAATCTGGTCATCCAGTCGGCCATCAACAGCCTGGGGCCGGATGTGGTGGCGGGCTCCGCGGCGGCCTTTAACATGGAGGTGCTGGGATATTACATCCTGAACTCCTTCGCCCAAGCGGCGGTCACCTTCGTGGGCCAGAACTACGGTGCCGGGAATCTTCCGCGGTGCCGCAAAATCACCCGTCAGGCGCTGATTCTGGATGAAGTGTGTGCCATGTCCGTGGCAGCGCTGCTGATTATTTTCGGGCACCGGATTCTGATGCTCTTCAATCCGGATCCGGCGGTCATCCACTTTGGCTATATTCGCGCTACGATTCTGCTTTCCACCCAGGCCCTGAACGTGGTGAACGAAGTCCTTTCCGGAGCGATGCGGGGTTACGGAATCTCTATGGTTCCGGCGGCGGTTACTTTTATCGGCGTCTGCGGAACCCGAATTCTGTGGGTGTACACCGTTTTTCGGCACTCCCACACCTGGTACACCCTGATGGCGGTATATCCGGTGAGCTGGCTCATCACCATGGTGGTGATGATTGCGGCCTACTTCATTTCCATAAAAAAAATCCGCATTCGGCTGGAGACTTCCGGCGACGCGGACAACTAGGCGGTGCGGCACATCGCGTAAATTCACACATAAAAAAGGGGCATCCGGGGAAAATCCCTCGGATGCCTTTTGTCTCTATTCGTACAGGATGATGGCCATAAAGCTCATCGGCTCATCCTTGCGGTTGGTGATGGCGTGTCCTTCTCCCGGACCGGTGAAGGTGATATCCCCCGCCTTGACGGTGGTGATGGTGCCATTGTCGTTGTATTCCGCTTCGCCGGAAAGGATGACGTAGATCTCACCGTCTCCCTGATGCACGTGGTACCCCACGCCGCAATCCTTCTCCAGCACGTTCTCATTCAGCATGCGGCCTCGGTTCCACATCTCCGAATCCTGCTCCACGCCCACCAGCGAAATCAGATGTCCCGGTCCCTTCTGGACTTCTTCCTTCACAACTTTCTTTCGATCTTCTTTTCTCCGAATCAGACTCATGTTCAATACCCTCCTTGTATTTGAAAAATAATATATGCCTCCGGATTACCCGGAAAACTATGCATGTTCCTCTTCTGCTCGCTGACCGAATCCCAGCAGGTTGCAGGCTCTGGATTCCACCGCGTTGGCGATGGCCAGCGTCACATCCAGGTCGTTCCCGTAGAAAATCGCACCGTGGTTGGCGATGATGCAGGCGTGGCTGCCCTCGATGGCCTCCATGATGCTGTCGCACAGCTCATCCGTACCCGGTGTCCGGTACTCACTGCAATGCATGTCACCGATCAGCTGATCCATCGGCGGTTCCGAAATCCGGAATCCGGCATGGGCGGCAGCGAATGCACTGATGCCGTTGGAGTGGGTGTGGATGATGGCGTTGCACTCCGGATACCGGCGGTACAGCGCGGCGTGCAGGCGGTACTCCGAAGAGGGCTTTCTCTGCATGCCGTATTTCAAATCGTGGATGTTCATGCGAACGATGTCCTCCGTGCGGATGGAAAAATAGTCCATGCCCGACGGGGTAATCAGCATGGTGTCCGGGTTCAATCGAAGGGAAATATTTCCCCAGGAACCCTGTACCAGTTCGGAACGGCTCATATCTTTGCCGCAGTCGATGATTCGGTTCCGCAGCTGAAACTCTTCTGCACCGCTGCTGATGAAATCCACCTTTTCTTTCTGATTTACCTTGGAATAGCTTCCGTCGTAATATTTATGAAGCTCCTGAGCGGTCGTCGGATCCAGGTATTGGAGTCCGTTCAGCTTGCCGGAGTAAATCTCCGCTTCCGCACTTTTCTCCAGGATGCGGGCACCGGCGATGGCCTCTTCGATGGTATCACCGACGGCGATGATACCGGACCCTTGAATGAAGCAGCCTCGGCGGTTCCGCAAGGCTTTCAGCAGGGTTCTTGCGGTTCCGTCCGGACATACGGTTACATCCGGCCCGATAATCTGGGCCAAATCGTCCAATGCCGGCCGCATTATCTGATTTTCTTTAGAAAAACGCACGGCGGCTTCCGTGCATATGAACACGATGGCGTTGATATCGTTCCGAGATGAAAAAATCCGACCGATATCTCCGGTGTTGATGTCGAACAAATCAAAATCCTTCTCCGTCAGCTTGGACAGGCGAAGGTTCTCACGCGAAGAAATATAGGTTTCCTCATTCACCCGAAGCACCAGTTGTCCGTATGCAGTAAAGTACCGCTCCCGAAATGCATTTGAGCGTTTCAGCAGCGCTTCTTTTGCTGTATTAATATCCATGTTGTCTCTCCCTTGCTTTGGTTTTCGTTATGCTTATTATATCATTCCGGTTTCCGCGGAATATGATGATTGTTTAAAAAACAATACGCTTTGCCACGGCGTCCCAAGACGCTCCGGTCGTGTCCGGAATGCGCCGGGTTTGGCCGGAAGCGTGCGACTCCTCCAAAATTTCTTTTAGGGCGGCCTTCAGGGTAAAAACATATTGCGGCAGTTCATCCGGATCCGGCCGGTCCGAGGCGATTAACGGCGGCATGGGGATGAAGCGAGTGGTGTTCTCCGGAATTTCGGAGCGCAGCCATTCCCGAACCCCCGGCAGGTCATTGCACAGGGTGTTCAGCCCGCAGGCCATGGCCTCAATCAAGACCAGGGGCAGGCCCTCGAAATAGGAAGGAAGGACGAAGGTGTGGCAATTGCGATACAGATTCGCCAGCACTTCCTGGCGCAGCAGGCCGTGATACCGGATGGGGAAGGAATGAGAGGTGATTTCTCCCACCTTTGGCGGCTGGTTTCGGACCGGATTCAGGCGGGCCCACAGTCCGGAATCGGTGCAGCCGCCCGCCAAATGAAGCTCAAAGGGAACGTCCGTCTCTTTGCGGAGCTGTTCCAGTGCGTCCAGCAGTTCCGGAATGCCTTTTTCCCGGCAGATCTTCCCGGCATAGATGAAGCGGTGCGGTCCTTCCGCTGCGGAGGCATTCGTCTCGCCCGGAAAGAAGATTTTGTCGTTATACCCGGTTCCGATGACGGACACCTGTTCCGCCGGAAGCCGGAAGCAATCCATGATGGCTTTTTTCTGGGCTTGATGGAGAGCGAACATCCGATTCAAGCCTCGGATGTTCTCCAGAACATCTTTCACGCTGAAAGGTTCTCTTCCGTATCCGGCTTCTCCGGTGCAGAGATTCTGCATCTGGCGAAGGTCGGAGCCGTGGCAGATGCCGTAGATTCGCTGCTCCGGAAAGGCCTTCCGAAGGATGGCGGTGAGAAGGTACAGGTGGTGGCAGAGAATGATATCCGGACGGAGCCGGTCAATCGCTTCGCCTACCGTAGAAATAAAGGCTTTCTCCAGTGCTTCGAGCTGTTCTTCGGTGAGCTGGGAGTAACGAGTGGACGGATAAGGCATCCGGTCCGACATGCCCAGAACCGGGAAGTCCAAGTCTCCCGGCAGAGGGGATTCCCCCGGAGCCGTATAATATACCGGATGGAAGGTGACCCCATCCGGAAAACTGACGATATCGGAATGGTAGATTCCGGCAACAACGGCCTGCCGGTGTCCCTGACGATCCAGAGCCCGAACCACTTCGGACAGATAGGTGCCGCTGCCGGTGGAGTGAGGTTTCTGGGTTGTAACGCTCAGAATATTCATTGATAATCCTCCAAAACATAATTAATCTACATTATTATATTTTTTAACCGTCTTGAAGTCAAATTGTTAAAAGATTAGAACCGGAAAAGGTATTAAAAAAGTTTATAGGTTAGTATAAGTTAACCTAATTGCCGAAATACGAAACCAATTATCGTAATACGGAAAAAACTATGGGATTCGGTTGACTTGCCTATACGAAAGGAGTATATTTGTTATAGTATTTTGTGGTACTTTGATGCGGAAGGAATGAAGTGATTTCGAATGGCAGAGAGAAACAGTTCTTTAGAAAAAGCCCTTGCCGTTCTGGATTTGTTTCAGTTCCGGCAGCGTTGGACGATGACGGAGATTGCACAATACACCGGATACTCCAATGCGGCAGTAGCGCGAATCTTGAATTCGCTGGAAAGCATGCATTACGTTTTTCAGGATAAGATTGATGGCGGGTATTACCTCACCAGCAAGATGTACGTCCTGGGAAGAAACACCCAACTGAAGAATCAGCTGATCAACATTCTGGATGAACCGGTGGGAACCCTGTGTCGACGAATCGGTTTTTCCGTGACGGTGGCCATCCGAAAGGGCACCCAGAGCGTTACGATTATGCGGAAGGATCCCCAGACGGGACTGACCCTTTCCCTGATTCAAACAGTGGGGGACACCATAAGTCTAAACACCACGGCGACGGGAAAAGTGCTCACCGCATTCTCCGGAGAGACAGAGAATCTGTTGAACCGGATGGACTACGTGAAGCTGACGAAACGTTCCGTAACCGACCGGGACGAATTTGCGGAGCTTCTTCAAGAGGTGCGGGCGCAGCGCCTGGCCTACGATATGGAAGAGGTAACCGAAGGATTGGTGTGCGTGGCGACGCCGGTGCTGGCAAAGGATGGAATTGCCATCTGCTCCATCAGTATCAACGGATACAAGGAACGGATGATTCGGAGCCTGGACAGCATTATCATGCGGCTTCAGGATTGTGCGCGGGAGTGCGAGAAGCTGCTGCAGTAACGAATGAATATAACGAATGAATATATCAGACAAATGAGGAGATAGATTATGGGACTCTTTTATGAGATGGACAAGAATTTCGGAGATGTTCTCAAGGAAAAAAAGAATTTTCTTTTTATCGGCGAGGCGGGAAGCGGCAAGAGCGAAATCGTTCTGAATGTGGCCGCAAAGCTGGCTAGAGAAACCGGCAAAAAAGTAGATCTCTTCGATATGGACCAGACAAAACCGCTGTATCGTTCCAGAGATATGGCAGATGATTTCAAGGAGCTGGGTGTGGATATCCACTATCAGGACCAGTTTCTGGATGCCCCGACGGCGGTAAGCGGCGTGGCAACCTCCCTGATGGCAGACCATTACACCTTGATGGATATCGGCGGCGGCTCCCCGGCAGCGCGGATGGCGGGCGCCTATGCTCACATCCTGAAAAATGAGGATTCGGTTCCGGTGTACATCATCAACCCGTACCGCCCGTGGACCAAGAGCTTGGAGTCCATCGACGGCACCCTGTCCAGCATTCTGAAGGCGGTGAATCTGGACCACATCTACATGCTGGGCAATCCGAACCTGGGCTATCACACGTCGGCGCAGGATTTTCTGGAAGGCTTGGAGAAGATGGATTCCCTGCTGGAGGGAATCACCACCATCAACAGTGCGTGTGTCAAGAAAGACGTTTATGAGGAAGTAAAAGGAGAGACGGATAGATATTTACTTCCGATTGAACTATATTTGACCTATGAATGGGTCGATCGTTAAAACACTATTTCAAAAGAGGAGGTAATTTCGATGGCTAAAGGTAAAATCGAGATCAATTCTGAGGCATGCAAATCCTGCCAGTATTGCGTGATTTCATGTCCGAAGAAGATTCTGGTAGTCGGCGAAGAAGTGAACTCTTTCGGTTATCCTTACGTAATCAGTGCGGAACCGGAAAAGTGCATCGGATGTGCGATGTGTGCACAGATTTGTCCGGAAGCTGCAATTGAAGTGTGGAGATAATTAGAGAGAGGAGAAATTTCATAATGAGTGAACGTGTATTTATGAAGGGCTGCGAAGCTATTGCAGAAGCAGCTGTCAGAGCCGGATGTCGCTTCTTTGCTGGTTATCCTATCACACCGCAGAACGAAATTCCGGAATATTTTGCAAGAAGAATGCCTGAGGTAAACGGTACTTTCGTACAGGGCGAGTCCGAGGTTGCATCCGTTAACATGCTGTACGGTGCGGCTTCCACCGGAATCAGAGCGATGAGCTCTTCTTCCAGCTGCGGAATCAGCTTGTACTCCGAGGGCGTTTCCTACATGGCATCTGCCCGTATCCCGGCAGTATATGTTAACGTACAGAGAGGCGGCCCTGGTATCGGCGCAATTCAGCCGGCACAGCAGGACTACTTCCAGGCAACCAAGGCTTCCGGTAACGGTGGTTTCAAGATGCTGGTTCTGGCACCTTCCACTGTACAGGAGTGCGTAGACATGGTATATGAAGCATTCGATCTGGCTGCAAGAGATGAGAACCCGGTTCTCGTACTGACCGACGGTGTAATGGGTACCATGATGGAGCCGGTTGTTCTGCCGCCAATGAAGAGCGACGAAGAAATCGCTGAGCTGAGAAAGAAGTTCGAGCACAGAGCAATCATCGGACATAAGCGCGGCGAGAACGCATTCTGCCGTCCGGGTTCTGTAGGAACCGGTCAGGAAGCGGTTAACATCGAAGCTGCAAAGCTGTATTCCACATGGGATAAGGATGTTGAGGTTGAGGAATTCATGACAGAGGATGCAGAAATCATCCTGGCTGCATATGGTATTTCCGCTCGTATCTCCAGAGTAGTTGTTAAGAAGCTGAGAGAAGAAGGCATCAAGGCAGGAATGATCAGACCGATTAAGGTTTCCCCATTCCCATATGATACTTTCGCTAACCTGGACTTCAATCAGGTAAAGGGTATCCTGAACGTTGAGATGTCCATTCCGTCCCAGATGAGATGGGATATCGATCACGCGGTTCAGGGAAGAACCCAGGTGAACGATTGCCTGAGATCCGGTGGTCAGCTGCTGACCAACGATCAGGTATACGATGCTGCTCGTAAGCTTATTAAGGAGGTACTGTAATGCAGAAAGTATATGAAAGAACTACAGGCATTCTGCCTAACACTGTATCCGGATTCTGCCCGGGATGCATGCACAGCACAGTACACAAAATTATCGGTGAAGCCGCTGACGAACTGGGTCAGCTGGACAATCTGGTTCGTGTAGAGGGTGTTGGATGCTGCGGTCTGGGACAGTTCTACGTTAACCACGACGCAACCATCGCTGCTCACGGAAGAGCTTGTGCCGTAGCTACCGGTATCAAGAGATCCACTCCGGATTCTCTGGTATACACATACCAGGGTGATGGAGATCTGGCTTCCATCGGTCTGGCAGAGACCATGTCCGCTGCCAACAGAGGCGAGAACTTCACCGTAATCTTCGTTAACAACGGAATCTACGGCATGACCGGTGGTCAGATGGCTCCGACCACACTGATCGGCATGAAGGCAACCACCGCTCCGGGCGGAAGAGATCCGGAAGTTCACGGATATCCAATGCACGTTTGTGAAATTCTGGATCAGCTGACTGCTCCTTACTACCTGGAGAGAGTATCCTGCAATACTCCGCAGAACGTAATGAAGGCACGCAATGCGATTAAGAAGGGCTTCCAGTATCAGCTGGAAGGAAGAGGTTTCTCCCTCATCGAAATCGTAACTTCTTGCCCAACCAACTGGGGACTCTCCACTCTGGACTCCCTGAAGTTCCTGGAAGAGAAGATGTTTGCTGAATATCCACTCGGTCTCGTAAGAGACAAGGGCGCAGAAAAGTAGGAGGTGCAGAATGGAAAGAAATTTGATGGTAGCCGGATTCGGCGGACAAGGTGTAATGACTATGGGCAAGCTCCTGTCTCAGGCAACTTGCGATTCCACAGATCTGAACGTAACATTCTTCCCATCCTACGGTGCAGCGATGAGAGGCGGCACAGCAAACTGCTATGTTGTAATTTCTGATGATGAGATTGGTGCTCCGGTATCCAACAGTGTAGATGACCTGATCGTAATGAACGGTCCGTCCCTGCACAAGTTCCTGCCGAACCTGAAACCGGGCGGCACACTTTTCATCAACAGCTCCATCGTAAAGGATCCGATTGACAGAGACGACATCAAGGTAATCAGCGTACCGGTTACCGAGATGGCTCTGGAAATGGGCAACCCTCGTATCCTCAACATCATCATGCTGGGTGCATACATCGGTTACACCAATGCGGTTCCAAAGGATGTTGTTACTGCAGGTATCCACCACAAGTTCGAGAATAAGCCAAAGGTTATTCCGATCAACGACAAGGCTTTCGAAACCGGTATCGAAATCGGTCAGAGCCAGAACTAATTGAAATAGTTAATAACGATCAAAGGGGAAGTCGCAATGCTGCGGCTTCTCTTTTTTTACATTGACAGAAAAAATGCCATTTGATACACTGGTGTCAGCACTAAAAATGGAACGATGTTTCCCTGTACAGAACTAAAACAGAGGGAGTATTAAGATAATTTTGGAGGAGTAAAATATGGAGCGTATGATTCCGAAAGGCCTTGAGCCGGAACCGGTATATGAGATTTTTGAAGAGATTAGCTTGATTCCGAGAGCCTCCGGGCACGAAGAGGAAATCAGCGATTGGCTGGTGGCTTTTGCAGACAAGTACCACTTGAGCAGCATTCAGGATAAGAAGGGAAATGTCTTGATTCGCAAGCCGGGCACGCCGGGAAAGGAAGACCATCCGGGGGTGATTCTCCAGTCCCACATGGATATGGTCTGTGAGAAGGTAAAGGGGTCCACTCACGATTTTCTGAAGGATCCGATTCAAATTACCGTGGAGGGAGATAAGATTATGGCAAAAGAGACCACTCTGGGTGCGGATAACGGCATCGGATTGGCTCTTTCGCTGGCGATTCTCACTTTGGAGGATGTACCGCATCCCCCGCTGGAAGTGCTGGTGACCGTGGATGAAGAAATCGGCCTCACCGGTGCAGAGGAATTCGATGCATCTCAGCTGACCGGAGATTATTTTGTTAATATGGATTCCGCCGATGAGGGAATCTTTGTGGCCGGAAGTGCCGGCGGCCCGACCATCAGTGCGGATATTCCGGTAACCAGGAAGACTCCGGAAGCAGAGCAGGAAGCGTATCGCCTGAGCATCGATGGACTTCTGGGCGGACACTCCGGAGAAGATATTCAACGCCACCGGGGCAATGCCAACAAGCTGCTGTTCCGTCTCTTGGATGCACTGGAGCGGAAGTGCAATATGGAGCTGGTTTCTGTACAGGGAGGCATGGCAGGCAATGCCATCCCCCGTTCCGCCGAAGCGGTGGTGATGATTCCGCCAGAGGACAAGCAGACTTTCCGGGATGAGGTGGAAAGATACTACGGCATCTATAAAGAGGAGTATCGGGTGGGCGATCCGAATCTTACTGTTGCATTTGAACCGTGGGAGGAAGAGGTTCTTGAGGTATTCACCAAGGAAGCGATGGATCGCGTTATCGATTTCGGTGTGTTCTGTGAGAATGGAATCCTTCGGATGTGTCCGGATGTGGAAGGTGTCGTGGAATCCTCCAATAACTTGGGACGCATGACCACGGATGAAGAAAAGGTGACGTTTGTCTTTGTCACGCGAAGCTTTGTGGAAAGTATGTACCGGACGATGGTGATGAACATTGACCGTTTGGCAAGAAATGCCGGGGGAAGCAGCCACAAGGATTACGATTGTCTGGAATGGGCGTACGAACCGGAAAGTGAAATCCGGGATCTGTTTGTTGAAGTATATCGGGAACTCTTCCACAAAGAAGCGAAGGGCATTCCGGTGCACACCGGTCTGGAGTGCGGTATCATCGCAAAGAACATGGGCCGAAAGGTGGATATGATTTCCATCGGACCGGAAACCAAGGAATTGCACAAGCCGGGAGAGTGGTTCAGTATTTCCTCCACACAGAAGTATTGGAAACTGCTGCAGGAGGTTCTGAAGCGCTTGTAGAGATTGTTCGTCAATGTTGGAGTTGCGAAATCGCAGCTCCTTTTTTGAAACGTGGCCGGAAATCCGCAGGTTCAAACCTTGAATAAATGGTTCATATTGGGTATAATGAAGCTAAGTTTTTATCTACAGAAAAGTAGTGGCATAAAGGAGGTACATCATGACCTTGAAGAAAAGAAATACAGCGAAGATGAGGGAAATCATGGCGGAGCAGGACATTGCGGCTGCAAAAGCAATGAGACGGAAGAAGGCGGCGAAGCTGGGAATGCGGATTGCCGGTGTCAGCATGTTGGCAGGCGCACTTCTGGTTGTTACCACCAAAAAGATTTTTGACGAAATCTTCCTGGAAGACGACTGGTCGGATGTGGACTGGGGCGAAGAGGATGACGATTACATCATCGACTAATCGCCAAAAAGAATAGCATAGAAAGGTTAAGGGAAATGTCGGAATACAAGGGAACATATTATATTACTACACCAATTTATTATCCAAGTGCGAAACTGCATATCGGTCACACCTACTGCACCGTAATGGCGGATGCCATGGCTCGGTTCAAGAGACTCAGCGGATACGATGTGCGCTTCCTCACCGGAACGGATGAACACGGACAGAAGATTGAGAAATGTGCGGAAGAAGCTCAGGTCACACCGAAAGAATACGTAGACGGTGTGGTGGAAACCATTCTGAGACTCTGGGATAAGATGGAAATCAGCTATGACGATTTCATTCGGACCACGGAGCCGCGTCATATCAAGAGAGTACAGAACATCTTCATGAAGATGTACGAGAACGGAGACATCTACAAGGGCAAGTACGAAGGCTGGTACTGCACTCCGTGTGAATCCTACTGGCCGGAATCTCAGCTGGTAGACGGCAAGTGCCCGGACTGCGGTCGTGAAGTGAAGAAGATGAGCGAAGATGCGTACTTCTTCCGTCTGTCCAAGTACAGCGATGCGCTGCTGGATAATTTCCGGAACAACCCAGATTTTCTGCAGCCGGAAGCGCGCAGAAATGAAATGATTTCCTTTGTGGAGCAGGGTCTGGAAGATCTTTGCATTTCCCGTTCCACCTTCGACTGGGGAATCCCGGTTCCGATTGACGAAGAACACGTCATCTACGTATGGCTGGATGCGCTGTCCAACTACATCACCGCTTTGGGATATTCGGAAGACGATGAACTGTACAAGAAGTACTGGCCGGTGGATGTCCACCTGGTGGGCAAGGAAATCGTGCGTTTCCACTCCATCATTTGGCCGGCAATGCTCATGTCCCTGAAGGAACCGCTGCCGAAGCAGGTGCTGGGACACGGATGGCTGCTGATTGACGGCGGAAAGATGTCCAAGTCCAAGGGTAACGTGGTGGATCCGGAAATCCTCATCGACCGCTACGGCATCGATGCGTTGAAGTACTTCTTGCTGAGAGAGTACACCTTCGGTCAGGACGGGGTCTACACCAATGAGATTATGCTGAAGCGCCTCAACTACGATCTGGCCAATGACCTGGGGAACTTGCTGTCCAGAACCGTATCCATGATTATGAAGTACAACGATGGTGTGGTTCCGGAAGCAACAACGAAGGATGAGATCGACGAAGAGCTGCAGGAGCTGGCAACAACCGCCGGCAACCGGGTGGAAGATAAGATGGATACCTTCCAGTTCAACATGGCGCTGGATGAAATCTGGGCAATCGTTCGCAGAGCGAATAAGTATATCGACGAGAAGACCCCGTGGATTCTGGCAAAGGATCCGGAGCGGAAGGCAGAGCTGGATACCGTTCTTCGGAACCTGGTAGAAGCACTGAGAATCGTTTCCATCCTAATCATTCCATACATGCACACCACTTCGGAGCGCATGAGAGAACAGCTGGGACTGGCGGACGTGGAAGCAAAATGGGCGGATGCTTTTACCTTCTATCAGATGGACGGCTGCAAGGTGCAGAAGGGAGAGGTTCTTTTCCCGCGTCTTGATATCGAGAAGGAATTGGAAGCGCTGTCTCAGATTCGTCAGGAAAAGGTTGCAACGAAGAATAAGAAATAGATATCGCATAACAGAGAGAACGGGTCTTGAGAGCATGCATCTCGAGACCCTTTTTTTTCAACATGAGGGGAAATATGATATTCGACGCACATACACATTTGAATTTTGAGGGCTTTGACGAGGAAGAGCGGACGCAGCGGGCGGAAGAAATCGCCGCATCGGATGTGGGAATCATCATCGACGCAGGCGATTCGGTGGCATCTTCCCGGAAGGCCATTGAGGATGCGGAAACGTATTCCTGGTGCTATGCGGCGGTGGGCATCCATCCGGAGCATGCGGCGGAATACACGGAGGAGGATCTGGCACGCATTGAAGAGATGCTGGCACATCGTAAAGTGCAGGCGCTGGGAGAAATCGGGCTGGATTTTCATTATGGCAAGGACACGAAAGAAGAACAGATTGAGTTGTTCCGGAAGCAGCTTCGGATCGGCATGAGACATCAGGTGCCGGTGATGATTCACACACGAGATGCCAATCAGCTGACACTGGACATACTGAAAGAGGAAGGCTTGTTCTCGGAAGAGCGAAAGGCGGCTTTCCCGACGCGGCCGAATGAAAACGGTCAGCCGGTTCCGGATGCCCGGGTGCAGCTCCACTGCTTCTCCGGATCGGCGGAATTGGCTAAGGAATACGTGGCTTTGGGGGCCACTATTTCCATCGGCGGACCGGTGACCTTCAAAAACGGCCGAAAGACGGTGGAAGTGGCGAAGCAGGTTCCCATCGAATTTATCATGACGGAAACCGATGCGCCGTACCTTACGCCGGAACCCTTCCGGGGACGGCCGAACCGTTCGCCGTACATCGAACACATCATTCGGCGAATTGCATTGATTAAAGATATGGAATACGAAGCGGCGGAAGAAATTCTCTACGCCAACGGCTGCCGATTCTTCCACATCCCAAGGGACGAGAAAGAGTAACGAAGGGGACGAAAGGACCATGGACGGACTGGTAAAAAGAGTACAGCAAGGCGGATTGGTTCCGAAAAACAGCACGGTGATTCTGGGATTGTCCGGGGGACCGGACTCGCTGACCTTGCTTCATATTTTAAAGGAGCTGGAATCTTCGGAAAATCTGAATATCGTTCCCGTTCACGTGAACCACCAACTGCGGGAGAACGCCGACAGTGAAGAGCGCCATGCGGCAGAAATTTGCAGGGAATGGAATCTGCCCTGCCGAGTTCGCCGAATCGACTGCCGAGGCATTGCTCGGGCGCAGAAGTGTTCGGTGGAAGAGGCGGGACGTACGGCACGATACCGTATTTTCGACGAAGTGGCGGAGGAACTTCTGCAGGAAGGTGTTCCGAAGGCGCGCATTCGCATCGCCCTGGCTCACAACGCAGACGATCAGTGCGAAACCCTGCTGCAGCGCATCGTGCGAGGCACCGGAATCCGAGGACTGGCGGGAATCCCTTCCACCCGACGAGATGAAAAGGGATATGCCATCGTCCGGCCGCTGCTTTCCACTTCTCGAAAGGAAATTGAAGACTATGCAGCGGAGCACGCGCTACGCCCCAACTACGACGAAAGCAACGATAGCGTGGAGTACACCCGGAACCGAATTCGCCGGGAGCTGATTCCCTATCTGGAGAAATACTTTAACCCCGGGGTCAAAGAGGCATTGCAAAGCCTGGCGGAAATTGCCGGCCCGGAAGAGAATTACATGGAAGAGCAGGCCCGCGCCGCTCTCGCCGCGCTTCAACGGGAAGCGCCGCAGGACGAACGGATTCTGGATGCAGACGGACTGCGGGCCCTGCATCCGGCGATAATCCGCCGGGTGGTGGCCCAAGTGATTCGGGAATGCAGCGGAGATGAAAATCTCCGGTATACCATCGTGGAGAACGTCCTGAACATCTTACAGTCGGAGAATCCCTCCGCTTCCGTGAACCTGCCCGGGGGCTGGTGGGCGGAGCGCCGTTATGAGGAGCTGGTGTTTCGAAAAGCGGCACCGGATGGCGAGCGCGCGATGGAAGGGCGGCATCACTTACGGGTGCAGGTCCTAAAAAAAGATTCCGCGGCCTTCGAGGACGTCCGAAATGCCCAAAAGGAAATTGTGACATGTGCGATGCTGGACTACGATAAGCTATGTCGGGAATATCCGGAGCCGGAAAAAAAGCTGATGCTGAGAACCCGAAAAGCCGGAGACCGAATAGGCATCGCCGGCGGAAAGCACAAGAAAATCCAGGATTACATGGTGGACCGAAAGATTCCAAAGGAGTTTCGGGATCGGCTGGAGATGATCGCAATCGGTGGAGAAATACTTTGGATTCTTCCGAATTCCGGAATCCCAAATGAAGTGGAACAGAAGAAGGGAAGAATTTCACAAAAGTATCAGATTGAGGAAGGGTCAAAAGCGTTTTTATTTCTTGAAATCACCGATTGCCTATGATAAAATAACCTAGCAGTTTGTGTAAATAAACAAATTTTATTGTTATCGATAGAAAGGGAATCATCAAATTGAAACGAGCAAGCAAGAACTTCGGTATTTATTTACTTATCTTCATGATTGTTTTGGGTGCAGCCTACCTGTATCGGGGAATGGACAACCCGGCTTCGAAGAAGGAGATTAAATTCTCCCAGTTCGTGGAACAGCTGGACGGTAAGAAATATGAATCTTTGAACATTACAGATCGAAAACTCAGCGGAACGAAGAAGAACGGCAACGTGGAATTTGCCTATGCGCCTTCGGTAGTTGAAATCGGCTGGGTGGAAGAGCATTACATCAATTCCATGTTGGAGAAGCACCAGATTACGCTGGAAAGCGATCCGCCGGAAAGCAGCGTGAACTTCTTCTCGCTCCTACCGACGATTATTATGGTGGTGGCGCTGATTTTCCTGTTCTACTTTATGATGAGCCAGGGCGGGAACAACAAGGCCTTCCAGTTCGGAAAGAATCGGGCAAAGCTGTATAAGGATAACGGAAAGAGCATTACCTTTAAGGATGTAGCCGGCCTCAAGGAGGAAAAGGAAGAGCTTCAGGAAATTGTAGACTTCTTAAGAAATCCGGGAAAGTACTCCCAGCTGGGAGCCAGAATTCCGAAAGGTGTGCTGATGGTGGGTAATCCGGGTACCGGTAAAACCTACATTTCCAAGGCCACTGCAGGTGAAGCGGGTGTACCGTTCTTTACGATTTCCGGTTCGGACTTCGTGGAGATGTTCGTCGGTGTCGGCGCTTCCCGTGTCCGTGACCTCTTCGAGCAAGCAAAAAAGAATGCACCGTGCATTATTTTTATCGATGAGATCGATGCCGTAGGACGGAAGAGAGGTGCCGGCCTGGGCGGCGGAAACGACGAAAGAGAACAGACCCTGAACCAGCTGCTGGTGGAGATGGACGGATTTGACGAAAACGCCGGAATTATCATCCTGGCAGCCACCAACCGTCCGGATGTTCTGGATCCGGCGCTACTGAGACCGGGACGTTTTGACCGTCAGATTGTCATCGGCATGCCGGATGTAAAGGCAAGAGAAGAAATTTTCAAGGTACACACGAAGAATAAACCGCTGGCAGAGGACGTGTCTCTGGAAGTTCTGGCAAAGAGAACACCGGGATTCTCTCCGGCGGATATCGAGAATCTGGTAAATGAGGCAGCACTGCTGACCGCACGCCGTAACGGCACCAAGATTCGTATGGATGAAATCGAGGAAGCAACTACAAAGGTCATTGCGGGACCACAGAAGAAGTCTCGAGTGATCTCTGAAGAGGAACGGAAGCTGACGGCATACCACGAAGCCGGACATGCGGTGGTGATGAAGTCCCTGCCGAAGTCGGATCCGGTTCATCAGATTACCATTATTCCGAGAGGAATGGCCGGTGGATTCACCATGTCTCTGCCGGAAAAGGATCAGTTCTTTGAGACCAAGGGCAACATGCTGAATTCCATCAAGCATCTGCTGGGCGGCCGTGTAGCGGAACAGCTGAAGCTGGATGACATCAGCACCGGAGCCAGCAACGACCTGGAGCGCGCAACTCAGATTGCTCGTTCCATGATTACGGAATACGGATTCAGCGAGAAGCTGGGACCGGTAAGCTTCAATTCCGGCGGAGAAGTGTTCCTGGGCAAGGATTTCTCCACCCGCCAGAATTATTCGGAAACCATCGCATCGGAAATCGATATGGAAATCCGTTCCATTCTGGAAGACAGCTATGCGGAAACCATTCGGATTCTGCAGGAGCATGATGATGCTTTGGAAAGGGTGGCTCAGGCACTGCTTCTGGTAGAGACCCTGGACGGAACCCAGTTCGAAGCGCTGTACGATGGAACCGTTACACCGGAAGAGCTGCAGGCTCAGGTACAGGCGGAAGAAGAAGAAAAAGAGAAGCGGAATGCTGCAGAAGCGGAAGAAAGCGCTCGTCTGGAAGCGGAGCGGAAGGCAGCGGAAGAAGCCCGCATGGAAGAATTGAAGCAGTCCATTATGGGATCCGAGGAAGAGATGACCCCGGCCAAAGAAGAAATTCTTAAGGCGCTTTTGAAAGCCGGCGAGGCAGCGGAGGCGATGAAGGCCAAGGACGAGAATTCATCCCGGGAAGAGACTCACGAAATTGAACGCAATTCCGAATGCGATTCTGAAGAGAAGGATAACGAAACGGAAGAAAAGTAGAGGGGTGTGAAAAGATGAAAATTACAGTCGAGGATTGTCTAAGGTTAGACGCGTTTAGAAACAGTACTGTAGAATCTTGCATGAGAAAAAGCGACCGGCGAGTTCGTTCGGTATCGGTTTTTGATGAAAATAATCTGGAAGCCGGCGTGGAGAGAAACGGCGTGCCGGAACAGATGGTGTTAACTCATTTTTGGCAGATTAAGGACGATGTGGAAGCACAGTGCCGTGTAATCTCCGGATTTGGCAGAAAGCAAATTGCCACGCTGGTGGTATTCCTGAACGAGCACGGTGTTCGTGCGCTGGACAGCCGCGTAATCAAAGCGGCAGAGGAGAGCGGCCTTCTGGTGATTACCATTGCGGATGAAGGCGAGCTGACTTACGCCATGGTAATCGAACAGGTGATGGACAAAATCCTCTACGGACATAACTACAGCGATAACCTGCTGAACAATACCATTTATCATCTGCTGAACTTTGAAAAGCACAGCAATTTCCAGAGCGCGCTCAAGGAGGCAGCGGTACACAACGACTACCAGGTGGTTCTGATGACGCTGGAGTTCAATCCGATTCTCACGATTGAAACCCGCCATAAGGAGACCATCGAGAATGCCATCAATGTGGCCAAAAGAAGGGATATTACCCATTCGTCGGTATTCACTCAGGTGGAGATTTCGGATGTAATTACCTATTGGGGAATTATCGATATCAACGGTGAAAAACACATTCTCATGATTGTGGATGATAACGATAACTACTCTGCCGTAGAGATTACGAAGCTGGCAGAGGTGATTGAACTGGCGATGGGAATGTGGAAGTATACTCCGGAGAGAGATTCCAGAGCCGAATTCATCAAAGCCGCAATTCGAAACGATCTGTCCTTCTGCTATACGCTGGTAGATGAAGCGGACATGAAGAATAAGATTTTCCTCAGTTCCTTCTATGCCAACGGAATCGACAATTCGGATTTCATCGATATCATCGATGAATATAAGATGAAATATAACCTGGGCATTCTTCCGCTGGTGGAACAGAACGAATTCTATGGCTTGATTTATGTCAGCGCTTCGGAGGAAAAGCCGATGGCACTGAAGAACGCTTGTCTGGACATGTTCGACGCGCTGAAAGCCGGAAAGCCGAACGTTCGGATTTTCCATTCCACCGGAATCGAGAATTTGGACAATGCGGTAGAAGGATTTAAGCTGATTAACGAAACCTGGAACTACGTGGAAACCGTATTCCCATACAAACGTGTTTTTACAAAATATGAAATGTCCATGGTTTGCAACTGCATGGATATTATCCTGCAAAGCAGCAGCCTGAAGAAGATGTATCTGGATCTGCTGGAACCGTTCAGCAGAGAAGTTTCTTCCAACAAAGGAAAACTGCTGCTGGAAACCCTGGAGACTTTTGTGCTGGATGCCAGCATGAACAGTAACAAGACCGCAGAATTTATGAGCATTCATAACAATACGGTACAGTATCGTCTGAAGCGGATTAATGAAATTCTGGGCGCAGAAATGACCGGTAACCGGATTATTCCGGGTTTGACGATGGCATTGGCATTGAGAAGACTGGAGGATCAATAGGATGCTTCTGACAGTAGATGTTGGGAATACAAATGTTGTACTGGGGGTTTTTGAGAATCGAAAGATGATCGGCAGCTGGAGAATGGCTACCGACAACAAGCGAAGCGCGGATGAATACGGCGTCATTATCGATCAGATGTTTCGCCATGACGGAATCAGTCCGAAGGACATTGACGATGCTATTATCTCAACGGTGGTGCCGTCACTGCTGTTTACACTGCAGCATATGTGCCTGAAGTATTTTAACATCACGCCGCTGGTGGTGGAGACGGGAATTAAAACCGGCTTAAAGATTAAATGCGATGACCCTCGACAGATCGGTTCGGACCGAATTGTGAATGCGGTGGCCGCTCATGCGAAATATGACGGACCGCTGATTGTGGTGGACTTCGGAACGGCGACCACATTCTGCGTGGTAACAGAGGATGCGGAGTTCCTGGGCGGTGCGATTGCACCGGGAATTAAGACCTCGGCGACGGCGCTCTTTGAGCACACGGCGAAACTGCCGAATGTGGATCTGGAAACACCGAACCGAGTTATCTGCAAGAATACCATTGAAAATATGCAGGCGGGTCTGATTTTCGGTCAGATGGGTCTGGCAGAACGGATTATCGAGGGCATGAAGAAGGAACTGGTGTCGGATTACGGAAAAAAATACGAGGACATCAAGGTTATCGCTACCGGTGGTATGGCGACCATGGTAGACAGCGGGGTCTCCTGTATCGATGTAATCGATCGGCGATTGACGTTGGATGGTCTCGTTGAGGTTTACGAGAAGAATAAAGCAGTAAGAAAGAAATAGAATATGTTGAATATTGGTGGAATTGAACTCCGAAATCCCTTTATGCTGGCTCCTCTTGCGGGCATCACCGATGCGGTGATGCGTTCCCTGTGCGAAGAGCAGGGGGCGGCGCTGACCTATACGGAAATGGTCAGCGCAAAGGGTTTATATTACGGAGACCGAAAAACACCGAAGCTCTTGTACATTCCGGAAAATGCCGGACCAACCGGAGTTCAGATATTCGGCAGCGAACCGGACATTATCGGTGAAGCAGCCCGGATGCTGAATTCCGGCTTGAACTGTTTTTTGGATATCAACATGGGATGTCCGGTACCAAAGGTTGTACGGAACGGAGACGGAGCGGCACTGATGCGGAATCCGGATCGGATATACGATATTGTGACTGCGGCGGTGAAGAACAGCGACAAGCCGGTGACGGTAAAGATGCGAAAGGGATTCGACGATGAGTCGGTGAATGCGGTAGAATGCGCAAAGGCGGCGGAGGCGGCCGGCGCAGCAGCGGTCACCGTTCATGGACGAACTCGGGAGCAGTATTATCAGGGAACGGCGGATTGGAGCATTATTCGCCGGGTGAAAGAAAACGTGGCGATACCGGTAATCGGAAACGGGGATGTGAATTGTGGCGAAGACGCGCTCCGGATGATGAAGGAAACCGGTTGTGACGGCGTGATGATTGCGCGGGGATCTTTGGGAAATCCATGGATTTTCAAGGACCTTCTCGCGGCATATAACGGAGAGCCTTACACGGTTCCCACTTGGAAAGAACGATCGGAAATGATGATTCGCCACTACGAAGGTTTGGTGACCCTGAAGGGTGAATATTCTGCGGTGCGGGAGATGAGAAAGCACGTGGGCTGGTATACGAAAGGCTATCCCGGTGCGGCAAAGCTGCGCGGCCGCGTGAACGACATTACAGATGGGGAAGAATTGAAAGAGGTACTAAGACTTGAAAATTAGCAGAACAGCTATAAAAACAATCTGTCTCATGCTTACATTTACGGCAGTGCTGATGCTGTCCGGTTGTACCAGTTATGATAATTTTCGCCGGACATTCATCGATAAGGAGACGGAGGATTCCAACGTCATCTACGTTGGCGTATTTGAACCGGAAAGCGGACAGTATAAGAAAGTCGGTAAAGAGGAAATCAAGGGAATTCAGCTGGCCCACAGCATGTACAGCAATGTAAAAGGCGTGCGGGTGGAACTGGTCCAAATCGATACCGAATCCGACACCAATACGGCGAAGGCGGCAATTCAGAGTTTAATCAAGCTGAATCCGGTAGCGATTATCGGGAGTGCGGAAGAAGCGAATTCCATGATTGCCGCGGAAGAGGCGAAGAAGGCGAAAATTCCGATGATTACCCCTTCGGCCAGCAACCCGCTGATTACGGAAAACAATCCGTATGCGTTTCGTGCCTGCATTACATATGACCAGAGAGGCACCGGTCTGGCGGAATACACCATCAAAGAGCTTTCCGCCAAGAAAGTTGCCATCATTACCATTCAGAATGACAGTACCCAGGAAAAGATGCGGTCGGCATTCAAGGCTCGCCTTCGGAAAGAGGGAAAGAAGTCCGGACCGGAGGTGGTACTGGATGAATCCATCGGAATCAACGAGTTCAATATGGTGAAGTTGGCAAAGCAAATTCAGAAATCCGGGGCAGAAGTGGTATTCTCGCCAATCGGTCTGGAAAAGGCGGATCTCCTGTATCAGCAAATTGAAAAAAGAAATATGACGAATATTCGATTCCTGGGAAATCAGGAGTGGCTGACGGAAGATTTTCTGAAGATGAAAGAGAAACATCCGCAGATTAAGATTTCCTTCACATCCGATAACGTACTGAATTCCGGCGGCACCGCAGAGACGGGATTTACCGCTGAAACTCAGCGGTTCCTGGTGAAATATGCGAATCGGTATGGACAGCGGGACATTCCGACTCAGAATACGGTACTGGGGTATGATGCGTATATGCTTACCATCAATGCAATTAACAATGCCCGAAGCTTGAAACCGACGGATATTCGAGATGCTTTGGCCGACACGAAGGACTTGCGCTGCGCTACCGGTGTGTTTAACTTCGATCGGGATGGAAATCCGGTGCGCCGGGTAAACATTTCTACCGTGAGAGATGGGAAACTGGTTTCCGCATACGTCACGAAATCGAAAACGAAGGCAGACAGCATGAAGAAAATTGAACATTAATTAGAAATCGATGAAATGAGGAATTATGGTTTACAGAGAAATACTCGAAAAGAATAAAGCGGAGATGCTGGAAAAGCTCCAAGAGCTGGTTCGCATTCGTAGCGTCCAGACGGAGCCTTGCCGGAGTTCGGAGGGCGAAGTGTATCCATTCGGCGCCGGCGTGGAAGAAGCATATCAATACACCTTGAAGCTGGGGAAGGAACTGGGCTTCGAGGTAAAGGACTGGGACCACTACTGCGGTCATATTGAATGGAAATCCGAGAATCCGGATGCCAAAATTTTCGGTATTGCCGGCCATCTGGATATCGTTCCGGAGGGTGATGGTTGGACCTTCGATCCTTATGCCGCTGAAATCGCCGATGGCTGGATGCTCGGCCGCGGTACTTTGGACGACAAGGGACCGGTTATTGCCTGCTTGTACGGAATGAAAGCCCTCAAGGAAGCGGGATATCGTCCGGCTGATACCATTCGGCTAATTCTGGGTCTGGATGAGGAAACCGGACGGGACAGCGTGCACTACTATCTGGAAAAGGATCGGATGCCGGATTACGGCATTACTCCGGACGGAGAGTTTCCGCTGACCAACGGAGAGATGGGAAATATGAAGTTCCAGCTGGCATCTCGGATGAAGAAGTATTCTCCGAAAGAAGGCCTGGTTCTGTCGAAGATTAACGCCGGCCTTGCCCCGAATATCGTTCCGCGAACCGCAAAGGCGGTGGTGGCATCGGGAGACAATGGGGAGTATGACACGATTCGCACGAAGGCAGAAGCCTTTGCGGAGGAAACCGGATACAATCTGAAAACCCGAAAGGTGGGAACTTCGCTGGCCATTGAAGCCACCGGAATCAGCGCCCACGGTGCCGATCCGCACAAGGGCCTGAACGCCATCAGCATTCTGATGGCCTTCTTGGGAAGATTGGATTTCGTCAGCGATGAAGTTACCGAATGGATTCGATATTATAATGAGCACATCGGATTCAACCTTCACGGAGAGAATATGGAATGCGCGTTCCAAGATGAACCATCCGGCAAACTGATTTGCAACGTGGGAATGATGGAACTGAGCAACGATGTGGCGACCGTCACATTGAATGTTCGTTATCCAATCAGCTATACCTCAGAGAATGTTTACGAAGGGGTAGAGAAAACCCTGGAAGGAACGAATATCGGGCTGATTAAGAAGGGGGACGACAAGCCGGCTTACGTACCGGTGGACGATCCGTTTATTCAGACCCTGTGTTCCGTATACGTGGAGGAAACCGGCGACGACGAGAACAAGCCGTTTGTGGATCGAGGCGGCACTTACGCCAAAGTGTTCCGACGGATGGTTGCGTTCGGTGCGCTGTTCCCGGGGGAAGAAGACCGGATGCATCAGCCGGATGAACGTCTCAGCATCGAGGCTCTGATGAAGATGACGCGAATTTACACGGCTATGATGGAAAAACTTTGTATGGAAACGGAAGCTTAAAGCAATCTATGAGAGAAGAAATCAGGAAGAAATTAGAAGAGAAGAAAAATTTCAACTGGACGGTTCACAATGAGCTCGAGACCCGGGATTTCGGCCTCGAGCTTTCATCGTACCTGAAGCCGGGAGATGTTCTGGCGCTGGAGGGAGATCTTGGAACCGGAAAGACTACTCTGACGAAGTACATAGCGGAAGGGCTGGGCATTCACGAGAATATCAGCAGCCCGACTTTTAACATTGTAAAAGAACATCGAAGCGGCCGGATTCCACTGTTCCACTTCGATGCGTACCGCCTGGGTTCCGGGGACGAACTGCTGGATATCGGGGCGGAAGACTATTTTTACGGAGACGGAATCAGCATTGTGGAATGGTCGGATATTGTGGAAGATGTCCTGCCGGAGGAGTCCCTGTTGATTCGAATCCGCTATGGAGAGAAAGAAGGAGAGCGAATTTATCAATGCATATTCTAGCACTTGAGACTACCGGTAAGTACGGATCGGCCGCAGTGATCGATCAAGAAGGAAATTGCTGGACGGCCTCTTCTTCCGATGTGATGAATCATCTGAAGGACGTCATCACGCTGACGGAAGAATGCCTTCGGAACGCCGGCATTGAAAAAACAGATTTGACGCATATCGGGGCCTCCGTGGGTCCGGGGTCCTTTACGGGAATTCGAATCGGCGTCACGACGGCCCGAACTTTGGGACAGGTTCTGAATCTTCCCTGCGTCTCGGTGTCCACCTTGGAAGCCATGGCGTATCAGGGAATGGAGAACAGCAGCGGGGAGAAATACATTTGCCCGATTATCAACGCCCGGAGACACCAGACCTATGCCGGACTGTGGAAGGCCACAACGGATGGACCGGAGCCGATTCTTCCGGAGAAACAGTATATGATTGAAGATCTGCTGAACGAAATCCGGAAGCTGGAGGGACCGGTATTTTTCACCGGAGACGGAATCGATGCCTACCGGGACATTATTTCCACGGAGCTCTCAGAGGAAATGTATGCCTTTGCACCGGAATCGGTTCGGTATCAGAACGGAAAAAGTGCAGCGCAGGTGGCACTTCGCCGGGTACAATCCGGGGAGACGGTTTCCTACGAGAAACTGATGCCGAACTACATGCGCAAAAGCGAAGCCGAGATGCGGCTGGAATCGGGTACACTGAGCAGTAAGATACATGGATAATACGCGAAAAGAAATACCGTTATTGATTCGTCCGGCGGCTTCGGAAGATATTTCCGATATCGCTTATCTGGAAGAAATCACCTTTCCCATCCCCTGGAGTTTGGAGTCCATTCGTCATGACGTGGAGGAAAACGAATTGGCCACGGTTATCGTTGCGGAATGGAACGGAAGTTTTGCCGGGTACATGGATGTGTGGCAGATTGCCGGAGAAGGGCAGCTGAACAACATTGCCGTGGCGCCGGAATACCGGGGCCGAGGCATTGGCCGGAAGATGATGGATTACATGATACGATGGCTGACGCAGGATGACAATGAAGAATTCAGTCTGGAAGTTCGGGAATCTAACGCACCGGCGATTCACCTTTATGAGAAGCTGGGTTTTGAGGTCATCGGACGCCGGGAGAAGTACTATATCGATAACGGAGAAGACGCATTACTGATGCGCAAAATTTTAAAATAGAGAATGAGATGATGTTATGAAGAATGGAAAACATATCACCCTTGGAATTGAATCCAGCTGTGATGAAACCGCAATCGGTATCGTTGCCGACGGCCGGGAAGTATTGGCCAATGTGATTTCATCCCAGATTGATATTCACACCGCATTTGGCGGGGTAGTCCCGGAAATTGCATCCAGGCGGCACCTGGAGAATATTAACGGGGTGCTGTCCCAGGCTCTGGAGGAAGCGCAGATTACCATCGATGAGGTGGATTTAATCGGCGTTACCTACGGTCCGGGTTTGGTGGGCGCGCTGCTGGTGGGCGTAGCGGCCGCCAAAGCAATATCTTATGCCAAGGATATTCCGTTGGTGGCGGTGAATCACATGCATGGACATATTGCGGCCAATTACGTGGAGTATCCGGAACTGGAGCCGCCTTTTATGGGACTGGTGGTGTCCGGCGGCCATACGAATATTGTTTTTGTAAAGGATTACAATCAATGCGAAACCCTGGGAGAAACCCGGGATGATGCGGCGGGAGAAGCCTTTGACAAGGTGGCCCGGGTTATCGGTCTGGGGTATCCCGGCGGACCGAAAGTGGATCGGGCCGCGAAGGAGGGAGATTCCCACGCCATCGAATTCAAGCGGGTGTATTTGGAGCCGGGGAGCTATGACTTTAGCTTTAGCGGGTTGAAAACGGCAGCCTTGAACCACATCAATTCCTGCAGACAGGCGGGAAAAGAAATCAATGTGGCGGACATGGCCGCCAGCTTCCAGGAAGCGGTGGTGGAAGTCATCGTGAACAAAGCGATATCCGCAGCCCGGGAATTCGGGCAAGACCGAATCGTTATGGCCGGCGGCGTGGCCTCCAACTCACGCCTTCGGGAGATGATTCGGGAAGAAGGAGCGAAATACGGAATTCAAATAATGCAGCCGCGGCCGCTGTATTGCACGGACAACGGCGTGATGATTGCGTGTTCCGCTTATTACAAAATGAAGAAAGGAGAATTTGCCGGTCCGGATCTGGATGCGATTCCGGGCTTGGAATTCTAGATTACAGATATGCTGATAATGTCGGCCAGTGAAATTGGCAAAAGTTACGGAGTGGATGTGATTCTGGAAGATGTGTCTTTCAGCGTCAACAAGGGAGACCGAATCGGAATCGTGGGACCCAACGGAGCGGGGAAGACCACGCTTCTGTCGATTCTGTCCGGCGAAGCCGCCCCGACTACCGGAAACTTCTACGTACGAAACGGATATACCGTCGGATACCTGAAACAGAGAAATCATTTTTTTTCCGAGGGAACGGTGCTGCGGGAAGCGGAGAAAACCTTTACCCGATTCCACGAGATGGAGAAGGAAATCCATCGGCTGGAAGAAGCCATTTCCGATCACGAACATCCGGATTTCAATCGGAATCTGGAACAGTACACCGCGCTCATGGAGAAGTACAAGGAGCAGGGCGGTTACACCTATAAGAGTGAGCTGAAATCCGTACTCCGCAATATGGGATTCGGCGAATCGGAATACGATAAAAAAATCAGCATGCTGTCCGGCGGCGAACGAACTCGTCTGGCCATGGCTTGCATGCTCCTGAAGCAGCCGGATATTCTGATGCTGGATGAGCCAACCAACCACCTGGATCTTCGGATGCTGGAATGGCTGGAACAATATCTGAAGGCGTACAAGGGAACGATTATCGTGGTATCCCATGACCGGTACTTCTTGGACCAGCTGGTGAATCGGATTTTCGAGGTGAGCCGATGCCATCTGACGGATTATCGGGGAAATTACTCCGAGTATCTGATTAAGCACGAAGAGCGGATGGAAGTGGCGCTGCGGGAATATGAGAAGCAGCAGAAGGAAATCGAGAAGCAGGAAGAGATTATCCGCCGCTTCAAAGGACACGGCACGGAAAAGCTGGTGAACCGGGCGAAATCCAGAGAGAAGCGTCTGGCGCATATGGAAGTGAAAGATCGGCCGGTACCGGAAAACAATCGGATGAAACTCACTTTCCACTCAGAATACAAGAGCGGCAACGATGTGATGCTGGCGGAGGATTTGGAGAAATCCTTCGGCGAACGGAAGCTGTTCGATCACGTCTCCTTCGACATCAAGAAGGGCGAACGGATTTGTATCATCGGGGATAACGGTGTGGGCAAAACCACATTGCTTCGGATTCTGATGGGAAAGGAGCAGGCGGACCGGGGATATCTGAAAATCGGTCACAACGTGAATTTCGGATATTACGATCAGGGACAGCTTCTTCTGGATGAGAATGAAACGGTGCTGGGAGAGATGAAGAATGCCTATCATCTGTATACGGATACGGAGATGCGGTCGATTCTGGGACGGTTCCTGTTCCGCGGGGATGATGTGTTTAAGCAGATTCGCAGCCTGTCCGGCGGCGAGAAGGCAAAGCTTTCCCTGCTGAAACTGATGCTGTCCGGTGCCAATACCCTGATTCTTGACGAACCAACCAACCATTTGGACATCGATGCCAAAGAGGTGGTAGAGGATGCACTGCTGGATTTCGAGGGAACCCTGATTATCGTTTCCCACGACCGTTATCTTCTGCAGAAGCTCCCGACCCGAATCTTTGAATTGACGACCGATGGAATCGTGGAATACAAAGGGCGTTTCGATTACTATCTTCAGAAAAAAGAAGAACGGAAGGCGGCAGAAAGTTCCGGGGAGGAATCCAAGAGTACGTCTGACGGAGAACTGTCTGCCGAAGAAGAACGGAGACTTCGGAAGGAGCAGGAAGCGGAGCAGCGGCGACAGGAACGCCGCATTAAAGAGCTGGAAGGAATCATCGAGGACTTGGAAGCCAAAATCCAGGAGACTGAAGAGCTTCTCTGTGCTCCGGAGAACATGTCCAATGTAGAACTTCTTCAGGAAAAAGGGGAGTTATTGGAACAATATAAGGCGGAATTGGAAGTACAATACGAGGAATGGATGGAACTTCAATAAAAAAACTTGCATAAAGCACTTGTTTTCACTATAATTAACAATGTGATAAATTAAACGGAGGAAAATGTGATGACATTTGAAAAAATCAGAGAACTGATTGTAGATCAGCTTGGTATTGACGAAGATATGGTAGAGATGGACACAAATCTGATGAAGGACCTGGAGGGCGACTCATTGGATATGGTGGAAATCATTTTGGGAATTGAGGAAACCTTCGGTCTGGAAATTCCGGATGAGGAAGCAGAGAAATTTGAGACCGTACGTGACCTGGTGGAATACGTGGATGACCACGAAGAATAATTTCCGGGGTTGCGGTTTGTCTGCTGTGAAATAGAATTCAGAAAGAAGGTTGGTTAAAGTATGAAAAATAATACGAGAGTTTCGAACGCCATCATCCGGCGTCTTCCACGGTACAGAAGATATTTGGGAGATCTTCGAAGCCGTGGAGTGAAGAAAATTTCTTCCAACGAACTAAGTGAATTGATTGGTTATACGGCATCTCAGATTCGTCAGGATTTGAATACGTTCGGCGGATTTGGTCAGCAGGGATACGGATACAGTGTAGATCATCTGTATGCGGAGATTAACAAAATTTTGGGACTGGACAGAGAGTACAAGACGGTTGTCGTAGGTGTGGGCCATCTGGGACAGGCAATTACCAATCACATCCTGAACTACAAGTTTGGATTCAGCATAGTAGGTCTTTTTGATGTGAATCCAACTATTGTTGGATTGGCAATTAACGGCGTAAAGGTTCAGAACTCTTCCGAGCTGGAGGACTATGTTCGAAACAACAATATCGATATCGGGATTATCTGCTGCGGAAAGGATAACGCACAGGAAGTGGCGGATACATTGGTTCGCGGCGGTGTAGAAGGTATTTGGAACTTTGCACCGATTGATTTGGATATTCCGGAACGTATTGCCGTTGAGAACGTACATTTGAGTGAGAGTTTGCACACGCTGTCGTTCTTAATCAGCAGCAAGGAGAAGGAAAATCGTTAATTCGAAATGAATGCATAAAAGAAAATCCCGTAGCGAACGCTACGGGATTTTCTAATAACAAATCATGCATGATAGAATGTCTTGAAGAACTAAGCTTCTGCAGGTGCACCTACAGGACATGTATCTGCACAAGCACCACAATCGATGCATGCATCTGCATCGATAACGTATGGGGAACCTTCGCTGATTGCTTCTACTGGGCATCCAGCGGCACAAGCTCCACAACCGATGCACTCACTGCTGATTACATAAGCCATGACTGTACCTCCTTTATAATATTTATGGGTTGATTATAACACCTGTTTGGTAGTTTTGTAAACTTAACTTTAGTAAGGATAACTTAACAATGGAAATATATTCTTTTACAGGAAAAAGCGGAACCGGAAAAAGCTACAGTGCGGCAAGAATATGCCGGGAAAAACATATCGATGCCATCATTGACGATGGATTGCTGATCTACCGGGGCGGAATCGCAGCCGGTCGTTCCGCAAAGGAATGCTCATCGAAGGCGGCGGCGATGCGAACCGCACTGTTCAACTACGATGACCACCGGGAAGAAGTTCGAAAAAAGCTCTTGGAATTAAATCCGGATAAATTGATGGTTATCGGAACTTCGGATCGAATGGTGAATTGGATTCTGGATGCCCTGGAACTTCCGGCGCCGGATCACCGCATGTACATCGAAGATTTTACGACGGAAGAACAGCGAAAGGTGGCAGGAGAACATCGGATGCAGGGCGGAGAGCATGCCATTCCGGTACCGATGGGTCAATTGAAACGTAATTTTGCGGGATACATCTTGAATCCAACGAGATTCTTCCGCAGCCGGGCATTACAGGAGGAATCCGGAAAAGAACGGACCATCGTGCGGCCGCCGTTCAGCTATTCCGGAAAGTTTGAAATCCGAGAGGAAGCCATTCGGGATATTATCATGATTGCGGCGGAAGCCCATCGGGGGTGCATTAAGGTGCTGAATTTCTACCATAACGGAAATGTGTCCGGATTCAACCTGGTGGTGGAAGTGCGAATTCGAAAGTTTCCGGGCGCCGGTCGTCACTGCATCATGTTCCAGCAGGAAATCTGGCAGGTGCTTCGCACCATGACCTCCTTCTCTTTGGGACATGTGAATATTCAGGTGAAGGACGTGTACATCCGAAAGAGCGAGCGGGAGAAGCGAAAATAGAAAAATGAAGATAACTTCACATTTTTTCCGAGGAAAGAGGTTGACATCCTAGGAGCAGGTGAGTAGAATAATTCTTGGAAGTTGGCACTCGATTAATATGAGTGCTAACAGACGAAGATAATAGAGGAGGAAACTGGAATGAGTTTAGGAATTAAGCCATTGGGCGCAAGAGTAGTTATAAAGAAGGACGAAGCATTGGAAAAGACCGAAGGCGGATTGATTCTTTCCGGCAGTGCAAAGGAAAGACCTCAGCAGGCGGTTGTTGTAGCAGTTGGTCCCGGAACTGAGGACGAGAAGATGCAGCTGAAAGAGGGCGACCACGTAATTTTCTCTCGTTACGGCGGCACGGATTTGAAGCACGAAGGTGTGGAATATACCATTATGGAACAGAAAGATATTCTGGCAGTAATCGAGTAACTGCCGATTGACATAGGAGGATAGAAAAATGGCTAAAGATTTGTTTTACGGAGAAGAATCCAGAAGAAAGCTTCTGGCAGGTGTGGATAAGCTGGCAGACACCGTTAAGATTACACTGGGACCGAAGGGACGGAACGTTCTGATTGAGAAGTCTTACGGATCCCCGCTGATTACCAATGACGGTGTGTCCATCGCAAAGGAAGTCGAGCTGGAAGATCAGGTCGAGAACATGGGTGCACAGCTGGTCAAAGAAGTTGCCACCAAGACCAATGATGTGGCCGGTGACGGTACTACCACTGCAACCCTTCTGACACAGGCAATCGTAAGAGAAGGATTCAAGAACGTCACAGCCGGTGCAAATCCAATGGTTCTGAAGAGAGGTATCGACGGTGCCGTTGAAGCCGCTGTAGATTATCTGAAGAACAGCGCAAAGAAAGTAGACGACAAGGAGAGCATCGCACAGGTTGCTTCCGTATCCGCCGGCGACCAGGAAATCGGCAGACTGATTTCGGAAGCCATGGACAAGGTGGGCAAAGACGGTGTCATCACCGTTGAGGAATCCAAGTCTCTGGGAACCACTTTGGACGTAGTAGAAGGTATGCAGTTCGACAGAGGTTATCTGTCCCCATACATGGCTGCCAACAGCGAGAAGATGGAAGCCGTTCTGGATCACCCATACATCCTGCTGACCGACAAGAAAATCAGCAACATTCAGGAAATCGTTCCGCTGCTGGAGGATATCATGAAATCCGGAAGCAAGCTGCTGATCGTTGCAGATGACGTAGAAGGCGAAGCACTGGCTACTCTGGTTGTCAATAAGCTGAGAGGAACCCTGGATGTCGTTGCTGTAAAGGCTCCGGGATTCGGCGACAGAAGAAAGGCCATGATGGAGGATATCGCCATCCTGACCGGCGGTACCGTAATCAGCGAGGAGCTGGGTTACGAGCTGAAGGAGACCACCATCGATATGCTGGGCAGAGCGGAAACCGTTAAGGTCAACAAGGATCACACCGTTATCGTCAACGGAAACGGCAGCCGCACCGAGATTAAGGAGAGAATCGACTCCATCCGCGCGGAAGCAGAAGAGACGACTTCCGATTTCGACCGCGAGAAGCTTCAGGAGAGACTGGCAAAGCTGGCCGGTGGTGTTGCGGTAATCAATGCCGGTGCAGCAACGGAGACCGAGCTGAAGGATAAGAAGCTGAGACTGGAAGATGCACTGAACGCAACCAGAGCTGCGGTAGAGGAAGGCATCGTTTCCGGCGGTGGTGTAGCACTGATCGGTGCAATTCCGGCAGTTACTGAGTATGCAGACAGCCTGGAAGGCGACATGAGAACCGGTGCGAAGATCGTTGAGAGAGCACTGGAAGAGCCGGTTCGTCAGATTGCGGAGAACGCCGGTTTCGAAGGCAGCGTTGTGGTATCCAAGGTAAAAGAATCTCCGGAAGGAATCGGATTCAACGCCGCAAGCGACGAGTACGTAAACATGATTGATGCCGGCATCGTGGATCCGGTAAAAGTAACCCGTTCCGCATTGCAGAATGCAGCAAGCGTTTCCGGCATGCTCCTTACCACAGAAGCAGGAATTACGGAAATCAAAGAGGATACTCCGGCACCGGCAATGCCTGCCGGCGGCGGTATGGGCGGCATGATGTAATCTGCCCGCTTTAAAGGACATACGAATACCAATTTTTGACAGGACTGTACCCCAATGCGGGACGGTCCTGTTTTTTTATGTTTTTAATTTGCGACACATTCGCATATTGACAAGGAGAAAAAAGAACAGTACAATAATTTGCGAATGAATTGCAAATTGGGTGAGGTGAAGGTGATGGCAAAGTATTTAACACGGCAGCGAAAGCAGCTTTTGCATTTTTTATCGGAGCACACGGATGAGCAGATGACGGCTCGGCAGATTGCCGATGCATTGCAAGGGAATCCGATTAGCATCAGTGCGGTTTATCGTAATCTTGCCGCTTTAGAGGAGGGCGGATATCTTAAGCGAAGTATCCGGGAAGGATCGAGGGAGACCTTCTATCAATACATTGCTGCGGAGGAGTGTAAAGGCAGATTGCATTTGTCATGCTGCATCTGCGGAAGGATTGTCCATCTAGGGGAGAAGGAAGCAGAGCAGCTGATACATAGTACGTTTGAGACTACAGGGTTTCAAATAGATACATCCGAAACCGTTTTATACGGTGTTTGTGCCGATTGCAGAAAATAGAAAGGCGGTGAGCAGAATGGATAAGAAAAAGATTACGGCGATTCTCCTTGCCGGGATGCTTGCTGTGGTTATGTTCTATTCTGCTCTTTATATTACGGCGGAGGCGAATCACAATTGTGAGGGCGAGAATTGTCCAATCTGCTATCAGATTAATGCTTGCCGGCATAATTTGAAAAACATTACACCGGCGGTATGTGCCGCAGCACTTGCTGCAGTATTTACATATACTTTTTGCAGGAGAATTTTCTCTCACACAGAAGTTGTTCTGAGATGCACATTGGTTTCGCTTAAGGTTAAACTGACAAATTAAAAAAGAAGAACTATTACAAGGGGGCAGTCTGTCTATTTTAGAAAGAGATGGTACGGTATTACCGTTCCCTTGTATTTTTATGCCTGTTTTAAGTTCTTGAGTAATTTGGAGGTAATAATCCTATGAAAAAAACAACTGCGCTGGTACTTGCGCTTTTAATGATGATGAGCAGTCTCGTTGGCTGTGGAAAAAAGAATGATACCGCTAATGCAGATAAAACCGATAAGTTAAAAGTTGTCACTACCATTTTCCCGGAATACGATTGGGTGAAGGAAATTCTGGGGGAAAAAGCAGGCGATGCGGAAATTACGATGCTGCTGGATAAAGGAGGGGACCTGCACAGCTATCAGCCCACCGCAGATGATATTGACAAAATTGCGGATTGCGATCTCTTCATCTATGTAGGCGGTGAATCGGACGATTGGGTCAAGGACGCGCTGAAAAACAGCACGAACAAAGACATGAAGGTTATTAACTTGTTGGATGTCTTGAAGGATTCCATCAAGACGGAAGAAACAAAACCCGGAATGCAAGCGGAAGAAGAACATGAGGATGACGAGAACGATGAGCACGAGGAAAAAGAATACGATGAACATGTCTGGCTGTCTCTAAAGAATGCCAAACCGTTGGTTGAAAAGATTTCCGAGGACTTACAGGAATTGGATCCGGAAAACAAGGAAATCTACGCCTCGAACACAAAAGCATATGTGAAGAAGCTGAGCGATCTGGATGATAAATATCGGAAAACGGCAGATACCGCAAAAAGAAAAACGGTTCTATTCGGAGATCGTTTTCCGTTCCGCTATCTGACAGATGCCTATGGTTTGAATTATTATGCGGCCTTTGCGGGTTGTTCTGCAGAAACGGAAGCCAGTTTCAAGACCGTTTCATTTCTTGCAAAGAAAATGGATGAGTTGAAGCTGCCGTGCGTGCTGACCATTGAAGGCAGTAAACATAAAATTGCGGAGACAATTGTAAAAAACACTGCGGAGAAGAATCAGAAGGTGCGGACAATGGATTCCATGCAGTCCACCACCTCGAAGGATGCGGACAAAGGTGCGACGTATCTTTCTATAATGGAAAAGAATCTTTCTGTACTGAAAAAAGCATTGAATTAAGGAGAAATAACAATGTCTCAGCTCATTTGTCAGAATCTTTCCGCCGGCTACGATGGGAAAACTGTGTTAAAAAACCTCAGTTTTGAGGTTTCTGCAGGCGATTATCTTTGCATCGTAGGGGAAAACGGCTCCGGAAAGAGCACTCTTATGAAAACACTACTCGGCCTGCTTCCACCGATTGACGGAAAAGTACTTTTGGGAGACGGGTTGGGAAAGAATGAAATTGGATATTTACCGCAGCAGACGCAGGTTCAAAAAGACTTCCCGGCATCCGTGAGAGAAATTGTTCTCTCCGGATGCCAGGGACGGTGCGGCCGACATCCGTTTTACAACAAAGAAGAAAAACATCTTGCCGTTGAGAATATGCAGAAGCTTCAGATAGATAATCTAGCCCGGTGCAGCTATCGGGAACTTTCCGGCGGACAGCAGCAGCGGGTACTTCTTGCGCGAGCACTCTGTGCCACGCAAAAAATGATTTTCTTGGATGAACCGATTTCCGGACTGGATCCTCAGGCTGCGGCAGAAATGTATGCTCTTATTGAAAAACTCAATCGAGAGGAAGGGATTACCGTCGTCATGATTTCTCATGATATCAGATCTTCTCTTAAATACGCCAAGCATATACTCCATATTGGCAAATCCACCTTCTTCAATACAAAAGAAGAATATTTCTGTCGTTTACAAAGACGGTTGCGCGAGAAGAGAAAAAGAGGTGCGATGTGATGATTGATGTTCTGGAAAAGCTTGCTATCCACTGGACATACCCCTTTGTCCGATATGCTTTGGTGGCAGGGGTGCTGATTGCCCTTTGTTCCTCACTGCTGGGAGTGACTTTAGTATTAAAGCGTTTCTCATTGATTGGAGATGGGCTTTCCCACGTGGCGTTTGGCGCATTGTCAATTGCCACTATCCTGCAACTCACAAATGAAATGCCGTTGGTGATGGGCATCACGATTGTCAGTGCGGTGCTGATTCTGAGAACCGGAGGAACCACCAAAATCATGGGAGATGCGGCAATCGCAATGCTTTCGGTAGGCGCGTTGGCAGTCGGCTATTTGTTGATGAATGTTTTTTCGGCTTCCTCCAACGTCTCGGGAGATGTGTGCAGCACGTTGTTCGGTTCAACGTCCATCCTGACGTTGTCCGTTGTCGATGTGTGGATGTGTGTGGGAATGTCGGTACTGGTAGTGGGGATATTTATCTTTTTTTACAACAAAACTTTTGCGGTAACTTTCGATGAAGCTTTTGCGAGAGCGGTAGGAACAAAGGCAGGTCTTTACAACCTGCTTCTTTCCATCGTCATTGCCGTTATCATTGTGCTGGCGATGAACCTTGTGGGATCTCTGCTGATTTCTGCCCTGATAATCTTCCCGGCCCTGTCTGCGATGCGGATGTTCAAAAGTTTTCGCGGCGTGACAATTTGTGCGGCGGTGCTGTCGGTTTTTTGTGCACTGACCGGGATTCTAACGTCCATTCTCGCCGGCACTCCGGTGGGAGCCACAATCGTTGTGGTTCAAATCTGTGCTTTTTTCCTATCTGGTCTGACAGGTTTTATTTTGGGAGGAATGAAAAGATGAGAAAACGAGTCTGTATGTTTTTAATTGTCATTGCGCTTATTCCTCTTGCTGCCTGCACCGGAAAAAACGGGACAACTGCAAGTAACGCATCAAAGAAGGTGGATGTGGACTTAACCGATCTCAGTGAAACCATGGTGTACTCTGAGGTGTATAATATGACGGTAAAGCCCGAAGACTATACCGGAAAAACCGTTAAAATAAAAGGGAAATTTGCATATTATAAAAATCCGAATACGAAAAAGGAGTACTTTGCCTGTATTGTTTCCGATGCGACGGCTTGCTGCACGCAAGGGCTGGAATTCATTCTGGACGGAACCCACCGCTATCCGGACGATTATCCAAAGGTGGATAGTGAAATCACGGTTGTGGGTACTTTTGACAGCTATGAAGAAGATAAATGCCGGTATTGCAGACTGCTAAATGCATCCATCGTGAGTTAGAAAGAACCCCTTTTTCTGTTGTCAATTTCGTCGGGGGGTGATACAATATCTTGTATTAGATTTTAGATGCAAGACAGATGAAACGACAGGAAAGGGGTTTCGCATGGGCGGTTTTTTTGCAGCGACGTTGAAAGAAGATTGTGTGTTTGATTTGTTTTTCGGAACGGATTATCACTCTCATCTGGGAACCAGACGTGGCGGATTGGTAGTGTACGGAGAGAATGGATTTGATCGGGCCATTCATAATATTGAAAATGCTCCTTTTAGAACGAAATTCGATGCCGATGTATCTCGCATGAAGGGCAACATGGGCATGGGATCCATTTCGGATTATGAACCGCAGCCTTTGACGGTGCGTTCCCACCACGGAACCTTTGCCATCACCACCGTTGGAAAGATCAGCAATAAGGCGGAATTGCTGCAGAAGCTGTTCGATAACGGAACGACCCAGTTCATGGAAATGGGAGACGGAGACATCAATACCACAGAACTGGTGGCAGCCCTGATTAACGAGAAAGATAATATGATTGACGGCATCCGCCATGCGCAGGACGTGATTGAAGGATCCATGAGCATGCTGATCATGACCAAGCGGGGAATTTTCTGCGTGCGGGATAAGTTGGGTCGTACGCCGTTGGCCATCGGAAAGAAGGACACCGGATACTGCGCCAGCTTCGAGGAATTTGCGTATTTGAATCTGGGATACGAAGATTACAAGAACCTGGGTCCGGGAGAAATCGACATCATGACCAGCGACGGTGTGACCGTTCTGGCAGAACCGGGAAAGAAGATGAAGATCTGCACGTTCCTGTGGGTATACTACGGTTATCCGGCATCTTCTTATGAAGATATTTCCGTGGAGGCCATGAGACATCGCTGTGGTGCGGCGATTGCCCATCGAGATACCTTGAAGAGAGAAGATGTGGATATCGTTGCGGGCGTTCCGGACTCCGGCGTGGCACACGCCATCGGATTTTCCAATGAGGCCAGACTGCCGTATTCCCGTCCGTTTATCAAATACACTCCGACTTGGCCGAGATCTTTCATGCCGACCATTCAGACCAAGCGGGATTTCATCGCAAAGATGAAGCTGATTCCGGTTCCGGAACTGATTAAGGATAAGAGAATTGTGCTGATTGACGACTCCATCGTCAGAGGAACCCAGCTGGCGGAAAAGGCTAAGTACCTCTATTCCTGTGGGGCGAAAGAAATTCACGTTCGTCCGGCATGTCCGCCAATCCTGTTCGGCTGCAAATATCTCAACTTCTCCCGTTCCCGCTCTGCGCTGGAACTGATTGCCAGAAGAGCCATTGATGAGCTGGAAGGCCGTCACATGGAGGACGATGAATTGGGTGATTACCTGAATCCGGACAGCGAGAAATATCAGAACATGATTGAAGTAATTCGGAAGCAGCAGGGATACGATACACTGCAGTACAACCGCCTGGAGGATATGCTGGAATCCGTTGGCATTCCGGTGGAAAACCTGTGCACCTACTGCTGGGACGGAAAAGAAGAATAATCGTTCGATGCTTTTTGGTGTTGATGATGGAATAAGGATTCCGTCATCAACACCTTTTTTCAAAATGAGGAATCAAGGGCGTTTAAATTGTTGGAAATGTATTTAAAAAAGAACATGACTTTTTTATAACAAATGGTATAATCCTTTGTTGGCTGAAGATAAATTTTTGTTTTGAATAAAGGAGAAATTTGGTGAAAAGTACAAAAGAACGCATTCAGGATTATATTATTATTACAATTGGAACCATTATCGCTTCCTTTTCGGTGTTTTTCTTCCTAACTCCAAGCCATTTGGCGGTAGGAAGCATCTCCGGTCTGGCAGTGTTGATTGCAAAATTCGTTCCGATGACGGTAGGTACCCTCCTGATTATTCTGAACGGAATCTGCCTGCTGCTGTCCGCTATTTTTGTGGGAAAGGAGTTCACATATCGAACCCTGTATCCGTCCATTCTGCTACCAATCGTGATTCGGATTCTGGAGAAAATCTACCCGAACATGCAGTCATTGATGGGAGATCAGTTCCTGGATATGCTGGGATACCTGTTTACCTATGCATTGGGAGCATCCCTCTTGTTCATGAACAACGCATCCTCCGGCGGACTGGATGTAATCACCAAAATTATGAATAAATATTTTCATATGGAACTGGGAACCGCGATGTCCGTCTGCGGTATGGCAGTGGCAATCCCATCCATTTTCATCTACGATATCAAAACCGGACTGCTGAGTATTCTGGGAACCTATTGCCAGGGAATCGTCCTGGATCACTTCCTCTTTGGTTTCAGCATTAAGAAGAAGGTGTGTGTGGTATCGGATCATATTGAAGAAATTCGGGACTACGTCATCAACGTGATGCACAGCGGTGCTACCTTCTACGAGGCAACCGGTGCATTCGACTACCGCCATTACAAGGAGTTGAACATCATCGTAAATCGTCAGGAATACGTTACGCTGATTAATTTAATCGATAAGGTGGATCCGGATGCCTTCGTTTCGGTGTATAATGTAAGTGAGATTATGAGTCACACATGGGGCCGAAAGGGAGGAAGTCAGAATGCTTCTAGAAAGTGAGAATAAAAAAAGCCGGCATGTCCTGATTGCAGAGGGAAGCGGAAGCCGAGGAGAATCGCTGGTGCGTGCTTTTACCGATCGAGGAGCCACCACCGCCTTTTTCTGTCGGGATCGATATAAGGAAGCGCTGGAACTGAGCCGGGAAACCGGGGCGCTGAACATCAAATGCAACGTGTTTAATCGGAATTCCATGGAGTTTGCCGCAGATGTGGTGAAAGAATTCATGGAGGACCGGCTAGATACGTTGGTGTGCAACATTCTTCCGGAACTGAATCGAGAACCGCCGGCAGAAGATTGGAGCAAAGACCGGGAAAGCTTAATGAAGAATTTGGATGCCGTGGGTTTCTACTTGCAGACCATGCTGCCCTTGATGGGGGAAGGGGGAAGCGTGATTGTTCTGCTGCAATCCGGGGATTCGGGTCGGGAAACGTCCGAACCGATGTCTTTGGTGGAGAACATGCTGCAGTCGGCCCTGAAGGGGATGATTCAGTCCCTGGCTCGTTCGCTGCGGGATAAGCGAATTCGTGTGAACGGATTGCTTCTTTCGAACCGGGAAGAAGCGGAAGCGGAATTGGGTGGTACGGTGCGATTCCTGGCATCTCGGGATGCGGAGGGAATCGCCGGCCAACTGATTCAGATGTAAGGGGTAAAACGGATGAAATATACAAAATCTTTTGAGACAAGGTCTTATGAAATCGATCGCCACGATGCGTTGACACCGACGGCACTGGTGCAGTATCTCCAGGAAACGGCAGATCATCAGATGCATGATACGGATAAAGACTACGGATTGATCTACCGGGAAGAGCGGAAAGCTTTTGTGGTCAGCCGCATGAGTGTGGAAATAATGCGGCCGGTATACAAGTATGCCCATGTGGACTGCGATACCTGGGTCGTTCCGGCGAAGGCGGCGAATTTTCCACGGGCATATGAGCTCTATTTGGAAGGGAATCTGGTGGCGCGGGCATACAGCAACTGGGCGATGGTGGACGTGGATACCCGGAAACTGGTGCTTCAGAGTGAGTATGATATGTCTTCCTATCCGGAGGATCGGGAACCGGAGATGGGAATCCCGACGAGATTTCGGATTCCAAAGACGATGGAATGGAATGACGGCGGAACGGTGCCGGTAACTCTAACGCTGACCGACATTAACGGGCACATGAACAACGCCCGGTATTACAACTGTTTGTACGATTGCATTCCGAATGTGGAGGAATACTGCATCACTTCCCTGAACATGCGGTTCGTTCACGAGGCGCCTTTGGGCAGTGAACTGAAAATTCTTCGAAGTGATTTTTTGGATCCGGGAAAACTGGACCCGCGTGCGGATAAAATCGTCTATTTTAAAACCGAAGCGAACGGGGAAGATAATGTCCATGCGGTATTCGGATTGAAACGTTGGGAATAACGGAATATGCAGAAGTGCGAGAATCGCTGCAGCAATGCGGCGGTTCTTTTTTTATGGAAAAGGGGGGAGGAAATATGTTTTTTGGTGGTTTTTGTTGAAAAGTGGGGTGAAGTGGTTTAAAATGGAGCATATATTAAATTACAGTCGAGACGTGTATGAAAATTCAGGAAGGCAGCTATGTTCACGGGAACTTATGAAAATTCTATTGACAATAAAAATAGAATGATTGTTCCGTCGAAGTATCGGAATCAGCTGGGCGGCAAATGCATGCTGGCCCGTGGTTTTGATACCTGTCTTTACATTTACACCATGGAGGATTGGGACGAGCTGGTGGCAAAGATGCGAAAGCTCCGTCAGACGGATCGGGATATGCGGCGGTTCATCCGGGAGTTCTTTTCCAATGCCAGTGAGTGTCAGTTGGATTCTCAGGGACGAATCCTGATTCCCCAGAACCTCAAGACCTACGCTTCCATCACGAAGGATCTGATTACTTTGGGCGCCATGGATAAGATTGAGGTGTGGAGCAAGGAGGTCTACAACGACTCCGAAAGTGAGAACATGTTCAACGACGAAGAATTTATTGCAAAGTTAGAAGAATACGATATATAGAGGCGAAAATGACATTCAGACATGTACCGGTACTATACGACGAAGTAATGGAATCCTTGAACATTCGGCCGGATGGGTTCTATGTGGACGGAACCACCGGCGGCGGCGGGCATTCTTCCGGAATTTGCGAACGGTTATCCGAAGCGGGCACACTCCTGGCAGTGGACCGGGATACGGCCGCGCTGGAAGCCTCCCAAAAGCGTTTGGAACCTTATTCTTGTAAAAAAATATTTCTCCATTCCAATTATTCCGAGGTGGATCGAATTCTGGAAACGGCAGGACGGCCGGTGGACGGAATTCTGTTGGATTTGGGCGTATCCTCGTTTCAGCTGGATACGGCGGAACGGGGATTTTCTTACATGCACGATGCGCCGATGGATATGCGGATGAATGAGGACGACAGTTTTACGGCATACAACGTAGTCAATGAATACGATGAAAAAGAACTCCACCGAATCATCAAGGAATATGGAGAAGAACGGTGGGCATCTCGAATTGCACAGTTTATCGTTCGCCGCCGAGAGGAGAAGCCGATTGAAACCACCGGGGAGCTGGTGGAGGTGATTAAAGCGGCCATTCCGGCTTCGGCAAGACGAAACGGGCCGCATCCGGCAAAACGGACGTTTCAGGCCATTCGAATTGAGGTAAACGGAGAACTGGAACATTTGAAGACGGCGGTGGAGCGCCTTCCGGATATACTGGCTCCGGGCGGCAGATTGGACATCATCACCTTCCATTCACTGGAAGACCGGATGGTAAAGGAAGCCTTTAACACTCGGCTGAATCCATGCACCTGTCCGCCGGAATTTCCGGTGTGCGTGTGCGGAAAGAAGCCGGATGTGCGAAAAGTCACTCGAAAGCCAATTGCCCCGGGGGAACGGGAACTGGAGGAGAATCCGAGAGCGCGGAGTGCAAAGCTGCGCGTCATAGAGAAAATATAGAAAGATATCAATAATATACAGGAGGAAGCAATGAGTACAGCGGTAAATACCGGCCGAAAAGCAGTTGTAAGACGAAGAACAAAGACGACGACACAGGCAGCTGCAGCACAATACAAAATCGCAATTAAATATATTCTGTGCGGTGCTCTGCTGCTCCTGGGAATTGTTTTTATGGCAGCGTATTCCACGAATCTGCAGCAGCAGAACAACACCCTGGCAGCACGAAATGACGTTCTTCAGGCGGAAATCGATTCGCTGAACGAACAGATTAACGATGCCACCAGCATTGAGAAGGTGGAAACGATTGCCACGAAAAAGTATGGGATGGTTCAGCCGGACGAGAGCAACTACATCACCATTCGGGATGAGAAGAAACAAGGAAGCAGTCTGGCGGACACGATAAAGAAAGAAGCCTATAACTAATTTCATGGATAATTGAAACCACACTCCGTCTTTTCGGGGTAGTGGTTTTTTGTGGATATAAGGAATGAGCAACAAACCCCGTAAAAGTACGAAGAAAAAGAGAATAGATGAGGCCATGTCCCGGAGAACCGGGGTGGTGGATGAGAATCGGCGGCGTCTGGGCATCGGATTCATGCTGGTGGTACTGATGTTCTCGGTTCTGACATTCCGGTTAGCCTATTGGCAGATTGTTCGGGGAGACGATCTGAACGAAAAGGCCACGGAGATGCAGGATCAGGATACCACCATCGATCCGGTGCGGGGAACGATTTACGATGCCAATATGAATCCGCTGGCACAAAGCGTAACGGAATACGAGCTGTACGTGTATTCCCAAAGTCTGTACAAGGATAAGAAAATTACAGAGGACGAACGAAAGAAAGTCCTGAAGAATCTGTCGAAATACACCGGGCTCAGCGAGAAGGAGCTCAAGAAAAAATTTGAAAATAAGGACAACCTGATTAAGCTGGCGGACGGCCTGAGGAGAGATGATGTAAAGGCGCTTCAGAAACTGTACGATGACAGCGTGGTGGTGAAGACTTCCATGGCCCGGAGTTATCCGAACAAGGACTTCGCTTCGCACGTTGTCGGTTTCGTGGATTCCAACAACAGCGGAAGAAGCGGGCTGGAGTACCAGTACAACGCACTGCTCACCGGGGTGAAAGGACGGAAACTCAGCACCACCGACAGCCAGGGAAATACCCTGTTCAACGGAAATCGAAAATACTATCAGGCGGAAGACGGCAAGAACATCGTTACCACCATTGACGGAGTGATTCAGAATTACGCAGAGGAGGCGGTGGCGGCCGGAGAGAAGAAGACCCGTGCCGAATCCATCAGTTGTGTTATAATGAGTCCGAAAACCGGCGATGTGCTGGCCATGGTGAACTATCCGAGTTACGATCCGAATAATCCGTATGAACCGTCGGATCCGTATGCATTGAAGCAGTTCAGCAAACTGTCCGATTCCAAGCAGAGTGAGTACCTGAGCCGGATGTGGACGAATCCGATTATCAGCGGGGTCTACGAACCGGGTTCCACCTTCAAGTTGGTAACGGCAGCATCGGCTTTGGATTCCGGCAGTGCGAATCGGAAATCCCGGTACAAGTGCCCGGGGTATATCGTGGTAAACGGAACGAAGATCAACTGCTGGGGAACGGCCCACGGCACAGAATCCCTGAAGCAGGCGGTGGGAAATTCCTGCAACCCGGCAATGGCTCGGGTGGCCCTGAACATGGGATCCAAGAGATTTTACGACTATATCGACCTCTTTGGCTTCGATGACAAGACCGGCATCGATTTGCCGGGAGAGGGAAATTCCATCGTAAAGAATCCGACCAATCTGGGAGATGTGGATCTGGCGACCACCGGCTTCGGCCAGGGTATCGCCATCACGCCGATTCAGCTGATGTGCGCCATCAACGCTTTGGGAAATGATGGAAACCTGATGAAACCGAAGGTGGTTCAGAAGATTTTGGACAGCGACGGAAAGACGGTGCAGACCATAAAGGATACCAAGGTGCGAAAGGTGGTATCTACGGAAGTGGCGGATAAGATGCGGGAAATCATGCAGTATTACGTGGAGAAGGGCGGCGGCGGCGCAGCCTACATCCCGGGATACCGTCTCGGCGGCAAGACCGGAACGGCGAATATCGCATCCAACGGCGGATACTCCCACGATACGGTGGCTTCTTTTATCGCAATGGCACCAATGGACGACCCGCAGGTGACGGTGCTGGTCATGGTGACCCGTCCGAAGGGAAGCGAATTCGGTGCGGTGAATGCGGGCCCAATCGTGAAACGGATTATGTCCGGTGTACTTCCGTATCTGGGCGTCAGCAAGAAATACGCCAAGAATGAAAGAAGAAATCAGGAGACCAAGGTGATTGTTCCGAAGGTCACCGGAATGAACAGCAAGAGCGCCATCAATTATCTTTCCGCAAGGGGATTGAAATACAAGGCGGTACCGGCGGACAGCGGGAAATCCTTCCACGTGGTGGATCAGTATCCGAAATCCGGAACGAAAGTATCCCCGCACAGCACGGTATATCTGTACAGCAAATAAAATTTTAAGAAAAAGGAACGAAAGAAAATGAAGCGAACGAATCTGGAATACATTGCAGAGGCGGTAAAAGGAAAAATCTACGCAAGGGCAGAGGGAAACCGACACGACAGCGTCACCGCCGTGTCCATTGACTCCCGGGATATCCCGGCGGAATGCCTGTTCTTTGCCATCATCGGAGAGCGAGCCGATGCACACCGGTTTCTGCCGGATGTATATGAGAAGGGATGCCGGAATGTGGTGGTGTCCGATTCGGAATGGGCGGAAAAGATGGGTGCGAAGAAAGATGTGAATGTCATTCTGGTACCGGATACCCGTTTGGCGCTGATGGATCTGGGCGAAAAATATTTGGATGACTGGAGCGGCCTCCGAAAGGTGGGCGTGACCGGAAGCGTGGGGAAAACAAGCACAAAGGAATTCCTCTACAGCGTGCTGCGAAGCCGCTACCGCACGGGCAAGACACCGGGAAATCTGAACAGCGAATTCGGAATTCCTCTGACGGCATTTTCCTTTGCGGAAGATATTCAGGTTGCGGTCATCGAAATGGGTGCAGGCTACGGCAGTGCCATGGGTGACCTGTCCCGGATTGCGAAGCCGGAGGCAGCCGTAATCACCAACGTGGGCACCTCCCACCTGGAGGTGTATGGCACTCGGGAGAAGCTTCTGGAAGAGAAACTTCGAGTATCCACCGGATTCACTCCGGAGAATACATTGGTAATCAATACGGATTCCGATATTCTCACAAAAGAAAATGCGCAGCGCCATCAGCCCTCCGATGCGAGAATCGTTACGGTGGGTTCGAAAGGCGGCGAGGATTATCATCTTTCGGATATTCGTGACCGGGGCATTGAGGGCGTTCAATGCAATGTGATCCACGGTGACGAGACGGTTACCCTCAAACTGCCGGTTATCGGTGCCCACAACCTGGGGAATGCGGTTTTGGCTATGGCTATCGGAGAAGTCTTTGGAATAACCATGGAAGAGTCCGTAGAAGCGCTTCGCGAGGTGGAGACGAACGCAAACCGGCTCAGCGTGGTGAAAGGGACGGACTACTCTGTCATCAACGATACCTACAATGCCAGTCCAGAATCCATGAAGGCCGGAATCGACGTGCTGGTGAACAGTCCGGGAAAGAGAAAAATCGCTGTATTGGGAAGCATGTTCGAGCTGGGAGATTACTGGGAACAGCTTCACCGAAGCGTAGGGGAATACGCGGCTTCCAAGCCGGTGGATATTCTGGTGGCCATCGGTGAGAACGGCAAAGCCATTGCAGAAGGGGGAGAATCGGCATCTTCGGATTTGCAGGTTCTGTATTATGAGAACCGGGAAGATGCTGCCAAAGCAGTTCGCCCGATGCTTCAGTCCGGCGATTTGGTCTACGTGAAGGCATCTCGTTCCATGGAACTGGAAAAATTTGTCACAGCAATCACAGAGTAGTACAATAGGAACGGAAATAAAATAAAGAAAAGGATAAAAAGAAAAATGACACTATTGGACGTAATTCTATATTTCGTTATGCCCCTGGCGATTACCGCACTGATGACCTACGGATTAATTCCGTACTTCCATCGGAAACAGTTCGGTCAGTATATCCGGGAGGAAGGCCCGAAGGCGCACCTCAAGAAGCAAGGTACACCGACGATGGGCGGAATTGCCATCTTCATCGGCATTACAGCCGGAATGGCGATATTCATGGTTCGGGTTTCAGACCCGCTCAAATCCTGGGCAAGTCCGCACCTGGTGCGGGACGCGGTGGCCATCGTTCTGACGATGCTTGCTTTTGGAGCAATCGGATTTATCGATGACTTCAACAAAATCGCCAAGAAGGAAAATCTGGGATTAACGGCAAAGCAGAAGCTAATCATGCAGGCCGTGTTCAGCATCGGCTTGGCGTTCTATATGATGCGGACCGGACGGGAAGACCTGTTCATTCCGTTTCTGAAGATCGGCGTAAGCTTTGGACTTCTGTACATTCCATTTGTAATGTTCGTGGAAATTGCCATGTCCAATGCGGTGAACCTCACCGATGGACTGGATGGACTGGCTGCCGGCGTGACTGCCATTGTGGGAATTACCTTTGCCGTCATCGGATGGAAGGATGGAGATACCATTTTGACTGTCAGCGGAACCGTGGTGGCGGGTGCATTGTTCGGATTTCTTCTGTTCAATCACTATCCGGCGAAAATCTTCATGGGTGATACCGGTTCCATGGCACTGGGCGGCGTACTTTCCGGAATCGCAGTGGTAACGGGAAAAGAATTCCTCCTTCCGCTGGTGGGATTAATCTACGTGCTGGAAGCCCTTTCGGTAATTATCCAGGTGGCGTACTTCCGGAAGACCGGCGGGAAGAGATTTTTCCGAATGGCTCCGCTGCACCATCACTTCGAGTTGGGCGGAATGAAAGAATACAACGTAGTGTATATGTTTTGTGCAGTAACAGCGGTTCTGGGTGTGATTGCATACTTCGGAACGATTTAGATAAGGAGGCGCAGAGATGATGAGAGATGAAGTGAAAGGTAAAAAAATCCTTGTAGTGGGAATGGGGAAATCCGGCAAGGCGGCGGTTCAGGAGCTGCACAAGCTGGGCGCGCAGGTGGTGGCACAGGATGTGCACACGGTGGATGCCGTGGACCCAAAGTTTGCAAAATACCTGGAAAAAGAGGGCATTCCTGCGCTCTTTGGATGCAATCCGGATAACATTGGCGAATATGATTTGGTCGTAATCAGCCCCGGCGTGTCACCGGACCTGTCATTTCTGCAGGAAGCGAGATTATCCGGCGTCGAGGTCATCGGTGAGCTGGAGTTGGCGTATCGCCTGAGCAAAGGAACCTTCATTGCCATTACCGGCACCAACGGAAAGACCACCACGACGACCTTGGTAGGCAAAATCTTCGAAAAGGCACGCCGCAAGACGGCAGTCGTAGGAAATATCGGTGTGGCAGTGGTTTCAAAAGCACTGGAATCCACGGAGGATGAATGGATGGTGACGGAAGCCAGCAGCTTCCAGTTGGAGACGGTGAAGAAATTTCATGCAAAGGTCTCGGCTATCCTGAATCTGACACCGGATCATCTGAATCGCCACAAGACCATGGAAGCTTACGGAGCGGCAAAGGCGCAGGTGTTCCGAAATCAGGATGAAAACGATTATCTGGTGATTAACTACGATGACAAGACTTGCTTCGCCTTGGCGGAAAAATGCAAAGCCACCGTGGTTCCTTTTAGCCGAAAAGAAGAACTGAAAATGGGTGCCTTCCTTCAGGATGATGAGATGGTCATCCGCGATGAAAACGGAATCGTTCGGCCGATCTGCAGCATTCACGATCTGAAGATTATCGGCGATCACAACGTGGAGAACGCATTGGCAGCGGCGGCAATCAGCTTCTTCGCCGGGGTGGATCCGGAGTCCATTCGGGAAGCCATCGTGGAGTTCCCGGGCGTGGAGCATCGAATTGAGTACTGCGGTCTGGTGGATGGCGTGAAATTCTACAACGATTCCAAGGGAACCAATGTGGACGCGGCAGTTATCGCGCTGAAAGCGCTGAAGGAGAGAATTATCCTCATTGCCGGCGGAGACGGAAAGGCGCAGGACTTTACGGAACTGGCAGAGAACCTGCAAGGACGGGTAAAGGCACTGGTACTTCTGGGCCGGGATGCCAATCAGATTGAGGCATGCGCAAGAAAAGTCGGATTTGACGCGATTTATAATGAAAAAGATATGAATGCTTGCGTGAAGAAGTGCATGGAGTTGGCAGAAGAAGGAGATAAGGTGCTCCTTTCGCCGGCATGCGCAAGCTGGGATATGTACGATAATTACGAGCAGCGGGGAGATCATTTCAAGGCCTGTGTTCAGCAGCTGCTTCGTTGAAAGATGAAATGGAGAACGGAAAGTAGATGGGTGTGATCAGCCGGAAGAAGCAATCGAATAGTGGAAAGAAGGAGAAGAAAGTCCGCAGAACACCGAAATGGAACGTGGACAGCATGCTGGGTTCTTTAGCGGTGAACTACGATGCATCGGTGGCTCTGATTTCCGGAATCCTGATTGCCTTTGGCATCGTGATGGTGTTCAGTGCAGGGTACTACACCACTACCAATTTCTACAACGATCCGTACTACTACCTGCGGAGACAGCTGGCCTGGGTAGCGTTGGGAATTTGCGTAATGGCGCTGTTCACCCGATGGGATTACCACAAATACGCAAAGTACTACTGGGTGTTTGCGGTGGTGTCCGTTGGAGCGCTGGCGCTCTTGTTCACACCGCTGGGCGTTACGGTTAACTTTGCGACACGATGGTTTCAGCTGGGACCGCTGAGAATTACGCCGAGTGAATTCTCCAAGCTGGCTATGATTATTTTCACCGCCGGATACGTGGCGGAGCGGCCGAGAAGAGTTCGAACCATCTACGTGTTCGTCCTCTTCGGCGTAATGATAGTGCATCTGGGACTGATTATCAAACAGCCGAACCTGTCCACGGCAATTGTAATCGCCGCCATCATGATCGGCATCATGTACGTGGCGGGCATGTGGAACGGATGGCTGGTGCTGGCAGCATTGGCCCTAATCGGCGGATTGATATTTATCCTGATGTTCTACCCCGACTCCCACTGGTACGCACGAATGACCAACTTTATCGATCCGTTCAAGGATGCTCAGGGAGAAGGATATCAGGTATCCCAAGGACTGATTGCACTGGGAAACGGAGGGCTTTGCGGTCTGGGACCGGGTAAAAGCATCACCAAGAACCTCTATCTTCCGGAACCCCAGAACGATTTCATTCTGGCGATTATCGGAGAAGAATTGGGATTCGTGGGTCTGGTGGTACTGTTGTCCGTATATCTTCTGCTGATCTATCGATGCTTTGTCATTACCGTTCGGGCAAAGGATAAGCTTGGATTCTATCTGGGCGCCGGAATTACGGTCATGATGGCACTTCAGGTAATTCTGAATGTGGCCGTTGTAACCGCCTCTATGCCGGCAACGGGAATTACGCTTCCATTCGTCAGTTACGGCGGAACGTCGTTGCTGGTGTTCATGGCGTCGATGGGAATTATGCTGAATATTTCAAAGAAAAATCGAGGGTAATAACATGAGAATTATTTTAACGGGAGGAATTACCGGAGGCCATATTTATCCGGCACTGGCCATAGGCGATAAATTCAAGGAAATGGATCCGGAATGCGAAATCCTATACATCGGAAATGAGCGGGGAATGGAGAACGAAATCGTTCCGAAACACGGTTTTCCCCTGGAAATCGTTTCCTCCAAAGCGGTGGATCGGTCCAACATATTTAAAATGGCGGAGACCCTGGCGGTAACCGGCAGGGGGAAGAGTCAGACCTACCGGATTATGAAGAAATTCCGTCCGGACATCGTCATCAGCACCGGAAGTTATGTCAGCGTTCCGGTGGTGCTGGCAGCACATAAATACGGTGCAAAGGTATTCATCCATGAACAGAATGCGTATCCGGGAATGGCGAATCGATTCTTGTCTCAATATGCGGAGAAGGTGTTCCTGGGCTTTGAGGATGCGGGAAAATTCTTCAAGCAGAATCGAAAACTGCAGTATTCCGGAAATCCGGTTCGGAAGGATTTCTACGGAAAGGATAAGAAGGAATCCCGGAAACTGCTGGGCATACCGGAAGATGATTTTGTGATTATGACCTTTGGCGGCAGTCAGGGTGCTACCGCCATCAACGATACGGCGATTGAACTGATTCGTGCCTACGGCGACCGCCCGAACGTCACCATTCTGTTCGGCACCGGCAAGCGATTTTACGATGACGTACAGCATAATCTGGAAGTGATGGGACTCTCCGGCAAAAGCAACGTTCGAGTGTCTCCGTACATTCAGGATATGGCTAACACTCTGGCGGCAACGGATGTGGCCATCAGCCGCTCCGGCGCACTGTCCGTTTCGGAGATTACCATGTCGGGCTGTCCGGCCATCTTCGTACCGTCTCCGAATGTAACCGGAGATCATCAATACTACAATGCGAAAGCGGTGGTGGATAACGGCGGAGCGATTATCGTCCGGGAGGATGGCGATACGCCGAACCGAATTGTGAACATATTGAAAGAACTCCTTGCGGATCCGGATATCGTTCGGCGGATGGCGGAATGCAGCCTGAAGTGCGCTCCGGTAAACGCTACCGACATTGTGTATGAAGGGATTATGGATATATGGACGAAAAACAAATAAACAACGATAATTCGGAAACTTCCGCGGGAATGGATTTCGGATTAGACGATGAATTCGTATCCATTGACCAAGCGATTGATGAACTGGCAGCGGAGATGGTGGATGTGGACGGTTCGGAAGAGGCATCGGAGGAACCCCCTTCGGAGTTGGACCGGCAGATTGCGGCGAACATCCTGAAGCGTCAGAAGAAGCGAAGCCGTCCCAGTCCTTTTAAGGTGGCATGCGGCATCATCATTCTGACCGTTGCCATGCTGATATTCATGAGTACCGGGGTGTTCACCATTGATTCCATTCAAGTGGATGGAAACGATTACTTTACCGATGAGGAAATCATCAACATGGCCCACGCCACTGCGGGAAAGAACCTGTTCTACCATTCCGGAAGCCGTGAAATTGTGAAATATCTGGAAGGCAGTCCGTACATCGAGAAGGCGAAGGTATCCAAACGGATTCCGGGTACTCTGGTGATTCGGGTGAAAGAACGGGAACAGATTGCCGCAGTGGTATATAACAAGGAATACTTGGTGGTGGATTCGCAGGGATTGCTGCTTCGACGATCTAAAACGAAACCGAAGGTGACCATCGTTACCGGAATCAAGATCCGAAAGATGGAGCTGGGTGAGAAATTAGAGGTGACCAATTCCAAGGAATGGAAGAGTGCGCTGCACATCCTGAATGCCATGAATGACGGAGACCTGTACTTTAAGAAATTGAAGGTCTCCGACGATACGGCTCGGGGATACGTATACGATTCAATGGTTTGCAAGGGACGTGTGGAAACCATGATTGAATCCATCGAAAAGGAGCGGCTGCAGAAAGTGCTGAAGGCACTGTTCAAGAAAGGAATTAAGCGGGGAACCGTCACCTTGACGGAAAGCGGCTACGCTTCCTTCGAACCGAAGGTATAGGAAACTAAAATAGACATAGGAAGTGCATTTTTGAATGCAGAAGTGTTGAAAAAATGTGTAGGTTAACAAGAAAAACTGTAGAAATAGAGTGCATTTCGGTAAATCTTATGGTATTATAAATTAGATATAAATATAGGAGGAGCTTTATGATGGAATTTGTTTCTGACTTTATATCAGATCAGGACAGAGCTGCGATTATCAAGGTTGTCGGTGTAGGTGGCGGCGGATGTAACGCAGTGAATCGAATGGTGGACGCACAGATGACGGGCGTTACCTTTATTGCCGTAAATACAGACAGACAGGCTCTTGCAAAGTGCAAGGCAGAGGTGAAGATACAGATTGGTGAGAAGCTGACCGGCGGAAGAGGTGCCGGCGCGAATCCGGAGATTGGCCAGAAAGCGGCGGAAGAAACTCTGGAAGAAATTACCGGTTATCTTCAGGATGCAGACCTGGTATTCATCACTGCAGGAATGGGCGGCGGTACCGGTACCGGTGCAGCACCGATTATTGCAAAGGCAGCGATGGATTGCGGCGCATTGACGGTAGCCGTAGTAACCAAGCCATTTTCTTTTGAAGGAAAGATGCGTTGGAACAGAGCGCAGAAGGGTATCGAATATCTCACGAATTTCGTAGATTCTCTGGTAATCATCCCGAACGATCGTCTGATTGACTCCAGCGAAAAGAACACTTCCTTCATGGATGCGTTTGCAATGGCAGACGATGTACTGAGACAGGGTGTTCAGGGTATTTCCGATCTGATTTCCAAGGAAGGATATGTCAACGTGGATTATGCGGATGTCAGAACCACGATGGAAGGTCGCGGCGTTGCACACATGGGTGTGGGCGTTGGATCCGGCGACAACAAGGTAGAAGAAGCGGTTCGAAATGCAATCGAGAGTCCGCTGCTGGAGACATCGGTGGATGGCGCAAGATCCATTCTTCTGTACGTTTCCGGTGGTCTGGATATGGGAATGCTGGACATCAGCAAGATTGCAGAGAAGATTCAGGCGGAGGCAGATCCGGATGCCAATATCATCTTCGGTGCATCGGTATCGGAAGATATGGCAGACAAGGTATCGGTTACCCTGATTGCAACCGACTTCCAGTCGGAGGGAATTTCCGGTTCCAAGATCGAGTCGCCTAAGATCAGCACTCAGAGTTCAAGCAGAAAGACGGTTTCCAGAGACGGTCTGGAAGGCGTTGAAGTAACGCTGGATGAGCTGATGAGAAGAAACAGCGACCCGGCAGAGAATTCCGCTGCATCGGAATTTGACGTTCCGGATTTCCTGCGTTAGTCGATTTCAATTATGAGTGAAGTGATTTGTTCAGAAAAAAATCCGCTGATTAAGCGCATTCGGAAATTACAGCAGAAGAAAAAGAGAGACGCTTCCGGTCAGATGATTATTGAAGGAAGCAACTTGATACGAGAAGCTGTTCAGAAGGGCATCTGTATGGATGCTCTTCTGATTTCGGATATCTATCCTTCCGAACCTTGGATGGAGGAGCTCTCCACGCGAGGCGTTCGAGTAGAACGGGTGGATGCGTTCCTTTTTGAGAAGATTACGGATGCGAGAAACGGTGTCGGCCTTCTGGCAATTGTAGATCGACCGGTTGTGGATGAAAGCCAATTCGAAAACTGTTTTCGACCGGGCAGCAATTGCGTGGTGCTGGATCGCCTTCAGGATCCGGGTAATATCGGGACAATCATTCGGACCGCAGTGGCAGCGGGATATGATGCAATAGTGACCATGAAGGGAACGGGCGATGTGTATTCTCCGAAAGTCCTTCGTGCGACAGCGGGCATGATTTTTGATGTACCGATTGTTCCTTTATCCGATAGCCGGGAACTGGTGAAGTTGGCACAGGATTACGGAAAACGCATTGCGGTGACCACACCGGACGGCGGAATTCCGTATTACGATTGCGACCTGAGACAAGATGTTTTTCTGATAATCGGAAATGAAGGAAACGGCATCGGGGATGAATTGATTGAAGCCTCGGATATACGGGTGACGCTGCCCATGTACGGTGGAATCGAGTCCCTGAACGCAGCTGTATCGGCGGGCATATTGATGTACGAACGAGTGCGCAACATATAGAAGAATACAAGTTATTGATAAAGAACAGAGGAGCAGACTATGGACAAGTGCAGAGCGGATGTAACGATTTGTGGCGCTGATTACGTGCTTTCTGGAGAGAAGAGCGAAGATAAGATTAAGGAAATTGCCAAGTTCGTGGATGATGAACTGAGACGGACCAGTCGGGCACTGAATTCCAATCCGAATTACAAATGTGCCGTGCTGACAGCAATTAATATTGCGGAGAAACTGATGGAGAACAGCGATCTTCTGCTGAAGCTTCAGACAGAGAATCACCAGTTGGACAACGATGTTCAGCATTACATTACCCTTTGGGAAAATGCGAAGAAACAGGTGACGGATCTGAAGGAACAGATGAACGATGATTCCGACAGACAGATTCAGGACAGCGAGAAGTACAAGAATCTTCAGGCGAAATGCACCGAGATGGAGAATGCATACTTCGATCTCCAGATGGAAAATGTGAACCTTAAGAATGAGCTGAGAAGCTTGAAGAAGTTTAGGGAAGAAGATGAACAGTAGAACGATTAAGCTGCTGGAATACAACAGAATATTGGAGATGCTTGCAGAACAGGCCGGTTCCGAACTGACGAAGGAACGAATTTCTAAGCTGGAACCGATGACCCATCTGCATGCAATTCAGGACGCACAGACGGAAACTACGGAAGCAGTTTCCGTTATTCTGTATAAGGGAAATATTCCGGTGGGAGCATTTCCGGACCTGAGCCGCATTCTGAAGATGGCTCGAAAAGGTCGGGTGCTGAACATGCGGGAACTGCTGCAGGTGCGGGTTTGTCTTCAGATTGCCAGAGAGGTAAAAACATTCCTGACAGAAGACGTTCCGGAGATTCCGACCCTTCAGGAAATCGGTAATCTGCTGGAACGAGTGGATGAACTGGAAAAGGACATCGACCGCTGCGTTTTGTCGGAGGATGAGATGGCGGACAGCGCTTCACCGGAACTGAAACGTATTCGAAAAGAAATTCGCAATAAGAATGAAAGCATTCGGAATCGGCTGAACAAGACCGTGAGTACCTCTTCCGCACAGAAATTCCTGCAGGAAGCGATTGTCACCATGCGAAACGGCCGATACGTCATCCCGGTAAAGCGGGAGTATGCGAACATGTTTCCGGGATTGGTCCACGACCAGTCCCAGAGCGGATCCACCTTATTCATCGAACCGCAGTCTGTTGTAAATATGAACAACGAGCTGCGGGAATTGGATCTGGCGGAACAGGCAGAAATTACCCGAATTCTGGAGATGTTCTCCGGCCGGGTAGCGGAACATTTCCACGGATTGAACAATAACCAGAAGCTTCTTCTGGAGCTGGATTTCATCAGCGCAAAGGGAAAGCTGTCCCTTCAGATGAATGCCTTTGAGCCTCGGATGAACACAGAGGGGATTCTGGAAATATATCATGGGCGCCATCCGCTGATTCCGGCGGACAAGGTGGTTCCCATCAATGTCTCTTTGGGAGAAAATTGGAAAACCCTCCTGATTACCGGCCCGAACACCGGCGGTAAGACGGTCACCTTAAAGACCATCGGACTCTTTATTTTAATGGCACAGAGCGGCCTGCACGTACCGTGTTCCGAGGAAAGCCGGCTTCCGGTGCTGGAGGAAGTGTTTGCGGATATCGGAGATGAGCAAAGCATCGAGCAGAGTCTCAGTACGTTTTCTGCTCATATGAAGAACATCACGGAAATCTTTCGGACGGTAAATGAGAAGTCTTTGGTACTGCTGGATGAGCTGGGTTCCGGAACGGATCCGGCAGAAGGTGCGGCGCTGGGTATCGCCGAGCTGGAAGAACTTCGGAAGCGCGGGGCTTTGGTGGTGGCTACTACCCATTACACGGAGCTGAAGAAGTATGCGCTGAGCACCCCGGAAGTGGAGAACGCCTCCATGGAGTTCGATGTGGAGACGTTGTCTCCCACCTATCACCTTCGAGTTGGCCTGCCGGGAAAGTCCAACGCCTTTGAAATTTCGAGAAAGCTTGGTCTGGAAGAGAAAATCCTCCGAAGAGCGGAAGCCCTCCTGGGAGAGAACGAGCTGAATTTCGAGGATGCGGTAACTCGGGTAGAGGAAGAGCGAAAAGAAGCGGAACGGATTACCGAGGAAGCCAATCGGATTAAGGAGGAAGCGGAGCAGCGGCTGCAGGAAGCGGAAGCTCAAATTCGCCGGGCTGAGCAAGAGAAGGCGAAAATCTTGGAGGATGCTCGAAATCAGGCGAAAGGCATCCTAAAAGAAACCGAGGACACGGTGGAGGATATCCGGGAAGAGCTGAAGCGGATGAAAGACGAATCCAAGGGTCACCAGGTGAACAAAGTGGCGGAAAGCCGGCGGAGACTTCGGGAAGCCGAAAAGAAGTACCGGGATAAGCCGGCGGCAATTCCGGCAGAGAAGGAAGGAAAGCCGATTCGCCCGGATCAGCTGAAAATCGGAACGCGGGTGAAGGTGATGTCGCTGAATCAAAATGGCGAGGTGGTATCCCTTCCGGACAATCGCGGAAACCTGATGGTGCAGATCGGCGCCTTGAAGACCGGCGTGAACGTGAAAAACCTGATGCTGATTGAGAGCGAAAAGGCCGGAAACAAGGAGCGAAAGAAGAGACAGTATAATCAGATTAAGACTCGGAAGACGCGAAGTGTGCCGATGAGCATCAATCTGATTGGAAAAAACCTGGATGATGCTCGAATGGAAATGGAAAAATATCTGGACGATGCATACCTTGCAGGTCTGCGGAGCGTGACAGTGGTTCACGGCCGAGGAGAAGGTATTCTGAAGAAGGGACTGCGGGATGCTTTGAAACACAACCGATGCGTAAAGAGCTTTAAAGGCGCTCCGTACAATCAGGGCGGAGAAGGCGCGACGGTGGTAGAGCTGAAGGAGTAATGCATGTATATTATCAGTAAATGTCTTCTGGGAGAGAACTGCAAGTATAATGGGGGTAACAATCGCTCGGAAGATGTGGTAAAATTCTCACATGAACATTCTTATTTCGGCGTGTGTCCGGAATGTGCCGGGGGGCTTCCCACTCCGCGGGTTCCGGCGGAAATCGTGGAACAGAACGGAGAATGCCGAGTGGTGAACCGAAACGGTGTGGACGTTACCGCCGAATACGTCCGGGGAGCGGAGATTTGCTTCCGGGATGCGCAGAAAGCCGCTGAACAGATGGGGGAAGCCCTGGAAGGGGCCATCCTTCAGGCGAGAAGTCCTTCTTGCGGCGTGGGGCAGATTTACAACGGCCATTTTGACGGGACCTTAATCCCGGGGGATGGTATTTTTGTCCGATTGCTTCGGGAAAACGAGATTCCCGCAGGAACAGAAAATGTAATTAGAGAGAACGGAGAACAGTAAATGATCGATTACAAAAAGAAAATTGCTGAAATTATTGCAGAAGACGAAGCGTTGAATATGACACCGGAGGAAATCCTGGAGTGGATTGAAATTCCGGGAGACACCAAGATGGGAGACTATGCGTTCCCTTGCTTCCGTCTGGCGAAAACATTGCGGAAAGCACCGCCGCTGATTGCACAGGATGTGGCTGCAAGAATCGAAGGTGCCGGCATTTTTGAAAAGGTTCAGCCGGTAAATGCCTATGTGAACATGTTTCTGGATAAGAAGGAATATGCGCAGACTCTGACGGAAGATGTGCTGACTCAGGGCAAGGATTACGGCAGATCGGAAGTGGGACAGCATCGCCCGGTAATCGTGGAATACTCTTCCCCGAACATCGCAAAGCCGTTCCATATCGGACATATCAGAAGTACCGTTATCGGTAATGCAATCTACAAGCTGTACGATGAAATCGGCTATGACGTGATTCGAATCAACCATCTGGGAGATTACGGAACTCAGTTCGGCAAGATGATTGTGGCATACCGCAAGTGGGGCAGTGAAGAGGAACTGGAAAAGGATCCAATCAAGGCACTGCTGGGGTACTACACCCGTTTCCACCGGGAGGCAGAAAACGATCCGTCTTTGGACGACGAGGCAAGAGAAGCTTTTGTGAAACTGGAAAATGGCGAGGAAGAAGAGGTTCGTCTCTGGAAGCGCTTCCGGGAACTGAGCCTGCAGGAATTCAACCGCGTGTACGATATGCTGGGAATCACGTTTGATTCCTATGCCGGAGAGAGCTTCTACTCCGATAAGATGCCGGCGGTTATCGAAGAACTGAAGGAAAAGAAGCTGCTGGTAGAATCCAGAGGTGCTCAGATTGTAGACTTAGAGCCGTACGGAATGACACCGGCAATCATTACCAAGTCCGATGGTTCCAGCCTGTATGCAACCAGAGATATCGCCGCAGCGATTTATCGAAAAGAGCACTACAACTTCGATAAGTGCATCTACGTGGTAGCATCTCAGCAGAACCTCCACTTCAAGCAGTGGAAGAAGGTCCTGGAGCTGATGGGAAAAGAATGGCAGAAGGACTGCATCCACATTCCATTCGGTCTGGTAAGCCTGGAAGGCGGCGCTACCCTGTCCACCCGTAAAGGCAACGTGGTATTCCTGGAAGATGTTCTGAACGAAGCGGTTCAGAAGACTGCGGAAATCATGAAAGAGAAGAATCCGCAGGGAATTGATGTGGACGAAGTGGCAAAGGAAGTCGGTATCGGTGCCGTAATTTTCCAGGAGCTGTCCAACAACCGCATCAAGGATTATGTATTTAACTGGGACAAGGTGCTGAACTTCGACGGTGAGACCGGTCCGTACGTTCAGTACACTCATGCCAGAGCTTGCAGCGTCCTCCGCAATGCCACCGAGGAGGAAATGGCACGGATTCGCAAGGGTGATTTCGATGCGAAGTACATCACATCCGGCAGTGCGTATAACCTGATTAAGCTGATTTACCGCGTGCCGGAGATTATTCTGGATGCAGCGGATAAATATGAACCGTCCATTCTGACCCGTCATCTGGTGGATGTGGCACAGAGCTTCAATAAGTTCTACCACGATGAACACATCCTGGTGGACAATGAAGATGAGAAAGTGGCGAAGTTGGCCCTGGTAGAGTCGGCTCGCATCGTTATTGCAAATTGCTTGAACCTTCTGGGCATCAAAGCACCGGAAAGAATGTAGGTGATATCCATGAGACTTCTTCTTACAACAATTCAAAATGATTGCATTCACACGAAGCTGTCAATGAAGTACCTCTACAGTGTTGTGGAAGAGGCGCCGTGCCAGACGGATGTGGTGGAATATAAATCCACAGATCATGTGGGATATATTTTCCGGGAAATCCTTCGGGGCGAATACAATATTGTATATTTCCATTGCAATATGATGAATGTGGATAAGGTTGCAGAAGTCGCAGAGATGGTGAAGAAGGCCGTTCCGACATCGATTATGGTGATGGGCGGAACGGAGGTCAGCTTCGGTACCCGGGAGTTCATGGAACAGCACCCGGAAATCGACTACGTATTCCGAGGCGAACCGGAATCGGTGCTGTACCAATTCCTTCGGACGATTTTTACCTACGAGTTTGATTTTGAAAATATTGCCGGCTTAGCATATCGTCAGGACGACCGGATTCAGGTGAATCCGATGGCGGCGCCGGTGGATTTCGAGACACTTCCGTTTCCGTATGAAAACATGGAACTGGAGCCGAGCGATACAGCATATTATGAAAGTTTCCGAGGCTGTCCGGATCGATGCGGCTATTCCCAATACTATCCGGGAAAGATTCGCTCTTTGCCGTTGAATCGGATTTGTACGGAACTTCGGTATTTTCTGGTGAAGAACGTACAGCGCGTCGTGTTCGTGGACAAATGGTTTAATTACAGCAGGGACCGGGCATATCGCATTTGGGAGTATCTGATCAGTAACGATAACGGAATCACCACGTTTGAATTTGATGTAAACGGAGATTTGTTGGATGAGGAAACCGTGCGCCTTCTGGGAACAGCCCGGGAAGGTCAATTTCGATTCAATGTGGATGTGGAAAGTACCAATGCGGAGGCGCTGGCGGCAGCCGGACGAAAGGCGAACATCTATCAGCTGATGTATAACGTATCCCGTCTTCAGGAATACGGAACTGTTGAGATTACAACGGTGATTCGGGCCGGACTTCCTTGTGAGACGCCGGCGCTGTTCGCTCGTTCCTTTAATAAGATTTTTGATTTGAAGGCATCGCGCATGGAATTGAGGGTGCTTCGTCTGAAACGGGGAACGGAACTTCGAAGAAACGCACAGCAGTACGGTTACGCTTATCAGAGCCGGGCACCTTATGAAGTTATCGCAAATGATTTTATGCCGGCGACGGAATTGATCCGAATCGAGAATATCGGAAAGCTTCTGAATCTGTTCGTGAACAGCGGGGGCTTCGAAGAGTCCATTCAGAAGATTCTGCTGGACGGACGGATGAAGCCGTACGCATTCCTGGAGGGGTTGGAGGCTTATATTTCCAAGAATCAGATGGAGAAGCTGATGTACAAGGAAGAGAATCTCTATCGGATTCTCTATGCGTATGCGACGGAGCTTTACGATACCATGAATGAGACGCTGAAGCTGCCGGTTCTCCAGGAAATTCTTCACAGCGACATGGAACAGAATCTTTCTTATGAGAAAGTAAAAATATTCGATCGAAAGGGATGGGACATTAATGCATAATATGGAGTTGGATTTATCGGATAAGATACGTTCGTTTCTCATTGAAAAGAATAAAGATTTGCTTTTCGATGAGCTTTCGGAACGATTTTTGGAATCCGGCAATCTGAAGGATATTCTTACCGGGATTCCGGTGCCCATTACGGGAGATGCGACGGATAATTTTACGAATCTGACCATTGCCATGGGCATGGCTCGGGTCATCGGTGCGGATCCGGATTTTCGGTATGCGGAAGCGTACCGGGCTTGTCTTCGTCGGATGTACGGAGAGAATGCGGAGAAAGTGCTGATTTCCGAGGGAGCGAAAGCCGGCGGCAGCGGCGATTACGAGATGGCCTGCATCTATTTCCGAACAGCCCTTCAGCTGAATCCGGGGAGCCGGGATGCCCTGTACCTTTACGGAAGAGCTTGCAGCGATGCATATAACCGGGAGGATCTCGAGGAGGCGTATGTGGGAATGTTCAAAGCACAGGCATTTGACATTTTCGAGGAGCTGACCATCCGCCATCCGGACTTCGATATGGGATATTATTTTCTGGGCTACAGCTATGCCAACATGGGGCAGTACACGAAAGCTCAGATTACCTGGCAGGAGTTCATGGAGCTCAGCCGGGATCGAAAGGATGATGGGGATTCCTCCATGGATCCGATTCCGGCAGATGAGATGCAGGAGATGCGGGAAGAAATCGGGAACCGTCTGGAATCCATGGAGCAGGCGGTGGAAATCGAGCATGCGGTGAACCGAATCCTGTCCGGGGACTTCCAGCACGGAATTGACGTTTTGACCCTGTATGAGGAGAAATACAGTGAATGGTGGCCGCTTTGGTATTACCTGGGCGTGGCCTATGCCGGCATGGAACAAGGGGAACAGTCCGTGGAAGCCTACAAGCACGCCCTTCGGCTGAGTCCGAGCAACATCCAGGTGATGACGGAGTTGGTGGAAGTCTTCCAGTCTCTGGGGGATTGGAAGAACGCCGAGAAGTACATTGAGAAAATCCGGGTAGTCCAAAAGGGAATGGAAGAAGAAGCCCGGGAGCAGAATGAAGAATAATTGAATCGGGAGGAAATAATGTTCGGACTCTCTATCACTGAGCGAGGGCACCGAATTCTCCGAGAGTATATCCGAAAGGGCGATGTCGCCGTGGACTGCACCGCAGGACATGGACTGGACACGCTCTTTTTGGCTGAGTGCGTGGGAGAAGAGGGTGCGGTGCACGCATTTGAAATACAGGTAAAAGCAATCAACGAGCTGCAGGAGAAATTCCGGGAGAATCCAAGGGTGAGGATACACGGGGACTCCTATGTGAATCTGTCGAAATACGTTTCGGGGGCCCGGATTATCATGTACAATTTGGGATATCTGCCCGGCGGGGATTGTGACCTTACTACAAAAACAGAAGAGACCCTGCGGTCGCTGGAGCAGGCCTGCCAATTGGTTTTACCCAAAGGCGTGATCTCCGTCGTGGCCTATCCCGGCCATCCGGAAGGAGCGCGAGAAGCGGCAGCGGTGGAAGAATATCTGAAAGCGTTGCCCGGGAGTGTTTTTGAGGTGTTGACCTTGCGTCAGACCAATCGCAGCGCGAAGACGCCGGTGCAGCATTTCGTGTTCCGAAATCGATAGAAAAAAAATTTTTTTCTGCCCGTATTGTGCGTAAAAGCGTGCCGTTATTGGGTTTAAAAAAAAGAACGCGAAATATAGGGAATTTAAACAATTGACATACAACATCATGGGTAATATAATACCAAAGGAAACAATATGTTGTGGTAGTAAGTACCGAAGAGCACCCTACATGTAGAGTGCTTATTAAAATGGTACATATATATGCGAAAGAAAAGAGGAGATTGTCGTGAACGTAATCAAGAGAAACGGAGCGGAAGTAGAATTCGACATCGATAAGATTATCCATGCCATTCAGGGGGCCAACCGTCAGGTGCCGGAAAAGAAAAGAATGACCGAGGTGCAGATTCGCCGAATTGCCGAGAGCGTGACCGTTGCCTGTGATGACTTGGGACGTTCTCCGGCGGTGGAAGAGATTCAGGATTTCGTGGAACAGGCCATCATGCAGCACGGAGCCTACGAGGTTGCGAAGCAGTACATTACCTATCGGTATACCCGTTCCCTAGTTCGTCAGTCCAACACCACGGATGACAAGATTCTTTCCCTGATTGAATGCAACAATGAGGAAGCGAAGCAAGAGAATTCCAACAAGAACCCGGTCATCAACTCCACCCAGAGAGACTACATGGCCGGAGAAGTGAGCCGGGATTTGACCAAGAGAATTCTTCTTCCGGAAGAGATTACCGCCGCTCATGAAGCGGGAATCATTCACTTCCACGATTCCGATTATTATGCGCAGAAGGAACACAATTGCGATTTGATTAACCTGGAGGATATGCTGCAGAACGGAACGGTCATCAGTGAGACCATGATTGAGAAGCCGCACAGCTTCTATACCGCCTGCAACATTACCACCCAGATTATCGCACAGGTAGCCAGCAACCAGTACGGAGGACAATCCTTCTCCCTGGCACATTTGGCGCCGTTCGTGGATATCAGCCGGAAAAAACTTCGGGAGCATGTGATTGCGGACCGGAAGGCTTGCGGCGAATCCATGGATGACGAAATCATCGACAAGATTACCGAGCGCCGCCTTCGGGAAGAGGTGAAGAACGGTATTCAGACCATTCAGTATCAGCTGATTACCTTGATGACCTGCAACGGACAGGCACCTTTTGTTACCATGTTCATGTACTTGGACGAGGTACCGGAAGGACAGACGAGAGACGATTTGGCGATGTGCATCGAAGAGGTGCTTCGTCAGAGACTTCAGGGTGTTAAGAATGAGAAGGGCGTGTGGATTACACCGGCATTCCCGAAGCTGATTTACGTGCTGGACGAGGATAATATCACGGAAGATTCCAAGTATTGGCATCTGACAGAACTGGCAGCGACCTGTACCGCAAAGAGAATGGTGCCGGATTACATTTCTGCCAAGGTGATGAAGGAACTGAAGAAGGGAGAGGTATACACCTGTATGGGATGCCGTTCCTTCCTGACGGTGGAGGACAATCAGCTGCTGCCGAACGGCAAGCATAAATTCTACGGACGGTTCAACCAGGGTGTGGTTACCATCAACCTGGTGGACGTGGCTTGTTCCTCCGACGGAAATATGGACCGCTTCTGGGAAATCCTGGACGATCGTCTGGAGCTGTGCCACCGGGCACTGCGTCTCCGTCACGAGCGCCTTCTGGGAACGCCGTCGGACGTGGCACCGATTCTGTGGCAGTACGGTGCAATCTCCCGATTGAAAAAGGGGGAAGTTATTGACCCGCTGCTGTACAATGGTTATTCCACCATCTCTCTGGGATATGCCGGACTGGCTGAGATGTGCTATCGCATGATCGGAAAGAGCCATACTACAGAAGAGGGAAGAAAATTCGCTCTGGACGTAATGCAGCGCCTGAACGATAAGTGTGCATACTGGAAGGCGGCGGAACACATCAGCTACTCCGTATACGGAACGCCGATGGAGTCCACCACCTATAAGTTTGCGAAGTGCCTGCAGAGACGATTTGGCATCATCCCGCATGTAACGGACAAAAACTACATTACCAACAGCTATCACATCCATGTAGAGGAGAAAATCGATGCCTTCAGCAAGCTGGCGAAAGAAGCGGAATTCCAGCAGCTTTCTCCGGGCGGAGCCATCAGCTATGTGGAGGTTCCGAACATGCAGAACAACATTCCGGCCGTGCTGGAAGTGATGAAGTTCATCTACAACAACATCATGTACGCAGAGCTGAATACCAAGAGCGATTATTGCGCTGCCTGCGGTTACGATGGCGAGATTAAGATTGTAGAGGACAGTGACGGCAAGCTGGTATGGGAATGCCCGAATTGCGGCAACCGGAATCAGGACTTGATGTCCGTGGCTCGCAGAACCTGCGGTTACATCGGTACCCAGTTCTGGAATCAGGGCCGGACTCAGGAAATTAAGGATCGTGTACTGCATCTGTAATTATGATAAAAAGAAATTGGCCACTCCTAGGAGCGGCCGATTTTGCTAGGAGGAAAAAATGCATTATGGCGAAATAAAAAACTGTGATATTGCAAACGGCATTGGCGTACGGGTGTCCCTGTTCGTTTCCGGATGCACGAATCACTGTGAAGGCTGCTTTCAGCCGGAAACCTGGGACTTTAACTACGGAAATGATTTTACGGAGAAGACGGAAAACCGGATTCTGGAAATGCTGGCGCCGGATTACATCTGCGGTCTGACGGTGCTGGGGGGAGAACCCTTCGAGCCGGAGAATCAGCGGGTGTTGGTGGATTTTCTCCGCAAGGTGCGCCGGAAATATCCGGAGAAGAGCATCTGGTGCTTCACCGGATTCACCCTGGAAATGCTGGAAACGGAAGGCACCCATTGTCACTGCGAAGCCACCGAGGAAATGCTGTCGCTGATTGATGTATTGGTGGACGGACGTTTTGATAAAAACAAAAAGAATATTTCCCTGCGTTTCCGGGGTTCCGAAAATCAGCGTTTGATTGATTTGAACTTAACACGGGAATGTGGTACGCTTAAACTATGGAATGAATAGAACTTTTACGGCAGTGAAAGGAGGATCTCTATGAGTAAGGAAAATACGAAACCGCAGGGTGAGAAGCGGGCAGAGAGTCTGAGTAAAGCAGTTCTGGGAATGCTGGCCGTGGGATTGGGCGGCGGCATCGCATTAATCGCTGCGGCGAAGAAAGTGGGGGATGCCTTCCTGGCCGAAGAGGATTCGGCGTTATCGGAAGACGAGAAGGAAAACGAAAACGACACGAAGTAGATTTGATTTGGCAGAAGGGCGTGGAACGGGCTCCTTCGCCACGAGATGGACAGAAATGAAGAATGAATAATTACACATCCATTAAACCGGCGACAAAAGAGAAAAAGTCGGCGACCAAGAACAGCATCATGCGCGTTTTTCTGGTGGCCGTGGCGATTTTGTTGCAATGCTATTTTTTGTATCTGGTACTGGTTCAAATAGAAAAAAATTATGAATGGGTGGATCAGGTAGCCCGCATGGCGGCATTGCTTCTCTGCATTGCCCTGTTTAGCATGAACAAAACGGCTTCCATGAAAATGCCGTGGTTTATTTTGATGCTGACTTTCCCAATTGCCGGGACCATGATTTACCTGATTGTGGGTCTGAACGGATCCTCTCGGCGAATGCGGCGGCGTTTTGATGAGATCGATGCGCGCCTGTTTCCGTACATCCGGCAGGACCCAAAAGTCATACAGAAAATGGAAGAGAAGGACCATACCGTGGCCAATATGTCCCGGTATATCGCCCGGCATGCCCCGTTTCCGGTATACGATGACAGCGACATCGAGTTCTTTTCCTGTGCGGCGGATGCCTTGGAGGCGCAGAAAGAGGCGCTTCGAAAGGCGGAAAAATTCATCTTCATGGAGTATCATGCCATTGAGAATGCCGAATCCTTTGCGGAAATCAAGGAGATTCTCACAGAAAAGGCGGCCGAAGGACTGGATGTGCGAATTTTCTACGACGATATCGGCAGCATCGCTTTCATCAACACGGACTTTATTCGGGAGATGCGTTCCCGCGGAGTCCAGTGCCGGGTGTTCAACCCGGTCATTCCTTTGGTGAACGTGTTCCTCAATAACAGAGATCATCGGAAGATTACGGTAGTGGACGGCAAGGTGGGATTTACTGGAGGCTACAACCTGGCCAACGAGTATTTCAATATCACCCATCCGTACGGTTATTGGAAGGATACGGGCGTAAAAATCACCGGAAATGCGGTGCGTAATCTCACCATGATGTTTCTGGAGATGTGGAATGCCATCCGATCGAAGGATAAGGATGATGAGGATTACGAACCTTTCTTTCCGGAGTTGGAGTACACTCAGAAGGAAGAGGGGGCACTGATTCAGCCCTATGGAGATACGCCGCTGGATTCGGAGCATGTGGGCGAGAACGTGTACCTCAATGCGATTTCTTCCGCGGAACGCTATGTATGGATTATTACGCCATACCTGGTGATTACGGATGAAATGAACCGGGCGATGGGCTTGGCGGCAGAGCGAGGAGTAGACGTTCGGATTATCACGCCGGGAATTCCGGACAAGCGGACCATCTATACGGTGACCCGTTCCTACTACCAGCGGCTGGTTCGAGACGGCGTGCGAATTTTCGAGTACACGCCGGGCTTCTGTCACGCCAAGCAGCTCATTGCGGATGACCGTGTGGCGCTGTGCGGAACCATCAACTTCGATTTCCGAAGTCTCTATCATCACTTTGAAGACGGCGTCCTGTTCACCAACTGCAAAGCGGTGCAGGACATGAAAGCGGACTTTGAACACTGTTTTCCGCTGTGCATGGAAGTGACGAAAAAGTACAAGAAAACACGGAATATACTTCAGAGAGGCTGGAACAGCATTCTTCGGTTGTTCTCCTCGTTACTGTAAAAATAGAAGCTGAGACGCAATGTGATCCGAGAGAATGCGGATTATGTTGCGTCTTTGATTTTAGGAGGTATCGGTATGGAAAATATCTTAAGCTCGGTTTACGAAAAGGATGATATCTATTTAAAATATTATGAAATTTGCAGGGATAATCCGCCCTTGGTGCTGATTCATGCACAAGGTGTGGATTCGGAGAGCTTTTTTAAGGTCATGCCAAAACTGGCAAAGAAATATCACGTGTATGCCGTTGATTGTTACGGACATGGCGGCAGTCTGCATGATGCATCGAAATATAATGTAGTGGACATTGGAAATGCCGTAATTGATTTTATCCAAAATGAGATTGGAAACCCGGTTTCGCTGCTGGGGCATTCCTCCGGTGGCTTGATTGCGGCATACGTGGCATCTCACAGCGATCTTTGCCGAAATCTGATATTGGAAGATCCGCCGTTCTTCGCTTCACAGGGAGAGCGGCGGAAAAGTACATTTAATTTCGTGGATTTATCAACCGTCTGCCACGAGTTTTTGACGCAAACGGAAACGTCGGATTTTGTGTTGTATTATTTTTCACGTCAGTACGCTTGGAACTTTTTTCCGGAGAAATCCAGGGAAAAGATACGGGAGAAAATGATTGGAATGGCAGAAAAATTTCGCCAAAAGAATCCGAACGAGAATCTCCGGGTTCCGTTTTGGCCAAAGGTGGCATTGGCCGGTTTTCAAGGTATGAATCGGTACGATCCCCGCTTTGGCGAAGCATTCTATACGGATTCCTTTCATGCAGGAATCCCCCATGAAGAACTGCTTCGAAATATCCATTGCCGAACGATGTTTATGAAGGCGAAAGCGGATGTCAGTTCGGATGGAATTCTGCTGGGAGCATTGGGAGAAGAAGACCTTCATCAGGTGCTGGAGGCGGTGCCGGATTGCCGATTGATTCGATTTGACTGTGGGCACGGGATTCACGTTGAGAAATCCAAGGAGTTCATCCAACAGGTAGAGATCTTCAGATAAAAAAGTGGTTCTTCACTTTATCCATGGGAATTATAACAAAACAAGAGGTTCTTCACTTTTATGGTACAAAAGTGAAGAACCATTTTTCCTATGGGGTTATACTAATATCTCCAACAGGTGTCCATTTGATAATTAGAATTTGATAAGTAGATATAATAAAATATGCCTGGATTTTCGAGGTGACTTCACGCTAATTTTACAATTCGTGCTAATCAGCGTGAATATTTTTTTTTGTTATACACGGTTTTGACATGTAATTCTCTTCGTGCAAGCCACCCTTTAAAAAAAAGTTCACGCTTTTGGGAGGAAATTCTCATGTTGGTGTGAATCGCCAGTGGTAATACGTCATTCCATAATTAGAATCTTGCAAAAGCGGCGAATTGCGTTCACGCTGAATTCGTGTTTTCCGTCGAAAAGCGTGAAGTGTCTTCGGTTTTCTAGACATATGAGATTGTACGAACGAATATTAGACAATGCTATTAGACTATAATCCGGGCCGCCGCTGATGCACAGGTAATACGTCGTGGATTCTCCATCCCGAAACGAAACCTATTAGAACGACTGGGCGATTTTGATTTTTAGACTTTTGTTCTAATTCTTCGTGATGTAGTCTTCAATAACAAAATCATCATTATTAATCATTTGAAGCTTATGAACTATTTTTTTAATTATACCAATCATTTCTTCATATGCTGCTTTATATCCATCCTCATCAAAAACGCATGCGCTATCATCTTCATTGAATGAATAAAATGAATCATATAGATTTCTTGCCTGTTCATTCAATTTCCGCAGTTCATCATCGTTATCGATTAATGGATATTTTCTTCTTATAAATCCTTCCTCATCGTATACCCATATAGGGCCATGAAGATACTCATTCATCAATTTAATTGTATACATTATAAATCATCCTCTCTAATCGGATATGTCAAAACTAAAAAGCGGGATAGCGCCTAACACTATCCCGCAATTATTCGCAAATACCCTGCAAATGCTTACCGCTCCTGCGGAAGCAGCTTCCGGGCAATCAGCGCCACAATCATGGTGATAAGGATGTCCGGGAAGGTATTGCCCAGCACGAAGTCCACCGTCATGAGGTAGCGGTAGAGGCAGAATCCCAGAAGCCAAACCAGCAGGTTGACCCACTGGAAGTCTCGGTCGCTGTCATCTGCTTTTACCAGGAAATCCGCAATCATGATGGCAATCATCGGAGCGAAAACGGAGCCGATGAAGTACAGGAAATTGGTGATGTCGTCCATCGGGAACAGCATGGCACCCACGGTTCCGATGATGGCCACAAAGATTCCCATGGTTTTGCCGGAAATCCGAGATGTAAGGGACTCCGCAGAGATTCCTGCGGAATAGGCATCCAGGAACGTGGTGGTTACAGTGGAGAAAACCACAATCAGCAGGCCGGCCAGTCCCAGTCCGGCGCGAACCATGATCAGGGAGATATCCGTGGTGCCCGCAAAGAGCGCTGCCCCCATGCCGATGATGTACATCCAGCAGCTGATGATGCCGTAGGTGACAGAGCTGGTAAGGGTTGCGGCGAAAGGTTTTTCCGCTTCCTTGGTGTAATCGCTGATCAGCGGCATCCAGGAAAGGGGCATGGCCACCGCCATCTCCACAGCGGCTCCGAAAGTAAGTCCCCCTTCGGAAATCGGTGCGGCACTGCCATTCCCGAAGAAAATCACCTTGCACAGAACCAGTGTGAGGATGAACAGCGCAGTCATGGTCACCGTGTTGATTTTACCTAGATTGGTGATGCCGATTTTAATCCAGAGAATAATCAGCAGGCCAATCACCAGCGCCCACAGCCAGATGCCGGTATTCCAGATGGCGTTGGCGGACAGCGCGCCGTCGTAAATCATGATGGCCGTCCAGCCGATCAGCTGAATCACGTTCATCAGGGCGAAGAACAATCCGCCTTTTTGTCCGAAACTCATCTTGGTGGTCTCCATGGCGCTTTTTCTCGCTTTTCCGCCGATGTATCCGGCGAAAAAAAGAAGGGTGCAGCCGATAAGGTGTCCGATGAGTATGGTGAGGAGGGCGTTCCGAAGTCCCAGAGAAGCGAAATATGTTCCCGTGAGAATTTCCGCAATAGAAACGCCGGCCCCGAACCATATCATGCCGTTTTCCAATAGATTTGTCTTATGCTCCATATATTAATACTCTCCTTCCACTGCAAACGCGTGATCCATCGGACCTTTTCCCTTACCCAGATCCAGCATAGCCGCCAGGGCTCCGGAAATGTAGCGCTTCGCCTGATCTACAGAATCTTCCAGCGACATGCCTTTGGCCAGGTTGGAGGCGATGGCGCTGGAAAGGGTGCATCCGGTTCCGTGGGTGTTCGGATTATCGATTCGCTTTCCCTTGAACCATCTCAGTCCGTCGCCGGTGCACAATAGGTCGTTGGCATCGTTCAGGTCGTGGCCGCCTTTCAGAAGCACGGCACACCCGAATTCATCGTAAATTCTTCCGGCGGCCTTTTCCATATCCTCCGGGGAATGAATTTCCATTCCGCTGAGCACTTCGGCCTCCGGAATATTCGGTGTGCTGAGGAGTGCCAGGGGCAGCAGCTTTTCCTTTAGAACGGCAATGGCATCATCGGAAATCAGGCGGGCACCGCTGGTGGCCACCATTACCGGATCCACCACGATGTTCTTCGCATCGTATTCCGTAAGCTTGTCGGCAATGACCTGAATCAGCTCCGCCGAGGAAACCATGCCGATTTTCACGGCATCCGGGTAGATATCGGTGAATACCGCATCCAGTTGATGTGCCAGAAATTCCGGCGTGGAATTGAGGATATCCGTTACGCCGGTGGTGTTCTGTGCGGTCAATGCGGTGATGGCGCTCATGGCGAAAACGCCGTTTACGGTCATAGTCTTGATGTCGGCCTGAATTCCGGCACCGCCGCCGGAATCGCTTCCGGCAATCGTCAATGCTGTTTTCTTTTGCATAAGTGTCTCCTTCATAAATTACTTATTTACAATGTGCTTGGTCACGGTGAGCAGTCTGCGAGCGGCGGTTTCAATATCCTTCTGCCCGAAAATCGCACTGATTACCGCAACGCCGTCAATTCCCGTTCCGGCAAGATCCAGCGTATTTTCCTCCGTGATTCCGCCGATGGCAACCACCGGAATGTTCACTGCAGCGGTAATTGCTTTTAGGGTATCCATGGTCAGGGCACGGGCGTCATCCTTCGAGTCCGTCGGGAAAATCGCCCCTACGCCCAGATAGTCCGCCCCCCGCGCTTCGGCTTGTTTGGCCTCTTCCACGGTTCCGGCGGAAACGCCGATAATCCGCTTATCGCCCAGAAGCTCCCGGACGTTGCCGGCCTCCATATCCGACTGTCCCACGTGTACACCGTCTGCGCCGATTTCTGCCGCGATTTTCACGTTGTCGTTGATGACAAACGGGACATCGTATTCCCGGCAGAGCTTCTGAATTTCCAATGCTTCGGCCATAAAATCAGCTTCGTCCAGCTGCTTTTCCCGGAGCTGAATGAATGTTGCGCCGCCATCCAGGGCTTTTCGAACCACATCCGGAAGTCGTTCTCCCTCCTGAAGCCAGTGACGGTCGGTGACACCGTATACGAGAAAATCCTCCCGGCGAAGGTTATCCCGATGGATGCTCTTGCGAGGGGATGTAAGATTATCGAAGTTCATAACGTGCTCCTTTCTTCAGTTGTGCTCCGGTCATGTTGCAGATGGCGTCGATGATTCGGTTGCGGTAGGTGGAATTTCCGTCGGATGCCTGCATGTGGCTCCAGCCGATTTCGCCTGCCAGCCCCATTGCCGAAACCGCCGCTGCGGCGGCATCCAGCATGTTGTCCGGATTTGCGGCAATAAATGCGGTCATCATTCCGGATAATTGACAGCCGGTTCCCGTAATCCGGCCCATTTCCGGCCGGCCGTTTCGAATCACGTAGCAGCGGTCGCCGTCGCTGACAAGATCAATGGCACCGGTGACCGCAACGATGCTGCCGCAGGAAGAGGCGAAGGATTTGACAAAGGCGATGCTGTCATCCAGGTTCTCTTCCGTCACAGCATCCGCTACGTCCGCATCCACGCCCTGGGTGGTGCCGCTTCCCTGTGCCAGAGTTTTAATTTCCGAAATATTTCCGCGAATCACATCCGGATGGATTTCATCCACAATTCTGCGTGCGGTATCCGTGCGCAGCGTGCTGGCGCCGGCACCCACCGGGTCCAGAAGAACCTGGTGATTCAGCGCTTTGGCCTGTTTGCCGGCGGCAAACATAGATGAAATGGTTCGCTGATTCAGCGTGCCGATGTTGATGTTCAATCCTGTGCAGATGGCGGTGATTTCCGCCGCTTCTTCCGGTTCATCCGCCATAATTGGGCTGGCACCGCAGGCGAGAATGATGTTGGCCACATCGTTGACGGTCACGTAGTTGGTGATATTGTGTACCAGAGCGCTCCGCTGCCGGAGCCGATCAAAACAATTCTCGAACATTTTACTTCTCCTTTCATGATGAACGACCGAATAAAGCACAAAAGGCTGCGCCATAATTTGACGCAGCCTTCCAAATCCATTTCCCTCCGTTGGCATTACCCAAATCAGGTCAAGGGTCTAAGTCGTTCCTTACTCTCAGCCCGGATTGGGCTCCCCGTCGTTCGATATTCGGTTATTCCTCTCTCATTATACTCCCCGGGAGCTAAAAAGCAAGGTTAACGATACCGATCGTATTCCTTCACGCGGCACCCGGCTTCCCGCGCTGCCTGAATGGCAAAGGCGGAATCCTCATAGACCAGCGCGTCTTCCGGAGGAACGCTCATTTCCCGGCATACCACCCGAAAAATTTCCGGATTGTCCTTGGAGATGCCCAGTTCCTGGGATATAAAGAGCCGACTGAAATAGTGCCGGATTCCGGTTCGCCGAAGTCCGGCTTCCACGAACTCCCGAGGGGAATTGGTAAGGATAATCATCGGCTCTCCCGTTCGGGACACCGTTTCCAACTCCTCCTGAATTCCCGGAAACAGCTCCAGGTCGTTCTCGTAGTGCCACAGTACCCGGTCCATCAGTCCCCGGGAGGTGTTTTCGTAGCCATCCAGGTCAAAGTGATCTACCAAGTACCGGACGCTCTCAGGGAAGGTGAGGGGATCCAGAATTCCCGCCAGATCCGCCGGCGGCTGAATGCCTAGACTTCGGAGATAATCGCTGCTGATGTTGTCCCACATTCGCATGGAATCCAGCAGCGTACCGTCACAATCAAAGATATGAAGTGCGGTCATCGGATTATTCCTGTTCTCCAAAGATGCGAATCAATTCCCGGATGACCTGAACGGACTGATCCATTCCTTCCAAAGTGATGTGCTCGTAAGGACCGTGGTATGCATGTCCGCCGGTTCCCAGGTTCGGGCAAGGCAGACCCATGAAGCTCAAGGTGCTTCCGTCAGTGCCGCCGCGGACCGGCAGAATCAGCTCTTCTACACCGGCTGCTTTGCACGCCTTCTTCGCATTTTCTACGATGCTTGGGCACTTCTCGATAACTTCTGCCATGTTCCGATACTGAACCCGAATGTCCAGTTCCACGGTTCCGGCACCATACCGTTCATTGATGAACTTCGCTGCCTGACGCATGGTCTTCTGGCGGTTGTCGAAAACCTGTGCATCGTGGTCCCGGAGAATGTAGGTCAGGGATGCGTCGGAAACGCCGCCTTCCATGTGGGTCAGGTGATAGAAGCCTTCATAGTCCTCCGTTCTTTCCGGACGTTCTGCAGCCGGAAGCAGAGAATCGTATTCCATCGCTACCAGCGCCGCGTTTACCATGATGTTCTTTGCGGAACCCGGATGCACGTTGGTGCCGTGGAATGTTAATTTTGCCTGAGCGGCGTTGAATGTCTCGAACTGAATTTCGCCTTCCGTGTCACCGTCCAAGGTGTATGCGTAGGTCGCGCCAAATCTCTTCACATCGAAGTGAGATGCGCCGGTGCCGATCTCTTCGTCCGGGGTAAAAGCAACGCAGATCGGTCCGTGAGGGATGTCCGAAAGATCTTCCACTGCGGTGAGAATTTCGGCGATTCCCGCTTTGTCATCGGCGCCCAGGATGGTGGTGCCATCCGAGGTGATGAGGGTGCGGCCCTTCAGTGTCCGAAGGTGCGGGAACATTTCCGGGGAAAGGGTCAGACCGCTGTCGCCCAGTGCCAATGCCTCTCCGTCGTAGTTTTCATGTACTACCGGTACGATATCGTGATCGCAGAAGTCCGCAACCGTATCCATATGAGCGATAAAACCAATGGCGGTGCAGTTTTCATATCCCGGAGTTGCCGGAATGTGACCGTATACATAGCACTGATCGTCAACCTCAGCATCCTCAATGCCGATGGCTTTCATCTCATCTACCAGAACGTGGGCCAGGTTGAACTGGCAGGAAGAGGATGGGATGGTGCTGCTGTTTTCGTCACTCGGTGTGCGCACGGTAACGTACTTAAGAAATCTTTCGTAAGCTTTCATTTCTATAGTTCCTCCTTAATGAACATAAACAATCTTCTCTTATTATATTTCCCGTGCAGTGTATTTTCAAGAGTGCAAAAAAAGTGGAATATGCTTGACTTACACGGCTTTTTACGTTATACTCGTCGGGCAAGATTGTTTTTTCTACACCGGACGACATGTCGGGTGTTTTTTATTGGAAGGAGGAAATGCGATGAGTAAAACAATGAAAACTGTAACAGATCTGGTACAACTCGTTCTTGGAAATGCGATGAGCGCTTGTGCTATGGCATGCTTTGCGCTTCCTTATGACATGGTAGTTGCAGGGGTGACCGGTGTGGGAAGAAGTGCGAACCACTTCTTTGGATTCGGTGTGACCCCTACCGTATATGCAATTAATATTGGGTTGTTCGTAATCGGATGGATTCTTCTGGGAAAAAAATTTGCCGCTACAATTGTGGCCGGAACATTCCTGTTCCCGTTCTTCCTCGGATTGTTTCAGAACATCGATGCGCTGCATCATCTGGTAGACGATCCGCTGATGGCGGCAATCTGTGCCGGCATCATGGATGGTGTGGGAATCGGTATGGTAATTCGTATGGGTGGTTCCACCGGTGGTGTGGACGTACCGCCGATTATTTTAAACCGAAAATTCGGCTGGAAGGTAGCGCCGGTCATGTCTGCACTGGACGTATGTATTTTTATCATCCAGATTCCGATGACCAACACCAACGGAATTATTCTGGGAATCTTCTATACGCTGATTTACAGTGTGGTTTTGAACTACATTCTGGTAATGAACCAGGGTGGCGTACAGACCATGATTTTCAGTAAGGAAAAGAGCCGAACCATCAACGAGAAACTGCTGGAACTGGGATACGGCACTACTATTTTCCCGGCAAAGGGCGGATACATTCAGGAAGATTTCGAAGTGATTTCCAGCGTTATCAGCAGCCGCAACCTGAACCGCGTGAAGAGAGCGGTTCTGAACATCGATCCGACGGCGTTTATTACCATTTCCAATGTCAGTGAAATTAACGGAAACGGTTTTACCACCATGTTCGGCGACGAAGATTACGTGCCAATCGTATCGCAGCGCCGCGAAGGTATCAAGGTGATCGAAGATGAGGGAAAAAATTAATAAAGAAAAGCCAAAAAACCATTGGAAAATGGCTCATTTCCCTGTATAATGTAGTGTGACTAATTTAAAGGAGTGAAAGAATGGGAAAAGGAAAACAGCGTCCACCACAGTTTAACCGTCAGTCAAAAGGTTATCAGCAGAATATGTATAAGAATCAGATGAAGGAAAAGGGCGTAGAGATGCCGAAGCAGTTGGATATGGAGAAATGGTCCAAATTCAACCGTGTAGCCGGCATTGTCTGGGTTGTTGCCGTGATTCTTCTGGCATTCCTGGTAGGCTGGAAGGCTTCCCTGATTGTTGCAGTTCTGGGATTCGTGTATCTGGGCGGCTTTATGCTGTATATGAACAATTACATGAAGAAATATCTGGGTGCGTACAAGAAGATGGGTGTTCCGAAGGAAATGTATTTGAAGCAGCTTCGTCGAAACGGAACAGACGAAAAGCAGATTCAGAGAATGTCCACCATGTGGGACAAGGTGAAAGAGGACTAGTTCCGGAAACTGAATTGAAGTCGAAAGTGCAGGTGAAACTGCACTTTTTTTTGTAAAAAAATTACAACCCATATTGAAACCCCTTGTCGCGGTGTGATAGTATATCTTAAAAATGATGAAAGAGCTTCTTGTACCGTAAGGCAGATAGAGAGACGAAAAGAGGAAGGATATGAAACAGGAAGAGCTGATAAAAATTATGATTGGCGTGGCAAAGGGCATCGCGAAGGTGGAAGGCCGGGACACGGAAGTAGCGGTACATGACCTTCACGAGATGCAAATGGTGTTCATCGCCAATGGCAATATTACCGGGCGGGAAGTGGGGACCCGCATGGATAAGTCCATCTATAAAATGATTTTGCGCCAGTCCGACGCTGACGGTCATATGATTGCATATCGCACGATGTCCGAAAAGGGAAAACTCCTTCGTTCTTCCCATTTCATCATCCGGGATGAAAAAGGGGAACCGGCGGTGCTGATCTGTATCAACCAGGATGATTCCAAACTGGAAGAACTTCGGGATTACATCAACTACAAGATTCACGTGAATACGGATGAAGAAGAATGTTCTCCGGGGGACAGCGGCGGAAATATTATTCAGAACGTGGCGCAGAACGCGATTATGAATTCCATTTGGAAGATGACGACCGGAGATCTGGATACGAAGGAAGGAAAGATTACCTTGCTCAAGGAACTGAAGCGTCAGGGAATCTTTGACGTTCGAGCAACGACGCCGTACATTTGCAAGGCGCTTTCCATCTCTCAGACTACACTGTACAACTACCTTCGGGAGATTAAAAATGAAGGGGAAGATGACAGCACACCGTTAAGGCTGAAATAACCGAATATCGTTTTATTGAAAAAATCAATAGACACCCTCTTTGCCACGAGACGTATGGGGAGGAGGGTGTTTTGTTTGACTTTTTATACAAGATTTTCGCAATAATTTGTTGATATGTAAAAAAATTAAAATGTGTAAAAAAATCGCAAAAAACAAGTTGACCCCGGCCAAGTGCGGTGATATTATCGAGTTGTAAAGAAATTTCAATTTGAAATTTATTTGAATTGATTTAGGAGGTAATTAGATGGCCGAGAAAGTAATTATGTCGGGTAACGAGGCAATTGCCCGCGGAGCTTATGAAGGTGGCTGCGTATTCGCATCTGCTTATCCAGGAACTCCAAGTACAGAGATTCTCGAGAACATGCCGCAGTACAAGGAAAACGTGTACTCGGAATGGGCTCCGAACGAGAAGGTTGCGGCAGAAGCAGCAATTGGTGCTTCCATCGCCGGTGTTCGTTCCTTCTGTGCAATGAAGCACGTTGGTCTGAACGTAGCAGCTGACCCAGTATTCACCGTAGCATACACAGGTGTTACCGGTGGTCTGGTAATCATTTCTGCAGACGATCCGGGACAGCACAGTTCCCAGAACGAGCAGGATAACAGAAACTATGCAAAGGCAGCAAGACTGCTGATGCTGGAACCGTCTTCCAGCCAGGAATGTAAGGACTACATGAAGATGGCGTTCGCACTGTCCGAGAAGTTCGATGCACCGGTTCTGTTCCACGTGACAACTCGTGTATGTCACTCCAAGGGAATCGTTGAGCTGGGTGAGCGTGTTGAGGCAGACTACATCCCTTATGAGAAGAAGATTACAAAGTATGTATCTGCACCGGCAAACGCAAAGAAGATGAGAGTCAATCTGGAAACAAAGCTGCAGATGATGGAAGAGTATGCAAATACTTGCGAAATCAACCAGCCGGAATGGCATGACAAGAAGATCGGTGTGGTAACATCCGGAATTTCCTATCAGTATGCAAAGGAAACCTTCGGTGAGAACGCATCTTACCTGAAGCTGGGTATGACCTTCCCGCTGCCAACTAAGCTGATTGAAGACTTCTGCGCACAGGTTGAGAAGGTATACGTTATTGAAGAAATGGATCCGTATCTGCAGGAATTCCTCCAGATTCACGGAATTGAGTGCGTTGGAAAGCCGGTTATTCCGACCTTCGACGAACTCAACACAGATATCGTAAGAGAAGCACTGACCGGTGAAGTTCCGGAATCCTATGAATCCGAACTGAAGTCTGTAGTAAGACCTCCATCACTGTGTGCAGGATGTCCGCACAGAGGATTCTTCCAGGCAATCAAGAAGAAGAAGAACCTCATGATTAACGGAGATATCGGATGCTACACCCTGGGTGCCAACGCTCCTCTGAACGCACTGGATACCGCAATCTGCATGGGTGCCAGCCTGTCCATGGCTCACGGTGCATCTCAGGCATATAAGATGGTTGGTGCAGAGACAAAGGCAGTTGGTGTACTGGGTGACTCCACATTCTTCCACAGTGGTATCACCAGTATCATGGATTCCATCTACAACCAGGGTCACAGCATCAGCGTAATTCTGGACAACAGAATCACCGGTATGACCGGACATCAGCAGAACCCGGGTTCCGGATTCACTCTGATGGGCAAGGAAGCACCGGAAGTAGATATTCCGGCTCTGCTGAAGGCTATCGGCATGAAGGAAGAGAATATCCACACTGTTAACCCGAACATCCTGGAAGAGGTTGATAAGGCATTGGATGCTTGCATCGCTACCGACGAACCAAGCGTAATCATCACAAGATGGCCGTGCGTTCTGAAGAAGTTCAGCCAGCAGGATCTGGATGAATTCCCAACCATGAACAAACATCAGTGTGAAATCGATCAGGATAAGTGCAAGAACTGCAAGATGTGCGTAAAGACCGGATGCCCGGCTCTGATGTCTACCAAGGATAAGGTAGAAATCGATAAGACCAGCTGCAACGGCTGCACAATCTGCAAGCAGGTATGCCCATTCAATGCAATTTCGGAGGTGACAAGATAATGAGCGAAGTAAAGAATATACTCCTCGTAGGTGTCGGCGGACAGGGAACCATCCTCGCCAGCAAGATCCTCACGAGCGGCCTTATGGAAGCTGGTTATGACGTTAAGATGAGTGAGATTCACGGAATGTCTCAGCGTGGCGGAAGTGTAAGTACTCAGGTACGTTATGGAGATAAGGTTCTTTCTCCAATCGTTGGAAAGGGTTCTGCAGACGTTATCGTTGCATTCGAAACCATGGAAGCTCTGAGATGGCTGCCATACCTGAAGAAGGGCGGATCCATCGTAGTAAACGATTTCGTAATTAACCCGGCACCGGTTAACCAGGGTCAGGCAGAGTATCCGGAAGGAATTATCGAAGACCTGGCAGCAAAGGTTAAGGTTGTATCCCTGAAAGCCGGAGATATGGCTGCTGAGCTGGGCAACCCGAAGGCAATGAACGTCGTTCTGCTGGGTGCGCTGGTTAAGGCCATCGGTACACTGGACGATGTAGACTGGATGAAGCACATTGAGAAGAATGTGAAGCCGAAGTTCGTTGAACTGAACAAGAAGGCTTTCCAGGCCGGATACGATTTTAAGTAATAGGGAAAGAGCGGAATAAGAATGGGGATGCAGTCTCCAGACGAATCCGATTACCTCTAAACAACAGAAAGGCGAGTCGCAGGACTCGCCTTTCTGTTGTTTTTTGAGCTGTCCGCCTTATGGGGGGAGAGCACGCAAAGACAGTGCTCGGAAAGGAATTGTGATAAAATTAGAAGAATTGCTAGGAAGTGAACTTTTTGCATAATTCGTGTATAAACTTTGATACAACCCATATTTTTATGAATGTTTATTGACAAGTATGAATAATTATGTATAATAGAATACATCAACGAAAAAGAAAAGGAGTATTTGTCATGAAAAAGGAAGAGATTAAAAAAGTAGTACTTGCATATTCCGGAGGTCTGGACACCTCCATCATCATTCCGTGGCTGAAGGAAAACTACAATAACTGCGAAGTCATTGCCGTATCCGGCAACGTAGGACAGGATGATGAGCTGGATGGTCTGGAAGAGAAGGCCATTAAGACCGGCGCATCCAAGCTGTACGTTCTGGATCTGACGGATGAATATGTGGATGATTTCATCATCCCGACCATGAAGGCCGGTGCAATTTACGAAGAGTACCTGCTGGGAACCAGTACCGCAAGACCGTGTATCGCGAAGGGACTGGTAGAGGTAGCGAAGAAGGAAAATGCCGATGCCATCTGTCACGGATGCACCGGAAAGGGAAACGATCAGGTTCGTTTCGAGCTGACCATCAAGCACTTCGCACCGGAGATGCCGATCATCGCTCCGTGGCGTGAGTGGGATATCAAGTCCCGTGAAGAGGAAATCGATTATGCGGAAGCACACAATGTTCCGCTGAAGATTAACCGTGAGACCAACTACTCTAAGGATAAGAACCTCTGGCATCTGAGCCATGAGGGCCTGGATCTGGAAGAGGTGGAGAACGAGCCGAAATACGAAGAGAAGGGATTCCTGGAAATGGGCGTATCCCCAATCGACGCACCGGACGAACCAACCTACATCGAACTGGATTTTGAGCAGGGAACACCAGTGGCATTGAACGGTGAGAAGATGACCGCGAAGGAAATTATTTTAGCCCTGAACGAGCTGGGCGGAAAGAATGGTATCGGTCTGTTGGACATTATCGAGAACCGTCTGGTGGGCATGAAGTGCCGCGGCGTCTATGAGACACCGGGAGGCACCATCCTGTATAAGGCGCATGAATATCTGGAATCCGCTACGCTGGACAAGATGACTCTGCACGAGAAGCAGAAGCTGGCGATTACCTTTGCGGAAGTGGTATACAACGGTCAGTGGTACACACCGCTGAGAGAGGCGCTGTCTGCTTTTGTGGACAAGACGCAGGAGAATGTAACCGGTAAGGTTCGCATGAAACTGTACAAGGGCAACATCATCAAGGCCGGACTTTGGAGTGATTATTCCCTCTATTCGGAGGAAATCGCAACGTTCGGTGAGTCGGATTACGACCAGACCGATGCCAATGGATTCATCAACCTGTTCGGACTGCCAATTACCGTACAGGCGATGGTCGATCAGAAAAACAACAAGTAATAGATTTTTAGGAGATATATAATATGAAGAAAATGTGGGCCGGCCGTACTGCCGGAGAGTTGAACAAAATTGCCGATAAATTCAATGCGTCGATTCCTTTCGATCAGAGACTGTACAGACAGGACATCACCGGATCGATAATGCATGCAGAAATGTTGGCGGCAAAGGGCATCATTCCGGCTGCGGCTAAGGATCACATTATCGAAGGTCTGGAAGGAATCCTGGAGGATTTGGAGAGCGGAAAGCTGGAGGTGGATCTGACCGCCGAGGACGTGCACATGTTCGTAGAAGGGGCGCTGACCGAACGCATCGGAGCGGAAGGAAAGATGCTCCATACCGCAAGGAGCCGAAACGATCAGGTGGCCCTGGACCTTCGGATGTACGTAAAGGAAGAGATTGAAGAGCTGCAGCATCTGGTGCTGGAAATGGTAGAAGCGCTGACCGACAAGGCGGAGGAATACAAGAAGACCGTGATGCCGGGATATACGCACCTGCAGCGGGCCCAGCCGATTACCTTCGGGCATCATCTGATGGCGTATGCCATGATGTACTTGCGGGATTTGGACCGTCTGAAGGATGTGTATAAGCGGACCAATGTATCCCCGATTGGGTGCTGCGCTCTTGCAGGTACCACTTACCCGACGGATCGCCGGATGGAAGCAAAAGGTCTTGGATTCGATTCCATCTGCTTGAACAGCTTGGATGGGGTTTCCGACCGGGATTACAGCGTGGAACTGCTCAGTGCACTATCCATTCTGATGATGCATTTCTCTCGCCTGGCCGAAGAAGTGGTTCTCTGGTCCAGCTGGGAATTCAAATTCGTGGAGCTGAGCGACAGCTTTACCACCGGTTCCTCCATCATGCCGCAGAAAAAGAATCCGGATATGGCGGAGCTGGCCCGGGGGAAGACGGGGAGAGTGTATGGCGATTTGATGTCTCTGCTCACCGTGCTGAAGGGCATTCCGCTGGCATACAATAAGGATATGCAGGAGGATAAAGAGCCGGTGTTCGATGCCATCGATACGGCAAAAATATGCCTGCAGGTATTCGCCCCGATGATTCGGGAAATGAAGGCCAACGAAGAAAAAATGATGCATGCGGCACAGAAGGGATTTATCAACGCGACGGATTTGGCAGATTACCTTACCAAGAAGGGCATGCCGTTCCGCGAGGCGTACAAAATCACCGGAACCATCGTTTCCGACTGCGTGAAGAGTGGAATGGTATTGGAGAACCTTCCGCTGGAAGAGTATCGGAAGTACTCGGATATGTTTGAGCAGGATCTGTACGATGCCATCGATTTAATCAACTGCGTAAAAAGAAGAAATTCGGAAGGTGGGACTTCCGTGGAGTCTGTGGAAGCGCAGATTCAAGCAGTTCGAAATATACTAGAAGAAGAAAAGGGAGAATGGGAATGAGTATTAATCTGAAAGGAAGGGATTTCCTGACATTGCTGGATTTTACGCCGGAGGAGATTCAGTATCTGCTGGATTTCTCTGCGGAATTGAAAGCAGAGAAGAAGGACGGAAAACTCCATAAGACACATGAGGGAAAAAACATTGCACTGATCTTCGAGAAGAGCAGTACCCGTACCCGTTGTTCCTTTGAGGTGGCGGCCAGCGATCTCGGAATGGGAAGTACGTATCTGGCCAGCGGATCCCAGATTGGTGTAAAAGAAACTTTGGCAGACACCGCTCGGGTTCTGGCGGGAATGTTCGATGCCATTGAGTACCGCGGATTCGAACAGAGCCGCGTGGAAACCCTGGCGAAGTATTCCAAAGTTCCGGTAATCAACGGCTTGACCAACGAGTATCATCCAACGCAGATTCTGGCGGATTTTCTCACCATCGAAGAGCATTTCGGCAAGCTGAAGGGCATCAAGCTGGTGTACATGGGCGATGCCGGTTACAACATGGGCGATTCTTTGATGATTGGCTGCGCGAAGATGGGACTTCATTTCGTGGCATGTGCACCGGATGAATATTATCCGCCACAGCCGCTGATCGATCGGTGCCGAGAAATCGCCAAGGAAACCGGGGCAATCATCGAAATGAATGCGGATCCGATGGATGCGGTCAAGGATGCGGATGTCATTTACACCGACGTATGGGTGTCCATGGGCGAACCGGAGGAGAAGTGGAACTACCGTTTCAAGGATTTGTATCCGTATCGTGTGACACAGGATCTGATGGATGCGGCGGGACCGGATTGTGTCTTCATGCACTGTCTTCCGGCATATCACAACACCGATACACAGGTGGGAAAAGAAGTTTGCAAAAAATACGGAATCGATTCGCTGGAAGTGACCGAGGAAGTCTTTGAAGGTCCGCAGTCCATCGTTTTTCAAGAAGCGGAAAATCGCATGCACACCATTAAAGCAATTATGGCAGCGGTAATCTAGTTGCCGACATATAACACTTACTCTTTTTCGAAAGGGCTGCTGTAGGAATGCGGCGGCCCTTTTAGTATTGAAAATATTTGGAATTCTGTTATAATAAAAACGATTGAACTATGTTATAGAACGTAGTCAAAATGGCCGTGCGAAAGGACTCACTGCCAAAATCATGGAGAAAGAAATGGAAAAAGAAGAAAATATCAAAGAACGAATCATCCGCAAATCCTGGAACTTGTTTTCTCAGAAGGGATTCGAAAAAACAACGCTGAACGATATCATTATGAGTGCCGGAATATCTAAGGGTACTTTTTATTATTATTTTCGCAGTAAAGACACATTACTGAACACGTTATCTGTTATATTTGATGAAGAGTACAGAAATGTGGAAGAACAGATGCCGGCGGATTTGGATTCCTTTGAGAAATTGATGTACTTAAATTATAGAATTCATACCTATATCGGAGAGAACTTCGACTACAGACTGATTGCGAATCAGTATGCGGCTCAGCTGACGAAGGAGGACGCCTCCAATCTGCTGGACAAGAATCGATTCTACTTTTCAATTCTGAATCGCATTATCGATGAAGGCCAGAAGAACGGGGAACTGCGGGACGACTTGACCGTCACGGAAATGGTGAAGCTGTACGGAATCTGCGAGCGTGCGCTGGTAACCGATTGGTGTATGAATAATGGAGAATATTCTCTGGGAGAATACAGCAAGAAGATGATGCCTCTGCTGTTCGGTCAGTGCCGGAAGAAATAACGGCAGGTGCATCCGGTAAAGGAGTACTATGTATTACAGAAATAATAATTTTGGCTGTTTCATTTTGCTGCTGCTGGTCCTCTTTACGATGGGCGCTTTTCTGCGGCTTCTGTTCACACCGGCATTTTGGATTGTGGTGGGCATTGTCGCACTGATTTCTGCGGTGCAGAAATACCTGTACAAGCGGAATCGCGAAGATGAATACGAGTCGGAGTATGAGAGAAGCAGAACATACGGCAATTCCGGAAACAGAAGTTACCCGGAAGAGGATGTGGATTATTCGGAGGGTACGGATGATCCGAATCGGATGGAACAGGTCTACGAGACAAATGCCGTGGATGTGGACGATGTGGAAGTGACTCGAGACGACGATTAGCAGAATTATGTGAATAAGGATGGCGTTCCGACAGGGACGTCATTTTTTCTTGTGGAGATAAAGATTATGTGATGAAAAGTTCGTTAATAATTCGAACAAAGTTTTTGTTTATGTGTTATAATTTATTTACAGATTGCAACGGCTAGTGAAGAGGAAAGGTAAATGATATGACACAGGAAGAACGAATTAATATGCTGTCCAATATCGCAAAAGGTCTTTCCAAGATAATGGGAAGCGATACTGAAGTTGCGGTTCATGATTTGCAAGAAATGAAACTCAGTTATGTTGCAAATGGGTATGTGACCGGCCGAAAGGCAGGATGCCCTCTGGATGAAGGCGTGGGCCGATCCATCGAGAAATTGTGCGATGAGGACGATCATCTGGTGGGATTCGAAAGCCATACCGGAAAAGGAAAGAAGCTGAGAGCTTCTCATATGCTGTTCCGAGATGAAAACGGAGATGCGGCCGCCATGCTCTGCGTGAATCAGGATACCTCCACCATCGATGGAATTCTTCAATATCTGGGAAATATGGTTCGCGTGAATCTGCATGAGGTTGAACAGGAAAACATGCTGGGAGAAGAAGATTACATCCAGAAGATGACGCAGGATGTCATCCGTCGTTCGGCTGAAGCCATGAATCCGGTGGAATTGACCACGAAAGAAGGAAAGATGGAATTGATTCGCCGGCTGAGAATTCAGGGCGTATTTGACGTGAAAGATGCGATTCCTTATGTATGCAAAGTGATTTCCGTATCCCAGGCGACACTATACAATTACCTGCGGGATCTTCGAAATGACGATGAACTGGAACCAATAGAACGGCTTAAGGTAAAGTAAGCAGGAGGAGAGAATGGAAAGATACAGTCTTTTGAAATATAAGGACCGAAGAAATACAAATAGCGTAAAGTGGGATGATTTGGAGGAAAAATTTGGCCGCACGGATTTGCTCCCGGCATGGGTAGCGGATATGGATATCGAGGCGCCGGAATGCGTCCGGGAGGCATTGACGGAATACGTGAACTATAACGTGTACGGCTACTATTCGATTCCGGAGTCCTTCACCGATTCTTTTATTCAATGGATGAAAGAACGGCATGGATATGAAATCAATCCGTTGTGGATTCGATATTCTCCGGGCGTGGTTCCGGCGATTTACTGGATTATTCAGATGCTGACGGAGATTGAAGACAGCGTCGCACTGATGTCACCGGTATATTATCCTTTCGCCAATGCTATTCGGGACACGTCCCGCACACTGGTGGATGTTCCGCTGGTGAAAGATGAAAACGGATACTACACCATGGATCTGGAGAACTTCGAAGCAACGGTGCAGAAGAAGGACGTGAAGCTGTTCATCCTTTGCTCCCCGCATAATCCGGTGGGCCGAGTATGGCGCGAGGAGGAGCTTCGGAATTTATTGGATGTGTGCCGGCGGAATGGGGTCTACGTTATTGCGGATGAGATTCACCACGATTTGATTATGCCGGGACACCGGCAGATTACCGCTGCCACTGCCGGAGATTATGACAGCATTCTGATTACGCTGACTTCTGCATCCAAGACCTTTAACCTGGCCAGCTGCCAGAACGCCATGGCGATTATTCCGAACGATGCCCTCCGGGCAAAATATGATGCCATGACGCGGAGAATCAAGACGCAGAGCGGAAGCAGCTTCGGATACGTCGCTTACGAGGCGGCATTCCGGGGCGGAAAAGAGTGGCTGGAGCAGGCAATCCGGTTAATTTACGGAAACTATCAGATTCTGGTGAAAGGGTTGAAACAGAAGCTACCGGAAGCAGTGGTGTCCCCGTTGGAAGGAACTTATCTGGCATGGGTGGACTTAAGTGCCTATCTGTCGGAACGGGATACGGAGCGAACGATTCGGGATGTGTGCAACCTGGCAGTGGATTTCGGAGAGTGGTTCGGCCGGAATAAGTATGAAAACTTTATCCGCGTGAACCTGGCCACCTCCCCGGACAATGTTCGTCAGATTGTTGCCAGACTGGATCGGATTAATACCCTTTAATGAATCGGGAGGTGTGGCCGATGGGTGACTTAACGAATTGCAGCACGCGGAAACGAATTATCGTTCTGTTGCGATACCTATATCTGAATACGGATGAACAGCATCCCGCATCCACCTATGATTTGTTGGATTATCTGGAGGAGCAGGGGGTTGGAACCAATCGGAAGACCTTGAAGACGGATATGGAATTCCTGACCGGTGAGGACTCTGCTTATGATATTATTGAAATCAAGAGCAAACCGAATCGATACTTCTGGGGTTCGCGGGAGTTCGAGCTTCCGGAACTGAAGCTTTTGGTGGATGCGGTGTCCTCTTCTCGCTTCATAACACCGAAGAAAAGCCAGCAGCTTATCGAGAAGCTGAATCGATTCTTGAGCGAGAACCAGCGAGATGAACTGCAGCGGCATCTCATCTTCGGAAGCCGCGTGAAAGCGCTGAATGAGAATATCTACTATATCATCGAGCTGATTAACGATGCCATCAGCCGGGAGAAGATGATTCGTTTTAACTACTTTGAGTACAATGCGGAGAAGGAGAAGGTGCTCCGGGGCAATGGAGAACTCTATCGTCTAAGCCCATACACCTTGTTTTGGAACGATGATTTCTATTACGTGATCGGCTGGTCGGACAAGCACTTGAACATTTCCTCTTTCCGGGTGGATCGGATGACCAATGTGGAAATCGCCGATTTGCCGGCGGCCAAGAAGCCGATGGGCTGGGATCCGGAGGATTATTGCCAGAAGGTGTTCGAGATGTACCGGGGGGAGCTTCAGATTGTGACCCTGGAATGCGAGAACGAGGTGATGAAGTACGTCATCGACCATTTCGGGGAGGACGTACACACGCGGGTAACGGATGAAAAACACTTCCTCGCCACGATGGAGGTATCCGTCAGTCCGAACTTCTTTTCCTGGATTTTCCGTTTCGCCGGAAAAATTCGAATTATTTCCCCGTCCGTCGTCCGAGACGAATACATGGAGATGGCACAAAAAGTGTTAAAAGGATAATCAAAAAAACAGGAGTGATTTCCGGAAGATTCCGGCAAAGTCGCTCCTGTTTTTGATTTTCTGTAAAAATAGAATCGGTTCTAGCAGATGGTTCCTCCGCCGATGACGTAGTCGCCGTCGTATAGAACGACCGACTGGCCCCGGGTGATGGCCCGCTGGGGTTCGTCGAAAATTACATGGACGGTATCCGGTCCCGTTGGAACGATGGTGGCATCCGCTTCTTTGTGCTTGTAGCGAATTCGGGCTTTGGCCCGAATGTCAGAGGCCGGGGTGTCCGTGGCAATCCAGTTGAAGTCCTTGGCGTCGAATTCCCGAGTAAAGAGATCCGCGTTGTCTCCCAGGATGACCCGGTTGCGCTCCATATCCAGCTCCTGCACATACATCGGTTTCTTCAGGGCGAGACCTAAGCCTTTTCGCTGTCCGATGGTGTAGTGGATGATGCCCCGGTGCTCGCCCAGAATATTTCCTTCCCGGTCGGTGAAATAGCCGGAAGGGTAGGTTCGGCCGGTGTACTTCTCGATAAAGCCGGCGTAATCCCCATCCGGGATAAAGCAGATGTCCTGGCTGTCCCGTTTTTCGGCATTGATGAAGCCCTGCTCTTCGGCGATTCGGCGGGTTTCCGTCTTGTGGAGGCCTCCCAGCGGAAACAGGGTGCGGGAGAGCTGATCCTGGGTCAGGGAATAGAGCACATAGCTCTGATCCTTGCTCAGGTCGGCGGATTTCTTCAGGAGATATCGTCCGGTTCCCCGGTCCTGTTCGATAATGGCATAGTGACCGGTAGCGATGTAGTCCTGATCGATTTCTTTTCCGGCGGTGTACAGGTGGTCGAATTTGAGGTAACGGTTGCATTCCACGCAGGGATTCGGGGTAATTCCCTGTTCGTAGGAGTCGATGAAGCGCTGGATGACTTCCTTCTTGAACTCCTCTCGGAAATCGTACACCAGAAAATAGATGCCCAACCGATTGGCCACGCTGACCGCATCGTTAATGCTGTCCAGGCTGCAGCAGGTCTTGGCACTGCTGATACCGATGGTTTCATTATCATAAAGGCGCATGGTGACGCCGGTGGCTTCGTATCCGGCTTCCCGAATCAGGTAAGCCGCAACACTGCTGTCCACACCGCCGCTCATGGCCACGAGAACTTTTTCAGACATTGAATTCCTCCGTTTGTTATTTTTCGTTCATTATATCACAGATTCATGGTACAATGATTTATATATTATTTTTATAAAATACCACTTTGGTAGGCATTTTGCAACCGGAAGAGAAAATCGTTCCGAGATGCAGGGAAAGAGGAAAGCTATGGATCGCTCAGAAATAATTCGAATTCGAGATCTGCAGAATCAATATTTTCTTACCGGCACCACGCTGGATGTGGGACATCGAATTTCTGCGCTGAAAACTCTTCGGGCGGGGATTCGTCGGTACGAGGATGCCATCTGCCGGGCGTTAAAGGCAGATTTGGGAAAAGGCTCCTACGAGAGCTTTATGTGTGAAATCGGCATGGTGTACGACGAGATTTCCTACATGATTCGGAATGTGCGGCATTTTGCCAAGGAGAAGAACGTGCGGACGCCGCTGGCACAGTTTCGTTCCCGAAGCTTTGTGAAGCCGTCCCCGCTGGGAACGGTGCTGATTATGAGCCCGTGGAACTATCCGTTCCTCCTTACCATGGAACCGCTGATTGATGCGATTGCAGCGGGCAATACGGCGATGGTGAAGCCGAGCGCCTACTCTCCGGAGACCGGATCCGTGATCCGGAATATCATTAAAGTATGCTTTCCGGAAGAATACGTTGCGGTGGTGACCGGCGGACGGAAGGAGAATCAGTATCTATTGGATGAGAAATTTGATTTTATCTTTTTTACCGGAAGCAAGAGTGTGGGACAGCTGGTGATGCAGAAGTCGGCAGAGCACCTGACCCCATTTGCCTTGGAGCTGGGCGGGAAGAGTCCGTGCATCGTCGACAAGACGGCCAACATTAAGCTGGCGGCACGCCGAATCGTATTCGGCAAATTCCTGAACTGCGGTCAGACCTGCATCGCACCGGATTACATCTATTGCCACGAGGATGTTCGAGAAGAATTGGCGGAAGCTCTAAAGGCGGAGACCATCCGGCAGTATTCGCCGAATGCATTGCTGAATCCGGACTACGGAAAGATCGTCAACGAGAAGCATTTTTGGCGTTTGAACGGACTGATGGATCCGGAGAAAGTAATTCTGGGCGGCGGTTCCGATCCGGAAACCCTGCAGATAGAACCTACCATCATGGATTCGGTGGAATGGACCGATCCGGTGATGGGAGAAGAGATTTTCGGACCGATTCTTCCGATTCTCACCTACAGCAGCACGGAGGAAGCGGTGCAGACGCTGAATCGGCTGCCTCATCCACTGGCGCTGTATGTTTTTACCGGCAAAAAGAAAGTGGCGGAGTATTTCCTGTCCCGGTGCCGATTCGGAGGCGGCTGCGTGAACGACACCATCATCCACATCGCGTCCAACAAGCTGGGCTTTGGCGGCGTGGGCGACAGCGGAATCGGAAACTACCACGGCAAGTGGGGATTCGATACCTTCTCCCACTACAAGGGAATAGTGGATAAGAAAACACGGCCGGATCTGCCGATGCGGTATCAGCCGTACAAGAAGATGTACGAGAAGGTGCTCCATGTGCTGTTCCGGTAGAGAGAGAGACCGGCTTTCCATTCGGCCGGTGGCATATATTCGTACGGATTTCAAAGAGAAATTCGGAATTCCCCGGCAGCCGGGATTGGTGCCGGGCTTGACGGGCATCGTGGAGTTCGAGCCGGAATTCCGGACGCCGGATGTGGTTCGGGGAATGGAAGATTTTGAATACCTTTGGCTGATTTTCGGGTTTTCGGAGAACTGGGATTATTCCCGGGAAGGAGGGCCGGAACCGAAATGGTCGAAGCTGGTGCGGCCGCCAAGGCTGGGCGGAAAGGAGAAGAAAGGGGTGTTTGCCACTCGCTCTCCCTTCCGGCCCAACGGCCTTGGCATGTCCGCGGTAAAACTCCTTCGGGTGGACACGGAAAACCCGGAGAATCCGCTGCTGATTGTGGGCGGCGCAGACTTGCTGGACGGCACGCCCATTTACGACATCAAGCCGTACGCGGCATACTCCGATGCGCATCCGAAAGCGAGGTCCGGGTTCGCCCGGCCGGAGATGAAATTCCTGGAAGTAGTATTTCCGGAAGAGCTTCTTCGGAAGGTGAGCGAAGAGAAGCGGCAGCCTTTGATCGGGGTGCTGGAACAGGATCCCCGTGCGGCGTACGAGAAGAAGCCGGGATACGTGTACGGAATGAAGTTCGCTTCCTACGACGTGCGGTTTCAGGTTCGGGGGGAAGTGCTGCAGGTGGTGGATGTGGTTTGCTCGGAAGAGCAACATATTAAGTAGAATACAGAAAACGAGAAAGGGTAACGACAGAGATTTATGTTCAAATGGTTCATGCTGGCGGTGTACGTAATACTGCTGATATATACGATGGCGCATTTTCACAAAGGGCTGGAATTCATCACTGGAAAGAAGAGGCGATACCTGGTGGGGATGTGCACGCTGGTGGGAGTGTGCTGCCTGACGATTTTGGTGGGGCGTTTTCTGCCGGCCGGCGGATTTCGGCGCCATATAATTGAATTTTCCAACTACTGCCTGGGCTTCTGGATTTACCTGGTGTTCTTCTTTGCCCTGATGGATATCGCGCTGATTCTCCGGAAGCGTGTGTGGAAGAAACCTGCTTTTACGTGGCACACGGCAACCTTCGGCATCATCCTTCTGCTGTCGGCGGGGCTGACCGTCTGCGGCGGCATTCACGCCAGACACGTGACGGTGAACACGCAGAACGTGACCATTCACAAGTCGGTGGATGGCATGAAGGAGATGAAAATCGTGCTGGTGTCGGACTGGCACCTGGGATATTCCATCGGCGTTCGGGATATGAAGCGGATGGTAAAAAAAATCAACGAACAGAACCCGGACCTGGTGCTGGTGGCCGGGGATATTTACGATAACGAATATGAAGCCATTCACAAGCCGGAGGAGGTGGCGAAGGTTCTGAAAGGAATCCGAAGCCGTTACGGAACGTATGGTGTGTACGGAAATCACGATGTGTCGGAGAAGCTGGTGGGTGGTTTTACCACTCAAACCGATGCCAATCCTACGCGAGACCCGCGCATCGACCGGATGATGGCGAAGGCGGGAATCACCATGCTTCAGGATCAGGTGATTTCGGTGGATGGAAAAATAGAGCTGGTGGGCCGGCTGGACGGGGAGAAAACCGGATACCGAAACAACCGGCGGGAGTCCCTTCAGAAATTGATACAGACGGTGGACAAAAACAAGCCCGTGCTGGTGCTGAATCACGAACCGGAGCACTTGAAGGATTACAAGGATGCGGGAGTGGATTTGCTGATGGCAGGCCATACCCATGCGGGTCAATTCTTCCCGCTGACCATCATGCGGTCCTTTGTATGGGAGAATTACTGGGGCGTGGAGAAGCTGGGCACGACTACCGGGGCGGTAACCTCCGGCGTGGGAGTCTACGGACCGCCGCTTCGCCTTCTGAGCAACAGCGAAGTGATGGTGCTGAATGTACGTTTTGCAGATTGATAACTTATAGGGAGTTCTATGCGTAAGGAATTAAAACGACGGGCGAAGGAAAATCTGAAAAAGCACTATCTTTTGGTGGTGGTAATCTGTCTCTTCGCCAGCTTTTGCGGGGTGGAATACGGTATGTCCACCATCCGCTACCATATGGACAATATTGAATACACTTCCATCGGGCAGTTGTACGAAACGATTGTGGTGAATTCGGATTTCAAAGAGACGGTAGATCGGATTGCCAACGGAGAAGGAGATCTGGTCCGGAAGGAAATCCAGGAACAGAAAGAAGATCTCATTAAAAACGATCACAGCCGGTACCTGGGCCGTTCCAACGGTGTTTTTTCCGGCATTGCGAATTCCTATTCCGCCGGCGGTTTTCGATTCGCCGTAGCAGAGGCACTGCTCAGCCTTTCCGGTTCCCGAACCGTCTCTATTTCTCTGATGATTCTGGGGAGCGTGGCGGTGTACCTGTTTATTTGG
>ERZ1034969.14-NODE-14-length-141881-cov-17.917695_pt1 | contig 141881 bp, 104 predicted proteins | sample MGYA00520624_ERZ1034969 | MGnify/ENA primary metagenome ERZ1034969 (study PRJEB33766, sample SAMN09781776) | gut metagenome | biome: gut microbiome | host: Homo sapiens | place: Madagascar | study: EMG produced TPA metagenomics assembly of the PRJNA485056 data...
TTCAAACGTATCGGGCCTCCCGGTCGAGCCTTTGGCTCCCGGGAGGCCCTTTTTTTATGTTCCCTGGAATTCCCACCGGATATACTCCGGGAACCCTTTTTCGTATCTTTTCCCATGCTTACCGAATCCCGTTGCCTATTGGATTCCATCGGCGGCAATATAGCATCTACAGTGTGCGAAATAAGAAGTATCCGTAGTAAAGGCAGCCGATTGCTCATACCTGTTGCACAACCTTGACACGTATGCCCAACTCTGCAAACCAGCAGTGCGACACGCCGATTTGGCTTTTTGCTGCTCCTGTTGTATTCTAGTCAAGTTGCGTTTCACGGATAGACACCGGAAAGCGTTGCATAATTGGAGAATTCGCCTAGTGGTCTATGGCGCACGCTTGGAAAGCGTGTTGGTGTAACAGCCTCACGAGTTCGAATCTCGTATTCTCCGCCCGGATTGGAACCCCGGAAACCGTTGGAATCATTCGGTTTCTGGGGTTCCTTCTTTTCCACTCCGTTTTCCGGTTCCTTCCAGATTCCCTCCGAATGCTTCTTTCGTTGGCCTCGGTTTTTTGAATCGTCCCGTATCGCAAGTCTCGCGTGTACGGGCCGGCATCCAGGAAAGTCCCTGATTGTCATGCTGCGGCTTATTGGTGCCAGTCTGTGGTCTCAATAATGGGATTGTTTGCCCTCATATGTCGATATTTGATTGCGATTCGGTGGGGGAGTTGCGTACATCGTCGTTTTACGCGCACTTTTGCGCTGCGCTACGTTACGCTCGAAATCGTGACGTTGAGAGAAAGAAGCACGACGATGGTTGACAAGACGGCTGCCGGCAGCCAGCAGACTGACCAACGCGATGCTGATACTCGTGACTCTCTGGCGGCGCTTGCCCGACGCCGTTCGAATTCATCGCCAATCGTATTGCAGAGTGATGTGCAGGCCGCTCCGCAGGAAAAGCAGGAAAAACAAGAAAAACAGAGCGAAGCTGGGTCTGCCTTGCAAACGGGCGAGGATGCGAATGATGACGCGAATCGTGCGGAAGAATCGCAAACCGTGAAAGAAAAAGACGCTGCGGATGGTCCTGATAATACGCAGCAGCCGCAGATGGCATCCATAAGCGCCATCACAACGCAGGTTTTGCCACCAAGCTTTATTCCGACCGCAACCGGTCGTATTCGTCCTGTAACGGGCGCTTTTCCCGCAGTTCAGTCCGCTTCGCAGACGGAACAGGCGCAGCGCAGGCGATCCATCCGCTCGTTGGCCGCGGGGTCGTTGCGTAGAACCAACATCGGCAATGCTGAAAAGGCCGGCGATGTGGGGAGCGCGGGTAGTGCCGGACGGACGGCGGGGAATGGCGATACGCCGTCGCCACGAATCGCCAGCAGCGCTCCCCATTATGCGAATTGACCAGTGGGCTGATCGGAACGGCCAACGCAACAAATCAGTGGGAATACTGGACATACACGCGGCTCACGCACGGTACGCGCGCTCCGCGCTGCATCGTATGTCGTGTGCTATGTCATCCCAACTGAATCGCAACAATGCATATAGCAGATGAAAAGCACATACGAAAAACGCGTATGAAAAAACGGTCCCGATATATTCGAGACCGTTTTTCATGAGTCGATGAAGCAAACGCTGTCCGGCAGCGAGCCGGCTCAGTCTTCGCTGGTTTCGCGCTTATACTGTACGAACGTCTTCATGGCGTAGGCAAGGCCGGCAAGCAGCAGAATGGCTGCGCAGGCAAGGGAAATGCCGATGCCGGTTTGTGCAAGCTGTCCATATTCCGACTTGGTCAGCGCGCCGGTGGACGCGGCGGTTTGATCGCCGGACGCTGTGACGGATCCAGTTGCAGCACCATTCGCGCCAGTGTCGGCAGCCGTGCGCACAGTGCCAGTGGTGCCGTTGACTCCAGTAACGGTTGTACCGGCATTCGTTCCAGCCGTGATGCCATGCGTGCCGGTAGCAACGGATGAGCTGCCCTGCTGACCCGTCTTGGAGTTCGTGTCCTTCAACGCCGCGATGAACGACTGATGCCACTGGTGGCTGCTTGCCGCGAACGCATCATGCTTGGTTTTAAGCTCGTCGTGAGTCTCTTTCATGTCGGCATGCATCTGGTTCAGATGGGTCTGCGTATCCTGCATATCCTGATGCAGAGTGTCGTGGCGCTCCTGACCGCGCTTAACCGCGCCATCGATCGCATTCTTCACATCCTCACGGTCCTGCTGATAGTTCTGCCAAGCCTGCTCGTTGTACTGGCGGAGCGCATCGGCGTCCTCGTGCGCGTTCTGATGCAGCTGCTCGGCGTGCTGCTTGGCGGTATCGATGTCCGACTTGATCTGCTGGTTGGTTTTGCGCACATGCTGTACGGCATCGCACGTTTTGTCGGTGCACACGGCCATATCCTGGTCGATCTGCTCGCTGATGGCGGTGCTGCCGGCCAATCCGTCCGTAGACGGTGCGACTTCACTGGCCGAAGCCGCGGAAGGTAAGGCGGCCATGCCGATAGTCAGTATTCCCGCTGCTGCAGCTACTGCAATACGATTCCTCATGGTGGTTCCTCTCCTGCGCACGTTTGCATTCGATCTGTGATTGTGCGCTCGCGTTCGTTCTGTATGCCATAGTAGGAGGGGAATGTGCCTAAATAAACCGGTGGAAAAATGACATTTGTCTAGTTTCTGTGATGCTGCAGCAGTCTTCATAGTTTAAGCGGGAAACCAGACTCCAAACCAGAAGCCGGAACAGCCTGCTCAAAACATGACCAAGCAGGCCAAGCAACGGCTCAGACCGCCCGTACTTATCCCGCCCGTATTGGTTTATCTAGCGGCGGCCCCCAACAAAGATCACTCAACAATAGTGATGAATGGGCTAGCCGGCAGATTAAAGTCGTTGTACAGCATGCTCGCGCACTTCGGATTGCCGCTGAACAGGTAACGTACCTGGCTCATGGCGTTGAGATCGTTCAGTATTGAACCATCGGCTGCGGTGAGCAACACCTGATTGCCCCTGATAGTGGCATTGACTGCCTGCCATTGACCGGAATAATTGGCGACCTCAAATCCCTGCAATGCCGTAGTGGTGGGAGCGGCGATATTGCTGATACCGCTTAATGGGGTCGCTTTCGGAGCTCTCTTATAGTTTGGTGCGATTGCGCTCGCGGTCTTCGAATAGTTAGGTTGCATGGCTTTCAGCCCGCTTGCGGTGCCGTTTTGGAAAGACAAGGCGATTGCGCCGTTCGCAGTGTGCCGGGCATGTTCGATAAGCGGTCCGTTGGGCACGGTGGTGCCGTCTTCCATGGCGAGATACTGCGCGGCCATGCGTGCACCAAGAATATCCTTGCCGAGAGGATGGATCAGCGTGGATGTGCCCTTGTCTGTGTCAAGAGAAACCGTCATCGCCACATTTGACGAATCGTGCAGGTTGGTGTTGCCGAGCGTAGTCCGTTGCGCTTCTCGCACGTTTTGCGTGTACTGGTAGTTTGGCCAGCGCGCGAGCTGTACGTACAGGAACGGCAGGTCCTTGCGTCCGAATACGGTACGGTACTGGTTGATCAGCGCGGTCATCTGCGACTCATACTCCGTGGCGGTCGCAAAATTCATCGCATCGTCGCATCCTTGGTACCAGAGCACACCTGCCACATGAAAATCTTTCAACGGTGCAATATGGTTCGCGTAGATATCTCCGCCGCGCATATGTCTGCGTATAGGCGTGCCGCCCCACGCGGTCTGGATGATGCCGACCGGCACATTGGGGTGCTTGGCGCGCAACTGCATGGCGAATTGCTGAGCCAGATAGCTGAGGTGCAGTGAATTCGTGGAATCTGCGGTCAGCCATGCATCGGCATTCTGATTAACGGCGGACAGTGGAAAATCATTGTCTTCAACATCATGATTTGCGATGACAAATTTCACGTTGTCATCTACGAGCGGTTTCGGCAAATCGCCTGTCGTGATTAGTCCATTGCCAAAATTGTAAGTAGCGTTTTCGTAATACTGCACATAGTTGAGTTCCATATTCGACTGGCCAGCGGCTACGAAGACGTCTCCCACATACACTTTGGCCAGTTTCAGCACGGTTTTGCCGGCGTACTGCACTTGCAGCGAATACGGATTGAGACTTGCCTTTTGCGCGCTCAGCGTGCAGGTGAAACTGCCGTTTTTCGCTACCTTTACCTTGACGCTCTCGGAGGTTTTGCCTTGCGTAAGTGTCGCTGACAGTTTCGAAACGTCGATGGGGTTGCTTTCCGTGGAGCTGACGTTGCCTTTGACTACGATTGGCTGATCGCGCTGGAACACCATATTGTCCATGTAGTATGAGGGCAGCTGCACATCAACAGTGGCCGCAGTATGGGCGGTGGTGGTGGATTGCGATCCGGTTTTACCGGTTGCCGTTCCGTTGCCCCATTTGGGGCCGCACCCGACGATGATGGCAACGACTATTCCTACGGTTACGATAACGGCAAGTGCCGTTCTTGCCAATCGTTTCGTATTCAATTCTGATTTGCCTCGTTCTTTGTCAACGCCCGCTCGAAGGTTCTGGCCTGTTTGTCATATGTGGCTCGTTCGGTGTTGGCCTTGCTGGTGGTCCCGGACGGATCGGTTTTGCAGTCAAGCGCTTTCGGCGATTTGACTTCTTCCTGATACAAGGTGCTGAGCTTTTCCAGATCATATGAGGAATCCATGCTGGAAAATGCGTCGACAATCTTTCCCTTGAGCTGGAAATCCTTGGAATATGAAGCGTTCATGGCGGCAACCGCGTCTCTGCAGTCGTTAATGGCATTCAGTTCGCGCATTTTCTGCGATGTTCTCACGCCCATGACGCCAAAGACCACGATGCATGCCGCGACGACGATAGCGACTACGATGACGGAACGGCGAATCAAGTTCTTGACATGGTTATGCACCCAAGTGTCACCATCTTGCACACCTTGCGATATGGCGATTTGGAATGGATCTTTGGTGTTTGTTTGATAGGAAACCCCTGATGCGTCTGTTTCAGGCTTTCCGTTACGATTGGTGATGTTAACGGAATTGTCGGGTTTGCTGGTTTCGACGGTCGCGGTACTGCTGAACGTTCGGGGCTTACGGACGCTATTTGTTTGACCGTCAGCTTTGTCCGGCTGCTTTTCGTGCCGTGCCATGCTTTCCTCCAGGAGTCCGCGATACCGTTTTGATGTTGTCTATTGGAGGTGGTCCGACAAGGTCCTCTGTTCCCAAATGACAATACATAAGGTATGTTACCCGTTCCACTTCCGAATGCCAGCACTTCATGTTGTGGCATATTCGGTAAATGTGAAGTTTGGTCTGGAATCCATCTGCTTTATTTTAAGTGGGGACATCTCAGAATACACTTAAGTTTTGCGTGTGCAATTGCGTCAACGAGTGAAAATGCGTTTTGTGAGAGAGGCTGACGATGATATCGCCGAAAAGCTTGATGAAGATTGCGACCACCGCTTCCGTGGTTGCGATGACGGTTTCCGTTGCCGTGGTGCCGGCTTACGCCATGCAGGATATTGCGATTGAGGATACGCCGAGTTCTTTTGCCGCAACTGTGGATGATGCGCAGAATTCGTCAAACAGCATGCCGGACAATCCGAACGCGACGCTGCCGGAAACGGTAAGCGAAAACATTTCGGACGATTCCACTGTGGTTTCGGAGAACCTTGCGGTTACGCCGGAAGGTGATGTACGGAACATTGAGACCGGCGAAACCGTGACGGACGCTCAGCTGGTCGGCACGCAATCGCAGCAACCTGATCCACTGGCCAAGACGGATGGCGAATCGTTCATTCCGGTGAGCGCATCGGACGTGAAAGATGCTGTGGAACAACCTGTGAAACAGTCTGCGGAGCAGTCGTCCTTGAAGGGTGGCTCGACTGTTCGGCTCGCTAAATTCGAGAGCAACGAATACGGAGCACACTGGGGAACCTACAACGGAACAAAGGCGTTTTTCGATTATAGGAACAACCTGTTCGTTCAACAGGCCAAGGGCGTGATTGATGTTTCCTCATGGCAGGGTGACGTCGATTGGGCCAAGGCGAAAGCCGACGGCGTGGAAGGCGCAATCATTCGTTTGGGCTATGGCTGGGGCAACTATGCCGATGCCAAAGCGCAACGTAACATCAACGAATGCAAACGTCTTGGTATTCCTTTTGGCATCTACTGGTATTCGTATGCATACGATGCGAACTGCGCACGTGCGGAAGGCAATGATGTGGCTGCCAAACTCCGCCAGATGGGCGTGAGCCCGAACGATCTGAAATACCCTGTGTATTACGACCTTGAGAAGTGGACGTGGGCTGGTCATACTCCGCCAACCAATCCGAATGTTTATAGCGGTATGGCCAACGCTTGGTATGGCGCACTGCAATCCGCCGGATACAAGAATCTCGGTGTGTATTCGTATACGAGCTACCTGCAAGGCCCGTTGAACAATTCGAACATCTACGCAAAGACCCGTTGGGTGGCGCAATACGGCGCCCGAATGGAGTTCCCCTCATTCGGTACCAACGACCGTGGCTGGCAATACACCAGTTCCGGCCATATCAACGGCATCAGCGGTTCCGTGGACATGAATGCTTTTGGCAATAAAACGTATGCGCAGGATTCGTCTGCAATTGATGTGCGCAGGATGCCTGCAGTAAGTATTCCCAATGGAAATTACTACATCAATGTTCGTTCTAAAGTAGCTTTCAGTGTTGATATCCCCAATGGCAGTATGTCTGATTCTACGGTTATCCAGCTATATTCTGGCAATGAATCTAAGACGCAACAGTTTAGGTTTACCAAGCAGCAGGATGGTAGCTATGTGATTGCTAATGTGAAATCCGGCAAAGCTTTGGATGTTAGAGGCGCTGCTGCAGGTAACAATGCTGTGGTGCAACAATATGCATTGAATGGGTCAAATGCACAGCGGTGGTTTATTCGTGATTCAGGGGCTGGATATTATTTGCAATCTGCTCTTGGCAATTGGGTATTGGATCTGAGCGGAGGCATTATCGCCAACGCTACCGCGATTCGCTTGTACGCGCCTAACGGTACTTCGGCTCAACGGTTTATTGTTTCCTCTAGTGAAGCTAGTGTGCCGGTAAATACGGCGGTAAACATCAAATCTGCTGGAAGGTCCGGTCTTGTTTTTGATGTGCCGGGGGCTTCTACTGCAGACGGTGCTCGGATTCAACTGTACTCATTTAATGGAACGGAAGCTCAAAAATTCTGTTTCCAGCGGGTCGGCAATGGGACATATAGCATTGTTAATGTACATTCTGGCAAGGTTCTAGATGTTTATGGGGCTTCTGCAGTTAACGGTGCGATATTGCAGCAATATGGTAACAATGGGACTGCTGCGCAACAGTGGGCTATTCGACATTATGAGAATGGTGAAATTTCACTGATTTCTGTAAATGCAAATAAGGCTATTGACGTACCGGGTGCGAACTATTCTCCTGACGTTGCGTTGCAACTGTATTCGTCTAATGATGCGGCTGCTCAGCAGTGGATTATTGAGAAGTCTAGAACCATGCGTGATCGGTTGAATGAACAAGCGGCGAAGCACAGGCAAGATTTACCGAATGGCACGTACTCTTTTGGCTCGAAGCTAAAGACGAGTATGAAGATGGATGTTTATGGGGGTTTTCGTTCGGATTGTGCCAACGTGCAACTTTGGGCTGGGAACGGAACGAACGCTCAGAAGTGGAAAGTGACGCATGATGCTAATGGCTATGTGACATTGACCAGCGTGAATTCTGGTAAAGTTTTGGATGTTTATGGCGCGAGTACAGCTAACGGTGCCAATGTGCAGCAGTATGCCTCGAATAACACATATGCTCAGAAATGGATTGCTGTCAGGAATCCTGATGGATCTTATGTTTTTCAATCTGCACTTGTAGAGAACATGGTATTGGATATTTCTGGTGGCTCTTCTACCAATGGTGCCAATGTTCAGTTGTATAAATCGAATAATACGAATGCGCAGAAATGGACGATATAGTTTTTATGGTATTTTTCGCTTGAGCGTGAAATGAAAGATCTGAGTCGACATCATCTTCCGCTTGTAAAGATTGAATTAAGTGAATGAGTTGCTTGCTTTGATAGGACATAACGGATTTGTTCGTACCTACAGATTCTTGTGTTTGTTTCCTTTTCAGTAGCGGCTTCTTCAATAGTGCTAATGTTTAGGTGTAGTTTAATGATGCGGATGCCCAGAAATGAACTGACGTGGTATCGCCGATATTGAGGATGTGCGGTGTGGCTGAAGACGGAAAGTGTCGAAAATCGGGTCTTGAGCTGTTGCGTATTATCGCAGTGATACTTATTGTTGCTCATCATGAAGTCGCTCATTCGGATATCAATGTTTTTGATCAAACGTTTTGTGTTAAGCGTCTTTTCTTCCAATTGTTGTATTTAGCTCCAGGGAAAATTGGCATTGCTTTATTCTTGCTTATTTCTGTCTGGTTTCTTGCTGATAAGCCGGCGACAATTAAAGGAGCTTTTAGAAAGATATGGCTATTATGGCGTGAATTGTTGTTCTGGAATCTTGCTGCGCTGGTGGCTAGGCTTGTTCTAGATCCCAATGGAGAAACCTCATATGCAATGGGCCATGCTTGGCTTGATTTATTTTTCCCTCTTACGAGGAATGAGTGGTGGTATGTGACCAGCTATGCCATATTCTTGCTTTTGCTTCCTTTTGTTCTATTGAATTTAAAAAATATGGGTAAAGCATTGCACGGAGAATGTTGCCTAATCATGTTATTCATGTGGGCTGTTCTCGGTCTGGTCCCCGGCGCTGGGAATGATATTGGTCTTAATGTTGTTGGCTTTATTTATATTTTTGTTCTTATTTCTTATTACAGATGGTATTTGCCAAGAATATCAAAGAGGGCAGCATGGATAATCTTGGCTGTTGGTATGAGCGTAATCGTAGTGGCGAATGTTTTTCTTTCGCTAATTATTCATGATGCAACTTTACTAATTGAATATGTTTCACCGTGGGAAAAAGAATGGTCCATTCCGATTCTGTTGATTAGTTTTGGACTATTTGAGTTGTTTAGAAGTATAAAATGGCAAAGCAGGGTGGTGAACTACCTAGCTACTAGCGCTCTTGGCATATATCTTTTTACAGAACAACCATTTTTCCGTGAACAGTTATGGACTAAATGTGTTGTTCTTTCAGATTTCTACGATGCAAAATATGCTATTTTTTACGCGCTTATTTCAATAATGTTGATTTGTGCGATAGCAGGTGCTTTGGATTTGCTACGGAGCTTCCTGTTTCGACTAACGCTTGATCGTCACCGTGGCGCATGGTTTAACGCATTGTGGAATATGTTATTATCAAAGTTTTCGTTTTTAACACACTTTTGAATGAAAAATAGATAAGAAAAACAGGTCAGATAGAGGTATGTTCCATCTGACCTATAAATAATAATTGTCTATTTGTTCCGGTGCAGCATGGCGAATTTGTTCATATCGACGATAAACGCCTTGCGGTCGTTTTTAGCCATGACATCAAGTATGATGCCCGTCGCAAATAATAGTATTCCTGCTATGACGAGCATGACTGCGCCGATGAGTGTGGGGAAACGCGCTACCATGCCAGTATGCCAGAAGTCCATGGTCACGCTGGTGCATAATATGATGCCAATAACGCCTAGGATTGTGCCAAAACCGCCAAAAAACGGTAGCGGTTTGTACTCACGAATCATGCGGAAGATAGTACTCATTACCTTGATGCCGTCACCTATGGTGTTAAGTTTGCTGACTGATCCTGCAGGACGATCTCGGTATTGAATTGGCATTTCAAACAGGCGCAGATTGTTGTTCAACGAGTGGATGGTCATTTCAGTTTCGACTTCGAAACCGCGTGAAAGTACTGGGTAAGTCTTGGCGAATGTGAACGAGAATGCTCGGTAACCAGTCATGATATCGGTAACGTTCGCATGGAATAAGCCGTTAATGGATCCACGTACCAGACGGTTACCGAAGTTGTGGAATGGACGTTTGTTCTCTTGGAAATAGGTGGAGCTCAAGCGATCGCCAATCACCATATCGTAGCCTTCGAGCACCTTATCTACCATGGCTGGCGCTGCATCTGCAGGATAGGTGTCATCGCCATCTGCCATGACGTATATATCGGCATCAATGTCCTCAAACATGGCGCGAATCACATTTCCCTTGCCTTGACGCGGCTCTTTTCTGACGATTGCTCCTTCGGCTGTTGCGATTTCAGCAGTACGGTCAGTGGAGTTGTTATCGTATACGTAGATATCGGCGTTGGGAAGCGTCGCTTTGAAGTCGCGTACCACCTTGCCGATGGTGATTTCCTCGTTGTAGCAAGGAAGAAGTACCGCGATAGTTGGATTCTGTGTCTCTGGCATAATGATTACTATACCCTTGTGGATACCATTCATAGTTGAGCCCAGTTTGAACAGGTTGGTCTAAGAAATAGGTTTTTGTATTTGATGTACTTGTAAAAAACGGCTGCGGCCCTTGAGCCTAATGAGAAATGAATAACAAGTGTTGTGCCATATTTTATATGGAGGATAGCGTATAGCTGATAGAAGTTTTTAAAAAAGAGACGCTGTATTTGGAAAGCTTTAGCGGAGGAGATTATGGGAACGAAGGCCCAAACTATGAAAATCCGAAAAATGAGAGATTTCTCTTACCTGATTCGTTTAACACTGGTATTGTTAAGCGCTGCCGTCATTAGTTGGGGATGTGTCAAAATCTATCCGTTTTATTCGGAAAGAATTCTTGACCTTCATTTATCTAAAAATGAACTGCATATCAAACTCTTGCGTTTTGTTATTTTGTTACCTATATGGGGGCTTATTTGCTCTTTTTTCGCATTCGGTTTGGCAAAAGTAGGTAATTGGCTGCACCGCAATCGATTCTGCATCGGTATAGGCATTATCTTGGGCGCGACAGTACTGAACATTAGTGGTTCATCATTGGGCACATGGAATTTTTGGTTAGGCAGAGACGGTACACAAGATCTCGTATTTGGTGTTTTGCGACCTATTAGAACGGACGAATATGTAGTAGGGACTCCGTTAGCTTTTGCACAGTCGTATAACGATTATGGTTATTTTAATGCTCTAATCGGTGATAGGCCTGCCGATATGTTTATAATCAAAGATGCACCGGTGTGGTTTCCCTCTGAGATTTTTCGCCCATTTCATTGGGGTTATTTGTTATTAGGGAATTCTGCGGGACTGTCGTTTTATTGGGCGTCTCGTTTAGTGGTGTTGTTCTTATCCGCCTATCAGTTCTTCTTGTGCATTAGCGACAAGGAAGGCAATGGGAAAACTCGGGCTTTGTCGGCTTTTGGCGCAGCTCTCATTACTTTTGCGCCGCTTACGCAGTGGTGGTTTGCCGTTAATAGTTTACCTGAAATGCTGATTTCTATATTTGTCTCTATTTGTTGTTTTGATTGCATGCTTCGTAGACAAGAAAACTGGATTAGACTGCTGTCCTGCGCGGTGATTCTGCAGTGTGCAGGTATGTTTATTTTATCGCTTTATCCTGCATGGCAGATTCCTTTAGGGTTTGTTCTTGCGGGGCTTATTGTTGCCATTATTCTCAGGTATTGGGGCAAAATACGTTTTACTCATGCCCAGGTTGTGGGGATGGTCACGTTATTTCTGATTTTTGCGATTCTTATGGGTTTAATTTTTAAGGAATCGTCGAGTACGATTCAAGCGATGTTGAATACGTCTTATCCAGGCTCTCGGATGTCGAAGGGCGGAGGCCGTTCAATATGGTTGATGTTCTCTTCTTTAGCTACGTTCTGCTTTCCATTCAAAGATTTTTTTGAGAGTGCAATGCTTACTGGGAATGATGTTGAAGTAGCGGCTTTTATTGATTTGTGTCCATTAGGTATTATTTTTGCGATATCTAATATGATTAAAAGCAGGAAAGCTGATTTCCTTGATTGTTATATTATCGCGATCGTCATTTTTCTTTCGATATTTGCAATCATCGGTTTCCCTACGTGGCTATCCAAGCTTACATTCATGTCTTCTGTGACTAGTAGTAGGACAACTGTTGCTATCGGTGTGTGCAACATCCTTTTGCTGGTTCGAGGTGCGGCAAAGTGGTGTGAAAACCACACTAGAACTTCCAAAATTGTTGTAGCGTGTGTTTATGTTGCATTCGCTGTGGCGACTGCGCGTTTGGTATTTCGGCCATACCTTGGAAATTTATTAACTTTAATTTGCCTACTGGTCGTGATTTCGTTTGTTGCTGCTCTTTTTTCACAACAAGTAAAAGTTAATGGATGCATTACTTTTGTTGCTATATTCGCGATTGCTTTTTCCGGTTTGTCAGTCAATCCTGTGCAGTACTCCACTCGTCCTCTCACTGATCAACCGGTAGCTAATCAAGTGCGGGCATTGCAAGATGAGGAGCCTGGCGTCTGGATTACCGAAGGGAATGATTCCGCGCGTTTGGCGAATCTATTAGTGGCTAACGGTGTGAAAACTTTCAATGCTGTGGCAGTTACGCCTGACCTCCAGAAGATGAAACGAATCGATCCGGGAGAACGTTGGAAGCGTATCTATAACAGGTATGCTTTCATTGAGATGAATGTTGTGAATAAGCCTGCGAAACATCTTTTTAAGTTAACTGCCAACGATGCATACAAAATAAATGCTACGCCTGAGCAATTGGAACAGCTTGATGTGACGTATGTGCTTTCAACAAACGATTTAGATAAAGAAAAATTTGACGGTTATCGTTTTGTGCGTATAGGGAAGACGATTAATGGAGAGACGCCGTTCAAATTATGCGTAACGAAGTGAGGCAGATTCATTGCATACCGATTATAAATAAATCGGTAATGATTTGAATTTATGTTTCATGTTCCTTTGATGGGGGTAGTGCCCGAAAGGTTGCGCACTTTGGATCATGGCCGTCCATGGCGCGATGATCAGTTCGCTGCCTGTAGGGTGTCATCGAGTCGGGACATGTCGAGGTAGCGGCGGGTCGACCATTCGTTGTCGGTGACGTATCTGATCCTCGCGCAGACGAGCATGAGGGCGCTGTTCCCGTCGGGGAAGCTTCCCACGACGCGCGTGCGCCGCCTGATCTCCCGGTTCAATCGCTCGATCATGTTGTTCGTGCGGATGCGCCTGCGGTGTCCGTCCGGGAACTCGTCCAGCAGGTACGTGGTCGTCTCGCCGACCCCCTCGCGCAGGCAGTTCGCGGCGGCCTTCAGCCTCCTGGCCTCCATCTCCGCGGCGACGGACTCCGCCTTTGCCAGGGCGGATTCCCGGGATTCCATGGCGAATATCGCCTTCAGGGCCGCCGACGCCCATTGCCTGTGGGTGGGCGGCGTCCTGGAGAGCACGTTGCGCATGAAGTGCACCATGCACCGCTGGTATCTCGCCTTCGGCAGCATGGAATTGACCGTGGAGACGAGCCCGGCGCACCGGTCTCCGACCACCAGCCGGACGCCCTTGAGGCCGCGTTCGATCATGCCTCTGACGAACTGCTCCCAGCTGTCCCCGTCCTCCTTCATGCTCTCGGCGACGCCGATGACCTCCCGATGACCCTCGGAGTCCACGCCGATGGCGACGAGCACGCTCACGTTCTCCACGTGCCCGCCCCAGGAGCGCTTGTGCCACACGCCGTCCATGAACACGTACGGATACTCCGATTCCAACGGCCTCGTGCGCCACGAGTCGATGTCCTCGTACACCTTCTTGAGTTTGTCGCTCAATGTCTGCGAGGGCATGCGGTCTCCCCCACAGCAATTGGCTGATGTCGTCGACCTGTCTGGTGGAGACATCCGCCAGGTACATGTCGATCAGGGATTCCTCGACGCTCTGCTCACGCCGCCGGTAGCGTTCGATGACGGCGGATTCGAAGACCGCGCCTTTGAGCTTGGGCACCTTCAAAGCGAGTCTGTGTTTTGTCAAATTGAAGTAGTCCAAAACAGCGTGTCGGTCCAGTCCGAAAAAGCGGCGGGTTTCAGTCCAATTGAGCGAAAGACCCGCCGCCGTTGTTCTTCCTATCCCATCAGGGCGTGGGTCCGCCTGTACGACTCTCCCTCGAACCTGATCATCCTGCCGTGATGCACGGTCCTGTCCACGATCGCGGTCGCCATGTCCGGGTCGCCGAACACACGTCCCCAGCCGGAGAACTCGATGTTCGTGGTGTAGATCACGCTCTGCCGCTCGTACGCGTTGGTCACGACCTGGAACAGGAGCCTGGAGCCCTCCTCGTCGACCGGCACGTAGCCGAGCTCGTCGATCACGAGGAGCCGGGCCTTGGATATCGCCGAGAGCTCCCGGTCGAGCCTGCCCTCGGCCGACGCGCGCAGCAGCCGCATGACCAGTCCGGCCGCGGTGAAGAACCTCGTCGGCTGGCCCTCGACGCACGCCTTGCGCGCCAACGCGACCGCGAGATGCGTCTTGCCTGTCCCGGGCGGGCCGAACAGCACCACGTCCTCGTTGCCGGAGACGAAATCCAACGATTCCAACGCCTCCCGCCCGTAGTCGACCGGGAAGCGGACCGGCGTCCAGTCGTAGCCGTCGAGCTCCTTGACTGCCGGCAGGCCGGCCTGTTTGAGCAGCCTCGCGCGTTTCGACCGCTCCCTCGACGCCAGCTCCTCGTTCATCCACGAGAGCATGAACTCCATCTGGGCCGGGGTCGCGGCCTCCAGGCTGTCCGCGAGCACCTGCCTGGTCAGGGGCAGGCTCCTGGCGAGTTCCATGATCTCGTCCATCATCCTGCCCGTGGACGCGCGTCTGCGTCTGGTGTCGGCCATGGTCCGCGACGGCCTCGTCATGATTCGCCTCCTTTCCCGTCGGGGTTGTTGAACGCGTCGTATACGGCGAGCCTGCCGGCCCCGTCGTCCGGGTCGGGCGGGTCGCCCTGCGCGATCCGTCTGGCCAGTGCGAGCAGGCTGGCCTCGTCGGGCGCCCTGCCGTCCTCCGCGATCGCCGTCATGGCCCGGACCGCGTTCCCGAAGCCGCTCGCCACGCTGGCCCTGTGCAGGAGCGTCAGCTCGCGTCGTCTCGATCCGGGGTCCAACGCGTCGAGACGCAGCACGAGCCCGTCCGGAAGCTCGCCGCGCAGGGGCGACTCGCCCCACGCGTTGGGTTTCCTGGCCAGAGCGGGCAGCAGCGTGGCGGGGTTCCTGACCGTCCGCCCGCCGTTCCCGTAGGAGCGTGGAAGGGTGTTCACGTGCCTGCCGTCGGCGGTGCGGATCTCCACCTCGAACGCTCGAAGGCCTGCGAGCAGCGTCCATCCGCGCCATGACGGGCCCGCGAGGTAGCGGACCGAGCCGATCTGGATGTTGCCCTCCTTGTCGGCCTTGCGCTCGACCCATTCGACCGCGTCGAAACGCGCGCGCGGCAGCGGCTGCATGTCCCCGCGGTCCTCGTCGAACAGCTCGCGTATCGGCCTGCCGGAACGGTAGTGGTCCGCGTCCGCGATCGCGTCGCACCTCGACAGCAGATGCCTCGCCGGCTGCCTGTGGCTCTCCGCGTTGGGCTTGGGGACCATGAGGTTGCGGCGCAGGAAGCCGACCGCGTTCTCGACGGATCCCTTCTCGTTGCCGGAATACGGGTTGCAGAACCTCGTCTCGAGCCGGTAGTGGTCGCAGAACATGGCGAACACGCGCACCACTGTCACCTTGTCCCACGCGACGCGGTGGCCCGCGCCGGTGGCGTTGTCGAGCACCAGCACGCGGGGAGCCATGCCGATGTGGTCGAAGATCCGGGCCAGCCCCTCGCACACGCATTCCGCGTTCTCGCCCGGCATCGCCGCCACGTAGCGCATGTTCGAGTGCGGGAACGTGGCGACCAGGCAGTGCACCTTGACGTCGCCCCCGCCGATCGTGGCGACGGCCTCGCCGAAATCGACCTGCATGACGCCGGCGCTCCAGTCGAGCTCGAGATAGCCGTCGCCGTCGGACCGATGCTCCTCGCGCCACCTCTTCACGTAGCGCTGCACCGACGAGTACGAGCCCTCGAAGCCCTCCTCCCCGACGAGCCTGGCGTACACGCGTCTGGCGGTATGGCGCTGCTTGCGGGGCATGAGCCTGTCCGCGGACAGCCACGAATCCACCGTGCCGGAATACGCGTCGATCAGGGAACGCCGTCCCTTCCTGACCGCGGGTTTCGGCGAGCGGTCCTCCATGGTCGCGTATTTCCTGACGGTATCCCTCGACACGCCAAGCCGTCTGGCGATTTCGCACCATGACACGCCCTGGGCGTCGAGAATCCTGATACGTTGTTGTATCGACACCGGTTTCGTCATTCCTTTCCTTTCCCGAGTGGCCCTGTCGGCCGAATGTGTTTCAACTCGGGAAAATAGCCGGGTTATGGCGGGCCGGTGCCCTTCATCTCGCCATTTCGGTGAAACGGACTAATTCCTACCGCTTTTTCGGACTGAATAGTTACGTTGCATCGGCCTAACTTCTATTGAACAGACACACGAGTCTGCCGGCTTTGGCTGTGAGCTTGCGTTCGTAGTGGTCGGCCCTGTATGCCTTCCGCTCCCCAGTGCGCTCGTATCTGGCGGCGTTGGCGATCTCGTCCGCCTCGGCGTCGAGCATCGCGTTGACGATCCGCTCGACCTTCTCTCGCACCATGGTGTCGAGCTTGGTCTCGAACATGGCCTGGTCGAACTGTATGATTTCCTTGGACATGGCTCCGTGCCTCTTTCCAATCGCGGTTTTTCATTGTCTGGCGACTGAAAATCGTACCCGGCACGGTCCATGTCCCTTTCCATCAAGGCCGAAATCCGAAAATGCGCAAGAATCCGGACGTTATCCTGATGGGAGATGGTGAAAACAAAGAATATGAGAAATGCGAATAGATTCAAGAAGAGAACTCTTAGATTTTTTTGAAGTGACATGGAACATATCTGCCGGAAGCGAGGGCGTGATTGAGTGGACCACGAAGAATCTGGACTTTGCTTGATTGCGTAAGGTGGGCGGAACTTTGATAAAAGTTTTTTGACTCGATAGACTTGATAGATATATTTTTCTGATAGTTGCTTGCATGCCGGATGTAGAGGAGTGACCTACAAATTATTAAGAGGAACCGTTTTTATTTCACTTTGCTATGAATGTGCGATAAAAACGGTTCGCATCGTGGAAAAATGCAGGACGTGGTGTGTCTTCATGCGGCAAAGATGAGATTCCAAATAAGCAAGAATCCAGATGCTGATCGGTAAGTTCGGATTTATCCGCGTTGTTAAAAATGCAATACGTTTCTGTTTTTCCTGACTGGCCGCTTGAAAAACTACCATATTTCTCTTTCCATATTTAGATGGCATATCTGGATGAGGCGAGAAATAAAATAAGTGAAGCAGCTAATATAGCGTTCCTTAGTTTGTCGTCCTTGATCAGAATCGGCTTCACTGGTGGAAGCATTGCTAATAAATAGAGGACGGGAAAGAAATATCGTCCTTGGACTCCGAAGATGCCGTCTGAATTTATTGGAGTCCAAATTATATTCTCAGCAAGCAAAGTAGCGGCGCTAATACTGATAGCGACAAAGCAAAGCAAAGATGTTAGGAACAGAGCTGAATAGCGTTTTTTGCTTATTGAGTTCCATTGTTCCATTTCTGTGTTGGTGGTGGAAGCCAGAAAAATGCATAAGAAAACGAATCCAAATATAATAAATCCGATAGGGAGTGGAGCATGCATGCTTTTTAAATTTCCGATAATGGTTGAAATATCAATTTGGAAAATTAACCAATGATAACAATTGAGAAGCCATGAAAGAATAAAATGCAAAGGTTCTGATGAAAGATATTGTATTTGATCCTGGGCTGTAGAGAAAACATCAGCAAGTGATCTTTCTGTTTTCTTGGCAATTAATGACCAAGAAAACAGAAAGATGATTGGGATGATTGCTGCAAATCCTCTGACTGGTAATGCGTGAGTAAATGACCCCTTACGGTAGTTTAACGGAGTGTAGTCGAGTGGATAACATAAAAGTAAAAAGATAAGAGGGATCATTACTATTTTACTTTGCGTAGAAAGCAGTAATAAAAAGCTTAGAAAGAATAATTCTTTTTTTGATGATTGACTTGCCTGCGAAGAAAAAACTCTGCGCATAAAGATTGCTGTGAGGAGGGTTGCGGGAGCTATCGTCATTACATCAGCTCCAAGTTGGAAAGATACTTGAATTTGCATGGGTAAAAGCGCAATAAATACTATTGCCCATTTTCCGAATGGTGTTGCACGAATAGAGAAAAAAATGCAGATAATCCATATTGAGGCTAAGATAAATTCTTGAGCGTAAGCTAAAAGTGATGGCGAGTTCGTGAATATTCGAGCAATCCGAATGGCTAATACTTGTGGAAAATAAGCGATTGGACTGTTGCCTTCTGTTTGATTTTGGTAGTAAAAGCACATACCTGGATGATTCGTGTCAGAGGCTATTTTATTGTTGCAGTAGTCTGGTCCTTTCGTGTATTCGACAATATTGCGTGGCAGCCAGTATCCTTTATTTGTTGTTTTGATACCTACTTCTTTTCCGGCTATAGTGTCAGTCTGAGATTCTGCTCCGGGGCCGGTCTCTGAAGCGAACAGTTTTCCGGTGCTGATTGCATACGCTCTTGTAAAATGATTAGGCGCATCAGGGGTGGTCATTGGGGGTATTGAAAAAAGAAAGAACCCGGTGAATAGGACTGCCAATATGAGGTAGATCAGGTGCGGTGACTTAAGAAGAAGTTTGATGGCGTTTCTTGACATACGTGGTATTTTACATATGACTTATGCAACTTTGTAGTTTCGAATTTAGTGTGAGATAAATAATGATTAATTAAGGACATTGCGCCTTAGTCAAGTTTCAAACAGAGCGGTTGTTTTGCTATGTCACTTGGATTGATTTTCCCCTTGGAATATTCTCTATATTGTTTGCTCGCGAAACGTCCCGGTTGTTATGGTTTCATGAGCGGATGCATACTTAATGTGTTTTGAGGGGATAACTGCGACGAGATACGTCACATATAGACTATCGTCTATTATAGAAGCCATGGCTGAAGAGACGTTTATTCCCAAGAACATTATCGTGACCGGTGGCTGTGGTTTCATCGGGTCGAATTTCGTGCATTACGTGGTGGAGAACCACCCGGACGTGCATGTCACCGTTTTGGACAAGCTCACGTACGCGGGCAATCCGGAGAACATCGCGGGCCTGCCCGAGGACCGTGTGGAGCTCGTGGTGGGCGACATCTGCGACGCGGACCTGCTCGACAAAATCGTGCCGGGACATGACGCGATCGTGCATTACGCGGCCGAGTCCCACAACGACAATTCCATCGCAAATCCGGAACCGTTCCTGAGGACCAACGTGGAGGGCACGTTCCGTCTGTTGGAGGCGGTGCGCAAGTACGGGATCCGCTACCATCACGTGAGCACGGACGAGGTGTACGGCGACCTCGCATTGGACGATCCGGCGAAGTTCACGGAGCATACCCCGTACCATCCGTCCAGCCCGTATTCGAGCACGAAGGCCGCGTCCGACATGCTGGTGCGCGCGTGGACGCGCACGTACGGCATCCGGGCGACGATCTCGAACTGCTCGAATAACTACGGTCCGTACCAGCATGTGGAGAAGTTCATCCCGCGTCAGATCACGAACATCCTGGACGGGCAGCGTCCGAAGCTGTACGGCAAGGGCGAGAACGTGCGCGACTGGATCCACACCGAGGACCACAGCTCGGGCGTGTGGACGATTCTCACCAAGGGCCGCATCGGCGAGACGTACCTGATCGGCGCGGACGGCGAGAGGAACAACATCACCGTGCTGCGCATGATTCTGAGGATGATGGGACAGGACGAGGACGCGTTCGACTGGGTCAGGGACCGTCCGGGCCACGACCGCCGTTACGCGATCGACTCGACCAAGCTGCGCACCGAATTGGGCTGGACCCCGAAGCACACGGACTTCGAATCGGGCCTGAGGCAGACGATCGAATGGTACACGCGGAACCGCGCGTGGTGGGAGCCGGCCAAGGCCGCGACCGAGGAGCGTTACAAGCGGCAGGGCCAGTGAGGCCCGGACCGCGTGGACGGGCGGGGGAATCGGATCATGCTCCCTTTCCTTGTCCGTCCGCGTGGGGGACGCGGGTCCGGGCGTGCCGGTTTCCGCGTGTTTTTTGATGTTTTTTGAGGATGGAGTGAGTGATGGATTTCGAGAAGGATCTGAGGGCCGTGGAGACGAACATTCCCGGCCTGGTCGTGTTCGACCTGCCGGTGCATGGCGACAACCGCGGCTGGTTCAAGGAGAACTGGCAGCGCGCGAAGCAGACGAGCCTGGGCCTGCCTGATTTCGGGCCGGTGCAGAACAACATCAGCTACAACGCGAAGAAAGGCGTGACGCGCGGCATCCACGCGGAGCCATGGGACAAGTACATTTCCATCGCGGCCGGCTCGGTGTTCGGCGCGTGGGTGGATTTGCGTCCGGGCGACTCGTTCGGCCAGGTGTATACGACCGTATTGGATCCCAGCAAGGCGATCTATGTGCCGCGTGGCGTGGGCAACAGCTTCCAGGCGTTGGAGGACGGTACCGTGTACACGTACCTCGTGAACGCGCACTGGAGCCTGGAGCAGAAGAGGACGTACACGTTCGTGAACCTCGCCGACCCGGACCTGCACATCCAGTGGCCGATCCCGTTGGAGGAGTCCGAGCGGTCCGAGGCGGACCTGCACCATCCCATGCTGAGGGACGCGAAGCCCATGGCGCCGCGCCGCACGATGGTGACGGGTTGCAACGGGCAGCTGGGCCGCGCGATCCGCGCCTACGTGGACGCGCATGGTTTGGAGGGTTTCGAGTTCAACGACATCGACACGTTCGATTTCTCCGATCCCGCCCGGTACGACCAATTCGACTGGAGCCTGTACGGCACGATCATCAACGCGGGCGCGTACACCGCGGTCGACAAAGCCGAGACCCCGGAGGGCCGCGCGGCCGCGTGGAAGGCGAACGCGCAGGGCCCCGCCCTTTTGGCCCGTGTGGCATGCGAGCACAACATCACGCTCGTGCACGTGAGCTCGGACTACGTGTTCGACGGGTCGCGCGAACTGCATGACGAGGCGGAGGCGTTCGCCCCGTTGGGCGTGTACGGGCAGTCGAAGGCCGCGGGCGACATCGCGGTCGCGAACGCGCCGCGCCATTACATCCTGCGTTCGAGCTGGGTTATCGGCGATGGACGCAACTTCGTGAAGACCATGATGGCCCTCTCGGACAAGGTCGCGAACGGTGATCTGCCTCGGGTGACGGTGGTGGACGACCAGTACGGGCGTCTCACGTTTACCAGGGATATGGCGGATGCGATCTTCCACCTGTTGGATTCGGACGCCGCGTATGGCACGTATGATCTGACGGGTTCCGGTGCCGTGAAGTCCTGGGCGGACATCGCGCGCGGGGTGTTCGATCTGGCGAACGGCAACGGGGACAGAGTCGAGCCGATCTCGACGGCCGAGTATTTCGCCAACGCGGAGAACCCGGTGAGCCCGCGTCCGACGTATTCCGCGTTGGATCTGTCGAAGATCGAGGCGACCGGGTTGAATGTCCCGGACTGGGAGGAATCCCTGAAGACGTACGTCGCCAAGGAACTCGACAGGTAGGGCGGATCGCGCGTATTGCGGTGAAACCGCGCAGACTTGTCTGCGCGGTTTCGTTATCTCTTTTGGAGCGGTTAAGCTGGAAAAGCCTATTTTTTTGGTTGTCGATTTCACGGACAGAAAGCAGGACGGGTTATGAAGGGCATTATTCTTGCCGGTGGTTCGGGCACGAGGCTGTATCCGTTGACCACGGTCACGTCGAAGCAGTTGCTTCCGGTGTATGACAAGCCGATGATCTACTATCCGTTGAGCGTGCTGATGATGGCGGGCATCCGCGACATCCTGGTCATCAGCACCCCGAAGGACCTGCCGAACTTCGAGCGTCTTCTGGGCGATGGATCGCATTACGGCGTGCGTTTCTCGTACAAGGTCCAGCCCAGCCCGGATGGTCTGGCGCAGGCGTTCCTGCTGGGCGAGGAGTTCATCGGCGGCGAGCCGTGCGCGCTCGTGCTGGGCGACAACATCTTCTACGGCAACGGGTTGGGCGCGACCCTGCGCAAGGCCGTCGCGAAAGCGGAGAACGGCGAGGGCGCGAGCGTGTTCGGCTACTACGTTGACGACCCGGAACGCTACGGCGTGGTCGAGTTCGACGAGCGTAAGAAGGCCGTCTCGATCGAGGAGAAGCCCGCGCGTCCGAAGTCGCATTACGCGGTGACGGGCCTGTACTTCTATGACGAGCATGTTGTCGAATACGCGAAACAGGTCAGGCCGAGCGCGCGTGGCGAGTTGGAGATCACGGATTTGAACCGCATGTACCTGGACGCGGGCATGTTGAACGTGCGCACGCTGGGGCGTGGCTACGCGTGGCTGGACACGGGCACGATGGATTCCCTGTTCGAGGCTGGCGAGTTCGTGCGCACGGTCCAGCGAGCGCAGGGCCTGCCGATCGCGATCGTGGAGGAGATCGCGTATGAGAACGGTTGGATTACGCGCGACCAGCTCATGGAGTCCGCGGAGCGTTACGGCAAGAGCCCGTACGGCCAACACCTCAAAGATGTTGCTGATGATAAAATTATCGTCAAGTCGAAGAACAACGACTGAGTCTTTAAAGAAAGGACCAGTCGTGCCACTGTTCTCCTTTATAGTTATTGCGTATAATGTTTCGGCATATATTGAAACGTGTCTGGACAGCTTAAAAAAGCAGAAAGGCGCGGAATATGAGATTATTGTCGTGAATGACGCTAGTACAGATGATACTCTTGACACAATTTACAGGTGTGCTGCTGATGATTCCAGATTCCATGTGATTAATAAGAAGACTAATGGTGGCGCGCATCTTGCTCGAAGAGATGGTGTGCTATCTAGCAGCGGACGATTTATTGTATTCGTCGATGGTGATGATGAGCTTTCCCCTTCGTTTTGCGAACTTATGGGGCCATATGTTGTTACTCATCAGTCTGATATAACTCGTTTTGGTAGGCGCGTTATTTCAACGCGCTTTGAAAATGACGCGGCTGCTGCTTCGAATGAGGCTATGTTCAATGTAGCTTTGCCCTGTACCATGGAAGATGGTTCCATTCTTCCTTGCATTTTTTCGGATGAGCGTGTTCCAAGACTTACGTGGAGCATTATTGACGTGGTTCTTCAGGGCGATTTTGCACGACTTTGTTTTCAGAAAATGACATCTGATCATCTGGGCAGAATGCAAGATTCATATGAGATGTTTGTGCTATGCGCATGTGCTCGACGTTTTGAAACGATAACCGACTTTCAAGGCTTACATTATAATTTTGGTAACGGTTGCTCTGGTAATACTGAAGAAACCGCTCAACAGTTTGTCGCCATGCAGTTGTCAGCCAAGCAGCTCAATAATCATATTGCGGAATTTGCCGATTCGACGGATTCCGTGGTTATTAAGCAATGTGCGCAGTGGCTAGAAGAAGAGTACGTGCGTATTATCGGCAACGATTGGGTCATACGGTTGAACGCGGAGAATCAGCAGGCTACGATTCTAAATGTTGTTGAAACATGGGGAATTGATACTGCTTATCGGATTTTGTCAGATACATTGGATGCGAGAGCAAAATGGTTTGTTGCGCAGAAGCAAATTCCAGAGCAAACAGATGATTTTTATCGTTGGCTCGGCATGCTGACTACTTTGGAGAACGAATATGTTCAAAGTTTAGGCCTCGCTGAAGAACGTAGCCGGATACATGAGTATGGGCGGCAATTTCATGATGAAAAAGTGCGCCGTGAGCTTGAGACAAAACTTGAAAAAGAACGGGAAGAACTCGAGAAAGAAAGTCAGCGGCGTTTTAAGAAGGGAACATTTATGCGTAAACTATCAGACGCATGTTTGCCGGAAAATAGTCTTCGGAGAGATCTCGCTAATGTTATCGTCGCTCATCGAAGGAAATAGTTGCTGCTTAACTATGATGAATGTTGATATTGTGAAGCAAATGGAGTCAGTCATATGAATTTCATAAAAAAATTAAGTGAGAAATACCATTATTCGTTGGTCATTCTTAAAGAATTAGTGAAGACTGATTTCAAATTACGTTATCAAGGGTCATTTCTTGGTATTGCATGGTCAGTTTTAAAACCGTTGATGCTGTTTTGTGTGATGTATGTAGTGTTCGTTAGATTTCTGAAATTCACTGATGGGACACCTACATTCCCTTTGGTGCTGCTGCTAGGCATTAGCATGTGGAATTTCTTTTCTGAAGCTACCACTATGGGGTTGAATGCTATCACCGGACGTGGTGATTTGATGCGTAAGATTAATTTTCCGCGCTATATCGTGGTTGTGTCTGCGACGGTTGGTTCGTTGATTAGTATGGCGATTAATCTGTGTGTTGTCTTGTTATTCTGCATCGGTTCTGGCGTTCATTTTACGTGGCGTGTTTTGTTATTGCCGCTGAACTTTATTGAATTCTACTGTTTGGCATTGGGCGTCGCACTACTGTTAGCCACTATGAATGTGTTCTTCCGAGATATTCAGCATATCTGGGAAGTATTGATGCAGGCATTGTTCTATGCAACGCCAATTATTTATCCTCTGTCAATGGTTGTAGATCGTCTTGGTGCGGAAAATTACAATTTGGCGGTAACTGTGGAAAAGGTTATGCTGATGAATCCGCCAGCTCAGATAATTCAAGATATTCGTCATAATCTTATTGCGCCAGAAACCACGCCAACTGTATGGACATTATTCAATCACTGGTTCTATGCTTTGGTGCCCATCGGATTAACTGCGTTGATTTTATTTTTGGGAATCCATGTATTCCGCAAATATAGCAAGAAGTTCGCGGAGGTACTGTGATAATGACTAAGCAAGACAATATTGCACTTAAAGTCGATCATGTTGCAAAGATGTTCCGTTTGCCTACAGAGCAGGCGAGCGGTATTAAGCAAGCTGTTATCAACTGGACAAAGGGGATAAAAGGCTATAAAGAACAGCATGTTTTGCGTGACATATCGTTTGAAGTTGAAAAAGGCGATTTCTTCGGTATTGTCGGGCGTAATGGCAGCGGTAAATCCACGTTGTTGAAGTTGATTTCAGGTATCTATGTACCTGATGAAGGCAACATTACTGTTAATGGCAAGCTTGTACCATTCATCGAACTTGGGGTCGGATTCAATCCAGAGTTAACTGGTAGAGAGAATGTGTACCTTAATGGTGCTCTATTGGGGTTCACTCGTGAAGAGATTGATGGAATGTACGATGATATCGTCGAATTCGCTGAGCTAGAAGACTTTATGGACCAAAAGTTGAAGAATTATTCTTCTGGTATGCAAGTCCGTTTGGCGTTTTCTGTAGCTATTAAAGCACAAGGCGATATTTTGGTGCTTGATGAAGTGCTTGCAGTTGGTGATGAGGCATTTCAGCGCAAGTGTGATGATTTCTTTACGAAAATCAAGAAAGATCCGACTAAAACGGTCATCCTGGTTACACATGATATGAATTCCGTCAAGAAGTATTGCAATAAGGCAATTCTTATCAAAGACGGCGAAATCATTGTTAACGGGAATAAGGATGATGTTGCTGACCGCTATACCGTCGAAAACTTCACGCCATTGAATGCGAAAGAAGATGCCCATGACAAGGACGCCTATCCGGTTGGGTTGAATGAACGTGTGCCTCAACTACGCATTATTCCGCGTTCTCCGTTATTGATTAGCAATACAGAAAATTTTAAATTCGACATTGAATATGAGTTCAATGAAGATGAAGATTTTTATCTGGCTATTGCGTTGCATGATATTAAGCGTGGTGGCATTCCTTATGACTCAGGTGGAAAGACCTTTAAGATGGAGAAAGGTCGCCATATTGCTAGTTTCCAGATGCCATTAAACCTGTTTAATAGTGGGAAATTCCGTATTCTAGTGTCGCTGCGTGTACCTAATGAGATAGACCCGGAGCGTACGGATATGGTGGCATTTACGAGTGATGACAACTCATGCATGTTTGTTGTTAATAATGAGGGAAGCAGAGACTATGCATTGCTGAATGATCAGGCTATGCATATTGAACGTTTGTCCTAAAATCCATGACAAAGTTAGGCTCAGTGGTATGAAACGAGATAAAGAATGACTCTTCTGAATAACTCGGTAATTAAACGATTAGGCATATTTTGCTTTTATGATAAAAATGGTCATGCGGCGCGTTTCCTTGATGGCTTCCTTGCTGCTTTAACCCAAAATTTGACGGATCTTGTCATCATTGTGAACGGGAAAATCGATGATGAGACCCGCAAGTTGTTCAGTAAGTATACGGATACTGTTATGGTCCGTGAAAATAAGGGTCTTGATGTCGCCGCTTACAAGCAAGCATTACTAACAATAGGCTGGGAGAAACTAGAAACCTATGATGAGGTTTTGTGCCTAAATGATACAATCATGGGACCGGTTTACCCATTTGACGAAATGTTTGAAACCATGTCTCACAGAGATGTGGATTTCTGGGGTATCACAGCGTATGCGGGCGAGACCGTGAATGGTGAAAAGATTCCCACTCATCTGCAAGCGTACTGGCATGCATATCGTCGTGATATGGTTTCCTCTCAAGCGTTCCATGAATACTGGGAAAACATGCCGTTGTGGAGCGATTATGCTGAGGTCACTCGTAAGCATGAAATGGCATTTACTGAGCATTTCGCTAAGCTTGGCTTCAAATGGGATTCGTATATCGATTGGCGCAAATATAAAGGATACTCATCTTATCCGCTGTTGTACATGCCGATGCAGCTGTTACGCGATGATCGATGCCCTGTGTTCAAAAGACGCTCTTTCTTTGTGGACTATAGTGCTTATTTCGATCAGACCGCTGGCCAACCAGCGTTGGACCTATATGATTTTCTGAAGAACGAAACTGATTACGATGTCGATTTGATTTGGGACGCTATTCTGCCGAACTACAACATTGATGATATTCGTAAGGCACTGCATCTCGATTATGTGTTACCAGCTGCAACTCGTAATCCGAGGAATGGCGCTGACGTGCGTTCTGCGTTTATTTATCACATCTATTTTCTTGATTTGTTGGATGATACTTGCCGTTACATTAAGGCGCTTCCGGATGAGACTGATTTGTACATCACGACCACGGAAGACAAGATTGCCCCAATTCGTGACTATATGGCAGCGCACGGTATGAATCATCCAGTCACATTTATTCCGGTTGTGAATCGAGGGCGTGATGTATCTGCACTGCTGGTTGCTTCGCGTGATGTTGTATTAAGCGGGAAATATGATGTTATTGGATTTGCTCATGATAAAAAGTCGAGTCAAAACCAGGAAAATGGGCATCATGGAACCGAAAGCCAAGGATTCGCATACAAACTTATGGAAAACACTCTTGGCAGTCGTGATTATGTGGAAAACATCCTCACACTGTTTTCTAACGAGCCAAGATTAGGCCAGGTTGCTCCGCCACCACCATTCCATGCTCTGTATTTTGCGCACACGTTGCCGCATGATTGGGGTGCAAATTTCGAAATTACTAAGGAATTGTTGGAAGACCGATTTAATATTCATGTGCCTTTGAGTCCTGGGAAGCCGTCGGCGTCGGCCATTGGATCGTGCTATTGGTTCCGTGTGAAAGCACTGAAACCATTATTCGATTATGAGTGGAAATACGAGGATTTCCTACCGGAAGGAGAAATGGGTGAAGACGGTACGATTTCACATGCCATTGAGCGTGCAAATGGATATATTTGTCAGTCACAAGGATATTATCCTGCATGGGTCATGTCTGATAGGTATGCCCGCATTGAGGTTGATTCCTTGGTTTATTCCAGTGCCATGCTGATGGGCGCAAGCTCTCGTGCGCATGAGGGCGAGTCATTACAGAGCAATATGTATGGCCTGTATAAGGCGACGAATCCATTGAGATTTATTCCGGCAATAAAACGTCATCTGCATACAGGATTACAGTTTATTACTTCGGGAACAATTAAGAAGATGCCGGAACCAGTGCAGAATGTTGCTTATCGTGTTGTTTGGTTTCCTATTAATGCCATACGTAGAGCGAAGAATTTGATAGTAAACACAATCCAAGGCAGACGAAAATAGTTAACGCAATTGGATATACTGTTTCCCAGTCGCCGCCGTTTTCGGCGGCGACTCTGTATATGGATGGTGTTTTGTTATGCCATGTTTTTAATCTTACGATCGTATATCCCTTTTTCGAATAAACGTATTTTATACAACACTGCGCATTGCATACGTTGATGACGAGTCAGACGTGCAAGAAGACTATTCTTCTTTTGCAGATCAGCTTCATACTGAAGTTGATTTACAGGTTCGGTAATATCTGGAGCCGTTGCTTCTTCATTAATGGAGCCGACTAGCGTGTAGTAACTGCGCGCTGGCAGTATACCGTGTTTTAACGCATATTCGAAGTTGACTACTCCGGCAATTACGTTGTCGTGATAGAAACTAAAACTACGTTCCTTGTGCGTTACAGAATTTGGAGACTGCAACCAGTAATAGAGTATTCGATCCACATCCGCTACCTTGTTCATACGAGCATAGAGTTTGCCCGCAACCATTACGTCTTGAGCGTACATGCCTTCGGGGAAACGGATGTCATTCCACAATTCACGTTTGTATAAGCGGCACCAGTTTGCTTCATTAAAATACCGTGCTTCTGTGTTATGCCCAGTATGTTCGCCAACTAGTCGTAGAATCTTGCTGAACACTGTTTGATAAGCTCTTAAAGGTTCATTGAATACGTTTATCGTGTTGGGACTAGTGGCACCTCGCGAGGCTTGCCGAACAATATCGTCCAGATGAGAAATCCCGAATTGCTGCCACCGTGCCTTACTCATATCTGCTCCGGTGTTCTGCAGGGCAGACAATAAGTATTCGATGTTATTTTTGTTGAGAATATCATCATTGTCGGCAAAAGCGATATATTCACCTTGTGCAGCATCCAAACCGGCGTTTTGGGCTTTGGCAATTCCTCCGTTTTCTTGATGAATTACTTTAATCCGGGAATCTTTTTCAGCAAAAGAATCACAAATTTGCGGTGATATGTCTTTGGAACCGTCATCAATAAGTATTATTTCGAGATTTTTAAATGATTGATTGAGGATAGACTTAATGCAATATGGTAGATACTCTTCTGAGTTATATACAGGAACGATGACGGAAACAAGTGGTTCTGTGTTGGACATGTTTTCCCTAGGCTCCAAAAACGAAGTGAATGGTATGTATTAATAACTATGCTACGTTATGTTGCTGGAATATAGAAAATAAATGACCTCTGGATACATTTTGTTTGGAGGCTTTTATTATTGCTGACGATTGCCACTGTTCTTTTGCCGTTAGCAATATGTACAAGGGTGCATGAAATAGGGATTAAATGCACGGATTTAATCCCTGCGGAACAAATCTCGGGTGTAGACTTTGGTATTTACATCGGCAAGGTCGTTGTTCCAACGGTTGGCGACGATCACGGATGCGCGGGCCTTGAAACCGGCAAGGTCATGGGTGACTTCGCTGCCTTGGAAGTCGGGCTTGTCCAACGTGGGTTCGTAGATGAGCACGGGAATGCCATTGGCTTTGAACTGCTTCATCACGTCCTGGATGGCGGATTGACGGAAATTGTCGGAACCGGACTTCATGGTCAGCCGGTAGATGCCGACAACAGGGTCCTGAACGTCCTTGATGCGTTCCATCACTTCGGAAGCCACGAATTCTTTGCGCGTACGGTTCGCGTCCACAATGGCTTCGATAAGGTTCTGCGGCACCTGATTGTAGTTGGCAAGCAGCTGCTTGGTGTCCTTCGGCAGGCAATAGCCGCCATAGCCGAAGCTGGGATTGTTGTAGCCATCGCCGATGCGTGGGTCAAGACATACGCCGTCGATGATTTCACGGGTATTCAATCCGCGGCTTTCCGCATAGGTGTCCAATTCGTTGAAATATGCCACACGAAGCGCTAGATAGGTGTTGGCGAACAGTTTGATGGCCTCAGCCTCGGTGGTGCCGACCACCAGCGTGGGAATACCGGTACTGCCATCATGATTGGCGCGGGTGGCTTCAACTGGGTCTGCTCCCTCGGCAAGCAGATGCGCAAACTGACGTGCAGCCTTGGCGGATTCAGCATCGTCCTGCGGAGCACCCACCACAATACGGCTTGGATGCAGATTGTCATACAGCGCATGTCCTTCACGCAGGAATTCGGGGGAGAAGAGGATGCGATCGTCATTGAGGGTTTTGCGCAATTGCTGCGTGTAGCCAACGGGAATCGTCGATTTGATGACAATCCAAGCATGTGGCGAATACTGACGGACTGCCGCAATCGCAGCTTCGACGCTGGAAGTATCGAAATAATTCTTCTTCTCGTCGTAATTCGTCGGCGTGGCGATTACAGCGAAATCGGCATCCGTGTACGCTTCCTGCGCGTCGATGGTGGCGTGAAAATCGAGCGGACGCTCGCCAGATGCGTTCCCCACCAGGAAATCGGTGATCACCGGATCGACGATAGGACTCTTGCCGTTGTTCAGCAACGCGACCTTCGCCGGAATGATGTCGAGCGCATGCACCTCATTATGCTGGGAAAGCAGCAGCGCGACGGACAATCCAACATATCCGGTTCCTGCAACCGCGATCTTCATAACCAAACTGCCTTTCCCATTGCTGCCGTAATCCTAACCTATTGTAGACGGGTCACTCCGGCAGATCGACAAAGCCGGTGTCTTTCAGGTAATTCTTGCCGATACTCATGTCATATTGAATGAGCTGATAGTCATGGAGTAATTGCTTGGACTGCTTCGAGAGATTCTTTTTCTTGATGAGATTGCCGTTCGCGTCCAGATAGGTCGGAGCGCTGCTGCTGCCTGAAGAATCCGGCACGGATATTGCCGGAATTACCCGATGCATTTCGGTAAGAAACGCAAGATATGGACTGACTTTTGCATTAAGATGTTCGGCGAGCTGAGCGGAGAAATAGTTTGATGATGTGTAGTCGCTGGAAACAGCGTCAAGCTTTGTATTAGCCGAGCGTGATGCTTGGTTGGACCAAATGAAATAGTCAGTCTCATGCAATCCGAGGATGTTCTTTTTATCGGAATATGCGGTGGAATAAAAGCCTGGCAAATGGTCGCCGTAGAACAGCACGGTAATTGGGCGGTTAATCTCATTAAGCTGGCTCAAAAAAACGAATGTGGACTGATCCGTGTAGTTCAGTCCCTTGGTATAAGTATCCAGATTTAGTTTTTCATCTGCTGGAAGATCCGATGCATCCATTTCTTTGAATTCGTTGTTTTGGTAGAGGTCTTCGTATGGCATGTGGTTTTGCATGGTGACGACTTGATAGAATCGGTTCTCGTTGGAGTCCGTGACTTTTTTCAATACCTCCGAATAAAAGGACTCATCTGAGACGTACCAAGCGGAATCAATTGCGTGAAGACCAGTAAGCTGCGGTTTACCGTCCGTTGCGAAGAACTGCGAGAACTGGAACTTCTTGTAATTCAGATCTCGGAAATACATATTGCGGTTGAAGGCATGCAATGCTATGGAAGCTTTTTTGCCGCCATTGGCTGCATTCCAAGCTTGGTTGATCGTTGGCGCCCACTTAAGCGAAGGCACGAGCTGCTGATAGGCGATGGACAGCGTCGGGCTGTAATTCGCCATGGAAAGGCCCGTCAACGCCTGATATTCAATATTCGCGGTGCCTCCGCCGTATCCCGGTGAAAGCATGAGTCCGGAAGTGGTTTGCGTCTTGATCTGACGGATGTTCGGTATCGGATCTTCGGAGAAACTGACGCCGGGGACGCGGGTTGGGTCGGCGAAAGTCTCGGAAAGCATCATGATGACCGTGTTGTCGGTCATATTGGTATTACGGGTCTTATTGATTTGTTGCGCCTGTTTCGCATATTTCTTTGCGATTGCTTGCATGGTTTCCTGTGAATAGCCTTCTGGCTTATCCATGGTTTTCGTATGTGCCAGGCGAAGGAAATTCACAACAGGGCCATTGCTGGTGGAATCGGCGAGACCATTCCAGATTTGTGGGCTGTCACCCATACTTTGAGCGAACTGAGTGGACCAATACCCGTCATTGCCGAATCCCCATACAAAGGAGAAACATAAAGCGACACTACATACCGCCGCTGCGATGCGAGTGAGGGTGCCTGTAAAATTCTTGACACTGGCGAAAGGATGGCGCCATGAGCAATGTATGACTCCATTGCGGCCATCGATGAACTGCATGATGATGCAGATGATTACTAACCAGGTAACGCCTGTCACCGCACTGCTGACTAAGCCTTGGCTTGATTTTGGAATGAATGAAGTTAGTTCGCCGGTATTACCGCCGGTAATGAAATTCAAATCTGCGGGTAGCACTGGTTCATTTCGCGTCACCATTTTGATATGATTCGCCACGGCGTATGTGGTCATTACTGCGCCGAAAATCGCAGTGGAAACCCAGAACCTATTTAATACAAAAATAAGCGTCAAATAGACAGCAATCAGAATAATAAAATTGAGCAGAACAAGATTTTTCTGCTCAAGCCACATTTGTGCCACGAATTTTGTTGTCTGGCCGGCAACGCTGTCAAGTATTCTTGTGGTTTTGTCGATTTCCTCGCCTTTTTCATACTCCGGTTCGGAATACATGCCCCATTGAATAAAAATGACTTCGAATGCGGAAAGTGCGGTGATGATGATGGCGTAGAAGGAATAGGAAAAACGATGACGTTTCTTCCACAGGGCGTGCGCGCTCTTGAAGAATTTGACGATGAGTTGGACGGCTTTGAAGCTGGTGAACGTGCGCCAAGCGGCGCGTACTTTGGCGGAGGCGGTGCGGATGGTACGTGCGGTGGTTTTGGCTGCTTTGGCGGTGGCCTGTCCTGCCCGTACAAAACCATGTCCTATGGTCGCCAATGCTGTAGAGGGCGTTTTGGAGGTGTGTGTTTGCGGCGCGGGCTCATTGCTGGATGACATGGAATCGGCGGGAACGATATTGCCTTGTGCGTGCGTAGTTGTAAGAACATCCGTAGAAACATGCGGCGACAAAGCTGGAGCGGCCGACGTGAAAATACTCTTACGGGAGGGTGCTGCGCAAAGCGCATTCTTGTGTGTGTACAGTGCCGCGCGACGGCGTGCCCTGAAGTCGACGGGGGAGAGCGTTTCGTTGCTTTTAGCTAGGGGATGGTACGGGCCTGTGGCAAGAGGCTGCCCTTCATGCCTAACGTATGAAGGCGCAGAATCGTGGGCTGCGGACTGCACGTGTTGCATCGTCGCTTCCTTTGAAAGCCCCTGAAAACGGGGGATTACGGGCACATAAAACCAACACACATACTAGCTCCCGCGTATGGACGATTGAGTGTCTTGAAGGTAGCTGTGAGATGTCTGGACGGTAAACGCGATTTTGTGTGTTTGACTAATGTGACACACAGAATACATGGTGCTATTCGAATTTGATGTATTCGATACGTAGTGTCAGAGGCCGTCGGTCAATCCTCGATGGTGGCGATGTAGGGGCGCAGCTTGGTGAGGAGTGCTTCGGCGTCGGTTGTGGCGGATTCGTAGAGCGCGAAAGCGTCTATGCCGTCGTATTCATGCACGATGATGTTGCGCAATGCACGCAGTTCGTTCCATGGAAGCTGTGGAACGGTTTCATGAAATTCGTCGGAAAGGCGGCGTGCCGATTCCTGCGCCTGCACCACATCCATCGCAACGGAATTGAATCGCATGTAATCCTCTTCAAGCGCTTCGGCGGAACCAACTGCGGAAGCATCATCATGCGCTCGTTGCAGATGCTCGACGAGACGGATGAGATTTGTCTCGTCGCGGAAACGCTGATCGGTGTGGTTGCTGCGTGCCATCAGGCCACCCTAACCATGTCCGGCTGGATGTGTTCGTAAAACCGACGGCTCGCGCGGCTGGTTTGCGCCCTACGTTGCAGCGAATCCAACGAAGTGAGCGAAACCTCCCGGCCGAATGCACGTTCCAACTCGGCTTGCAGTGCTTCTCGTTGCATCATAGTGAGAGGGGAACCTGGCGTGGTCCGGTACAGCAAATCGACGTCCGAATCGTCCGTTGCCTCGCCGCGTGCCACGGAACCATACACATAGACTTCGGCGAGGTTGTATTGCTGCGCAATGCTGCCGACGATGAATTTTATAGTGGCGATTTCCACAATGCTGTCATTGCCGACATCGTTTGCCTGCGATTGCAGCGCATCGTCATACCGTTGCAGAAAATCTTGTGTCGGGTTGCCGCCGCGTTCCGCGCGCGAAAGAGCCGACTGGGTGGTGCCCATCATCGCCGCCACCTGGCCTTGGCTCAACCCAAGTTCGAGCCGCCGCTGCTTCAGCTCTTCGATCATGCTCATGCATCTAGTATAGCGTAACTGCTATAATCTGGCTGAGTTACCACGATCGAGCAGCTGAGGCATGACCTCAACGACTACGTGTGGTGGTTCAACAACCAGCGGCTCCACTCCACCCTCGGATACCGGAGCCCGAAGGAATTCACCGAACAGGGACTCGTCCTCTAAGGAACTGTCCAACACACCGTTGCCAATCCAGTTTCGAGGATCTCACGCAGGACGAGCTCGACGCGATCGTCGGGGGGGGGGCAACGACATCCCCATGAAACTCCTCGAATACAAAACGCCCAACGAGGTATGGGACGAGGAGATGGCCAGGCTACAATCAAAGGCAACCAACACGAAGACGGGCGTTGCACTTACAAATTGAATCCGGGAATGTCTTAAAGACGTCCGCGAAATGAACTGAAAATCAGACAATGATGTCTTTGTGCATGTGATAATTGCAGTACGAGGGGAAGTGATCTGTTCCACTGGATGCCGCTACTGGTGGCGCTGTGCGTTCTGTCTGAGGGACTGTTTTTTATGGCGGTCACTAAGACCGGTCATGTACCGGATGTTTGGGCTCACGTCTATCGTATCGACTCGATACTAAACGGGGACATAGTCGCGCGGCCGGTTACGTCACGAAGCATGTTGCACAATACTGACCGTGGTGTAGTTGGCGGCGCGGTTGATCGCAGCTGGATGCAGTATTCGTTAGACCAATATGACGGCTACGATCCGTCAGTTGTGCTTCCTGAGTCTGTTATCGGCAACGGAACATCGGCAACAGCCGACTTGCCGTTTAACAACACGGCAACGAATTCGCCGATCGTATATGCGCCGCAATTAGTGGGTTTTGCAATTGGACGTGTGCTGAGTCTTGGACCCGAAATGACATACCGTTTGGCGGAATCATGCATGTTGGCTGTCTATGTGCTGCTCATGTATTGTGCAATCTGCGCATTGCCGAGATGGCGTATTCCAATTGGACTGCTACTCTGTGTGCCGCAGATGGTTAAACTTGCTTCTTTTTCTATTTCCGCTGATTCTCTTACCCAGGCTGTTGTGATTTTGTTCGGATGCTTATTATTCGGACAGATTATAGGTGAACGCTCGCGGCAAGGTGCCACGACGATTGCGGTGGTGAGTGTGATTCTAGCGATGTGCAAATTTGTGTATATGCCGTTAGCGTTGCTTACTATTCCGATAATGTTTGATCGTGCTGGTGTGGGGCGTGGTCTTCATTTCAATACTGACCATACCGTTCCGATTATTGGTGGAGTGGTCTTGTCCGGTGTTTGGGTTGTATTTTGGTTGGGTGTCAATAGTTGGTATACGAACTGTCCGATGCTGGTCTCATATGAACAGATGGCTGAGCGTAAACATGCGTTGCTAACAGATTCTGCTGCTATGGCGGATGCGGTGAAAAACATCGCATGGGCGATAACACATGCTCAGGCGAATATGAATAATAAGAAAGACAGCTTTGTCATCGCTGTGTGCTGGTTGGCGATTGCGCTTACTGTAATTGTGTTGGTCGTGTCTAGTATGCTGAATATTTCTATCAAAAACCGGAGCACGCATATAACCGGTCGGGTTGATGGGCGCGAAGACGGGTGTGACGCGCTTCCCTTGCCGTATGCATGGCTGATTGTGGTGGTTTGTGTTGGCGATATTTTGCTGATTTACCTTGCGCTGTGGCTGCAATATGATGCTGATGGGCTGATCGGGGTTGACGGCATGCAATTCCGGTATTTCTTCCCTTATGCGCCGCTGTTTGCGTTAGTGGCGCTCGAATCGGGGAAGCGACTGTTGATTTATATTAAGTCTGGGCAAGGGACTATTGAGGTGTTGGCACGCTAGGCGTGAATCGGATGCCGAACGAATCAATCCTCGATGTCGTTGACGTAGGGACGCAGCTTGGCGAGGAGTGCTTCAGTGTCAATCGTGTCGGACTCGTAGAGCGCGAAAGCATCGATTTCGTCGTATTCGTGCCGCTGCCAATCCAAAGCGGCTTCACCAGTCATTGGGCTACAGGACACCGGAACAGGTCGAAATTGAGTATTATGCAAACCAAGCGGCGCAAGCCGCCTCACTATAAGGGCGGAACAAAAATCAGGCCATATCAATGACCTGCCATGTATAAGCGAGATGCCTCCGGTCAGCCTTCCGAATCTGCCATATATAAGCCCGATGTGGTGTGAGGCCCCGATTGTCTGGGCTTGGGTGGAATGTGCTGAAAAATACTTATTCAACTATCTCGTTTGCGGGCGGATGGATGCCTTGTTCTGCGCGTTTGCCCGCAGCGGACTTTGTGTATACAATGTATATAAAGTTGTCTTAAATTAAGGAGGTGCCGAAGTGAGCTCTGCAACACTAGTCAGATGGGGAAACGGCCAAGGCGTTCGGCTGAATCGCGACGTTGTGGAGGATGCCGGAATCAAAGTGGGAGACCAGCTTGATGTGCAGGTACGAGAGGGGCGTATTGTTTTAACCCCCAAGCGTGCGAGGATCATTACGATTCCAGATTTTGAAGCGATGTTTGCGGGCTACAGGGGGCCTCAGCCGCAGGAAGACGGATTTGCTAATCAAATCGGAAGGGAACTTTTGTGAAGGACTATCACTATGGTGACGTGGTGTGGGTGAATTTGGATCCGTCGGCTGGCCATGAACAAGGGAAACGTCGACCTGTGGTGGTTGTTAGTAATGATGCTTACAACCGTTTCAATAATCTCACCATGGTCGTGCCGATAACCAGCAGTAGGGAATATCCTTTGCACGTCAATGTTGGTGTGATTCCGACCGAAGATGGTCTGGCAATTCATGGGTGGGCGGAAATCGAGCAGCTTAAATCGCTTGACCTCGAGGCGCGATACGGCAGCGTCGTCGGAGAGCTGGATGAGGAGACTCTGGATAAAATCACGGACATGGTCCTTGTTTGTCTTATGCAGCCCACCATGCGCATTGAAAACCTTGTGTAGGTGTAAGTGAGTCTGTGGGGCGGCTCCGTCTGAGCCACCAAAACCCGCTACTGTACCCAAGGTCAGTAAGAATCCGGAGCGCGACATAGCTTGATAATTGATATTCGGCAAGTGGCAATTGGGAAATAACGTGTTGCAGTAGCCAATTTTGTCAAGAAATGACTATGAGAGTCGGTCGGACATTTTGGTCTTATGACCCTAGTTGTGGGTCTAAGTTCAGCGGTGGGGGCGAAAATGGCCGCAAATCTGCCATATATAAAGCAGGCGTGAAATTGCTCCATGAACTATGCAACCCTGCCGGTACCCTGAAATCGTGAGTAGTGAGATTTTCAAGCCGCGCAACATCATCGTGACCGGCGGATGTGGGTTTATCGGAGCCAATTTCGTGCGCTATGTGGCACGTAACCATCCTGACGTGCACATAACCGTGCTCGACAAACTGACCTATGCTGGAAATCCGCAGAATATCGCCGGTCTTCCGCAGTCACAAGTAGAACTCGTGCAAGGCGACATTTGCGATGTTGCATTACTGGAACGTATCGTGCCCGGGCATGACGCGATCGTGCATTTCGCGGCCGAATCGCACAACGACAACTCCATCGCCAATCCTGAACCCTTCATCACAACGAATGTGGAGGGTACGTTCCACCTGCTTGAAGCGGCACGCAAGCATGACGTGCGATTCCACCACATCAGCACCGACGAAGTGTACGGCGACCTCGCGCTCGACGATCCACGCAAATTCACCGAAAGTACGCCATACAAGCCGTCGAGTCCGTACAGTGCGTCGAAAGCGGCGTCCGACCAGCTGGTGCGCGCATGGATGCGCACGTACGGTCTACGCGCCACGATTTCCAACTGTTCCAACAATTATGGGCCATACCAGCATGTGGAAAAGTTCATTCCGCGGCAGGTCACATCCATCATGGAGGGTGTGCGGCCGAAACTGTATGGCACTGGTGAGAACGTGCGCGACTGGATTCATACGGAAGACCACTCTTCCGCGGTGTGGGAGATTCTGACGCGCGGGCGAATCGGCGAAACGTACCTGATTGGCACGGACGGCGAAATGAGCAACATTGCCGTAATGCGTATGATTCTGCGGCTTATGGGGTGTGCGGAGGACGCATTCGACTGGGTGCGTGACCGTCCTGGGCATGATCGACGTTACGCGATCGATTCCAATAAGCTGCGTACCGAACTCGGCTGGCGGCCCGTGCACACCGATTTCGAAGCCGGTTTGCAAGCGACCATCGCTTGGTATGCGGACAACCGCGCCTGGTGGGAGCCCGCCAAAGCCGTCACCGAAGCCCGCTACCGCGCCCAAGGCCAGTAAGAATTCGGTTCGTGTGGCGTAAGCCGGACAATTGAAGTTCGGTAAGCGGTGATCGAGGAGACGCGTTGCAGGCGAGTCAACCTCGCCGGGGAATGGATGTGTGGTTTGGCGTACATTTTGTTCGCTAGCCTTAGTTGCAGATCCAGGTTTGATGAAGGACGGAAAACGGCCGCACCTCGAAGGTGCGGCCCCTATTGCGTCTCCTGGTGCGTGGCAACTGACAACTTTTGTCAAATGGAAGGTGTTGTCAAGCCTCTAAGCGACGCGAGGTCGCGCCTGCACAGCATAGATGCGTAATTCATGGGCATATCTCGCTTATGTGTGGCAGATTTTGGGGTTTGTACGGAGGCATTTCGCCTATGTATGGCAGTCTGTTTTTGAAACAAGCTAGTTAGGGGGGTGATTTGTACCCTCTAACTGCGGTCTTTCCGGAATGACCTGCCATATATAAGCGAAATGTCTCCGGGCGACCTTCCGAATCTGCCATATATAAGCCCGATGTGGTGCGAAAATGCTTGTAATGGGGGCGAAGTTGCAGACTTGGATGACTTTGGCCCCGTTAAACGTAGGGTTTGGCGCTGACGTCGGTGCTAACCGTCGGGGCGGCTTACTTGACTTACTTGGCGGACTCGAGTTTGAGTTCTTGGCTGGCGACCACCGACTTGGCGGCCGCGTCGAGTTCGTTGGTGATGTTGCGCAGGTTGTCGGCGTATTTGCGAATGTCGTCCGTCGCTTTGGTGAAGTCGCTGGCATTGCCGCTTGCGGGGCATGCTGGCGCGCTTTCCACGGCTTTGGCCAGTGTGATCGCATCCTTCAGGGTTTCGAGCGTGGTGCCGTCCGCCACGTCATTTACAGTGAGTTTCGCTGCTTCTTCAGCTTCTTGTTGCGCTTCTTCAAAGCTCTCCTGATGCGTGGCGAGCGCTTTCGCATTCAACGCGCAGGTGTCGCTGGCGGCTTGTGTCATTTCGCGCTTGTTGGAGACTGCGATGATGGCGACGGCTGCGAGCGCGATGGCAGATACTGCGATCATGGCGATGATGGCGATGGTCTTGCGCTGTTTCACATTGTTTTTCTGCATGGTTGGCTGCATGGTGGTTCCTCTCTTCTCGTGTGGCTCTCATTTCAGACAAAACGTTGCGAGTATACAAAAAACACTTCCGAAAAACGATTTACCGCTGGAAATAGTGCGGATTATTTTGCTGTGAAAGGAATTTGTTTGTGATTGCGATGCTGGGCGCGTCAGGATCGCATGGCATTTATGCTGGAGGGAGAAACGTTTTAAGGGGGTTTGGATGGCGTATCGTGCGACGCTGAAGGATGTGGCCGCTGCTGCGGGGGTGTCTGTGACGACGGTTTCGCTGGTGTTGAATAATCGGCCGGCTCGCGTGTCCGAGGAGAAGCGTAAGGCCATTGCCGACGCGGCGAAGAAGCTGAATTATGTGCCGAATCAGAGCGCGCGTAGCTTGGTGACCAAGCAGTCCCAGCTGGTTGCGCTGATCGTGCCTGATATTGAGAACTTGTTTTTCGCGGCGCTTGCCAAGTGTGTGGAGGATGAGTGCGCCGCGCAGGGGTATTCGCTGATTGTGGCCAATTCCGATGATTCGCGTGCTGCGGAACATGAGTTGTTGCAGCGTCTTCCTGCCCGTGGGGTGGATGGGGTGATGTTGATTCCGGCGCGTGAGTCGTGTGTTGGGAGTGCTGTTGAGCAGCTGTGTGAGGATGTGGCGCTTGTGTCGTGCCCGGTGGTGCTGATTGATCGTTTGACGCAGTGCGGCTGGTGCGATGCCGTCGGTTTTGACAACTATCTTGGTGGTCGTTTGGCTGCCCAGTATCTGTTGGAAGGTGGTCATACGCGTATTGGCATTGTCACCGGCGATATTGCGGAGTCGAGTGCCGCGGAGCGTCGTCGTGGGTTTGTGGATGCTGTCGAGCAGTCGGGAAAGCATTTTGATCCTGCGCTGTGTGTTGAGGGGGATTACCGTTTCGGTAGTGGCTATCGTGCTGCTGATCAGATTATTGATGGCGGTGCGACTGCCGTGTTCTGCTGCAATGATGTGATGGCGCTTGGTTTTCGTCAGCGTATGGCGGAGCGCGGGTTGCGCGTTACCGAGGATATGCAGGTGATCGGTTACGACAATATTCTCAAGCGATTCGGGCTTGGTTGGCGTATGACCACTGTTGAGCAGAGCGTGACTGATCTGGCCGCCGCCTGTTGGGATATGTTGCGTGGGCGGATTGATGTTGCGATTCATGCCAAGCCCGGTATGGATTCGGTGGCTGCTCGTCCGTGGCTTTCCGATCCGCAGGTTGAGGTGCTTACGCCGAAATTGGTGCAGGCGGCCTGCTCGTAAACCGCCATTTTTAGGTGCTGCAGACCGGTGAAAAACGGGTGGTGCAGATCAGTCTCGGTATGTGGTGACGTAAGCATCTCCAATATGCTGTAATCGTTGGAAATAAAGGCAACACGCCGTGTATAGGTGAAGAATTTGCGTTCTTGATAAAACGCTTTATCATAAATCTTGTCAACACAACACAATCGAGAATGTGCTCGATGTATAACTGACGACGCACCCGTATGGTGGCGGACCGTCGTCAGGCCCGTCAAAGAGGAAAGGCACACACATGAAAAAGATGATTCTTGATCTTGATACCGGCGTTGATGACGCACTCGCTATTTCGTATGCCCTGGGAAGCCCAGAAGTCGAGCTGATCGGCATCACCGGCACCTACGGCAACGTGCTCGTGGAACAGGGCGTACGCAACGCGCTCGCCGTCACCGACCTGCTCGGCCACCCGGAAGTCAAGGTCTACCAAGGCCTGTCGCACTCCAGCACCACCGACCACTTCGAAGTGCTGCCCGTCTCCGCGTTCATCCACGGCGACAACGGCATCGGCGACGTGGACATCCCCGACTCCAACCGTTCCGTCGAAACCGAATCGGCCGTCGACTTCATCATCGACGCCGTCAAGACCTACGGCAAGGACCTCATCTACGTGCCGACCGGCCCGATGACCAACATCGAAGCCGCCCTGAAGAAGGCTCCGGAAATCAAGGACGAGATCGGCCGCGTGGTGCTCATGGGCGGCGCACTGACCGTGCCGGGCAACTGCAACGCCTGCATGGAAGCCAACATCTCGCAGGATCCGGAAGCCGCCGACTACCTGTTCCGCTCCGGCACCCCGACCACCATGATCGGCCTCGACGTGACCCTGCAGACCCTGCTCACTTATAAGGAAACCCAACAGTGGCGCGACCTTGGCACCAAGGCTGGCAAGTTCCTCGCGGACATGACCGACTTCTACATCAAGGCCTACGAGACCACCTCGCCGCACCTCGGCGGCTGCGGTCTGCACGATCCGCTCGCCGTCGGCGTGGCCGTCGACCCGACGCTCGTCACCACGCTCGACATCAACATGAAGGTCGATGTGGACGGCCCGACCCGCGGCCGTACCATCGGTGACGAAACCCGGCTCAACGACCCGGTCAAGACCATGAAGGTCGCCGTCGGCGTGGACGTGCCGAGGTTCCTCAACGAATTCATGACCCGCATCTCCGGCCTCGCCGCAAAAGCGCAGTGAGCGCACAATAACCGTGCAGTGAAAGTGCGGCGACCGTCGGTTCGCGCGGAAAACGTTCCGCAAGACGTTTTCTGCGCGAACCTTGCCGCAAAATTGCAATACATCATTACGAAAACCAAGAAAAGAAGCGAAAGAAGAACTGACATGTCTACCAGCAACGCAGCCGCAACGGCAGTCAACACCGCACCATCGCAAGCCCCCGTCGACCCGTTCGACGATCCGGTGACCAGCAACAAGATGGCCGTCCGCGCCCTTATTCCGCTGCTGATCACCTTCGTGCTCGGCACCCTGTGCCTGCAGGGATTCAACCTCGTGTTCCAGCAGGTCGGCGCCGACGTCGGCGCGCCGGCGCAGGCGTCCCTCATCACCGCGTTCCCGAGCATCGTGCTCGGCATCGTGTGCTTCATCTACGGATCGCTCGGTGACTTCGTCTCCCTGAAGAAGCTCGTCACCTTCGGCCTCGTGACCCTGTTCATCGGCTCCATCTTCGGTTTTGTGGCCAACTATTTCTTCGCCGCGAACCTGTGGACCGTGATTATCGCTCGAGTGCTGCAGACCGCAGGCGAGCAGGTGGCAGGCTCCGCCTTCCTCGTGGTAGCCACCAAATACCTGCGCAACGACCTGAAGGTCATCTTCTTCGGCCTGTTCACCGCCGCATACCAGCTGTCCGCCTCCATCGGCGTGTTCGCGGCCGGCATGCTCAGCTCCATCGCCTGGCAGTTCCTGTTCCTGATTCCGTCGGTCACGATCCTGTTCCTGCCGATTCTGCTCAAGACCCTCCCGTCCAAGAGCGGCAACGGCCAGAAGGTCGACGCGTTCGGCTTCGTGATCTTCGGTTTCGCGACCGCGTTTCTGACGCTGTTCTTCTCCTACATGGCGTGGTGGATGCTGGTGGTGTCCGTGGCTCTGTATGTGGCGTTCGGCTTCTATATCAATAAGGCCGCCAATCCGTTCATCACCCCGGCGTTCTTCAAGAACACCCGTTGGCTGCGTGCCATCAGCCTGATTCTCGTGTTCTACTTCGTGAACTATGCGCTGAGCCCGATCTTCAACGCCATCGGCACCAACATCTACGGCATGACCACCACCCAGGTCTCCCTGCACATCGTGTGGGCGTTCGTGGTCGCCGCCATCGTGGGCACCTGCTCCGGCATGATCATCGGCAAGATCGGCATCAAGGCCGGTCTGGTGACCGCAGGCACCCTCATGTTCGTCGGATGGACCGGCGCCGCGTTCTGCGTGAACTCCGGTTTCGTGGTGCTGACGCTGTGGGCATGCGTGTTCTACGCGGGCTGCGGCATGATGTACTCCCCGGTGGTCTCCACGGTGCTGGGCACCATCGAGAAGGACGAGTCCGGCCGTGGCGTCGGCATGAACGACCTGGCCATGAACGTCTCCCCGTCCATCGGCATCGCCATCATCGGTAGCCTGTTGGGTTCCAACGCCCTGTCCGGCGGTTCGATCACCGGCGCGACCGGCGTGGCGGCCAACTATTCCAACCTGTTGCTCATCGGCTCCGTGACCGCGCTGCTTGGCCTGATCGTGTTCTTCTGCTTCAGGAAGAAGATCTACAAGGGCAACCACGCGCTGGAAAACGATGAGGCCGCCGAAACCGCGGAAGCGGCGAAGTAGCCGAAAAGCAGCCTTACGAAACAATCGGAAAAACAATCCCAAAAGCAATCGCAAGAAAAGGAAAGCGATCATGAGCGCAGCAGAAATCCTCTCCGCACTGGACCGCATCCACGGCACTGTGTCCGTGATCGGTTCCATGAACGCGGACTACACCGTCACCGCACAGCGACTGCCCGGGCCGGGCGAGACCATCACCGGCGGCCCGCTGCAGCTGCTGCCCGGCGGCAAATCCGGCAACCAGGCCGCGGCGGCCGCACGCATCGGCGCCACCGTGCAGATGTTCGGCGCGGTCGGCTCCGACGACAACGCCGACTTCCTGCTCGGAGCGCTCGGCGAAGCGGGCGTCAACACCACGCACGTGCGCCGCGTGCTCGGCCCGTCCGGCACCACCGTCATCACCGTGGACGCGCACGGCGAGAACACCATCGTGTACTCGCCCGGCTCCAACGCGCAGGTGACCGTCGACTACGTCGAATCCGTGCGTGACGCGCTGACCCACTCCACAGTGCTCGGCCTGTGCCTGGAAAGCCCCATCGAAACCGTCACCGCGGCCGCACGCATGTGCCACGAGGCGGGCGTGAAGGTGCTGCTCAACGACTCGCCGTTCACCCCGTCTCTGCCGGCGGAACTGATCGAAGCATCCGACATCCTGCTCGTCAACGAGCATGAAATGGCGCAACTGCTCGGCATCGACGAGCCGGAGAACGACGATTGGGATTCGTTCGACTGGTGGCACGCGCTTGACGAACTGCGCGGATTCGGCTTCGAACAGGCGATCGTGACGCTTGGCGGCGACGGTTCCGTGGTACTCGACGGCACCGCGGACGATCCGGAACACCGTGTCCAGCGCATCGCCCCGGTACGCGTCAAGGCCGTCGACACCACCGGCTGCGGCGATTCCTTCATGGGCACCGTGCTGGCCGGCCTGGCATCCGGACTGGCGCTGTCCGAAGCCGCCGAACTCGCCTCGTACGTTTCGGCGTACGCGGCCACCGGCTACGGCGCGCAGGCGTCCTACGGCAACGCGGCGCAGATCCGCGAGGCGTTCGCGTCCGCCGAATAGTCCGGTAATCCGGTTTTCCCCAAACCATTGGCGTTGGTATGTGCCTTCTGCGTCGATGGTTTGGGTATTTTTTGATGTTGCCGACGGCAGTTTGGAGCGGTATGGTGAAACGCTTCCGCAACGGCCGCGTGCCGTGGGCACCCGCATTGTTATATTGGAGTTTGGCTTATTTTCACGCACCGAACAATTGGGAAGGCAAGCATGTCGGCGATTCTCGAAGGCACTCCGGATAAGAAACTGGCTCTGGTGACGGGTCGCGCGTACCCCGAGCAGGCTCAGGAAACCGCAAAATACCTGGGAACCGACGTACTTGAGACCACCGCATACGATTTCGCCAACGGCGAGATGTACGTGCGCTACACCGAGCCCGTCCGTGGCGCCGACGCCTTCGTGATGCAGGCCCACACCGAGCCGATCAACAAGTGGATCATGGAGCAGCTCATCATGGTGGACGCCATGAAGCGCGCCTCCGCACGTTCCATCACCGTGGTCGCGCCGTTCCTCGGCTACTCCCGTCAGGACAAGAAGCATCAGGGCCGCGAGCCCATCACCGCACGCCTCATGTTCGACCTGTTCCGTTCCGCCGGCGCAGACCGCATCATGACGGTCGACCTGCACGCAGCCCAGGAGCAGGGCTTCTTCGACGGCCCGGTCGACCATCTCACCGCCATGCCGATCCTGCTCGACTACGTGCGCAACAGCATGCCGCTGGAGAACACCACCATCGTGTCCCCGGACGCCGGCCGCATCAAGGTTTCCGAACAGTGGGCCGCCAAGCTCGGCGGACTGCCGCTCGCCTTCATCCACAAGACCCGTGACACCACGCGCCCGAACCATGCCGAGGCGCATGGCATCATCGGCGACGTGAAGGGACGCGACTGCGTGGTCGTGGACGACATGATCGACACCGCCGGCACCATCTGCGAGGCCGTGCGCACGCTGAACAATGCCGGAGCGAAGTCCGTGACGCTTGTCGCCACCCACGGTCTGTTGTCCGGCCCGGCCGTGGAACGCCTGAAGAACTGCGGCGCACGCGAAATCGTCCTCACCGACACCGTTCCGGTGCCCGAAGAGAAGCGCCTGCCGAACATGACCGTCCTGTCCGTGGCCCCGCTGCTGGCCGCCGGCATCCGCTCCGTGTTCGAATCCGGCTCCGTTTCGACGCTGCTCAACGGCCTGCCCGAAGACATGCGTCCGCGCAACATCTACGCCTGATATTTCGTGCGATTGCCATACGGCTCTCGCGACATTTCAGGATTTATTACGATTCTTTGCGATTAAGCCCTGCTTGCGAGCGGGGCTTTTTGCTTGCCTCCGCACGTGATTTCGCGCCCGGCAGACGCCGTTTCGATACGTCGCGGCGTCGGGGTAGCCTGTACAAGTTGCCATCAATCGTGTCCATATGTTCATTGCGACTTATCGATGCCTGAAGGCAGCACGCATACACACTCCTGCCATGGAAGGTCCATGGCCGATAGTCCGAAGGAGGTGGGTGATGTCTGCGCATAAGTACGAACTGATGTTCATTGCTGATCCTGAGCTGGATGAGCGCGGTCTGAAGAAGCTGACCGAGCAGTATCTGGAAACTGTCACCAAGGAAGGCGGTGCCGTCGAGAACATCGACATCTGGGGCCGTCGCAAGCTTGCCTACGAAATCGCCGGCAAGACCGAAGGTAACTACGTCGTGGTCAACTACTCCGCTGAGCCGGCCACCAGCGACGAACTCGATCGTCTGCTGAACCTGAACGAATCCGTCATCCGTACGAAGATTCTTCGCAAGTAAGTAAACCAAGCTTTCTAAGCTGCAAAGTAAGTAGGTAACGACATGGCAGGTGAAACTGTAATCACCGTGGTGGGCAACCTCACGGCCGATCCGGAAATTCGTACCATTGGCAGCGGCGCCGCCGTCGCCAGCTTTACGATCGCCTCCACTCCGCGCACCTGGAACCGTAACTCGAACCAGTTCGAAGACGGTCAGGCCCTGTTCCTGCGCTGCTCCGCGTGGCGCGACATGGCCGAACATTGCGCGCAGAGTCTGTCCAAGGGCATGCGCGTCATCGCGCAAGGCCGTCTGCAGCAGCGTTCCTACCAGGCGCAGGACGGTTCCCAGCGAACCGTCATCGAGATGCAGGTCGACGAAATCGGCCCGTCCCTGCGCTACGCGACCGCCCAGGTGACCCGTCAAAGCTCGTCCGGCAACGGAGGCTTCAGCGGCAATCGCGGCGGCTACAACAACGCCAACAACAACGGCGGTTTCGGCGGCAACAACGGCGGATATCAGGGCGGCTCCAGCTATGCTGGCGGCGCCGGATATCAGGGTGGAGCCTCCGCTCCGGTCAACGCCGCTCCCGCACAGTCCGCTCCGGCCTCGGACCCGTGGTCAAGCTCGGATAACTCCGGCTCGTCCTTCGGTTCCTTCGGCGCGTCCCAGTCCTTCGGAGGTTCCTCCGAATTCGGCGGCGACAGCGACGAACCGGAATTCTGACGGACCGAACCCCGTCCGCAACATAGGCGAACAGCGAAACAAGCAGCTTAATCGCAGTATTTCCAGATTTTAAGGAGAACATCAAGATGTCACGCAAGAGGCCGCAGCCGCCGGTCAAGCCGTTTAAGAAGAAGCCGAATCCACTGAAGGCCGCCAAGGTCACCGAGATCGATTACAAGGACGTCGCCCTGCTGCGTAAGTTCATCTCCGATCGCGGCAAGATTCGTTCCCGTCGTATCACCGGTGTCACCGTGCAGGAGCAGCGCGAGATCTCCAAGGCTATCAAGAACGCCCGCGAGATGGCCCTGCTGCCGTACGCCACGTCCGGCCGCTGATCTTAGAGAGGTTTGAACAATGGCTGAAACTAAGGTTATTCTCACCAAGTCCGTCAACCACCTGGGTCACCCGGGTGACGTCGTGGCCGTCAAGTCCGGTTACGCCCGCAACTACCTGTTCCCGCAGGGCCTGGCCTTCGCTTGGTCCAAGGGTGCCGCCGCCCAGATCGAGGCCATGAAGCGCGCTCGTCTGGCCAAGGCCGTCGCCACCCGCGAAGAGGCTGTTGCCGCCAAGGAAATCATCGAGGGTTCCACCGTCGAAATCGCTGCCAAGGTCTCCGAGTCCGGCAAGCTGTTCGGCGGCATCTCCGCAGAGAAGATCGCCATCGCGCTCTCCTCCAAGGTTGAGGTCAACCCGAAGAACATCACCGTTGAGCCGATCAAGACCACCGGTGACTTCCCGGCAACCGTCGCCCTGCACCCGGAAATCACCGCCAACTTCTTCGTGAAGGTCGTCGCTGAGTGATTTCGCCCCATTCACCGCTCGACGTCCTTACGGACCGGCGGTGAATGACTTCAGGCTGAAACACGTCTGAGCTTAAGCATCGAAAATCCCCCGTACCGATTGGTGCGGGGGATTTTCCTATATCCGCTCTTTAGCCGGCATCAGTCCTCATCGTCAATCGTGACGCTGAGCTTGCCATCCCTGATGCTGAAGCTGCCGTTGACGGTGAAGTGGGTGCTGTCGTCCTGAGACTCCCACGAATCGTCGAAATTCTTCTCTTCATACGTGCACTTCGCCTTGCCCTGCCGGGTGGAGAACGTGCCGTAATCGAGATCGATGTCGGACAGCTTCGGATAGACGCTGATGGACCACGCGAAGTTGCGGTAGTAGTCCTCGTCGTACAGGTCGAAGCCGAACGGGCAGCCTTCCGGCGCGTAGTCGGTGGACTTCGCGCATTCGTCCAGCTTGGCGTTCACGGCCTTGCTCAAGTCCTCCTTAAGCTTGGCCGTAGGCATGATCTTGAGATCGGCGGCATCGGAGTCCGCGTTCGTGCGCACCATGGTGATGCCGCTGGTGACATACCCCGACTTGCCGATCGACACCTTGTACGAACCCGGGTAGACGCGCAACGTCCACGTGCCGCTGTCCGACTTCTCCGCATTCTTCGCGGTCACGTCAACACCGTTGACGGACAACGATTCCACGGCATTGGGCACCGACACGGTGATGGTCTTAAGCAGTGGGCTCGAGATCTTCCAATTCGGGAACAGCAGGAACTTCGACCCGTCCTTGTTGATGGTGAGCGAATCGTTGACGTTCTTGCCGTTCAGCGAATACGTCACGTTGACCTTGGCCACGCCTTCGACGGTTTTGACACTATCGATATGCGGGTTGGCGATCGTGGCGTTGTCGGCCTTCGCCACGGTGTCGGACAGCAGCTTGAGCTGGTCCTTGCCCACCTGCGGATCGGCGATGCCATTGGCCTTGTCATACTTGCCGTCGGCAATCGCCGTCAGATAGCTCTGCGCCACGGATTTCGCGCTGAAGACGGTCGAGTTGAGCACACCGTAGACAATGCCCAACACAATCAGGGCACCGATTACGATGCCGCTGATAAGGATCGTCTTCTTAGTTTTTGGGTCGAGCGGCTGACCTGCCCCCGGAGCTGCGACCGGCATAGAAGCCGCGCCTGCTGGCGATTGCGGCAGCGGCACCGCACCCGTTGCCGTGTTGCCCGTTGTCGTATTGGGCATGGACGTCGGGGCGACCGGTTGTGGAACGGCCTGTGAAACAGGCGTTGCGGTAGGAGCGGTGGGCGCGGGCATCGGCGCAGCCGGCGTCGCGGGCTGGGGGACCGATGCGGCCGGAGCTGCCGGAGTAGTTGGATTGGCCGGCTGTGCGGCAGCCGAAGCCGTCGGCATGGTCGCTGTTGCGGTCGTGCCGCTCGCCGTGGCAGAGGTCTTCTTCATGCCGTAGGACGGATCGCAGGACTTGACGTAATCGACCACGTTCTGCGGGGTCTGCTGCACGGTGCCACCGACGATGATCCGCCACATGCCCGGCAGGGACGCCACCAGCGTCGGACCGAACGTCATCGCGGCCACCTCGATCAGGAACGCCCAGATGCCGGCGACGAGGAAATACCACATCGGAGCCGTCATCGACATGCTGGACGAGGCGTATCCCGCCGCGAAATAAGTGAACAGGAACTCCGCGGCCAGCCAGAACACCATCGCGGCCACCGGAGCCTTCCACGTATGCTGCCAGCCCGCGTAATACGGGTCGTACATATTGCGCGCGATCTCACGCAGCGCGATATAGAACGTGGCAAGCAGGAACAGCACGAAGCAGATCCACAGAATCCAGCCATACTGGCTGAGGGAGGACACGTTGAACAACGTGATCGTATGGACGCTGTAGCTGGACGTCGAGAAGGCGATGCCGCCGAACGAGGACAGCGAAATCAGCATAAGCGGCAGAGCCGGGAACAGCAGCGGAACCAGCAGCAGACCGCCTGCGCCGAGATGGTTCGCGGCGGACATGGCGATCGTCGCCACCAGGCCAAGCACCAGGAACAGCACTCCGTAGATCGCAAACGATTCGACCAGCGTGCGCACGAAGCCACGAGCGCGGTGCGCCCAACGCCAAGCGGCGGAGAAGACGTTACCCGAATCGCCCGCATACTGTGCCAACGCGTAGCCGGCCAGCGCACCGGCCGCCGACAGCAGGAACGCCATGCAGAACGTGCGGAAGGACACGCCGGAAAGCGACGCGGAAGCGGAATAGTCGCTGTAGGAACCACCCACCGTCACCGGGAAGATGGCGGCGAAGACCAGCAGCACCAGGCCGGACAGCACGCCGACGATCAGCGAGCTGATGACGCCCGTCCACTTGAAACGAAGCGCGAACCTGCGTGCCAGCATGTATGCGCCGAACGCGGCGCCGATCGCCAATGCCACGCCGGGCAGTCCGACCGGCAGCGTCACGCTGACGTGCGAGGCGTCAATGCCGAGATTGCTCAGCGAGAAGCCCTGGGAGCTGGTTTTGAGATTCAGCGAACCGCCAACGCCGAGCGTCATCACGGTGAAGAGAATCTGGAAGAAATTCGGGCCGGAGCCGGACACACCGTTGTTGCCCAGGAAGGAGGCGGTGTCGGAAAAGCCCGGAATGCCGGCAAGCCCGTTGCTGGCCGCGGCATTGCCCATGAAGAAGACAATCGATGCGAGCAGCGCGAACACCACGCTCGCGCCGAGACCGATGCCGAGGCTGGCGCCCATGGTCTTCATGGACTGCGGTGTGGTCAGCGCGGTGATGGTGGGATCGGCCGCCGGACGGGCGATTTGCTGGGTCGGCTGGCTTGGCTGCGGCGCTGCTGCCGGCTGCGGGGCCGGGGACGGCGCATACTGGAACTGCTGCGTCGGCGCGGCCTGTGGTGCCACCGTTTGCGTTGCCTGCGCCTGAGCGGTCGGCTGTGCTTGCGCCGCCGGTTGCGGTGTGGTGGGCTGCGGGACGGTGGTTTGCGGAGCTGCGGGTGCGGCGCTATTGGGCAGCGGGACGGCAGCGGTCGGCATCTGCGGGGCCGGTGCCATGTGCGGCGCGGAAGACAGCATGGTGCCGTCATCGGATTCCGGCGCGGCCGGCGCTTGCGGTGCCGCCGCGGTCGTTTGGGTGAGCGGTGAGCCGCACGAGGCGCAGAATTTAGCGCCTTCGATGGTCGGCTGACCGCAATTTGGGCATGCCATAGGTAAGCCTTTCTCCTTCTTGATGCGCGTCATATACTCCTGTGACGCGCCATGGTCCTTATTATAAAGGGCCTCTGGCGCGCCGACGGGCTCGACGATGATGCGTGCTATTCGGCTCGCCGCGGTGGAAATGTGTGATGGAAAAGTTCGTGCCGTTGACTGTCGGAGTGGTTGCATTGCGCCAGAATGTGAAGAAAATGTGATTACTTGGATTTTAGGGCGCCATCGCGCCGCATTTTTCGTCGTATGACGCGATGTGCACCATAGATGGCGATTTGCTGAAAACGTTGGAAAATAGCGGTTTTATGATTGCGACACGCCGAAGGTTGCGTTCTTTCCGATTCTGAGTATATTTACTCCATGTGCTCAGCGAGAACAAAAACCTCGCCAAGACCAACGCCCCTTTAGCTCAGTTGGTTAGAGCAGCTGACTCTTAATCAGCGTGTCCAGGGTTCGAATCCCTGAGGGGGCACAGACAAGACCCAAGCCAATGGCTTGGGTCTTTTTCGTATTTCGGACATGTGTCCACCCAAAGCCGCATTACTTCCTCCGTACGGAGTAAGGTAGTGCGCTGTTGTCCGCCCAGAGCGGAATCGCAATTCATCTCGAATCGCACGAATCGTAAGAATCGTTAGAGAAGAAGCAATAGAGGAAACTGCAGTGGAATACACACTCTTCACCAAGCTTGCCGCGGAATTCGTCGGCACCGCCGTGCTGATGGTCTTCGGCAACGGCGCTGTCGCCAACGCGGAACTGAAAAACACCAAGGGCTACCATGCCGGCTGGCTGAACATCGCCATGGGCTACGGCTTCGGCGTCATGTTCCCGGTCCTGATGTTCGGCGGCGTCTCCGGCGCCCACATCAACCCGGCCATGACCCTCGCGCAGGCCGTCAACGGCATGTTCCCGTGGAACGAGGTCCTGCCGTACATCATCGCCCAGCTGCTCGGCGCAGTGGCGGGCCAGCTCATCGTGTACGTCACCTACCTGCCGCACTACAAGGACACCGACGATGCCGAAGCCATCCTCGGCACCTTCTGCACCACCGACGCGCACAACGACCGCGTGAACTACTTCCTCAACGAGTTCTTCGGCACCTTCATGCTGGTGCTCGGCGCCCTGTGCTGCCTGTCCCTGCCGTGGGGCAAGGCGAACCCGGCCGCCGCATCCATCGTCGTCGGCTTCATCGTGTGGGGCCTCGTGACCTCCATGGGCGGCCCGACCGGCCCTGGTCTGAACCCTGCCCGCGACCTCATGCCGCGCCTCCTGCACGCCATCCTGCCGATTCCGAACAAGGGCGATTCCCGCTGGGGCGAGGCCTGGATTCCGGTCGTGGCCCCGATCGCAGGCGCTATCGTCGGCGCGTTCCTGTTCAAGGTGCTGTTCGCCTGAGCATTACTTTGACGATTGCCGGCATTCGTCTGACATGCTGGTAAGGCCCGTGATTCCCTCCGGAATCGCGGGCCTTACGCATAGGTGGTATGCATGGCGGTCGGCGGCTTCGGCATGTTGACTGAGACTGGTACTGTTGCCGAAGAGAGAAACATCACCATATCGGGAGGCTGGATTGAAGCGGATTCGTCGTATCATACGTGCGCTCGATCCGAAAGCCGACGCCACAATGGGCCAACGGGAACGGCTTGAGGCGTTTCGCATCCGCAGGGCCGCCGCGCTGGTGCTCGTGCTGTTTCTGCTGATCGCATCGATGACGTCCTGCAGCGTGCACGCACTGCTGGTCCGCATGACGCCGAACACGCAGACGACGGCACAAGCCACGCATTCGACGTCGGCCAAGAAGCCAGCCAAGAAAACAGCCAAAACCAATCAGCATAAGACGGCCAAAAAAACCAAACCGGAAACCAAACAATCGCAGGAAGAGCAGGCCGTCGCCAAAGCGGTGAGCGCGCAATCGGCGGCACTGAGCGACGACGAGAAAACCGCGATTCTGAACAAAGCGCAGGAAACCGCGCAAAACAGCGGCAAACCGGTAACGCAATACCATTACTGCATCGCGACCAAAGGAAACGTCGGTTCGGCCGACGAATTCGGCAACGCGGCGTTCCGCATCCTCAACGACGAACACGGATGGCCACGCGCCGGAGCCATATTCGACCAATCCACGGACGGCAACTGCGATTTCAATCTCGTGCTGTCCCAAGCGTCGGAAATGACGTCGTTCTCGCCATCATGCTCGGTGGAATACAGCTGCAGGGTCGACAACAACGTGATCGTCAACGACGACCGTTGGAACGGTGGCACGCAACAATGGCTCGCCGCCGGCGGCAACCTGGCGCGATACCGCACGATGGTGATCAACCATGAGGTCGGACACCGGCTGGGGCACATCGACAACGAAACGACCTGCGCCGGCGAAGGCCAGTTGGCGCCGCTGATGCAGGAGCAATCCATGCATTTGGACGGCTGCAAGGTCAACGAATATCCGCTTGACTCGGAGCTGTGGATCGGCTGAACGTCGACTGCTTCCCGTTATTTTCTGCTGTTTTCTGCTGTTTTCCGGACTGACCGGGTCGTCTCGGCAATTCGACGAGATCCGGCCAGCCGTTGTCACAAGCCGAAATACGCGTCGAAATCGTCTTGGCTGATACTGCGGTCGGCCGTATCGGCCCGTACCTTACCCCAATCGAACTCCTGCAACGCCTCGACGGCGCTCATCGGCTGCGGACTGGTATGCGCGGAATCGCCCTGCAAACCAAGCAGCCACGCACAATAGCCGACAACCTGTTCCGCGGTGACGCCATGCGCGCGCAGCGCCCCCATATCCAAAGAGCGCTCGCGTTTGGCGAGCCTGCGGCCGGCCGCGTTGTCGATAAGCGGCAGATGCGCATACCGTGGGTTTTCGGGGTTATATGGGGTGTATTGCGATTGTGGTGCGTGCTGCGATGGTGCAGAAGCCTGCGTTTTCGCCTTGCAGAATCCCGCCTTGATAAGCGCTCGGCGAATGGCGATTTGCAGGGCGTTCGACCGGAGCAGGTCGCGGCCGCGCACAATGTCGTTGACGCCCATGTCAAGATCGTCCACGACCACCACCAGCTGGTAGGAGAACAGGCCGTCGGCGCGGCGCACGATGGTGTCGCCGACATCGCGCGCCAGATTGAATTCCTGATGACCGAACACTGCATCATCGAATTGGACGGTTGCGCGCGGGTTTGTGTCGGCGGGCATGGCGATGCGCAGCGAATGGCGGTCGCCGTTGGCCAGCCGCCGCCGGACGGTATCCGGATTGATGGCGATAAGCCGGCGGCACGTGCCGGGATACACCATGAAACGGTCGCCTTCCTGCGGTGCGGAGGCTGCACGGATGTCGGCGCGCGAGCAGAAGCAAGGGTAAATCAGCGGGGTTGTGCCAGCGATTGCGCCATTGGGTGCGCTGCCGACTGCGGGGGTGTGGTCGTTGCGCTCGTCAAACGGCGAATCGTATGCGTCGTCAATCGTCAGGTTTTCCAAGCAATGCAGCGCCTCACGGTACAGGTCGTGCCGAGCGGATTGGAACACCGGATCGCCGTCCCAATCCAAGCCAAGCCAATGCAGATCGTCCATCATCAGTTCGGCCGCGCCGGGCACCACGCGCGGTTCGTCGATGTCTTCGATGCGCAGCAGCATGCCGTCGCCGCGGCTGCGCGCGGACAGCCATGCTCCGAGCATCGCATAGATGTTGCCGATGTGCATGCGGCCTGATGGGGTGGGTGCGAAACGACCTGGCACGGGGTTCCTTCCTGTCGTTGGCGGGCGGTTCGGTGTTGCCGATGCGGAGACCGGTTGCGCCGATGCTTGCAACTGTACCTGCATCGGCGGCCGGAACGGCGGGTTTCGTGGGACGCGATTGCGGAATGCGTTGCTGGACGTGCGGTGACGTGCCATGCCGAGGCTGCAGCGTGCTCCGGAAACGTGCTGTCGCTGTGAGATATCTCACAGTGTGAGAAGGATATTTAGCGCATGGTGATACGGGCCGCGCGTTTCGTTTGGGGTGTGCGTAAGGTGGTGTGCGTCATCCGGTATTCTGGGTGGTGATTTCGGCAATTCGGTCTATGCGTTATCGGTATGGCCGGTCAAAAGGGGATTTACAAGGGGCGAATATGACGAAGCGACAGTTCAGTAGAGCGGAAATCGAATACCTGCGTACATTGCCGTCGATCGACGCGGTGACGGACAGCAGAATCACGTATGCGAGGGAATTCCAAATCGACTGCATGAGGCGGTATCTGCAGGGGGAGAAGCCAACTGCGATCTTCATTTCCGCGGGATTGAGCCCATCGGTCATCGGGCACAAGCGCATCGAACGCAATATCGCACGCTGGAAGCGTGACGAGGACATCATGCGCAAGGCGGCCGAAGAGCCGGAACCGCATGATACGGCTGTGGACAACCACAATGCGATGTCGGAAGTGCCGTTGGGCAAGATTCAATCGCTGGTATGCCAGGTGATGGTGTTGAGCGATCGCATCGATAAATTGGAGCGTTTGGTGGAGGGGCTGCGCAAGGGGGATAAAATCTGAAAAAAAGTTTTCAGATTTATTGGTTTTTTCCGGCGGTTCGCGCGCATTTATCTGATACATTAAATGTGTAGACGGAGTCTTTGAAGTCCCCCTTCTACTGCCGTCTGGTTTTATAGCCCGTGCGAATTTATGACCGCTTTATCGCTTCACTTCAGGTCATCGCGCGGGCTTCTTTATACGTTGTCGGCGGTTTTCTGGTAACACTGGTATCGAAATATCAGCCGACATGCCGGAAACGGTGGTGCCGGCCGCGGACCGGCGGTCGAATGAACTTGCGAGAGGTGGACGATGACTGCATACATGGATCACAAGAACCTCGCCAACGAGGTGATTGACGATGCGCGCGCACGTGAGATCACGGACGGCGTGCATCGTGTGCTCGACCGCATCGCGGCAGCTGAGGAACAAGCCGGACGCGAAGCCGGCTCCGTGCGCCTGCTGGCCGCCACGAAGACGCGCGACATCGGCGAAATCATGGTTGCGATTGATGCCGGCGTGCGCATGATCGGCGAGAACCGTCCGCAGGAAGTGACGGCGAAGGCCGAAAGGCTGGCACGGCGATGCGCGGAACGCGGGTTTTCGCTAGGCGTCGCAGGCGCCGCGCCGGATGCTGCGGCGGAGCATATTCCATTCCACCTGATCGGCCAGCTGCAAAGCAATAAAATCGGCAAAGTGCTGCCGGTGGTCGACACTATCGAATCGGTCGATTCAATCGATTTGGCAGAAAAAATTTCACGTAGAGCCGTGGCTCGCGGTATTACTGTCGGCGTGCTGCTGGAAGTCAACGAATCCGGCGAGGAATCGAAATCCGGTTGCGATCCGGCGCACGCCATCCGCATCGCGCAGAAAATCGGCACGTTGGACGGCATCGAATTACAGGGACTGATGACGATCGGCGCGCATGTGCACGACGAAACGGTGATTCGCCGCGGTTTCTCGCACCTGCGCAAGACCCGCGACCTCATCCTCGCATCCGGCGAACCGGGCACGGACCGTTGCCGGGAACTGTCGATGGGCATGACCGGCGACATGGAACTGGCCATCGCCGAAGGTTCCACCATCGTGCGCGTCGGCACTGCGATTTTCGGTGAGCGTGCGTTCATCTGAGCGCTTTCTTTGACTTTTTCTGTTTTTTTAAGGATTTGCGGGGCTCGTCCGCCTGGATTGCATTCGTCTGGCTTACATTCGTCTGGCTTGCATTCCTCTGAAAAACGGCTTGTCTGAGCTGCGTTCCGCCGGTAGGTGGGGTGCTGCGCGGTTTGGTGCCAAAATTGCCGGTTTCGTGCCTGAAACCGTTGTCTTTCTAGGGGTAAGCCCTCCTATAGGGGGCAAGGGCTTTCGTATGGCGGGTGTGAACATGGGTGTGTTCGAAGGAGAAACCCATGTTTTGGTCTGCCTCTCGATTGATGAGTAAACCCGTCCGTCTGCTCGCCCGCAGGACGGATTCCTACGTGCATGCGCATACGGTGCTGCGTTCGCCCATGCGGCTGTTCGGTGCCGTGGCGGGCGCCTCGGCTGATTCCTATGATGCCGGTGATGATAACGATGGCATCGGCAATGGCGCCGGAGTCGGATCTGATGCCGATGCAGCTGCCGACAGTGGTCATGCCGGAACTGTTGCGTTCGCTGGAACGTCTGCTGGAACGTTCGCTGGAACGCCGTCGTTTTACGAGGCGATTGACATTGCCGATGTGGTTCGTGCGCGCAGGTTGCGGCGGATTCGTTTCATATTGGTGCGGTGCGTGTCCGTGCTGCTGATCGTGGGCGCGGTGGTGGTCGCGTCGCTGCCGTTCGCCATGCAGGCGCATTCCGCGCGGCGCTTGGCCGAGACATCCGATTCGGCGGCTCGCACGGTTGCCGGATGGCCGTATCCGATGGCGATGGAGGAGTTGGAACGGGCGCGCGCATACAATCGGCGGCTTGCCGTGGAAGGACAGCCGGTATTGGGCGAGGCGGCCGATCCGTTCACTACCAGACCGGCTGGCACTGCCGGAGATGCTGATGTCGCCGACGATTCGGCGCCTTCCGGCGGTGCCGGGCTTTCCGCGGCGGACACGGACGCGAACTATCAGGGCCTGCTGGATTCCGGCGCAGGCATCATGGGCACGGTATTGGTGCCCAAAATCGGCGTGGAACTGCCGATTCGGCATGGTACGTCCGAACCGGTGCTCGCCGTCGGCGCAGGGCATCTGTACGGCACCAGCCTGCCGGTCGGCGGCACTGGCTCGCATACGGTGGTCACCGGGCATCGCGGCCTGGTCAAATCGTTGATGTTCACACGGCTCGACGAACTGCACGACGGCGATTTCATGTACATCAAAGTGATGGACGAGACGCTGGGATACGAAGTGGACCGAATCAGCGTGATCGAACCGGACGACGTCTCACGGTTGAAAATCGTGCCCGGCGAAGACCGGCTGACGTTGATGACCTGCACGCCATACGGCATCAACACGCATCGGCTGCTAGTCTCCGGGCATCGCGTCGCAATACCGCTGCCCGCGCCAGATCCGGCCGACGTGCGCGACGAACGTGCGACCGAACTGGGCGCGCTCGCCATGACCATCGTTTGCACGATGGGCGGCATGCTGTTGTGCTGCATGGTCGTGCGGTCGATGCGGCCCCGACACCGAATCATGCGGCACGCTTCCGCCTGGCCGCGTAAAGGATAAGGGGGAAGGCCGCGATTTTCGCGGGTCCGCACGTTCCCCGAACCCATCAATGGAGGGGACGGGTTTCAAAACGTTCATCCATAAGGTTCAAGGCATGGAGGCGCATAGGCAATTCGCCGCAGCGCCATGAGAGATGGACATGTCATGAAGTGGATGAAGGACCCGCTTGCCGGCTTCATAAGCCGGTGTGGCGCGCGGATGGGAAAATTCACCGCATTGCTTGTCACGATTGCGATGCTGGCCGGCACCACGGGAGCCGGCGCGACCGCGTTCGCCGACGAAACGGTGACGGATGGCGGCAACGTGGCCGCCGAATCCGCAGCGAGCCAGCCGGAATCGACGCAACAATCCGATGCTGAAAACGCAGTCGGATCGGACGTTGCCGACATTGCCGGGCAAGATGTTGCCGGACAGTCCGCAACGGACGATGACGACGCACAATGCCCTACGGACGACGGCGAATCGCAGCAGCCATTGAACGAACAAGCGCAATCGCAACTGCAGTCGCAATCGCAACCGGAACAACCGTCGGAGACGATGCCGGAACAGCGGCAGCCGTGCGATAAGACGGAACAGCCGAATGAGCAGAAGGAGCAGGAACGGCAGGTGGTTAGGCAGCCGACGGCTGAGAACGCTGACGTACCTGCAAATGGTGCTGCACCGACTCAAGACGGCGATCGAAACGACCATGCCGGCGAAAATCGCACGGATGCTGTAGCGAATGGCGATGCGGGCGCGACAGCCGATGACGGCAAAACCGGCGATGCGGACGATGCTGACAACGATGGCAACACTGCTGAAGATGCCGACGATGCCGACAAGAACGGTAAGAATGACGCCGACAAGGATAACGCCGACAAGGCTTTCGCGTCGGCTCAAAACGGCAACGATAACGACAAGAATGATGCTGCCAAAGACGATGCTGCCAAAGACGATGCCGACGCCGACGAACACATCATGCGCGATCGCTTCACCTTCAATCGCAAAACCGTGATGCGTGCCGCGCGTAACGTCGCCGTGCCGCAGCCGGATCACGCGAAAAGCATCACATACAACGGCGGCGGCAAATACACACTGAACCTCAACGTGGTGGGCAAGGACACCCGTGAAAGCCATGAGGTCACGGAGAAAATCGAAGTGGTGCTCGTACTGGACACGTCCGGATCGATGAACTACTGCATGGACGGAAGCCAAAGAGGATGCAACAAATCGAATCCGAAGCGGTTGACGGCGCTGAAAGAAGCGGCGACCAGCTTCATCGACGCCACCGAGACCACCAACGACACCATCCAGGACAAAGACAGCAAAGTGCGAATCGCCATCGCTCAATTCGGGCAGAATTCCGGCGTGGTGAGTTCCCTGACCAGCGATACCGCCGCTCTGAAATCATCGGTGAGCAGGCTGTCCGCCAATGGCGCGACCCCTGCGGACAAAGGCATGGCCGCCGCGCAGACGGCATTGCTGCGGGCAAGGCCAGGCGCGAAGAAAGTCGTCATTTTCTTCGCGGACGGTGTGCCGACCACGCAAAACACTTTTAGCACGAGAGTCGCCAATGACGCCGTGACAACCGCGCTCGCCATGAAATCGGCCGGCACGCTCATCTACAGCATCGGCATCTTCGAAGGCGCCAATCCGGAGCAGCAATCGTTCGGTAACAGGGAGAACGACCAAGCCAACCAGTTCATGCACGCCGTGTCCAGCAATTATCCGAACGCCACCGCGTACAACAAAACCAATTGGGGTACGGGCGGCAACCTCGGCTACTACAAGGCCACCAACAGCGCGGACGATCTGACGAAGATCTTCGACGACATCCAGAAGGAGATCACCACGGGAAGCGCCTACAGCGGCGTCTCGATCGTCGACGAGCTGTCCGAATACGCGCAGGTCGATGGCGTTGTCTGGAACATGGCCGGCATGCGGAACTTCGGCGGAACGACCTACTACCGGGTGACCGGCGGCGTGACGCTCAACGTGACGAATCTGCCTTCGGGGGCTACGCCTCCAGTGCTGGAACGTGATTACACATTGTGGTACAGCGACGCCGGCAATGGCAAGATCCGCGTCGAATTCGCCGGCGATTACGAGCTGCTGCACAACGCGACCTACACGCTCTCGTACGGCATAGTGCCAACCGACAGCGCCTACGCGCGGGTCAATATGGTCGACGGCGGCATCAACTACGACGCGACCGGCGACGCGGGCACCGGCACGACTTCCGCAGGAAAGCCGGGCTTCCGATCGAACGCGTCGGCGCAGGTCTGTTACACCTTCGACAAGCAGTCCGCCTGCGCGGCCTACCAGCATCCCGTATTGCAGGTGCCGTCCGCCAACGTGGTCGTGACGAAACATTGGGAAGGCGGAATGCCGGCGAGTGGAGCCACATTGCGCATCGATTTCATGCAGGGCGGCGCATCGAAGCTGGGCAAAGACCTTTCCGAAGATGACGAGCTGCCTACCGGCGAATGGCAGTACGCATTCCGTGGCGTGATGGCAGGCGACTACACCGTCACGGAAGGCAACATCGCCGGCTATCACGCGAAAGGCAACGTCACCTCAGTGCCGATCAGCATCACCAGAGCCGACATGTGGAGCGCGTTCGACAAGGGACAGACCGCCACCTACGAAGCCTCGTTCACCAACGTGAAAGAGACGGTGGCCGTGCTGCCGCTGTCCGGCGCATCGGAAGGACGGACCTGGCTGGTCGTGGCCGGCGTCACGGCACTGGTGCTGCTGCTTGCGGGCATCGTCGGACTGGCTTTGATCGGGCGCGGACGGCCGTGACGGAACTGCCGGACGGCAATCGCAATTCTCTGATCGCAATCCGGCAATCGCAATTTTTCAATCACAACTAAAGAGCAACACAACTTACGAAACTTCCCATAAAACCAACCAATCGGCTGCGGTAACAAGGCCGACCAAACCAAGGAAGAGAGGTCTCTCATCATGAAGACGAGAAGGCTTTGTGCAGTAATCGCCGCGGCGGCAACGTTGCTGGGCGGTATGGCGTTCGGCACGGCCGGAGCGTATGCGGCCGGCAGCGCATCGATCGAAGTGCGGCATTCGCAGAAGGGGCACACCTACTCCGCGTACAAGTTCGCGTCATTGACGGTGGACGGCGACGCCGTGCAGGTCGACACCGACGCCGATTGGGTGACTGCGGTGACCGACGCGGTGGCCGCCGCCAACAACAACATGGACCCCGTTGTCAGCATGCCCTCCGAATATGACAGCAATCCGGCCGCGTTCGCCGCAACCAAGACCGGCGATAACGACGCCGCCTGGTTCCGCACATTCGCGGCCTCGTTGGCGGTTGGCGATGGCGTCGTTGCCGACAAAACCGTTGCAGGCAACGGCGGTACGGCTGCCATCGGTTCGCTTGAAGAAGGCTGGTATCTCATCACCGATGTGGACAAGGACGGCGGTCGGGGAACCAATGCCATCGTCGCCACCACGCTGAACGGCGTGGCCGCCACATTCAAAGTGAAGGGCGATCCGGCAACCGGCCAGGGCAAGATCAACGCTGTCGGCATGTTTGTGGCCAAGAACGAGAACGAGCCCGACCAGCCGGGCAAGACGGCCGATACGATTACCACCACTGAAGGCGTGAGCATTGGGCAGACCGTCGCCTACACCATCACGCTGGATATTCCGAACGCGGCCGAAGGCTACGACAAGTATCCGTACTTCGTGAAGGACGTGGCATCCAAGGGCCTGACGGTCAACAAGGACTTCAAGGCCGTTGTCCGAGCCGCGGATGGCACGGAAACGAATATGCCGTTCGCCTACGTGACCGTTCCGACCGTTGGAGCCGACGGCAAGACCACCACCGTGCTGGAATTCGACTTGGCCAACAAGAGCGGCCAGCTGGTCATCACCTACACTGCCGTGGTCAACAAGGACATCATCGACATGGGCAACAAGGTTACCAACAAGGCGGCCGTGTCCCGTGACACCGAGATGTGGAATACGCCGGTCGAATTCGACTCCTATACCGGGGGCTTCTCCTTCCACAAGTACGGTGTCGGAAGCGATGCCAATGGTCTCGCAGGAGCGAAGTTCCACGTGTTCGAGGGAACCGAGGTTTCGCAGACCCCGCTCAAGTTCATCAAGATTGTGGATGGCGAATACCGCCTTGCCGAAGCGAACGAGAACGGCGCTGTCGCGGATGTGGAAACCACCACCGGCGACGTGAAAATCATGGGCTTGAAGTCCGGCAAGTACACGCTGAAGGAAACCGGATTCGTGAGCGGCTATGCGAAGAACTTTGTGCCGATCTTCACCGTCGAACTAGCTGTGAACCAGGAAACCGGCAAGTCGACCTTCAAGCTGGTCGGCGCCAACAACCTCGGTCTGGCAAGCAGGCTTGACGAGGGCATGTCCGACAAGGCAATCCAGGTCAAGAACGTGAAGAACGTCACGCAGCTGCCGCTCACCGGCGCAATGGGCACCGCGTTGTTCACCATCGCGGCCCTGGTAATGGCCGGAGCCGGACTGGCGCTCGTGCTGCGCTTCCGCGAATCCGATACGCCGATGGCGGTCTGAGCGGGCCAGCAGACAGGCAACGGGGCTTGTTCGGGCGGGTGAGTCGTTGAGCGATCAACGGTTCACCCGCTTTTGTTGTGACGAATACGGGCGATTTAGGGTTTCGTGCCGCCTGAAATGGTTGGAAAAAACGCCATTCGTACCGGTATGATGGAACACGAAGCGAACAACGAATCGGATTGCGGCCTTGCATCGCAAACACGTATCGCAAACACGTATCGCAAGCGCGCATCGCAAGCCGAATCGCAAGCCGAACAGGGGAATGGCATGACGGAGGCCATTCGACTGCCGTGCGGTGGAAGGGAGCCGCCGCACGCCAAGCCGAAAGGGAACATCATGTGCAACGGTGGGGGAGCGTTCAGTCCGGAAGAAGTCGAATATCTGCGCTCGCTGCCGGTGGTGGCCGAAGCGACGTCGCGACGCATCACCTACACGGAATCGTTCAAACACAACTGCATGCGCCGGTACCATGCGGGCGAATCGCCGGTCGAACTGTTCCGCGAAGCCGGACTCGACCCATCGCTGATCGGCTATAAGCGCATCGAACGTTGTTTCGCGCGCTGGCGCAAGATTGCCTGCCGTATGGGCACGGACCGGCTGGTATCGGTTGATGGGAATGGTGGAGTGGTGCCATCGGCGTCGGCGGATGTGGCGCCGTCGGCGGAATCTGCGGAGGTTGTTCGATCTGCGGTATCGCAGCCGGTGCAGCCAACGCAAACGACGGAAACGCAAAGCAATGCGACGCTGCCCGCGCCGCGCAACGCAGCCGAAGTCCCGATTCTGTCGGGAGATGACGTGCGCGACCTGCTCATCGCCCAGCAGGTGCGCCGCATCGACGAGCTGGAACGCGAGGTGGCGGCGTTGCGGGCGGAACTGCATCGCAAATAATCGCAAAAATCGTAAAAAATGCGAGCAATCGGCATCGTCCGCAAAGCGACGCATGTCGAGAACGGCGGGCGTGGCGAGCGGGTAGACTTGCGGGTATGAGAATCGCACGTTTTACGCATAATGATGTACCGCAGTACGCCTTCGTTCAGACCGACAAGAACGACGGCAAGGACTATCTCGTGGCCTTGAACGGCTATCCGCTGTCCGGCCAGGCCGTCGAGCCGACCGGCGAGCGCTATCCGGTGGATGGTGACGGCATTCGTCTGCTGGCTCCGGTGATTCCGTCGAAGGTGTACGGTTTGGCGAAGAATTATGAGGCGCATGCGCAGTTCATGCATGAGGCCGGTCATTCCGATATCAAGCATGCGCCGGAGGATATGGTGATTTTCACCAAGCCGAGCACGTCGGTGATTGGTCCGGATGATCCGATTGTGATTCCGCTGTGTTCGAATGATATGAATTTCGAGCCGGAGTTGGCTGTGGTGATGGGTCGTATCGCCAAGAATGTGCCGGTGGAGCAGGCCATGGATTATGTGCTGGGTTTCACGTGCGTGAATGATGTGACGTTGCGTGATCTGCAGGGTCTTGATCCGACGTGGACGCGTGCGAAGGGTTTTGATACGGCGTGCCCGTTGGGTCCGTGGATTGTGACGCGTGACGATGTGGATTGGAAGGATGCGAAGATTTCCTTCACGCTCAACGGTGAGGATGTGCCGATGGCGTCGGGTACCACGGCGAATCTGATTCACGGCATTCCTGAGCAGATCGCGGCGATTACGAGTTTCACCACGCTGCTGCCGGGCGATGTGATTATGACGGGCACGCCGAACGCGTCGGGTCACCTGGATCCGGGTGACGAGGCGATCGTGCACGTCGAGGGCATCGGCGATCTGCGCAACGTGGTGGTGCGCGGCTGATTTTCGGCTTGCTGGCGGACTTCGGATTAGGCGGGTTCGCAACGTTTCGTGATTTCGTTACGTTGCTGCCCGCCTTTTTCGTATGTATTGCGATTGCCGGTGAGCGCTGGTGATTGTCGGTGACTGCCGTCCTGTGTCGAAAGACGGTTTTGAGAAACGCAAAAAGTTGAGTGTGTGGGACTCAAGTTTTGGGAATATAATGGCGATGAAGTCGGTTGAGCATATCAGACAACGACATATGCGTCCGAACGCCGGCCCGGTAGCGAAGGCCGGGCGGCCGGGCGCGAACCATGGAGGATGATATGGAACAGAAGTTCACGCAGATGGCGCAGGAAGCGCTTTCGGACGCCGTTCAGAACGCGGCGGCGCTGGGCAATCCGCAGGTAGACACCCTGCACCTGCTGGACGCGATGCTGCGTCAGGAAAACAGCATGGCCCGCGCGCTCATCGAAGCGGCAGGCGGCAACGCGCAAAACGTGAGCGCCGAAGTGCATCAGGCGATGCAATCGCTGCCGAGCGCCAGCGGATCGACCACAACGCAGCCGGACGTCAGCAGGCAGCTGTCGGCGGTGCTATCGCAAGCCGAAAAAGAAATGCAACGGAGGGGAGACGAGTACGTCACCGTCGACCTCATGCTGGTCGCAATCGCGGCCGCGAAACCTAATCAAAGCGCGGACATTTTGGAAAAGAACGGTCTTACCGCGGATAAGCTGCGTAACGCCCTGACCGCCGCGCGCGGCAGCGACCGCAAGGTGACCAGCGCCGACGCGGAAGGCTCGTATAAAGCTTTGGAGAAGTACTCCACCGATTTGACGGCCGCCGCGAAGGAAGGCAAGCTCGACCCGGTGATCGGCCGCGACCAGGAAATCCGCCGCGTCATCCAGATCCTGTCCCGCCGTACCAAGAACAATCCTGTGCTGATCGGCGAGCCTGGCGTCGGCAAAACCGCCGTCGTCGAAGGCCTGGCGCAGCGCATCGTCGCCGGCGACGTGCCGACCACCCTGCAGAACAAGAAGCTTATCTCGCTTGACCTGGGCTCCATGGTGGCTGGTTCCAAGTACCGTGGCGAATTCGAGGAACGTCTGAAGAGCGTGCTTGAGGAGATCAAGAAGGCCGACGGGCAGATCATCACCTTCATCGACGAGATCCACACCATCGTCGGCGCGGGCGCGGCCGAAGGCTCCATGGACGCGGGCAATATGCTCAAGCCCATGCTGGCCCGTGGCGAACTGCGCCTGATCGGCGCCACCACACTGGACGAATACCGTGAGAACATCGAAAAGGATCCGGCGCTCGAACGTCGTTTCCAGCAGGTGTTCGTCGGCGAGCCGAGCGTGGAGGACACCATCGCCATCCTGCGCGGCATCGCGCCGAAGTATGAGGCCCACCACAAGGTGACCATCGGCGACGACGCGCTGGTCGCGGCGGCAACCCTGTCGAACCGCTACATTTCCGGACGCCAGCTGCCGGACAAGGCCATCGATCTGGTGGACGAGGCCGCAGCGCACCTGCGCATGGAACTCGACTCCTCGCCTGAGGAAATCGACGAACTGCGCCGCCAGGTGGACCGTCTCAAGATGGAGAAGTCGTACCTGCTGGGCAATCCGAAGAACGACAAGGCCGCGGAAAAGGCCGAAGCGGAACTGGACGACAGCGCCAAGGACCGTCTCGCCGATTTGAACCAGGAAATCGCCGACAAAAGCGAAAAGCTCAACGGGCTGAAAGCGCGTTGGGACGCCGAAAAGAACGGCCACAACCGTATCGGCGACCTGCGCAAGAAGCTCGACGAGCTGCGTACGCAAGCCGAAAGGTACGAGCGCGAAGGCGACCTGGCGAAATCGTCAGCCATCAACTACGGCGAAATCCCGGCCATCCAGAAGGAAATCGCCCAAGCCGAGAAGAACGAGGCGGAATCGGGCGGAGCCGACAATGCCAACGCCGACGTGCCGATGGTCCCCGACCGCGTCGACGCCGACTCCATCGCCGAAATCGTCTCCGACTGGACCGGCATCCCCGTGGGCCGTCTTATGCAGGGCGAAAACGAGAAGCTCCTGCACATGGAGGAGTACCTCGGCAAGCGCGTGATCGGCCAGAGGGAAGCCATCAAGGCCGTGTCCGACGCCGTGCGGCGCTCGCGCGCAGGCATCTCCGACCCGAACCGCCCGACCGGCTCGTTCCTGTTCCTCGGCCCCACCGGCGTGGGCAAGACCGAACTGGCCAAGGCGCTCGCCGACTTCCTGTTCGATGACGAGAAGGCCATGGTGCGCATCGACATGAGCGAGTACATGGAGAAGGCCTCCGTGTCCCGCCTGATCGGCGCCGCGCCGGGCTACATCGGCTACGAAGAGGGTGGCCAGCTTACCGAAGCCGTGCGTCGCCGTCCGTATTCGGTGGTGCTGTTCGACGAGGTGGAGAAGGCCAATCCGGAAGTCTTCGACGTGCTGCTGCAGGTGCTTGACGACGGTCGCCTGACCGACGGCCAGGGCAGGACCGTGGACTTCAAGAACACGATTCTGATCATGACCTCCAACCTGGGCTCGCAGTTCCTCGTCAATCCCGACATGGACGCGGACGCCAAGAAGAAGGCCGTGATGGACGCCGTGCACATGCAGTTCAAGCCGGAATTCATCAACCGTCTGGACGAACTGGTCATGTTCCACCCGCTGACCCGCGAGGAGCTCGGCGGCATCGTGGACATTCAGGTCGCGCAGGTGTCCGCACGTCTGACCGACCGCCGCATCACGCTCGACGTGACCGATTCGGCGCGCGAATGGCTTGCCAACACCGGTTACGATCCGGCGTACGGCGCACGTCCGCTGCGTCGCCTGGTGCAGACCGAAGTCGGCGACCAGCTTGCCCGCATGCTGCTGGCCGGCGAAGTGCACGACGGCGACACCGTGCTGGTGGACCAGACCGGCGGCGACCACCTGGAGCTGTCCGCGTGGGCCGCGGACCAGCTGGAGGATATGGGCGAGGAGAAGACGGACGATTCCGCCGACGTCCCGAACCCGGCTGAGTGACGATTATCGATTGGTTACCTGTCGGTCGTAAGCCTGCAATACCAGGCCTGCGACCGACAGCACGGTCGAACCGAGCAGTATGGCGATCGCCAGCTTCGGTTGCACGCCGAACGCCAGCCACAACGCGCACGTCCACACCGCGACCACCATCGTCACCGACGTGGTGATCTGCAGCACGCGTGCGCGGATCGCATGACCTACCACAGCGCGGAAGAGCAATTCTTCCGCGCTTTTTTCTTGCGTTGGCTCAAGGGATTTCGCTTGGGATCGCGCCGATTCTGTTGATTCTGTTGACTGTGCCGATTGCGCCTTTTCTGTTTCTGCCGTCTGCTGCGCGGTCATCGCGCGTTGCCGGACAAGCGTGCCCGCCAGCGAAAGCGTCGCGACCACGCCGACGAACGCGAAATACGGATCGCGCGAGCTGGCCGGGAAAATCCACGACACCACGCACAGCAGCAGGCTGTACGCGTAAACAATCGCCATGCCAAGCGAAACCAGCGAATCGCCGTTCGGACGTCGCCGCTGCAATGCGGGCAGGCCGCGGTGGTGGATCGGCGAGGCGCAATAGAACATGACCGGCGTGATGACGATGGCGTGCGGCCACGGATTCGTCAGCCAGCCCGGCATGGCGATTTTGGCCAGCGCCAGTAATGTGATGACGAACGTTGGAATGGTCAGGATAAGCGCGATGACGAGGCGCTTGCCGAGGTGGTCGGTGGGTTGTCCGTCGATGTCGGATGCCGATTCGCCGTCTGCCGTCACTTTGCCGTCTATCGTCGCTCCACCGTCGGTTGTGTGGGATGGGTCGGCGAATCCGCCGTCCGTCCGCAGCGGAATCGCCTGGCGTGCGTCCGAGCTTGGAAACAGCCGCAACAACGCCCAGGTGGCGATGGATGCGGCCACAATCGACACGGCCGCCAAAAACAGATCGAATCCCATAATGTCCCTTCGTGTTGGGCTGATGCATTTCGCGTTCGGCTGATTTCAGCATAGTGCACGGTTGTGTGGCATGCGGTCGGTCTTGCGAATGAATGTGGATGCGTGGATTGATGCGTTCCTGACGACGTGATACCATCGAACGTATGTTCGACAATCCTGTGTTTGTAGTGATATTGCTGGTGATCGTGGCCGCGCTCGGAGCGGCTGCGGGCTTCTTCGCGGGCCGTGCCAAAGGGCAGGATATGGCCCGTGGCGCGAAGGAATCCGACCTGAACGAGGCGAAGGCGCAGATCGAGGCGGACAAACAGGACATCAGCAATCTCAACGCGGCTGTTGTGCAATACCGTACGCAGGCGGAAGGATTCAGCCAACAGCTGACGTATCTCAAATCGCAATTGGCACAGGCCCAGCGTGCCGAGGAAATGCGCGTGGAACGTGAACGGCAGCGTGCCGCCGAAGAAGCGAACCGTCGTCAAGCCGAAAGCGAACGGAAACTGCAGGAGCAAAGCAAGGTGCTCTCCGCACTGGCTCCGGTGCAGAAGAACCTCGACGCCCTGCAGACGAAGGTCGCGCAAATCGAAGAGGGCCGCAAGCATGAGATGGGCGCGCTCGGCGAACAGCTCAAAGGTCTTGGCGAACAGCAGGCGCGATTGGATCGCGAGACGAGCGCCCTATCATCGGCATTGCGCAACAACAAGGTGCGTGGCGCGTGGGGCGAGGCGCAGCTGCGCAACATCGTGGAATCGGCGGGTCTGTTGGAACATGTCGATTTCGACACCCAAGTTGTGGTCACCGACGCCGATGGACATACGCAACGGCCGGATATGATCATCCACATGCCGGGCGGCAAAACCATTCCGATCGACGCGAAAGCGCCATACGCCGACTACCAGCGCGCATGCGAGATTCCGGACACCGCCTCACCGGAGGAACTGGCCCGCAAGAACGAGCTGCTGCATTCCCATGCCAAAGCGGTACGAGACCATGTGAAGACCCTGGGAGACAAAGCCTACTGGAACGCGTTCAGCGATGCTCCGGATTTCGTGATCGCGTTCATCCCCAACGAATCGTTGCTGCAGGCCGCATTGGAAACCGACCCGACACTGATGGACGACGCATTCGCGCAGAAAGTCGCGCTGACCTCGCCGATCACCCTATGGGCGGTGCTCAAATCCGTGGCATACGCATGGCAGCAGCAAAGCCTGACCGATGACGCGAAAATGCTGTTCGACCTGTCCCGAGAGCTGTACGAACGGTTTGCAGTATTGGGGGAGCGGGCCACCAAACTGGGTTCCGCCATCACCAAAACGGTCGGCGCATACAACTCGTTCGCCGCGTCGCTCGAATCGCGCGTGCTGGTCACCGCGCGCAAACTGCAACGCGTCGACCAGAGCAAGGTCATCGGCACCGTCGACATGATCGCGCCCGAAAAAGGGGATATCCGCGAGTTGTCCGCTCCCGAGACCAACGCCGAATGACCATGTTCATCGCTCATAAATCACCCATACCGCACGGTGAATGACAAGCCGAAAGGATAGGCTGGAACCATGACCGAAGAGAACACTTTCCGCAAGACGACACCGGTTCCGACGCATGATTCCGCTGCGGGCCAGTCTGTTTCCGCTTCGACGGAATCCACCGTCGATTTCGCCATGCTCGAACCTCGCGACCAGCTCAAGACGCTGCTGCAGGCCGAAATGAAGGACAAGCCTTTCTCGGAACTCTCCTCCGTGCTGTTCGACCATCGTGGAGCCTCCATCGTCGGCCATATCCTGCTCGACACGTTGGAGGAAGCCGGCTATTCCGTCGACGATTTCGACGCGGTCGGCGCATTGACCGCCGCGGCCGTGCCGCTGGTCTCCGCCATGATCCAGGCCGCCGCCTCCCGTGGTGAGGATTTGGACGGTTTCGTCATGGACTTCGTCTACCCGTCCATCAAGGGTCCGTCCATCAAGGGCAAGCGAGTGGTGCTGATCGACTCCTGGCTGTCTGAAAAATCGTATGTGCAGACCTCGTCGCTGGTCACCCTGCGCAACGGCAACGAGCTGAGCCTCGACTTCTCCGTGGTGGAGAACGAAGGCGCCAAAGTGCTGGCCGTTGCCTCGCTGATCGGCGGTGTCGACATGGTCGACCCGACCATCAAGGTCATCAACCCGGTCACTTCGGAGGAATCCGAACTGCCGTTCGTTGAAGTGTTCAAGGAATCCGAACTCCACTGAACACCGAGTTTCCCGCCGACCGACCGCAAACATATCTGCCGTTGACGTCGTCGAATGTGCGATGACAAGCATGATGATGCATACGGATGCGCGGGCTTTTGACATATTTGTATTGCTGTTCCTATGAAGGGGAGAACGTGCACGATCCCAATCCCATCGATGTTGCCGCACAGGCATCCGGCGAACCGACGTTCCGCGAGGTCGGCGTAGGACCGTGGTCGCAAACCCATCCAGGCGAACCACGCCCGGACGATGCGTCATCCCCCAATTACGACATCCGATTCGACTCCACCCTGCTCGACGAAGGCGACCGCCGCAACGTGCTCGACCGCTACCGCTACTGGACGGTCGCGGCCATCAAAGCCGACCTGGACTCCCGCGGGCGCCACGATTTCGAAGTCGCCGTGGAGAACTGGACCCACGATTTCAACATCGGCTCCATGGTGCGCACCGCCAACGCATTCCAAGCGCGCCGCGTGCACATCGTCGGCCCGCACAAATGGAATCGCAAGGGCGCGCTCATGACGGAGCTGTACCAGCACGTCGAAAACCATCCATCCATAACGGAACTCGTCGAATGCTGGAAACTGCGCATCGCCGGCGAAATCGCCGCCGCCCAATCGCAAGCCGCCGCCATCGCCTTCCATATGCGTGGCTCCGCAGCCGCGACGGATGGCACTTCCGGCACTGCCCCGAACACAGGCGAAACCATGGCCCAACTGGAAGCCTTGGACGCGAAAATAGCAGAACTGCAAGCCGCCCGCGTCATCGCGCTCGACATCATTCCCGGCGCGGTGCCCATGGAAACCTACCATTTCCCCGAACGCTGCCTCATGCTTTTCGGCGCGGAAGGCCCGGGCCTGTCCGAAAAAGCGCTCGAACTGGCCGATGACGTGGTCTACATCTCCCAATTCGGCTCGGTCCGTTCCATCAACGCCGGCGCCGCCGCCGCGGTCTCCATGCACGCCTGGATCGCCCAGCACGCCGCGCCGCAAGCCTGATCGCGCCATCGGCACGCGGCAAGAAAAGCCGTCGAACGTTGCTGTACCGGAAAGATGGCCAGGTGTCCAACGATTGGGTTGCGAAATGGAAGGCAACGTCCGCGGCCGGGTTGCGAACGGGGCACGAAATAGGGCACACGCTCGTCACACAGACGCGTTACTGTTAGGGTCATGCCTACTTTCACCAAAGAAGAAATCGTGCATTTGGGCGATCTGGCCCGAATCGCACTCACGGACGAGGAAATCACCCGTCTGCAGGGCGATCTGAACGTCATCGCCGAATCCATCAACAAGGTCCAGGAAGTCGCCACCGACGACGTGGAACCGACCGCGAACCCGGTCCCGCTGGAAGCCTACCTGCGTCCGGACGTCCCCGAGACCCCGCTGACCCAGGCCGAAGCCACCGCAGGCGCCCCGGTCTCCGAGGCCGGCATGTTCGTCGCACCGCGCATTCTGGGACAGGAGTGATATGAGCACCACCGAACTCGTCAAGCTTTCCGCCGCCGAGATGGCGGCCAAGATCAAGGCCAAGGAAGTCTCCAGCCGTGAGCTGGTCGAAGCCCACCTTGCGGTCATCGAATCCGCCGAACCGAGCGTCAAGGCCTTCCTGAAGGTCTCCGCCGACCAGGCCCTCGAACAGGCCGACGCCTTCGACGCCAAATCCGATGAGGACAAGGCGCAGATGCCGGAACTCGCCGGCGTGCCAATCGCCATCAAGGACATGATCGTCACCAAGGGCATCGAAACCACCGCCGCATCCAAGATCCTCGAAGGCTGGGTGCCGCCGTACGACGCCACCGTCATCGAGAAGCTCAAGGCCGCGGGCATGCCGCTGTTGGGCAAGACCAACCTCGATGAATTCGCGCAAGGCTCCTCCACCGAGCACTCCGCCTACCAGACCACCCACAATCCGTGGGATACCGAGCGCGTGCCGGGCGGTTCCGGCGGCGGTTCCGCAGCCGCAGTGGCCGCATTCGAAGCTCCGCTCGCCCTGGGCACCGACACCGGCGGCTCCATCCGCCAGCCGGGTTCGCTGACCGGTACCGTCGGCGTCAAGCCGACCTACGGCGGCGTCTCCCGTTTCGGCGCTATCGCCATGGCCTCCTCGCTCGACCAGATCGGCCCGTGCTCCCGTACGGTGCTCGACTCCGCCCTGCTGCAGGAAGTGATCGGCGGACACGACAAGCGCGATTCCACCTCCATTCCGGAAGGCCCGCGTCCGATGGTCGCCGCAGCCCGCGAAGGCATGAAGCGCGATCTGAAGGGCCTCAAGGTCGGCCTGATCAAGGAGCTCGGCGGCGAAGGCTTCCAGCCGGGCGTCATGGCCCGCTTCAACGAAGGCGTCAAGAAGCTTGAGGAAATGGGCGCGGAGGTCATCGAAGTGTCCCTGCCGCACCTGCCGTACTCCCTCGGCGCCTACTACATCATCATGCCGTCCGAGGTCAGCTCCAACCTGGCCCGTTACGATGGCATGCGCTACGGCCTGCGCGTCATGCCGCCGGCAGGCGTTCCGCAGACCGCCGCCAACATGATGGCCTACACCCGTGAGGCCGGCTTCGGCGACGAAGTCAAGCGTCGTATCATCCTCGGCACCTACGCCCTGTCCGCCGGCTACTACGATGCCTGGTACGGCTCCGCGCAGAAAGTCCGCACCCTGATCATCGACGACTTCAAGAAGGCCTTCGAAAAGGTCGACGTGCTCGTCGGGCCGACCAGCCCGGTCACCGCCTTCAAGTTCGGCGAGAAGACCGAGGACCCGATGGCCATGTACGCCATCGACATCACCACCATTCCGGCCAACCTCGCCGGCGTGCCGGCCATGAGCATCCCGGCCGGCCTGAGCGACGACGGCCTGCCGGTCGGCTTCCAGTTCCTCGCCCCGCAGCAGCGCGACGAGGTCATGTACAAGCCCGCCGCCGCTCTCGAAGCGGCCTTCGAGGAAAGCTGGAACGGCCCGATCTGGCAGTCCCTGAAGACCCCGTGGCTCGACGGACTGGACAAGTAGGAAGCATCGGAGGAAAGAAAACAAAATGGCTGAAAAGTTGATGAAGTACGCCGATGCCGTCAAGAAGTTCGACCCGGTCATCGGTCTGGAAACCCACGTGGAGCTGTCCACCACCACGAAGCTGTTCTGCCCGGCCGAAGTCCACTTCGGCGGCGAGCCGAACACCCAGCTCACCCCGGTGAGCCTCGGCCTGCCGGGCTCCCTGCCGGTGGTCAACAAGACCGCCGTCGATTACGCGATCAAGCTGGGTCTCGCCCTGCACTGCGAAATCGCCGAATGGAGCCAGTTCGCCCGTAAGAACTACTTCTACCCGGACATGCCGCGCGATTACCAGATCTCGCAGTACGACAAGCCGACCAACGGCAACGGCTACCTCGACGTGGAGCTTGAGGACGGCACCATCTTCCGTGTGCCGATCGAGCGCGCCCACATCGAGGACGACGCCGGCAAGAACACCCACGTCGGTGGCGCTGACGGCCGTATCGAAGGCGCCGACCACTCGCTGGTCGACTACAACCGCGCCGGCGTGCCGCTGATCGAAATCGTGACCAAGCCGATCGAAGGCGCAGGAGACCGCGCCCCCGAAATCGCAGGCGCCTACATGCGCGCCATCCGCGACATCGTGCGTGCGCTGAACATCTCCCATGCCCGCATGGAGCAGGGCAACATGCGCGCCGACGTGAACGTGTCGCTGCGCAACAGCCCGTCCGATCCGTTCGGCACCCGTTCCGAAACCAAGAACGTGAACTCGTTCCGTGGCATCGAGAAGACCATCCAGTACGAGATCCGCCGCCAGGCCGCCATCCTTTCCGAAGGCGGCGAGATCCTGCAGGAGACCCGCCACTGGGACGAGGCCTCGCAGACCACCGCAGGCGGCCGCGTGAAGTCCGACGCCGACGACTACCGCTACTTCCCGGATCCGGATCTGGTGATGCTGCACATCACCAAGGAGCACATCGAGGAGATGAAGGCCCAGATGCCGGAAATGCCTCGTGAGCGCCGCAACCGCCTGAAGGGCGAGTGGGGCTTCAACGATCTGGAGATGCGCGACGTGCTCAACGCCGACGCTCTGGACCTGCTCGAGGACACCGTCAAGGCCGGCGCTTCCGCCTCGGGCGCCAAGAAGTGGTGGCTGGGCGAGCTGTCCCGCGAAGCCAACAACAAGGGCGTGAGCCTTGAAGAGCTGCCGATCACCCCGGCCGACGTCGCCGAGGTCGAGAAGCTCATCGCCGACGGCAAGCTCAACGACAAGCTCGCCAAGCAGACCGTCGCAGGCGTGCTCGCCGGCGAAGGCACTCCGGACGAGGTCGTCAAGAAGCACGGCTTCCAGGTCGTTTCCGACGACGGCGCGCTCGAAAAGGCCGTCGACGAGGCACTCGCGGCCAACCCGGACATCGTCGAGAAGCTCAAGAGCGGCAACATGAAGCCGATGGGCGCGATCATCGGCGCCGTCATGCGCGCCACCCGCGGCCAGGCCGACGCGAAGGCCGTCACCAAGATCGTGATGGGCAAGATCAAGTGACGTTCCGGCGATTGCCGAACGTTGCCTGATTGATGGCATCGAAAGGCGTGCGTTTTTGCGATGAGAGGAATCGTAAAAACGCACGCCTTTCTGCATTTTGTTGCTTTTTATCTGCTTTTACATGCCTTTTCGTACGATTCACGCGTCGGCTGGGGGAGGTTTCACGGGGATTTTGCCTAACAAAACTCCCAGCTGGCGTTCAGTCGGGTACAATACCGTCGGTATGGGTGCGGCGAGGGACCGCGCCGAGAAACATAGGGAACGATAATCATGTCAGAGCACGCTGAAACCACAGCGAAGGAACAGACGACGGACCAGCGGGCGAGGGAGCTGCCGGAACGCATCGTCATTCCGCCCATCAAGGGCGAGATGGTGCACTTGCGCCCCGCCACCATCGACGACATCGCACGCATGGAGGTCATTGAGGCGTACGTCGGCGCATCCGGCATCACCGGCAAGGACCGCGTGGCCGAACGTGGCGCTGTGAACGCGTGGGTGCGTCGTTCCGTGGCATGGTCCAATGGCGAAAAATCGAACGAATCCGGCGTGGGGGATCCGGAATCTCGTCGTACCATCGCATGGTCCATCGTCACCGAAGCCGACCATGACGGCGACGGCGAGCTTGACGCGGCCTCTTCCGACAACGTGATCGGCATGATCTTCCTCATCGACATCGACGGCTGGGCACGTTCCGCCCGCATCCAAGTGGTGCTCGGCAAGGACTACCGCGGCCGCGGCTACTCGCGAGACATCATGCCCCGCGTGATGACGTACGGCTTCGCGCCGGAACCGGCGGGCCTCGGCATGCACCGCATTTGGGTGGCCGTGCCGGAACAGAACACGCGTTCCGTATCCGTCTACCAGTCGCTCGGCTTCGTGCCGTCCGGCCGTTCGCGCGATGCCCTGTGGAACGCGTCGGAGAACCGTTACCAGGATCTCATCGTCATGGACACGCTCGTCGACGAATTCGACCCGATCCGCTCGCTCGACGCGTTCGGCATGCACGTGATCGAAGACAATCCGGGCGTCAAGGAGGCGTTGAGCGCCCGCGAACACTCGATCGCCATCCAACTCAACTCCGTACATAAGGGCGATGCGGACGATGCCGCAGCGGCAGGCCAGAGTGGAGACACGGCGCAGACCTCCGCCGACGAGACGTCTGCCGCGCCATCGCAGGAACCGCAGCCGAACGAAGCATCCGGAACGGCGAAGACGGACCAGAAGGCCGGCGATGCCGACAACAACTGGCCGTACAGCTCGGATGAGCGCAAAACCTCGAAGGACGCTTGGTGGCGCACGCTTGGACGTGGCCGCAAGCGCGACACGGAAGGCAGACGATGAGCGCCGAGGACCTCGACAACTACGAAACCGACGCCGAGCTGTCCCTATACAAGGAATACCGCGACGTCATCAAACTGTTCACCTACGTTGTGGAGACCGAGCGCCGCTTCTATCTGGCCAACAAGGTCGATTTCAACGTGCGTTCCGCCGGCCAGGACGTCTACTTCGACGTGCGGCTGACCGACGCGTGGGTGTGGGACGTCTACCGTTCCAGCCGTTTCGTCAAGAACGTGCGCATCGTCACGTTCAAGGACGTGAACGTCGAGGAAGTGCAGAAAACCGACATCGACATTCCCGACAGCATGTAGCGGACCTACGGAAAACCAGTCTTCGGCGGAAGCCGTACGGCTGGTTTTCCTTCTATCAGGGCGATTGCTGTCGGACTTGGCGGTGATTTTGTGTGCATGCGCACAGGTGCGCTGTGCGTTTCCCTACCTTCGGGTAGAATATCTTCGATTTTGTTTGTAAGGAGACTTCAAAGTGACGCAAAAGCAATCCGTGGTCATCATCGGTGGCGGCCCTGCCGGCCTGACTGCCGCTTGGGAGCTCGTCAAGGACGGTGGCTCCGAACAGTACGACGTGACCGTGCTGGAAGCCACCCGCGAATTCGGCGGCATCTCCCGCACCGTCAAGCATGACGGCAATCGTATGGATATCGGCGGCCACCGCTTCTTCTCGAAGGACGACCGCATCATGGACTGGTGGAAGGACGTTCTGCCGCTGCAGGGCGCACCCAGCTATGATGACAAGAAGCTCCACCGCGAGCATGATATGAAGCCGGGCGGCCCGGATCCGGAAATCGAAGACAAGGTGATGCTCAAGCGCCACCGCGTGTCCCGCATCTACTGGAACCGCCACTTCCTCGACTACCCGATTTCCCTGAGCGCCAACACCCTGAAGGCCATGGGCTTCAAGCTCACCATGGTCGCCGGCTTCAGCTACCTGAAGTCCATGGTGCACAAGCTGCCGGAAACCAATCTGGAGAACTTCTACATCAACCGTTTCGGCCGTAAGCTCTACTCCATGTTCTTCGAGGGCTACACCGAGAAGCTGTGGGGCCGTCACCCGTCCGAAATCTCCGCCGACTGGGGCGCACAGCGCGTCAAGGGCCTGAGCATCATGGGCGTGCTGAAGAACGCCTTCCAGAAGCTCCTGCCGAAGAAGCGCGACAGCTCCGAAGTCGAAACCTCCCTCATCGAGGAATTCTGGTATCCGAAGCTCGGCCCGGGCCAGCTGTGGGAAACCGTCGAATCCAACTGCGAAGCCGCCGGCGTGAAGGTCATCACCGACGCCAATGTGGTGGAAATTCGCCAGAAGGACGGCAAGATCGCATCCGTCGTGTACGAGGATTCCGAAGGCAACCGCACCGAAATGGCCGCGGACGACTTCATTTCCTCCATGCCGGTCAAGGACCTTGTCAACGCCGTGGACGCCTCCGACCAGCCGGCTCCGAAGGACATGACCGAAATCGCCAACGGCCTGCCGTACCGCGACTTCGTCACCGTCGGCCTGCTCGTCAAGCACCTGCGCCTGACCAACACCACCGACATTCCAACCCTCGGCAACCCGCCGATCGTGCCGGATTGCTGGATTTACGTGCAGGATCCGGGCTACAAGGTCGGCCGTCTGCAGATCTTCAACAACTGGAGCCCGTACCTGGTCAAGGACGTCGACAACACCGTGTGGATCGGCCTCGAATACTTCTGCGAGGAAGGCGACTCCTTCTGGAACATGACCGACGAGGAAGCCACCAAGTTCGCCATCCAGGAGCTCACCCGCATGCAGGTCATCAACGGCCCGCAGGACGTGCTCGACTCCCACCGCGAACGCGTCAAGAAGGCTTACCCGGCCTACTTCGACACCTACGACCGCATGCCCGAACTCGTCGACTACCTCGACTCCTTCGGCAACCTGTACTGCGTTGGCCGTAACGGACAGCACCGTTACAACAACATGGACCACTCCATGGCCACCGCCATCGAAGCCGTCAAGGACATCAGGAGCGGCGAAACGTCGAAAGACAACGTGTGGTCGGTCAACACTGACAAGTCCTACCACGAAGAAAAGTAGAAAAATAAATAACGCGTGCGCATACGCCCTTTCTCCGGCGCTCGACGTACCTTTGTACGCCTTCGGCCTCAGACGGGCGTTTTCGCACGCGTTATTTATTTTTCGCAGCGTAACTTTGATCAAGCCCATGCTTTTTGGCATGGGCTTTTTCATTGCGATTTTTATTGCGATTGCGCGGTGTGCGAACCGCACGGGCGGACCGCGCGTGCCCGCTTTGCGTTGGTCTGGGTTGTGTTGTATGGTTAGGACAGTTCGAAAACCGCGATGTTTCGCGGCGGACTTTTCATTCGACGGAAATTTTCCGCAATTCTTTTTTACAGCTGTCGCGGGCGCATGCCTGTGGAAGCCAAGGAAAGGCAACTACCAGTGGCAACAAGCCCTAATCTCGATGATATGAAACTGCCCGAGCTCAAGGAGCTCGCCAAGCAGATGGGACTTCGTGGTGTTTCCACCATGCGCAAGACCGAACTGATCGCAACACTTCAAGCCGCCCGTTCCGGCGGCCAGGCTCCGGCCGGCGTCACCGTGCGCGCGCCAAAGTCCGCTCCCGCCGCAGACGCTGAGGTCAAATCGGCAAAGGACAAGAAGGCCGATGAAGCCAAGCAGGAGGAACGCCCCGTCCGTGCCAAGCAGGCCAAGTCCGCGGAATCCTCCGAAGTCGCGGATGCCGTGGCAGCGGTGGACGCGTTGAAGCCGAACGATGAAGCGCCGAAGCGTCGTCGCCATCGTGACGTCGAAGCCGGCGCCGACCTGCTCGCCGAACTGGGCCTTGACGATGCCGCTCCGAAGCAGGATGACCGCCGTCGCCGTCGTGATGACGACCGTAGGGACGATTTCGAGCCGCGTCGCCGCCGTCGCGTGGCGGACGGGCCGAAGAGCGAAGACGTCGTGCGCGACCTTGATGACATCCTCGCCACGCTGCCGTCGCAGGAAGACGCCGACGATGATAAGCGTCGCGACGAGACCGAAGACAACGAATACCGTCACAGCCGTGGACGCAACGATCGCCGTGGCCGCCGTATGCGTGGCCGTGACCGCGATTACGACGAGCGTGACGAGCGTCGCGGCAGGGGCGATCGCAATGATCGCAACGACCGTAACGATCGCGCCGACCGCATGGACCGCAACGCCGACCGCGACCAGCGCAACGATCGTATGGATCGCGCCGACCGCGACCAGCATCGCGACGAGCCGAAGGAAGACCTCGTGCCGGTCGCCGGCATCGTCGACGTGCTCGACTCCTACGCGTTCGTGCGTACGTCCGGCTACCTGCCGGGACCGAACGACGTGTATGTCTCCATGGGCCAGGTCAAGAAGTACGGCCTGCGCAAGGGCGACGCCGTGCACGGCTCCATCCGCGCCCCGCGTGAAGGCGAACGTCGCAACCAGCGTCAGAAGTTCGTGCCGCTGCAGTCCATCGACTCCATCAACGGCATGAGCGTCGAGGAAGCGCAGCATCGTCCGCAGTTCAGCAAGCTCACTCCGCTGTATCCGCAGGAACGCCTGAAGCAGGAGACCACGCCGAACAAGCTCACCGGCCGCCTCATCGACATCGTGGCGCCGATCGGCAAGGGCCAGCGTGGCCTGATCGTGTCCCCGCCGAAGGCCGGCAAGACCATCACCCTGCAGAACATCGCCAACGCGATCGCCACCAACAATCCGGAAGTCCACCTGATGGTCGTCCTCGTGGACGAACGTCCGGAGGAAGTCACCGACATGGAACGCACGGTGCAGGGCGAGGTCATCTCCTCCACCTTCGACCGTCCGGCCTCCGACCACACCACCGTCGCCGAACTGGCCATCGAACGCGCCAAGCGTCTCGTGGAGCTCGGCCAGGACGTGGTGGTGCTGCTCGACTCCATGACCCGTCTGGCCCGCGCCTACAACATCGCCGCGCCGGCCTCCGGCCGCATCCTGTCCGGTGGTGTGGACGCGCAGGCGCTGTACCCGCCGAAGAAGTTCTTCGGCGCCGCCCGCAACATCGAAAACGGCGGCTCCCTGACCATCATCTCCTCCGCGCTGGTGGAAACCGGTTCCAAGATGGACGAGGTGATCTTCGAGGAATTCAAGGGCACCGGCAACATGGAACTGCGCCTGAGCCGTGAGCTCGCCGACAAGCGCCTGTTCCCGGCCATCGACGTGAACGCCTCCGGCACCCGCCGTGAGGAGCTCATCACCGATCCGCAGGAACTGCCGATCATCTACCGTCTGCGTCGTCTTCTGGGCGGCCTCGAGCCGGAGCAGGCCTATCAGACGCTTGTGCCGCGTCTGAAGAAGACCGCGACCAACCGCGATTTCATGGCGTCGCTCATCCAGCAGAGCGGCAACGCCACCAACGGCAACTGAGTCGTCGGCTGCAAGCGAATCTGAAGGTTTGAGGGGCTGCATGGCAATCGCCGTGTAGCCCCTTTCCTATGCGTACGTTTCGACGAATTTCGTGAGATTGACCACTTTTTGGACAACGTTGTCAATTAAAAAATAGGTAAAAATACGACGAGAAAAGATAAATGGGAAAAATATATATGGTCGATATGGGGGTATGAGTTAAATAAAACAAAGATATTTCATGACAGCGTTGCGCCGTCCGGATAAACTGCGGCGATTCCGCGACGGTATGTGCGCGGTAGTGGGTATGGTAAGGAAGAAAAAGAACATGGAACTGCAGTGGGGACGGTCGATTGCGGCCGGTGCAGTGGATTGTTGGAAAAGGGGTATGAATGACCAACAGTGACAATGGTCCGGTAGACGCACGTACGGTTGCGAGCCAGCTCGACGCGACCGATGGCGTAATCCTCGACATGCTTGAAAAGGATGGCCGAGCCACGCTGTCCCACCTTTCCGAGGCGACAGGCCTGTCCGTGTCCGCCGTGCAGTCGCGCGTGCAGAAGCTTGAGCGTCGCGGCGTGATCCGCGGCTACAAGGCGGTTATCGACGACGAGCGCCGCGGCCTTGCGGTGAACGCCTACATCGCGGTCACGCCCATCGATTACTCCCAGGAAGCCGAGATTCCAGACAAGCTCAAAAACATCGACGGCATCATGTCCTGCGATTCCGTCGCCGGTTCGCCCAGCTTCATGCTCACCGTTCGCGTCGAATCGCCCAGCAAGCTCGAAGAGCTGTTGAACCTCATCCATCGCACGGTGTCGGTCAGCACCGAAACCACCATCGTGCTGCAGCGTTACTTCGCGAAGTGACCGCTGTTCGGCAGATGCCGCGGTAGGGTGCGCGGTAGGCTTATACCCATGAGCGACAGCGAACATGACTGGCTTCGGCCAGAAGAAGAAACCGAATCCGAAACCATCATCGACGCGCGCACCGCGCAGAACAACCCCGAAGTGGCCGATGTGGTGGCTAAAATCGCCTCGCTGCGCCAATCGATAGACAACGTCGACACCGCCATCGTCTCGCTGCTGGCGGAACGGTTCAAATACACGTCGCAGGTGGGTGTGCTCAAGGCGCGTGCGGGCTTCGCACCGGCCGATTACCAGCGTGAACATGCCCAGATCGAGCGTCTGCATCGCATTGCCGACGAAGCCGGACTGGATCCGGAAATCGCCGAAATGTACCGCGAATTCGTGGTGACCGAGGCCAAGCGCCGCCACAAGCGCATCGCCGAAAACGGGGGAGATCCGGGCGTACTCGACGTTTTCGCCTGAGCCGTCCGTTTTCCTCGCGCCCCGCGCGAACGTCCATTGCCGACGGGCATGCTGGGCACTACATTAAATGCCTTGGAAAGTTGTTTCGATTGCGATTGAGAGGTCCGGCATGCGCCACGCCACCGCGAACCGTCCATCCGGTGCCCGACGCCCGCTTGCCGCGGCGATCGCGGTCGCCGTCATCACCGCCGCTCCCGTCGCGGCAGTCGGCGTGAACGACGCGATATCGGCCTTGCAACAGAATGGGCAGTACGCGGCCGATGCATCGCATGATGACGTGATGAGCGCCTACACCTCCATCGACAAACCAGGCCGCCTTTTCCTGACCAACAGCGGATCCTCCACGTCGAAACGCGTTCCCAAAGGCGTTGTCGCATTGCCGTGGAAAATATCCGCCTCCTTCACCCTCAACGGGCCCGACGTAAGCGTTTCCGACGTTTCCGGCGCTTCCGGCATGATCGGCATACGCATCGCCCTGCATGCCACGAAACCCGACGTGACCGCCAATCTGACGCCAATCGTCGCCTTCACCATTCCCGGACGCGTCGGCAGTGACATGACCGCCGATGACGGCGTGCTCGTCTCATCCGACAACACCTCGACCCTGGTGGCTGCGGTCGGCAAACCGGGCGAGGACCTGACCTTCAACGCCTACGTGACGGCGAAGCACTTCACCATGAGCTCACTGTCCATCGCCGCGGTGGAAGGCAACGTTCGGCAATCACTGCCTGACCTGACCAAGCGCGCAACCACCTTGGTGGACGGTCTGACCAACGTCGGCTCGCAACGCAACCGCAAGCTCATCGCCCAACTGGAACAGCTCAGAGACAACGAGAAAGCACTTGCCAAACAGACCATCGCCGTACGTTCCAAAGCGCACGATCAGGCGTTCGACGGCTACATCGACGCGTACGTGGGCTCATACACCACGCATCTGTCCGGTTCGATCGGCAACGCCACACAGCTTCCCGCCATTCTCGGCACCGCGTCCGAACTGAACGGCGATACCTCCGTAGCTAAATCCGTGGCAGACCTGGCCAACGCCGTCAACGACGTGAGCGCCGCATACCGGCATATCGGCGCGGCCGACGCCGTCGACGAGGTGATTCGCACCATCGAACAGCGTGGCACATCCGGCTTGGTGAACGAGCTCACCAAGCGCGCCGGCGAGGAACAACAGCGCGGCTCCAAAGACTACAGTGCCGGCCAATCGCAGCTGTCCGCGGCCATGATCCCGTATTCGATGGATTTCACCGACGCATACACGGCTCGGCTTAAGGAACTGGGCGCCACCGCAGGCACGGCTGGCAGCTACGAAACCCAGGCGATCGCCGACGTGCGTGCCGGCATCAAAGACAATGAGAAGCTCAAAACCGCGTCCGACAAGGTGTCCGCGGCGATGACCGCGTTGGCGGACGCCAGCGAGCACACCGGACAGGCCAGCGCATTCCACCAGATCGTGCTGCGATTCGCCGACCAGCTGGATTCGGATGACGACACGTCCGAATCGGGCGCTGCCGATGACGCTTCTGTGCTGGACACGTTGCGTTCCGCCTCCGCCAGCCAATCGTTGTGCGCGAAAGCCGAGAAACGGCGGTCCCGTGCGCAACGCAAGGCCGAACGCGCGCAGGCGAAGAACAACACCGCCGATTCGACCAGCTTGGTCGATGACAAGAACGCCATCAGCATGGATGATGTGATGAGCTACGCGGGCGGACTACGCCCGTCGTTCGGCGCCGCAGCGGACACCACGTCGAAGAATGTGGCGAAAGTCGGGGGAGTGGACGGCTCTTCGAAGAACAGCGGTGGCGATTCGTCCGACGGTTCGGCGGATTCGTCCGCCAGCTCGCTACCAATTACCGGCTATGGCTTGGTGAAAACCGGTTTCACGCCGGATAATGGCGATTTGATTGATGAGACGGTCGAATTGGCTTCCGCTGCGGAAGTTTTCGACGATGCGCTGCAGGCCGGATTGGGTGGGAACGGTTCCGGAAATTCGTCCGCTGGCCCGCAGTACCTCCTGTCCGTTCCGGTGTTGTAGAGCACGCGGTTTGTGCGATGCGCTAAATCCGATAGTGCTCCGTCGCTTACGTGGTGCGTTTCGGGGTTTTTGATTGCGATTTCCGCCTCCGCTTGTGCATTCGTTGAGATTACGCCCATAAAAACCATTTTTCGCGTACGGGTTTGTGCGCAGGGGCAGGAATGTACGCTGAGAACAGCCGAGAACGGGATAAGGACGGTTCTATGCGCGCACGTCTTGCGATTTAGGGCGATTCTGCACGGACGTGAGCAAAAGGGGATATGATTTCGACCGTTTTGCCTGCGATTTATACCCCTTTTCGCTCACGAAAGCATTTTTCCCGCGATTTTGACTGAATATGAGCAAAAGGGGGCACGGTTAGTTGCAGACAGTGACGGGATATACGAGGGGCCTCTCCTTCATGCAAAGGAAAGGCCCCTCGTATGTGGGTGAAGTGAGCGGCTGCGCTACAAAAGCCGCTGGCGGCTCACCTCAGAGACTCACTTCTTCGGTTTCTTGGCCGGCGGTTCGCCTAGCTCGCTTTCGGCGACCGTCACATCGGCGGCCTCGTCCTCACCCTCGGCGGCAGCCGGTGCGGTGAAGGCGATCGGTCCGGTCACGCGACCAGCTTCGGCGATATCGCCCAGCGCGGCCTCGATGGACCCGCGCACATCGTCGGCAACGGCAAGCGTCACAGACAAGATCGGGGTCTTCATCGAAACCTTGGCCTTCGACTTGATGCCACGCAGCGCGGCCAGAGCCTCACCGGCATGAGCAAGCAGATTGGCGGATGCGTCGCCGGCGGCGGCCGCGTACACGTCGGCCACAGGCCATGCTGCGCGGTGCACGGAGCCTTCGCCCTCATGCATCCAGCTCCACACTTCTTCGGTGGCATACGGCAGGTACGGGGCCAGCAGGCGCGCGAACGCATCAAGACCCAGGCCCAGCGTGGTGCGTGCGGACTTCACCGCGGCCTCGCTCGGCACGTTGCCGGTGGAATCGGCGGTGCCGTAGGCGCGGTTCTTGACCAGCTCGATGTAGTCGTCGCAGAACTGCCAGAAGTAGTTCTCGATGACTTCCAGAGCCTTGGAATGCTCGTAGTTGTTGAGATCGTCGGTGGCTTCGCGGACCACGGCGGCCATCTTGGACATCGCGGAACGGTCGATCGGCTCGGTCACGTCGGCCGGGTTCCATGCGGCGACTGCCGGAGCGCCCACGTGATGGTTCTCGTCCTCACGGCCGATGGCCAGCGCGAACTTGGTGGCGTTGAGCAGCTTGATGGCAAGACGACGGCCGATCTTCATCTGGCCTTCGTCGTACGTGGCGTCCAGGCCCAGACGGGCGGCGGCGGCCCAGTAACGCACCGCGTCGGCGCCGAACTGCTTGATCGGCTTGTCCGGCACGACCACGTTGCCCTTGGACTTCGACATCTTCTTGTGGTCCGGATCGAGAATCCAGCCCGACAGCGTGGTGTTGGCCCACGGCAGGCACTTGTTCTCGAGATGCGCGCGGTCCATGGTGGAGAACAGCCAGGTACGGATGATGTCCTGACCCTGCGGACGCAGATCCATCGGGAACGTGGCGTTGAAAATGGCCTGGTTCTCTTCGCCCGGCTCCTCCCAGCGGGTCACGATCTGCGGAGTGAGGGAGGAAGTGGCCCAGGTATCCATGATGTCCGGCTCGGCGGTGAAGCCGCCCGGCACGTCACGCTGATCCTCGGTGTAGCCTTCCGGCACATCGTCGGTCGGGTCGATCGGCAGACGGTCCTCGCTCGGGGTGATCGGATGGTCGTAATCGGTGGTGCCATCCTCCTTCACCGGGTACCACAGCGGGAACGGGACGCCGAAGAAACGCTGGCGGGAGATCAGCCAATCGCCGTTGAGGCCATGCACCCAATTCTCGTAACGCACGCGCATGAAGTCCGGGTGGAAGTTCAGCTCCTTGCCGCGTGCGATGAGTTCGGCGTTCAGCTTCTCGTCGGTGCCGCCGTTCTTCAGGTACCACTGGCGGGAGGTGACGATTTCGAGCGGCTTGTCGCCCTTCTCGTAGAAGTTCGTCATACGCTTGGTCGGGGTCGGCTCGCCGTCCAGATCGCCGGAGGCGCGCAGCTCGTCGACGATGACCTTACGTGCGGAGAACGTGGTCTTGCCGGCGGTCTCCTGGAAGATACGCTTGCCTTCCTCGGTCTCGATCCAATCCGGGGTGTCCATCACGATACGGCCATTGCGCTGGATGATGGAACGCAGCGGCAGGTTCAGATCGCGCCACCATTCGACGTCGGTGACGTCGCCGAACGTGCAGCACATGGCGATGCCGGCGCCCTTGTCCATTTCGGCGGCCTTGTGCGCCAGAATCGGAACCTTGACGTGGAACAGCGGGGAGTACACGTACTGGCCGAAGTACTGCTTGTAGCGTTCGTCGTCCGGGTGCGCGATCAGCGCGCCGCAGGCGGCCAGCAGTTCCGGACGGGTGGTCTCGATGTAGATCGGGGTGCCGTCTTCGAAACGGAACGCCACCTTGTGGTAGAAGCCCGGATATTCGCGCGATTCCAGTTCGGCCTGGGCCACTGCGGTCTGGAACGTCACGTCCCACAGACCCGGAGCGTCCTTCTGATACGCTTCGCCACGGGCCAGGTTGCGCAGGAACGCCTTCTGGGCCACGCGCTGCGGGTGCTCGCCGATGGTGTGGTAGGTCTGGGACCAGTCGATGGACAGGCCGAGGGAGCGCCACAGGGCCTCGAACTGCTTCTCGTCCTGGGCGGTGAGCTTCTCGCACAGCTCGATGAAGTTCTTACGGGAGATCGGCACCTGGTCCTTGGCGTCGATCTTCTTGCCGTCCGTACCCTCGAACGGCGGCACGAAATTCGGATCGTACTTCAGGGACGTATCCACGCGCACGCCGTAATAGTTCTGCACACGGCGTTCGGTCGGCAGGCCGTTGTCGTCCCAGCCCATCGGGTAGAACACGTCGTAGCCGTTCATGCGCTTGAAACGTGCGATCACATCGGTGTGCGTGTAGGAGAACACGTGGCCGACGTGCAGGTGGCCCGAAACGGTGGGCGGCGGGGTATCGATGGAATAAACGGCCTTACGGTCGCGGGTGCCCTGGAACTTGTAGACTCCGCTCTCGTCCCAGACTCCGCGCCACTTGTCTTCGAGACCGTCCACGCCGACCTTGTCGGGCAGCGGCGTGAGGTTCGCGTTGATGGTGTTATCTTGGCTTTCAGTCATAGTCGCTAGTCTAGAAAGCGAATGTGACAACTGCCGTCGTATCAGCGCCTATCGAACCGAATGCCGGAATCGCAGGCAAATCGCGGAAAATCCACATAAAAAACCGTGGAAAAATCAGTGCAGCGTCAATCTGTTCAACGGCAGCAGACGGTCGGTCAGATTCTTCGGATACCCCTGCAGCCCATCGGAAACGGCAAGGAAGTTCTTGCGCGTGTACAGCCAGTCGCTGGCCGCGTTCTCGCTGACGGCGCGCGCGTAATCGCGCATGCGGGCCTGATAATCGTTGTCGTTGGTCGCGGCCATGGCATTGGCGTAAGCCTGCTGCGCGTCGCCGTTCTCGAAATGGAACACGGACTGGCCGTTGTCGAAGACGCTTGCGTCACCTTCGTCGCTCATGGTGGTCAGCGCGATGTTATAGGTGCCGGCGTTCATGCGTTCCGTCACGTTCGCGGCGGAATCGAGCACTTCCAGATTGGTGTTGATATTGAGGTTTTCGATGGCGGTTTTCACGTCGTTGCCGATGCTTTCGTATTCCTTCGGCACCAGAATGTCGATTGGCGCGATGTAGTTCACTCCGAAATACGTGCGCATCCGTTGCCCCTGTTCGAGGTTGTAGGGGTACAGGCCGCTCAGGTCCTCATACCCGTCTTCCAGCGGGCTGATCGGCCCTCCCAGCGGCGCGTACGCGTCGGGCGCGTTCTTGGCGATGGTCTTCGCATCGATGGCGTATCGCGTCATCTTGCGGATCTGCTCGTCGGAGAAGGGGCTGTTGTTGTCGTTGTTGAACGCGAGCATCACCTTGTCGAAGCTGATGCCGCTGTCCGCGGCAATACCGTTGGTCTTGCCCAGTTCCGCGGCGGTTGAAGCGCTCAGCGGCAGCGCCATGCTGATTTTGCCGGCTTTCATGGCATCGGCCATGGATTCCTCGTTGGCGTAGTAGTAGAGCGTCACTTGCGATGATGCGGCTTTTTTGCCCCAATACGAGTCGTTGCGTTGCAGCACGATTTGCGATTGGTCCGCGGTTGACACGGTGAATGGTCCCGATCCGACCGCCGATTTCGCATAGTTGGTTTTGCTTTCCGCGTCGTACACGACGCCTGCACGGCCGGCCAGCGCGCGCAACAGCCGCGGATTCGGCTTGGCGAGCGTGATGACCACCGTATTCGCATTGGGATTGGTGATTTCCTTCAGATCACCAAGCTGGTCGGCTCCCACGTAATGGTTGTTGACGGCGTTCTGCAGCGACCAGACCACGTCGGACGAGTCGAGTTTGTGCCCATTGGCGAACGTCATGCCGTCGTTCAGCGTGAACGTGTACGTGAGACCGTCGTCGGAAGCCTGCCAGGAGCTGGCGATTCCCGGCTGCAGTTTGTTGGTTTCGCTGCGTGACACCAGCGTTTCGTATACGTTGCCGAGCAGCGCTTGCTCCACGGCGGTGCCTTGTTCGGTGCGGATGTCAAGCGATTTCGGCGCATTGCCTTCGATGCCGACGGTCACCGACGAGTCGGAGACGAGCGTGCCGAAGGATGTGATGGGATTCTTGCGGCCTGTCAGCGACAGTCCCAGCCACAGCAGCACACTGAGCACGATCGCGACGCCGAAGAAGATCAGCCAGCGCGTCGCCTCGGCTTTCAGATTACGTTTCCGCCCGTTTTCATCCATGCACCCGAGTCTAGTTGACGCGTGCTACACGCCCGATGGCCGGGTGCGATTCGACGGAGTGCCGGCGCGGCGGCTGGCATGCGTCGGAATCACGCGGCGAACGCGCTCGGACACGTGTCGTTGAGGGGGCAGTCGGCGCAATCCGGTTTTCGCGCATGGCAGATGGCGCGGCCATGCAATATCAAACGGTGAGACAGATCGGTCCATTCTTCGGGAGGGAAGCAGGCGGTGACCTCACGTTCGATGGCCACCGGGTCAGGGGAGGGGCTCGCCCAGTCGGACCGCCACCGCAATCGCCCAGTCACACGAATCACATGCGTGTCCACAGGAAAACCGGGCACGCCGAACGCGTTGCCCAACACCACGTTCGCGGTTTTGCGGCCCACGCCCGGCAGGCTGACCAGCGAAGCCATATCGGCTGGAACCTCGCCCCCGAATCGCACGCACAACTCATGCGACAGCCCGATGATATTGCGCGCTTTCGTACGGAAGAAGCCGATGGTGCGGATGATGTCCTCGACGTGCTCGGGATTCGCGGCGGCAAGCTCCGCCGGACCGGGATATTCGCCGAACAGTTCCGGCGTGACCATGTTCACGCGCTTGTCGGTGGTCTGCGCGCTCAACACCGTAGCCACCAGCAGTTCGAAAGGAGAATTGAAGTTCAACGCGCATTTCGGATCGGGAATCTCCACGCACAACTGCTCGTATTCCTGATGCATGCGCGCGATCCGCGCCTTCTTCGATTCCCGAGGCATGCCTCCAGCCTACCCCTCGCATGCGGACGAACGCGGAAAACCTATGGAAACGTCGCAATCGGCAAAAACAGCGAAAATCCATCGAAAAAACAACGGGAAATCAGCGAAAGGCCAACGAAAACAAACGGAACCCGTCGAACATCAACGGAATGATCGCAAGAAAAAGTCAGCTTTCGCCGGATTCGCCGTGAGCCGCATCCTTGGCCGCGGCCTCATGCTCATCCTCTTCCGGCGGATCGAAACGATAGCCGACGTTGCGCACGGTGCCGATGAGATGCTCGTACTCGCCACCCAGCTTGGCGCGCAGACGACGGATATGCACGTCCACAGTGCGGGTGCCGCCGTAATAGTCGTAGCCCCACACCTCCTGCAGCAGCTGCGCACGCGTGAACACGCGGCCCGGATGCTGCACCAGATACTTGAGCAGCTCGAACTCCTTGTACGCCAAGTCGATCGGATGGCCATGCAGGCTGGCCGTATAACCGTTGGTATCCACCACCAGATCGCCGGAACGGATCAGGCCATCCTCGTTCTGCACGCCCTGCTCGCCGGTGCTAGCGGCCGTGCTGGCCGGCGCATTGCCCCGTTCGGACACCAGACGCAGACGCCCCTCCACTTCGGCGGGGGAAGCGGAGGCCACCACCACATCGGCGATGCCCCACTGCGAATTCACCACGGTGAAACCACCCTCGGTGAGAATCAGCACAATCGGCGTGGACAGTCCGGACGCGTGAATCAGGCGGCACAGCGTTTTCGCGGTGGCCAAATCGTCACGCGCATCAAGGAAAAGAATGGTGTTCTCCGGCATCTTCACCAAGCTCGCCGCATCCATCGGCAGAACGCGCACGCGGTGGGACAGCAACGCCAGCGAGGGAAGAACGGTGGCCGGGTCGCTAGCGAACGTCATAAGCGTAAGATCCGTCACGTCAGCTCCCTCATGTTCCCTATAACTGATGCCGCGATTGTACACTCGGTATGTGTTATCGGCGTTTCCTCGATTGTAACCGAAGTATGTGGACACTTACGGCTACATTTATTCATATTGCATACGGAATGACCACAATATGAAAAGGGGGTCCGAGATGACCGCTGAGAAGGCCACCGCCCAGGAAGCCACGCGGAAAGTCGCTTTTGCCAAGGTCCTGGCGATTCAGATCATCGCATACGTGGTGCTGGTGGCGCTCGCATTGGTTCCCGGCATGATGTACGGCGACGCCGCCAAACCGGCCGCGGTTCCGTTCACGATCATCGCCTCGCTGGCGATGGTCGTGCTGCTGGTGGTGTTCAGTCCGTTCCGCGACGGCGTCGCCGGCCATGTGATCGCCGCGATCGCAGGCCTGCTGTCGGCGATCTGCGCCACGACCGTGATGCTGGGCAATGTGATCTTCCCCGCCGGCCTGGATGGCGGCAAAAGCTTCTCCATGGAGGAAGCGTGGATCGCCGGCGTGGGCGGGCTGCTGATTGTGCTGATCATCGTATCCTTCGGCCGGCAGATGGCCCGCGAAAACCGCACGCACCTGATCCGCTCGCTGTCGCACAACGTGGTCGAAGGCGTCGCCATGATCGCCAGCGCGGGCTGGTGCTTCCTGCCGGTGCTCCTGCCGACAACGCATTCCAGGGCCGCCGCCATGTCCGCTGCCTCCGGAGCCACGGTGGACATGTTCAGCAACGTGACCACGACATGGGTCGTCGCCGCGATCGTGACGGTATTGGTGGCCGTGGCGCTCACCGTGTGCTCGTACTTCTGGCACCGCGACGCCGACCCCGAGCCGGATGCGCGTTCGCCGTGGATTGGCCTCGCACTGCTGCCGGTCATGCTGACCGGTCTCGCAGTCGGTCTGGCGGCGCTCGCCATCGTCGTGCTGTAAACGGCTGTTCTAATGACAAAGCCCGTAATCGCAATGATTACGGGCTTTTATTATGTTGGATTGGCAGTCAACCGAGGAATCCGAGATGCTCGAACAGCACCTTCACGCCGATAAGAATCAGCACGATGCCGCCGGCGATCTGCGCGGGCTTCTGCCACCGCGAGCCGAACGCGCGGCCGATATACAGGCCGGCCGCGGAGAACAGGCCGGTGGTGACGCCGATGATGATCACCGAAAGCCAGATGTTGAGCGTCATGAATGCGAAGCTCACGCCGACGGCGAAGGCGTCGATGCTGCAGGCCACGGCGAGCGGCAACATGTGCCGCCAATCGAATTCCGCGGTCTCCTTGGCGTTCTCCTCGTCTTCTTCGAAGGCTTCGCGCATCATATTGCCGCCGATCAGAGCGAGTAGGCCGAAAATGATCCAATGGTCCACGGCGGTCACGTATTTGCTGAACGTGCTGGCCGCGAAATAGCCGAGCAGAGGGAAAAGCGCCTGGAATCCGCCGAACCACAGGGCGGTTTTGAACGCATCGACGCCGCGAAGCTTCTTGACGGTCAGGCCTTTGCCGATGGAGACGGCGAACGCGTCCATGGACACGGACACGCCAATGAGCAGAATCTGAATGAGCATAGCTGGTGAAAAGGTTCATCCCGCCGGTCTCCCCACGGGATGGGCCTCGACGGATTGCGTTCCGCCTACGCCTAGGAGTACCGACACAGAACTGCCGCACGCGGATCGATGGTGTCCCGCGGGCTTTGAATTCAGCGAATACTGTTCGCATGCCGAAAATTACAAGAGACCACTATACCGCGGTACGAAGAAATCGGACGCTTTGGTCCGTTGGACTCCTCGCAACGGCACCTGGCCTCCACTGGCTGGAAAAGAGGAAAAGCCCACTGCCGGGGGCAGTGGGCTTTGACATAAAAAGGGGAGAAGCGATCACTTCTCGCTATCAGCGAGGCGCTTGCGGGCTGCGACGATTTCCTCCTCGGCCTTAGCGGCGCCAGTCCAGTAATCGCCCGGCAGGACTTCCTTGCCCGGCTCCAGAGCCTTGTACTGCTCGAAGAAGTGCTTGATTTCAGCCTTGTGGTACTCGGAAACATCTTCGACATCCTTGATGTCGTCGAAACGCACATCAGCCGGAACGCACAGCACCTTGTCGTCTCCGCCAGCCTCGTCGACCATGTGGTACAGGCCAACGGCGCGGCATTCCACCACGCAGCCCGGGAACACGGAGTTCGGGATCATGACGAGAGCGTCGAGCGGATCGCCGTCCTCGCCCAGGGTGCCGTCGATGTAGCCGTAGTCATCCGGGTAGCCCATGGAGGTGAACAGGGTGCGGTCCAGGAACACGCGACCGGTCTCGTGGTCCACTTCGTACTTGTTCTTGGAACCGCGCGGGATCTCCACCACGACGTTGAAGGTTTCTGCCATTGTTTTCTCCTTGAGATTGGGCAGTTTGCATTATCAGTAACCACAATACCGCTTTCCACCGAAGTGGAATGAACCTGGTCAAATAAAGTCGTGATTTTAATTGATGTCTTTTGGTTCAAAGAGTGCTGCGGGATTGTGTGCGCTGTCGTTGCATGTGTTCAGATGGGACTTTCTTTTTGCTGGGGCTATGGGGAAGGTCGAAATTAAAGGTATGGTGATGTCGGCCATCCACAGGTTCTCTGTCGACTGGATGGAAATTGCCCCTCCTTGAGCCTCTAAAATTGTCTTATATCTTAACAATCCCATGGTGGTGGGCTTATCTGTGGTGATATGTGTGGGGTCATTCCGCGGTGCATCGCATGCACCGATGGTTATATTGCCGCCAGAGGTTCCAAAAGTGACGAGGTAGCCTTGCTCGGGGTCGGCATGTTTGATGATGTCGGAAAACAATTCATTGGTGACGTCGAAAAGCAATTCGGCGTTTTCCTTGGGAAGATGATTCAGTTCTTGGAGAGTATTAATTATTTCTCCTCTGAATTGTAGCTGTTTTAATCTGTGCTGAGCCCTAGAAATAATCTGGTTGAGGTGCTTGAACTGGTCAGAATTGTCGGCCTGATGCGTGTCTTTGGAATAATCATCATCGATGAGTTGTGAAATAGTAGCACGTGTTTGTGTAAGTGTTTCGCGTAGAATATCCTGCAACTCAGTGAGATCTGTTTGGGATAATTGAGAATTTGAATATATGCGTTCATCTATAAAACGAATTGCATAGGTGAGATTATTGCAAGTTTTATCATGTAATGAAATTGCGACTTGCTGTTGATATTTGGATCTTGCGAGTTGATTGTTTGATTCGGTTTTTAATTGAGTCCAGTGAAGTAATGATCCCGCTAGGCAAAAGACTCCCAATGTCATCAGCATAAGTAGGGAGTCAGTTGTGTTCATTGCTGACTGCACTATGTAAGTGCTGGTGGTGTGCGTGATGAGGTAGGTGAGTGAGGCACCGATTCCCTGTAAGAGATTGTGGTATCCGAGCAGTGTGACTGCTAGCAGACAACTGAAAATGAGAGCTGCAGATGTTTGAAATGGCAGAATGGGGCCGATCCATGACGTGAGGATGATGAGCCAGCTGCCGGTAATCTGCCATTTTGTGAAAATGAGAAATATAATTATTTCTGTACAGCAGAAAAGAATATGCCATTTGAGGTAATTATGGTCGATATTTAAACTTGTTTCATCTATTAGAAATATGATGAGACATAAGAAATAAAGAATTCGTATAATGAACGGAAGAAAATTGAAGTATGTCCTAGATGATTGTTTATAGGTCTCAGCTATATTAAATCGTATTTTCTGCATAGGATGACCGCTTCTTTTCTGTTATGGACGTCCATTTTCTTGAGGATACGATGGATGTATGTGTAAACGGTATTTTGACTTATGTGGAGTAGCTCCGAAATTTGTTCAGTTGAATGGTCTTGTGCGTAGAGACGCAGGACTTCTTGCTCTTTGCGGCTTAGTTTAGGGGGTCTTTTGTCTGTTTCGCCATTAAGCAAATGGTGTGCGGTTAATGCGTCAGGAAATTGATTGTTAATCGGAAGCCCATGACTTGCCTGAATGATTGCGGATGGCAGATCGTGAATGAGGTTTTCTTTTGCTAGTATTCCTTGGGCGCCTGCTGATATGGCATCTTCTTCATATCGTTTTATTTCGTATGCGGTGATGCAGAGAAGGCCAATTCTGGAAGTCTGCTGACGTATTTTTCGGCAAACAATGGCACCGCTGATGTCTCCCAATGCCATGTCGGCAATGAGAACATCGGGAATTTCATTGCCGAATAGGCAGTGGTGTAGTGCCTCTGCGCCTGAGTGCGCTACCCACGTGACGTGATGCTCTCTGGAAATCTGATCTATCCAATGTGACAGCATTTTTGCCGCTAGGACATCGTTGTCAAGGATTGCGATATCAATGATTTTCTCCTTGTTCACACTGATAGACAATACCATCGATAGGGGTATGTGGAGCTTTAATGTCAAGTTTTCCTTGACAAGTGTTTCTGTAAACAGCTGAGGATCGCTACCGTGGAGGTTATCGCCAGAGTTGGCGATGAAACAAAGTGACTGGAGATGACCATGTCAAAAAAATGGTCGGAATTATTGGTGCGGCTGCGTTAACTTCGGCTCTGTTTGTCGGTGTGCCGGCAGGTGCTTTTGCTTCTGAACCTGCTGGTTCAGGTATTGAATCCTGCAGCGGACAGTGGAGCGAGGTTTCGGTATCTGACAGTGCTTCTCCGGCATATGAAGCTTTTCCTAATGAAGGTGGCACATGGCAGTACGGTGCCAACCCGGTGAAGATGTGGTCTAATTATTGGCATGCGAACAAGTGCCATGGGCCATCTGTATATACGAACACGAACAAGAGTGTGTCGATCGATACTGCGGCGGGACATTGGTCTTATGCGCAACTATGGGGATATGATTCCTCGGCCCGGTATTACTACCGTATTTGCTAATTGTTGTTTGTGTTTTTGTGGGTGCTTATTCGCTGTTGTAGGTGAATAAGCACCCGTATTGCTATTTTCTAGTAGTTGGTTTGATGGGTTATGGGAAAAAAGATTCTGGCGACTCTTAGCTTGGTTATTGCCATGTTGTCTTCATTTATTACTGCTTCGACGTTGCAATCATTGGAGATTACGTATCCGGTTGGGACGAGAACATTTATCTCTGTGAATTTTTCTTCATTGTCTGCTGATAAAAATGAAGTTATTTCAGCGATAGAAGATTTGACGTATGATAAAGGATCTTTTGGTGTTTTATCTAAAGTGGAATCCATATCTCACGACAAAGTGAAGTTATTTTATTTTGGAGATCACAATAGTGCCACGGACGAGCTGAAAAGGAACAATTACTCCGGTCGTAGCGAGATCAAGCTGATTCCCTTATCCGACCTTTCGGAGGCGAGTCTTTCTGGAACATACTCGTTTACGGATTCCAAAGCCACGCAATCTGCTGTAAAGATTATTGAACAGTATGGTGGTTCTGTTGTTAACAGTGGATCGAGGGTGTCAAATATTGATGTTCTTGGATTACTTGCGAATAATCGGTCGGGTGGATTCGGTATTGCCTTGCTGTTTGTTGTCGTGTGCGCGACATGCTGGTCATGGATAGGGAACCGTGAGCGTCTGCATTCCATTCTTGTGCTTAATGGCTGCCAAAACAAAAATATAGTTTATCGTGACACCAGTGATTTTCTGCGTGTGTGGATGATTCCATATGTTATTGGAATCGTGATTTCGATAGCATTGTCTTTGGTGCTTTATTCGGTTAATTCTGTATTTGATTATCTTGAAGCTTATCTGGCTTCCGTTATTTTATTCCTAATATTGTTCTTGGTGGTTGTTGCTGTTTTTTCTATTATCACCATGCCTTCGGTTCGAAATATTTCCCTGAGGCGGAATCTATCTAAAAGGCTTTTGTTCGGACAGGTTTTCTTGAAACTTGTGTGCATTGTTCTTGCATTGGTTTCCGGTGCCATGGCCTTGTCTTCATTTGAATCGGCTTCTCAGCAGTTTCGTTCCGTGAAACGATGGGAGGGAGTGCAACAGGTTGTGTCGGTGAAAACATTTGCGGATCCAACGACCTCATCTTCTGAAGTCGCGCAGGCTTTTAATGATTTTTTCAGTTTGGCGGATGCGCGGGGCGGGTTGTATTTGTCGTATTCCGTTGCTCCGGCTTTGGTTGAGGGGGCAAATCCGACTGCGAATGATATATCGAAACAACTGTCTCCTTATGACGATGTCATTATAACGAATAGATCTTTCCTGAATTTGATGAATGTTTCTGAAAATGATTTAAAGAAAATTGATTCGTCGCACATTCCTGCTTCGGTGTTGAGTGGTCTGAGGGGGTATGACGGAATATGGTTGAATGAGCATTCTGGGATTGCGATGGAGGATTGCCTGTATGAATGGAAGGGCGAAGGGCTTTTTCCTGCGCTTGAATACGGTGCTCAAAATGGCATGTTTTCAATGACTCGTAATCCATTGGTCATCGTAGTGGACGATGTGAGCAAGGATCTCAATATCAATGGTTTCGTTTATCCTGCACTTTCGACGTCTAATATCATTTTTAATGATGCTGATTTTGTAAATAGCATAGCTGAGGAATCTGGATTACTGTCATCGATTAATTCTATAAATAGAGTTTCTGATGACGCTTTTTATCAATACTGTATTCTTAAGCAACTTGGTGAAACTAACCTGTTTTACTTGATCATTGTGTTGCTTGAAGTTGTTTTAAGTACGGTAGAAGGTGCGTATCTTTGGGCGTATGAAAATAGACGGAGAATATTCATCAGGCATACGCTGGGTGAGCATTACCTTCGTCTTTCTTCTGGACATTGTGTGACGCAGGCTGTTTTGCTGTTGATCTCATGCATAATTGCATATGTTGTTGTAGGGCAACAGAAATTACTTTCGAATAATATTTGCATTTTTATGACGGGTATCTCAGTTCTGTGCCTGTCTATTGAGATTATTTCCGTCTTACTTGCGTCAAATAAATGCTTTACGGAAGTTGTAAACAGAGCTGTTAAATAATCGAAAAGGGGTAATGATGACTATTGAACTTAATGACATTTCGTATGCAATCGATAATCGTACGATTTTTCAGCATGTGAATGGAAGACTTGACGGAGGTTGCATGATTGCACTTACTGGTCCGTCGGGTTGCGGTAAGACGTCGCTGTTGAATATCGCGTCGCTGTTATGTAAGCCAAGTGCTGGTGACGTTGTTGTTGATGGTGCAGGTACATCGCATTGGAATGATCGTAAAAGAAGATTGTTTTGGAAGAATAAAGCATCATTTATTTATCAGGATTATGGACTGATAGATGATGAAACGGTTTTGTATAATTTGACGTTTAAGCGCGGTTTTCTTCAATCTAAGAAAACGAAAATGCCTCGCCGACTGTCTGATTTACTTGCAGAGACTGGGATGCTGAATCGCGTCAATGAAACTGCGGCGGTTTTGTCTGGTGGCGAGAAACAACGTATAGCGATTGTTCGAGCACTTTGGAAGAGATCGGCTTATATTTTCGCTGATGAGCCCACGGCTTCATTGGATGCGGCAAACAGAAAGATGGTTGTTGATTTACTGAAGAGTGCAGTGAGAAAAGGTGCTTGCGTAGTCGTTTCAACGCATGATTTGGAATTAGCGAACGTATGTGACCAAGTAATTGATTTATCTCAATGAAATTTTGTTTATAGATAAGGGAAGATGATATGAGTTTTATCTCTTGCGGATTTGCTAAGATAATAAGTGTTTTTCTTGTGACGATTGTCGTGATTGTCTCTCTTGCATGCCCGTTCAATGCGGCTATGGCTGATGAGCATGTGTCTGGTATAGCTGACCCATCAGTGACTCCAGCTTATATCGTATGTCCTTCGTGGCTGCCCAAGTGGATATGTATGTGAATATGGATTATAAGTGTGTGCGGTGTGCGCACATTTAGCGATGTTTGGACAATATGAAGGCGGGTGTTTAGGAAGTTTTGTGGCTTCCTAAACACCCGCCTTCGGTTTAATGCGATTGAGGCTCAATCAGTCTTCGACAACGGTGAGCACGTGCGCCACGTCGGCCCACGGTGCCAGCGAGACGTAGTTGTCCCAGCCCCAATCGAACTCGCGTCCGGTCAGCTCGTCGCGTACCTTGAGCGGCTTGTCGGTGGCGAAACCGAAGTCCGGCAGCTCGATGTGGACGATGGACTGATGCGCGTTGTGGCCGTCGAGGTTCACCACCACGATCACCGTATCCGGCTTGCCGGTACCGGTAAGCTCGGCCGGGGTCTGGCGCAGGAACGCCACCACGCCCGCATCGTCGCTCGGCAGGACGTGCAGGTTGTGGTAGCTGCGGCATGCCGGATGCTCGGAACGGATCTTGTTGAGCGAGGTGAGTAGCTCGGAGATGCCGTACTTGTCGGCCTCGTCCCAATCGCGCACCTTGACTTCGTACTTCTCGTTGTCGATCTGCTCTTCGAATCCCGGACGCTGCTTGTTCTCGATGAGCTCATAGCCGTTGTAGATGCCCCAGCTCGGAGAGCCCATCGCGGCGAGCACCGCGCGCACCGCGTGACCGGCGATACCGTTGTCGCGCAGGTAGGCGGTCATGATGTCCGGCGTGGACGGCCAGAAGGTGTTGTGCTGGTAGAAACCACCGTCGCCGTTGGTCTCCTCCAAATACTCCTCAAGCTCCTCCTTGGTGTTGCGCCACGGGAAGTAGCAGTGCGACTGCGTGAAGCCGGCATAGCTCAGCGCGCGCATCATGCCCGGACGGGTGAACGCCTCGGCCAGGAACAGCACCTCGGGATGCTTCTTGGTGACCGCGGCGATCACATCCTGCCAGAACCGCACCGGCTTGGTATGCGGGTTGTCCACGCGGAAGATCGTCACGCCGGCCTTGATCCACAGGCCCATGATGCGTTCGGTTTCCGCTTCGATGCCTTCCATGTCGGCGTTGAAATCGATCGGGTAGATGTCCTGGTACTTCTTCGGCGGATTCTCGGCGAATGCGATCGTTCCGTCCGGCTTGGTGCGGAACCAGTTCGGATGCTGTTTGACCCACGGGTGGTCAGGCGAGCACTGCAGCGCGAAGTCGAGCGCCACTTCGATGCCCAGCTTGTGCGCGTAATCGCAGAACGCCTTGAAATCGTCCATGGTGCCGAGCAGCGGGTCGACGGTGTCGTGGCCGCCCAGCTCGGAGCCGATGCCGAACGGGGAGCCCGGATCGTGCGGTCCGGCAATCAGCGTGTTGTTGCGGCCCTTGCGGTTGGTCACGCCAATCGGGAAGATCGGCGGCAGGTACACGATGTCGAAGCCTTCGGCCTTCGCGCGGTCGAGGCCGGACAGCGCCGTCTTCAGCGTGCCCTGCGCGATCTTGCCGTCGGCGTCGAAATACGCGCCTTCGGAACGCGGGAAGAACTGGTACCATGCGGCGAAGCTCGACTTCGGACGCTCCACGCGGAAGCGCTGCGGATTCGACGCGCTCAGGCCGTCGCGCAGCGGATTGGTTTCATGCAGGCTTGCGATTGCGTCGGTGGTCGCCGCGGCAAGACGCGCGGTCGCGTCGAGCGACTTGTCGGCAACGGCCTTCGCCGCTTCGCGCAGCGTCTTCTTGTCGTCGGCGGTCAGCTTGGAATCGCGTGCGCCAGCCCAACGTTCCAGCAGCTGCGCGCCGGATTCCAGCGCGTTCTCCGCATCGTCGCCGACCTCGACCTTGATTTGCGCGTCGTGCAGCCAGGAAGCGTACGTATCCTCCCAGCCTTCGACCACGATGTGCCATTCGCCGAGCTGCTTCTTGACGTCGGCGTAGCCGTCTTCCCACGGCTTCAGGTCGCTGTGGTCGCCGATCTTGACCATCGCTTCCCAGCGGTCCAGGCCCGGATTGGTGCAGGTCATGGGGAAGCGGGCCTTCTCGGTGCCGCGCGTGTTGCGCACGGACACGGTGGCACCGGCCTTGGTGCGGCCTTCGATGAACACCTGCGCGGTGACCTTGAATGCCTCGCCAAGCTCCACGCGAGCCGGGTACAGGCCGTTTTCGGCGGACGGAGTGATGTCAAGAACGTTTACGCGGCCGAACTGTTCCGGGCTGGTGCGGTTGATGATAGGTGCTGGAGTTTCGCCGACGGTTCGCTTCGTTGCGGTTTTCGGCTTGGAAGTGCGCTTGGTGGTTGGTTTTTTGGTTGTCGTCTTCGCGGTTGATTTCGCGGCTGTCCTCGTTGTCTTTGTGGCCGCTGCCTTGGCTGTTGTCTTTGCTGTTGCCTTTGTGCGCGGTGTCGCGCTTGATGATGTTGCTTCATTCATATAGCCGATTATAGAGGTAGTTGTGTTCTTTTTGTGATTTCCCTTTTTCGTGACGATTACGGCGATGCGGCTACAAGTACTTTCTTCAAATACTTTTGGTAAAGCGGTTTAATACATGGTTTGCGATTATGTTCGATTATGAAGGCTGCGGCGGCATGACCATACGTTGTGCGCGTCGGTTGCGTTCGATATGTATGGGGACTTTATATAAAAGGAGCGAAACGTCCTGGGGAAAACAAAAAACCGGAAACCAAAAGGTTTCCGGTTTCAATTGGTAGCGGGGCATGGATTTGAACCATGGACCTCTGGGTTATGAGCCCAGCGAGCTACCGAGCTGCTCCACCCCGCGTCGGCTTGCCTTCATTGAGGCAGCTCTAACTACTTTACGGATGTTGGCTAATAAGTCAAATCGGCGTGTCGCATATTGCGCTGCTAGTGAAATCGCATATCCGATAACGCGTTATCCGTTTTTCGTATAACGCTGCGGCCCGTCGATGAAAACCGCCGAATACGCCATATCCGGGTCCGCACCATAATAGGAAACATGCCTATCAAGATTCCCAGCGGCCTTCCGGCCAGAGACATTCTCGACTCCGAGCGCATCTTCGCGCTTGAAAAGCCCGAAGCGGAGCGCCAGCGTGTGCGTCCGCTCAAGCTGGTGATCCTGAACCTCATGCCGAAGAAGATCGAGACCGAAACGCAACTGCTGCGTCTGATCTCCAAGAGCCCGCTGCAGGTCGAGGTCGACTTCATGAAGACCTCCACCCACGAGGCCACGCACGTGAGCGCCGACCATCTGGTGAAGTTCTACGAGACGCTCGACGCGTTCAAAGACAACTATTACGACGGTCTTGTGGTGACGGGAGCGCCCGTCGAACACCTCGATTTCGAGCAGGTCGACTACTGGGACGAGTTCAAGCAGATTCTCGACTGGGCATCCACCCACGTCTTCTCCACCATGTACCTGTGCTGGGGCGCGATGGGCGCGCTCAACTATCGGTACGGCGTGCGCAAGGAGCTGCTGCCGGAGAAGCTCTTTGGAGTGTTCCCCCAGTATCTGCAGGACGAATACTGCTTCCTCACCAACGGTTTCGACGAGATCTGCCTGCAACCGCATTCCCGCCTGGCGGGGGTCAACGAGGGTGATATCGCCCATAATCCCGAGCTGCAGGTGCTCACGTGGGGTCCGAAGTCCGGCCCGGGGCTCATCGCCACGCGCGACTTCTCCGAAGTGTTCGCGCTCGGCCATTGGGAGTATGGCAAGTACACGCTCGCCGAGGAATACGAGAGGGATATGAAGAAGGGCATGACCAACGTGCCGTTCCCCGAAAACTATTTCCCGCATGACGATCCGAAGCTCGAACCGCTGTTCGCCTGGCGCGCCCACGCCAACCTGCTGTGGCGCAACTGGCTCAACTGGGTCTATCAGACCACGCCATACGATTTGAGCGAAGTACCGCAGCTGCGCGAGGAGAAGCGCCTCGGCACCGACCGTTCGATCCGGCACGAGCCCGGTTCTCCGCGTGTCGACGCGTTCACGCCATTCTCGCACGATGGATACGGTGTCATTCGCGGCTGATTTCACGAAGGTCGGCGAGTACTGACAAGTATTGGCGATTGTCCCACGATTGCCGCTTTTACGCGGTGTCGTGGGCTTTTTTGTGCGGTTTTTGTTGCCTGCTGCGACATCGTTTCATTTTCGCCGTCATATATTATGGTGCGATATGTTAAGTAAAACGTTTTATCAAGCAGTGTTGCAAACGATGTCTATTTTGGTGTGAATGGGGGTGAAATAGGCCGAATCGACAACGGCCGTGGTTGTGTCTAATAGTCCCCGCAACGTGCGAAACGCCGGTTTTCGCTATACGGTAGTAGGGGAAAGCTCCCGGTGTGGAATGTTGTCTAGCCACGGGCTGATAATCCTTTGCAGCCATTCGGGGCTGGTATGCGAACGCGTTTATGGGCGCGTTAACATAGAACCCGAAGGATGTTCTGGTTTGGTAACCGGAATGTCACATTCGACTCAGCTGTTGGGCTAGACTAACAGCTGACACAAGAGCAGGAGGCGTGAATGATTAGTGCATTGGGAGAGGGCATCATGACCATCGCCGATGGTCCAGAGATGCCGAGCATCAATGACTTCCTTCCCGATCCGTTTGTTTTTCAAGGCACGCCGTTCGCCATCAACCGCATCATCCTCGTTCGTATCCTTGCGACCGTCATCATGCTGCTGGTTCTCGGAATTACGGCAAGCCGTGCAAAGCTCATCCCTGGCCGTTGGCAGGGCGCAGTCGAATGGCTGATCGAGTTTGTCCGCGACAACATCGTCTATCAGGTGATGGGCGAGCTGCGTGGCAAGCGTTATGTGCCGATGATCACCACCGTGTTCTGCACGTTGCTGGTCTTCAATCTGTGCGGCATCATCCCGGGCTTCAACATCGCGGCAAGCGCGTCCATCACGCTGCCTCTGGTGTTCGCCATGTGGTGCTTCTGCCAGTACTGGATTGCCGGCATCCGTGAAAAGGGCCTTGGCCACTTCCTGAGGGACGAGATCTTCCCGAAGGGCGTTCCGGCCCCGATCTATATTCTGCTGTCCCCGATTCAGCTGCTTGAGCTGCTGATTATCCGCCCGTTCTCGTTGACGATCCGACTGTTCGCCAACATGGTTTCGGGCCACCTGATCCTTGCGTTGTGCCTCTCGGCCACGCAGTTCTTCCTCGTTGATGTGGTGAACAAGCTGATGATGCCGTTCGGCATCATCACCTTCGCGGCTGGCATGTTCATGTTCCTGTTCGAGGCGCTGGTCGCCTGCCTGCAGGCTTACATCTTCGCCATCCTGACCACCGCGTACATCAATATGAGCTATCCGGAGATCGACTGACCGCCGGCTTTTTAAGTGTTGCTTCTTGTCAAGCAATAACCAGAAAGGAAACAATCATGGATATCGTTACCCTCGCTGAGGTTGCCGGCAACCTGAACGTCGTTGGCTACGGCCTCGCCGCCATCGGCCCTGGCATCGGTCTGGGCATCCTGATCGGCAAGACCATCGAAGGCACCGCTCGCCAGCCTGAGCTCGGCAGCCGTCTGCAGACCCTCATGTTCCTGGGCCTGGCATTCGTCGAGGTGCTGGCACTGCTCGGCTTCGTGCTCGCCTTCATCAAGTAAGACTTGATCCCCAAGGTAAACACCGAAGACGCAAACGAACGTGAAAGGAGGAAGACACTATGGTGACCGCAGCTAGCGAGATGGAACTGTTCCTTCCGAAAAGCTACGACATTTTCTGGTCGTTGGTCATTCTGATCATCGTCGCCGTGTTCTTCTACAAGTTCTTCCTGCCGAAGTTCCAGGCCGTGTTCGATGAGCGCGCAGCCAAGATCGAAGGCGGCATCGCCAAGGCCGAACAGGCCCAGAAGGATGCCGACGAAGCCAAGGCGAAGTACGATGCCCAGCTGAGCAACGCACGCGTCGAGGCTTCCAAGATCCGCGACGACGCTCGCGCGGAGGCATCGCACATCATCGCCGACGCACGTACCCGTGCCGAGGCTGATGCGGCGCAGATCACCGCCACCGCCCAGCGTTCCATCGAATCCCAGCAGCAGCAGGCTCTGGTGAGCCTGAAGGGTGAGGTCGGCGTGCTGGCAACGGCACTGGCCGGCAAGATCCTGGGCAGCAAGCTGGAGAGCGACGACGTGCAGTCGACGATGATCGACCAGATGATCGCCGATCTGGACAGCGACAAGAAGTGATCGAAACCTTCAAGAAAGGGAGGTGACCAATGCGAGGAGAAGCATCGCGTATCGCAGACCGCGTTTCGCGTGACTCGCTGGCCCCCAGGCTGCGCGACAGCGGCGAGGACGCATGGCGCATCGGGAACGAACTGTTCACGATCACCAACGCGCTCGACCACAACGTCCAGCTTGAACGTGCCCTCACCGACCCGTCGCGCCCAGTCGAAGACAAGGTTGCGGTAGTCAAGACCCTCATTGGAGATGAGGCCCATCCGTTGACGATGGAAATCATGTCCGATCTGGTGGCCCGCCGTTGGAGCCGCGTGTCCGACATCGCCAACGCCACCGAGGATTTCGGTGTGGATGGCATGATGTACTACGCGGACCACACGAATGCTACTCTGCAGGTCTCCATCGAGCTTGCCCAGCTGCATTCCGCACTGCTCAACCTTCCGGTCGTACGCAGCAAGCTGTATGACGCAACCGTCCCCGCCGAAGCCCGTATCAAGCTGCTGTACAGCCTGATCGGCAATGCCGACTTCAATGTGGTGACCAAGCGTCTGGCCGAGCATGCGACCTGCAATCTGCGCAATCGCCGCTATCTGCAGACCATTCAGTGGCTGATCAACAAGTTCTCCCGTCATATGGGCGAATCGATGGTCACCGTCACCACGGCAACGCCACTGAGCAAGGAGCAGGTCAAGAAGCTCGTCGCCATCTATTCGGCGAAGACCGGCCATCCGGTGCACATCAACTCGGTGGTCGATCCGACCGTCCTGGGTGGTATGCGCATCCAGGTGGGCGACGAGGTCACCGACAACACGGTGGTCGCACAGCTGCAACATCTTCAGCGCACGGTGAAGGCGACCGCCTGACGGCACGCCACACGGTGAACAAGCCTGAAACAAGACTTGACTGAATTTAAAAACAACAATAAGGAGTGATCATGGCAGAACTTACCATTGATCCCACCACGATACGCAAGGCGCTCGATGAGTTCGTCGAGTCGTACAAGCCGTCGGACACGCCGACCCAGGAAGTCGGTTATGTCGCGACCGCTGGCGACGGCATTGCGCACGTGACGGGACTGCCTGGTTGCATGGCCAATGAGCTGCTGACCTTCGAAGACGGCACGCTTGGCCTGGCGTTCAACCTTGACGCCCGCGAGATCGGCGTGGTTATCCTCGGCGATTTCACCGGCATCGAGGAAGGCCAGGAAGTGCGTCGTACCGGCGAAGTGCTCTCCGTGCCCGTCGGCGACGGCTACCTTGGCCGCGTCGTGGACCCGCTAGGCAACCCGATTGATGGTCTTGGCGAGATCAAGACCGAAGGCCGTCGTATTCTCGAGGCCCAGGCACCTGACGTTATGCATCGTCATCCGGTTGACGAGCCTCTGTCCACCGGCCTGAAGGCCATCGACGCGATGACGCCGATCGGCCGTGGCCAGCGTCAGCTCATCATCGGCGACCGTCAGACCGGTAAGACCGCTATCGCAATCGATACGATCATCAACCAGAAGCGCAACTGGGAATCCGGAGACCCGAAGAAGCAGGTCCGCTGCATCTACGTGGCCGTCGGCCAGAAGGGCTCCACCATCGCATCGGTGAAGCAGTCCCTGGAAGAGGCCGGCGCCATGGAGTACACGACCATCGTGGCCTCCCCGGCTTCCGATTCCGCAGGCTTCAAGTACATCGCACCGTACACCGGTTCCGCCATCGGACAGCACTGGATGTACAACGGCAAGCACGTGCTCATCGTCTTCGACGATCTGTCGAAGCAGGCCGAGGCTTACCGCTCGATTTCCCTGCTGCTGCGTCGTCCGCCGGGGCGTGAAGCTTACCCGGGCGATGTGTTCTACCTGCACTCCCGTCTGCTCGAACGTTGCGCCAAGGTTTCCGATGACCTCGGCGGCGGCTCGATGACCGGCCTGCCGATCGTCGAGACCAAGGCGAACGATGTGTCCGCCTACATTCCGACCAACGTGATCTCCATCACCGATGGCCAGATCTTCCTGCAGTCCGACCTGTTCAACGCGAACCAGCGTCCTGCTGTGGACGTCGGCATCTCCGTGTCCCGAGTCGGTGGCGCAGCCCAGACCAAGGCACTGAAGAAAGTTTCCGGTACGCTGAAGATCTCGCTGGCGCAGTACCGTTCGCTGGAATCCTTCGCCATGTTCGCTTCCGATTTGGATGCGGCTTCGAAGGCTCAGCTGAACCGTGGCGCGCACCTGACCGAGCTGCTTAAGCAGCCGCAGTTCTCCCCGTACTCGATGGAACAGGAAGTCGTGTCCGTGTGGGCCGGCACCCATGGCAAGATGGATGACCTGCCGATCGCCGACGTGCTGCCGTTCGAGAAGGCCATGCTGGATTATCTGGACCACAACACCGATATCCTCAAGACCATTCGCGAGACCGAGGACTTCACCGCCGATACCGAGGCTGCCCTCGATAAGGCTGTGGAAGCGTTCCGTGAGACTTATGTGACCAGCGCGGGCAAGCCGCTGGTCGAGAAGAAGCCGAGCGCGAAGAACGCCACCCCGGTCGAACAGGAAAAGATCGTCGCAGGAGAGAAGTGATCCATGGGCTCGCAACTCGCATTGAAATCTAGGATCGCCTCCACCGCGTCGCTGGAGAAAATCTTCAACGCGCAGGAGATGATCGCGTCTTCGCACATCGCCAAGGCACGTGACGTGGCCTTGAACGCGAAGCCGTATACCGATGCGATTTTCGACGCCGTGCAAGCGCTGGTGGCCCACACCCATATCGACCATCCGATCGTGAAGAAGGACGAGGACAACCCCCGAGTGGCTGTCCTCGCCCTCACCTCGGATCGTGGTATGGCGGGTCCGTACACCTCCTCGATCATCCGCGAAACGGAATCGCTGTTGGCCCGACTCGATGAGAAGGGCAAGCAGCCGGAACTGTATGTGTATGGTCGTCGTGGTGTGACGTATTACAAGTACCGCAACCGTGATGTTGCCGGCACTTGGGAAGGCGATACCGACCAGCCCGGCGTGGAAGTCGCAGAGTCTATCTCGAAGGCACTGCTGGACGCCTATATGAAGCCGGCGGACCAAGGTGGAGTCTCCGAACTCTACATTGTGTTCACCGAATTCGTGAACATGGTGGTACAGAAGGTGCGCGTGCTGCGCATGCTGCCCGTTGAGCTCGTGCTTCCGGACCAGCCGGACTCCGGTCCCGTGCCGGAATCCGATGCCGATGCCGCGACTCCGCTGTATGCGTTCGAGCCGAGCGTCGACGAAGTGCTTGACGCCATTCTGCCGAAGTACATCCAGTCCCGTATCCATGAATGCCTGCTCACCGCAGCGGCATCCGAGACTGCAAGCCGACAGAACGCCATGCACACGGCTACAGACAACGCCCGCAGCCTGATCGACGACCTGACGCGCAAGCTCAACGCTTCGCGACAGGCTTCGATTACCCAGGAACTTACCGAAATCATCGGCAGCGCTGATGCGCTGAACAAGAAGGAAGAGTAGGAACGCATATGGCTGACAATCAGACCACAGCGGCTCCCGAGACGGCTGCGGAACCGACCGCCGGACGCGTCACGCGTATCCAGGGATCGGTTATCGACGTCGAATTCCCGGTGGGCCACCTGCCCGACATTTACAATGCACTTACCGTTGAGCTGAACAGCACCGGCGTTCACGAAGAGGGCGAGACCACCAAGAGGATCACCCTCGAGGTGGAGCAGCACCTTGGCGATTCCACCGTGCGCACCGTCGCCCTGAAGCCGACCGACGGCCTGGTCCGTGGCGCGACCGTGCTCGACACCGGCGGCCCGATCTCCGTGCCGGTCGGCGACGTGACCAAGGGCCACGTGTTCGACGTGTCCGGCAACATCCTCAACAAGAAGCCCGGTGAGACCGTCACGGTCACCGAGCGTTGGCCCATCCACCGCAACCCGCCGGCATTCGACCAGCTGGAATCCAAGACCCAGATGTTCGAAACCGGCATCAAGGTCATCGATCTGCTGACCCCGTACGTGCAGGGCGGCAAGATCGGTCTGTTCGGCGGCGCAGGCGTCGGCAAGACCGTGCTGATCCAGGAAATGATCCAGCGCGTGGCCCAGAACCACGGCGGTGTGTCCGTGTTCGCAGGCGTCGGTGAGCGTACCCGTGAGGGTAACGATCTGATCGGCGAGATGGACGAGGCCGGCGTGCTCGAGAAGACCGCACTGGTCTTCGGCCAGATGGATGAGCAGCCGGGTACCCGTCTGCGCGTCCCGCTGACCGCACTGACCATGGCAGAGTACTTCCGTGACGTGCAGAACCAGGACGTGCTGCTGTTCATCGACAACATCTTCCGCTTCACCCAGGCGGGTTCCGAGGTGTCCACCCTGCTCGGCCGTATGCCGTCCGCCGTGGGCTACCAGCCGAACCTGGCCGATGAGATGGGCGCCCTGCAGGAGCGCATCACGTCGACCCGTGGCCACTCCATCACCTCCCTGCAGGCCATCTACGTGCCGGCCGATGATTACACCGACCCGGCTCCTGCGACGACCTTCGCCCACCTGGACGCAACCACCGAGCTGTCCCGTGACATCGCCTCCAAGGGCATCTACCCGGCAGTCGACCCGCTGAGCTCCACCTCGCGAATCCTTGATCCGCGTTACGTGGGTCAGGCGCACTACGACTGTGCAAACCGCGTCAAGGCGATTCTGCAGCGTAACAAGGAGCTGCAGGACATCATCGCCCTGATTGGCATCGACGAGCTCGGCGAAGAGGATAAGACCACTGTGAACCGCGCCCGTAAGATCGAGCAGTTCCTTGGCCAGAACTTCTACGTCGCCGAAAAGTTCACCGGCCGTCCGGGCTCCTATGTTCCGGCCGATGAGACCATCGAAGCCTTCACCCGCATCTGCGACGGCGTGTATGACGACGTCCCGGAGCAGGCGTTCTCCGGCATCGGCGGTATCGACGACCTCGAGAAGAAGTGGCACGACATGCAGAAGGAATACGGTGCGTGATGGCCGGATCGACATTGCAGGTGAACATCGTCGCCGCTGACCACCCGGTGTGGCACGGCACGGCGAAGTCCGTTACCATTCCCGCCTCCGAAGGTGGAATGGGCATCCTGCCCGACCACGAGCCTGTGCTGACTGTGATCAAGGAAGGAACCATCGTCGTGGTGGATCCTGAAGGCGAACGTCTCTCCTTCGAGGTGACCGACGGCTTCATCTCCTTCGATTCGAACAAGCTCACCGTCGCGGTCGAGCGTGGAACCAACGTCAAGCGGGCCGAATAATCCGGTTCCGTCGAACGTCAGGCGGTTCGTCGATAGCAATGCATTTTGTATTGCGATTCGACGGGCCGCCTTTGTTTTTGCCTTCGCTTCCACCGTCATCGCACGCTCGTCATCGCACGCATGGTAGGGTAGTGCCTCGTGCGAATTATTGTTGCTGACTGCTCTGCCGAATATTCCGGACGATTGAACGCCTCCCTGCCGCTCGCCAAGCGCGTGCTGCTCATCAAGGCGGACAACAGCCTACTCATTTTCTCCGAACTTGGCTCATACAAGCCGCTCAACTGGATGTCAGCGCCCTGCAGCATCAAGGACATCACCCCGGAGCACGCCGATGACGACGTGGACACCGAAGTGCCTCAGAAAGTGATCCGAGCCTCGGCGGACAAATCTAACGACGTGCTCGAAGTGACCCTGCAACACATCTATTCGGACGAAACCTACGATCTGGGCGAGGACCCCGGACTGATCAAGGACGGCGTCGAAGACCACCTGCAGAAATACCTGGCCGAGCAGATCGAACGCATCGGCGAAGGCGCGAAGCTTGTGCGGCGCGAATACCCGACCGCCATCGGACCGGTCGACATCATGGCCATCGATGGCAATGGCGAGCACGTAGCCATCGAAATCAAGCGCAACGGCGGCATCGACGGCGTCGAACAGCTCACGCGGTATTGCGACCTGCTCAACCGTGACCCGCTGCTCGCTCCCGTGCACGGCATTTTCGCCGCGCAGACCATCACCCCGCAGGCACGGGTGCTTGCGCAGGACCGTGGCTTCAAATGCCTGATTCTCGATTATGAGGAGATGAAGGGCATCGAAGACGACTCTCTACGACTCTTCTAATGAAAAAGCCTCCCGGGTGGGAGGCTTTTTGCGGTTAGACCGGCTGGATCAGTAGGCGGCGAGAATGTCGACCACGAAGACCAGCGTGGAATTCGCCGGAATCTTCTCCTGATCCTTGTTTCCGTAGCCGAGGCTCGGCGGCACCACCAGCAGCACCTGGGAACCGACCGTGTGGCCTGCCAGACCCTGCTTCCAGCCCTTGATCACGCTGTCAAGCGAGAAGGCAGAGGACTGTCCGCGGTCCCACGAGGAATCGAACTGCGTGCCGTCAAGCAGCCAGCCGGTGTAGTGCGCCACCACGGACTGCGTATCCTTGACCACAGCGCCCTTGCCCTTGATGAGGTCCTGGGAAATCAAGGAATCGGAGCCCTTATAGCCATTCATGTCGATCGACGGCTTGCCGTCCTTGGCGAGCGTCACCTTCGGCAGGTCGGCCGGAATGTCGGCGACCTTCTCGCCGGTGGCCTTCTTCAGGTCCTTGGACACCAGCGTGAGTACCATGAGATACGAGGTGCCGGAGGAATTCGAGTCGTTCACGCCGAACGCCACGGTGGAATTGAGCTTGAGGCTCTTGAAGATCTTGTAGTAGTTCTCGGTCATCTGGCTGGTATCCGAGGTGACTACGGTGGAGCAGTCGGGGGTGTTCTTCTCCCACGTGCTGGCCAGTTCGGAACCATCCTTGACGCTGATGGCGATGCCCTGCGAGCAGACGCGGTCGCCGTCCTCGATCTGGGCTCCGTCGCCCTTCTGCAGCACCACGTAGCTGTTGTCCTCAACCGTCATCGGCGTCTTGAACGAGACGGTCGGCTTCTTGCCGAGCTCGCCCTTGGCGGTCACGCCGGCGATCTGGTGCATGCCGGTTTTTTCGGAAGATGAGGAGGAATCCGAGTTCGACTTGTCGGATTTCGCGCTGGAATTACCGCCGCACGCAGTGACGCCCAGGCACATGACCGTTGCGCAGACTGCCGTGACGGCCTTGGAAAGAAGTGATTTACGCATAGGGCCAACCATAGCGGCAAAGCATGATTTTCATGTTTTTTTCAGGCTTGTGCAAACGGACACTGTAGAATGGAAAAGCTATGACTGTATTGCAGGAAGAACAAGAGAAGCCGCAGATCGAGACGGGCCCTACCCGGCATGCGAAGATCATGCGTGGCATCGTCACGCCTATTTTCGGCTTGCTTGCCATCGCATGCGTCGTGTTTGGCGTGTTGAATTCAACCGTCTGGAAACCGGACAATGAGATCACCGCCGCCGCTCCGGTGAACGGTTCGGAATACGTGGTCACCGATCCGAACGTGCTGCAGCTGGTAGACAGCCGCGTCAATATTTCGGCCAAATCCCGTGACAAGAAATCCAATGTGTGCATCGCCATAGGTTCCGCGCGCGACGTTGCCGGATGGATTGCGGGAAGCAAGTACATGCGCGTCTCCGGTCTGTCCGATTGGACGACGCTTTCCACCATGAAGGTCTCCGCGCAGGGAACCGCGGACAATTCCCAGAACCAGGTGGCTTTCAAGGACTCCGACATGTGGCGCACCATCAAGTGCAATGACGGTGCCGTTGATATGCAGGTCAAAGGATCGAACAGCAATAACGCCGAGGATGTTGTGGCGTTGATTGATTTCGGCAACCGCAAGGGAGACACGGTCACTCTGAATTGGGACCGTCGTAACCTGCCGAATTTCGCCATGCCGTTGTATCTTGCCGGCGGACTGCTGGCGATTCTCGCCGTGCTTTCCGCTTCCGTATTCGCCATGCCGCCGCATAAGCGCCGCAACAAGCGCGCTTTCGCCATGGTCGAAGGCGTTGGCGTCAACGAAGGCGATGAGAACGAGGTTTCGGCTTGGGTGAAGAACGCCGAAACCGCCGCCAGCAACAGGGTACGGAGCAGGTCGCGTCACGGCAGGCGTCGCCATGCGGAACATCGCACCGGCGGTCGTACGTCATCGTTCGAGGAAACGCAACAGCCCGTCATCGTCGATCCTGTGGCACGTAACCTGGTCGCCGACCAGCAGAACACGATTGCGGAAAGCCAGCCGACTGTGTCCGAATCGACCGTATTTGAATCGACGGCGGGCGAATCGTCTGTTGACGACGAGGCGACTTCCGTGATCTCGCAGGATGAGCTTGCCGCGTATTTCGCTCGTCTTGCCCAAGAGGAGGTTCAGACGGAAACGCAGGAAGACGGCCAAGAGGAGGACCAGTGATGAGGAAGCGTAGTCAGGCGATTATCGCGGCCATGCTCGCGCTGGGAATGGCCGTCGGCATGTGCGGTTGCGAAGGCCAGCTGCCGACCCCGAAAGCCACCACCCGGCAGGATGCGCCGAACTTGAGCGCCAAGCAGGAGCAAAAGGTCCGCACGAGAATTCTCAAAACGCTCGACCAGTGCAATCAGAACCGTGACACTGATACGTTGCCGACGATTCTCGAAGGTCCGGAACTGGACATCCGCACCAGCGAGCTGAACGTAGCGAACGCCACGGGCAATCTTGACCGTAAGACCACCATCCCCACGGATCTGGCCCAGGCCGTGATCTCCACGGATGCCGGCTGGCCACGGTCCGTGTTCTCCATCACGTCCACAACCAAGGACCAGCAGTCCAAGCGTCTGCTGGTGTTCAGGCAGGATTCCGCACGCCAGAACTACAAGCTGTGGGGTGTGGCACGACTGTTCTCCGGCGTGAAGATGCCGAGTTTCGAAATCTCCAAAACCGGCAGCGCGCAGGGAACGCCTACGGACACCGGTCTGGTCATGACGCCGAAAGCGGCGGTGGACGCGTATGCGGACCTGCTGCAGAACGGGGCGAACAGCAAGTACGCCAGCAAATTCGCGGATGATGATCTGCGATCGAAGCTTGCCGATCTGACTGCCCAGGTGCAGAAGGCCATGGAGCTTAACGAAGGCACGCAGCAGCAGACCTTCGAACCGGTCAATGGAGCCATCAGCGTCATGCGTTCCGCGGACGGCGGCGATCTGGTGGTGGCGCAGATCAACTCCGAATGGACGCGTTCCGCCGGCGCTGGCCGTGAATCGCAGCCGGCCTCTGACGCGGAAAAGGCGCTGTTCGGCAATGGCAAGGCCACCAGCACCATGAAGACGAGCTATGTGAACGTCATCGCGCTGTATGTTCCGCCGGCGAATTCCGGGCAGAAAATCACCGCGGTCGGTTCCGAACGCCAGCCGGTGAAGGTCGAAGCGCTGTAAAACGACGGGTCCTTGGACGCGCATCGTCGGCGGTTTTCCGCCTATCGCGCATCCGTGGGAATGAAAACCGGGAAATCGTTGTTGGCACCTATAGTTGGTGCCAGCAACGATTTCGTGTTTTTGGAGGCAAGTATGGCAGAGCAGCAAGCGTTCCATCCGGGTGTTTCATTGGCGGGAGCCGTTGATCTGGAAGCGCTCAAGCATCAGGTGAAGGCCGAGCCGGGGCAGGCGGGCGGCGCTCCGGCGGCTGGCGGATATGTCATCGACACCACGGAGAACACGTTCCAGGCCATGGTGCAGACCTCCGCCACGTTCCCGATTCTGCTGTTCCTGTGGGTGCCGACCGACGACCGTCTGTTCGCCATGGCACGCGCATTGGGTGACGCGGTGAACAAGCTCAACGGCCAGATCCAGCTGTCCCGCATCGACATCGCATCCAATCCCTCCATCGCACAGGCGTTCCAGATTCAGGGCGCGCCGGCGCTGTTCGCGTTGATCGGCGGCCGTCCGATGCCGATTCTGCAGGGCCTTCCGTCCGACGAGGAACTGCAGCAGATCACAGACGTGGTCGTGCCGAAGCTTATCGCCGCCGCACAGCAGGCCGGCGTGACCGGCACCGCTCCGTATTCGGGCGATCCGGATTCCGACGCGGCCAATTCCGCATCCGCCGGCAGTGTGCAGGATCAGGTGCCGCCGGAACATCAGGAAGCGTACATGCTGGCACAGCAGGGCGATTACGCCGGTGCCGCCGCCGCGTACGAGAAGGTTTTGGAAGCCGATCCGAACGATACGCGCGCCGCCCGCGGACGTGCGAAGGCGCTGCTGCTGGCCCGTTCCGCCAATGCGGACGTGCGCGTGGTGCGTGCCGCTGCCGCCGACAAGCCGGACGATGTGGACGCGCAGCTTGCCGTCGCCGACATCGACATGATCGGCGGGCAGATCCAGGACGCGTTCGACCGTCTGCTTGATTTCGTGGCGGCCGGCCACAAGGCCGACATCGAGCCGGTGCGCCAGCGTCTGCTGGAATACTTCACGATCCCCGAGCCGACCGACGAGCGACTGAAGCGCGCCCGCCGTCGCCTCGCCACCCTCATGTACTGAGCGTGCAGCGCGTGCTGGTTGCGCCGAGCACTCTGATGCATTGAGCGCGCGTACTGACTTTCCCAACGATTGCAAGGTCTGCGTCACGTTTTTCGCCGAATCGTGTCGCAAACGGGCGCAGACCGTGTACAGTAGTGCGTTGCATGGGTTTGTAGCTCAGCGGATAGAGCGTCTGTCTCCGGAACAGAAGGTCGTGGGTTCGATCCCCATCAAGCCCACCGGGCAAGGCTCCAGTCGAACGGCTGGAGCCTTTTTGTTGCTCGTTTGTTGTATTTTTCCGCGGTTTTCCTTGCGATTCCGCCGTTTTCGTGCCTGCTGCGCCGTGTGGTGCCAACTCCGGCCATATCGTTCTGTGAACGGTTTTTCCCGCTTCCACCCATCGGAAAAGTATGATTTCAGGTGCGACGCAAATAGCGCATGTACGGGCATATTGGCACATACTTGGCGCGCGTTTACATACCTTGAGGCAACATACCTTACGACAAAGGAGAACAGTATGAGCGAAAAGCTGGAAGCAGTGGCCACCTCCGAAGCCCCGGCAGCACTCGGCGCCTACAGCCAGGCCGTGAAGGCCAACGGATTCGTGTTCGTCTCCGGCCAGCTGGGCATCGACCCGGCCACCGGCGAACTGGCCGGCGAGAGTGCGGGCGAGCAGGCCGCGCAGGCGCTGAAGAACATCAAGCACATCCTCGACACCGCCGGCTCCGGCATCGAGAATGTGGTCCGCGCCACCATCTACATGAAGAACGTCGAGGACTTCCACGAGGTCGACGACGTGTACGCGCAGACCTTCATCGGCTCCGTCAAGCCGGCCCGCGTGGCCTTTGGCGGCAACGACATTCCGAAGGGCGCGCTCGTCGAGATCGACGCCATCGCCGTGCTCTGAGCATTCCGCACGTTTCGTAGGTATCGCAAGCATTGCGATTACTGCGATTGCCTACCGCTACCTGCGATCAAACGGCCCGCACGCTTTTCCAGCATGCGGGCTGACGCTTTTTTACGGACTTCCGCGGGCTTCTGCACACTTCCGCGAACTATGGACGACCATCGCACGTTGCCGTGAGTCTGACGTATAGTATTTGCGATTGTGCGGCCAGCCAAACTATGTGCCGTACCCAACCAAACGTAAGAGGAGCCGGAAGCAAGCATGGCGCAATCGCAAGAAAAGCCCGACGTCGAACAGGGCGGCCTGGAACGCAAGATGGAAACGCGCCACCTGACCATGATCTCGCTCGGCGGCGTGATCGGCACAGGCCTGTTTTTAAGCTCCGGCTACACCATCCATCAGGCGGGCCCGCTCGGCGCGATCATCGCGTACGCCATCGGTTCGCTGCTCGTCTACTTCATCATGCTGAGCCTCGGCGAGCTGTCTGTGGCCATGCCGTACGCCGGCAGCTTCCACCTGTATGCGAAGCGTTTCATCGGCCCCGGCACCGCGTTCACCATCGCCGTGCTCTACTGGCTGAATTGGGCGGTGGCGCTCGCCTCCGAATTCACCGCCGCGGGCCTGCTGATGCAACGCTGGTTCCCGCATTCGCCCGCATGGGTCTGGTCGGCCGCGTTCATCGTGGTCGTGTTCCTGCTCAACATCCTGTCGGTGCGCCTGTACGGCGAATCGGAATTCTGGTTCGCGTCCATCAAGGTGTTCGCCATCATCGCGTTCATCATCATCGGCCTGCTGGCCATGTTCGGCGCGATTCCGATCGCCGGCTATGACCACGCGCCCATGTTCGAGAACTTCTACAGCGACGGCTGGCTGCCCAACGGCGTGCTGCCGATCTTCTCCACGCTGCTGACGGTCGTGTTCGCCTTCTCCGGCACCGAAGTGGTCGGCGTCGCCGCGGGCGAGACGAAGGACCCGTCCAAGGCGATTCCGAAGGCCGTGCACACCACCGTGCTGCGTCTGGCGATCTTCTTCATCGGCTCGATCGCCGTCATGGCGGCGCTGATTCCGTGGCACAAGTCGGGCGTCGACACCAGCCCGTTCGTGCTCGTGTTCCAGTCGATCGGCATGCCGTTCGCCGGCGACATCATGAATTTCGTGGTGCTGACGGCCGTGCTGTCAGCCGCGAATTCCGGCCTGTACGTGTGCTCGCGCATGGTGTGGTCGCTCGCGCAGGAGGGTATGATTCCGCGCAAGCTCGCCAAAACGAACTTCCACGGCGTGCCCGTTTTCGCGGTGATGTTCAGCATGGCCGGCTCGCTGCTGGCGCTGCTGTCCTCCGTGGTGGCCGCTTCGACCGTCTACCTCGCGCTGGTCGCGGTTTCCGGCCTGGCCACACTGGTGGTGTGGGCGTCGGTTTCCGTCTGCCACTTGCGATTCCGCCACCAATGGCTCGCGCAGGGACATACGGTTGGCGAGCTCAAGTACCGCGCGCCTGGCTACCCGTTCGTGCCGATCGCCGCGATCGTGATGTGCGTCGGCGCGCTGGTTCTGGTGATTTGCGATCCGTCGCAGCGCTCCACGCTGCTGACCATGATCCCGTTCGTGGCGCTGTGCTACGCCGGATACTACGCTTCCGTGGCCTGGCGCAAAAAACGCGACGCGGCCGATTCCTCCACCGGTGTGACGCCTGCCGGCGCCGGTTCGGATAACGGCCCCGGCACTGGCCCTGACAACGCTGGACGACAGCGCTGATTCTGTCTGCGCGCCCGGTAGACTTGGAGGAATGAGTCCAGAAGCGCTTAGTGAACTGATTTTCAACATTGCCAACACCCTTGTCTCCGAAGGCAAGGCAGGCACCCTGACCTCCGACCTGATTCCACCGCAGGCCAAATTCGCCGTGATGCGCCCGAAGGACCGCGCGCACGGCGATTGGGCCTCCAACGCGGCCATGCAGCTGGCCAAGAAGGCCGGCATGAAGCCGCGTGATTTCGCCGAGCTGTTCGCCGCCGAACTGACCAAGGCGGACGGCATCGCATCCGTCGAGGTGGCCGGCCCCGGCTTCATCAACATCACGCTTGACTCCGCCTCCGCGGCGGCCGTGGTGGACGCCGTGCTCGAAGCCGGTGACACGTACGGCAAGAACGACCATCTGGGCGGCGAGACCCTGAACCTCGAATTCGTCTCCGCCAACCCGACCGGCCCGATCCACATCGGCGGCACCCGTTGGGCGGCCGTCGGCGACTCCATGGCCCGCGTGCTCGAAGCCAACGGCGCCAAAGTCGTGCGCGAATATTACTTCAACGACCACGGCGAGCAGATCAACCGCTTTGCCAAGTCGCTCGTCGCCGCGGCCCACGGCGAGACCACCCCGATCGACGGCTACAAGGGCGCCTACATCGACGAGATCGCCAAGCGCGTCATCGACGAAGCCCAGGCCGACGGCGTCGACATCCTGAACCTGCCGCGCGTCGACGGTGGCGTGGACAAGGACGGCGAACCGCTCGGCGAAGGCGATTCCGAGCAGCGCGAGGAATTCCGCAAGCGCGCCGTACCGATGATGTTCGACGAGATTCAGAAGTCCATGAAGAACTTCCGCGTCAACTTCGACGTGTGGTTCCATGAGAACAGCCTGTACTCCGACGGCGAGGTCGACAAGGCCATCGCCGACCTGCGCGCCCGCGGCGACATCTTCGAAAAGGACGGCGCCACCTGGTTCGAGTCCACCAAGCACGGTGACGACAAGGACCGCGTGATCATCAAGTCCGACGGCAACTACGCGTACTTCGCCGCCGACATCGCCTACTACCGCAACAAGCGCCACCGCGAGACCAACCCGGCCGACGTGGCGATTTACATGCTCGGCGCCGACCACCACGGCTACATCGGCCGCATGATGGCCATGTGCGAGGCGTTCGGTGACAAGCCGGGCGAGAACATGCAGATCCTCATCGGCCAGCTTGTCAACGTCATGAAGGACGGCAAGGCCGTGCGCATGTCGAAGCGCGCCGGCAACGTCGTCACCATCGACGATTTGACCGACGCCATCGGCGTGGACGCCTCCCGCTATTCGCTGGCCCGCACCGACTACAACTCCCCGGTGGATATCGACCTGAACCTGCTGTCCTCGCATTCCAACGAGAATCCGGTGTACTACGTGCAGTACGCGCACGCCCGCTCCTGCAACGTGGACCGCAACGCGGCCGCCGCCGGCATCACCTACGAAGGCGCCGACGTGAGCCTGCTCGACACCACCGCCGACGGCGAAGTGCTCGCCGCGCTCGCCCAGTGGCCCGCCCTGCTGCGCGAAGCGGGCGACCTGCGCGCCCCGCACCGCGTGGCCCACTATCTGGAAGATCTCGCCGCCACCTACCACAAGTGGTACAACGTGGAGCGCGTCGTGCCGATGGAACTCACCGATCCGGAGGCCCGCGGGGAACAGGCCGACGCCATCCGCATCGCCAAGGCTCCGGAACCGGCCCGCGCCGCCGCCCGACTCAAGCTCAACGACGCCGTCAAGACGGTCATCGCCGAAGGCCTCGACCTGCTCGGCGTCACCGCCCCCGACAAGATGTGACCGGCAGGAGATAACGCAAACCATGTCTGTGAGTCCAATCTGGCCGGCCGGCTCGGCCGTGAACGACGAAGGCGAGATCACCTTCCACGGCCGTACCGCCGCAAGCCTGCTCGACGAATTCGGTTCGCCGCTCTACGTCATCGACACCGATGACGTGCGCGCCCGCGCCACGAAATTCGTGCATGCCGCGTCCCACGCGTTCAACAACACCGTCACCCACGTCAGCTTCGCCGGCAAAGCGCTGCTGAGCAAGGAAATCTGCCGCATCGTCACCGAATCCGGCATGCTCATCGACACCTGCACCATGGGTGAGATGCGCATCGCGCTCGCCGCGGGCGTCCCAGGCCGCCGCCTCGTGCTGCACGGCAATAACAAGTCCGATGCGGAAATCGAGCTGGCCATCGAACAGGGCTTCAACAAAATCGTGATTGACGAGCCGGATGAGCCGGCACGCATCGCCGCGATCGCCAAGCGGCTCGGCAAGCGCGCCCGCGTCATGCTGCGCGTCACCTCCGGCATCCACGCCGGCGGCCACGAATTCGTGTCCACCGCGCACGAGGACCAGAAGTTCGGCGTGGCCCTGCTCCCCGCCGGCGCCGATACCGCCAAACTCGGCGTGCTCGACGACCTGACCGACGTGACGCCGGCCGGATCGAACGCGCGCTTGGGCGAGAACGCTGCGGATGCCGCCGATCAAGCCGCCCATGCCGGCCACGCGGAACGCAAGCTCCAATACGACATCAAATACCCGTACGATCTGAGCCACGAGAAGGTCTCCGAAGGCGACCGTAAGCTCGCCGACGCCATGACCATGGTGGCCGACGGCCCGGCGCTCGCCGTGCTCAAGGACATCTACCGCCGCCAGGACGTGCTCGAACTGGTCGGTGTGCACTCGCATATCGGCTCCAACATCCATGACGCGGACGCTTTCATCCAGGCGGCCAAGCGCATGATGCTGCTGCGCAAGACCTTCTACGCCACCGATGCGTACACCCTGCCGGAGGTCGATCTGGGCGGCGGCTATTCCGTGGCCTACACCGACGGCGAGGATTCCATGGACATCGACGTGGAGCTCGGCAGGCTCGCCGACGCGGTCAGCACCGTGAACCGCGCGCTCGGCATGCCGGCCCCGGTCATCTCCTTCGAGCCAGGCCGCTGGACGGTGGCCCCCACCGGCGTCACGCTGTACCGCGTGGGCACCGTCAAGCCGGTGCAGCTTTCCGGCGAGGCGAAGGACAAGTCAGGCAATCCGGTGACGGAACGCGTGTACGTGTCCGTGGACGGCGGCATGTCCGACAACATCCGCCCGGCGTTGTACGGCTCCGACTACACCGCGAGAATCGCGAATCGCAAGGAATCCGACGAGACCAAGCTGTGCCGCGTGGTCGGCATGCACTGCGAATCGGGCGACATCGTCGTCAACGAAGTGCGTCTGCCGGCCGACATCAGGCGCGGGGACATTCTCGCCGTGCCCGTCACCGGCGCGTACGGCCGCACGATGGCCAGCAACTACAACCAGGCGCTGATTCCCGCCGTGGTCGGCGTCGGCGAGGCCGGCGCACACGTCATGATCCGCCGGCAGACGATCGACGATCTGCTGAGCTGGGACGTCAGCGAATAGTCCACGATTGCGTCTCACGGTATGGACGGTTTTCGGGCTTCCTTGCGGGGAAAGCTTCGGAAACCGTCCATTTTCTTGATATTCCGCGGCCTTACGTCATATTGAGACCGTACAATAAGCAAGGTCACACCAATACTTCACATTCAAGGGAGGATGCCTTGGCACAGGAAGATGTTGCGCCGATTCGCGTTGGATTGCTGGGCGCGGGTACCGTTGGTTCCCAGACCGCACGCCTGCTGGTCGAGCAGAAGGACGAGCTTGCCGCACGTATCGGCCGCCCGATCGAGCTGACCGGCGTCGCCTGCCTTGACCCGGCGGAAACCGATCCGTTCCCGTGGATCGACAAGGCCATCGTGACCACCGACACCATGAGCGTGGCCACCAATTCCGATATCGTCATCGAGCTGATCGGCGGCACCGGCGTGGCACGCAAGTTCGTGCTCGCCGCCATCGAATCCGGCGCCTCCGTGGTCACCGCCAACAAGGCGCTGCTGGCCAAGTATGGTCCGGAGATCTACGCGGCCGCCGAAGCCAAGGGCGTCGACATCTACTTCGAAGCCTCCGTGGGCGGCGCCATCCCGTTCCTCAAGCCGCTGCGCGAATCCCTCGTCGGAGACAAGGTGACGAGCATGCTCGGCATCGTCAACGGCACCACCAACTACATCCTCGACGAGATGACCACCAAGGGCCTCGACTTCGATGACGTGCTCAAGGACGCACAGGCCAAGGGCTACGCCGAAGCCGATCCGACCGGCGACATCGAGGGCTACGACGCGGCCAACAAGGCCGCCATCATGGCCACCCTCGGCTTCCATACCAACGTGACCTTCGACGACGTCTCCGTCGAAGGCATCACCAAGATCACCGCCGACGACATCGCCGCCGCCACCGCGGAAAACAAGGTGATCAAGCTGCTCGCCGTCGTGGAGAACACCGATGCCGGCGTGTCCGCGCGCGTCTACCCGGCGCTGATCTCCAATACCCATCCGCTGGCCTCCGTGCACGGTTCCTTCAACGCCGTGTTCGTCAAGGCCGAAGCCGCGGACGACCTCATGTTCTACGGCCGCGGCGCAGGCGGCGCTCCGACCGCCTCCGCGGTCGTCGGAGACGTCGTGACCGAAGCCCGCCATATCGCGCAGGGCTGCACCGGCCCGTCCATCCCGCTGTACAAGGATCTGAAGAAGGCTCCGATCGAGGCTTCCAAGGCCGAGTTCGCTGTCCGCTTCGTGATTCACGACAATCCGGGCGTGCTCGCCGCGATCGCAGCCAAGTTCGCCGACCATGGCGTGTCCATCAACGGCGTGAACCAGGATCTGAAGCCGACGCTGAAGGATCCGGGCTATGACGGCGAGCTGCAGCAGCTGCGTCTGGTCACCCACATGACCGATGAGCTCACCCTGCGCGAAACCGTCAAGGACGTGTGCGAGCTGGATTGCGTGTGCGGAGAGCCGTCGATCCTGCGCGTGCTGAACTGATATCGGATGCGATTCGGGCCCATGATGCGATTGGCATGCAAGCCATGCCAAGCCGCCGTCATGGGCCCGAATACGATGCACGGGTGCGGTTCCCCCTGAAATTTGACTCTGGCACTGCCACGGTATACGGTGCTTGATTTGTAATGAAGATGTGACGAAGGACGACGAGAGATGACTCCAGTTACCCGCAAGGTGCGTGTGAAGGTTCCGGCCACCAGCGCCAATCTTGGCTCCGGCTTCGATACGGTCGGTTTGGCTTTGGATTACCATGACGAGCTTGAATTCACGCTGAGCGCCGACCCGGTGAACACCGCGGCGCAGGTGATGATCGAAGGCGAGGGCGAGGACACCCTGCCGCGTGACGAGACGCACCTGGTGGTCTCCACGTTCCGCCGCGCATGCCAGACCTTCGGCCTGGGACGCGTCGGATTCATCCTGCAGGCGCACAACAACATCCCGCAGGCGCGAGGCATGGGCTCCTCCGCCGAGGCCATCGTCGCCGGCATCGCCGCCGCGGCCGCCTTCGCACAGGACGACGACCTCAACCGCGACGCCGTGTTCGAGCTGGCCGCCGCCATCGAAGGCCATCCGGACAACGTGGCCCCGGCCGTGTACGGCGGCCTGACCATGTCTTGGGACATGGAGACCGCGGAAGGTGTCGGATCCGTGCCGATTCCAGGCGGCGAGCCGATGCACAACGGTTTCCACACCATCAACTACCGCGTGGCGGACGATCTGACCGCGGCCGTGTTCGTGCCGGACTACGAGCTGTCCACCGAAAAGGCCCGTCAGGCGTTGCCGACTGAGATTCCGTTCAAGGACGCCGTGCACAACGTCTCCCGTGTGAGCCTGCTGCCGGCCGCCATGAACCCCGCGATGCTGGCCTCCGGCTCGCGTCAGAACGCCAACGCACTGCTGTTCGCGGCCACGCAGGACCGTCTGCATCAGCCGTACCGCGCCTCGCTGATGGAGCCGTCCTGGGCGCTGATCGAGAAGATGCGCTCCCACGGCTTCGCCTCCACCGTGTCTGGCGCCGGCCCATGCGTGCTGGTGCTGCACCATGGCGACGCCCACGAGGAGCTTGAACAGATCGCCGCCGAAGAGCTGGCATCCGGCCATTGGCGTGTGCTGCATCTCGCGGTCGACACCAAGGGTGTGCAGGTGGAACGCGCATGAGCATCCCGCTGATTCTCGCCTCCCAGTCCCGTCCACGCCGTGACGTGCTGTTCTCCGCCGGCATCTGCCCGACCATCCGTGTCTCGCACGTCGACGAACCTGCCGCGCTTGAACGCGAGGCGGCCGCGCTTGGCGTCACCGTGAACGACCTGAGCGTCGAACAGCGTGTGATGATTCTCGCCACGGCGAAGGCCGAGGCCGTGCACCAGGCGTATCGCAACATCGCCGATACCGCGGCGCACGCGCGCGGGGAGCGCGTGATCGGCTTCCCGCTCCGGGCGGCAGACGATCGCGACGCATCCTCGGCGGGCACAGACGCACGCACGGACAGTGCGCAGTCCGCCGACGAGACGAAGACCCGCGATTTCTCCGGCATCGCCATTCCCACCGTCGCCGAGCCGATCGCCGATTTCGTGGATGGCCGTCCAAGCCTGACCCGTTCGAAGGCCGGCCCGCTGATTCTCGGCTGCGATTCCATGTTCCTGCTGGACGGCGAATGCTACGGCAAGCCGCATAGCGAAGAGGTAACGCGCGAACGGCTGCGTGCCATGCGCGGTGCCACCGGCGAGCTGTGGACCGGCCATTGCCTCATCGACTTCGCGTCGGGCCGCATGGTGCGCGGCGCCAGCAAAGCGACCCTGCACTTCTGCGAATATTCCGACCTGGATATCGAACGCTACATCGCCACCGGCGAGCCGCTGGAAGTGGCCGGATCGTTCACTTTGGAAGGTTTCGGCGGCGCGTTCATCGACTCGATCGAAGGCGATCCGCACGGCATCATCGGCCTGAGCCTGCCGTTGGCGCGCCGTCTGGCGGCGCAATTGGGCGTCGAATGGACCGATCTGTGGAACGTCACGCGCTCCGACCTCGCGCCGGACGCCGAATATGATGCGAAAACGGGTGCCGCGAAGCCGCTGCCGCCCAAGGAGAACGTGCACCAGCCGGGAGACGGCTGGGTCGACTGCGCCTGCGGCCGCAAGCATTGGGGTGCGAACGGCGCGTCCGGCGTGCTCTTGGCCCGCCGCAGCGAGACGACCGGTGAGGTGACGCACGTCGTCATGCAGCACCGCGCGGTATGGAGCGCGGAAGGCGGCACGTGGGGCATTCCCGGCGGCGCCACCGCCGATGGCGAAAGCCCGATCGAGGGCGCGTTGCGCGAATCGTACGAGGAAGCCAACATCACGCCGGAGGACATCGACGTGGTCGGATCGTACTGCGAGGACCACGGCCCATGGTCGTACACCACGGTGTTCGCCTTCGAAAAGCCGGGGCACCGCGTCGAACCCAAGGCCAACGACGATGAAAGCATGGAGATCGAATGGGTGCCGGTCGATGCCGTGCCCAACCGCAAGCTGCTGACTGCCATGCGCACCGATTGGCCTAACTTCGCGGCGCGTCTGCGTGCTTTGGCGGTCGTGCGGTAGCCTGCGCGCAGTGTGCCGCATCTTTGGAACATGACGGCTGTTAGCGCTAACTGAAGTTGCGTGTACAATAGGCGAACGTACCAACAGTTGTGTGCGAAAGGCGACGGGGCATGGCAGGCAAACGCAATGCGGGCAATAAGCGTCCTTCGATGTTCGAAGTGGCGAAGCTGGCTGGTGTGAGCCACCAGACGGTCTCGCGCGTCATCAACCATTCGCCGGACGTCTCCGACTCCACCCGCGAGAAGGTGCAGAAGGCCATCGACCAGCTTGGATACCGTCCCAGCAACTCCGCCCGCGCGCTCGCCTCGCACCGGTCCCGCACCATCGGCCTGATCGCCGGCGGCCAGCATTTCTACGGCCCGATTTCCGCGATTTCCGCGATTGAGACGATGGCCCGCCAGCATGGCCTGTTCGTGACGGTGAGCATGGTGCATGAGGCGCTGTGCTCGCAGGAGGAATTCGACGACCTGTGCCGCACCTTCGACGAGATGAACGTCGATGCGTTCATCTTCCTCACGCCCACCGATGTCATGTTTTCCGCGGCATGCCGGACGCGGATCGCGCAGCCTCGTGTGATCGTCACATCCACGCACGGTGGCATCGGCGTGCAGGACGGCCTGCGGCTGATGAAGTCCGCCGACCGCCGCCGCGTATCCGTCGTCGGCATGGACCAATGGTCCGCGATGGCCGACGTGATGCATCTCGTCGTGGAATACGGGCACCGTTCGGTGCTGTATTTCGCCGGTCCCAAGGAGTGGCGCGACGCGGCGACGCGCCTGCTGGCATGGAACAAGCTATGCGCGGCCAATGCGGTCAATTCCGTGACGGTGCAGTGCGAGACCTGGGAATCCTCCGAAGCGTACGGCAAGATGAACCACATCCTCGACAACATCGGCCGCACCGGCGGCAATCTGCCGACATGCATGGTCTGCGCCAACGACAGCCAGGCCGTGGGTGTGGCCCGCGCGCTGCATGAGCATGGCGTGCGCGTTCCGCAGGATGTGAGCCTGGTGGGTTTCGACGACATGCCTGCCATGGACAATATGTTCCCGCCGCTGACCACGGTCCGCCCCGGCTTCGAGCAGCTGGGTGTCGCCGCCATGCGCGAGACGCTGTACCTACTGGGCACGGGGGAGGAGAACTCCTTCGGATCATCGCAGCATGGCGTCGGACTGGTGTCGACGCAGATGGTCAACCGCAGCTCCCTGGGTCCTGTCCGCCGCCGCTAAGGCGCTGCTTCTTCTCGATTTGTTTATATATTCATTGCTCCGATGACACGTCGGATTTGGTGCGTCACGGGTTTGTGCCTACAATAGTGAGCGTTAACAGTGAGCGCTAACATTCAGTTGACAGAGTGGTTGCGAGGCGCTCGGACGCAAGGAGTTCGTGAACTATGACGCAAGAGCAGGTCGCAGTGACCGCCGAGAAGATCCGCGCAGGCAAGACGAGCCTGGGCATCGAGTTCGGCTCCACCCGCATCAAGGCGGTGCTCATCGATGACGCCTACCACACCATCGCGGCGGGCGACTACGAGTGGGCCAGCCATCTCGAGGACGGGCTGTGGAGCTACACCCAGGAGGAAATCTGGAAGGGTTTGCAGACCGCATACGCCCGCATGGCCGGCGACGTCGAAACCGCCTATGGCGAACGGTTGACCCACGTGGGGCACATCGGCTTCTCCGCCATGATGCACGGCTACCTCGCCTTCGACAAGTCCGGCGAACTGCTCGTGCCGTTCCGCACCTGGCAGAACACCAACACCCACGAAGCCCACGAGAAGCTTTCCGAACTGTTCCAGTACAACATTCCGGAACGCTGGTCCGTGGCACACCTCTATCAGGCGGTGCTCAACCACGAGGAGCACGTCTCCAAGGTGGACTACATCACCACACTCGCCGGGTACGTGCACTGGAAGCTCACTGGCGAGAAGGTGCTCGGCGTGGGTGACGCCTCCGGCATGTTCCCCATCGACCCGGCCACCCATACCTACGAAACCGAATTCATCAAGCGATTCGACGCGATCGAGGAAGTCGCCGCGCAGCCGTGGAAGCTTGAGAACCTGCTGCCCCGTCCGCTCGTGGCGGGCACCCCGGCCGGCACGCTCACCGCCGAAGGCGCCAAACTGCTCGACCCGACCGGCACCCTTCAGCCGGGCGTCGTCCTCGCCCCGCCGGAAGGCGACGCGGGCACCGGCATGGTCGCCACTAACTCCGTGCGCGTGCGCACCGGCAACGTCTCCGCCGGCACTTCGATTTTCGCCATGGTCGTGCTCGAGCACAAGCTGGCGCGCCTGCATCCGGAAGTCGACCTCGTCACCACCCCAGCCGGCGACCTGGCCGGCATGAGCCACGCCAACAACTTCACTTCCGATCTCAACGCCTGGGTCGGCCTGTTCGGACAGTTCGCCGCCGCGATCGGCCAGCCGGTCGATGCCGGCACGCTGTACGGCACGCTGTTCCGCGCCGCGATCGCGGACGATGTCGACGCCGACTGCGGTGGTCTGCTCAACTATCCGTTCCGCTCCGGCGAATTCCTGGCTGGCCTGCCGGAAGGCCGACCGCTGTTCGCCCGCAGCCCGGAGGCGCGCATGAGCCTCGGCAACTTCATGAGAACCCAGCTGTTCAGCGCCTTCTCGCCGGTCAAGATCGGCATGGATGTGATGACCAAGGACGAAGGCATCGCCGTCGACTCGCTCGTCGGCCACGGTGGCATCTTCACCACGCCGAAGGTCGCGCAGAAGATCCTCGCCGCCGCATTCGACACCCCGATCAAGGTCATGGCCACCGCCGCCGAAGGCGGAGCGTGGGGCATGGCCGTGCTCGCCGACTATCTGTGGCACGCCGACCAGCCGCTCGCCGACTACCTCGACACCCGCGTCTTCGCCGACGCGGCCTCCACCACGGAAGCGCCGGACGCCAACGACGTGGCCGGCTTCGAAGCCTTCTTCGACCGCTTCCGCAAGGGGCTGCCAATCGAGCATGCCGCCATCGAAAGCATCCCGCTGGAAACCAAATAACCGTCCATCGTAACAACAGCAAGCCTGACGAAAGGAACACAATATGGCAACGTTGGCTGATTACGGCCCGGAAGTACGAGCTGAGGTCAAGCAGGTGCGCGAAGTGGTCGCCACCCTGCACGAGCAGCTCATCAAGTGGAATCTGGTGGTGTGGACCGCAGGCAACGTGTCCCAGCGTCTGCGCACCGCCGACTTGATGGTCATCAAACCGTCCGGTCTGCGCTACGAGTACCTCACCCCGAGCTCGATGGTCGTGTGCGACCTCGACGGCAACGTGGTCGACGGTGCCGAAGCGCCGAGCTCCGACACCGCGTCCCACGCTTACATCTACCGCCACATGCCCGACGTGTACGGCGTGGTGCATACCCACTCCACCTACGCCACCGCATGGGCGGCCACCGGCCAGAACATTCCGTGCGGCCTGACCATGATGGGCGACGAGTTCGGCGGCCCGGTGCCGGTCGGCCCGTTCCGCCTCATCGGCTCCGAAGCCATCGGCGAAGGCGTGGTCGAAACCCTGAAGAAGTATCCGAAGTCCCCGGCCGTGCTCATGCAGAACCATGGTCCGTTCACCATCGGCAAGGACGCGGAAGCCGCCGTCAAGGCCGCCGCCATGACCGAAGAGGTGGCGCACACCATGTGGGCCGCCAAGCAGCTCGGAGACATCATCCCGATCTCCCAGGAAGACATCGATAGCCTTAACGACCGCTACACCAACGTCTACGGCCAGCACTGACGCGACGGAAACTGAAACGACAAACCCAACAACGAAGTAAGGAATAATCCAACATGGCAATGGAAAACCCATTTGAAGGTAAGGAAATCTGGTTCGGCGTCGGTTCGCAGGACCTGTACGGCGAGGAAGCGCTGCGCCAGGTGGCCCAGCAGACCGGCGAAATGGTCGACTTCCTCAACGCAACCGGCAAGATTCCGGCGAAGATCGTGCTCAAGCCCACCCTGAAGTCCTCCGACGGCGTCAAGGCCTTCATGACCGAAGCCTCCGCCAACCCGAACGTCATCGGCGTGATCACCTGGTGCCACACCTTCTCCCCGGCCAAGATGTGGATCCGCGGCCTCGAAGTGCTCACCAAGCCGCTGCTGCAGCTGGCCACCCAGCACCACAAGGAAATCCCGTGGGAGACCATCGACATGGACTTCATGAACCTGAACCAGGCCGCCCACGGCGACCGTGAGTTCGGCTACATCGTGTCCCGTCTCGGCATTCCGCGCAAGATCGTCGTCGGCCACTACACCGATCCGGAAGTCGCCGAAAAGGTCGGCACCTGGGCTCGCGCCTGCGCCGGCTGGGATGCTTCCCAGAACATGAAGGTCATGCGTTGGGGCGACAACATGCGCAACGTGGCCGTCACCGAAGGCGACAAGACCGAAGCCGAGCGCGTGTTCGGCGCTTCGATCAACACCTGGGCCGTCAACGACCTCGTCGCCGCCTACGAGAAGGTCAAGGACAGCCAGGTCAAGGACCTCATCGAAGACTACAAGGCCAAGTACGACGTGGCCCCCGAGCTGCTTGATTCCCGCTACGATGAGCTGTTCATCGCAGCCAAGGAAGAGGCCGCCATGGTCAACATGATGCGTGAGAACGGTTGCACCGCCGGCGTCGACAACTTCGAAGACCTCGGCACCCTGCCGCAGCTGCCGGGCGTCGGCCCGCAGCGCTTCCCGTCCGAGTACGGCTGGGGCTTCTCCGCCGAAGGCGATTGGAAGACCTCCGTGCTGGTGCGCATCGGCGCCGTGATGGGCTACGGCCTTGAGGGTGGCGCCTCCCTGATGGAGGACTACTCCTACAACTTCGTGCCGGGCAACGAGTTCGACATGGGCTCCCACATGCTGGAAGTCTCCCCGTCCATCGGCACCATCGCCAAGCCGAAGCTGGCCATCTACCCGCTGGGCATCGGCGGCAAGTCCGACCCGGTCCGTCTGGTGTTCTCCGGCAAGCCGGCCGACGCCGTCGTGGTCTCCATGGCCGACGAGCGCGAACGCTTCCGCCTGCTCATGGACGAGGTCACCATCGTCGAACCGCAGGGGTCCCTCAAGAACCTGCCGTGCGCCCGCGCCGTGTGGAAGCCGAAGCCGGACCTGAAGACCGCCGTGCAGTGCTGGATCACCGCCGGTGGCTCCCACCACACCTGCATGACCACGTCCGTCGGTCGTGAGGCTTGGGAGGACTTCGCCCGCATCGCCGGCGTCGAACTCGCCGTCATCGACGAGAACACCAACGCCCGCCAGTTCGAGAAGGAGCTGGAGATCAGCGAAATGTACCACCGCCTCAACAATCGTCACTGAAATAACGGAGCGTTGACGGTGCGGCAGAGCGCGTGACATACCCTCGTGTCATCGTGCTCTGCCATGCATCACGTATAGCAGTAGGCCGCCGCTGGAAATCCCAACGGCGGCCTACTGCGTTATTAACCTCAGATATTGGATCTCAGCGCTTGCCCGCATACAGCTGCTGGTCGATCACGTCGGCGAACACGCGGTTCACTGCCGGACGCACCACCTTCAGCGACGGCGTCAGGCACTTGTTCTCCTGCGTGAACTGCGCATCCAGCACCACGAACTTACGCACGGATTCGGCGCGCGAAACCGTCGCGTTCGCCTTGTCCACATACTTCTGAATCTCGTCATGAACGGCGGCGGTAGCCGCCACGCGGTCAAGCGGCGTATCCGCGGACAGGCCCACGGACGGCAGCCAGGCCGCCAATCCTTCCGGATCGAGCGTGACCAGCGCGCCGATGAACGGACGATTATCGCCCACCACCACGGCATGCTCCACAATCGGACACTTCGCAATCTCCTGCTCCATCGGAATCGGCGACACGTTCTTGCCGCCGGCGGTGATGATGATGTCCTTCTTGCGGCCCGTAATCGTAATACGACCCTCATCGTCGATCGACGCAAGATCGCCGGTGCGCAGCCAACCGTCCTCGGTGAACACCTCGGCCGTTTTCTCCGGCAGATTGTGGTAACCCATGAACACGTTCGGTCCCTTGACCTGCAGCTCGCCATCGTCGGAAATACGCACGGACGATCCCGGCGCAGGCTGGCCGACGGTACCGATCACATTGTCCGTGACGCGGGCCGCGGCAAACGGCGCCGCGGTTTCCGTCATACCGTAGCCCTGGATCATCGGCAGGCCGATGCCATTGAAGAAATGCGCCAGCGACACGTCCAGCGGAGCGCCACCGCACGCCACATAACGGATACGCGGGCCCAACGCGCCACGCACGGTGTGGTATACGGACGCCTCATACGACAGGTGTTCGGCGGTCTGCTTCATGGTCGGTTTCTCGCCAGCCTGCTGCATGCGCGACCAGTCGCGCGCGGACTCGGCGGCCTTGAGGAACAGGCGGCCCTTCCAACCCATGCCGGCCTTGCGGGAAGCCGCGTTGTACACCTTCTCGAACACGCGCGGCACGCCCAGCAGGTACGTCGGCTCGAACGAACGCACATCCGGCAGCAGCGTCTTGGTGTCCGGCAGATAGCCGACCACGCCGTCATCGGAAGCGATCGACGCGTACTGGATGAAGCGCGCGAAGCAGTGGGCGAGCGGCAGGAACAGCAGCAGACGCGGATGGTCTTCAAGAATCATCTCGTGCAGCGCAAGGCTGCCGGCACGCGTGATCGACACGAAATTGCGATGCGACAGCTCGGCACCCTTCGGTGCCCCCGTGGAACCGGACGTGTACACGATGGTGGCCAGATCGTCGGCACGCACCGACGCGATACGCTCGTTCAGCTCTTCGTCGGACACGGTGACGCCCAATCCCTCCAGCGCGCCCATGGCATTGGCGTCGAGCATCAGAATATGCTTCAGAGACGGGCAGTGGCCAATCACGGAATCAAGACGGTCGAAGCGCTCGCGATCGTCCGCGATGGCCAGCTTCACGTTGGAATCGTTGAGAATGCGTTCGGCCTGAGCCGCGGAATCGGTGTCATAGATCGGCACATTGACCGCGCCGATTGCGGCCAGTGCGAAATCAAGCACGCCCCACTCGTAACGGGTGGTGGAGAAGAGGGTGACGGCATCCCCCTTGCCGATGCCGAACGCGATCAGGCCTTTGGCCGCGGAGAGCACGTTCTTGTGGAATTCGCCGGTCGTCACCTTGGTCCACTGGCCCGGAGCGGTTTTGCGTTCCGCGATCACGGTGTCTTCGCCGGTGCGCTTGATGCGTTCGGTAAGCAGGGAGTAGATGGATTCGTCGTCGCGTACTTCGACGGATGCGCCCGGGGTCGTGTACTCGGTGAGCATGAAGTGTTCTCTTTTCTTGCGTTTCCGCGGTTTTCGTGGGTTTTGCGATATATGCGATCGCTGCGATTGCGGTGATCGGTGACGTGCTTTTCGCGTCCTGTGTCGCGCCTCGCATATCGTAAGTTACGGTGACGTAAGTCCGCATTGTAAGAAACAACAAGAAATATGGCGACGGGTTTGTTTAAACTGACAAAGTGGCACGAAACGTCAACGGAACGGGGGATTGGTGCACGGATGCATCATCTCGAAAAAAAGGTTTGACGCGTTCGATCGCAGGGTGTCCAACGGGTTGCGCGACGGGTTCGAGAGGGGTGGCCCTTACGGGCGAAAACGGTGGAAAATGCGGCAAAACTGGGCGGAGTGACGTTGCGAACCACAACATGTTCCGTGTACACTCAAGTTTGGCGCAACTACCCCTTGCGCCTAGGCTGTTTGCTCAACGGCGAACATTCAGCCGCCTCACTTTTCGCCGTTCCCTTGGTTTTCTGTGGTTTTGCTGTTGTGCATTTGCTTGCGAGTTCTGATGGTTTTCTAGATTTTTCCGACGATTTTCTGCGATTGCCGTTCCGTCATTGCCTTTCGTCGGTATGCCCGATACGCTTGGAGCGGATGGCGGGGTTGCAAACGATTGGAAAAGGGGCATGATGTTCGACAAGCGGCTGTTTTCCTTGGCTGACGGCGTCGGTCGATTGATCGCGGCGAAAGTCGCCTGCCAATGGCTGGGCCTCGTGGCCAACATCGCCTTCGTCGTGGCTGTGGTGCGTATGCTGCAACCGCTGTTCGCGCCCGTACCGTCCGCCACCGCGCCCTGCATCGCCATTATTCTTATTGCCGCTGTCGTGCGATTCGTTACCATTCGCGCCGCCGCACGTTTCGGTAGCGAGGCCGCCGAACGCGTCAAACTCGCGCTGCGTGAGAAACTGTTCAATAAGATGCTCGCGCTCGGCCCGTCCTACGCGCAGCGCGTGCGCACCGCCGGCGTGGTGCAGTCCGCGGGCGAAGGCATCGAACAAATCCAAAGCTTCTTCGAACTGTTCCTGCCGCAACTGTGCTACGCCGTGCTCGCCCCCATCACGCTGTTCGCCGTGCTTGCGCCGATCGACCTGCCCACCGCCGCGACGCTGCTCGCCTGCGCGCCGCTCATCGTGCTCATCGTCGGCATGGTGGCGATGCGTGCTGCCCGCGTATTCAAGAAATACTGGGGCAAATACACGGATATGGGCGCCGCGTTCCTCGACAATCTGCAGGGACTTGAGACGCTGAAAACCTTCGACGCGGACGAGCGCGCCGCACGAGTCATGGACGAGAAGGCCGAACAGTTCCGCGTGATGACCATGAACGTGCTGCAGATCCAACTGCGTTCGCTCACGGCGATGGATGCCGTGGCATACGGTGGCGCGGCCGCCGGCATCGGCGTTGCGATATGGCGATTCGTATCCGGCTCGCTCTCGCCGTCTGGCGTTTTCGCGCTGTCCGGTGTGGTGCCGCTTGGTTTGACGCCGATCGCCGCGGTATTGCTGACGATTCTGCTAGCCGCCGATTTCTTCATTCCGCTGCGACAGCTCGGCTCGTATTTCCACGTTGCGATGAACGGCATGACGTCCACGAAACGTATTTTCGCGCTGCTCGACGCGCCCGAACCGGAGCATGGCAGCAAGGAACTGCCGGAATTCGGGGCTTCCGGGCGTGGTGTCGGCGTGGAGTTTCGTGGTGTTTCGTACCGGTATGCGGACGCGGATGTGGATGCTGGGGGTACTGCTGGTGCGGGGCCTGACGCTGCCGGGTCTGCGGGTGCCGGTGTTGCGAGTCCCCGTCGTATATCGTCCACATCGCATTCCGATATGCGGAACGCGGATGTGGACGGCGTTGATGAGGGCGGCGGCGCGGGTGACGCGCGCGAAACGCGCTACGCCTTGCGCAACGTGGCCCTCCGTGCGCTGCCCGGCGAAGTCACTGCGATCGTCGGGCCATCCGGTTCCGGGAAATCCACAGCCGTCCAGCTGCTTGCCGGCACGCTTGTCGGATATGAAGGCGATGTGCTGCTGTCCGAAATGCCATCCGGAATGCAGGACGAAGTGCTGGGCGCTATGTTAAGCAGTGCGGCGCCGGATGACAGTGAAACCCTGAAATCGCACCAAATCCGCGACCTCACCGCAGCATCGCTCACCCGCGAAATCTCCATCGTCTCCGCGCACAGCCACCTGTTCGCCGGCACCCTGCGCGACAACCTGCTCATGGCCCGCGCCGACGCCACCGACAACGAGCTGTGGCAGACGCTGGAAGCCGCGCATATCGACGATTTCGTGCGCGCGCAATCGCGAGGACTCGATATGCCGATCACGCAGGACGGCGCGAATCTGTCCGGCGGGCAGAAACAGCGCATTGCGATCGCCCGTGTACTGTTGCGCAGGTCGGCCGTCTATATTTTCGACGAGGCGACCAGCAGCGTCGACGCGGACAGCGAAACGTTGATTTTGCAAACGATTCGCGCGCTCGCCGACGCCGGCGCAACCGTGCTGATGGTCACGCACCGCATGGCGAACGCGGCCGACGCGGACCATGTCGTAGTGTTTGATGGGGGTGTCGTCGTCGAGCAGGGCGCGCATGACGATCTCATGGCCGCGGACGGCACGTATGCCAAGCTGTTCCGGGCGCAGGAAAGCGTGGAACGGGTGGGATTGTCTGGTCGCGTCGCGCCGCGCGTATCGCGTATGACTCATGCGTCTGGTGCGTTTGCCGTGTCTCGGATGTCTGGTTCCGCCGAATCGAACGCCAGTGGCGCCAAATCGGACATGCCAACAACCCAAGTCATCGCCCGCTTGCTGCGCGAAGTCGGCCCACTGCGCAAACCCATGGCCATCGCCTGCGCGTGCGGCATCCTCGGCCACCTCGCCGCCACGTTCCTGCCGGTTTTCGGCGTCGCCGCGCTGTTTGCCGCAGCTGGCGCAAAAGTCTGGAATCTCAGCCTTCTCGCGGCAATCGCAGCCATGATTATCTGCGCACTGATCCGCGGCGGCATGCGCTACTCCGAACAGTACATGAACCACAATGTCGCTTTCCGCCTGCTCGCGCTGTTCCGGTCGAAAACGTTTGCCGCGCTGCGTCGCCTCGCGCCCGCCAAACTGTCCGGCAAAGGCAAAGGCGACCTGATCGCGCTGGTCACCACCGACGTCGAACTGCTGGAAATCTTCTTTGCGCACACCATTTCGCCGGTTGTCATCGCCATCGCGACCACCGTGCTTTACGCGGTCGCATTGCTTACGTTGAGCCCTGCGATCGCTGTCACGCTGGTCATCGCGCACCTGACCGTCGGCATCGTGCTGCCGAAACTCTTCGCCACGGCGGTAGGCGGTCTCGGTGGGGATATTCGCCGCGAATCCGCCCAACTTGATGACGAAATGCTCGACGATATGCGCGGTCTCGACGAAATCATCCGATTCGACCAAGGCCATGAGCGGCTTGCCGGCATCGTGTCACGCACGCGCTCGCTCTGGAGCCGCCGTGCCCGGCTGAGTGCCAAGAATGGCGATTTCGCAGGCTTCGGAGCGGTATTGGTCGTACTATTCACTGCCATTGCGGCATTGCTGGCGATGGTCACGTCCGGTACGACGATGCCGATCGCTTCCACCGCCGCCGCAACCATTCAAACCGTCCTTTCCGCGCCCGCCGCCCGCCTGACCGCCGCTTTCGTGCTGCTGGCCAGCTCGTTCGGTCCGACGCTCGCGTTGAGCGCGCTGCCGGCCAATCTCACGCAAACGTTTGCAGCCGCCCGCCGCCTGTTCGCGCTGATGGACGAAACCCCCGCAGTGGAGGAGCGGGGCGATTTCCTGCCGCGCTACCACGGCATGTCCATGCACGACGTCACGTTCGGCTACGGCAATTCGAGCGAGGTTCCAACTTCCGGAAGCGATGCGGATGCCCCCGAGTCGTCCGCCGAGCCAATCCTCAGCCACGTCTCGCTCGACGTTCCGCAACACGGCATCCTCGGCGTCCAAGGCCCGTCCGGCCGCGGCAAATCGACGCTGCTGAAACTGCTTATGCGTTACTGGGACCCGCAATCCGGCTTAGTCGCCCTGTCCGAGGTGCCACTGCCGCAGATCGACGCGCATCATCGCCGTCGCGTGCAAACGATGATGGGGCAGGAAACCTACCTGTTCGACGGCACTATCCGTGAAAACCTGCTCATGGCCTGCGACAGGGGCGATGCGGATAGGGCTGGTAATGCTGGCGATCCGGACGATTCCGCGACTTCCGGCAGAGCGCTCCTTACCCCGCCCGCTCCTCCCGTTTCGTGGAATGCCGCTGATTCCGTGCTTTCCACCCGGATGCCCCTTTCTGTCAGTGATGACGTGCTGCGCGCCGCGCTCGCCAAGGCTTCCGCGCTTGAACTGGTCGACTCGCTCCCGCAGGGCCTTGATACCCCCGTCGGCGAGTTGGGCGGGCGGCTTTCAGAGGGTGAACGGCAACGCATCGGCCTGGCTCGCGTCTTCCTGCGCAACGCGTCGCTGGTGTTGTTCGACGAGCCGACGAGTCGCCTCGACGCCTACAACGAATCCGTGATTCTGCAATCGATTGACGCGTTGGCGCAGCAGGGGAGCGCGGTGCTGCTCGTCTCGCACCGCGATTCCACCATGCGTATCGCGGACCGCATCGTGCGCATGTGAGCTGGCGCGTGCGGATTGCGAACTGATGCGGCGAGCCGATGCGTGCGAACTAGCGTGTGAATCGGCGTAATGCGGGGCCTGGTGAGGTGCCCATGCCCATGCGGCCGCATACGGACGCGCCGCACGTCCGCAATGTGGTCGTATGAAAATCGCATGTCATTCGTGTTTCCTATAGCGCGCGCGACGGCGTACGGAAGCGGACGAATCGAAAGCCATAGTTGCAGGTAAAGCAAGAAAAACGGACGAAACCGACGAAATGTCGACGGAATCGAAATCATAAGCCAATGAAACAATCATGAAAATAAGGTTGTAAATTTAGCAAAACCGACTTTTTGGTAGGTTATAAGATTCAGTTCGCGTGAAATCGAAATGGGGAATCGTTAGTATCGATAGCAAACGATTATTTTCGACGAAAGGCTGGCGATGGCCAACAACAGGAACGAACTGAACAAGAATCTGGCGCAGATGCTCAAGGGTGGCGTGATCATGGACGTCACTACTCCCGAGCAGGCGAAGATCGCGCAGGACGCGGGCGCATGCGCGGTGATGGCGCTCGAGCGTATTCCGGCCGACATCCGTGCTGCCGGCGGCGTCTCCCGCATGAGCGATCCGGCCATGATCAAGGGCATTCAGGAGGCCGTGTCCATCCCGGTCATGGCGAAGGTGCGCATCGGCCACATCGCCGAAGCCCGCATTCTGCAGGCCATCGAAATCGACTACATCGACGAATCCGAAGTGCTCAGCCCCGCCGACGACGTGTACCACATCGACAAGAACCAGTTCGACGTGCCGTTCGTGTGCGGTGCGAAGAACCTGGGCGAGGCCCTGCGCCGCATCGCCGAAGGCGCCTCCATGATCCGCACCAAGGGCGAGCCGGGCACCGGCGACGTCATCCAGGCCGTGCGTCACATGCGCACCATGAACAAGCAGATCCGCGAGCTCGTCTCCCTGCGCGACGACGAGGTGTACGAGGCCGCCAAGCAGCTGGCCGTGCCGTACGATCTCGCCAAGTACGTGCACGACAACGGCCGTCTGCCGGTCGTCAACTTCGCCGCCGGCGGTGTGGCCACCCCGGCCGACGTGGCTCTCATGATGGAACTCGGTGCGGAAGGCGTGTTCGTCGGTTCCGGTATCTTCAAGTCGGGCGACCCGGCCAAGCGCGCCGCAGCCATCGTGCAGGCCACCGCCAACTGGCAGGACGCCGATCTGCTCGCGCGCCTGTCTGAGAACCTCGGCGAGGCCATGGTCGGCATCAACGAGGACGAGATTCAGACCATTATGGCCGCCCGCGGCGAGTGACGGCCCGCACGGCGCATGCGTGACGCTGGCTCCGCGGGCAGCGAGAAGCACCGCGGAGCCGGCACATCCGAAAGCACAGGAACGGTAATGGTTGTAGCAGTTGAATACATTTCGAAGGAAGAATCGGCCGGCGTCGAAGCCGCGAAACATGGCGTGACCGGCATCCTCGCCGTGCAGGGCGCGTTCGCCGAGCACGCCGCCATGCTGGATCGCCTCGGCGCGCCGTGGAAGCTGCTGCGCGCGGCCGAGGATTTCGACGATTCGATCGACCGGGTGATTCTGCCCGGCGGCGAGAGCACCACGCAGGGCAAGCTGCTGCGCTCCACCGGCCTGTTCGAGCCGATTGCAGAGCATATCGCCGCCGGCAAACCGGTGTTCGGTACCTGCGCTGGCATGATTCTGCTGGCCCGCAAGCTCGATAACGACGACAACGTCTACTTCGGCGCGCTTGACGCCGTCGTGCGGCGCAACGCATACGGCCGCCAGCTTGGCTCGTTCGCCGCCACCGCCGATTTCGGCTCTGCTACTGGCGATTCCGCCGTTTTGGTTGAGCCGGGCGAACGTGTGCCGGGGTTCGCTGATTCCGCGTCGGGCGCGGGTTCGACTACTGAGATTTCCTCCGATTCCATCGTGCTGAAGGATTTCCCGCTAGTGTTCATTCGTGGACCGTTTGTGGCCGAGGTCGGGTCGGCCGCGACCGTTGAGACCTCGGTGAGCGGCAATGTGGTCGGTCTGCGCCAAGGCAAGATTCTCGCCGCGGCGTTCCATCCCGAACTCACCGACGACACCCGCATTCACGAGCTCTTCCTGAGTCTCTAGATTCCGGCTCGTCGCGCACGTCTTGCGATTTTCGCCCGTTTCGTTCGTTCGTGAGCGAAAGGGGGATTTGTTCCGTATGGTTTCCTACCCTTTTTCGCTCATGTCTTGCGATTTTCATGCGTTTCGGCCGTTCGTGAGCGAAAAGGGGTGTGGCACGCCGGTCCTTTCGTTTGCGTTTCCTTGATTTTCCAACGATTTCGATTTTGCGTTTGACGTGATTTTGCGCACGTCCTGCGATTTTCGCACGTTCCGTCTGTTCGTGAGCGAATGGGGGTATCGTCCCGTACGGTCTTACGCCCTCTTTTGCTCACGTCTTGCGTTCCGGGCCCATTCCGCCCGTTCATAAACGGAACGTCCAATCGAAATACACAAGCAGAAATGCGGGGAATCGCACAGAAATCCTATCCCCGCTTGTCCACTGATTTATACACACTCCATGCCGCAGCGTGCCGTGCCGGCACAAAGCATCTACCATAATCGCAAGTTATCCCCGCCTGACACGCCGAAGACACGCCGAACATGTGTATTTTCTGCGTTCTCCGACCACAACCCCGGTGCAGCTGGACATCGAATCGGCGGAAGCAATACCTTCGGACCATGAATGGTATCAACGATGTGAATGGTCCGAACGGCCAGCAGCACTATAAGCCGTTGGAGGCGCAGTCGATCGCGCAACGGCAGCAGGAGGTGTGGAACGTATGCCGCGCGTTGAAAGATCGTAACGAGTTGTATGGCGTGCTGACGCGGAACTCCGCGATCGCAATGTGGGGTGTGCCAGATCCGTCGATGGATTCGGCGCGGACGGCAGATGGTGTTCCCGTGGTTCATGTCGTGGTACAGACCGCGCGAAACCGCCGAAAAGGTATTCCGGGAGTGGTCGCGCATGTATGGAAAGGGCTGTCCGAAGAACATATCTGTCATACGCAAGACGGCATCGACGTGCTTGCTCCAGAGCCGACATGGGCTTCAATGGCGGAAACGTTGAGCGTTGATATGCTGGTCGAATTGGCTGAATCGCAGATGCGTCATGGACGGACGACGAAGGAAAAACTTGCCGTTTTCCTCGAGGGAAATTCCTTTCGTGGCCGTCGCAAGTGCCAATTGGCATTGTTGCTGGTGGAATCGGGCAGTGATTCGCCCAAAGAGACCGAATTGCGATTGTGCTTACTGTCGTATGGTCTGTCTGGTTTCGCTGTTGGATACGTGGTTTCGGGAATTTCGTTTGAGAATGGGGTTGCGGTCACGCTCGATCTCGCTGATCCGGAATTGAAGATCGGCATTGAATATGATGGCGACCACCACCGTACGGATAAGATGCAGTGGCGTCGCGATGTTTGGAAGCGCCGTCAACTGGAAAGTATGGGATGGACGATTGTCGCGGTCACCCAACTGGATTTGTCGGATGAACCGCATCGTGCCGCGCTCGCCATGAACGTCGCCATGATTCGTGCGCGTAAATCGGGTCATCCGGTTGCGTTGCATACGCCGGTTTCCTGGTAGAAATGCTCTCTTCGCGGCTTGAAAGGCTGATTATGTCGAGGCTGCCGCATTGGTGATTTGGCGCATCCTATGCTGGCTCGTGGTCCTGTGTGGCGGGGTGCTGTTTCCTCTGCATTTGATGAGGGTATTGCTGGTTCTGTTTTTATGAGATTCGTGGCTTTTCGCTCACGTCCTGCGATTTCGTCCCGTTTCGTCGTTCCGTGAGCGGATGGGGGTATGTTCCTCTGTGTTGTGGCCCCCTCTTTCTTTCACGTCTTGCGATTTTTGTCTGTTTCATTCGTTTGTGAACGGAAGGGTGCATTCCGCTTCGGTTTGTCCGTTGCTGTTTCCTTTATTTTCCAACGATTCCGATTTTTGAAGGAGAGGCTTTTCGCTCACGTCCTGCGATTTCGTCCCGTTTCGTCGTTCCGTGAGCGGAT
>ERZ1034969.15-NODE-15-length-137974-cov-10.054518_pt1 | contig 137974 bp, 107 predicted proteins | sample MGYA00520624_ERZ1034969 | MGnify/ENA primary metagenome ERZ1034969 (study PRJEB33766, sample SAMN09781776) | gut metagenome | biome: gut microbiome | host: Homo sapiens | place: Madagascar | study: EMG produced TPA metagenomics assembly of the PRJNA485056 data...
AACAAAATCAGTAAAAAGCTGACACACTATTGAGACACCAAACAACACACCCACAGCTGATTCTCAGAACTACTCTCTTAGCATCTATAATGCTCTTTTTCGTTCTTCGCCCCAGCGAGGCAACTGTTATAGATTAGACCCGATACGCTGAAAGTGTCAAACTGAATTTACTGTGCTCTGTATCACAACAGTAGAAAGTCCTTATTTAGCGCCATTTAATGGATTTTACAGCGGCATTTTCTCTCTAAAATTTCCGCTCTTTGCTACCACATCTGCAGGGTACATTTCCTATTCCCTACGAAAACCCCGTGCCATTCGCGCAATTCGCACAACGCCAACCTCACAGCAGGCATTACACAATACACAAACATTTCGCTGCCATCTGCACACCCTAGCCAAAAATCCACCAAAGACGAGTTACACACAAACGCCCCCTCCTCACCAGCATCAGTCCAGCACTGCTTTTGCAACAAAAAAGTGTGGAGACTGCACCATACAGCCTCCACACTCCTTAAAATACGTGCACCTACTCTTGCACGCGCTCCATAATTAGTTCACCCACACGAGCAGCATCCGCTTTCCCTCGAGTTGCTTTCATGACAGCACCAACGATTGCACCTGCAGCCTGGATTTTTCCACCCTTAATTTTAGCGAGGATATCAGGATTAGCAGCCAAGGCTTCATCAACAGCCTCAATCAATGCGCCGTCGTCACTCACTACTTCCAGCCCACGAGCAGCAACGACTTCACTCGGGCTGCCTTCACCTGCCAGCACGCCTTCAAGAGCTTGACGAGCGAGCTTATCTGTGAGTTTTCCACTCTCTGTGAGCTGATCCAGCTCAGCCACGTGCCTGGCCGTCACAGGCACATCTGCAAGCTCCATCTCATGCTCTTTCGCATAACGAGCAAGCTCCCCCATCCACCACTTGCGAGCACCTGCAGGAGTTGCTCCAGCGAGCACAGAATCTTCGATCAGAATTAACGCCCCCGCATTTACAACATCACGCATTTCCTTATCAGCCAAACCCCATTCAGCTTTCAAGCGCTTGCGTTTCACTGCAGGAAGCTCTGGAAGCGATGCACGAATTTCCTCCACCCACTCACGGCTGGGCTGAATCGGCACCAGATCAGGCTCAGGGAAATAACGATAATCGTCAGCATCACTCTTCACACGCCCAGGTCCTGTCGTACCATCGGCAGCAATGAAGTGACGCGTCTCTTGCAACACCTCACCGCCTGCGTCAAGAATTGCAGCTTGGCGAGAAATCTCGAACCGAATCGCACTTTCCACGGCTGTGAAGCTATTGACGTTTTTCGTCTCTGAGCGCACGCCCAAAGGATCTGACGGCGAGGGACGCAGCGAAACGTTTACATCGGCACGCACATTTCCGCGCTCCATACGAGCTTCCGAAACTCCAAGCGCACGCGCAATATCGCGCACTGTTTGCACATATTTTGCAGCCACTTCTGGCGCACGTGCTCCAGCTCCTTCAATCGGACGCGTGACGATTTCAACAAGCGGCACACCTGCACGATTGTAGTCAACAAGAGAATACTGCGCGCCTTCAATACGCCCAGTTGCGCCACCTACGTGCGTATTCTTCCCGGCATCTTCCTCCACGTGCGCACGCTCAATCGGCACACGGAACACCTCGCCATCATCGAGCTCCACATCGAGATAACCGTCGTAGCACAACGGCTCATCGCTCTGTGACGTCTGGAAATTCTTGCACAAATCTGGATAGAAATAATTCTTTCGAGCAAAACGGCAGCTCTCAGCAATCGTGCAGTTTAAAGCTAAACCTAGTTTGATTGCATACTCAATCGCCTTGTGATTAACGACAGGAAGAGAACCAGGCATGCCTAAACTGACGGGCGTTACAAAGGTATTCGGTTCACCACCAAAAGCGTTCGGCGCAGCATCAAACATCTTCGTTGCCGTACCAAGCTCTACATGAACTTCCAAACCGAGCACAGGATCATATTTCGCTACAGCATCTTCATACGCGACAAGTTCTTCCATCACTCTTCACCCTTTCCAGTGAGCGTTTCAAGTCTTTCGGCAGGCACCCTCGCAGCAGCACTATCAGCCACACCCTCAATTACAGCAGCATATTTGTATAGACGCGCATCTTCATGAGCAGGCGCCATAAGTTGCAGCCCCACAGGCAAACCTGCAGAAATCCCAGCAGGCACACTTATTGCAGGAATACCTGCCAAATTCGCAGGAATCGTCGCAATATCATTCAAATACATGGCAAGCGGATCATCTTGATGCTGCCCGCTCTTAAAAGCAACAGTCGGAGCCGTTGGCGAAAGCAATACATCAACTTTTTCGAAGGCCGCAGCGAAATCACGCTGCACTAGTGTGCGAACTTTCTGAGCAGAACCGTAATACGCATCAAAATAACCAGCAGAAAGAGCATGAGTGCCAAGAATAATGCGGCGTTTTACTTCCGTACCGAAACCTGCAGCACGAGTTGCAGCCATCATCGTCTCTGCCGTCACAGGACCTTCCTTCGGAAGTACACGATTCCCGTAGCGCACACCATCGAAACGAGCAAGGTTTGAAGAAACTTCAGCTGGCATAATCAGATAATACGCACCCAGCGAATACTCCAAACTCGGGCAGCTCACTTCAACAATTTCAGCACCGCGAGACTTCAACTCACTGATTACCGTATTGAACACGGCAAGAACATCAGAATCAAAGCCTTCACCCATCATTTCTTTGACGATACCGACTCGCAACCCAGCCGCGCTCCCCGCGCCGCCAGACGCCACAGCACTTCCATCTTCTGCAAAGCGCACAGGACTCTCTTCATTATCGGGAAGTGACGTCGAATCGTGCGGATCATATCCAGCAACAATCTCGTGCAAAGCTGCAGCATCTGCAACAGTGAGAGCAAAAGGTCCGATTTGATCAAGTGAACTTGCCATAGCTACCAAACCGTATCGCGACACAGCGCCGTAGGTTGGCTTTGCTCCTACCAGCCCATTGAAAGCTGCAGGCTGACGAATCGATCCACCCGTATCTGAGCCAAGCGCCCACGGTACAAGATGCGCTGCCACCGCGACAGCACTGCCACCTGACGACCCTCCTGGCACACGTTCGATATCCCAAGGATTGCGCGTGGATCCGAATGCCGAATTTTCTGTAGTCGAACCCATAGCAAATTCATCCATATTGGTATGCCCAACAATCGGCAAACGCGCCTCATGCAATTTCTTGACGACAGTAGCATCGTATGGAGGACGCCAACCTTCAAGCATTTTTGACGCACACGTCGTGGGGACGCCATGCTGGCACATATTATCCTTGATAGCAACTGGCACACCAGCGAATAGTGGCAGCTCTTTTCCTGCCGCACGATCAGCATCTACAGCAGCTGCCTGCGCAAGGGCACCTTCAGCATCGACATAAAGAAAAGCACACAGCACAGGATCCAGCTCAGCGATACGATCCAGGAAAAGCTGTGTAAGTTGCACACTCGTCACCTCACCAGCATTAAGCAGCTGCGCAAGCTCGTGCGCTGATTTTTCAAACAACTGAGTTTCCATGTGCATACTCACTCCTCCCCTAAAATCTGCGGAACCTTAAACTTGCCTTCTTCCGAGGCAGGTGCCATCGCAAGAACTTCCTCACGATTCACGCCGGGATCAGCGATTACGTCGTCACGCCACACATTTGCGAGCGCAATTGGGTGTGACGTTGCCAGCACATCTGGCGTTGCCACTTCCGATACCTTCGCCACAGCGTCTGAAATCGCCGAAAGCTGGGTTGAGTACTGATCGATTTCCTCATCCGTGAGGGCAATACGTGCGAGAGTGGCCACTCGAGCCACCTCATTTCTATCTATTGAAGCCATAGGATTAGTCTAATGCGAAGGAGGCTGCGCAGCGAATGAAGATTACTCACACGAGATAGTGCATTAGGATAAATGCATGGTGAAATTACGTAAATCGACGAAGGCAAAGCTGATTACTGCAGCGAAATGGTCCGCTGCTTTACTCGTGAGCGCACAAGCCACGGCAATCGGCACGATTATCGCCATCGACGAGCACCGCAAACGCCGCAATCCTCAACGCGGCACATTTCCTCACCACGCACCTGTTGATGTGCAGGTTTCTCAATCGTCTATGCGCTTGTACACATACGGGGAAGACACATACAACGATCAGCTTGAAGCAATCCGAGCAGCAAAAGATCATATCTTTTTTGAAATGTTTATTATGAAAGCAGACCGTATAGGTTTCGCATATAAAAATGAACTCATTAAAGCAGCTGAACGCGGCGTAAACGTCTATATCATTCTCGATACGTTTGGCAATATCAACCAAGATCCGCGCTTTCGGCGTTATCCCGATATGCCGAATCTGCACGTGATCCGATTTCCCCTGATCCGCCCGGGAATTTTAACGGGCAATGCGCGCAAAAAAGGCCGTGACCACAGAAAAATTCTCTGCGTTGATTCCCGCATCGCTTTTGTGGGCGGATACAACATCGGCGATCTATATGCACATCACTGGCGAGATACCCACGCACGCGTGCAAGGCCCGCAAGTATGGGAAATCGAAAATGCGTTTATCGATATGTGGAACCTTTACTACAACCGCAAACGCCAGCCGGAAATACCCGATACCGGCTCCGGCTCATGGGAAAGCTCCCTGCGCGCACACGTGAATACTCCCGCTTTCAACTCGTATCCTGTGCGCGCTCTCTATATGGAAGCAATTGATCGCGCTTCGAAGCGGGTATGGATCACGATGGGGTACTTTATTCCAGATGAAGGAATTCGCCACGCCCTCATTCACGCGGCTCAACGCGGCGTAGACGTGCGCATACTTATCCCTGAATACTCCAACCATATTATTGCTGACTGGGTAGGACGCCCTTATTACACTGAACTGCTCGCTGGCGGTGTGCGCATCTTCCTCTACAGTGAAGCGATGGTTCATGCTAAGACGATGACGATAGACGGCGTCTGGAGCACTGTAGGAACCACGAATATAGACCGCCTTTCTATGGCTGGAAATTTTGAAATTAACCTCGAAATTTTCAACGCAAATACCGCTGCCGCAATGGAAAAAATCTTCAAGCTTGATCTCGAAAATTCTCACGAACTCACACACGAAGCATGGGAAAAACGAGGATTCAGTGCGCGCCTTGGTGAGCGGCTGCTCAAACCGTTCGGAGCGCTCCTATAAAATTTCTACCCCCTGCTAAAGCTACAGCTATTTATAGAACTTCAGTTCGTTTGCGTTCACTTCACGTTTACGCCCGTTTCGCTTCGGTTCGCTTCTATCCGCTTCAGTCCTACTTCGGCGCATATATCTACACCTAGAGAACTCCTGTGCGCAGCAACTCGGCAAACTGAGCTTCGTCAAGCATTGGAATCCCTAACGCCGCAGCTTTCTCGGCTTTCGACCCAGCATTGACCCCGACGACCACAGCCGTCGTCTTCTTGCTGACTGAACTGGCAGCTTTCCCACCATGCGCTTCAATTTCCTCTTTTATACCCTCACGCGTATACCCCTCAAAGGAGCCTGTTGCCGCAATCGTCATGCCTGCCAAAGTTTGCGCAAAAGCCGACATTTTATCTGATTCTCCTGCATGTTCATCACAAAAAGTGACGCCAGCCGCACGCCATGATCGCACAATTTCCTGATGCCACGGCACGGAAAACCAGCTCATGATGCTCTGAGCAATCACCTCACCGACGCCGTTCACTGCCGCTAAACCTTCTACTCCAGCAGCAACAATTGCATCGAGCGAACCGAACTCTTTAGCAAGCGCTTTAGCAGCTTCTGGACCAACATGGCGAATATTTAACGCAACGATCTGCCTCCATAACGGCTTTGTTTTTGCATGCTCAAGCTGATCCAGCATCGTTTCGAGCGCCTTAGAGGGCACCCATCCCTCGGAAGAATAAAAAGATGCATCTGTAGATGATGCGATTTTTCTCCAAAATACAGGACGGTAACGATAATCTCCCGCTCTTGCCGTCACCTCTCGTTCTTCTCCCTTAGAAGACTGCGCCCGCGAAGAATCACTTGCCACACGCTGCCAAGTACATACGTCTCGCAGCGCTTGAGCACTGAGAGAAAAAAGCCCCGCTTCTGTGGGAAGAATAGGTGTTTGAGCAGGAGGAATACCTAACGTTTTTTGTATATGCGCAGGGATAAGATCTTCGTGATAGAGGAATACCCCATCAGCATCGATAAGCCCGAGTTCACGTGCTCTATCTGGCGGCAACGTTATAACAACTGGATCACGCGAGTCAGCAGTCTCAATACGCAGCGAATGCCCCTGTAAAAGCGCAGCAAGCGCATCTGCTCGCTCATCTTCTGGATTCGTGAGGGCCAGCGCCATTTTTTCACCCAATGATTCGATATCTAACCCACCGCGAGCGCCGATATGCTCAACTCGCCCAGTAATTTGCGCAGGGCAGGTTGCTGGATTTGTGCAGCGCATATCAACATCACCCTCTTTAATTGCTTCAACAGCAGCGCCGCATACTGGACAATGCGTGGGCATAATAAACGCTCGTTCAGAACCGTCACGCTGCGCCCGCACAGGTCCGACAATCTCCGGAATCACGTCTCCCGCTTTACGCACAATCACCGTATCTCCGATGAGCACGCCTTTACGCTCAACCTCACTCGGATTATGCAAAGTTGCTTTCTCGACAGTCGATCCATCGATAAGCACTGGCGTCATTACAGCAAAAGGGGTGACGCGACCTGTACGGCCGACTTGCACCTGAATATCCAGCAGTTGCGTTTGCACTTCTTGCGGCGGAAATTTGTATGCAATTGCCCACTTCGGCACACGGCTCGTATATCCAATCGCCTCTTGTACATCACGATTATCAACCTTGATGACGGCGCCATCGAACTGGAATTCCAGCGAATCACGCGCATGCTCATAGCGATCGAGAAACTGATTAATCTGCTCAATCGATGTGAGGGTGACGGTTTCACGAGACACAGGAATACCCCACTGGGAGAATTGAGCATACACGCCGCTTTGACTTGCGCAATGATTTCTAACGCTTTGGCTCGCCCCTTCCAAACTGCCAATACCGTGCGCAATAAAACTCAGCGAATGCAAAGAAAATGCCGAAGAATCCTCCTGGCGTAAAGCACCTGCAGCGGCATTGCGCGGATTAGCAAATTCTTTCAGGCGAGGTTCGATGCGTTTACGTGCAATCTCTGGCTCTCTATCTGCAGGAGAACACAGTTCGTTGCGAGTGCGTATTTCTTTATTTTTCTTTGAAATTTCTCGGTTATATTCTTTTATTTTCGCATTTCTGGCATCGATATTGATATTTCGCTGCGCTACCGATGCGTTAAATTTTTCAAATTCTTCTACAGGAAAATATACTTCCCCGCGCACTTCCACAAGCTCGGGAATATCGTCGCTTGATCCAGCTAAAGTGAGCGGAACTGCAGAAATTGCCCTCACATTTGCCGTCACATCTTCGCCAATGACGCCATCGCCTCTGGTTGCCGCCCTCGCCAACACGCCATGCTCGTAAGTAAGGTTCAAAGCAAGACCATCAACTTTTACTTCAGCAGTAAACAGCGAATCTGCAGGAAGCAGATCTTGTAGCCCTGTAAACCAGGAGCACAGCTCTTCTCGAGAAAAAACATCTTGCAGCGAGTACAGACGCTCTCGATGAGCGATCTCAGGCAAACCGCCGCGGGCAACTTTCGCACCAACTTTCGTAGTAGGAGAATCTGGATTCCACAACTCAGGAAAGCAATCTTCCAGCATTCGCATTTCGTGAATCAATGCATCGTAGGAAGCATCGACCATCGTCGGCTCCGAACCAGAATGATAAGCATCTTGTGCAGTAAGAAGCACGGGAGCAAGAGTTTGCCAACGGGCACGTGCTTCATCAGCATTCATCTTAGACATAGGCACAGAGTTTGTATGTATCACACCTCTATTGTGACTGAATAGCAGAGCTTAGTGCGAATAAAGAGAAAATTTGACTACTGCCAACGTGCTACAAAGCACTGAACGCACTGCGCATTAACTGCCTAGAGATGAGTATCACAGCAAATATCGAAAAAATCGGTAAGGATCACATTTTTACCTCTTGATGAAGCGGAAAAAACCTGCAAAAGTAATACGTGGCTTAAAAAATAATTAACACGCGCCCAGCACATTTTCTCCATTGCTAGTGGGCGCAGATCGGCTCAAGGAGACAGAATGGATTGGCGGCACCGCGCGGCATGCTTGAATGAAGACCCAGAACTTTTCTTCCCAATTGGCAGCTCTGGGCCAGCAATGGCACAGGCAGAGCGCGCAAAAGCAGTCTGCCATACCTGCGATGTGATGGATACATGCTTGGATTGGGCACTGAAAACGAATCAAGACGCAGGCGTCTGGGGCGGCATGGCGGAAGACGAACGCCGTATCATTCGCCGCAGAGGCGTACGCACAGGGCACTTAGCACGCTAAAATTATCTTCAGCTAATATTCACTGCGCAGCTTACTCACCCGATTAGCTGCGCAGCTGTGCATTCAGATGCACAATCGTGCCATTCGGCACCCTATTTTCCCACGTAATACTTCCTCGCAATTCGCTCGCAACAAGTGTACGCACAATCTGAGTGCCAAGACCTGATCTCTTGTGCGCTGGTGTGGATAGACTCGAAACTCCAGGAGTGGGGACCTTTTCTCCCATGCCCTCACCGTTATCGCAGACGTCCACAAGAAGATGCCTATCGCTACGATCAACAATAATATCTATACGCCCACCTTCAGCCAGCCCATGTTCGACGGAATTGGTAATAATCTCGTTGAGCACAACAGCGAGCGCAGTTGCCTGCTCAGCGCGCACCCGACCGAACGAGCCATGCACCTCAATTTCAACCATAGAATCTGTGACCGCTACATCGCGCACAGTTCTCAAAAGCGACCCGAAAACATCATCAAAATTTACAACTTCATCAATTGTCTGCGAAAGTCGCTCATGCACAATTGCAATCATTTCAACTCTGCGTTGAGCAGCTAAGAGAGCCGTTCGCGTCTCCTCACTCGCAGCACGACGAGCCTGCATACGCAAAAGCGCCGAAACTGTCTGCAAGTTGTTTTTCACCCGATGGTTGATCTCTTTGATCGTGGCATCTTTACTCAGCAACTCACGCTCTGAACGCCTCATGCGTGTGACGTCACGGCACATCAGCAGCGCCCCTACACGTTCTCCATTATCGCTCAAAGGAACTGCACGTAAAGTGAGCACAATATCTTGAGATTCAAGTTCTACTAACCATGCCGCTTTTCCGAGCAGCACTACAGGAAGAGTTTCATCGGGCACAAATGCTTCATCAAAGCTCTCAGCAACCACTTCCGCAAGCACATTACCCATAAGAGGCTCATTCACGCCGTATTTATGAAAATTAGAGACGGCATTCGGGCTGGCATAGAGAACTACTCCTTCTGAATCCATGAAAACTACACCGTCTGAAATGCGAGGCGTACCATGCCTATAGCTGGATGGTGCTCCATCGACAGGAAAACTCCCATCAGCAACCATGCCAATGAGCAGTTCAGCTGCTTTTTCGTAATCTTCATGAACTGCCGACGGCACACGATCTGGCATCGTAGCGCAAACGACACGCAAAACAGCAACGATGTTTCCTTCGTAGCTCACAGGAACCCACGTGTCGATTGCGTCGTCACTCTCCGTTGCAATAATTTCACGAGTGACGCTGAGTGCTTGAATTATTTCCTCAAACTCCAGGTCAAGACAATCACCCACAAGATCAGTCTCGAAAAGAGTTGCAGCAGTATTCGGGCGAGTCTGCGCAGCCACCACATATCCTGTATCTGTGAGAACATAGAGCAGGAGATCTGAAAACGCTACATCCGAGATGAGCTGCCAATCTCCCAAAAGAAGATTAAGCCATTCATGAGCAGCTAGCGGAAGCTCGGAAGATTGATCGAGAATCTTATTTAACGTAGGCATAAAACAAGCCTATTGCGAAAACTGCAGAAGCGAAAGCACAAACCACAATTACGGCATAATAGCAGTATGGATATTCAGCTATATACACAATACTATGCACAGCCAAATCGTGTGGCAGCCGTTCTGACTAGCCGTGAACTTGCAGAAAAACGCGCATCAGCACTTGGCCTAGACGATTACTCGTGGAACATTGCTTCCCCGCACGAAGGTACTATTCGCACTATAACTCGACTAAAGATCCCCTCTAAGGCTCTTCCCGCGCAGATACAGAAATTTACGAGCACACACCTTGAGGCAATAGTCACGAGTACTACCAGCAAACCAAACGAATACGGAAGTACCACCATCACGCACGATGTGAAAATCGCAAGCACACCCGTCAGCGTAAAAGTGACAATTACTCTCACAAATGCAGCGAACAGCTCCGATACAGCGAATACCGATAATACAACTCAAGCTGAGATCAAGGTGCACTTCTCTATTAACATCCCTTTTATCGGGAATCGTCTTGAAAAAGAAGCCGTCACCCATATCGAGCAAGCCTTGCGAGAAGATACCCACCTCGTGAATTCACTGCTAGAGCGCGAGCAGTAGATACATGAAGCGCGAACAATAAGTTTTATGCCGCTAAGCAAAATGCGTATCAACATTGAGCGCAGATCACGATTAAAACCACATAAATAGCAAGTCTCCACTACACTGAGGTTATGGCAACTATCAATAGGCAGTATGAAGATCTTTTAGCAGACGTTCTAACCAATGGAACTATGAAAGACGACCGCACTGGCACTGGCACGCTTTCCGTATTTGGGCGACAGCTTCGATACGATTTAGCAAACGAAGGATTTCCTCGGATTACCACAAAATTTGTGGCAATGAAAGCTGTCAAGGGTGAGCTTCTATGGTTTTTGCGCGGAGACACGAACATTAGATGGCTCCACGAAAACGGCATTACCATCTGGGATGAGTGGGCTGACGAAAACGGCGAACTAGGCCCTGTCTATGGGCACCAATGGCGCTCATGGCCAGCTCCCGATGGCAGACATATCGATCAAATTCAGCAGGTGATCGATACGATTCGAACTAATCCTAATTCGCGCCGAATTATCGTCTCAGCTTGGAACGTGGCGGATCTTGACGATATGGCACTCATGCCATGCCACGCGTTCTTCCAATTCTATGTGGCAGACGGTAAGCTCTCATGCCAGCTTTATCAGCGAAGCGCAGACCTCTTCCTTGGCGTCCCGTTCAATATCGCCAGCTATTCACTACTTACACATATGATTGCTCAGCAGTGTGACCTTGAGGTAGGAGATTTCGTCTGGACTGGCGGAGACTGCCACATTTACCTCAACCATCTCGAACAAGTTAAAGAGCAGATTTCACGCGAACCGTTCCCGTTTCCGAAGCTCGAACTAAAGAAAGCCCAGAGTATTTTCGACTACAGCATGGATGATATTTCAGCTTCAGAAGGCTATCAGCATCATCGCGCCATAAAAGCGCCCGTTGCTGTGTAAAAATACGCTATTCTTACTTATCAGGAGGAACACCATATGCTAGCAATGATTTGGGCACAAGCCAAAGGCGGAGCTATCGGAAAAGATGGAAAGCTCCCATGGCATGTGCCAGAAGATATGGCTCTGTTTAAGCGCATGACGATGGGGCATGCTGTGATTATGGGAAGAAAAACTTGGGAATCGCTCGACCCGCGCTTTCGCCCACTTCCAGGAAGAAGAAACTTTGTGGTGACGCGTGACCCTGACTATTGTGCTCCTGGTGCACATATCGCCCGATCGTTAGAAGAGGCATACTCTGCAGCGGTAGAAGCTACGCACAATTTAGTGTGGCTTATCGGAGGAGGGCAGCTTTTCGCGCGTGCAATTGCAAGCGAACTTGCTGATGGAGCCGTCGTCACCGACTTTAATATGAAAGTTCCTGGAGCTACAGCCTTTGCCCCTGGAGTTCCATTCTCATGGGAAGCTCTGCAATCCAATCCTGAACACGGGTGGAACATATCACCAACATCAAACGTAAATTACCGATGCACAATCTATCGCCGCCCAGGATCAAACTTTGCCGCAAATGAAGCGCTCTCCTTTGCCCAATAGAGCATAATCAGCTAAATATCCTTTAACTTCTCGAATTATCTACTACAGAGCAACGACCAATGATAATTTTTAGATAATTCTTAGCGAGTGCTCCGCACACCAAAACGTTTGGAGCACTCTGACGCTTGAAACTCTTCAGGTACTAGCAACTACTATTTTTGCCTGCGCCTGAATGAATACACTACCCCGCCAGAAGCTAGCAGCGCTCCTGCCAACGAACCTATTGCTGGGAAAAGTATGCCAGTACGGGCAAGCTCTCTGCTCGGCTGCGGCGGCTCGGAATCAAACAAAAGCGTCTGGTTCACATTATTAAGATCAGCGTGCACAATTGGATCTCCATCTTCAGGTTTCAGTGTCTCAAACGCAACCGTAGTTACCTTGGCAAACTGAGCAGCATCGACATAGAACGTTACCTCAAATGTGCCGTTGGGTTTCTGCGGAGTATGCGTTGCCGATGCTGTCACTGGACGCCCATCCCTATCAACTAATGGTTTACCCGTTGCCTTATCCATTAACTTTCCTTCCACTTGGTATTCTTTTCCTGGCATAAGATTGGTGTATGTGACGATATCAACTAACGTCTGCGTTCCTTGAGCAGGAATTTTTTCACGTGAATTATCGTGTGTGAGAGTCGTGTGTATCTGTGGCTCAGCCGTCACAACGAATTGTTCGGTCTCGTCTTCAACAGACGTAACAAGAGGTGCTACACGATCGTCACCAATAAATTCACTCACGAATACGTATGTGCCAGCTACTGCTCTCCCTTCTTCATCAGTTCGAATATGCCACGACGTATCACCCATTGATGGGTAAAAACCGTTTGCAGCAGGAATGCTGATAAGCTTTCCAATAAGCTCCGCTTTTTCACGATTTTCTTCTTTTACATCCAGGTCCTTAGGGAAAAAGAGAAGTTTGTGTGTAATAGTTTTTTCATCTGCCCCAAAGCCTAATCCCCCTGCGAAATTCGGATGATTATCAGGCATCCCTGATACCCAAACGTCATCGACAAGATATTGCCCAGCTTTAGTGGAGCGAACAGATATGGCTGTATCAATCTGAGCAGAATAAGTGCGAGAGGCAGTCTCATCAGCAACTGCCCAACCATCATTCCAGTCAGCGTGGATATAAGGTGCCCACCTTTCACTTTGCGATTGTGAATCCACGCTCCACACAACAACGTACCAACCAGGGTCTGGAGCGGAAAATCTAGCTTCGAGAGTGCTCTGACCGTGCGCTGTAATCTTCTTTTCACCTACTAAAACGGCATTTTGCGGAATATCGGAACTGGGAATTGGCAGCTCAAGTGCTGGCACGTGATATGCCCGAGCTGTATAGACAACGGGCACACCTCCTGCCCCTTCTAGCCCTACATCACCTAGAGTGAGCCATTCACCATTGCCATAATTGGGGTCAGCCGCAGCAGAAAGCTCATCAGTGAACTCTTGTGACGCAAAAACTTTTTGAACGTGCGAAACACCTTGAGGGCGGAAATCAAAAATCACATCCCACTCATATTTTTCACTTTGCACCTGCACTTTCTCGCCTGGGATAGTCACTGTATCTTGATATACATCACGAACTATATGCTCGAGAGTTGACGGAGAATGTTCATACGCTAGAGTCAAAGAGATATGCCCATTTGCACTCGCATGCCAGCCTTTAACAATTGGTTCCTTGGCAGTCGTCACCGTCAATGTCTGAGTGCCTGTATCGTCCCACACTGCTGGTCCTTCAAGAGTCGCCGTCACAGGGATTCCCGCAACTGGCTGATTAGTTTCAGCATTCATGACGCTAAAACCTTCATACGTGCCCATACGTTTACCAGCACCGACAACACTTCCTGCACCGTGCCCAGATATAGTTGCCGCACGCGCTTCTTGGATCATAGCTTTCGATCGAGCAACAACATGCGGAACTTCTCTTTCTGCTTCATGAGCAATCCATTGTGCATATTCTTGAATAGACTGAAATCCAGCAGATGCAATAAGACTATCATCCTGTGACTGCTCAAAATTCACATGCGCTAGGAAAGAAATAGCTGCCTGCACTGTTGCATTTTTCTCTTGAGCATAATTAACCATAAGCCATGCCATCTGCGCAGTAGAAACTTGATATCCATCTACAGCAACAGTTGGCTGGGTAATGTTTCCAGCGGAGATACCTCCATGCGCAGGAGGCACAGGCCTATAGCGTTCTTGAACACAGTATTCAGGATATTTCCCATCTCTCCAACGCTGCGCCGCTAGTACCATGCCTACCTCAAGCCCGCTTGGCGTCGTCGTGTACCAAAAATAGCCGATCCTATCGTAGGTAGGATCTTCAGTCGTAGCTGCAGATGCGTATTGAATCGGGAAACCTAAAAAGGTAATAATCCCAAAAATCACTGCAAGTGCATAAACCCAAATTCGCCCCTGTACTTGTATTAAACGTGAATGATTCATAAGTGTTCTTTCATGTCAAATGCTCGATTAGACATCTTATTAATGCCTAGCACAAGCCAAACAGAAAGAGCACTGCAAAAACTGCACACATAAATATCTGTGGATATGCACAGCTGAGAAGTTTTATGCGAACAACTCTCCGCACGATCTTTTCTAGTATTTTGATGCAAATGCTTAGCACGCTTCTGGCTATATGCGTACCTCACACCCTCCACACAAAAGCAGTATCTATAAAACTCCCCTGAACACACCTTTTATATGTATTTCAGTTTGTCAAAGCAAGTGATGCTCTGCACGAGTATCTTCGAGGCAATCCACTTTTCATTTATTTTGCTTGTGTGATTAATCGACTATTCGCTGCTTCAATAATCAACGTGCATAAAACGATTGTTCGAGATAATCAGTACTGACAGCCTTTTGCTCCACGTTTCCAGCTAAAACCAATTGCCACCCATGTTCACTCACCACCATACTTACTCACCATCACACTTACTTTTAGTTGCTCACTCGCCCCCCTGCGCACCCACTTATTCGCTTAAGCACCCGATCATACGCTCGCGCAAGTATTGAACTTGCACGAGCAACAATCTCCTAAGCAATCGTCTCTTACGATTAGTGCAATTAGGCTAACTTCACAGCGGCATCATTCTTACTTGAAGATACGTTTCAACTTAGCTCTACGAGATCTTTTACCCACATTTTCTGAGAAATAAATACTAGGTGCATCGCATTTTCGGCAATAAATTAGGTTATGCTAACCTAATTTATTGCCGTCTACTATAGATAGAAAGAAAATATATGAATCAAACATTTACCTCGATAAATACACGCAAAGCACTGCGCGCATTACTCACGCTTATCGTCACAATAGGAGTGACCTTATCCCTATCCTTTGCTCACGCTGATACTTTCGCTTCTGCAGCTGAGGAAAGCACCACTACTCCTACTTTTGAAAGCGTTAAAAAAGCGTCACAGCCAATAGATATAAGTTTCGATGGAATATCAGCAAAACTTTGGGTGCAGCTTGTAAAAGATTCTGGGAGAATCAAAGACGTCGTTTTCTATGGAGAACTGCAGATGCCCTATACCGCTATGGATATTGGAGTTGAGGAATTTGAATCCCAAAGATATATGCCTGAAGACGACAATCATGTATACGTCAATACCTACCTAAAAAGTAAGGTATTATGGGCGCCTTCCAACGATAAATACATGAATACAGTATTTATGAGCGATGGCATACTCCATTCCCAGCAAGAAACATTCACCATCACAATCAACGGACACAAAGAAGTAATTAGCATTCCAAAGCAAGCAACCATGCTCAATACCGACAATCTCACAAGTGCAATTAACGAGCATTGGAATGCTTATACGGCAGCAAAAACTGCAGGCATGCTTTTCACAAATAAAAGCGAAGAATCATATCTGCAAGCAGATACACACGCTCGAAAATTGCTGGAACAAACACAAAAAGCCGATCCAACGCACGCAGATTCACCTTCTCAAGAAGAATTGAATCAGGAAACAAACTCTTTAAATAAAATTGCAGCAGAGCTAAAACCTCTCCCATTCAATCGCGATGGATTAAAAAATACGGTAGCCAAGGCTGATGCGCTCCTTGCCAGCAACGGAAAAAATGGAAAACGCATCATTCTAAGCGATTATGAGGCGATTCAAGATGCACGAATCGAAGCCCTACAGCTACTGAAAACTCCCGATTTAGAGACGATTTTAGTACCCGCACATCAAGAAGCTCCCGTCACTCACAAAACCTTTGAACACGTTCAAAATAAGCTGGAAAAAGTTCTCCAACAAGCACAGATGGAGAAATACACTCCGCAGAGCATAGAAGAACTGACTGAAAAATACGATCAAGCAGTTTCTTTCACACCAGATTCAGGAAAACGTTTTTCGAATGAAGGACGGAAGAAACTGATTGCCACACTTCAAGATGTTCGCCGCCTTCTAGATTCTCCTATGTATGCCGAAGCAGAAAGGATACAGTCTGCATCAAACGCATTGACTTTAGCGATGCAGACCGCACAAGAACCTTTGAAAGGAGAAACATTCTCTATTCGTGTGCGCTACCAGTACCCAATGAAATATTCTGTCTCTGCATTGTTGCAATCGTATTTCACTCAGAGCAACGGAAATCCCGTTGAAGAAGTTTTCACGGCTCGCGAAGGAGAAGAAATACGTCTTTCCCTTAAAGACCCGTTGATTAAAAAATTCCCTGGCTATACACCATCCTCATTCCACCTTAATTCAGATGATGGCACCTTAGGATTTGTACAGGTATTAACAAATTCTCGAGGAGAATCAACTATAGCGTTTTCCGCCCATACTGCCAACGCTTCAGCTGGAGCATCGCTAGACATCAGATATATTGAAGGAAACGATACCCACTTTAACTCAAGTATTGAAAACAATATTGAATCCAGCAAGGATCATGACGAAAAACCAGCAAGCGCTCACACACAATCAACTCACACACATTCACAGCACAAAACGCCTGGCTCCAAAGAAATCAACAATCTTAGCAATACTGGCTCAACTGTGGCGCACGTGATAGCTCTAAGCGCAATGCTTTCGGCAGCAGGATTCTTTATCGCTCGAAGAGTACGAACAAGAATCTAAACGAAGTAAACCGAAAAGATGAATCCCCAAGCTTTCAGCTTGGGGATTCATCTTTAGTTGCGCGGGCTGGATTCGAACCAACGACCTCCGGGTTATGAGCCCGACGAGCTACCGAGCTGCTCTACCGCGCGTCTGCACACTCAACCTTAAAGGTACGAGAGAGAATCGTCAAGGCAGAAGCATGGTGCCATTCGTCACCCTCAGCTCATCTCAACACATAAACCCTTATTTATTAACCTCCTTTTGAGCTTCAACAGCTTCCTTCACTGCCGCAGCTAAACGCTCTTGAGCCTTGCCATAAGCAGCCCAATCTCCGCTTTCTCGAGCCTTATTAGCTGCATCTAAAGCAGATTGCGCATTCGCTAATGCAGAATCTAAACGCTCCTGAGCTGTGCCAGTTGCCGGTGGAGCTGAAGGGGTAGTAGACTGCACACCCTTTTCAGAAGTACTAGAATCACCAGATCCTGCCGTTCCAGCTGCTGCTTTACTACTCGATGAAGATGCAGGCTTATCACCAGATGCTCCCCCTACTGGATCTTCCTTCTTCCCAGCAATAGCAGCATCGCCCGCTTCAACGCCAGAATCACCACCAAAGACCTGATTCAGCGCTTCATCAAGAGTTGGAGCAAAACCTACTTGATCGCCAAAAAGAGCGAGCACGTACTGCAACGTCGGATACTGCGTCCCCTGCGATGCCTGAACGTAAATCGGCTGCACGTAGAGCAAGCCTCCCCCAATTGGAAGCGAAAGTAAGTTACCTTCCTCCACCTGCGTGCCGCCCTGACGCAGGAGATTCAAGGCCGTAGAAACAGCTGGATCGGCGAGCATTGTATTTTCTGCCTGCCCCGGACCGCTCACAGTCAGATCACGCGGAGCCTCAAGCAGACGGAGTTTTCCATAATTTCCCCCAATCTTCCCTGTAGTATTCCCTGCGTTTGAATCAGCTGCTAAGAAGCCCGTCATCACGTTTCTGTTTGTATTACCGCCTGGAATATAGCTTGTGGTAAGCGAGAAACTAGCGGAATCCTGCCCAGGCATTTGCAAAGTGAGATAGTAGGGAGGCTGAGCTGGTGCAGTTGCAGCTTTTGCACTGTCTGTATCCTTAGCGCGCGTTGTTGGTTCACGCGGCACCTGCCAGAAATCGCCACCCGAGTAGAAACTCTTTGCATCGGTGACGTGATAGCGCGCAAGCAGCGTACGCTGCACTTTAAACAAATCTTCTGGATATCGCACATGAGCAATCAAATCTCCTGGCATCTGCGCCAAAGGCGTGATCTGCCCAGGGAAAATTTTACTCCACGCATTGATAATCGGATCTTCCTGATCCCACTGGTAAACAGTGACGGAACCGTCATACGCATTAACAACTGCTTTCACAGAGTTGCGAATATAGTTCACTTCTTCATAAGTGGAAACAAGACCTGCAGCATTGCGCGAATCAGCTGTTGCATCTTGCAGCGTCTCACGAGCTGAATACGGATAGTTATTTGACGTAGTATAGCCGTCAATAATCCAGACCAGTTGCTTAGGCGTATCTGGATTATCATCCATATCTACAACCGCTGGAACAGCTTTTGAATCGAGTGTGAGATATGGTGCAACTTTTGCCACTCGATCGTGAGGATCGCGGTCAAATAATATTTGGCTCTCATTAGTCACGCGATCAGAAAAGAATAACTCTATAGAGCGGAAGCGAATCGCATACATAAGCTTGTCGAAGAAGTTTGAAATCTTAGGACCGCCATCTCCAGCATAAGTAGTATTGACTTGCCCGTTTGTAGCTTTATCATCAGGATAATCAAGCTCCCAAGGATCTGTGCCGTCAGGCGCCCCGACAATTGAATAACTCGGACTCTGCTGCCCGAAATAGACGCGCGGCTCGTACTCTCCCAACTCTCCAGACGAAGGAATACCAGCTTCCCAGAAGTTTGGATCGCCCTTCGCCGTCATCGTATTTCCATATGCCGTGGCAACACCAAAACCGTGCGTATAAACGGTATGATCGTTCACCCAAGAACGGCGTTCATTAGAAAGCCCATCGAGATTAAGCTCGCGCACACCGATTACCGTATCGCGCAGCTTACCCTCGATGGTATAGCGATCAACCACCAGTGGATCCACAAACTCGTAATACTGACGGTTTTGCTGCAGCTGGTTGAAGCTTGGGGTGACGATATTCGGATCTAGTAGACGAATCTGCGCCGCCGTCTGTGAATCTTGACGAAGCTGCCCAGGTTCTGCAGTCGTCCGCGCCGCATACTGCTGGGTTTCTACCTCGTCAATTCCATATGCAGCACGAGTAGCGTCGATATTGCGCTGAATATAGGTTGATTCCAGCTCAGCGGCATTTGGATCAACTTTGAATTTCTGCATCAAATAGGGATAGAGCCCTGTGAGGACCAACCCGACAGCCACAGTTGCCACAACTCCGATTGCCGCTAACTTCCACTTTCTAGAAATACCAGCCCATATAAAGAGTGCGGCAACAAGCACAACAGCGATCGCGAGAATGGTAAGACCCGGCTTCGAAGCTTTAATATCGGTAAACGTCGCACCAGAGAATTTCTCATTATTTCCAATCAAGAGATCATAACGCCCAAGCCATAGGGTTGCCGCCAACGCTAAAGTGAAAATCGAGGTAAGAATCCCAAGATGGATGTGCACTTTTTTCTTCGCGTGCAGCTTTCCTTTCACAGCATAGAGATCACCGCTCAACCAGTAACCTCCAGCAGCACCAACAGCTGAAAGCAACATAAGAAGCATCGTAAATCCAACGATTTGATGAAGCACAGGCAAAGTGAATACATAGAAACTCACATCGAATGAGTATTCAGGGTCTGTTTTTCCGAAAGAAGATCGATTGAGCCAAAGCAAGAACGTACGCCATTGAGAAGCAAGCCCTGTACCGAAAAAGAGACCAGCAAGAGCTGGAACAAGCCCCAGCACAAGCCATTTTCTTCCACTTGAAAGAGCTGATGCGCGCACAGCAATTGCCAAGTTCACGATAAGTGCCACCGCTACCAGCGCAAAACCTATAGCACCGAGAGCGATTAGCGCACCCCATTGAGTCCAAAATACTCGCACCGCTTTTATTTGCTCAAACCATTTCACATCCGTGTAGAAAGCAGAAAAACCTACAAGACTAAACAACAACGCAGCAAGCACAACAAGGGTGGGGATAAATGCACCCTTTTTCAGCTCCATCTGCGGCTTATCTGGGCGCTCAGGGCGCCACTGTGCAAAAGAGGTAGTTGACATACTTCACACGCTACCAAATTTTGCTGCACAGCCTCACCTTGACGTGCACGCCTTATAAAAATTTAGCGGCAAGTGAACGCTTCTTCCATCTCAAATATTTCTTTTCTGAGTGAAAGTTTCAGTTCCTATACACTTTTGCATACTAGCGGATCGCGCTACACGCTGTGAGCTCTGATGTATCGCCTTCTCCTATTGCTTCAGCTGCGGCAATTGCCTCAGAAATATTTCGAACAGCCCATACGCGCATCCCTTCAGGAATATAACCAGCAGTTTCGGCACAGTTAGCTGCAGGAGCCAAAAAATCAGTAACTCCTGCTTTGTGCGCACCGAGCATTTTATGGGTAATTCCTCCAATCGCTCCTACATCGCCGTTCCAGTTTATTGTGCCAGTGCCACCAATCACCGACTTCCCAGCAAGAGAGCCCTCTGTGAGAGCATCATAAATGCCGAGAGCAAACATCATGCCAGCACTAGGTCCGCCGATATTATCCACGGCGTACTCAGCGTTTGCTGGAAACTCGATGTCACTGACCTGAAGCCCTACGCCAATCATTGCCCCTGGGCGTACCCAACCAGTCGTATCTGGCTCTGGCGATGCTGCCTCGAAGGAAAATTCTTCAACTTCACCATTTCGAAGAACGCGAAGATCAATAATCTGCCCTGGCTGGATCGACTTCATAAACGTTGAAACATCAAGAAAATTCTTCACTTCTCGATATTCATCAGCACCATGCTCGCGCATTAACTGCAGCTCGTCGCCCACTTTCAGATATTTACCTGCAGGAAACCGCTCATCGACTGACGCTACCGTTAGTTTTTCTATGACTGGCAAACCAGCAAGAGTCATAGCAACAGCAGCTGCGGAATCCTGTGAAGATTCCATAGCCTGTGTATCTTTGCGAGCAACTTCTTCAGCAGTCAGCGAAGCTGGATAAAGTGCTCGCACTGGATAAAGCTGCTCATGTGGATCAATCAACGCCCGAAGTGCCTGGAAACCAGAAACTCCTTGATCTGCGGTTCCCCATGCCGTCACAGTCGTCAAAAAAAGCTGTGACTGAGTAGGGTAGGTTTGCTCCCCGGAAATAGTGACGATCTTTTTTCCTGAAATCTCGCCATTAACATCAAGAGCTGGGCCAGCTCCCTCCACCACATAACTCGTGGGTAAAGACAGACAAAGCATCAGCATGCATACAAACAGAATGCATAGCGCCTGCATTCGCGTGGGAACGTGGCGCATATATCTTTCTGCCTGGGGCTGACGAAGAGAGAAGATTCGATACACGCGGATATACTACTGTATAAACCTTAATAAGGAGATATGCATGAGCCACGACCCGAACGATCCCAATAGCTTTGGCTTTCCAATGCCAGATGGCGAGCAGCCGCAGAACTGGCAGGATATGATGCGCGCGATTTTTGGTGACGCCGCAGCAGAAGACATCGAAAAGGCTCTCAACCAGCAAGGGCTGGATCCCCTGAACGGTATGGGCAATATCCTCAGCGGCAAGAACTTCACTCTCATTACACAGCAAATCCAATCAATGCTCGGCTCTCATAGCGAAGGTCCAGTGAATTGGAAAATTTGCGAGCAGGTCGCACGAGAAACTATTACGAGCAAACGGTTCGATCAACTCACAGCTTCCGAAGGTGACGCTGCCAGAGAAGCTCTACGCACGGCGTCATTCTGGTTAGACACTGCAACTGATTTTTATCCAGCACAAGGGCCTAGTATGGCATGGACTCGCCTTGATTTTGTGGCACATGCACTGCCGACTCTCAGAAAACTTCTAGAACCCGTGGGTGAAAATATCTCACGTGCTTTCAGCGACACTTTCAATGAACAGCTGGACTCTATGCCTGAAGAAATGCGCATGATGTTTGGCAATCCTGCAAAATTCATGGGAAATATAACAGCAACGATGATTGGCGTGCAATACGGATCTGCTTTGGCAGAGCTTGCAGATCGTTCGTTCGGTAGCACCGACGCTGCCCTTCCTCTTACCGAAGGCACAAGCGCAGCTCTTATCCCCTCAAATGTGGCTGAATTTTCTGCAGATTTAGAGGTTGCACAGCGCGACGTCTTACTTTATATTGCTGCTCGAGAAAGCGCCGCCTCGCGCCTTTATTCACAAGTTCCTTGGCTACGCTCAACAGTGCTCGATACAGTGGCAGCATTTGCACGTGATATACAAATCGATACACAGGCTATCGAAGAGCAATTGCGCGAATCCCTGGGAAGCCAGGAACCGATCACCACTCTCGATCTTTCAAGCGTATTCACACTTGAGCTCACAGATCATCAAGAAAAGCTGCTTGCACGATTGGAATATCTCTTGTCTCTTGTTGAAGGATGGGTGGCACACGTATCTCTTCAAGCAGTAACCCCTCATCTTCCCGATGCCATTGCGCTTCGAGAAATGCTTACTCGCCGCTACGCTACCGACAACCCAGGCAGAGCAATGTGGGAATCACAGCTCGGTATGCAGCTCACTCCTAAATCGGTTCGCGAAGCAGAAGCGTTCTGGCAGATGGCTGATATCAAAATTGGCACAAGTAAGCGCGATGCGCTTTGGGCGCATCCAGACATCCTTCCAACACCAGAGCTTCTTACAGCGCCTGAGAAATTTTTTGAAAAATCTTCACCCAGCGATATTGAAGCCGAGCTTGATTCGTTCCTTGAAGATCTTTTCAACGAAGCTGATGGTTCCTCAAACGAAGAATAATATCTACTAGAACGCTCAGACACCCTATACTTATCCACACCTTGTGGATAAGTATAGGGTGTCTTTTCATTTCGCGCTATGATGTGCACACTGCCAGATTTGCTGGCACGTTTTGCAGAGGAATTTATATGCACATCACTCCTGGACTCAATATCTACTGGACGAGCACATCATCAGCGCAGCTCGGAATCGATCCACGTGCTGGAGCGAGCCTCGATTCTTTACACCCCCAGGAAATCACGCTCGTCGAAGCTCTTACTACGCCGCACACTGAAACAGAAATTATGAAACGTGCTCACGAACTTACCATCAGCCCATCGCGAGCGAAATACGTCTTATCACTTTTACACAGCGCAGGTTTTCTTAATACTGATACACCACACACACCAGACAGTGAAGCTTACCGACGCGCAAGACGGCAACCACCCGACAGCCGCAGCTCAGCGCACGTCCATATTCATACACTCGACGAAATCGGTACAGCCGTAGCACTTTTGCTCGCAGAATCAGGTATTGGAAGAATAACAACCTCAGACAACTCATACGTGACAGCACGTGATCACCCAGCTCTAAGCCAAAGAATGCTTGGGCTTCCTCGGATTCACGCTCTTGCGACTGCGCTGCGCAACATCAACCCTCATATTCACACGTCAGCATCCTCATCCCCCTCGCTCGTATTTCTGAGCGGATCTCACGGAATTAACCCTCACATTTCCGCAAAATACAGCGCAGAATCAATACCCGTCTTACATACGTGGGTTGAAGAAATCGACACTTATATTGGGCCTTTAACCCTAGAGCACACTTCGCCATGCTCCTATTGCATTCATCTGCACAGAATAGATGCCGATCCAGCGTGGGCAATGATAGCGCCGCAAGCCTTCGCCTCTCCGCCAGCTCGCCCCAGCATCACCAACCGTGAACTAGCAGCCTCGCTCGCATGCGCATCTATACTTTCGGAGATTGATGGCACTGCGTGCAAACTGCGCGAGAACGTCTATCGCCTTGGATTGCCTGACGATGAACCACGCCTCCTTGCCGTCACCTTTCACCCATCGTGCTCATGCAGACTCTCTTGTGCACTATCACCAAAAGATGCAGCGCACAGCTCCTCGAAATAACTTTTCGCACAGTAGCTACTAATGCACAACGATTATTCACGTAGCAAAAGATCGAAATAAATCACGTACCAATCTAATTTTCTGCGCCCCCTCGAAACTTATCGAGAATATGCAAGATATCAAGCCCATAACTTGTGAGCTTTAATGTGCCAATTCCGCGAATTTTTCCAAGCTCTGCCAAATTTTTTGGCATCTCACGCGCAATAGAACGCAGCGCAGAATCATTAAAAATAAAATGTGCAGGCTTATTAAGCTCCTCTGCTTTGCCCATACGCCACAAAACTAAATACTCAAACACTTCCTGCACATGAGCATCTTCATGCTCAAATTGTTTTGCTTCACGCACCAAACGCTGACGAGCACGAGTAGATCTTGACTGATCTTTCGGCCAGACTTCCTCCAGAAATTGCGATATTTTATTCCCCTGACGATTTCCATAAGCGTGAGCATAGCTCATATAAAGCTCACTTCGAGCTCGGGTAATCCCTACATAGAGCAAACGTTTTTCTTCTTCAATGTCGGTTTTTTCCGTAGCATAGTTAATTGGTAGCACTCCTTGCGCTAATCCAACTAAGAAAACGATATCCCATTCCAATCCCTTTGCTGCATGAAGAGATGAGAGCACCACGGCATTCGTTGATGGCGTATTCTGATCAGCATTCCTCTCTTCCAGCTCTGCCACAAATTCTCGAATTCCTGCTCGTCGTTCCTCCCACAACTCGGTAGCAAGAATTCTCAAAGTATCAAGAGACTCCCAACGCTCCCTGCTCGCCCCTTGTATACTCGGACCCTCTGGACGCCACCCCATTGAACGCAGTACTTTATCAACCACATCGGGAAGATCATCAGGTAGACCCTTTCCATGCTCGGTATCACGCGCTTGCACCCTCAGCGCAACCATCGCTTCGCGTATTTCCTTGCGCCTAAAAAAGCTCTCTTGCCCTTGCAGTACATACGGAATGCCAGATTCTTGAAGTGCACGTTCAAACTCCTGCGATTGAGAGTTCGTTCGATAGAGCACAGCAATACGATCGAGACGCACGCCCTGCACCCGTAAATGCACAATACGCCGTGCTACTCCTTCAGCTTCTTGAATTCCATGAGAAAACGTCAAAAAATGAACAGGACTTCCTTCGGCATTCATTGCACGCAAACGTATCGATTCAACTCCCGTACCCGAGCGCACAATAGTATTCGCCAGAGCAATAATTTCTGGAGTTGAACGATAGTTGCGATCGAGCGTCACTTCGGCACACCCACGAAATTCTCGCGAAAAATTTTCCAGATAGGCACTCGTCGCTCCTGTGAAAGTAAAAATCGTCTGGGCAGGATCTCCCACAACGCAAATATTCTTGCGCCCTCCAAGCCATAGCTGCAGCAAACGATGTTGCATTGGCGAAACGTCTTGGTATTCATCAACCACAAAGTATGTGTACTGATCACGAATAGCACGAGCAATATCTGGGCGATCAAGTAGTATCCCGATCAAAATAAGGATCACATCTTCAAAATCAATCACCGCACGCTCAGTTTTTAATTTTTCATAAAGTTTCATCACCTGTGCGATCTCTTCGGGAGTTTGATTCGCAACTCCTATTCTGCCTGCTTCACGGGCACGCGCAGGATAATCCTCGGGCGTTACCAAAGATACCTTTGCCCATTCAATTTCAGCTGATAGATCACGCACAGTCACCAAATCATTCGAAATACCGAGCTGCGCTGCAGCAGAGGAAACAAATACAGCCTTCGATTCTTTAATCTCAGGCACCCTCCCACCAATTGCCTGAGGCCAAAAATAGCGTAACTGCGAGAGCGCAGCAGAATGAAACGTACGCGCCTGCACACCGTACACACCTAAATTGCGCAATCGTGAACGCATCTCTCCCGCAGCTCGCTTAGTGAACGTGACTGCGAGTATCTGCTGCGGGCGGACAACTCCTGTCCGAACTACTTGCGCAATACGATACGTTATAGCTCGGGTCTTGCCAGTGCCAGCACCAGCACGCACGCAAAGTGCACCTCGCGTATTCTGAGCTACTTCGCATTGCTCCACATCAAGCGCACTGAGAAAATCGTCTACCACCATGCCCTCAAGTCTAAATCCTCACTGCCCGAAAAAATGCGAAAATTCCAGTGCTCGGTTTCCTTCGATTAGCGCGTAGTTGAAGCGACTACACTTTGCCCGATCACACGCGTTCCTGAATATACGACAACAGACTGCCCTTTTGGAAGCCCCCGCACTTCTTCGTGAAGCTGAACGATCATGCGCCGCGGCTCATTCACACCATCACCCGAAATACGAACATGAGCAGGAAGCTCTCGACCATGCGCACGTACCTGCACCATAGCTTGTACCCCAGACTCGACATCGAGCTCTTCAGCAAGCCATACTGGATTCTCACCCTCAATATAAGTGATTGCAAGTGATTCTTTCGGACCAACCGTCACAACGTTTTCTTTCACATCTACATCAAGCACGTAGCGCGGACGCCCGTCAGCAGCAGGAACCGTAATCCCCAAACCCTTGCGCTGTCCAACTGTATAACCAATTGCGCCAGCGTGCTCCCCAAGCACACTTCCGCTTTCGTCTCGAATTTCACCTGGCTTCGCACCGAGACGAGCTCGAATAAAACCAATAGTATCGCCGTCAGGAATAAAGCAAATATCGAAAGATTCCGGCTTTGAGCTGACGAATAAGCCTCGGCGCTCTGCTTCCTCACGCACAGCTTCTTTAGACGGCATATCTCCTAAGGGAAAAAGAGCGTGACTAAGCATTTCATTGCCAATCGCACTGAGCACGTAGCTCTGATCTTTATCTCGATAAACCGCTCGATGCAGTTCCACTTGCTCACTGCCACGCCCAGGATATTTCGCGCCTTCGTGTGGCAAAATTCTGGCATAGTGCCCAGTGGCAACCGCGTCGTAGCCGTTTTCGAGAGCGTAGCGTTGAAGCACAGCAAACTTTATGTGCTCGTTGCAATAAACACAGGGATTCGGAGTTTGCCCAGATGCATAGCGACCCAAAAACTCTTTGATGACGATTGCGGAAAATTCCTCTGCGTAATCCCACACATAAAAATCTATCCCTAGCTGCTCAGCGATCCGCTCAGCGTCGATTCTGTCTTGAGGATTACCACAACCCCGAATAGGCCCAGTCGGCACGTCTGAACTAGCTAAATTGGCGTGAAGAGCGAGATAGACACCAGTCACCTCATGCCCAGCTTCAACAGCTCGTGCCGTTGCTACCGAGGAATCAACACCACCACTCATTGCCGCAAGAATCTTCATATCGGTAAGTGTACGGAGATAGCTCAGCAGGCGCCAACGCAAAATCAATCTAAGTAGATTCTGAATTTACCCAACACATATACCGCTGCGCTTCTCGCGCATATTTGTGAACGCTTCAGACACAGCAAAAGCAATTTTCTATGTATTTTCTCAGCAAGTTGAAAATATAAGAAAAACTGCAAGAATAAATAAGTGACTTTTCAAGTATTTCCTCCTGCACACACCTTCGAGCCTTTCGAAGCAGAGCCAGCGCTCCCTCTTTCTACGCCACACATTTCTCTCGGCGTCCATCTTTGTGCAGATGGCGTTGACGTAGCAGTAATGTCTGCTCATGCGAGCGCAGTTGACATCTGTTTTTTTGAAGGAAATCGCACCCTCGCTGAATACGGAGAGTATGTGATGGCAGAGCCGCAGCCTCTGCGCGAGCGTCGCTTTCGTCTAAAGCCAGGGCTCTTTGGCGTATGGTCTGGGCATATTCCGGGGATCCAATCAGGAGCTGCTTATGGTTTTCGCGCATACGGAACATGGGATCCAAGCCATGGTTACTTCTACAACCCAGCGAAGGTGATGCTTGACCCGTATGCTACTGCTCTAGCGCAACCTCCTCTTTTGCATTCTTCGCTCTATGCTCACAAAGTTGATGAGCATTTCCACGCATATCCTGAAATGGAGATCGACAATCAAGATTCAGCCCCCTACGCTGCTTTGGGAATGGTTACTTCAACTCCAAAAGAAGCAGAGCATATACATATTCCGTGGAATGAAACAGTCATTTATGAAGCACACGTTGTGGGTCTAACGAAACTATTACCAACGATTCCTGAGCATCTACGCGGCACATATGCAGGCGTGGCTCACCCTGCCACAATTGCCCATTTGAAAGGTCTTGGAATTACCTCGCTTGAACTATTGCCAATCCACGCGAAGATGGCCGAGCCGTTCCTTCCCATGAAAGGGCTTGAGAATTACTGGGGATACAACACCTTGAATTTCTTTATTCCTGAACCTTCCTATGCAACTCGCGCAGCTCAAGAATCTGGAGCTGAAGCTGTTCTTGAGGAAGTACGCACAATGGTTTCAACCTTGCATGATGCCGGCATTGAAGTGATTCTTGACGTCGTGTATAACCACACAAACGAAGCTGGAATAACTGGCCCTTCCACAAGCTTTAGGGGCTTGGATCATCTGGGCTACTACCGCTATAACTCTTCTAACCCAGGAGAGCTGAAAGATACGACTGGCTGCGGAAATTCATTTGATTTTCGGCGCACTGCTCCTATCAACCTCACAATTTCTTCACTACGATATTGGGTGAAGCGAATTGGAATTGACGGGTTCCGTTTTGACCTTTCAGCGACCCTCGGCCGCGAAGGTGATTCTTTTAATCAGCATCATCCTCTTTTCACGGCAATTCTCACAGATCCTTTGCTGAAAAACATGAAAATGATTAATGAACCTTGGGATCTTGGCATGAACGGTTGGCAAACGGGAAATTTCCCGAATGGCACGGCTGATTGGAATGATTATTTCCGCGATACTGTACGCTCTTTCTGGGTGGCAGATCTTGGCGAATTAAACGCTGGCAAGCATGGTTCAGATCTTCGCGAACTCGCTACCCGAATTTCTGGTTCACAAGACATCTTTACTCATGGACGCACGATTGATGGGCGAGGAGTTTTCGCTTCCATCAATTTCGTAACAGCGCATGACGGTTTTTCTGCATGGGATCTTGTGAGCTACAACAGCAAACATAATGAAGCAAATTTGGAAAACAACCAAGATGGATCCGATTCCAACCGTTCATGGAATCATGGAGTGGAGGGGTTTGACGATTTAAAGCACGAGAGTGACGCAGGAAGCAAGATCCTCGCTTCAAGGCGGCAGACCGTTCGGAATCTTTTCGGTATGCTCCTTCTCTCTGCTGGCACTCCTATGCTTCGCTCTGGCGATGAAATACTCAAAAGCCAAGGAGGCAACAACAATGCCTACTGCCAAAACAACGAGATAAACTGGCTTAATTGGGATCTTTCTGAGGAAGAAAACAATCTTCTTGAAATCGTCAGCGATCTCATCCGTTTACGCCGTGAACACCCAGTGCTTCGCCCACAACGTTTCTATCGTGGAGTGCGTGTGGGATCTGATACTCTCAACGATGTGCAATGGTTCAACGCAAAAGGCACATTAATGCCTGAGCATGAATGGTTTGATCCTTCTGTGCGCGCAATTCAACTTCTGCGCTCTGGGCAAGCATATGCATGGAACGATGCGAACGACAAGGATGCACTCATCGTGATTAACGGGCAGTTAAGCAACGAAAGAATGCTTCTTCCTGAAGGACGAGGAAATGATTATGAGCTAGCGTGGAGCTCCGCATGGGAATCTTTGGCAGAGCGCGTAGACGTCACACTACCCCCAGCCACGGAATTTGAAGCTCCTGCACTTTCGATCTCCCTCTTTTTTTCCCGTGCGTGATTATTTCTTCACTTGCGCGTGATCATTCCTTTGCTCAGGCTCAATTACGCGCGTTACGATAGAGCCTAGATCTGACGACTACGAATAGGTGAATAATGAGCGAAAAATCTGCTGAACGTGCACTGGAAACAGCGACGAGCGAATCCTCCTTAGCTCATGCTCGTGAGGTAAGCGCAAAAATTAAAGAGGCGATTAAAGCAGAGCCTGAAAGCTTTCGAGTGCTCACAGGCGATCGCCCAACAGGCAACCTGCATATCGGGCACTATTTCGGATCACTGCGCAACCGTGTAGAGCTTCAGCAAGCAGGAGTGGATACATGGCTTCTTATCGCCGACTATCAGGTGATTACTGACCGAGATGGCACTGGCGCAATCAAAGATCGCACATTTTCACTGCTCACCGATTATCTAGCAGTGGGAATGGACCCCGAAAAAACAACGTTTTTTGCTCACTCGCAAATTCCAGAACTTAATGAGCTACTGCTCCCTTTCCTTTCACTGGTCACAGATGCGGAACTTCGCCGTAACCCCACAGTGAAAGCAGAGCTGGAAGCAACTGACGGGCGCCCAATGAGTGGTTTACTTCTCACGTACCCAGTGCATCAAGCTGCCGATATTTTGTATTGCAAGGCGAATATTGTGCCAGTTGGAAAAGATCAACTTCCGCACCTTGAGCAGGCACGCGTGATCGCCGACCGTTTTGAAAAACGTTATGGGCACCCGAAAGGCTCAAAACTTCCTATTTTCCGCCGCCCACAAGCGCTTCTCTCCGAAGCTGAAACCGTGCTTGGTCTCGACGGCACAAAGATGAGTAAGAGCCGTGGAAATACTATCGAAATCGGCATGAGCGCAGACGAAACAGCTAAGCGCATCAAAAAAGCAGTCACCGATTCTGATCGCCATATCTCTTACGATCCTATTGCCCGCCCTGAAGTAGCGAATCTTTTGCTGCTGACGAGCCTATGCACTGGCAATACACCAGAAGCGATTGCACACGAGATTGGTGACGGCGGCGGCGGTATGCTCAAAGCTCGCCTGACCGAAGCGATTAATGAATATTTCGCCCCTATTCGTGCTCGCCGAGCTGAGCTGGAAAAAGATTATGCATATCTTGAAGATGTGCTGCAACGCGGCATTTCCAAGGCTCGCGAGCAGGCACAGATAACTCTTACGGAAGTGCACGAAGCTCTCGGTATGAGCTACTGCTGAACTTTCAAATAATGCTGAACTTACTTAAACGACGCCTACCTACACTGCTCGCAATAAGCATATTGCTCATCACCTGGGAGCTGTGGGTTCGCTCTGGAGCTGTCTCTGAGGCTCTTATTGCTGCACCCAGCAGTATCGGTATGGCAATAATCTATACATGGCCAACTCTCTGGCAGGCATCAGCAATCACAGCCATTGAAGGATTCAGCGGATTTGCCATTGCCGTCGTGTGCGGAGTTCTCATAGGAATTATCTTCCACTGCTCCAAAACTCTGCATTCGGCATTTTTCCCTCTGCTTTCTGCCGCTCAGACGATGCCGCTCATTTCGATCGCACCTATTTTCCTTATATGGTTTGGCTTTGAGATTTCTGGCAAAATCGCAATTGTGGCAATCTTTGGGCTTTTCCCTATTGCAGTGCAGACAATTCGCGGATTAGATGCTGTGCCACGTTTCTATTCAGACGTTGCACTCACCTCGGGAGCAACGCCTTGGTGGACACTGTGGCATGTGAAACTCCGAGTAGCAGCTCGGCATATTTTTGGCGGTATCCGCGTCTGCGCAGCATACATTTTCGCAACAGCCGCTACTGCAGAATATCTGGGCGCTCGAGCAGGGCTGGGAATCTGGCTGCAACAAGCATACAACTCTTTTCGCACACCGCTCATCTTTGCAGCAACGTTTGTGATTATTATCCTCACTGCAATTCTTATGCTGCTGATCCATATATGCGAGCGCGCATTACTTGGCAATCCTGCCGATGATGAGCTATGAGCTTGCCTCTCGACGTGGGTGCATTATCGCGAATTTTCTTTGCGATACTTCCCTAGACCTCTTCTAGACCTCTGACATTTCCTGCTTTTCGTGCCCGCGCTACTTTGCTAAAAATTCATCACTTGCAAGCTCTGCTGCCTGAGGCGCTCTTGCCGTCGGCATATCATTTTTATCAGTATAGGCTTGCGCTTGAGCAATAAAATCGAAATACTGCTGTGCACCCGCAATATCTGCCTGCCCCAAAGTGAAAGAACCATTAGCAATTTTTTCTAGATCTCCCCAATACTGATTCTCGATAATATAGCTCATACTTGCTCGAACGAGCGCTGGGTCTAGATTTGCTTCAGAAGCTTCCTTTACAAGAATATCTGCCGCTTCCTCTGGGTGAGAGTAGGCATATTCATAGCCACGCTGAGTCGCCTGCACAAATGCACGCACAAGATCTGGATCTTGCTCTACAGTCGAAGCTTTTGTGACGATACCAAGTTCATTCGGATTTCCTGGCACACCATAATCCTCACCTTTAAAGCAGTTCATCTGCGGACCTGCCAGCGAAGCCTGCACTCCCTCCCATGTGGAGTAAAATCCCCCAAAATCAGCCTTCCCAGCTTGTAGCACCTGAAAAGTAGATGTACCAACCGTCACGGAATCAAATTCTCCCGTTCCGCCATCATGCTGAATCATGCGCTTGACGATTGCGGAATCCTCACTCGCCCCAAAGGTTGCAAACGTCGTGCCATCAAAATCTTTCGGAGAGGAAATAGCGTGGTTTGATGCAAGAGCACACCAGATTGCACTCGGCCTTTGTTGCACCTGCAAAACTTGCCGAAGATGCACGTCTTTAAGAGAAAAAGCTCCCACATTCGCCATATTCGACAGAGCGAAATCTGCTACTCCACTATTGACGGCCTGCTCTGGACCAGCCTGAGCTACCCCCACAATCGTCACATTCAGACCAGCTTGAGCATACCAACCTTTGTTTTGAGCAACATATACGCCAATATGATTTGTATCTGGAATCCAATTGAGCATAAAAGTGACGTCTGTAAGATTCTTTTCTCCTGACGTTCCGGCCTCCGCCGAATCTGAAGCGCTTGGCGATACGTGTCCGCACCCCGTCACGCCCACAAGATACACACACAAAGCTACACATAAACAAATCACAGATCGGCAACGGCGTCTATTAGACATCAACAACTCCCTAGGTTTAATCTACGACGATTCTCTGGGAAAACTGCCAGCGTGCTGTCTGCTGTTATATAAACGCTAAAGCAGATCACACTGGGCAGAGAATCGTTGAGGACCCAGCGTGCACTCGCAATTCTAACACTTTTTACATATTTCACATTTTCGAAATCAAGAAATTTTCCATGCGTGTAGTAGTCTGTTTTTGTAAAGCGCCAAAACACCGCAGTTGAAGTGGAATCTGGCGCTTTTTAACATTAGGTTGCTATTGCCTGAAAGGATCATCAATGGTCATCGACAGTTCAAATACCACTGCCTTAGGAATGTCTGTGCGCTCAGTTTCCGGGCGCGCCCCTGAATCTAGCACAGATATGGAGTTTTGGACAGCACTAAGCTATGACGTTGTTGCTCACCTCGCAGATAACTGGGAGAAAACAGAAAAACGTTACAATGCAGGGCGCATGGAGCACTATTTCTCCGCAGAATTTTTGATGGGACGTGCGCTTCTCAATAATCTCAACAATCTCGGACTCGTTGAAAAAGCCCGCACCTGCCTTGCCCACTATGGAAAAGAACTTTCAGACGTGCTTGAAGCAGAGCACGATGCAGCTCTTGGCAATGGCGGCTTAGGGCGCTTAGCTGCGTGTTTCCTCGATTCCTGCGCAACTCTCGATCTTCCTGTGCGCGGCTACGGGATTCTCTACCGCTACGGTCTTTTCAAACAGCTATTTGAAAACGGGCAGCAAAAAGAAATTCCTGATTCTTGGAAAGAAGGCGGCTACCCCTTTATCGTGCGCCGTGAAGAAGAGCAAAAAATCATTTCGTATGCCGATCTTAAAGTGCGCGCTATCCCCTACGATATGCCGATCACGGGTTTTGGCACAAAGAACGTAAATACGCTGCGCTTGTGGCAGGCAGAACCAATGGAAGAGTTTGATTACAACGCTTTCAATTCCCAGCGTTTCACTGATGCAATCGTCGAACGTGAGCGTGTGCACGATATTTGCCGCGTACTTTATCCGAACGATTCCACCTTTGAAGGTAAGATTTTGCGCGTTCGCCAGCAGTATTTCTTCTGCTCGGCCAGCCTGCAGACGATTGTCGAAAATGAGCTCAAGCAGCGTGGCGATCTGAAGCAATTCCATAAGTTTAATGCGATGCAGCTCAACGATACGCACCCCGTGCTTGCAATTCCAGAGCTTATGCGTCTGCTTCTCGACGAGCATGGCTTCGAGTGGGATGAAGCATGGAATATCGTCAGCAATTCGTTCGCATATACGAACCACACTGTGCTGGCTGAAGCATTGGAGACGTGGGAAATCAATATCTTTGAGCGCCTCTTCCCTCGCGTTTTGGAGATTATCCGCGAAATTGATCGTCGCTTCCGCGAAGAACTGCGCACCAAGGGTTATGACGAAGGAAAAATCAACTATATGGCCCCTATCGACGGCAACCGCGTGCGCATGGCATGGATTGCGTGCTACGCATCGACGTCAATCAACGGAGTAGCAGCTTTGCACACCGAGATCATCAAAAAAGAAACTCTGCATGATTGGTACGACGTCTGGCCGGAAAGATTTAACAATAAGACGAATGGCGTCACCCCTCGCCGCTGGCTCCACCAGTGCAACCCGCGCCTTGCCTCACTCCTGACTGAGCAGCTCGGCTCTGAAGATTGGGTTCGAAATATGGAGCTTCTCAAGCCGCTGCGAGATCGCGCATACGACGGCGATCTGCTGCAAAAACTTGGCACAATCAAATATGAGAATAAAAAAGACTTTGCCGCGTGGATTAAAGATCGCCAGGGGATAGAGATCAGCCCCGACGCGATTTTTGATGTGCAGGTGAAACGCTTGCATGAATATAAGCGTCAGCTGCTTAATGCGTTCTATATTCTCGATCTCTATTTCACAATCAAAGATAAGGTTGCAGCTGGGCAGAGCGTAGACGTGCCGCCGCGAGTATTTATTTTCGGCGCAAAAGCAGCTCCAGGATATGTGCGTGCAAAGGCAATTATTAAGCTCATCAACGAAATCGCAAATCTCGTCAACAACGATCCTGATATTGCTGGCGTTATTAAAGTTGTGTTCGTCGAAAACTACAACGTCTCTCCAGCGGAGCATATTATCCCTGCAGCTGACGTCTCCGAGCAGATTTCCACTGCTGGTAAAGAGGCCTCAGGTACGTCGAACATGAAATTTATGATGAACGGAGCTCTGACTCTCGGCACGATGGACGGCGCAAACGTTGAAATCCTCGAAGCAGTTGGTGACGACAATGCCTACATCTTCGGCGCACTTGAAGACGAGCTTCCAGAACTTCGCAAAGACTATAATCCGTGGGCTGTGGCTGAGCAGACTCCAGGTTTGGTACGAGTCTTAGATGCCCTGATCGATGGCACGTTTAGCTCGGACACTATGGGCGATTTCCACGATTTGCGCTCCTCGCTGCTTGACCCGAATAACTGGGGAGGAGCAGATACCTACTATGTCTTAGGCGATTTTGCTTCCTACCGCGAGACTCGCGACCGCATGGCAGCAGATTATTATGCTGATCCAGCACAATGGTTTGCAAAGACGTGGATCAATATCGTGGAATCTGGGCGTTTCTCCTCAGACCGCACAATCCATGATTATGCTCAAGACGTCTGGCATATCGATCCTCAATCGATCTGAGCATTGCTAGGAAGCTATAGCTTCACATAGCGAGTGCCCTCCATTCTTCTTCTGAAAGAATGGAGGGCACTCATTTAATATGATAAAAATTTCTTTTACAGAAAATCACATCTGTAAAAATGAAATTTTATCTCTTATTTTTTTACTTTGAAAGCTTACGCAGATTCGACTCTGGAAAAACTCCAGCGCTTCGAGGCAAAACCTCCTGCCACAAGAGCAGCGCAACATACGAATACCGCCATCAATCCAGCATGGGTACCTGTCAAAGGCAGATGAGAAACTCCTGCCTTTACACCACGTTTTGCCTCGAGAGAAATATCTGCCTGCTTAACCATATTGCCAGCAACACTTGGCTTCAGATTACTTCCACCCATCTGTTGAGAATTATTCGTTGAACTTTGCTCAGGAGTCACTTTTGCTGCAGTGATAGCTAAAATATGCGCCGAATGAGCATAACCTTCTTCACCGATAGAAGGATTATCGATAACGCCGTCACCGCCTATCGTCAAAGTAGACGCACCCAAATAATCGCCTATAAAAGCAACCGAACGACCAAACCTCGAACGCTCTGCGCTGCTCTCAATTGTCTTCACTTTTTCACCTAGCTCATCAATAGAGGTTATCCCTTGCGGAAAATCCTTCAGTTGAAGAATATAAGCAGCTCCGTTCTCCCCTTGTCCACTTGCTCCTACAGCAAGCAAACCTTGAGGATTCTCACGTGAAACTGGCAAAGTATCTACTGCCCAGCCAAAAGAACTCCCGACGCTTGCTCCAGTGATAACACGAATATCTTCATCTGTTTTAGCGCGATCGTGTGGAGAAATATTACGTTTAGCAATTGTCTTTTTTGTGCCTGGAACGAACACCACTCCACCTTTAGTTTGATGCTGAATAGAGCCGCCATCGAATCCGATCACAAAATCACCAATGCCGTCATTGTTGACGTCACCAGCTGGTGCTATAGAATTGCCAGCACCCAAACGATAAGATGCATCGTCAGACATCACAAGCTCATACCCAGGAATATTATTATCGAGATCGATATTTTCGAATCGTGCGTTGCCATAAACAACCCACGCACTTCCTGGCACTGTTCCCTTATCTGTGAAACTATTGAAGTCTGCTAAAACATAATCCGTAAGACCATCAGCATTCACATCCCCAACAGAAGCAAACGCGTTGAGAGTGTGCCCTCTAGGAGTATTAACACGCCAGATGACGTCTGAGTTATTTTTTTCAAGATCCTTAAGGTCTATATTCCTTCCTTCTGCATTGCCTTTCACAATAAACGCTGTGCCGTACGACTGACTTCGATCCCCCATAGCCAAAGGAGTATTTGCTACCACAAAACCGAGATCAGCAAAGGTATCATGATCAACATCGCCAACCCGAGTGACCTGATATCCAGCAGCGCCCATCTGATAAGGCATATCAACAATATAGCCTCTAGAAGAATCGAGATTATTGAGATCTGTGCGATGCAGATCTTTACCGCCATAAATCACCCAGATACGCCCCATCGTCACAGAAGAAGCAGCTATATCGTCACTGCCGTCACCATTAACATCTCCTAGGCAGGCAACGCTAAAACCTGCTGCAGCATCTGCTGCAGGATCCTGCGTTTTCTTAGGTCCAAGGATAGTTATTGTGCGCCCATTATTTTCGATATTTCCTCCAGGCGTCCCACCTGGCACAATATCAATAGCGCCTGTAACGTTAAAGACCCAACCATGCGTCGAAGTTGAATCTTCATAGTAAGGATCGAATTTATATTCAGACCGAATTGCACTTCCACTAATGAGATCTGGTTTTCCATCACCCGTCACGTCGCATCTTCCTCTGGTAATCGCACCGCCAAAACCAGTGGTAAATCCACCTAACCAAGACTTACGATCAGCCTCATCCAGAGTTTTATAAGCAGGCTCTGCACTAGGGGCAGGAGGCGCAGGATAGCGAGGCTCTACTGGAGCAGTCGTCTCATTTTGGCGACGCATATCAACAGTCCAAACGTCCACCTTACCTTTGCTGTCTGCAGTATAAATACCATAAAGGTCAATATCAGAGTCTGCAGGAGGGATAGCGCCTACATAAAATCCGCCGTCTCCGTCACCTCCTTCTTCACTGGCCAGAATAACTGACTGATTCGCAGGAATAGATGCCAGACCCGTCCCTGTATTCCAATTCTTATTCAGCGCTTTCTCACTGACGACAACAGCACCTGGATGCTCTTCATCTTCGGGACGAGAAATAACGAGCGCACCTGGATTATGTGCATCATATTGCGCTACATAGGCAAGGCTTGTACCAATCCGACCGCGATGAACTTGGCGAATCAAAGTTCCTGCCTGATCTTTACCCTGCTGAACAGAAAGATCTGAAGTAGAGGAGACATCAACAGTTATCGTGCCGGTAGTCATTGTACTTCCGTAAATTACAGCTACAGCACCAGCATTGCTGTTGGCCCCTGGAGCGCCAACAGCATAATCGTTGATATCATCACCATTCACATCACCGATTGCCACCAGTGAAGCACCAAATGAGCCACCACTAGCCTGGACTACGACACCCTCGTCTGCAGCTTCTCCACTAGCATTCTCCATCGAGATTGCATAAACTCTGTTTTCTTCAGCAACGCCAACACCGATCGTCAGCTCTTCGCCCAATGCATAATTCAAAGGTGCTACAGTGACCGAAGTACTGTTGCCAATATTCCAAAAATTCGATGCAGAATTTTCCGTTTGTTCGCCCGATTTGATACGTTCAAAAGCAAATACTTTATTGTGGGCAGCAACAATCATTCCTGGTGTATCAATGCCAGAAGTCAATGGAGCAATTGATAAGACATCGGATCCAAACGTATATGTAGCGTCAGTTGGAAATGCTTCACCATCTGCTAACGAATCAACCGCGCTTACATATACTTTCATTTTATTTGCAACAGCCAACACTGGGTTCTCGCCGCGCGCTTTCTTTACACAAGCAATATGCCAAGAGCCATCGCCCGAAGGAAGATTGATATGGACTGCACCTGGTTGATCTTTAATCGAACGCTCAAGATCGTATTCATCAGAACCATAAGGAATATGATCAACAATATGAATCTGGTGGTTCTTCTGATCTAAAAACACCATGTCGGTACGCATATCACCAACAAGATTGCACGTCAGCTGCGGCACATTTCCAGCATCGGGATAAGTGATACGAGACGTTTTACGAATGCTATCTCCATATCGCGTGCCATCAATACCAGCCCATTTACGGGCATCAGAATCAAGCGTCGTAGCAGATTTTTCTGCTTTTGCATCAGCGCCATAGGCACTCGATACAAAAGCAAGCGATCCCGCCAGACAACAAACCATAGCTGAAGATATAGAAACTTTAATCACGTGTTGGAGATTGCCAAGGAAAAGATTTCTCATTTAAGCCTCTCAAATAAATAAATTAGGGTACCCTTATTTTAATCATAGGAGAGAGGCTTGAAACGAATTTATGACCAGTATCTCTTCACTTAATTCACCTGTAATACACCACCGCTTGCACTAAATGCATATCCCGAAATTTCGCTGCAACTAAGCCTTCAACCCCATCCACGTATCGCGACGAATACGAAAGCTAAGCGTAAGCAAACGCGCAGCAAAAAATACTCCGCAATAGCACGCCCATAGCCACACAAGCCCCAAAGCACCTTGCGGAGCATATACCCACACTGCCCAGAGCGCTGGAGCATAGAGCGCAAGATTCACCACTCCAGCCTTTGCAAGATACCAAGAATCATTTGCTCCGATAAGCACGCCATCATACATAAACACAATCCCGGCGAGAGGCTGGAAAATTGCGCTCACGACAAGCGCATACATCGCCGCCTGAACCACCTGCAAATCCGAACTGAAAACGCGCGGCCAGACAGGAGCCGCCGCTGCCGTCACCAGCCCAATGACTACGCCAGCTCCAACACCCCACACAGCCAGCTGCCGCACAAGCAAACGTACTCTGCTTTTCTCTCCACGCCCAAGCTCATAACCGATAAGAGCCTGGGCGGCAATTGCTAGAGCATCGAGAATATTGGCGGTGAGACCCCATGTGACGTTGGCAATCTGCCTTCCTGCCACAGCTACTTCTCCCTGACTTGCCGCTACCCACGTAGTTCCCATAATCACAACATGCATAGTGAGAGTACGAATCATCAGCGGTGCGCCAGCACATAAAGCATTGAAAATACCTGAGAAGTGCGGGCGAAGTTCCATCTGTGATTGCCGCGCGCCTGCCGTCACACGAAAAATAAACGCAATCCCCATTGCAAATGAAGCAATCGACGTGCCATATCCCGCACCAACTACTGAAAGATGCGCTCCAAAAATTAGAATCGCATTCACACCTACGTTAAACACAGCACCACTCATCGATATAAGGAATGGGGTGCGAGTATCTAGCTGCCCGCGAAGCGCACCCGTGCCTGCAAGCACCCACGCCATCGGAAATAAGCTCCAACAAGAGGAACGCAGATATCTAACCCCTTGGGCGTATACTGCATCGCTTGCGTTAAAAAAGCCCATAAGGAGCGGCGCTGAAATATATACGAACAGCGCAAGGAAACTTCCTACAATCGTCGCAAGCCACATTCCATCTATTCCAGCTTTGACTGCTCCTTTTTGATCGCCTTGCCCAAGTTTACGCGCTGCCACAGCAGTGGTTGTATAGACTAAGAAGATACACATCCCCACAAGAAAAACGTTGATAGAGCTAGCAAGAGTGAGGCCTGCGAGTTCTTCAGTGCCAACGTGCCCAATCATTGCCGAATCTCCGAGCACCATCAAAGGCTCCGCAAGAAGAGAGCCAAGAGAAGGAACTGCGAGGGCTAGTATCTTCCTACCCAGCAAATTTTTTCTCATCAACCCTCCAGCACAAACAGACATTCCGATAATTGCCAGCCTTAGCACTTCATCAGCATAGTTTCTCTTCTGTTTCAACCTACACGAGAAAAGAAACGTTGGCACACCAAGAATAAATATGCTCAACGAAAAAGAAAATAACGCATATGCAAACGCATACACTAAACACATACACGGAAGTAACGCACAGCCTAAATAAAAATAAAATAAATAGGCAGAAATCACATTTTCTGTGCGCAGATATTCTAAAATTAAAAGTATGACTACATCTTCATCTCGCACTCGCGCGTCTGCAGAAACTGCCGCTCACAGCTCAAAGAATTCCACTACTTCAACGCGGCGCTCTGCTGCCAAGACCACAGCCCGAGCATCTGAAAAGAAATCGCGCAGCACTGGCACTAAAACTACAAAATCTTCTAAGCAGCTGGCAGCAAACTACACCCCTATCACACGTATCCCGATCACAGACATCACGCCAGTTGTTGAAAATGGCATATGGCCAGCAAAAGGCGTAGAAAATGAAGCCTTCCCTGTACAAGCCACGATCTTTCGCGAAGGGCATGATTATTTCGGAGCAGCGTGTGTTTTGTTTGATGCTAACGGCACACAGGTACAAGAAAAAGTGATGGTCGATGTACGCCCAGGAGAATTTCGTTATGAGGGGTGGCTAACACCCAAGAAACCTGGCGACTACACCTTTGCAGTGCGCGCATGGAGCGATCCTATCAGCACCTGGCGCCACACTGCTGATATCAAGATCAGCAACAACCAGGATATTCAGCTCGTCTTCCTTGAAGGCATTGCCATCATGAAACGGGCAATGAACGCTATGCCTCGCGGATCGGCCGAACGAGCCACAATCCGCGATCTCATTAGCGTGATGAGCAAGAAACGCATGAGTGCCAAACTTAAATTTGAAGCTGCCACATCAGCGGAAGTAGACGCTGCGCTCGCCACCTATCCATTGCGTGAACTGCTCAGCGAATCTACACACTATAAACTTCGCGTTGAGCGCGAAGCTGCTCTCGTTGGCTCGTGGTATGAAATATTCCCGCGCACATGCGGTTGCTATTTCGATAGCGAAAAAGATATGTGGGTATCAGGCACATTTAAGACAGCAGAAAAAGAACTCGAACGCATTGCCGCTATGGGATTCGACGTCATCTATCTCACACCGATTAACCCTATCGGCACTACTGCACGTAAAGGACGTAACAATACACTCACAGCACTCCCTGGCGATCCTGGCTCTCCGTACGCAATCGGTTCTTCAGAGGGCGGGCACGATACAATTCACCCAGATTTAGGAACGTTTGAAGATTTTGACCATTTCGTCGCACGAGCGCACGAACTCGGTATGGAAGTTGCTCTCGACATAGCCCTACAGTGTTCCCCCGATCATCCGTGGGTTATCGAACATCCTGAATGGTTTACAGCCAGAGCAGACGGCACAATTGCTTATGCCGAAAACCCACCGAAAAAATATCAGGATATTTATCCGCTTAACTTCGATAACGATCCAGAAGGTATTTATCAAGAGATTAAGCGTGTGCTTGAAGTGTGGATCAGCCACGGGGTGACGATGTTTCGCATCGACAACCCTCACACAAAGCCGTTGAACTACTGGCAGCGACTCTTTGAAGAATTCCATCAGACCCACCCAAATATTACGTTTATGGGCGAAGCTCATACGAATCCTCCGATGATGCAGACCTTAGGCAAAGTAGGCTTCCAGCAAAGCTACACATACTTCCCGTGGCGCAACGAAAAGAAAGAGTTGGAAGATTATTTGTGGGAAGTCTCGCGTATCTCAGACAGCCACTTCCGCCCATGCTTCTGGCCCACTACACATGACGTGCTCACACCCTATATGCAGCGAGGAGGAGTGCCAGCATTTGCTATTCGAGCCGTCTTGGCAGCAACTGGCTCTCCCTGCTGGGGTATTTATTCTGGCTATGAGCTTGCTGAAAATATCGCTCGCCCAGGATCTGAAGAACAGATCGACAACGAAAAATATGAGTATAAGATGCGCGATTATGAAAGCGCCCAAGCTAATGGAATTTCCCAGCTGCTCGGCAAACTCAATGAAATCCGCAATAAACATCTCGCTTTGCGTCGGCTTCGAGATGTGAGAATCCACCCAACCACCTCCGATAAAGTGATCTGCTTCTCGAAGGTGACTCAGCCAGAAGAATCGCCCGACGGAAACGTCGATATGGTGATCGTTGTAGTCAATATAGACCCTTATGCTTCACGCGATGCCGTCATCAATCTTGATCTGAGCCACTTCGGCACTTGCGCACGCTGGGATAGCGCACCTGTGCTCGACGTATATGACGAGATGAATGGCGAAACTTATGAATGGAATCAAAATCCATACGTACGCCTCGACCCTCACGGGCAAGTGGCTCATATTCTCAGCGTCAAAGTAAAAAGTTGAAATGCGGGCATATGAACATCAATCAATCATCTATCGAAACATTTTTAAGCTCGTGGCTGCCTAGCCAACGTTGGTTTCTCACCTCCACCGATATCTCCGATGAAAGTGGCAGCGAAATCACTGCTGGAAGCAGCACTAGCAGTGACGATTTACACGGCGCTTCGACTCAAAAAAGCAGCGTTCCGCCAAGTCAGCAAGTACACATAACTAATCTGACAGTGCTCGCACAAAACTCTGATTGCGCGATACTTTTCCTGCTAGTGGAAGCTGGAGCCAACCTCTATGCAGTGCCAATTGTCCACAAACTCCAATCGGCAAATAATTCTGCTACAGCGCCTATATACATCGACGCTACCGACACTCCTGAAGGACGAGCAGCCTTGCTTGCCGCTGCCCTTACCCCTGGCGATCCTGCTAACGAAATACCGCATCCAGCTATTTTTGGGGAATCTCACGAAGATACTCCAAGAAATATTTCCTGCCTGCGAATATATGGAACACCACTGCGCGAAACCTTCCATAGTCTTGCAAAAATCGTCACCTCACATAAACTCACATCTGAGCAATCAAACACCTCTATTATTTATAGACTTGCTGATGGGCGTAGCATAATCGTGAAATTACTGCGACTCGTCCACCCTGGAATCAACCCAGATATTGAACTTCAATGCGCTCTCGATAATGCTGGCAGCGCAGTGGTTCCAGCGCAGTACGGGTATGCGCGGGCATGTTTTTCTTCTGCCAGCTTCAAAATATCGGAGCCAGTATCTGCCAACCACCAATGCGAGTATCAAGCCGATATACTCACAGCTTCGGAATTTCTTGATGGATCTGCGGATGCATGGCAGCTCATCACAAGCGAACTTAGCACTAGTGGAAACTTTCCAATCTCTGCTATCGCTCAGCTCGGACACACCACACGTGCTATGCACACCGCGCTCGCGAGCGCCCTGCCAACTGCTGAGCCGAATGACGATGCACGTGCAATTCAGCTTGCATCATGGCGTGCTCGTGCAGCTCAGGCTCTCGATCGCGTGCCAGAGCTACAACCATACGCCGCGCGTATCGAAGATATCTACACTCGTGCCGCTTGCAGCGCATGGCCACAGTTGCAGCGCATTCATGGGGATTTTCATCTCGGGCAAGTGCTGCGCACACATAGCAACTCCCAGCATGGTACTCAGGAAGAAAGCGCTGACGAGTGGCGCGTTATCGACTTTGAGGGGGAACCTTTGCGCCCGCTGAGTGAACGAAACAAGCCTGATCTTGCCCTGCGAGATATTGCAGGTATGCTTCGATCTCTCAGCTATGCAGCTGGTTTCGCCCGAAAACAAGGCGCAAACTCCGAGCTCATAGCTGAATGGGAAAATGCTGCTCGCTCAGAATTTTTACATGCCTATGGTGCAAAAAAATCAGAACTTGCTGATGCCCTTATTCTCGATAAAGCTCTCTATGAAGTGATATATGAAGCAGCATACCGCCCATCGTGGATCGACATCCCCCTCTCCGGAATTACTGAGATTATGCATGCATACACTTAAGAAATGAGTAGATCTGTGAATGCATGGCGATACCGATATCCGTAGCAGCACAGCTATCCAAAAGGCATCTCACAATACAGCCTGCATCACATACGAACCATCAACGCATCTTTTTATATATTATTAAAACAACTTTGAGGAAACGCCCTCACACAGCAGAAAAACATGGGAGTATAAGATTATGAATAGCTCTCCGATTCCGATTTCATACGATACGCTCGATCTCGTCTCAAACGGGCATTACTATGCACCGCACGATATTCTCGGGCCCCATATGCACGACGACTGCGCTCACGTGACTATTCGCGTCGGGCGGCAGATGGCAGATGCCGTCTACATCGTCACGAATGAAGGCGAATATCAAGCACAGCACGAATTCAACGGCATTTGGTACGTGGTACTTGAATGCACCGAAGTTCCAGATTATCGCGTACGCACCGTCTATGGCGAGACGGAAATACTCTCAGACGATGGCTATCGATTCCTTCCCACTGTGGGAGAAACAGACACATATCTCTTTGCTGAAGGACGCCACGAGCAGCTCTGGGAAATGCTCGGAGCACACGTGCATACCTACGAAACAAGTATGGGTCTAGTAAGTGGCGTGAGCTTCTCAGTGTGGGCTCCAAATGCTAAAGCCGTGCGCGTTGTTGGTGATTTCAACGGTTGGAATGGCGCTACCGCTCCCATGCGTTCACTTGGCGAAAGCGGCGTGTGGGAACTCTTCATTCCTGGGGCTGGAGAAGGAGCTCGATATAAATACGAAATCGAGTATCAAGATGGATCTCTCCATCAAAAAGCAGACCCGATGGCTCGCGCAACAGAAGTTCCTCCGAGCACAGCGAGCATCGTCACCTCTTCACATTTCTCATGGGATGACGACGAATGGCTTGCTCAGCGTGCCGCCTGCGACCCCCACTCAGGCCCTGTTTCCGTCTACGAACTTCATTTAGGCTCATGGCGCCCAGGGAACGACTATCGTTCACTCGCCGAGCAACTGATTGGGCACGTAAAATACCTGGGATTCACACACGTAGAATTTATGCCTCTTGCCGAGCACCCCTTCGGCCCTAGCTGGGGCTATCAAGTGACCAGCTATTACGCTCCTACCTCTCGCTATGGCTCTCCTGACGATCTGCGTTATCTCATCAACGAACTGCACAACGCTGGAATCGGCGTGATTATGGACTGGGTACCTGCCCACTTCCCACGCGACGAATGGGCGCTGGCTCGTTTTGACGGAACTCCGCTCTACGAAGACCCTAACCCCCTGCGTGGCGAACACCCCGACTGGGGCACATACGTCTTCAACTTTGGGCGTAACGAAGTGCGGAATTTCCTTGTAGCAAATGCCCTCTACTGGATGAAAGAATTCCATATTGATGCAATTCGCGTGGATGCAGTGGCATCTATGCTCTACCTTGACTATTCGCGAGAAGCTGGTCAATGGCAGCCAAACGCTTATGGCGGGCGTGAAAATTTGGAGGCTATTTCCTTCATACAAGAGACGAATGCTACAGCCTATAAAAATAACCCAGGGATTATGATGATCGCTGAGGAAAGTACGAGCTGGAGCGGCGTCACTGGTCTCACAGAAAGCGGCGGGCTAGGGTTCGGCTTGAAATGGAATATGGGCTGGATGAACGACACTTTGCGCTATATGCAAGAAAAACCGATCAATCGCCGCTGGCACCACGGCGAGCTCACGTTCTCCCTTGTATATGCCTTTAGCGAACAATTCATGCTCCCTCTTTCTCACGATGAAGTCGTGCATGGCAAAGGCTCCCTCTATTCGAAGATGCCTGGCGATCATTGGCAAAAACTTGCTGGAGTGCGCTTGCTCTACGCTTACCAGTGGAGTCACCCAGGAAAACAGCTCATCTTTATGGGGCAGGAATTTGCACAGATCGATGAATGGAATGAAGGGCGCGGTCTTGACTGGTGGCTCACCCAGAACGAACAGCACGATGGCGTGATGCGATGCGTGCGCGATCTCAACAAGGTCTACCGTGAACACTGCGCACTGTGGAGTGAAGATTTCACAAATGCTGGCTTTGAATGGATTGAAGTTTCTGACGGCGATCACAACGTGCTCTCCTATTTGCGTAAGAGCCATGATGGCGATGACGTTGTTGCCGTTATCTGCAACTTTGCTGGCGTTCCCCATACCGACTACCGAGTCGGCTTGCCGTACGGCGGGCAGTGGGAAGAAATTTTCAATTCTGATGCAGATATATATGGCGGTTCGGGAGTTGGGAATTTCGGGTGCGCACAAGCTGATCCTATCGGCTGGAATGGCCGCCCATATTCCGTGAATCTTCAGCTTCCTCCATTCGGGGTTGTATATCTAACTCCCAAGAAAGCTTAATTTTTCAGGAATTTACTACATTTTTATACTGTATTCCTCATCGCTGCATATTACGTAAGAGATTTCGCGCGTAATATGCAGCAATTATTTTCCCATTTTTCACACACTTGCTAATAAAATTGGCGCATAAGCGGTTGGCGCTTTTCACTGTCGATACAGCGCCTGCCCCGCTATATCTCATACTCGGCTTATGCCGACCTACGTAGAAAGAGATTCTTAATGGGCATACTCACTCAGATTCTCCCCGTTGCGAGCTTCACACCTTCAACCGAAGCGATCGCTGGCTCCACAGTATTCTCCGCACTCGTTGGCATTCTGCCGCTGGTTCTTTTTTTCGTCTTGCTCGGTGTTTTTAAGCTGGCAACTCACTGGTGCGCATTAGGAGCTCTTGTGCTCGCTGCGCTCATCGCCGCATTCGGGTTCCATATGCCTGCTGGACTCGTTGCCAATTCTGCACTCTATGGTCTTGCATTCGGCGTCACTCCTATTCTCTACATCGTGATTGCCGCTGTCTGGCTCTATAATCTCACCGTTTCTTCTGGGCGTGCCGACGATGTGCGCTCCGTATTTTCCGCTGTGGGCAAAGGCGATATGCGTATCCAAGCCCTCCTCATCGGTTTTTCTTTTTGCGGTCTGCTCGAAGGCTTAGCTGGCTTCGGTGCGCCCGTCGCTATTGTCGCCGCGATGCTGTTTTCACTCGGGCTTCCCCCAATTAAAGCTGCTTTGGTGACGATGGTAGGAAATGCGATTAACGTCTGCTTTGGCGCAATGGCAATCCCGCTCACCACCGCTGGCTCTATCGGCGGTATCACTGGAGCTGAAGTTGCTGCAACCACCTCGTGCATTACTCCCGTTATTGCCGTATTTATTCCGATCGCCATGCTCGGCATTCTCGATGGCACCCGCGGTATTAAACAGCTGTGGCATATCGGTTTAATCCAAGGAATCGTGACGGCAATATGCCACTTCGTCGCCGCCCACTATATCTCGTATGAGCTCACAGCTGTGTTTGCTTCGCTCATGGGCTTCGCCGTGACGGCACTCCTGCTCGTCAAGTTCCGTCCATCAACACCAGATGAGTGGAAGTCGCAGACGAAATCAACAACTGCGCCTACCACGAGCCGTATAGTGCTTGGTCTTATGCCCTACTGGCTCGTCGTCATTATCTTTGCTATTTCTAAGCTCTGGAAGATTGGCGTGGATCTGCCAGCTCTGCTCTCTTCCACCGATACTCTTATTAAATGGCCAGGGCTATATGGGCATTTGGTGACGGCAGCGGGCGAACCAAACAGCGGCGCACTCTTTAAGCTCCAGACTCTCTCAAACCCCGGCACGATGATTGCACTCACTGCAATTATTGTGAGCATTGTTTATGGAGCTAAAAGCTCAGGCGGACTATACACATACAGTTTCGGACGCGGCATGAAAGAACTCCTCAATACGATTTATGCGCTGCGCTGGAGTTTGCTCACTATTGCACTCGTTATGAGCTTGGCATACGTGATGAACTTTTCTGGGCAAACGGTGGCGATTGGCGCAGCTCTCGCAGCTACAGGAGCTGCTTTTGGTTTCCTCTCGCCTATCTTGGGGTGGATCGGAACTGCCGTAACAGGATCAGCAACCTCATCAAATGCGCTGTTTGCTTCTATGCAGACAACTGCCGCAGCTGGGGTTGGTGCAGATCCTAGCGTACTTCTTGCAGCGAATTCGATCGGCGGCGGTTTAGGTAAAATCGTTTCCCCGCAAAATCTCGCTATTGCAGCCACAGCAATTCAGCAGCAAGGCTGTGAACCCGAGCTGCTACGCAAGGCTGCTCCGTGGAGCGCTGGGCTTCTGCTCGTGCTGTGCATACTGATTTTCCTTACTACCCAAGGAATCTTCCCGATTATTCCAGCCTAAACTTCATACACACGTTAACTATTTCTACAGAAAGGAACCGCTCATGAGAGTAGCACTTTTCGCTACGTGCATTGCAGACGCAATGTTTCCGCAAGCACCAGCAGCTACCCTGCATTTGCTTGAACGCCTAGGAATCGACGTCGATTTTCCCGAAACGCAAGCCTGCTGTGGGCAGATGCACGTCAATACTGGCTATTACCCAGAGGCACTGCCGCTTATTGAAAATCATGTGCGCACATTTGAAGGCGTACTCAATGGAAAATGGGATGCTATTGTCGTTCCTTCAGGCTCCTGCACAGGGTCAATGCGCGAACAGCAAGCTATGGTTGCCAAAACTCAAGGTGACGACGAACTATCACGTAAAGCTGCAGCTATTGCAGAAAAAACATATGAGCTTTCAGAGTTTCTCGTCGACGTGCTCGGCACGGAAGATGTGGGGGCATATTTCCCTCACCGCGTCACTTTCCACCCTACCTGCCATTCATTGCGTGTAGCGAAAGTGGGAGATAGACCAGAGCGACTCCTCAAAAATGTGCAAGGCATTGATTTTGTAGAGCTTCCTTCAGCAACATCGTGCTGTGGCTTCGGCGGCACATTCTCGCTCAAAAATCCTGAAACGTCAGCTTCTATGCTGGCAGATAAGATGGCGAATGTGATGAGTACGAAAGCTGATGTGCTCGTAGCTGGTGATTATTCTTGTTTGATGAATATTGGCGGCGGACTTGCCCGAAATCGTGCTGGCGTGCGAGTGATGCACCTCGCAGAAGTGCTTGCTGGCACTCAAGACGAGCCATGGCAGGCTCCTGATTTTACGAAGAAAGCAGGTGTGTGATGCCAACATTCCTTGGGATTCCACAAGTTGTTTCGAGCAAGCTGCTCAAGAAAAATTCTGCCCACACGGGGCATCAGTGGGTGCAGGGCGATCCCCTTCCCGATCACACTCTTCAATGGGGTGCCACATTCCCAGAAGGATCGCAGGTGACTTTGCGTAATAATCAAATGCGCAAAAACCTTCGGCATGCAACCACAACCATTCGCAACAAACGTAATATGCGCGTGGAAGAAATGCCTGATTGGCAAGAACTGCGCAATGCTGCCAGCGCAATCAAGCATGAAGCGATGAGTAATCTCCCCGATCTTTTGCAACAGCTTGAAAAAAATGTGACAAAACGCGGCGGTATCGTCCACTGGGCGCGTGATGCCAAAGAAGCGAACGAAATTATCCTCAGCATTCTGCGCGAAAAAAATGCCACGGAAGTCGTCAAAGTCAAATCGATGGCTACGCAAGAAATCAACCTCAATGAGGAACTTGCTAAACACGGTATTCACGCGTGGGAAACTGACCTTGCCGAAATGATCGTGCAGCTCGGCAAGGATATGCCTTCGCATATCGTGGTTCCAGCTATTCACCGAAACCGAGCTGAAATCCGTGAAATATTCTTACGCGAAATGAGCGATGCTCCCGAAAAGCTATCCACAGACCCTCGGGAGCTTGCCATGGCTGCACGTGCTCATCTGCGCGAGCTATTTCTCAAAACGGAAGTTGCAATCTCTGGCTCAAACATGATGATCGCCGAAACAGGCACGTTGTCTGTGTTTGAATCTGAAGGCAATGGGCGTATGTGCCTCACTCTTCCAAAAACTCTAATTTCTCTTGTTGGAATCGAGAAGATTGTGCCACGTTTCCAGGATGCAGAAGTGTTTGCACAGCTCCTTCCTCGCTCAGCAACTGGAGAGCGTATGAACCCCTATACGAGCTTCTGGAACGGCGTCACGCCTGGAGACGGACCACAGGAATTCCACCTCGTGCTGCTCGATAATGGGCGTTCGAAAGTATTGGCTGATGAGATTGGACGCCAAGCCCTGCACTGCATACGTTGCGGCGCATGCATGAATGCCTGCCCAGTGTATGAGCACGTAGGCGGGCATGCGTACAACTCAATCTATCCAGGTCCAATTGGTTCGATTCTTACTCCGCAGCTTCTGGCGGCTATGGATCATCACAACCCCGCATCGTCACTCCCCTATGCTTCATCACTGTGCGGAGCATGCTTTGAAGTATGCCCAGTGAAAATCAACATTCCAGAAGTGCTCGTTGATTTACGTCATCGCATCACCGAAGAAAATCGTGGAGGCGTGCCAGGATTCTGGGATATTGCCATGAAGGCAAGCAGCAAAGTGATGGGCAACTCTAAAGCATGGAAGCTAGCTGCACGCGCCGTCACTAAAGGCGATATTGTGGCTGGCAAAGACGAAAAAATCGGGCACCTGCCAGTGCCTATTGCTTCGAGGTGGACGTCGGTACGCGACGTTCCCGCCCCGCCAAAGAAGACTTTCCGCGATTGGTATAAGGAGACGCACTGATGGCTACTGTAGATGCCCGCACCGAAATTTTGGCGAATTTGCGCCGAGCATTGAATGCTTCTCAAAAGGCGCCAGCGCCTGAAGTTCCTCGCAACTATCGCATGGAAGGAAGTGATGCTCCTGGTTCTGATGCAGTAATTGCAGAACTGAAAGAGAAGCTCGAAGATTACACGGCACAAGTAGAAATCGTGAGTGCCGATGAAATCACCGATACGATTGCCCACTTCTTGGAGCCTCTTACCTCTGTGGTAGTTCCTGCAGGTTTGCCTGATGCGTGGAAAGAAGCCGCAGCGAAAGATGGGCGAAAAGTTGTGGAAGATTCCCGAGAATCTGGGCTTTCAAACTATGAACTCAATGAGATTGATGCTGTGGTAACGGCTAGCCGTGTAGCTATCTCCCTTTCAGGAACGATTGTGCTTGACGGCGAGCCAGACCAAGGGCGCCGCGCAATTACTCTCGTGCCCGATACGCATGTGATCGTACTGAAAGCTGAAGATATTTATCCCACGGTACCGCAGGCTGTGGCTGTGCTCAATGAGAATCCATGCCGCCCGATCACATGGATTGCCGGGCCTTCAGCAACATCTGATATTGAGCTTGTACGTGTAGACGGCGTACATGGCCCAAGAAATCTCCGCGTGATTATCGTGAAATAAACATTTTCTGCACAGAGTGAATCTGAACTCTGTGCAGAAAATATAGGAGTGGGTGTGCTGGCATTTATGCCAGCACACCCACTCCTATATTCCTAAAATCATAGAAATGAATGTCTAAAAGAAGATACCGTAGGCTCAAAGATCGATTTTACCAAGTGTCTGCACTCTATGATCTGCACTCTGCCGCCTGCGCAAAAAGAGCAAGTTTCAGTATTCTTCAATGAGTGATTTCTCTTTCTCTTTTTCCCCTCTCACCATTCGTCATCTCGGCAAATAGCATCCAGAGCGCCGCAAATATTGCGCGGTTATAGAGCAAAGCTGTTGCATTTGAAACGAGATTTTTCAGCGCAGACCACTAGCACATCACATACTTCCTACGTGTAAGCGCAGCAAAATACAGCGTTTACTCGACTGCTGCGCTATATAAGATGTTCGAACTTGCACCGATCAGCTGCACATTTTCCCCAGTCGTTGGCGGCACGTAGAAAGCAACTACTACGCTGTAGCTTGCCGTAAACGGAGAATTTTCACCGATTTCAATATTTGGCTTTTCTTTATCACCAGAATGTATCAAAGCTTCAGCAGTTCCTTTAAGCACAATAGGGCGATCTGCATTCTTTGTCTTATACGTTGTGTGATATTTAATCTCGCCGAAAACGACCACTCCTGCATCACTCGTGCTCACAACAATCGGAGCAGCGCCACTATCGGCAACGCTAAGTGAAACTTCGCCGAAATCACCGATAGTTTCTTTCAACGAATCCATCTGTGATTTTAATCCGCGAAACAACTCATCGCCCTCTTTGAATTTCACAGCACCAAGTTCTTGCGTTTGCAGATACTGAGCATACGCTGCCGTCACGCCAACAGGGTCCGTTAGATACGATCCAGAATCTTTCTTCGAATACCCTTGTGCAGTGCTGATCGCCGAAGTCAGCTCAGGCAAATCTGCCGAAGGAAAGAGAGAAATCTGCCCCCACAGCTTATAGTTGCTTCGTGCAGAATCCTGCTGCCAAGCAGTTAATGTGCGCTGATTTTGCCCGTCAACTGGCGGACTATACGAAAGAAGCCCTCGAGGGAATCCTGTGCCAGTTGATAGCGGCGTTGCTTTCGGATCGATCACAATAGGGGGGATCTGCGTATCATCTTTAAGACCCTTAAGCTTATATTGAGCTGTGCGCTGCGTAAGAATAGGATCCATCAGCCGTTTCGACAGCCGAGAAGCATCCAGAGATTCATCTGCCGCTCGTATATCAGCAATCGTTGCTTGTGCAATGCGTTCATACTGCTCTGGAGTAACGATTGCTTCCTCAGCGTTTGTCACCACAGGCTGAAGAACCTCAGTTTTTTTGCAGCCAGATAGACCGCAAGCCATACCGAGCATCACGATAACAGCACTTAACGCACGAAAATTTTTCTTCACAGACCTACGCATCACGATCCTCTTTCCATAGATCCACAGCACCTTCATCGATATCCCCATCGTTTTCAAAAGGTTGCGTGCATTCCCACAAGGTGACGTGCGGTGTCGAAGCACTATCAGCACAGTCGTATGCGTCTTGCTCAAAAATACCTTCTTCAGAAGCAGAAGTCCGCATTGCCCAATCGGAGTGCATCAATTCTCGATTCCGAAGTGCTTCGGTACGCGGCGTTCCTGGCAAAATCGCAGCTCCGAAAGATGCTGCTGTGTATTCACGCTGCACAGAACGACCAGTCTGAGGATCCGACAAATCCCCTTTAAAGATCGGCAAAACACTTGTTTCAGCCGATAGAGTGAACTCTTTTTCCGCTTTCGCACGAGCCGCTTTTTGCGCAGCCTCGTATCGGTCAATTCGATCGCGCCTATCGATGAGAAGCAAAACCACTCCAATAAGAGCCAGCAAAATCCCGACCACAATAAGAGGAGCAGGTGAAGCTATTTTTTCATCATATATCCACGTGAGAGTAATCTCTGGAGCAGTTCCAGCCGACGTCGTCGCAATAAGTGAACGATCAACGCCCTGATCCTTAGGAAGAGTGAACGTCACCTCGCCTTTCCCCTGACCAGATGCCAACCATAAATCGGAAGAATCAAGAGAAAATCCGCCAGTATCACGTGTTTTCTTGTCTAGGTCTGCACTTTGCTTATCGGCTGTATGCACAAAAACATCTGCACTAGTGCCGTTGTTTGCCAATCCTTTAATTTCAAGAGCTGCAGATTTGCCGAGATATTGCTCAACTTCTCGCGATGCTCCGTAGCCCCATTGAATTGCACTATCTGACTGAGAAGCTGTGAGAGTCACTCGAGGCGAATCGTTCACAAGGCTAATCACACCAGGAGCAGTATAAAGAAACACAGCTTCCTTAGATTCATCGGCATGAAGTGTGAGCGTTTTTTCTGGATTGAACGTCGCTATATGCACTATTGTTGCAGCTGCGAACATCACACCAACCGATATCAGCAGCACGCCAATCATGGCACGCATACTCCACGACAGGTTTTTGATTCTCACTTAGTCTCCTTTGTTACCGCCGAACTACCGCCTCAAAAGCACAGCACGGCACACGCAATTAGACCTCGATACACCACAGAGGATATACAGTACTATCTCTATAGATTATAACGATTTTGCAACATTTTCATGCCACTACTTTAATGATGGTGGGGTCTATCACGTTAATAGAAAATGAAAACTTGCACTAGAATTTTGTATGAAACATATTCACCGACGAAATTCAGTGTACGGCAACGATGGAGCGATAGTGATGGCAGAAGAAAAAACACAGTTTTCACTCGTAATGCGCGGGTATGACCGCGCTCAGGTCGATGAGGCAATCTCTTCTCTTGAACATCAACTCAGCCAAGCTCGAGAACAAGTTGCACACCTAGATTTAACAGTCTTGCAAATCTCTGGAGAACTTGCACAAGCACAAGAAGAGCTAGGCGAAGTTGGGCAACCCTCCTATTCTGGCTTGGGATCACGCATTGAGAGGCTTTTGCGCTCTGCGGAAGAACAAGCCTTAGACGTGATGACTCGTGCCCGATCCGATGCCGAATCGATTATCGCGTCTGCCCAAAAAAATGCCGATATCGTCACCTCGCAAACCGAAGAAACCTGCTCAGCACGCTTGGCTGAGGCCAAAGAAGAGGCAGAGCAAATCCTCACGAATGCTCAGGCTCAGGCTCAGGCACGAGAGACGACCTCCACACGAAACGCCCAGGAGCTTACCGATCGCACAACGCGCGAAAGTGAAAATACTCTTGCCCAAGCTCAAGCACAAGCACAGTCTCTACTCACTCAAGCGAAATTTGAGGCAGAAAAACTTCGTGCAGACACGGCTGAAGAAGTGACGGCGATGCGTGCACAAGCCGATAAAGAAATCGCAGCGCTTACAAGCAACGCAGAGCAGTACGTCACAAAAATAAAGAGCGAAGCGGAAAAAGAAGTATCCGAAATACATGCACAAGCACAAGCGCAAGCTGCTCATATGAAACGTGAACTTATGGAGGAACTTTCCGCACAAGAATCACAAGCACGCGATGAAGCACAAGCACGCATCAACGCATCTCAGGAAGCACTCGCTACAGCAGAAGCTCAACATCAAGCTGCAGTAGATGCCGCTAATGCCGTCACGCACCAAGCAGCAGATGAAGCAGAAGCCATTATTAAAAGGGCACGCACAGAAGCTGCTGAGATTATGAACCAAGCACAAACTAAAGCAGCACATATTCAGGGTGCAGCAGAAGAAGAAAGCAAAGCTCAGCGAGAAAGTGCCCGCGCATACGTTGATTCTCTCGAAACTCAGCGCGCAACTCTCATTTCCTACATCGAAGATATGCGCGCGCTCTTGAGCACCAGCACAGGATCAATCGTCACTCACAAAGAAAATTAAGGGCAGTGAAAGTTTGGCAGATACGCGCTTTGCACCTCATTTTTAGAAGAGAGAAAAAGAGAAAAAGAACGAGGCATTCATATTCAAGTAAGAAGTGTGCTATTTTACGCTCGCTTCATAGAGAGAACGCAAAAAGCTTGCTACCTGCGAAGGCTGCTCATTCGCTGAAAAATGGCTGGCTGGGCTAAATTCCACAATCCTTGGGCAGCGCGCTAAAAGAGCGAGATTCATCAGGTATTCGGCAGAACACGTTGGATCTTGGTCTCCGCGCCCTAAAAACACTGGACCTTCTACACGAGCCACGGAGTCGGCACGATCTACGCGACCAGCCATTGCGCGCTGCTGATAAGCCAAACCATCATTAGGCAATACTTTCAACTCATCATCGATCTGAGCGCGAAGCTGTGCGCTAGCTTCGCTAGAGAGCATCGTCTCAGACCATTTTTCTACTGCGCTATAGCCATGCCCTGATTCCGCTATCGCAGCTATTCGAAGCCTGTTTTCACGCTGTTGCGGCGTATCGGCATTGATATTCGTATCCATCAATGCCAGCCCTGCAACCATCCGAGGATGCTGCGCCACAAATTCTGCGCACACAGCCCCTCCCATCGAAAGACCGCCGAGCACAAGACGATTCACACCTAGACTCTGAGTAAGCTCATACAACGCTTGAGCATATGAAGAAATTGAAGGCTCACCAAATTCCACTCCAGCAGGGCTATCTCCAAAACCAGGCGCGTCAGGCGTCACAACATCAATATCAGACAGCTCACTGCGCACAGAATCCCACATATGGGAATTAAGCGGCAAAGCATGAATTAGCACAAGCGGGCACTGAGATTCTGGTCCTGAACGGCGATAAGAAAGCATAGTCATATATTCACGGTATCACGCGAGCTGCATCTAAGATAAGAAGAGAAGCACAAGAGCGCAAAAGAGAATAGACGCAATCTGCAATAGTAAAGAATGACGACGAGCGATTAGATGCCGCCACCTCATCATTAGAAGAGGCGGTCTTCTGGGCAGTCAATCCCTCTCATCTCGGCATAATCGAGAATCACACATTCAATCCCGCGATCTTCAGCAAGAGTGCGAGCCTGCGGTTTAATCTCTTGAGCTGCATAAATGCCGCGAATAGGAGTCAATGTGGAATCGCGGCTGAGCAGATCTAGATAGCGCGTGAGCTGCTCTACTCCATCAATTTCACCTCGGCGCTTTACCTCAACAGCAATATGTTCGCCGTTAGAATCGAGCACCATCAGATCCACTGGTCCGATTGCCGTAGGATACTCGCGGCGCACTAACGTCATACCAGCGCCAAGCCGTTCAACTTGAGCTGCTAAAAGCTCCTGGAGATGCGCCTCCACACCATCTTTAACCAGCCCAGGCTCAATACCAAGATCACGCTCAACGCTGGCAAAGACCTCATAGATGCTGATTTCAAGACGATCATTACTCTTTTGATGCTGAACTTCCCAAATTTCTGTGACGCTACCATCACAATCACCTGAGAGCGAATCAGGTTCCTGCCCCGCGCTCTGCTCTGGTGTACGCACGCGCATCACACATGGCGGGCTCATCCAATTCAGCGGTTTATAAGAACCACCATCTGAATGAATAAGCACGGAGCCATCTACCTTCAGCATAAGCACTCGTGTTGCACGCTCAAGGTGCGCATCGAGCCGCCCAGAATAATCGACTGAACAATCAGCAATAACGATGCGCACTAGACAGCCTTCACACTTGCTGCTTCTTTTCCAGCATCTACCACGACAACAATTTCGTCGTCTTCGAGCGTCACCAAACCATTGGCGGTCTCAAATGTATGCCGCATTCCATCTGACGTGACGAAACGAACCGTACCTGGCACTAAAATGGCAAGAAGCGGAGTATGCCCTGGAAGAATTCCCAGCTCCCCCTCGGTTGCCGGCACCACAACTTCGCTCACGTCACCTTCAAAAATAGCTCCTGTACGAGAGACAATCTGAAGCTTCATTAGGCCATATCCTTCTGGATCTTATGCCACGCGCGCTCAATATCGTCAATGCCGCCGATATTAAAGAACGCCTGCTCGGGCACCTGATCATATTCACCGTCAGCAATGCGGCGGAATGCCTCAACTGTTTCAGCAATCGGCACAGTGGAACCTTCCACACCTGTAAACTTCATAGCTGTATATGTATTCTGCGAAAGATACTGTTCGATACGGCGAGCGCGAGCCACTGTAACTTTATCTTCTTCAGAAAGCTCGTCCACACCGAGAATAGAAATAATATCCTGCAGCTCTTTATTCTTTTGAAGAATCGCCTTGACGCGCGTCGCTACTTCATAATGTTCTTTGCCGACATACTGAGGATCGAGAATACGTGAAGTAGATGCAAGAGGATCCACAGCCGGATAAAGACCACGCGAGGCGATATCGCGCGATAGCTCCGTGGTAGCATCCAGATGAGCAAATGTGGTTGCAGGAGCAGGGTCTGTATAGTCGTCAGCTGGCACATAGATTGCCTGGAGCGACGTAATCGAATGCCCTCGAGTTGATGTAATACGCTCCTGCAAAGCTCCCATTTCATCAGCCAACGTTGGCTGATATCCCACTGCAGAAGGCATGCGACCAAGCAGTGTTGATACCTCAGAACCAGCTTGGGTGAAACGGAAGATATTGTCGATGAAGAGCAGCACATCTTGGTTTTGCACATCGCGGAAGTACTCTGCCATCGTCAGCCCAGAAAGAGCAATACGCAGACGAACCCCCGGAGGCTCATCCATCTGCCCAAACACAAGCGCAGTCTTATCGAGCACACCCGCATCTTCCATCTCGTGAATAAGATCGTTGCCCTCACGAGTGCGCTCCCCAACACCAGCAAATACAGAAACGCCACCATGATCGAGAGCCACACGCTGAATAAGCTCTTGAATCAAAACCGTCTTGCCTACGCCAGCGCCGCCGAAAAGACCAATCTTGCCACCTTGCACATACGGAGTGAGCAAGTCAATTACCTTAATGCCGGTTTCAAACATCTTGGTTTCTGGCTCAAGCTGATCAAAAGTAGGAGCACTGCGATGAATCGGCCAACGCTCTTTCACTTCAAACTTTTCACCGTCTTTCAAGTTGAGCGGTTCACCCACAACGTTGAAGACGTGACCTTTAGTGATATCTCCCACGGGAACCGTGATCGGGCTTCCCGTATCCTCTACCACAGCCCCACGTACAAGCCCATCAGTTGGTTTCATAGCAATTGTACGCACGATGTTGTTGCCAAGATGCTGAGCTACCTCAAGCGTCATCTTCAGGCGTGACGACCCTTCTCCCTGCCCATCCAGAGCTGCTTCGACAGTGAGTGCGTTATTGATCTCGGGCATGGCATCTGGAGGAAACTCGACGTCTACCACCGCACCGACCACCTGCACAATACGGCCAGTGGAGATTTTCTTTTCTGTATCTTCAGCGGTCATTAGTTATCCTTCGTTCTTGCCCAGCGCATCTGCGCCAGAAATAATTTCTGTGATTTCTGTGGTGATTTCTGCCTGGCGCGCGTTATTCGCCAAGCGCGTATATTTGCGAATAAGTTCCTGTGCATTATCCGTGGCAGAATGCATTGCCTGCTGCCGAGCAGCAAGCTCTGAAGCAGCAGCCATTAAAAGAATGCCGCGGATACGCACCCCAATAAACATGGGAAGCAAGGCATCGAACACATGCTGAGCAGAAGGCTCGTATTCATAAAGAGGAGCAGAATTTTCTGCTGCGCCTTCCACGCTGCTTGCCCCTATCTGCGCAGGAGCATCCACAACCTGCAGGGGAAGCATACGGCGAATATGCACGTGTTGCGTGACCATCGAAATAAAACGAGTGTAGACCACATGGAGTTCTGCCACACCGCCTTCATCTGCTGGAGCTAAAAAGCGTTCGAGAAGAGTACTAGCAATCTCGTGCGATAGCTCGTCACTAGGCTTATCTGATTGCCCCACCCAGCTTTTCACTACTGGCATTCCTCGGAAGCGATAATAGCTATCGCCGCGCCTCCCGCACACATACAAAACAGGCTCTTTACCTTGTTCGCGCAGTTCGTTGATAAATTTATCAGCAGCACGAAGCACAGACGAAGAATAAGCGCCAGCCATACCGCGGTCACTCGTGACCACGAGCACCACAACTTTGTTGGTATCAGTCCGTTCGGTGACGAGCGGATGCGTATTTTGCGCATCACTCGCAACCATGCGAATCGATTTAATCAAGGCTTGGGTATATGGATCCTGGCCGAGCGCAGCGTCACGAGCCTTTGCTATACGAGAAGCAGCAATAAGCTCCATCGCACGAAAGACTTTTTCAAGCGTTGATGTCGCTCGAATCTTTTGTTTGAAAATACGCTGTGCACCCGCCACGTCAGCCTCGCTTCGTGCGCACGATCTGCTCTTGGCTCTTCACAGCCTCTGGCTGTTCATCATCCTCAGGAACGAGACCATAAGCCACTGCAAATTCTTTGTGGAATTCTTCCACCGCCGCCTTGAGAAGATTCTCCGTCTGCTCATCCATAACGCCAGTTTCAGCAAGTGTTGCCAATACCGCCGTATTCAAACGCAGATGATTGAGTAAGCCTTCTTCAAAAGCATGAACCTGCTCTACTGGGATATCGTCGAGATACCCATGTGTACCAGCCCAAACCGAAGCAATCTGATCTTCCACTGGATATGGGGTGTACTGCGGCTGCTTGAGCAGTTCCATCAGACGCGCACCCCGAGTGAGCTGCTGCTGAGTAGCAGCATCCAGATCGGATGCAAACATTGCAAATGCCGCCTGAGCACGATACTGAGCTAGCGTAATTTTTAGTGTGCCAGCCACCTTCTTCATCGCTTTCACCTGAGCATCGCCGCCCACGCGCGATACCGAAATACCCACGTCGACAGCTGGGCGCTGGTTTGCGTTAAACAAATCTGACTGCAAGAATATCTGCCCATCGGTAATTGAGATGACGTTTGTCGGAATATAGGCAGATACGTCATTTGCTTTCGTTTCGATAATCGGCAGACCCGTCATCGAGCCGCCGCCAAGCTCGTCACTCAATTTCGCACACCGCTCCAAAAGGCGAGAATGCAGATAGAACACATCGCCTGGATAAGCCTCACGCCCTGGTGGACGACGCAAAAGCAGCGACACAGCACGATACGCCTCAGCCTGCTTAGAAAGATCGTCAAAAACAATCAAAACATGTTTGCCTTGATACATCCAGTGCTGCCCGATAGCAGATCCCGTATAAGGAGCGAGATATTTAAAGCCAGCAGGATCAGAAGCTGGAGACGCCACAATTGTGGTGTATTTGAGCGCATCGTTTTTCTCAAGAGTGGAACGGACTTCTGCAATTGTTGAGCCTTTTTGCCCCACGGCAACGTAAATACAGCGAACCTGTTTCTTCGGATCGCCTGATTCCCAGTTCGCTTTCTGGTTGAGAATAGTATCGATAGCGAGAGCTGTCTTGCCAGTTTTTCTATCTCCAATAATAAGCTGACGCTGCCCGCGCCCAATCGGGATCATGGCATCGATTGCTTTAATACCTGTCTGCAGCGGTTCGCTTACGCTTTGACGCATCATTACGCCTGGAGCCTGCAGCTCAAGAGCACGCAAGCCTTCCATATCAGTAATATCGCCCAAACCATCGAGTGGTTTACCTAAAGGATCAACGACGCGGCCAAGGTAACCTTCGCCGACTGGTACAGACAACACTTCACCTGTGCGACGCACTGCCATACCTTCTTCGATATTGGAGAAATCGCCGAGCACCACAACGCCAATACTGCGCTCCTCAAGGTTCATCGCCAAACCCAAGGTACCGTCGTCAAACTTCAATAACTCGTTTGCCATTGCACTCGGCAGCCCGTCTACACGCGCAATACCATCGGCCGTGAGAATCACGTGCCCTACTTCCTCGCTTGCAACTTTCGCAGGCTCGTAAGAGCTTACAAAAGAATCGAGGGCAGCCCGAATCTCGTCTGGCTGGATCGTTATTTCCGCCATTATCTATCCTTCGCTCGAAGCGGATAACGCCAACCTCATCTACAGTTTAGGCGTTGCCCCGCACCTTTGACATTTTAACGTCCGTTACTAAATACTTCTTTAACCGCAGCCAAACGGCTCGCGATCGTCCCCTCAATCACATCAGTGCCAACGAGAATCCGCACACCACCAACTACAGACGTATCAATCGTGGTATGTATACGCACTTCTTTGCCATACTTCTTTATAAGCACAGCTGCCAAGCGCTGCTCTTGCTCTGCCGTCAGCGGGATTGCTGCTGTGACGCTTGCAACGAGATGTTCTCCCCGCTCACCAGCACACTCAAGATATTTGGCAATCGTTAGCCGTACACTGCAGCGATGGCTGAGATCGACTGCACGCTCGAGAAGCAAGCGAGAATATGCGGTGAGATTTGGCATTATCTGATGTGCCAAACGCTGACGATCTGCCACGCCATACTGCTCATCAGTGAGGAGATTACGCAACTCACGCTCACACACAAGCACATTCTTCATCTCATACAGCTCAGACTCTACCTGATCCAGCACACCTTCTCTCTGAGCACCTATCAGGAGAGTCTGCACTGCAAGAATCTCGACTGCTCGAAGCAGATCGCCGTTTTCGCTCCATACAGATCGCGCCAGCCCTATCACAAGATCTTCGACTTCTCCACAGACTTTTCCCTCAAGTACATCTGCAGCAAGTTTTGCGCGCGCATCTGAATCGCGTGCTCCATCTTCGAGAGCAGCCGTCAACGATGGAGCATTCGTCAGCGTATCAGCGATGGCAAAAAGCTCCTGTGCAAACTCTGATTCGCCAGCACTCTTCTCCTGCAACAGCGCTTCCCAGCTTTCCAATGCTGTACGGTATGCGGTTTCACTCCCGAGACGCATACTTATTTCTCCTGCCCGATAGCAGATACTTCTTTCGCTTGCTCAGCTTCAAGATCACTAATAAAACGGTCGATTACTCGGCGAGCAAGGGCTTCATCGTTAATAGCTTCACCAACAATGCGCCCAGCAAGCTCCGTTGCCATCGTACCAACATCAGCTCGAAGTGTACGCTTTGCGGCCTCAGTATCTGCAGCGATACGAAGGTGTGCACCTCCGATAATGCTATCTGCTTCTCCACGAGCCTTTGTTTGAGCATCTGCCACAATATTTTTTGCATTAGCCTGAGCTTTTTCACGAATATCGTTTGCTTCAAGATGAGCTTGAGCAACCTCACTGGCAAGTCCTTCGCGCTCAGCAGCAATCTCAGCTTTTGCGATTTGCGCAGCTTTAAGTCCGTATTCGATCTTCTCGCGGCGTTCGTCGAGCGTAGCAGCAAAACTAGGCCACGCAAACTTATAGACCACAACGGCTACGATCACAAATGCAATCGTCCCCCAGATTAGATCAGGAAGAGCAGGAACCAGCACGCTGAAAACGTGACTGCCTTCTGCTGATTGGAACAGTACTGATGCCATAGTTATCACGCAAAGACAAAGCCAGCCACAAGCCCAAGAAGACCAAGTGCTTCCGCAAAAGCGATAGAAAGGAACATATTCACGCGCAAGAAGCCTTTAATTTCTGGCTGACGAGCCGAAGCTTCCTGATTTTTGGCGCCGATAATACCAATACCGATACCAGGACCGAGAACTGCAAGACCATATCCAATGGTGGCGATGTTACCAGTGATCATTTCTTTCTTCCTTTTGTTTCTGTTTCTTAAAATCTCACCTGCACGTCAGTGAGCTGAGACTGATAGTGATATATAGGCCGCAGAAAGCATAGCAAAGATGTATGCCTGCAACGCACCGATAAAAAGCTCAAAGGCAACAAAAATGATACCTCCGAGAAGCGTGAAAGATCCCAGAATTCCCCCCGCAAGACCACTCATCTGGAAATAGAGATAATGCGTGCCGAGAAAACATAAAACAAGCACAAAATGCCCTGCCATCATATTTGCAAGGAGACGAATAGTGAGGGTGACTGGGCGAAGAATAAACGTCGATAAAAACTCCAGAGGCACCATAATGAAATACAACGGCCACGGCACACCAGGAGGCATAAGCTGTTCTTTGAAAAATTTAGCTCCGCGAGCTTTTATACCTGCGCTCACAAAACCGATCCATGCTACCAGCGCATAGATAATCGGCATACCAATTAATGACGTACCCGCAATCTGAAGACCTGGTATTACACCAGTGAGATTCATAAAAAGCACGCCAAGGAAAATCGTCATCAAAAGCGGCTGATAGCGGCGGGCTTCTTCCTCCCCACCCATAATTTCTTCAGCAATAGACACTTTAGAAAACTCAAGGAGCATTTCCATAGCAGCTTGCGCACGCCCAGGAATCAGTTTGGATCGCCGCGCATACAGCACCAAGAAAAACGCTAAAATAACGGCAGCAATAAGACGAACAAACAAAATTCGGTTCATCTCAAAAGGAGTGCCCACAAAAAGAAATGGTGCAGGATCGAATTCATGGGTAAGCGTCGGCGTCTCAAATCCACTGCCTTCTGAGCTTGAATGGATAATTGGCAAAAGAGCAAGTGCGTGCAAAACGTTCACTGGTGCAATAGCCCCTCTACATATACCGACACCGATGTCTGCGAAAAACAGTTAAAATAGACGTTCTTCAACAGAAAAACCTGACCACTTAACTTTACATGAGCACACTGGATGGGGCAAAGGGATAGAAAGAATTCTTTTGGAAAACAACGATTTTTCAATCACCTATAAATTCCCTTTTCAATCTCGGATTTGATTGTGCAACACCACAATTGAACTTACGAAGAGAGTGAGAACAACGCCCCCTATGAAAGCGAGCACAAATATACTCATATCTATCCATCTCGCTTCGGAAAGAGAATAAAAAACAGCGAGCACAAAAAAAGATTTCAAAGTAAACCCCAAGAAAAATCCCATACTTTGCAAACGCGGCATAAACCTTGGTATTGCCTCCATTTCACCCCACGAGAGCAGATTGATAACCGCCGCAAGTGCACCTGCACACAAAAAAGACAGCGACGCATTCACATAGCCTGCATACAGAGCGAGACCAGCAATAACGCATTCCAGCATAATCACTGCAGCAGCGCTCCGTAACGTTGCACGTGCAATGACCGCACTCGCGCAAGGTCGATACCCAGGGGCATGAGTTTTTCGATGAAAATGTGTGAAGAATTTACTCAATGGATTCATCGCATTCTCCACGTGGCGTCACGTGCACACTTGGCACTCTTGGTCTACGTATTTCATAAATCGTCACCGCTATCGCAACAATAAGACCGCCTGCAAAGAAAGGGAGTACGTCTCTCACTGGAAAGATCACTCCAGCAGCACCAGAGAAGCTCACAACTGCTGCCCACATGTACAGCACGAGTACAGCTTTCGTGTGTGAATGACCGCGACGCAACAATCGATGGTGCAGATGCCCTGCGTCTGCATGAAAAGGAGATTGCCCGCGCAGTAAACGCCTCGTGACTGCCCAGATAATATCGATAAGAGGAATAATTAAAATCAACGCTGGAATGAGAATTGGCATAAAAGCTGGAATTGCCGAGGCTGTTTTCACCTGAACAATATCGATCTGCCCCGTGACCACTACTGCAGTCCCAGCAATAATGGCTCCCAGAGTGAGCGCTCCAGAATCCCCCATAAAAATTCGTGCCTGATGGAAATTATGAGGAAGAAAACCGCAGCATATACCAACAAGCGCCGCCATTAAGACAGTTGCTACCGATGTGTAATCACCTGGGTTGATCATGCGAGTGAGATAATACGCGTACGCAAAAAAACTCAATCCGCCAATACCTATCAAGCCTGCTGCTAAACCGTCGAGACCATCCACAAAGTTCACTGCATTAGCGACGAGTAAAACAACAATCACTGTGCCAATTAGATTCATGCGCGGAGAGCCAAGGGTTACTCCGAAAATCGGAAGTGATATAAACTGCACACCGAACCACGCCATCACTCCAGCAGAAAGAATCTCACCTGCCAGCTTTGCATACCATCTCAACTCATAGAGATCATCGATCACCCCGATAGCGCACATCACTCCTGCCCCGAAAATCACTCCCCACACTGTGGAATCTGCTGTGAAGATATTAGAGAGATAAGGTATATGAGCTGCAAAAATCAGGGATACTACGAATCCTGCATACATCGCAACTCCACCGAGCCGAGCTATGGGAAATGTGTGCACATCTCTAGCTCGTACCTGATTCACAGCACCAAGGCGCAGTGCGATTTTAAGAGCCACAGGAACGAGCAAGTACGTGATGGCAGCTGCAACGATCATCACCAGGAGATAGGTTCTCACTCCAGTGCTCTCATTCGATAGAAATATCAGCCGCCTGCTGTAAAGCTTCAGCTGAAATCGCACCTAAACGGAGCAGTTGCACTGTACACGAGTGCTCAGGATCGAGTTTAATGATCGTCGAGGGTACGCCTTTTGGCGAAATCCCTGCATCTAAATATACCGAGACGTCTGATCCTAGCTGCTCAACTGCCATGTCAATCGATGTTGCCGGAGGCTGCCCTGTCTTATTTGCACTTGTGACGGCGAGAGGTCCAATTTCATTGAGAAGCTCCAGAGCTAAATCATGATCAGGCATACGCAGAGCAACAGTTCCGTTCGTTTCGCCAAGATCCCAGCCAAGCCTCGAATGAGCGGGCACAACAATTGTGAGCGCACCAGGCCAGAAAGAATCCATCAGCGTATGCATTACTGCCGCGATATCACCATCGAGAATTGCTGGATCAAGCAACATTTCTGCTTGATCTTTACTCGCCACAAGTACTGGCGGAGGCATAGCGCGTGTGCGACTCTTAGCAGCAAGCAGAGTCGTCACCGCATCAGAACTGCATGGATCAGCGCCAATACCATACACAGTATCTGTGGGCAAGCAAATTACTTTACCTGCAGCGACAGCCGCTCTCGCAGCCGCTAAAGCTTCTAGCCGAGCAATGCTGTCTGCTTCAAGTCTGGAAAAAATACGCATATATCTATGTTAGCGGTAAAGAGCATGAGGATGGGATCGATAATAAGTGCAAGCGATATCTCGATCAAGCAAATCAAGCAACGGCGCGAAACAGCATACATCAATGCCACGCTCTCGCAGAGCGCCGCCCGAGGAAGGCAAAAGTAGTGGAATCATCCTTACTTACTTCAACTGTCTTCCTGCAAAGCACAGCCGCTCATATGCACGCACATATGGAACCTAATTCCCGTACTATTCTCTCATAAAGCACAGAGTGGGCACTGCCAAGAAATTTGCTGAGAAATTATTTGCTTTCAGATTCGTGCTCACATTGCATACGGCCAGCGAGCAAAAAGCCAGCGCTCAGTGCCAGTAAGATCTTTACCAGTGCGAACGTCGATAAACCCCACACGAGTCGCAGCATCTCGCAGAGCTAGCGCCTGCTCACTCGCGTGCTCCATTACTAATGCCCCTCCTGGCGCAAGCAGGTCTGTTGAATGCTTTATAGTGGCTAAAGGAATATCCAGCCCATCTTCCCCTCCGCCGAAGAGAGCCAATGCGGGATCTGCACATACTTCTGGGCTGAGCTTATGATATGGCGGTACGTAGGGCGGATTTGCAATCACAAGCGCAGCTTTCCCCCCGATATCTTCTGCCAGATGCTCTGGCAATGGAGCCAGAGCATCTGAATGTATAAAATTCACTATATTTCCATAAATCGCATTGTTACGCTGCGAAGATTCATATGCTTCAGAGCTTATCTCAATGCCGTATACTGCGAGATTTACAATACGTTCGCGCAATTCCGTTGCAATTGAGAGCGCTATCGCTCCCGAACCAGAAAAGAGCTCCACAGCAATTATTGGTTCATTGTGCACCGCATTATTCACAGCACTAGCTGAGGGATAATGCTCACTACCACCAAAATATCGATTCACTGCACTATCAGCAATGACGCTGGCTCCAGTGGCTCCACCGCTGCTCTCGGCATTATAGTACTCTGTAAGAAAATCGATTCCTGCTTGTGCCACCATCTCAGTTTCTGGGCGCACAATAAAAACGCCAGGCAAAGCTTCCAATTCGAGATAGCGAAAATACATACGCCCAAGGATATGCTGCAATGGTTCTCGAGATGCACGGCGCTGAACCAACTGGCGAAAAAGTTCAATCTGCGGCAAAGTCGGCTGAGTATCTGCAAGATTTCCAGCCCAATCTGCTTCTGCCGCAAAGAAAGCGAGTTCTCGAGCATCATGATCGGGAGAATCAATACCAGCGCAACGCAAAATTTTTGCTGCGCAATTAATCTCGACTTGCCATGCAGATCGGCTCTTCATATCGTCACAACTATTTCTTTGCCTGCTCTGCAGCAGCTTCGAGACGCTCGTTTTCATCCATTCGCTGCAAGCTTTCGATCACAGGCTCCAGCTCACCGCCAAGCACAGCATCAAGATTATATGCCTTATATCCGCTTCGATGGTCAGAAATTCGATTTTCTGGGAAGTTATAGGTGCGCACGCGCTCTGAACGATCTACCGTGCGGACCTGCGAACGGCGTAATGCCGCCTCCTGCGCAGCCTGCTCTTCCAGCTGCTTTTGGCGCAAACGCGCACGCAAAACCCTCATTGCAGATTCACGGTTTTTAATCTGTGATTTTTCGTCTTGCATAGAAACTGTGATACCCGTCGGCAAGTGAGTAATACGCACAGCAGAATCAGTGGTATTCACGCTCTGCCCACCTGGTCCTGATGAGCGAAAAACATCAATGCGCAAATCATTATCGGCGATTTCGATTTCTCCTGGATCATCAACCTCAGCAAAGACAAGCACACCTGCAGCGCTCGTATGGATACGCCCCTGCGATTCCGTGACGGGAACGCGCTGCACACGATGCACTCCTGCTTCAAATTTCAGGTGAGCCCACACCCCGTCTGCTGGATCTTCGGGCACATTTTTCGCTTTGATCGCCACTTCCACATCTTTATAGCCACCAAGTTCGGTGCTGATCGACGAAAGAATCTGCCAACCCCAACCTTGTTTTTCTACATAATGCTCATACATGCGCAGCAAATCAGCAGCAAACAGGGCGCTCTCTTCTCCGCCCTCCCCAGCTTTAACTTCAAGAATGACGTCTCGCGAATCGTCAGGATCACGAGGGATCAAAGCATCACGCAGATCTGCTGCCGCTTCTTCAAGGCGTATTTGAAGCGCTGGAAGCTCAGATGCAAAAATTTCAGCATCGTCACCGCCTATATCGACGATTTCACGCATATCTGAAAGATCTTGAAGCGCTGCAGCATACTTTTGATAACGCACCACCACGCGCCCAAGCTCCGAATAACGGCGCCCTAATGATCTAAGTTTGCTCGGCTCAGCAAGCACATCTGGCGAAGCCATTCGCTGCTCGATTTCTTTATATTCTGCGAGCATTGCCTCAGCCGCCGAAAAATCTTCGCCTGCCACGCTCATATCTGCCATTATTTCTCTCTCGGTTTTATATACACAGTCTCACATACGAGGCGCAGAAAAGATGCACTGCGCGCATATATTTAGGTAATTATAAGCAAACGCCGGCACTGGCTGCTGCCTAAGGACGACAGATCTGATCACCATCGTATAAACAGCTGTGCCGTGCCGGCGTGCGTTAAAAAAGCTATTTCTTTTCTGCCTTGACGCGCTTGCCATAGCGAGCTTCAAAGCGTGCCACGCGACCGCCTGTATCGAGGATCTTCTGCTTGCCAGTATAGAAAGGATGGCACGCAGAGCACACATCTACACGCAGATGATCGCCTGCAATAGTTGAACGAGTCTGAAACTCAGCGCCGCAGGTGCAGCTCACAGTAATGTCGTGATAGTCAGGATGAATTCCCTGTTTCATAATAGTCTCCTTGGATCGTTTGATGCTCTGGGTCCACTGCGCAGCTGTCACTCTCGATGGCGACGTAACCTTTTCTGCGTGACGCTTATGCCTAGATACGAGATACGCCTCGCTCCTATGCACACACCACGTTTCGACGAGTGGTGAACCAAAAGCCGACGCTTCATTAAAACACTTTTGCTCAGATATATTCCACTTCACTATATGTGATAGCGCCTACTTCACAGTGGCGATCACAAACTCAGGCGCAGGCGCATAGAAGCAGAAACTCCCCTCGATACTTCCACCATTCAATAATTCCGATACGATACGAGTCAGCTAATCAGAGTATTTACACTGATTCTAAAATTGAGCAAAAATACTGCCTCTCCCATTGATGCCGCATCACTGCAGATATTGCATCAATCCAGAGAGGCAGTAGAGAAAATCGTCGTAAAGTTTATCTAACGATCACTCCGCGGCTTGCATACCGCGTACTACGCTCATCAAGAAATCTTTGTTGGTTTCCGTCTTGCGCAGGCGCCCAAGTAGATAATCGCTTGCCTCCTGAACGTCGAGCGTTCCAAGAGCGCGGCGCAGATGCCACACAATCTTGAGTTCTTCTGGCGAGAAAAGCAGCTCTTCACGCCGCGTACCCGAGGCGTTCACATCTACTGCAGGGAAGATACGGCGATCAGCAAGCTGACGAGAAAGGCGCAGTTCCATATTGCCCGTACCTTTGAACTCTTCGAAAATTACTTCATCCATCTTCGAGCCAGTCTCTACAAGAGCTGAAGCGATAATCGTGAGCGATCCACCATTTTCAATATTACGAGCAGCGCCAAAGAATTTCTTTGGCGGATAAAGTGCAGCAGCATCAACGCCACCAGAAAGAATACGCCCAGAAGCAGGAGCTGCAAGGTTGTATGCACGCCCCAAACGAGTAATAGAATCGAGCAAAATCACCACATCTTGCCCAAGCTCGACGAGGCGCTTGGCACGCTCAACAGCAAGCTCCGAAACAATTGTATGATCTGATGCTGGACGATCGAAGGTGGAAGCGATTACTTCTCCCTTCACCAGACGCTGCATATCCGTGACTTCTTCAGGGCGCTCATCGACCAGCACAACCATGAGATGAACTTCTGGATTATTCTGTGCAATCGCCATAGCAAGCTGTTGCATAATCACAGTCTTACCTGCTTTTGGCGGCGAAACAATCAAACCGCGCTGCCCCTTGCCGATTGGAGCCACAAGATCTACCACTCGAGTTGTAAGAGCTTTTTGGCTCGTCTCCACCCGCAGCATTTCCTGCGGGTAAAGCGGCGTGAGCTTGTTGAATTCAGGGCGCTGTAGTGATTCTTCTGGCGTCAAACCATTGATCGCTTTGATCTCAATCAAAGGATTGTATTTATGCTGTCGCTGCCCTCGGCGATTCGGGCTGTCTGCAAGCGAACGCACCGCACCTACAATCGCATCACCTCGACGCAAACCATACTTTTTAATTATTTGAGTGCTCACGTACGCGTCATTTTTCCCTGGAAGGTACCCGCCAGTACGCAAATATGCGTTTGTGCCTGCAATGTCTAAAATGCCAGCGACCGGAAGCATCACATCATCATTTACATACATCTCTTCGGCATTTAATGCCTCAGTTTGCATCTCTTCATCGTTTTCTTCAGCGCGATGATGAGCACGACGATCGATGCGCTCAGCGCGATCAGTACGCTGATTCCTCTGCCCGCGCTGATTTCGATCATTTCGATTCCGCATACGCTCACGACGGTCACGGTTGCGGCGCTGCAAATCCTCATCGTAGTGCGAATCCGCACTGCCATTGCTCACATTTTCTACATTTTCCTGTGGCTCTATATGTTCATCTGCAGCTTCAACTTCAGCATTACGCTGCCGGTGACGGCGATTTTCTGCTTTGCGCGCAGCCGCCTCACCAATCGCTTCGAGAGCAGCAGCTTTATCTGTATCCACCTCAGAAGTGCGCACAGCTGCACGCCCACGGCGCTTAGTGCGCTCTGCTCGCTCTTGAAGCTCAGGAAGCTCAATCATCGGCGCCTGCTCTTGAGCAGCTTCTTTTGTCTGCACTTCACCGTGCGATGCACCTGCACGGGCGGCTTTAATCGCAGCAACATAATCTGCTTTGCGTGCTTTTGGAGCAAGTGTTAAGCCCATCTGGGCTGCAAGTGCTTTAATATCTGCTACGCGCATCGCATTAAGCGCTGTAGCTGAAAGTGGCTTATCGCTCACGAGGTTCCTTCCTCGGGTGCCCTAACGGCACGTATTTCAATTTGCTGCACAAGATAATCTCAATACAGCATACTTAATAGGGAAAATTTTCATATACGTGCACAAATACACATAAGTATATGAAGCAGATACTCACCGAGTATCAGAGGAGATTGCGCGAATTGCAATCGTTCCTTGCCTACATCATACACATTGATTGCTCGCACTGGTAATTATTCGCGCGAGCGCACGCAGATTATGACCTCTCTCACGCCATCCAGGCAGCAAGATAGCGGTCAATAAGCTCGTCATAAGCTCGCCCTGCATCAAGGCGTATGCCGTGGCTCGCGCCAGGAATCATTTCGATAGTTAGGACATCGTTGTGTAAATCTTCAATAGCTGCCACGTCATCTTTCTGGACGAGCACTTCATCAGTATCAGAGACAATAATTACTGTTGGCACAGTTATAGCTCGCACAATATCCAGCCAAGAATCTGGAAAACTTACCACGCCCGTGCCCAATAAACGCGGATCAACCAACGCCTTAGCAAAAGCAGCTCCAGCATGTGACGCCGCATCCCAATGCGGGCGCAGCTGCACGTTGGCGGCAATGGTCTCCAGAGAATTCTCATGCCACTGATCGCACATAGCTACCTGCTCAGATGCTCGATCACAATAACCCTTGACCTGGGAATCGCTCAGCCATGCAGGATCTTCGATAATCAGCGCCTTAAATAAATCGGGGCGCAAAGTTGAGAGTTTTGAACTCATCGCCGCACCCATCGAGTGTGCAATCACGACTGCCTTTTGCCCATACAGCTTCTCGATATACTCCAGTGACGATTCCAGCTCCCGCATTCCTGAATCGCCAGGTACCTCAAGTTCGTCGTCACGATAACGCCTCGATAGCCCGTGCCCAAGAGAATCAAATGCCACCACAAAATAGCGATCTGAAAGATGGTTGATAAGACGAACCCACGCAGCTGCACCATCACATACCCCATGAACGAGCACAACGAGCGGCGCCTGCGGATCTCCTGATACATAATGTGCAAGCATTATCTCTCCCTCTCTATTCTTCCTGTAGTAATTCTGCACCGCCAACAATCTGCGAATCAATCACCTGAAATCCCTGAGCTGACGCCACTTGGGCAAGTTCCGAATCAACTGGCGCAAAAAGTAAAATTGACGGTCCTGCACCAGAAATAACGGCTGGCCAGCCAGCGTCACGCAATGCTTGAAGCATCGCCGCTGAATGCGGCATTGACGCCGATCGGTAGCCTTGATGCAAGCGATCCTCAGTCGCATCAAACAAGAGTTGTGGGCAATGCTCCAAAGCATATACAAGCAACGCCGATCTTGACGCTTCAAACACTGCATCAGCATGAGGAACTGATACAGGAAGCACTGCCCGCGCTTCGCTTGTAGGCAAAATTTCTGATGGCACCAGCAAAGCTGTATGAACATCTGGATGCACAGGAAGCTGCACTGTCTGCACGCCGCCCTGCGCCTGCGTCCACGAAAGCGTCACACCTCCATAGATACACGGGGCAGCATTATCGGGATGCCCCTCGTATTCCATTGCCAAGCGAAGCAACGTCTCGTTATCAAGCTCTTGTGGTTGATCAATAAGCCCGCGCACAAGCATTAAACCAGCCACAACAGCAGCTGCCGAAGAGCCAAGACCTCTTCCTTGTTTAATGGAATTTCTACACACCAGATCAATTCCGCCGCACGGAAGCCCTAACTGTTCGAGCGTCTCGCGCATGACTCTAACAATCAAATGTGATTCATCGTGCGGAAGTTCTTTTGCGCCCTCACCTAAAATCATCACACGTGTAGCACCTGTCGTAAGAGTGGCAGAAACTTCATCCCACACGTCATGAGCCATACCCAGACAGTCAAAACCTGGACCGAGATTTCCTGATGTCGCAGGCACACGCACTCGTGCATGGTCGTGGGCAAGCCGCATATATGCTCCTCTTATTCGTGCACGTTATGTGCGTGCTACTCTCTTCGATTCTTTCCTATTTGGCAAAACACGCCTCTTAGCACGCCCATCTTCAAAGGTGTACTAGTCCGTGCGCTTCACTCTCAGCTTACTCGTCTTCAACCCGCATGACGCGCACAACTTTCTGCACACCTTCAACACCAGAAAGATCATCGACCACTGCGGCAATATCTTTATTTCGGGCTTCATGAGTTACGACCGTCAAGTACACCAAATTTTTACTCATTTTTGCATCCAGCTTTCGCCCTTCACTCACGTAAAGCGGACGCTGACGAAGAGAAGAAATAGAGACGCTATGCTGAGCAAAGACGTGGGTAATAAGAGCGAGAGCGCCAGCCTCGTCGTTCACCATGACTTTCAGATAATAGCACGCCGATGCTTCCTGCGAATCTAAAATAGGCAGATTTCCGTAGACTAATTCTGCAGGAGCGCGCCCTCCAACTACCTTTTTATTTGCTGCAGCGACGACATCGGAAAGCACTGCCGAAGCAGTAGGAGCACCTCCAGCGCCTCGCCCGTAAAACATCACACGCCCAGCAGATTCCGCTTCAATCAATATCGCATTGAAAGAGCCGTGAATATTTGCAAGCGGATGATCCTCAGGAAGAAGAGTGGGAGCCACACAAAGCTCAATACCTTCCGCTTTCCTGCGCGCAGTTGCAATCAGTTTCACGATATAGCCTGCTCGCCGAGCCGACGCAATATCTTCATCTGTGATGGAGCGAATACCTTCCACATACACATCATCGAGCGCCACGCGCGTATGGAAAGCAAGAGAAGCTAGTATCGCAATTTTGGCAGCGACGTCCAACCCGTCTATATCAACACTCGGATCAGCTTCTGCATAGCCAAGCTCTTGAGCAAGGCTAAGAGCTTCATCAAAATCCATGCCGTTTCGAGTCATTTCATCAAGAATAAAGTTCGTCGTCCCATTGAGAATCCCAAATATAGCGTTTACTTGATCTCCCGCAAGAGATTCCCGCAAGCCATACACTACTGGCACAGCGCCAGCAACTGCAGCCTCATAATAGAGATCAGCATCGTGCGCAGCAGCTAATTCATACAGCTCTGGCCCGTGAGTGGCGAGCAGAGCTTTATTTCCTGTGACGACGGACGCCCCCGATTCGAGCGCCTGGCGCACAAGTTTGAGAGGCAGATCGACACCTCCAATAAGCTCGATCACAAGGTCTGCTCGAGCAATCAGCTCATCAGGACGATCAGTCAAAAGCTCGCGATCGATAGCGGGATCACGGGGAGCATTCACGTTGCGCACTGCAATACCGATAAGCTTAAGATCCACGCCAGCTCGCGCGCAGAGCACATCATGCTGCTGCACAAGTAAGCGAGCTACTTGCGCACCTACCGTTCCCGCACCTAAAAGCGCAATTTTAACCTCACGTCGCTTTCGAAGCTGCGACGATTGATCTACGAATTCTTCATCTGCCATAATGCGCCTCTTCCTCACCATATATGCCAAGTAACAATATACTTACTCGACTCACTTGCTCTGAGCTAAATACATATAATACTCAAAAGCGCGCCTTAGCTTTGCTCAATCTTCCTCGGCAAGATTTACATGAGCTATTTTCTGCTAAGAGAAATACGAGTGAGAGTATACGGACGCCACATCACGACGTCTCCACCAGAAGTAGAACTATCTGCGCCGCGAAGGCGATCATGATTGCTATTGTGAGGGCTGGTAGAATCAGCTTCACTAGGATCGAAGGAAGCAGCCGCCTGATGTCTGAGCACACGGCGAAGCAATTCAATTCCTTCTGCCATCGTCACATCGCCATTTGAAGTGGCAGCAAATACTCGGCTATCTCGAACAGCATGATGGGCAAGCTCATCTTTCATTTGACTGCCAAGCTCCCGCAGTCGATCCATGCGTTTTTCTAGGCGCTCGTTTTTTTCTTCAAGCTCTTCGACTGTGCGCTGCAGAGCTATAATTCGAGCAATACCTGCAAGGTTAATTCCTTCTTCTTGGCTCAAACGCTGGATCTCGATGAGTTTATCGACGTCCGCAAGAGAATAGCGCCGCCCACCTCCTTGAGTGCGGTGAGCCACCACTAAACCAAGGCGATCATATTGGCGCACAGTCTGGGGATGCATACCTGCAAGCTCAGCCGCCACACTCACTGTCAAAATAGGTGCGGTACGTTGAACTTTTACCATCACTCCCCCTACACTTTTGCCATATCGCGGAATTCAGCACGTGGATCGGCTGCTCCCATCGTATCGCGGAAAGCCTCAATTGCCTGCCTGCTCTCTTGAGATAGAGACTTCGGCACAATCACTTTCACACGCACATACATATCTCCCACACTGCCGCGCGCAGACTTCATTCCCTGCCCTTTCACGCGCAAGAGCTTATCTGTGCTCGACCCAGCAGGAATTTTCACTTTTACCATGTCTCCGCTGAGAGTGGGCACCTCAACCACCGCTCCTAATGCAGCTTCATCAAAACTCACAGGCACATTCACGTATACATCTTTACTTTTAAGCTCATACACAGGGTGCGGTTCCACATGTACAGTGACGATAATATCGCCTGGGGCGCCACCGTTTTGACCAGCCTCACCTTTGCCTGCAATACGAATTTTCTGCCCGTCGGCTACGCCTGCTGGAATTTTTGCAGTGACGTTTCGTAAATGCACTCCACTGCCAATTGATACTTTCACAGTGACGCCAGAGACTGCGTCACGCAGTGGAATAGAGATACGCGAATTCACATCTGCGCCACGCTGAGGCCTACGTAAGAAACTACCAAAACCTCCAGCAGACGACTGCCCAGATGCAGAACTGAAACCAGCTGGTCCGTACCCAGCATTTCCATTACGCGAGGGAGCACCAGCGCCAAAAATATTAGAGAGAATATCATCGAAGCCAGGAGCTTGCCCTCCGTTTGTAGAGAAACGAACGTTGCCGCCCCCACCAAACATTGAGCCAAACACGTCTTCAAAACCACCTGCGCTGCCAGCTCCCGAGCCAGCAGAGAATCGCGCGCCGCCAGCGCTCATTGCTCGAATTGCATCATACTGCTTGCGATCATCCTCGTTGCTCAGCACTTGATATGCCTCAGAAATTTCCTTAAATTTTTCTTCGGCAGATTTATCGCCCTGATTTTGATCTGGGTGATACTTGCGCGCCAACTTTCGATACGCTTTTTTAATATCGTCTTGGGTGGCAGACTTGCGCACTCCAAGCGCTGCGTAAAAATCTTTTGTGACCCAATCTTGACTTGCCATGTGCACCACCTCCTCTTTTATCTATAAGCACAGCTATCTTTAATAAACACAGCTATCTTTAGTTTCTGTTCTTCTTCCCCCCCCCCCTGCAAAAGAAGGAAAAGAAAAAGCACATTCTACTGCGAACTCAGTTCGCTCGATTTTAAGCTCCCCACTATTGTGGGCTTACTACGCTTACTCGCGCTGGTCGCAGCACTTTATCACCTATGCGATACCCTGGTTGCATAAGCATATGAACCTGCTCAAACTCTACATCTGCGCTGGTTGAATGCATAAGAGCCTCGTGTATCGCTGGGTCAAATGCATCTGCGACAGCACCGAAACGCTCCATAGAAAAATTCGTGCTAAGAGTAGATTCCAGCTCTTGCAAAACTTTTCCTGCTGGCCCTTCGAGATCTCCGTGCTCACGCGCCAAATAGGCGTTATCCAGCACTCCAATAAGAGACTCAAGAACTTTCGCTTTGCCAAGCTCGTATTGATTCAAAGCGTCTGCCTTTGCTCGCTTCACGTACCCGTTGTATTCCTGCTGCAGGTTGTATACATCGGCGTTACGGCGAGCAAGCTGCTCTTGAAGCTGCGCAACTTTAAGTAATGCTTGATCGAGTTCGCTCAGCTCTGGAGCTTCTTCTTGCGATTTTTCTCCTGACGCCTCCTCGGCATTGTCTGCAGGTACTTCTGCCTCGTGCAGTGCCTCAGTCTCATGCTCATTTTCATGCGCGTTTCGGATATTATCCTGAGCTTGCTCATCGCCGCTATGCATATCTGCTGGCTGATCTGCCATCATATCCCCTTTCTCAGAGGTTAAGTAGAGCGGCGCCCAATCTGGCATGAGTACTCACCATGCACATCGTGCCAGAATAGGGCGCCGTTATCTACTACTTGTTGTCGGTCTCGTCATCAACGATTTCAGCATCTACTACATCGTCGTCAGCTGGGTTGGTGCCCTGTGTGCCGTCAGCACCCGCAGTTTCTCCAGCAGCAGCCTCTGCTTGTGCTTGAGCATAGAGAGCTTCACCGATCTTTTGCGCCTTCTGATTCAATTCCTCTTGGGCTGCCTTGATCGCCTCAATATCTTCTCCTTCGAGAGCTGTGCGCACTTTGTCGTTCGCTTCACGAACATCGCTCACAACAGAATCGTCGAGCTTATCAGCATTCTCGTTGAGAAGTTTATCGATGGAATAGACCTGCTGTTCGGCAACATTGCGAACTTCAGCCTCTTCTTTACGCTTTTCGTCTTCAGCAGCATGAGCTTCAGCTTCTGCCACCATGCGTTCAATATCTTCTTTCGAAAGTGCCGAACCGCCAGTAATTGTGATGCTCTGTTCCTTGCCTGTACCGCGATCTTTAGCACTCACATGCACAATACCGTTGGCATCAATATCAAACGTCACCTCGATCTGCGGCAAGCCGCGTGGAGCTGGCGCAATACCACTAAGCTCAAACGTGCCGAGCAACTTATTATCGCGAGCAAAAGTACGCTCACCCTGATAAACCTGAATCAATACGCTCGGCTGATTATCTTCAGCAGTTGAGAATACTTCAGAACGCTTAGTCGGGATTGCAGTGTTGCGCTCAATGAGCTTCGTCATCACGCCACCTTTTGTCTCAATACCGAGAGAAAGAGGCGTCACGTCGATCAGCAATACGTCTTTGCGATCGCCCGTAATCACGCCAGCTTGCAAAGCAGCCCCTACAGCCACAACCTCATCAGGATTGACGCCCTTGTTTGGCTCACGCCCGCCAGTGAGTTCCTTTACTACATCAGTAACGGCTGGCATACGCGTTGAACCTCCAACGAGCACAACGTGATCGATCTCGCTGAGCTTAATACCAGCATCACTAATAACTTGCTGGAATGGAGTCTTAGTACGCTCAAGAAGATCTTTCGTCATATCCTCAAACTTGGCTCTCGTCAGCGTCTCATCGAGATGAATCGGCCCATTTTCCGTCATCGAAAGATACTGAAGCGTGATACTCGTCGATGTCGCTGAGCTAAGCTCTTTCTTTGCCTGCTCAGCAGCTTCTTTGAGGCGCTGAAGAGCAACTTTATCTTTCGAAAGGTCAACGCCATAACCGTTCTTCACTTGCTCAACGAGCCAATTGACGATGCGCTGATCCCAATCGTCACCGCCGAGCTTATTATCGCCAGATGTTGCTCGTACCTGAATTGTGGAGAAGCCGTCGTCATCCTTACCAACTTCAAGCAAAGATACGTCGAACGTGCCGCCGCCAAGATCGAAGACGAGAATCAGCTCATCTTCTTTTCCTTTTTCCAGCCCATAAGCCAAAGCGGCAGCAGTTGGCTCGTTCACAATACGCTGAACGTTCAGCCCTGCGATCTGCCCTGCATCTTTCGTCGCCTGACGCTGAGCGTCGTTAAAGTACGCAGGAACCGTGATCACAGCATCAGTGACAGGCTCACCAAGATATGCTTCCGCATCTTTTTTGAGCTTTTGAAGAATAAACGCCGAAATTTGCTGCGGGTTGTAAGTTTTATCGTCAATTTTCACATTCCACGACGAATCACCCATATAACGCTTGACGGACGAAATCGTGCGTTCTACGTTCGTCACCGCCTGACGCTTAGCAATTTCACCTACTAGAACTTCACCAGTCTTTGAAAAACCAACTACAGATGGAGTGGTGCGAGCGCCTTCTGCGTTCGCAATAACTGTCGGCTCGCCACCTTCCAAAACGGTGACGACTGAGTTTGTTGTACCGAGGTCAATACCTACTGCACGTGCCATTTTTATCTCCTTTTCGGGCGTTATGCTGAGACCTAAATAGTTTCACAACATCTGCCCTGTTTTTATTAAGTTTCTTCTCCTCAAGTATGCATCACCGATTGGAGTTTCGTCCATTCGACTCTTCATTTCTTGAGTCCATATGGCTCAACTTTCAGTTCTACGATTTTATTCCCAATCTCTGAAAATCAGAGTAATTTAAGCGCAGCAATCTTCAAACACACGACACGAAGCACACAATCAGTGATCAGAAGGTGAAAACACATAAAGCGACGCTAAAAATAAAAGTGAGCAGCGCAGGCAGCATCAAAAACGATTCAAAGTATCGGCATATTTGACGCACATATACAAACCTCTGCCGCCCACACAAGAGCCGCTGCCCCTAAACTCACAAAAATCAAAGATCGACCCGCAATCGCAAGCACAATTGCGCCAACAAGCCCTATCCCTGCAGAAAATGGCGAAGTTGTAGCAGAAAAAACAGAGGGAATGACCATCGCCGTCAAAACAGCCCACGGCACGTAATACAAGAAAGAATTAAGCCACGCAGATTCAATATCTTTACGCAACAGCAAAAGCGGAAGTGCCCGTAGCATATACGTCACCACTGCCGTTACCACTATTGCCCACAACACATATTCAATCGAGCCCATTTACTTCATACCTCACTGCACACCTTCACAACACCGAGAATCGGCAGAAAGCGGAAAGAACGTAGCCCCAACCCCTGCAGCCAGCAATGTTGCGATAATCACTCGCCACCCAAATGCCAGCAAACTTACTACAGGCGCATAAGCTAAAATCACCGACACTCCCGCCGCAATCGCAGCCACAATTGCCACTCGCGAGGACCCCATAATCGGCGGCACAATAATTGCAACAAACATGGCATAGAGCAAAATTCCTGCAGCAGCCTTAAGCGATGCCGGCAGCGCGTCACCAGCCAGAGCGCCGATAAAGGTGCCTGCAGACCAGCCAGTGATTGGCAGCATAATCGAACCAAGATAGTGAGCAGCAGTAAGGTTTTTCCTGCCGATATTTATTGCGTAAATTTCGTCGGTGACGCCCAGTGCAATAGCGAACCGAGCGCCAATACCTACGTTCTTAGGCAAACGCTGGGAAAGTGAAGCGCTCATAAGCAAATATCGAAGATTAACCAGCGCAGCCGTAAGCGCCAACTCAACCAAGCCGCCACTCGCTGCCATAATGCTGATAGAAGCAAATTCTCCCGTACTAGAAAAACTCGTTGCAGAAAAAATAATCGATGTGAGCGGAGTAAAACCAGCCTGCGCCCAATACAATCCTACAGCCAGCGACACAGCAAAATACCCCAACCCTATAGGGATTCCCGCTCTTATTCCCTCAATCAACTCTTTCTTCACAAGCTAAGAGTACATAGAATCAGCTCAGCATCGAGAACCGATCAGCTCGATGCACTCAACACAAATAACAACGGGTTTCAGTAATGCACATCACACGATAGAATATAGATATGTCTCAAGGATTTATGCCGCCAATCACAATTATGGCTGATGGCACAGTAAAACAAGCTAACCCTTTTTCTGGCACCGAAGTTTGGACAGTCCCAGGGCGTGCGAACCGCCCAATTGAAATGAACATTCCCGAACCCAAACCCGTACTTCCCGACGAGCACGGATACCATTGCCCGTTTTGTACTCAAAGGATTCTTGAAACACCACCAGAAAAAGCCCGCCTCGTGCGCCACGGTGACGACGCCGTCATCATTCAAGCAACGAGCGCCGACAACCTTTCACGTGAATGGGAATTTCGCCGCGTACCCAACCTCTTCGAGATCGTCCCCTTTGAATACTGGGAGAAAAACTACAGCTACCAACTCACTCGCGATGCTCGCCAATGTATGGACGCATATATGGCAGACCCCGCAGGGCGCGCTCACGTGATGTCGGTGCTTCGCAACAAGCTCAAAGCTTCACTTTCCCCTGAAGAATTTGATGGTCTGCCAGAAATTGAAAAAACAGAAGCCGCACGAAGCTTCTTCGGCGGCGGACACGATCTCATTATTGGACGTAGGCATTTCATTGATGGCGCATTAGACACCAGCTATCTCGCTTCGGCTGGCACTCTCACAGCACAAGAGCACGAGTGGTACATTCGCCTCACAGTAGATGCGATGCGCAACCTCTATGAGCAAAATCGCTATGCAAGGTATGTGCAAGTATTTCAAAACTGGCTCAAACCCGCAGGCGCAAGCTTTGATCATCTGCACAAACAGCTCGTCTCTATCGATCAACGTTCTGCTAACGGAGAAATGGAGATTCAAAAGGTAAGAGCTAATCCCAACCTCTACAACGAAGCGGCAGTCGATTACGCGGGCTACCACAATCTCATTATCGCCGAAAATGAGCACGCTGTTGCTTTAGCAGGTTTTGGCCACCGCTACCCGACGCTGGAAATTTACAGTCGATCCCGCTTCTGCCAACCGTGGGAAATGCCTCGCGAAGAACTGCGAGCAATGAGTGACCTTATTCATGCGATGCACGCGGCCTCTGGCCCACTCGTCCCCAGCAATGAAGAATGGCACACAAAACCGATCGACGCAGATGTAAATATGCCGTGGCGGGTACTTATTAAATGGCGCGTTTCAACTCTCGCTGGTTTTGAGGGAGGCACAAAAATTTATGTGAACACCATCGACCCGTGGCATTTGCGAGATCGCGTAGTGCCTCACTTGCTTGAACTTCGCGCAGAAGGAAAAATCGCAAGCAATATCTCAATTGCGACTGAGTGCTCATGCGACGTAAATTCACTCAAGTACAATTAAAGCATTGCAGTAAGCAACGAAGAGTGCGAGCGCATAAGTGAATGCCTCACAGGCAGTAACTCACGGCGCTCCAACACCTTGCAGTGCCAGCAAATGCAGCAACTATTACGATGTGCACACACGTGCGAAAAGGAGGCGGCATGCACAGCCTTGACCCAGCTCAATATCACACATTGCCATCATCAAAGCCAAGCAATCCTTTTCATTCATCACCCGTGCTTGGGCGTGCTTACCGACTAAGCTGCCCTTTGCCACCTTTCAATCGGGCAGACCCTTCAATGCAAGTCATCGCTCATCGAGGATCAGCGTTCACTCACCCTGAAAACACTATGACTGCATTTTCTGCCGCATTCGCCGCGGGATGCCGCATCTTTGAAACAGATGTACAGCTCACAGCAGATGGGAAGCTCGTTTGCTCTCGCAGTGCTGATTTAGCCGACACAACCGACTCAACAGGAAGTATAGCTAGCCTCACTTTTCGCGAACTTAGCGACAGCGTTCACGTCTACGGCCCACACGGCACAATAGATTCTATTGCATTGCTTGAAACTGCGTTGCGCACATTTCCCAATGCATCGTTTATTGTGAATATACATTCGCACAACACCATCGAGCCGATGATTTCTTTGATTAACGAAATGAAGGCAGGTACGCGAATCTGCGTCGCACACTCGTGGGACGCATGGCTCGAAGATATTCGCGATCACACTACTCCACTTCTACAGCGCAGTCTCGGCTGGGAGACGATGCGCGAATTTATTGAGGCTGTAAGAGAAGATAAACGCCCCGATCCTCGCATTCACGTGGCAAACTGGATACACTTACCATACTCCTTAGAAGAGGAAGAGCTATTAAGCGATCCTGCTTTGTCTCAAAGACTTATCTCCACCGCCCACGCACTGGGCATTGGAGTGCGCGCAATCGGAGTGAATGATTTCAGTGAAGCATATCGTCTTTGGAATGAAGGCGTTGACGCAATCAGCACGGATCACCCGAAGCAGCTTGTCCGAGCAGCCCATAATCGTCACCAAAGAGAGCAAGCAGCTAAAATTCTTGGCTTCTAAAGAATTATGCCTCTCAGCTGAAAGTTGGTTAGCACAACCATATCTATGCGAGCATATCTAGGAAGCGGCATATGTTCATATACAAAAAGGAACTATCAAATAGCAATTTGCGCATTTTCCAGCGATAAGTAGCTAGAGAAGATACACTAGCGCTATCAGCTCACCGCCTTTATAGGAATGTCTAGGAACATAATCATGAAAACTTTCATAGCAAAACAGCTGAAAACGAACCCGTCACGTTGAATTGCACGCCGAAGTAGTACTATGGCTTATAGTTTTTTTATTTCATTTTCAGCTATTTGCAGGAATAAGAATACTGTATCTATTAAAAATTTTGATAAAGCTGCCGATTTAGTAGGAGCTGTATATGCTTGGCAGCAGACGTATATTGAGAATTTTCAACGCCTTCATGATAGAGCGAATATTTGGCAAATTGTCGAGCAAAAAATAAAAAGACATGGCGCTTTATTAGCGATCGACGTTTATGTTATTTTATCTACTCTCGACGATTCTCCAACAATGCTATCCCAAATAATTACTGCGCTATGGGAAGCTATACATCACATTTACAACGTAAACATTGTAAAAGTCGTTTTTAACCTCGATTCTTGCGAATGCCGGTCTATCTCGTCTTTGAGTCCAAGCTTCAGCAAATATCATGCTTCCTATCAGTGGATGCGCATTTATGAAACGTGTATCAGCACTCCACTGAGGATACAGGTTGTTTCTGATATTTCATCTTCAACAGCTATTGCTAATGAGACTGCGAAGTTTATTAAATCGTGTGGCATTCCAATTATGCGAACTACTCCTATTTTCCCCGATATAGCACAAAAAAGGTGTGGGAAAATTAGCACTGATCATTATGAATTGTCGAATATGCCGTGGAAAGCTTTTCTCGTTGGATGGCTTTTATCTTGCGTAACTGGAATGTATCTTCCTCACGTACATAAAAATTTTATAGTGTCTATCGATGTAATGAATTTTTCTAACTCCACTTCTCCTAACTCTTCTAATAGCGGATGATTCCCCATGCACAAAGTTCATAAAAATGTAATCATGTTTTGCTCAGCATTAAGCTTGGCAATTCTCAGCACTACTTTAATGATCGCAACTAGAAACGATTCCTCAACCGATGTACAACTGCCAGTGCTCTTCAGCTTAGATCCTTTAAACAATAGGACATTGATTAGCTAACCGAGCTAGGAAAAAGAGCGGAAAACTTAGTAGCATCGCTAGAATGCTCCATTTTTCGCTATATCTTCGATGCGAACAATGCGATCAGACACCCTCTGCGCTTCATCAAGATCATGCGTGACGTATACGGCAGTTGTATGCGTACGCTTGAGAATTTCGCGCAGTTGCTCGGAAAGACTCGTGCGTAAATCGGCATCGAGCGCCGAAAGCGGCTCATCGAGAAGCAAAATTTTTGGTGACGGAGCGAGCGAGCGAGCAAGCGCTACCCGCTGAGCCTGCCCACCTGAGAGAGTTGATATTTTACGCTCACCAAAGCCATGCAAACCCACAAGCTCTAAAAGTCTATCCGCTACGTTTTCGTATGATCGAGCGGAGCGATAGCGCATACGCAAGCCATACTCCACGTTTTCGCGCACATTCATATGAGGAAAAAGCTGCCCATCTTGAAAGACCATTCCTACACCTCGTTTATGCGCCGGCATACGGAAACGCGAAGAGCCGCACACGCGTTCAACAACCTCACCCCCAATCCATATTTCACCTGCGCTGAGCGGCTCCAATCCCGCAATTGCACGCAAGAGAGTAGATTTTCCAGATCCAGAAGCACCGACGAGCGCCACGATACTTCCCTCAACTACACCAAGATTTCCCTTGCGCACCGCTTCATAGCCATCAGGATACGTGACGGAAACAGACCGCAACTCAAGAGCCTGAACCATTTAATGCTCCTCTCATATCGGCGCGGCACTCCCCACTATTTTTCTCAGTCGGCACTCCTCGCGAAGCAACTGCCCCGGAGAAAAGAGCCGCATAAAATTCCGCACAAAACATTGCCATTCCCGTAACGAACGCCAGCACAACAGCCCCTGCAAGAGCCATGCCAAAATTATCGGCGCCCGGACGCCCTAAAAGTTTCACAATCGTCACGGGAAGCGTCTGATATTCAGGGTTTGCCAAAAAACTCGTAGCTCCGAATTCTCCCATCGAAATGGCAAAAGCAAAACATATCGCCACAATAATTCCGCGAAGAGCCAATGGAGCGTCAATCGTCCACAACACACGTATAGGAGATGCACCCAAGGAGGCAGCAGCCTCTCGCATTCGTGGCGAAATAGCCCGAATACTTGGCACGATTGCTCTCACTACGAGCGGAAGAGCAACGATCGACTGAGCAATAGGCACAAGCCAAGGCGAACGAGCCATCGGACCAAGCCCCAACGTGATGAGCATACCGAAGCCCACCGTCACCGTCGAAATTCCGAGCGGAAGCAAGACGAATCCATCGATAATTCTCTGAATCTTCTCCCACAATCCACTCATCGAACGGGAGAGCACAAAAGCGAGCGGAAGCCCAATGAGCAGTGCGATAAAAGTTGAGTCTAGGGCTATACTCACGGAGTGAGTGAGTGCATCCAGTGCAGTCACACCTCCCGAAAAGCCAAAACCAGGGGTAGCCAGCAATTGATAGTTACGCACACTCCACTGCCCGTGAGAGCGCAATGAACCCAATATGAGCGCAGCGATTGGCGCAACGAGAGCACACAAAACGATGGTGGTGACGACGATAGAAGGTACATCGTCACGAGATGGAATTTTTCCTGAAGTTCTGCTCACTTTCAGAGCTGTTTCAGAGCGAGCAGTCAGGCGCGTACTCACAATCAGCGCCGCGAACACTAAAAGAAACTGGATAAGGCTGAGCAAAGCTGCTTTGTCGATATTAAAAAAAGTGACGGTCTGTACGTAAATTTCTGTTTCGAGAGTTCCATACCCTGGGCGCCCGAGAGTCGTCACCAAACCATACGCAGTTGAGCAGTAGAGAAAAACGAGCGCAGCTGCAGCGCAGATGGCTGGCATAAGTTGCACAAGCGTCACCGTCACAAAAGCGCGTGACGGCGATGCTCCTAGGGTGCGGGCAGCTTCAGGCTGACGTGGATCGAGGCTCACCCACAACGTCCCGACTGTTCGCACTACGAGGGAATAATTAAAAAACACCATGGCAAGCACGACAGCAAAAGTAGTTTGCCCGATGCCGAGTGGGGCAAGAGGACCATCAAGCAATGCTCGAAATGCGATGCCGACGACGACGGTTGGCAGCACGAAGGGCACCATCACGAAGCCTCGAAGCACAGCTTGCCCAGGAAAACGCAGACGATACAAAACGTATGCGCCAGGGACTCCTAAGATCACAGAAACAGCTGTGCCCGCGAGCGCCATCCACACCGTCTGCCAGATAATTTTCCACGTGCGTAAATCAGAAAATATCGAGAGAAACGATTCGCTAGAGGCAGTTGATCCGTGTGCAGCTCCCGCTCCGCTTATGCCAACCATAAAACCGCGCGCAAGCATGGAGCCTACGGGCCATAAGAAAAAGACGGCGAGAAAAGCCAGGGGAAGCACAGCAGCTATCCCCCAACTAATCTTGCCGCTTTTACTCATATGCACACCTTGCTAGCTGGTGTGAGCCTCAAAAAGCGCAGTCCATTCTTTAATCCACGTCTCACGATTTTCATCGGCTGTTTGAGCATCAACTTCAATGGGTTTCGCTGTGAGTTTTGCATACTGCGCCCATTTCTCAGGCAGCTCCACGCCTTCACGTTCTGGATACATATACATCTGCTCAGGAATTTCTGCCTGCACAGCCTTACTTAACATAAACGAGATAAATGCCTTGGCTCCTTCAGGATTTTTCGCTCCAGCCAACACCCCTGCATATTCAATCTGCCGCACACACGTTGCGTCCAAAGAACTCGTTGCTCCTTCAGCTTCTGCTGGCGAACTGGCATAGCTTAATATGATAGGGCGATCCCCTGTGCCATCTTCATTTCCTGCAGTGAAATCTGAATAATAGACGTCACTCCACGAATTTTCGATTTTGACGCCGTTTGCAAAAAGTTTGGTCCAGTAGTCTTTCCATTTATCGCCATATACACTCGCTGTGCCAACGAGCATTGCATACCCTGGGCTGGAAGCTGCAGGATTCGTGACTGCAGTGAGATCTTTATACTCTGGTTTTAGTAAGTCTTCGAAATTTTGCGGAGCAGCGATATTTTTCTCTTTGAACCAATTATTGTCGATATTCATGCAGACATCGCCTCGATCAACTGGAATCAGCGCATGCTTATTCTTGCCAAAGACAGCGCTATCGGCAAGCTTTGCCGCTTCACTATCCTCTCCCCAGGCACGTGATTCAGCTCCATCAGTGGATGCAAGAGCTTGAGATTCTAGAAGCTTCGAAGCAGAGAAGTTGTCGATGCCGAAGAAACCGTCTGCAGCAGACTTGCCTTCAGCAAGCAGAAGTTGATTGAGCACGGTTCCTGCATCGCCAGGAGCAGTGGTAACTAGTTTATAGCCAGATACCTTTTCAAACTCGGCTTTTGCTTCGTCGCTCAAAGCGAAAGAATCGTGGGTCATAATCGTGACGGTTTTTGCTTCGTCACGCGAACTTCCTGCTTGCTGAGCTAGCGAACACCCCCCAAGAGAGGCAAGCCCTATAAGCACGGCAACACCCGCCGCAGCGTATTTACGATAGATCATAATTTCCTCCATATCTCAATAATGGAGGCACAGCCGCCCTGCACAGCTGTGGAGAGAAGATTCTCGACTTCCTTCGCCGGCATGATCCGGATCAGGTTCGAGGGTCTGCTTTCGCACTCTCAGCGCCATCTGCCGCAATGCAGCAATGCAGCAAGAAAGGCACTCCCCTGTCGTACTTTCCACTATAGCTGCTTCACCAAGAAACGTTATATCGTATCCTCGGCAAGAGATGAAGTGCTTTTTACACCATAGGCTTTTGCCGTGCCGCGCCGTACTGCTTCGGTTGCAATACTCGTCGCCAATGCCGTCACCACTGTAAATGCCACAATCTGCGCAAAAGGCTGATCGAGATCGTTATCGTCTCCCGTAGGTTTTTGTTTACCAAGCCCTTTTTCCCACACAATATCCACAGCCATTTTTGCAGCTAAGCCTGCTGCAGCACCTAGCCCCAACGAGATCATCTTCCATCCGATATTCATATCTATTCTCCTCTTATAGCTCGCCTCTATAAGCGCCCTAGATTGCCAGAATAGCACCAGTTTAGCGGGTAAACTTCTGCAACTGCGCACTTAAGCGCACCTTAATAAAAATTTGAAGCAGATCGCGAACTAGAAAAATTAAAGCTGAAGCTCAAAATAGGGAAGATTCATGAGAAAAAGCTACATGCTATGAGCTCGTATTGGCGCGAGTATTGCTCACCCAATTTTCAATGTATTCACGCGCGCCTCTTTCACACGTGCCGCATTCGCACATAAATAAAAATCGAGAAAATGTAAGAAACTAGCCGCGAGTAAATCGAGATAATGAGACGCACATATTCTATTCTTAGAAGAAGTGGTTGTATAAGATTTTGAGCGGGCACTTTGCACGCGATCAGTCTGAGAGGGAAAATATGAAGAATCTGCTTCGAGCTATTGCTCGCCCACTTCTAGCAGCGCCTTTTATTTTAGCTGGTCTTGATGCAGCAACAGCCCCTGAACATCACCGCGAGCGGGCAGCAAATCTGTACTCACTCGCAGAAAAAGCAGGGCTGAAAATTGAACTTTCTGCCGCAGCTGTAGATACGACAACTCAGGCAACAGGAGTTGCAATGACTGCCGCAGGAACAGCTCTAGCGTTGGGTAAGCTCCCTCGATTTTCAGCAGCAACTCTTGCCGCGCTGCAGGTTCCTCTAGCTCTAGCTAATAATCCCTTCTGGACGCATGAAGGCGCCGAGCGGCGCAATTCTCTCGTAAATCTAGCAGGAGCTGCAGGGCTGATCGGCGGGGCGCTCATTGCTTCAACAGACCGAGTGGGTAAGCCGTCGCTGGGCTGGCCGGCTTCGAAAAAAGCTGGCGAGATTGCCGCGAATATCGATATTCGCAAGCAAGCTGCTTAGTTTCTATCTATATGCGCTATTCGCATACAGCAATGAGCGCAGTACTATTCATACATACAATCCCACGTATTCTGAAAGACCTATATGAGCAGACGCGATATCGGCACAGATGATCTTCGGGTGCACGTCCGCCCAGGGAAAGGTTCGCGCCCGCGCTCAAAAATTCGACCCGATTATTCTTCTGCTCGCCGAGGACGCGTCACAGCAGTCGATCGTGGACGATATGCTGTGACGATGCTAGATGACGGCGTATGCGTGACGGCTGTGAAAGCACGCGAACTTCCGCGCGGTTCTGTAGTTGTGGGCGATATATGCGCTGTTGTGGGAGACCTTTCTGGACGTAAAGATACTTTAGCGCGTATTACTTTAATCGATGAGCGCCGCACAGCTCTCAGACGTACAGCAGAAGATGGCGATAGCGTTGGAAATGAGCGTGTAATCGTCGCAAATGCGGATCAGCTGATGATCGTCACTGCCCTTGCGCAACCAGAACCAAGGCTAGGCTTTATTGATCGCTGCCTTGTAGCAGCTTATGATGCAGGTTTGGAGCCGATTCTTGTGCTCACTAAAGCTGATCTCGCAGACCCAACAGAACTTCTTGCCCACTACGAACCTCTCGATATTCGTATTCTTGTTTGCGCTCTCGCAGGCGATAAAGGTATTCACTTAGATAGCGAACCCGATAAAGATATGCCGCACGAGCACTATGCAGGAGTAGACGATATCTTTGCCGCTATCACAGGCCACGTGAGCGTCTTTATTGGGCATTCAGGGGTAGGAAAATCTACTCTCATCAACACGCTTGTACCTCACGCAGATCGCGCTACTGGCGGCGTCAATGATGTAACAGGTAAAGGCAGGCATACCTCAACTTCAGCAATGGCATTTGAAATTTTGCCAGAGCAGCCAGCTTCCCCAGCAATACATACATCAGAAACAATCGTCATCGATACTCCAGGTGTGCGTAGTTTTGGCCTCGCGCACGTCTCTTCTGATTCACTCCTGAGAGGATTTCCAGATCTGCACCGCATTGCTGATGACTGCCCTCGCGGATGCCTGCATCACAAAGGGGAACTCGGCTGTTTATTTGGGCATCTCGATGAACCAAGGCTAGTTGCCCGCGCAGAGAGTTTTTGGCGTTTACTGGAAGCAGTTGATAAACAAGATTGGGAATAATCTACGCTTGCAGCTTAAATCCAATGGCACTATGCACATCGATAAACTGCGATATACCAGCGTAACATTTACTAAAGATACAGCCATAGAAGATTTGAAATACAACAGACTGGGGAATACTTTTTCCAAGAATTTCCCTATGTGCACCTTTAGACTGAGAGCATGAAAATACTTCACACATCAGATTGGCACTTTGGCAGAACCTTCAAGGGTGCCGATTTGACGCCCGCCTTCGAACAATGGGCGGATTTTCTTGTCGAAACAGTGCGTGCGGAGCATATAGATGCTGTTCTCATCTCTGGCGATGTGTACGACCGCGGAATTCCTCCAGTGACGATGGTCAATCTTTTATCAGATACGCTCGCGCGGCTTAGCTCCCTCACACGCGTAGTTGTGACATCAGGAAATCACGATTCTCCTCAACGCTTAGGATTTGCCGATACTCTGATGAAGCCTGAAGTGATAATACGCACTAAATCAAGCAGTATAGGGATACCCGTATGTCTGCCAAATAAGCATGGCAATGCGGGAGCAATTGTGTATCCACTTCCCTATCTAGATCCTGACGTAGAACGACGACTTCTTGCTCCAGATAAGGAAAAACCTTTGCCGCGTTCACACGAGGCCGTTATCGGGGCCGCTATGGATAGAGTGGCATACGATATCTGCCATGGCGAATGGAGCGCTGCTACTTACGGCATTGAGTGCGAGCGAATACCAAGAATTGTAATGGCTCACGCATTTGTCATTGGAGGTGAAACGAGTGATTCGGAGCAAAATATTCGAGTAGGCAACGTAGATTGCGTCCCTTCCAGTATTTTCGATAGACGTAGCTCAGATTCCCAGCAACTCATTCATTATGTAGCATTAGGGCATTTGCATGGCGCTCAAGAGGTGCAGCGCACAGGAGAGCCGATTATGCGATATTCTGGATCGCCCATAGCTTTTTCGTTTTCAGAAGAACACCACAGAAAATCATGCGCCCTACTAGAATTTTCCGAAAATTCCAGCTCACCGCATATCACGCTCGTTGAAGCACCCGTCTATCGCCACGCAAGCTCGATACGAGGGAGTTTGGCTGAATTGACCAGTGGAAAATTCGATAAGCACAGCGAAGATTTTGTGCGCGTATACGTCACAGATAAATCACGCCCACAGCATCTTTTTGCTCAGCTTCGCCAGCATTTCCCTCATATTTTAGAAGTCATTCACGAAACTTCCAGTGCAGATATTGCCGCAGATAAAATTGACACACTGCGCACTGATCCGCATGAGCTGCTCACAGATTTTTTCGCTGCCAACGGTGGATGTGAGATCTCTGAAGAAGAACGCTCCCTTCTTCTTGAGATATGGGAAGAGGTACAACGCTCGGAGGTGAATAGCTAATGCTCATTCGTCACCTAGAATTTTCGGGAATTGGGCCTTTTAAAGGTCGTCACGTTATTGATATGGACGATCTGGCAGCACAAGGAGTATTCCTTATCGAAGGTCCAACTGGCTCTGGAAAAAGTACGATTATCGATGCAATTGTATTTGCGCTTTTCGGAAGCGTAGCTGGGAAAGATAGCACAGATAAACGTATGCGATCTTCGCATGCGCCTCTTTCGGAAATATCGTGGGTCGATCTGGTGTTTACGGTTGCCAGCGGAACATATCGAATAAAGCGAACGCCAGCTCAAGAAATAGCACGAAAGAAAGGAAGTGGCACAACTAAAGCAGCTCACAACGCTTCGCTATGGAAATTATCGGAAGCTGCTGTCAATGCTCACGAGTGGGATTCAGGAGAAACACTCTGCACGCAGGCTCGCGAGAGCAGCCAGATGATTTGCGAAATTGTGGGAATGAATAAGAATCAATTCGTCCAGACAGTCGTTCTTCCTCAAGGGCAATTCGCAGAATTCCTTCGCCTTAATTCTAAAGATCGAGCAGTTTTACTCGAACGTATTTTTCGCACAGGAATCTATAAAAATATGACCGATGAGCTGAAGGCTCGCGCAGGGAAAGCTTCCGACAAAATTTCTGAGTTATTTGCTAGGTATGCAACATCGATTGACGTATGGCTGAGCAACGAAGGTTTAGCTGACGAGAGAAAAGAGACGATCGTCAAAGCGCGAGAGGAATTACTGACGCAGCGTCTACCCTCAGATTCTCTATCGGATTCCTCCTTCCTTGATTTACTACGTGCCGCTACTAGCGAGCTAGAAGAAAAAGCTAAAGAATGGGAAGTGAAAGCAGCTGCCACGAAACTGGCAGAAGAAGCTGCACGCGATGCTTTTGCTAAAGGCACCGCCCTGCAAAAAGCATTGGAAAAGCGCGAAGAACTACTTGCACGCCTTCATGAACTTAGCTCACAGCATGAAGATATTGAGGAACTGAAAACTCAATGCCATCTTCACGACGAAGCCAAGATTGTCATTTTGCGAGCAGGTGATAGCGAAAAAGAGAAAGCGCGGCTCGCGCACAGTATTGACGCGCTTATCGCATCAGCTCAATCGGCATCGACACTTATCTCACACCATATGAGCGAGCATGAAGAATTAAAAGAGCAGTTCAGTCTTTCTGCTATTTCTTCTCATCTTTGCGATATAAAAAAGCTGAATATACCAACAAGCACTGATAGCGAGGTTTCAGAAACGAAGCAAAAACTATCTTTTTTCTCCCAGGAAACGGATAAGCTGGCAGGATATTTAGGAAAATTATCTGCCCTCATACCCCTAGCTGAAAAAATTTCGAGCACCACACAAGAAATAGCTGATACTAAGCTCATAATTAAACAGCACGAAAAGAGCATTATCTCTACCCGCCAAAAGCTGCAAGAGATCCCAAAGAAACGCAATGATCTTGATGCATTACTCACCGATGCCCGCACGCACGCTGGAGAAAAGAGCGCCCTAGAGAAAGACGCCGAAACTTTTACGACTCTTGTGAATACTGCCGAACAGATAGAAAAACTTTATATCGAAGAAAAAGAAGCCCAGGATGCTCTTACGACTGCGCTTTGCGAGCATACAAAAGATAAAGAGATATTTGATAGGCTCACTCGCCAGTGGATTTCGTCTACCGCCTCTGATTTAGCTCAAGATTTGAAAGAAGGAAGTGAATGCCCTGTATGCGGCTCTACTCATCATCCGAAGCCAGCGCAGGCGAAGGAAAATGATGTGACGCGCGAAATGGTGGATACAGCGCACAGACGCCTCGAAGAAGGGCGCGATCTCGTCACTTCAGCACAAAGTAAACTCGAATCCCTGCGAACAAAAATAAAAACACTTAAAGATCAGCTCGGATCCGATAGCGTATCCTCACTTCGTAAAAAACTTAACGATATTTCTTCCAGATTAGAGTCTGCCCATAACGCGGAAAAAGATATTCCAACAATTGAAGAAAAAATTAAGCAGCTTGATTCCTCGCACGAGATTCTTATGAAAGATATCGCTGCTGCAGAGCAAGAATGCGCGCGATTAGATGCTGAAAATAAGAAAAATTCCATTTATCTCAACGAGCAAGAAAAGGAACTTAAAAATGCGATAGGCTCGTTTGAATCAATTCAAGATAAATACCGCATTATAGAAGAGATTCGCGCCTCAATTATCCATGTACACGATAGCACGATAAGTGAGCGAGAGATACGTGAAGCGTATCAGCGTATGCTCTTTGAGCTCAGCACTGCCATCAAAGAATCTCCATTCGAAAGCCTTGAAGCTGCACAGCAAGCCAGACTAAGCCCAGAGAAAGAAAAAATACTGCACGAAAAAATTGATATATACAACGATTCTTGGAATGCCGTGCAGACACAGCTTAAAGCTCCCGATATTGCAGAACTAACTGGCGAAGAAAAAGTAGATATCTCAGCTCTCAATGCCGCCTGTGATAAAGCGAGGTGTACATATGAAGTAGCAGCAGCAAGTGCTGCACGAAATACACAATTTGCTGCCGAAGCTCAACAGCAGCTTCACACAATCTTAAAAGCCAGCAAAGCTTGGCACGAAGCAGGAACTACCGCAGGGCCGATTTGCCGCCTAGCAAACATAGCTAACGCTGGCGATACTTCTCTCACAGGAATACCCCTCAATATTTGGGTGCTCCTGAAACGTTTTGAACGTGTCGTAAATCGAGCAAATGAGCATTTGAAAGAGATTTCGAGCGGGCGATACGAGCTAATTCGTGTCAATGAATCGGCTCGCAATAGAAAAGCAGGGCTTGATTTACAGATAATCGATCGCGATGGCTCACCGCTTGGTGATGAACAGCGCGACACGGCTTCTCTTTCTGGAGGCGAAACGTTCTACACATCGTTAGCGCTAGCTCTTGCTCTCGCAGAAATCGTACAGGAAGAGCAAGGAGGAATTCGTATCGATACTCTTCTTATAGATGAAGGTTTCGGCACGCTCTCTGATGACGTTCGCGAGGCAGTAATGCATACTCTGACGTCTCTTTCGGCTCACGGACGAATAGTTGGAATCGTATCGCACGTTGCTGAGCTTAAGCAGCTGGTGCGCAATCGCATCTCTTTGCGCCGTCTCCCAGATGGCAGCTCTACGCTCACAACTATATGCTGAAGGGTATAAATCTCTCTTCTTGCCTGAGCTTCTTCCTCTATTATCTACCCTTATTGCCGTGGCTTTGCAGTTCAAACGCTAAAATATCTTTCTCTACTACGTCGTACCACAACAATTCAATATCGCCAGTTGCCTCAAATGCGTTATCGTCACCTGCTATTGCTCGTGCCACAAGTTCTTCGCTTCCAGGCTCATCTATATGAATGGATTCGATCAGCTTCCAAGGTACTGAGGTAGTGAGATTTTGCGAGGTAGGAGGCGCTTCTTCTATCTCCTCCGATTTAGATGAATCATCAGCGGCATCTAATTCCATCTTTTGTTTTGACGATTCATACGAGCACACCCATTTGGAGGGGATTTCTCCAACCACAACGCAGCGGCGAAGCCCCTCAGAATTACTGTTTTCCTGATGCACCCTGCTTCGCAAAAGGAGCAGAGAATCATCAGCTGCGTAAAGAGTCGCCAACATTTCTAGGCTCTCTTGGTCTGAGCGAGGGAAGTGATCGTGTGCCTGAGGAGTCACGGCATGAACTCGACGAGGAGAAATTTGAGCCGCCTGAAAATCCGATACAACCACTGGAATATAAACTCGCATACCCTCAGTCTAAACAACATTTATGTAGTTCTCCTATATTTATGCACCCCACGCCAGTGCCATAAAGATGCAGTGTACACACTGCTGAAATATTAAGAAAAGCCCGAAATAATAACCCCACACACGCTACAGATAATCCTAGATACATATCAACGCATATCCGCACTATATTTCGCACAGATAAGGGGAGAGATCATGATACCAACGCGCACACGCAACGCGCCTGCGAACCATCCGTCAAAAATGCGTATTACACCTTTGGCGCCACCAAGCCCTACGCTCAATATCACATCGCCATTCCCACGTACGCAAGCTCTTCCCTCAATTAAATTTCGAGGAAGTGAACCTTCCCTATCTCCTGCTTCCCAGCTGACCTATCTATCAGATGAGCCACGCACTCTTAACGAACCACTTCCCGCTGACTTTCCAAAACCAGAACCTTTCGCATGCTTTGTAGCTCAAGCTGGACTCGAAGTTTTAATCGGGCAACGCCCTGCACATCAACTGCAGCCATGGTTTGCTCGATCGCTCTATTTCGCATTTATGCGCCGCACATCTCATATGCTCACCTCAACTCACCCTCCCAGCACTCCTCAGCATTTCAAAATCCAAAGAGTACGTTGCGTCAAACTGCTCGAACGAGTAGTAGAAGCAACAGTACTTGTGCGCTGTGCACAGAAACTGTACGCAGTGGCTCTTAGGATCGAAGTTCAGCATGGAAAATGGCGAGTGACGGCATTTGAATCGGCGTAACTGGAATGATCTGATGTGCAATCCGCTTAGCTTGGCTGAGACTCCGCTTAGCTAGGGCTAAAAGAGAGTATCTGCGCTGAAACGCACTGTACTGAGCACATAGGATCGCAAAACTTTTGAAGCACGAAATTGAAAGAAGACAGAAAGAAAATGAATCAAATAAAGAGAACGCACTGAAGAGAAAAACGCATCGATATTTGCACAACGCTCACCATATTTCTGTGCCGATTGCTCATAAAGCCTATAGCACAGGTAAACTAATATCAGAATACGCATATAGGCAATGCGGCTTTATTCGAGCGGCATCACGATTTCGGCGGGAGTGGCAGTGGTAAAACTGATCGATAAAATTTTGCGCGCAGGCGAAGGAAAGATTCTCAAAAAATTGCAGCGGATCACCGAGCAGGTAAATGCTTTAGAGCCTGATATGCAAGCGATGAGCGATGAAGAGCTGCAAGCACAGACTGAAGAGTTTCGCGAACGCTACCGCGAAGGAGAATCACTAGACGATCTACTCCCCGAAGCTTTTGCTGCTGTGCGCGAAGCCTCCGTGCGCACACTCGGGCAGCGTCACTTCGATGTGCAGATTATGGGCGGCGCCGCCCTTCATCTTGGAAATATCTCTGAGATGAAAACTGGCGAAGGTAAAACTCTCGTTGCAACTCTCGCAGCATATCTCAACGCAATTCCTGGAAAAGGCGTACACGTCGTCACTGTCAATGATTATCTCGCAAGCTATCAGAGCGAACTTATGGGACGAGTCTTCCGTTTCCTCGGCATGAGCACGGGCTGTATTTTGACGGGGCAGACACCAGCGGAACGCCGTAAAGAATATGCGTGCGATATCACGTATGGCACAAATAATGAATTCGGTTTCGATTATTTGCGCGATAACATGGCGCGCGAAGTGGAAGCTCTCGTACAACGCGAACACTACTTCGCCATTGTCGATGAGGTCGATTCCATCCTCATTGATGAAGCTCGAACTCCACTTATTATTTCTGGCCCAGCCGAGGGCAATGCAAATAAGTGGTACACCCTATTTGCGCAGGCTGTGCTATCGATGCATCCAAATATTGATTACGAAGTTGACGAGAAAAAACGTACCGTAGGCATTCTCGAACCTGGAATCGACAAGGTTGAAGATATTCTCGGCATCGATAATCTCTACGAATCTGTGAATACGCCCCTTATTGGCTATCTCAACAATGCGATCAAAGCTAAAGAGCTATTCACTCGCGATAAGGATTATATTGTTGACGGCGGCGAAGTTTTGATCGTTGACGAACACACTGGACGCGTACTGCCTGGGCGACGCTTCAATGAAGGTTTACATCAAGCTCTTGAAGCTAAAGAGCACGTGGAAATTAAAGAAGAAAATCAAACTCTCGCCACTATCACTTTGCAAAATTATTTCCGCCTCTACAACAAACTTTCAGGCATGACTGGTACTGCCGAAACTGAAGCCGAAGAATTTGCGAGTACCTACGATATTGGTGTGGTACCGATCCCTACCAATAAGCCGATGATTCGAATCGACCAGACGGATCTCGTTTTCCCAACCGTTTCAGGCAAGCTCAACGCAATCGTAGAAGATATCCGCGAACGTTTCACTGATGGGCAGCCCGTGCTCGTAGGCACTGCAAGCGTAGAGCACTCTGAAGTGCTCAGCTCCTTACTTAAAAAAGCTCGCATTCCTCATAACGTCTTGAATGCTAAACAGCATGAGCGCGAAGCTGCAGTAGTGGCTATGGCTGGGCGCAAACACGCCGTAACTGTTGCTACCAATATGGCTGGGCGTGGTACCGACATTATGCTCGGTGGCAACGCTGAGTTTATCGCCGTTGAGATGATGGAAAAACTCGGGCTGGATCCCGAGGAGAATGCGCAAGAATACGAAGCGCAGTGGCCCGATATTTTGGCGCAAGCGAAGGAACAAGTAGCTGCAGAGCATGATGAAGTCGTCGAACTTGGCGGTCTGTACGTTTTAGGCTCGGAGCGTCACGAATCTCGCCGTATCGATAATCAGCTGCGCGGGCGTTCAGGGCGTCAGGGAGATCCTGGCGAATCGCGTTTCTATCTTTCACTTGACGACGATCTTATGCGTCTGTTTGCCAACAACCGCATGATTGAGCCATTCCGTAATGGTCCTGAAGATGAGCCGCTCGAGTTTAAGATGCTTGCCAAGACTATCCGCCGAGCGCAGACGGCTATCGAATCACGCAATGCAGAAATTCGTAAAAACGTCTTGAAGTACGATGATGTGATGAGCGATCAGCGTTCTACTGTGTATAGCGAACGCCGCCGAATTCTTTTTGGTGAGGATCTGGAAGATCAGATTAAGGCGTTCCGTGAATTTGTAGTTGACGATATCGTCACAGCCCAAACTTTAGGCAACAGCGAAGATTGGGATCTTGAGAGCCTATGGAAAGATATGCGCTCAATCTATAATCCTTCGTTTACACCAGAGGAAGTGACGGATGCGCATGGCGGTTTGCGTATGCTTTCGCGTGAAGATCTGATCGATGAATTCCGAGAGGATATGGACGCCATCTATTGCGAACGAGAAGAAGAACTGGGCGATGAGACGATGCGCCAGGTTGAGCGCCAGGTGCTACTGAACGTGCTCGACCGTAAATGGCGTGAGCACCTCTATGAGATGGATTATCTCAAAGAAGGCATCGGGCTGCGTTCAATGGCCAACCGCGAACCGCTTGTGGAATACAAAGCCGAAGGCTACGAGATGTTCCACGCAATGGAAGACGGCATCAAATCTGAGACTACGCAGTTCTTGTTCCATTTCGAGCTTCCAAGTGAACGCGAAGCGAGGATCGCAGCTGAAGCAGAGCAAGAGCAGCAGCGCAACGCTATTGCAGCAGCCTCTCAAACAGTCGGTATACAAGCCGCCAAGGTGCCCGTTAATTCTCGGACTGCTCAAAGCATCGCAAAGAGCGTGATCGGAGAAAAGAACGATAGCGGCACTTCGCAGAAGATGGTCTTTTCTTCGGCTGCTAAAGACGGCTCAGGAGATGTGCAAGCACAAGGATCAAACGGGAAGCGCGCTGCTGGAACGCCCACGCAGCCTGGCATGAACCGTGCTCAGCGCCGTGCAGCCAAGAAGAAAAACCGCTAAAAGAGCGGAATTTCTCTTCTTTCTGATTTTCCATGTGGCTATTGACTGCACGCACAGTAAACTATGTAAAAGCTGTGCGATCAATAAGGTACACAAACCTGTAAGCTACATGCGCTAGAACGTCAGATATTTCCGATCTATCCTCGGGCGCTGAGAACTTTTACTTCTAGCGCATCTGTGCGCCGATTTCTGCCACGTAAAATCACGTAGCATCGATCTTTCCTGCATATAAATATGCAAAGCTAGCTCATTGTACTACCGCATTGAGCTAGCTCAACGGTTGCTTGCGAGAAATCAACGTGCAGCTACCAAGCACACAAACGTTGCAGAATCGATTTAGGCAGTAATTCACTATCAGTGACACACTATCATCGATCAATAAGGAGCTAGCATAATCGGCAATAGAAGCACCCAGGCAAGGAGATATTTCAGCCTAAAATTCTCTGGCGCCTAAGCCCAGCACATATCTGCTATACATATATCTGCCATATATATTCGCTATACGTTAAATCGGAACTCCACCACGTCACCGTCAGCCATCACGTAGTCTTTGCCTTCCATACGCACTTTTCCAGCAGCTTTTGCCTCATGCATGCCACCGCACGCCATCAGATCGTCGTAAGAAACAATCTCTGCTTTAATGAAGCCGCGCTCAAAATCGGTATGGATGACGCCCGCTGCCTGCGGAGCTGTCCAGCCTTTGCGGATAGTCCACGCACGCGATTCTTTCTCTCCAGCTGTGAGGTACGTCTGCAGCCCAAGAGTATCAAAACCAACTCGAGCGAGCTGATCCAAGCCACTTTCTTCCTGCCCGTTTTCTGCGAGCATTTCGCGTGCCTCATCTTCTTCAAGCTCTACGAGATCGGCCTCAAACTTCGCATCTAGGAAAATCGCTTCTGCTGGAGCAACAAGCTCCCGCAGTTCTTTTTGCATTGCTGTATCAGCTAGCCCTTCATCATCGGTATTGAATACGTAGATAAAAGGTTTTGCCGTCATTAGTTGGAACGTCTTTATCACTTCTGGATCGAGACCATTCTTAGAATCTTTCATCGCAGCAAAAAGAGTGACGCCAGTTTCCAAAATTGCAAGGGCAGCTTCTGCTTGTTCCAGCACATCTTTGGTAATTTTCTTTCCAGTGAGCTCTTTATGTAAGCGCGGAATTGTTTTTTCGAGTGTCTGAATATCGGCCAGTACGAGTTCCGTAGTAATCGTTTCGATATCGCTGGCTGGATCTACTTTTCCGTCTACGTGCGTGACGTCTGGATCGGCAAATGCGCGCGTCACCTGGCAGATGGCATCTGCTTCGCGGATATTTGCAAGGAACTGATTACCAAGCCCTTCGCCCTGAGAAGCACCACGCACAATACCTGCAATATCAACAAAAGAGACAGTAGCAGGCACTACTTTCACAGAATGGAACATCCTCGCGAGGTTGCCGAGTCGCTCATCTGGGAGAGCAACGATTCCAACGTTTGGTTCGATTGTCGCAAACGGATAGTTTGCAGCGAGCACGCTCTGGCGAGTGAGTGCGTTAAAAAGGGTACTCTTGCCCACATTCGGCAAGCCTGCAATTCCAATAGTTAAAGCCACACTTGTATGTTACCCTCACGCAGCGCAACTAAAAAACACGAAATTCTTCTTCTAGATGCCATAATGAGAGCATGAAAAAAGCTATTATTACCGTTACTGGTCTTGATCACCCCGGTATTATCGCCGCAGTTGCATATGCTTTGGCTGAGCGGAAAGTGAATATTTTGAACGTTTCCCAGACTCTTATGGACGAATACTTCACAATGATTATGCAGCTTGAGCTAGACGATGAGCACCTGAGTATTTCAGATTTGCAGACCTCAATGAGCGCAGTGGCAGAATCTGAGAATTTAGTGATTCGGATTCAAGACGAGCAGCTCTTCTCGGCAATGAATAAGCTGTAAGGAGCAATGATATGGCTATGGATGCTTCTTCGCATATTCTCGATACGATCCAGATGATCGCTGAGGATAATCTGGATGTACGCACTGTCACAATGGGCATCAATCTCCTATCCTGCGCAGATTCTGATCCTGCCCGAGCGTGTGCACGTATCGAGCAGAAAATCATTGAGAAAGCAGCGCATTTGGTAGAAGTTGCGAACGCCGTTGCCGATGAGTTTGGCGTACCAATTATCAATAAGCGTATTTCTGTGACGCCTATTGCCCTCGTTGCCGCAGCCTCTGGCGTTGTAAAAGCCGCTGACGTCATTCCTTTTGCTCAAGCTCTTGATCGTGCAGGAAAAGCAGTCGGCGTCGATTTTGTGGGCGGATACAGCGCTCTCGTGGATAAGGGGCGAACTGAAGCCGACGCAGCATTGATTGATTCTATTCCAGAAGCTCTTGCCTGCACAGATATTGTGTGTTCCTCAGTGAATATCGGCTCTACGCGGATGGGAATCAATATGGGCGCTGCAGCCCAGATGGGTGCTGTCATCAAAGAAGCTGCCCAAGCAACCGCTCAGGCAGATGGTATCGGCGCTGCGAAACTCGTGGTATTTGCCAATGCCGTGGGAGACAACCCTTTTATGGCAGGAGCTTTTCATGGCGTGGGCGAGCCAGATACCGTCATCAATGTGGGAGTTTCAGGCCCTGGCGTGGTAGAGCGAGCTTTGCGTACCGTGCGTAGCAAACCTTTTGAAACTGCTGCTGAAGCGATTAAAACTGCTGCATTCAAAATTACGCGTATGGGGCAGCTCGTGGGCACAACCGTTGCTGAACGGCTCGGGGTGAGGTTTGGTATTATTGATCTCTCTCTGGCACCCACATCGGCACTGGGCGATTCCGTTGCAGCAATTCTTGAGGAAATGGGTATCGAGCAAGTGGGAGCGCCAGGCACCACAGCAGCTCTTGCACTGTTGAATGACGCCGTCAAAAAGGGCGGGCTTATGGCGTGCGGCTCGGTCGGAGGGCTTTCAGGTTCATTTATTCCCGTTTCTGAAGACATCAATATGATTAACTCTGCCGCTGCTGGGACGATTTCTCTGGCAAAACTTGAAGCAATGACGGCGATCTGCTCCGTTGGACTGGATATGGTTGCGATTCCTGGAGATACGCCAGCAGCCACAATCACTGGGATTATTGCCGATGAATGCGCAATCGGAATTATGAATCAGAAAACGACGGCTGTGCGTCTTATTCCAGTGCCAGGTAAGGGAGTGGGCGATATAGCAGAATTTGGAGGATTGCTTGGTTTTGCTCCAATTATGGCGGTGCCTGGCGGCGGGAAAATCAGCTCGGAACTGTTTGCTGCGCGAGGCGGGCGAATCCCAGCTCCAATCCATGCCTTCAAAAACTAGGTGCATCGGAGCTTTAGCTACCTTCATGCTTATAGCACTGCATAGCTTTTGGATATACACGTACTCAGGAATTTCCAAAAGTCTGTGCGTCTAGTGGTATTCTCAAACATATGACGAATACAGCGGAGCAAAAAACGATCACGTTTGTTATTCCTTGCTACAATTCAGCAGAATATATGGATCAGTGTATTCAATCGCTGATCGGCGCTGGCAACGATATAGAAATTATTATCGTCAATGACGGCTCAACTGACGCAACGGCAGAAAAAGCAGATCGCTGGGTTGAGCAGTATCCGCATCTTATTCGAGCAATTCACCAAGAAAATGCTGGGCACGGCGGAGCAGTAATGGCAGGTTTGCGAGCAGCTCGAGGCGTCTATTTCAAGGTTGTTGATTCTGACGACTGGCTCGACCGCACCGCACGCGGCATACTTTTAGCTCGCTTACGCAACTTTATTGCTACTGAAGCAGAAGTTGATCTTGTAGTGTGCAATTACGTATATGAGCACGTTCTCACAGGCACCAATAAGGTGATTAAGTATCGAGGCGCTCTGCCTATGAACAAAATCATCACGTGGGACGAGATCGGCACTTTCGGTATCGGGCAATACATTATGATGCACGCCGCGATTTATCGCACAGCTGTGTTGATTGAATCAGGTATGGAAATGCCCAAGCACACGTTCTATGTGGATAACGTCTTGGTGTATCAGCCTTTGCCCTATGTGAAGAAACTTTACTATCTACCAGTCGATCTCTATCGCTATTTCATCGGGCGCGAAGATCAGAGCGTGAATGAACGAGTGATGCTTGGGCGTTTAGATCAACAAATGCGCGTGATGAAAATTCTCATACAATCGTATGCTCTTCCCGAAGATGTGCCCAGCCCTCAACTGGCACGATATATGTTTAACTATTTGATGATTCTTGTTGCAGCAAGCTCGATTTTTGCCACGTTGCGCGGCGATTTAGAAGCACTTGCTATGCGTGAGCAAATGTGGAAAGACATCGAAGAAAAAAGCCCCGACATGGCAAGGCGATTGCGTCGTCATCCTCTCGTATGGGGAGCGAACCGCACAAGCACCGCAGGTGTAGTTGTCGCGAAGCAGCTCTATCGCTTAGCACAGCGTCTTTACCGATTCAACTGAATGTTTTCTTATTCGAGCAGACACCTAAGAAAACGTTAAGGGGTTAGGGGCAGTCTCTCACTCTTTTATCAGTGACGGCGAGCGCTGCGAGCAGCATGGGCACGAGCTGCTTTTGCTGCATGAACCTCCGCCTCAACGATATGCGTATGCAGCCAGCTCAATATCACAACGCCAGCAATGGCAATAAGAGCAAGAAGCAGGATTGCTGCGGTGACGAGCGGCGTATGATTTGCGCCTTCCCCGAGCACGATAATACCGAAGAGCACCGCGACTACTGGCGAAGTGATCGTCATTGATGCCACAACCAACTCTGCAGCTCCTGTTGCATAACCTTGCTGAATCATCCATCCAGCGGCAATACTACCCACGATCAGCGCAAGCAGAATACACCAGAAAAGTGGATCGGAATGCCATACGTGCTGGCGCGCATACTGGATAAGAGATTTAACGAGTGACGCTTCCAACCCATAAAACATTGCGCCTCCGCTTGCCCATGCAAGAGAACGCCACTTCTTCACGCCGTGAGTACCTATCCAACCCATCGTGCCGGCACACAGATAAACCACAAGCGCACCAATCAACACTAGCAGAGGGTGCAGCTTTGCTTCAGGTGCCGCGTGAAAAGAAATAAGGACCGTAAATCCAATTGTTGCCGCAATCGTCACGCCCATTGCAAAAGTCATACGCTTGGGAATTCGATGTTTATCAGAGCGTGCCTGAATAATCATCGACCACGGAAAAGCCATCAAACCTACTGGTTGCACCACAGAAACAGGGGCGAAAAACAGTGCTGTGATTTGGCAGATCAACGAAACTCCCATAAGTGCAAGCCCTCCCACCCAGCGAGGTTTTTTCATACTCGCAAGTAGCTCGCTCCCTTTGAGACTCTTTTTTTCCTGATTTTCGCGCACTTCGGAGACAACTGCTTTATCTTGCAGGTGTGCAGCCATTGCGAAACAAAAGGAGCCGAAAAGCTGCACAGTAACGGCGAGTGGAATATTCTGCGTCATGTCCACTGCTTACCTACTTCCGCACGAGGTGTGGTTTATCAACCTGCACACCTGCCGCCTTCAAATCTGCACGCAAATTCTTCGGTAAAGAAAATTGCACATCTTCCTTAGCAGTCTCAATATTTTCAATCTCACTGTATCCTTCGGCTTCTAGCACTGCCACAACTTCTCGCACAAGAATTTCTGGAACAGAAGCACCCGCAGTTACTCCCACGGCTGCAGCTCCCTCCAGCCATGTACGATCAAGCTCGCTCGCCTTATCCACGCGATAGGCAGCCCCTGCTCCTGCTTCGAGTGCGACTTCTACGAGCCGCACTGAATTAGAGGAATTTGCAGATCCAACGACGATGACGACGTCTGCCTTGGGAGCCATAGCTTTCACAGCGCCTTGCCTATTTTGAGTGGCGTAGCAAATATCATCTGAAGGAGGATCAATAAGAGCTGGGAAACGCCGCCTGAGCGCTGCCACTATTTCTTTCGTCTCATCAACAGAAAGAGTAGTTTGTGAAATCCAGACCACGTGCTCAGGATCGCGCACTTGAATAGAATCGACATCGCTCACATCATTAACTACCTGAATACGCTCTGGTGCTTCGCCGTGCGTCCCCTCAACTTCCTCATGCCCTGCATGCCCGATCAGCAAAATATCGTAATCTTCTGCAGCAAAACGCACAGCTTGTTTGTGCACTTTCGTAACGAGCGGGCAGGTGGCATCAATAGTGAGCAAGCCACGCCTTTGAGCTGCCTCATAAACAGCTGGAGCCACTCCATGCGCTGAAAAAACCACTCGCCCGCCTTCAGGAACTTCATCTGTATCGTGCACAAAAATAGCTCCGCGAGCGCAAAGAGCTTCGACCACAAACTTATTGTGCACAATTTCTTTACGCACATAGATCGGAGCGCCATAGTGCTCCAGAGCCTTCTCGACTGCATCGACTGCTCGATCCACTCCAGCGCAATAGCCGCGCGGAGATGCGAGTAGAATCTTCTTTCCCTCTGGTGAGGGCGACGAGGGCACTGGCGCAGGAAAAGCTGAAGCCCCAGCAAGGGAAATTTCCGTCATGCTTGTATCTTAGCGATATATAAGCCTAGCTGCGAAGTGCGCGAGTTTTTCGCGATTTTTACCTATACGCTATGAGATTCTTAATATATGAATCAACCGTATAAACCCGTGATAGTGCCTAGCCATCTTCCGCAAATGGCTGCCGACACAACTGCAGAAAACCCTTGGCCGCTGCGCCTGCTATCAGCGAAAATCGGTGAATACATCAGTAAGATGAGCCGAATGTGGGTGGAAGGCGAAGTGACCTCCATTAAGCGCAGACCGAATGCGAAAGTGCAGTATTTCCAGCTTGCGGATCTCGAAGCGCGTCCACAGATCACGATTACCGTAAAAATGTGGAGCCACGCTCTACCTCCCTCAATAGTTGAGGGTACGAAAGTAGTCGCACTCACAAAACCTGATTTTTGGCAGGGAAACGGCTCTTTTACCTTATTTGCAGATGAAATACGCGAAAAGGGTGTGGGCGATATTTTAGCGCGAATCGAAGCGCTTAAAGCTAAGCTCGCTGCCGAAGGGCTTTTTGCTGCGTCCCATAAAAAGGAACTCCCTTTTCTTCCGCACAAAATCGGTTTGATCGTTGGGCGCAATACTGAGGCAGAAAAAGACGTCGTGGTCAATGCGCGCTTGCGCTGGCCAAACGCACAGTTTGTGATTAAACAGGTTCAGGTTCAAGGATCAGGTTCTGTGCCAGCAATGATCGCCGCATTAGCAGAGCTAGATAACTCCGAAGATGTTGCCGTCATCGTGTTTGCACGTGGCGGCGGTTCACCCGAAGATCTTTTGCCTTTTTCTGACGAATCTCTCATACGAGCAGCGTTTGCAGCGCACACACCGATAGTTTCAGCAATCGGGCACGAAGCAGATAGCCCGCTTTTAGATCTAGTGGCCGATATACGCGCTTCTACTCCCACAGACGCAGCTCGGGCAATCGTTCCCGATATGAGTGAGCAGAGAGAAAAACTCCATGCTGATCTGCATCGTGGGCGCACAGCAATGGCTCGAATCGTCAATACAAAAATTAACGACATATCTGCTTTGCGTGCTCGCCCTGCGTTGGCGTATCCAGAGCGTATGCTCGATGCTCGTGCTCAAGAACTCGCCAATATACGAGCATGGGGGCAAAGCCATATCCACACAGCATTTCATACAGAAGTGACGAATGTGCGCAGCTCACTAGCACAGTTACGGACTTTATCCCCACTTTCTACGCTAAATCGGGGATACAGTATTTTACGAGATGAAAAAGGTACTCTAGTGAGCAGCATTGACGAAACGAGCAGTGGAGCACACCTCGACGTGCTTATGCGCGATGGTCAGCTAACGGTAGAAGTACACGAAGCGCATAAGCGAGATACAGATAGGATCAAGGCGCTATGAACACCACCACCGTATCTGCTGCAGCGTCATCTGCTGCCGAGCTTGATGCTGCTGTCGCTCACCTTAGCTACGAAGACGCACGCTCAGAACTAATCGAGATTGTAGCGCAGCTCGAACAAGGCAATATCCCGCTCGAACAAAGTTTAGCGATGTGGGAGCGCGGAGAAGCTCTTGCACGGCGTTGTGAAGCATGGCTTGCAGGTGCTCGCGAACGGCTCACCGCTTCACGCGAAGCCACAGAAGCAGCCGAAGCTGCATCGACCGCAAACGAAACTCTCTCCATAAATACCAGCGAATTTGAGGAAACTCGATGAATACGCTCGTAATTGGCGAATCTCTGATCGACGTCATCTATGACCCTGAAACTGGGGAGCCTGGGCACTTCCCTGGTGGTTCGCCACTCAACGTTGCCGTGGGGCTAAGCAGACTCGGACGAGAAACGGCTCTTCTCACAAGAATTGGTGACGATGATGCTGGGAATACGATCATCAATCACCTCACTGCGTCAAATGTAAGTTTAATGCTTGGGTCTATTGATGATGAGCCAACGTCAATGGCGTATGCACACGTTGATGGTGAGGGGCACGCCTCCTATAGATTCGATATACGTTCATCATTTCCCGCTCCCCCACATGACGATAAGGATTGTGCCAACCTGCTGCGCGAAGCTCCCCGCCATGTGCATATAGGTTCAATCGGTGCTCATCTCATGCCTGGCGCCGAAACTGTGCGCCAGTGGATAAGTTTTTTCAAAGAAAATGCAACCATCTCCTACGATCCGAATGTGCGTATCGGCTTGGCAGGAACAGCGCAGGAATACCGCACTCAGATCACCGAATATCTAGGAATAGTTGATATTTTCAAATCAAGTATCGAAGATATTGAGCTGTGCTTTGGATCTATGGATGCTGAGCAGCTAAAAAAATTTGTGGATATGTGCTTTGCTAAAGGAGTATCTTTGGTGGTTCTCACCGAAGGATCTCACGGCATGAATCTCTTTACTCGTGATCATTGCATTCACGTGAATGCTCTTAAAGTATCAGTCGCAGATACTGTAGGCGCTGGAGATGCAACGATGGCAGCTCTGATTGACGGGCTTGCTCGCCTTTCGCTGATCGGGCGTGAAGACGTGCCTCGCCTACGCCAGATTTCTGACTCAATGCTCACTTCACTAGGCACATACGCAGCAACTGCAGCAGCTATTACCGTCACTCGCTCTGGCGCAAACCCTCCTACTCGACGAGAAATTTCTGCCCACTCAGAAAGCTATGCAGTAGAAGGTTCCATCTTTTAGCACTGCTTCTTAGCAGTAACTTTCTGCATTAGTTTCTCGCGTATACACTATTTCCCTCGGCGCCGCTCGCGCTGAGAATAGCTGCGCAAAGCCCGCAAGAAATCCGTGCGGCGAAAATCCGGCCAATACGTCTCCGCAAAATAAAACTCTGTGTGCACAGCTTGCCAAATCATAAAACCACTCATTCGCTGCTCCCCGCTTGTGCGAATAATTAGATCTGGATCTGGCTGACCTTTGGTATAGATATGAGCAGTGATATCGTCAATCGTCACCTCATCGGCAACCTGTGCTAGAGAACAGCCCTGCTCAGCTTTTTCTTTAAGATAATCCTGCACGGCTTGAGTGATCTCCTGCCGCCCACCGTAACCTACTGCAATATTTACCGTAAGCCCCTTCACGTTTTTCGTTGCCAGCACTGCATCCGCAATAGCTTCTGCCACAGTATCAGGCAGAAGGTTTAAATCTCCCATCACGTGCAGATTCCATTTTTTGCTCTGTGCTAAGGCCTGAACGAGACGCACAATAATATCAATCAATTCCTCAAGCTCCTGGTGAGCACGCTTGAGGTTATCCGTTGATAACATCCATAAAGTGACGATCTCAATTCCAGCATCTGCACACCAATCAAGCACCTCAACAACATGATTGGCGCCTTTTCGATGCCCGCTAGCAGCGGAAATGCCAAGCTCCCGTGCCCATCTGCGATTTCCATCGAGAATAATACCGATATGCCTAGGCACAACTGAACGTACTATTTGACGGGCAAGATTTGCCTCATACAGCTTGTACAGAAATTCTGGCTTCCACATAGCTCAATGGTAACGCATAACAGCGCTTTCAAAAGATGAGTTAAGCTGTACTCAGATATTTTCAAAATCACGAGATAAACTCCGAACGCAGCAAGCATCGTACACAATGCACAATACGGGAAAGAGGCAAAGAATGAATGCTTCAACTACGCCACACATTCAAACGCAATCGCATGAATCTTCATCTACACACCAAAGCGTGCGCATAAAAGAAAAAAGCCCCAAGACCGCTCAGCTTATGAAAACAAAAATGCGCGGATGGATTCATGCAGGCACAGCTCCTCTTGCGCTTGCAAATGCGATCGTTCTCGTGTGCCTTGCCCCCAGCGCCAGGCTAAAGTGGGCGTGTGCCGTATATCTCGCGTGCGGCTTAATCTTATTTGGAGTGTCGGCTACCTACCATCTGGGAAAATGGAAGCCTGCAGTTTTGCGCGCCCTTAAACGTATGGATCATTCCAATATTTTTCTGCTTATCGCTGGCACTTACACACCTTTAAGCGTGGCACTTCTTGATAGAGGCACCTGTACTCTCGTCTTGTGCATTGTATGGATTGGGGCACTGGCGGGAATTATTATGCAAGTTGCATGGATAACGGCTCCGCGCGTCCTCTCAGTTGCATGCTATGTGCTCCTTGGGTGGGTTGCTATATGGTTCTTGCCTGAATATTGGGTCGCGGGAGGCCCTGCCATCGTATGGCTGCTTATTGCGGGAGGAATTTGCTACACAGTCGGAGCAGTTTTTTATGCTACTAAGAAACCTAATCCCTGGCCGCGCTATTTCGGGTTTCACGAATTCTTCCACACTGGAACGGTTGCGGGCTACGCCTGCCACGCGGTAGCGACCTGGCTCGCAGTGATGGCGTAAGCGCTACTGTACCTCATCTAATCCAGATCTGCGCCGTATTCACTCTGCTTTCACACAGCGTTTAATCCATAGGCGTAAATGCTTGGAAAGGCCACCTATCCGTGGTAATCTCTAGCGCTAGAAAGCACGTGCCACATGGTATGTGCCTTTTACTTAAAACAGCGATGCCGTGCGTTGCGCAGCGTGGCATTACCTAAGGAGAAGTACTATGGCAGACTCAGGGAAAACATGGCTCTCAAAAGAAAGCTTCGAGCGCCTCAGCTCCGAGCTTGAGACGATGAAAACCAAAACACGCGCCGAAATCGTTGAACGCATTGAAGCAGCACGTTCCGAGGGCGACCTTTCAGAAAATGGCGGATATCATGCCGCGCGTGAGGAGCAGGCAAAACTTGAAGGGCGTATTCAAGAACTCACATATCTTCTCGAACACGCCGAAGTTGGAGAAGCTCCAACAAGCGTGGAAAAGGTTGCGCCAGGTCTCGTAATTACCGCAGATGTGAACGGAAACGAAAAACATTTCCTTTTAGGATCGCGCGAAGCTGCAGAAGATGTTGATATCGATGTTTATCCGGAGACAGCTCCACTTGGCGCCGCTATTCTCGGCTTGAAAGAAGGCGATACCACGAGCTATACCGCTCCAAACGGAAAAGATTTTAGCGTCACCGTCGTAAAAATCGAAACGCTCTGAAAGGCTGCAGCTGCTATGGCACACACTATTCTTCCTGAAGTTTCTGGAAATTTCGGCGATACACCAACCCTCACTTTCCCTGAAGGAGCCGATGCGCCTAAAGGGCTTCGCGTCCAGATTTTACATGAGGGCGATGGGGCAATTGTGCGCGCTGGGCAAGAAATCGAAGTGAACTACCACGGTCAGATCTGGGCAGGCGATATTTTTGATTCTTCTTACTATCGAGGCAAACCCGCCCGCTTCCCCATCGGCGTCGGTATGGTGATTCAGGGATGGGATCAGGCACTCGTCGGCAAAACTGTTGGCAGCCGTATCGTCATCAGCGTGCCTCCCACTAAAGGGTATGGCGAAGCTGGTAATCCTCGCGCAGGCATTGCAGGCACGGATGTGCTCGTTTTCGTAGTAGATATTATTTCTGCGAAATAGAAGCGAGCCTCCCGATTCTTCCTCGCTTTCAAGCTATAAAAGTGTGGCTCTCAAGATAAGCTTGAGAGCCACACTTCTAGTTGAGTTTAATCGGTTTAATCTATTAGTTTGCTATCAACGGTTATCTGCGATAATCGCGGCGATGCGCAATACCTCTACGTAAATCCAGAGAATCGTCATAACGATACCGATAGCACACGTCCATGAAAAATTCTTCGGAGCTGCATTATTGACTGCATATTGCACCTGCTCAAAATCGTTAATGAGCATATATGCAGCTACGAGAATCATAATCACGCCGATACCGATGCCAAGCGTTGGATTAGAGAAGTAAAAACTCTTTCCCGTAAACATCGTAATAAACATATTTACAATGCCGAAGAGGATCCCTGCTAGAGCAATAATCATCACGTATTTCATACCTTTAGCAGTGGTGCGCACTTTGCCAGAGTAATGCAGCATAAGAGTGACGCCGACGACGATTATCGTCCCTAAAATCGCCTGCATAGCCACGCCTGGATAGAAAGCTTCAAGCGCAGCGGTAATTCCTCCGAGCGCAACGCCTTCAAGTGCCGCATAGGCAAGTGCGAGACCTGTAGGAACAATACGTTTGAACGCAACAACCATACCCACAATAAATGCTGCAATAGTGCTCACCATTGCCAAGTTGATCATTACCGCTGGAGAAGATCCAAACATCATGACGGTTGCAATGCCAGCAAGCACAGTTACTCCGAGGAGAAGTGCCGTCTTATTCATTGCGTCACGATACGTCATGGTATCCGTAGCAACGTTCGAAGAAACAAAAGGATTGTTTGGCTGATAGCCAGCTTGTGCTTGGAACATTGCATCTTGTGCATGGAACTGCTGCTGATACCCCTGATTTACCTGCTGGTATGCAGGCGAACTATACTGCTGCGCATAATCAGTTGCATACTGCGATTCTTGCGTTTGCTGCGCCCCTTGATATTGGTTTGGGCGAACTCCCGTATTTCGGAAATAAGGGTTTCTATTCATCACTGGGTTGCTCACGGTGATACTCCTTTCCATCGCGAACTGCCGATCGCTCACCCTCTGGCGATCTGCATAAGATCAATGCGATCTTCTTCTGCTCTTATTCTACCTAAGGCAGGCGATGTTCTTTCTATTGCCTACCCCATAAGCGAACAATTTTCAGCTAATTCCCAGCATTGCCAAATGACGAGAGCAAAATTTTAGCAAGCCAATCCTCAATATCAGCAGACATCAAGCAATGGAGAAATATATTAATTTCAACGCTCCCCACAAACAAAGATTCGGAAACTGAGCACTCAAGAAGAATATAGAAAATGTTGGGCTTCAGAAAATCATCAAGCTAGAGACTTCTTCAAGCGTTCATTCCTTATATTGTTGCACCGCCAACAATTTCTCCAGCAAAAAATTCATGGATTGGCTCACTCGCAGTGGTACGCTCTACAACGAAACTTCGCATATGCTCAGCCGCCACCGCACACACACGCTCCACAGGAACTTTCACAGTGAGCAACCCTGCTATTTCACTTGCTAATCCGACACCGTCACATCCCGTCACGCCAATATCCTCTGGGATACGCAGCCCGATTTTTTTTGCTTTCACCATAAATTTCAGCGCTCGCACATCATTGGCAAACATCACAGCAGTGATCTTGTGCGCAGCCATAAGCTCACTAACAGTTGGAACCAAAAGATCAAGATCATCCAGAACGTTTTGATTTTCAAGCAGATAGACATCTACCCCATATTTTCGAAGACGCTCAATCATCGTTATTGTTCGCAAATGCTCCGTTTGAGATCTGAAACAATCAGTTACGCACACTGCTATTCGCGTATGCCCAGCTTTGATAACAGCGTCAGCAATCATGTGCGCATTTGCCAACTCATCGTAGCCCACAGCATGAAGCCCCTCCACATCTATACATCGTGCAAGCACGATAGAAGGAACTTGCGCAGCAAACGGGCGAAGATCTTCAGACGAGATCAAACCAGAAGCAACATACATTCCTGCTGGACGAAACTGCATAAGACGCGACATACGCAAAATTTCGCCGCTGTCTTTATGATAATCGCCGGCAGACATCGTGGTCACAAAGAGATTTCGATGAAAAGATTCAGCCAGTATTGCATCGTGCAGATATCCATACGCAGGATTTTGAGCATCACGCAACAATAAACCAATCATATCTGACGATTTGCGCGCAAGCTGAGTAGCTGCCTCGTTACGTACATATCCGAGTTTGCGGGCACTTTCTAAAACTTTGCTTTGAGTGCGCTCATCTACGAGCTCAGGATGAGAAAACACTCGAGATGCCGTAGCGCGCGAAACTCCGGCGTCTTGAGCCACAGCTTGCATCGTTACAGTGAGGGAAGGAGATTTTTTCATTCTTTCGCTCTATTTTGTATGGATATACTACTTGGAAAAGAGTAACACGCCTTTGTATAAACTTTCCTAAAATAGCGAATTACCATCGCTTTGCACCATATAGTAAATCGGGTGACGCCACAACGCATTTAACGCTCAACGCCACCCGATACTCTACAATTCTAGCGAATATCAATTTCTACATCTGGAATTCAGATATTTTCGCAGCAAGCTTGGCCAATCGGTTTGAATCACCGTCGCACCAAGATCTACGAGCTTTCCCCACCCTTGATCCGGATCATCAAAAATAGATACCGAATCGTCAAATCCTGCGCATAAAACAGAACCGTTTTCAAGGTTAATCGCGTTGAACCACAGCGCATATCCACTCTCTTTAAGTGACTTTAAATATTGCGAATCAAGCAGTGGATCATTTGATTCGTTTGCGATTATTTCAAAAGCAATAAGATCAATGTTGCCGCCTGCTGCCGCTTTGCACGCTTTTTCAATTTCTTCACGGTTTTTTACAACCGCCATATACGGAAATTTCGTGGCACATGAAGCGACTGCTCCGAGATATTCTTGAGACGGATCAGATTTAATCAATACGCAATCAGGATCAGCCCATGTGGCAAGATCATCAAGAAAACCATCTTCCCAGTAACGATAGGATCGGTCTACGTTGATCAGCACTCCTGGAAGAGATGCAAGCGTATCCGAATATCGTTCTGGGTATCCGCATGCAGATCCTTGGATCCCGTAATATGGAAGTTTTTCAATCTCCTCAGCCGTCATCTGCCCGATTGCACGTGATTCACCAAGCAGGATCGGCTCATAGGTATCATGAAAACTGAAATACACTCCGTCACTGCTGCGTGCCACATCAAGCTCCACCATATCGCCTCCTGCTGCGAGACTCGCACGAGCACCCAACTCAGTGTTTGAGATTACTACACCAGCAGCGCTACCTCGATGCACCGCAATAAGTGGATACGATGTTTCCTGAGCCCTCTCAAAAGCTCCTTTTACTGTAACTTTCATGCTGCTACCTTCGTGTTCTTTCCAGTAAATCGCGCATTACGCCGCTTAGCTAAATACTTTTTAATTCCCTTATGCTCTCCGTAGACTGCCCACAAGATAATCGACCCAATAATCATCAATAACACGGTGTAAACAAAGATGAGCGCCGTCGAATCTTTCACTGTGTCGCCTTTCGTTGCCTGCCTGATCACAACACCGAGAGGTTGCAGCACGGGGTGAGATAGAAATGTTGAAACATTGAAGTCTTCGAGCAAAGAGTTGAAGTTCAATGCTGCTACCGCAAGCGCAGTAGGAAGAACCATGGGAATCATAATCTTACGTGTGATATAAAATGTCGAAGCCCCTAGCATCGAAGCCGCTTCTTCTAAGCTTTCTGAAATTCCAGCAAACGAAGCATTCAAAAGTCGAAAGCTAAAAGGAATCTTCTCAGCGATATATCCTACAAGCAGGAGTACTGTCGTACCCGTAAGCACTAAACCACCCACAATTGCATGTTTTTGCGAGTAAGTAATGATTAAACCGAGCGAGATAAGCACCGAGGGTAAAACCCACGGAATATGCAAGAGATACTCTAGGATCGTCGTCACCGGATTGTGGAATTTATTAACGATACGAGCAGCAAAAAGGATCATCATCACCACGATCAGTGCCGCTAAGCCGCTATAAACAACTGAAACGATGAGCGGCTGCAATCCACTGGCTTGCGTCAATGCATAGCGATAGTTTTCTAGCGTAAACGATTCCGCGGTGATATTAGCCGTCTGGATTGCTTTTGCATCAGTGAACGAAAAGATCGTAATCATCACTGGCGGAATCATGTACACCAAGAAGAGCAAATATGCCGCAATATGCACAAGAACGTTTGCGATTGGATTTTCAATTTTCTGCTTCACAATCGCAGAAGGTACCTTAGAGACCGAAAAATACTGGCCGCCTCGCTGAATACGGTTTAGCACTGCCACAAGAATAAGTGTGGCTGCACCTAAAAACATCGCTAAACCTGCAGCTAAATCACGCGAACCAGAACTATTCGCAAAAGTCAGCATCATCGGAGCAATCGTTTGAAATTCTTCTCCACCCAGAATAAGCGGAGCACTCATAGCACCTAAACCACCGAGAAAAGTGAGAGTAGTGATAGCAAAGATCATCGGTTTAAGCGTTGGGATCACCACCCGAACGAGCGTTGTCCACGCTGAGGCGCCCATCATTGCCGATGCTTCCACCGTCTGATAATCCACTTTCGCCATAGAATTTCCGAGGAAGAGCATATGATTGCCAGTTGTAGCGAACGTCATCACAAATACAACCGCAAACATCCCGGAAAACCACGTCGGATCCACTCCTGGCCACAGCTTAAGTATCAGCTGCGTGAGATACCCATTTTGCCCGTAAATAAACTTATACCCAGATACGAGCGTAATACCGCCATACACTAGCGAAGTTGCATACCCGAGCCATAGGATTTTTGCTCCTTTTATATCAAAGTAGCGGGTGACGAGCACAATAAAAATACCCGTAATATTGACCGTCACTGAAAGAATACACGCCAAAATAAAACTATTTTTCAGCGAGGAAATCGCTTTGTCGGATTCGAAGAGACGGCTAAATACTCGAAATGTGAAATGCCCTTCGGGAGTGAATGCCGAAATCAAAACATTCACCGATGGCATGATCAAGAAGGCGATAATAAACCATGCCAACAGCAACAGCACTACCACGTTGAATGGACTGCGCAGCATTCTCTCTATGGAACGCATAGATTTAGTTCGCATGAACTTACCCATATCATTGCCCTTCGTAAAAGAGAATATCTGAGCGATTTACGCTTACCACGCATTCTTCACCGATATGGAACGGAGAAGAACCATCTTCTTTGACGATTGCCTGCATCAAATCCTGGGCACCATAATCCACAAGGTACGCAGTATTCGTACCCTCATACCTCGAATCTACGATTTTCCCAGTAAATACAACGCGATCTTCAGGAATCTGAGTTTGCGAGGTATTGAGGTATACACGTTCCACGCGGACATAGGCGGAATTTCCGGGAGTCTCTATTCCCTGCTTACGTAGTGCATCCACGGAGAGTTTATTTGCTTCACCGATAAAAGTGCACACGAATTCTGTTTGCGAGTGCGAGTATACTTCACGTGGAGTGCCGATCTGTTCAATACGCCCAGCATTGATGACGGCAATACCGTCACTCATCGTCAATGCTTCAGTCTGATCGTGAGTCACATAAACAGAGGTAATTCCAAAATGCCTTTGCATATCTTTGATCTGCACACGTAATTGCTGGCGAAGTTTCGCATCAAGATTGGAAAGCGGCTCGTCAAGCAAAAGAATTTTCGGACGCATAATAAGTGAACGAGCAATAGCAACACGCTGCTGCTGCCCGCCAGAAAGCTCTCCAATATTGCGCTGAAGCTGCTGATCGCTTAGCTCAACTTCTTTCGCAATAGCTTTCACTCGATCATCAATTTCATCACGACTCAACTTATTTACTTTTAAGCCAAACGCAATATTCTCATACACGCTCATCGTAGGAAAGAGTGCATAATTTTGAAAGACCATACCAACGTGACGTTTATCAGATGGCAATTTGGTGACGTCTTTGCCGTCAATATATATCTTGCCGCTGGTAGGCTGGATAAGCCCAGCTAAAGCACGAAGCGCTGTAGTTTTCCCGCATCCTGAAGGTCCTAAGAAAGTAAAAAACTCACCTTCTCGAATCTCAAGATTAAAATCTGGAATAGCCACAAAATCGTCGTACGTCACTTCTACATTCTCAAACTTAATCATTTTCTAGCTTCTATCTCATGCATAGATACGTTTCACTTAACGTATTTGAGTTCGATTTCTTCAATCCATGAACTGAGGTTTTCGGCTATGAAACTCCAGTCCATCTCTTGCGCTTTAAAAGAATCCGTATATTCGATCACTGAAGCATCACCTTCAGCTTTCATATTCATCGGAGCAGTTGCAAATTCTTTGCTCCATTTTCCTTGCATTTCGGAGCTACCAAACCAATCAATAAATTCTTGCGCTTTGCGCGTTTTCTTACTTCCCTTAATTATTCCTAAGAATTGATGAACCATTGGAACGCCGATCGCTGGACGAGCAGCTTCAGTTTTCACACCAAATTGCTCCTCGCGTTTGACTTTTCCAGCAAGCCACATTTGCCCGCAATCTACTTCTCCTTGAGAAATTCTCGCATAAAGATCCGTACCATCTACTTGACGTGAACCGTGTTCGTAGTAAGCCTTGATCGCATCCCAGCCTTTATCAGAAATACCTAATTTTCCGTTTGGATCAGGGAAACGTGAAATAATGCCAGCAATAACTAATTGCGTGGTACCACCACCGAGAGAACCATTGAATTCATACCGCCCATCGAATTTCGGATTAGTCCACAAATCCTGCCAGTCTTGCGGCATATCTTCTGCAGTAGGATATACCGCGGTATTACATACAAGCATTATCGGCTCACGAACAATCGGCCAATAGCTTTTAGCATCTCCCGCGCCTGCTGTATCAACCTCATCTGCCCACGCAGGAGTGTAATCTTCAAGAATTCCTTGAGCGGATAAGTTGTGACCGTAAATATCGTTAAGACCGAAGAAAACGTCAGCCACTGGATTTTCTTTTTCAGCAACTAACTTGTTGTACACATCACCGGCACCAATATCTACGAGGTTTAGATTAAAACCAGCTTCCTTAGCTTGTTCGACAAGCCAGTCACCTCGGCCGTCTGAAATTGAATTTGAGTATATTGTGAGAGATCCTTCTGCTGTTGGATCAAGAATATTTGCACATCCCGAAAGTGCCGCTGCAGTTAATCCAAGCACAGCCACCGAAGCTGTAAGTTTACGTGGTTTCATTATTTTTCTCCTCAATTGACTGTTCTTACAGCCACTGCTCTTCTTCATTGAAAAGGTAACGCGGGTCCCCTTGTCAAATGAACGCGCGTTCATTAGTATGAAAACATATTCCTTGAAAATTGGCAAGTACTCTTTCATCACCTATTTACATTCGAAAAGGTCACCCATGAAACTGAAACTAAAAATCATCATTTCACTTCTCACTGCCATATTACTTCACAGTTTCGTTATACTCCATCCCATCGCGTCCAACGCTAATGAAAACGAAGTAAACTACGACCATTGCCCAAGTTGGGAAACCCAATATAACGAACTGATTAGCACTACCAACGCGGATAAAATCATCACGGCGCGCCATCGAGGAAGTTTTGATTCGGCTATTCCAGAAAATAGCATGGGTGCCTTTGCAAAAGCATTTAACGCCTGTCAGCCAGCTATAGAGACGGATGTGCGTACTACAGCAGACGGAGAATTAGTGCTTTTTCATGATACCCATATTGGAAAAATGCTTGAGCCTGATTACAACCCTGAAGAAAACACTGGGCCAAATCAGCCTCTCAAAAATATCGCCTACATAGATCTCATTAAAAAGCATTTGGTACGCCCAGACCGCTCCGAAAGCCATTACACCGTCCCGACAGTAAATGATCTCATCAACTATATGATCGACAATGACGCAAACTCAATAGTGCACTTTGAAGTAAAAGAATACGATGCCATATTAGAGGTAGCTCGCCTATTAAATAGCCACAATCGAGTGAACCCTAGCGCCGAAATATTAAAACGCGCAATTATTAAATTTAACATTGCCGCATTCCCTACTCCACAATCTTGGACATCAGCGTTGAAACGCGAAGGAATTTTTGACGACTATCTCGTGATGCCCGTTATTACCCCAAGCTCTGCACTACAACTCAATCAAGGAACAACGATCGAAAACCCCTCAGAGTTCGAACTAAGCACTAACGCTTCTCGAGCTGTAGCTTTATGGGGAGAGGAGCCACATACCTTCGCTCCAATAATTGAAGTAGTCGTAAAAGACTCATCTGAATTTCTTCGAACTTCGCAACAAGAAAGCCCATTCGGTGATTATTTAGCGCCAACAAGCGTAGATTTCAACAACGTTAAAACTGGAACAGTAGCCGAATATATTGCTCTCACTCATTTTTATCAAAAGAAACTTGGAGTTTTCGTCCCAGCTCCAGACTACGTTCTTTTCCCTACAGGTCCAACAGCCGGATACACTGTACCAAACACTTTCGGAGACCATACTGCTATACCCGTCAATCAAGCCTTTTTTAATAACAATTCTTCTTGTTGCTATCAACTTTCTGATCGCCGCTCTTCTACCCCGATCGCAGCTGAGCAAAATGATTGGCGCATGAATCTTGATTGGGCGCGAAACATCGGAGCAAGTATTATTACCGCGGACGACACAGACACAATTGAGCTTTACGCACTTAAATATAATTACCTCAATACCGAAGCTCGCCCCTCTCCAGTCTCTCCGCCAGAAGATATGTACTCCACACTTGCTATCTTAGCTTCTGGAAACCAAATCCCTAACCACTCACTTGTACGTATGAAAGGTTGGAACGGAGGCAGCGCCGAAGCATGGGGAGGAGAAGTATGCCTACGGTCAGATCCAGGAAGATACTTATGGACAGCAGCTTGCTCTTTACAAAGAGAGAAAAAATACAGCGCAATCCTTCAAATTGAAACTGTAGGAGAAGGAAAAATGCACATCAAAGACCCCCGAAGTGGTATGTGCGCTTTTGCTGATCCTTCACGCGATGACACAATTTTTTGGAGCGAAAACTGTGAGAGAGAAGAAACAAAATGGAATAGAACACCGCAAAATCGTTATCTAGATAAAGACAATAGAGAAATTAATTTTCAATGGGACGATAGATATACGTATAGAATTCCATTCGCATACAACTACCTTTCTACAAAAGACACAAGCTCATGGTCTCAATGGAAACTTGAGCCAGTCAGTATCGAAGACTTTACTAACGAAAACGATTAACCTTTATCGTCACTTCCACTTATGTTTCTTTTTATCTACCACAAGTATTACTCACATAGTTTTTTAGAAGAGATCATATGGAATTTCTTATATCAAGCACCTCTGCGCTTTCTCAACAATTTATCGCACTAACAATCTGTTTCATCCTCTGCAGCCTGCTTGGGATCGAAAGACAAATACATCATAAAAATGCTGGCGTCAAAACCCATGTTCTTGTAGGGATGGGCGCATGCGTTTTTACTCTTATCTCCGCATACGGCTTTAGCGCAATAGAAACATCGGCAGTAATGGTAGACCCCTCCCGAATTGCCGCCCAGATTGTATCTGGAATCGGCTTCATCGGAGCAGGAGTAATCTTCGTCAATAACGATGCAGTACGCGGACTTACTACAGCTGCAACCATCTGGCTATCGGCCGCTTTGGGCGTTGCTTGCGGAGCTCTCATGCTCCCCATCGCACTATATGCACTCGCTTTACACTACCTTATGGTATTTATCGTCGGACCTCTTATTAATCGAATTCCCTCATCAGGATGCAATATGCGAACCGTGATCGAATATGAATCGGGCCACGGAGTGATGCATCGCGTTCTCGAAATCGCCTCCAGCCTAGGCTATAAAGCAGCCGTTACCTCTACAGCGCAAATTAAAACGGAAGAAGGAAACGGAACTCGCGTCATTATGAAGTTCGAGGGAAGAATGCCTCAAAAAGATTTACTCAGCTCTATTGCATCTTTGCCCTACGTCCATGCGGTAGATCAAATCGACCGAAATGATCTCGATTGACGTTTGAAACAAACGTTGCACATAGCTCACCAGCCTAGCCGCCACCGCCTCATTAGCTGTTTACACTGGCAGCATGATTAGCTGCTTCAAGTTTTCTTGCCTGTATCACGTAGTATCCTGCGCGTGCCAACACAAAAGCAAGGATGAGTATGCCGCATATGCGCGCTGTGAGCGATTCGGCAATAAACAAGCAGCATTGCGCAATCAGAACTGGCAACAGATATTCCAGTGCCCTCACGATATAACCGCCAAAACTCGGCATATGCACACCTTGGGAATCAGCCACTGATTTCACCATAAAATTTGGACCATTGCCGATATACGTCATAGCTCCGCAGAATACAGCCCCTGTAGAGATCGCAATCAAATACGGCTCTGGCACACCTGCCACTACGTTTACTCCTTCGAGCGTCAGAGTTTTTGCCATTTCGAAAAACGTAAGGTAAGTAGGGGCGTTATCGAGCATAGACGAAAGCCCTCCAGAAAAGGCGAAGAAGGTGACGCGATTGAGTGGCAAACTTGGAGCAACCTGAGCAAGGTACTTGAGCGCTGGCATCATCGTCATAAAAATACCGATAAAGAGTGCAGCAACTTCTGCGATTGGCCCCCACGTAAACTCGTTATCGCCAAAACGCACCGATTTTTGAGTAGTGGCATATGATGCGCCTGCAGCTGCGAGCATAAGCAGCTCTCTTATTGGAAGAAATGCCGCCATGCTTGCTGTGCCTTCTTCGATGGCATGCAAATCAATTGAGGGAGCAATGGCAACAGTTACGACGATAACGGCAAGCCACAAGAAATTCAGCACGCCACGCACAGCCAGAGGCTCCCGTTCGGTATCGTCTGCTGTAATTGCCGCTTTTGGTTCCTTCGCATAGAATTTGCAATCCAAAGCGAAATAGGTGACGAGCAAAAGAAGATTTACAAAAAGCCACTCTTTCCACAGATTGAAAGTCCACATAAACGGAACGCCTTGCAGAAAACCTAAGAAAAGCGGCGGATCGCCAAGCGGAGTGAGCAAACCGCCACAGTTTGCCACAGTAAAAATCAGAAAGAGTACAGTATGCGCTTTATGCGTACGCTCTTTATTCGTATTGAGCACAGGGCGAATAAAGAGCATTGCCGCGCCTGTCGTGCCAACGAAAGACGCAAGAGCCGCCCCGCTTGCAAGAAAAATCGTATTATTTCTTGGCGTTGCGCGAATATCGCCTGCAAGAAAAATACCGCCAGAGACCACAAAAAGCGAAAAGAGCAAAATAATAAATTGTGCGTACTCCCAGAGTTTTTCAATGACGTATCCGCTTTCTCCGCCAAGAACCATCCAGATCGCAACAGGCACACCTAAGATAAGAGCAAGTCCAAGCTGAAACACTCGTTTTTCCCATACTTGCGCCAGCGCTGGTACAAGAGGAAAAACCGCAATTGCGAGCAACATAGCGGCAAACGGGATAATTGACCACGCATAAAATACCATATACATCCTTCTTTCCGATCAGTATGTACACTACTTCGTTATCACTGCAAACATAGTGAACGTCTACTAGGCAATACAGATATATGCCTGCGTACGCATTCGCCACATCTCACGAGACTTATTGCATATTTTCGCGTCTCGAAGAGGAACTACAAGGGGTATGTACGAGCTGAATATTAGCTAAAATCAGCTAGTACTCCCAGTGGGACTCGAACCCACACTTGGCAGATTTTAAGTCTGCTGCCTCTGCCGATTGGGCTATGGGAGCATGAATGCGTGCGAACACAATTTTCTATTCAGTTGTATTAGCATTCATTCGAACACATTATATTATACCGCAACAAAGGAGCGCGCTCCCAGTGCCAGCAATAATCGCTATGCAATCGTTGCGCGCATCAGCGTCACTTTTGATGCCAAGAGCAAGCTCTCGAATCAAAACTTCTCGATGCGCGGCTCGAACCCACACTTGGAAGATTTGCAGATTTTAAGTCTGCTGCATCTGCCAATCAGGCGATGGAAGCACCGCCCAATGTGAGAAAAAACTAACGCTTCTGATGCGCTGCTCTCTAAGTTTATCTGCTTGGAAGCGTTTGTGGAAAATTACTGAGCTTCACAAAAACGAATAAGCATTGATACAACGCATCTCACGTTAGTAAAACTTAACGCTTTTATGCCAGAGATTGAGGCTCTCGCGCAGCCCAAAGAGCCAAGCCATCGAGAATATCGTGTTCACTCGTGACGACTGATTGCAGCTCATGCCCAGCCTCGCGTGTACGCTGCACAATTCGATGCACAACTTCCTGCCACACAAGAGCACCTGCGCCAATCACATCTGCACGACCAGGAGCCATAAATCCCAGATCAGCGTGCTGAGCAACTGAGCTATTCATAAACCACTCGCACACGCGATCTACCTCAGGGATAGTCAATACCATTCCATGTATACGCTCTGGCTGATAATTCGGCAGTTCAAGCGCTTTAGCTACAAGAGTCGTCACAGTGCCTGCAAGACCGATCACGCCGCGGGCCTGCCCAAGATCCACATATTTTTCAGCGCGATCCAGATAATCTTGCACGTCTTGACGAGCCTTATTTATTTCTTCGCTCGTGGGCGGATCGGAATGCAATCTTCGCTCACGCATACGCACCGAGCCTACGTTCATCGAATATGAACTGAGAATTTCCCCCTCAGCTGTGCCGAGCACAAGTTCCGTACTGCCGCCGCCTAAATCAATTGCAAGCAGTGGTGATTCAACAGTGCACAAGCCCCCTGTATTCATTGCAGAAATCGCACCTGTAAAACTCGTATGAGCTTCTTGCTCTCCAGTGAGCACTTGCGGCTCTACGCCAAGCTCGCACACAACAGCATCAATAAATTCTTGACGATTCTGCGCATCTCTCGTGGCACTCGTCGCCGCAAAACGCAGCGATTCCACGCCTTTCTCTTTGCATATCTGCCCATATTCTCGAACCATTGCGAGTGTGCGTTCCAATGCTTTCTCATCGAAACGCCCAGTGCGATCGACTCCTTGCCCAAGCCTCACCACCTGCATTGTGCGCACGATATCGCACAAAATTGGCGCACCAGACACAACGTTTTCAGGCACGTCAGCAACAAGCAATCGAATCGTATTCGTTCCACAGTCAATTCCAGCAACTCTCATAGCTCTACTCTGCCACACCCCTTGGGTAAAAAATGAAAAAATGCTCACGCACAAATTGCTTATACTCTGAAGCGCTATTAAAACACTATTTATCACATCGGCACGCACCAGGCGCCCAGCCAGCTAAAAGCAATGCTTCATCTCCCACAGCCGTCACGCCTTCACCAGCAGCAAGAGCGAAACCAGCCAGTGCATGAAGGCACTTCACACGGTCAGGCATACCGCCAGCACTGCGACCCGCTATTTCAGGTACGTCAGCAAGCAAATTTCTACGCTCTACATAGCTAAGGTGTGCGCGCCGATGATTTTCAGCCAACTCTTCGTTATAAGCATCGCTATTTTTTTGCAAGGCTTCGTTGAACGGCTGCATACCTCCTGAACTCTCGATATGAGAGATTTCACGGATAAGCCACGGCAGTGAGAGGTAAAAAAGAGTAGGAAACGGCTCTCCGTTTGGGAGGCGAGGATACGTGATCGTCACTGCTGGGCGACCGCACCCGCAACGCGCTCCAATACCAACCAAACCGCGCGGAAACCGCCCTAACTGCTTAGCAAGCGTCTCGATATCCCCCTCACGAATCTCTGAGGCGTTCACCGCTACTTTACGCAGAATTTCAAGCGGCACTTTTTCAACAGATTCCAGATCTTCAGCTCTAAGCCTCTTCACACTTCCACCCTTCACATATCACGCTACTGCATATTTGCACGATCATCATTCGCGCCTCTAGCCTCATCAGTCTTGCGTTTTTATCAACTTAATCTTGATTATCAGCTTCTTCATTTCCTGAATTTTCGCCAGATTCAGTTTGCTTATCCACGCCTTGCTTATCAGAATCTCGATTTCCTTCATCTTTATTAAGCACAGGCACGTTTTGAGGATTTCCCTCATTAGCTGCTTTTCCTGCAATCGAAATCGAATCCCACATCGTCACGTAAAACGGAGTGATTGCGCGGCGCTCATTATTTGCTTGATCGATTTTTTTCTGCGCTGCTTTTGCTGGATCATCTGCACCGCCAGAAACGATATACAGCGTTTCTCCTGGCATCACGTAGCCTAGGCGATCACGCGCCTGAGCTCGCACGTAATCAGGATCATTCCATAGAGCAATCGATTGTTCAAGCTCAGAAATATGCTTCTGCCGATTTTCAAGCTCTGCACTAAGCGAACGAATCTGCTCTTGCTGGGCAATAAAACTAGACAAAGGAGTGACGATGATTAGAGCTGCCAATGCCGCAAACCCGATAATCGCAATCATGTGCACAGATATCTGGTGAGTACGATTTTGCCCTTCCCACACGAGTTTCCAATCTGGGGCAGTGCGCGCAGAAAATTTATTAGGAAGCGCAGCCTGCTGCTGAAAAAACGTATCCTCTCGCAGCTTCCGTTGAGATATCGACCAAAGAGTGGCGCTCGTATTGCTAGGTTTATTGATCTTACCAGCTGGCGTACGAGATGACGCATCTTGCATATCTGAACTGCTTTTTTTGGGCAATCGCTGCTGAAGCATGCGCAGGATAGATCGGATTTTTGTGCGGTCTATGCCTTGACGATTTGCCTCAAAATCAGACGCTTTCCTCTGATCATGAGGAGTTTCTCGCTTCAGCCGCGAGTTTTCCTTTTGCTCACGTGCAGTTTCTCTTTGTGCATGCAAAGCTTTGCTTATATCGTGACGATCAGAAGAAACTAAGCGTGACGATTCACCTTGCTTTCGCGTTGAAGATCCACGATCGTAAGAGCTACCAGAATGTGCAGGTTGAGTATCACGCCTGCGTATAGCAGACTTCTCGCTCGGACGATGCGGGCGAGGCTGTGGCGGTCGGCGTGAACTCATATGCGCTATTTTATTCCTTTCGGCGTTTGTGCGCAGATCTGGCACGCAGGCGCGTAAAGAATCTCAAATACGGCTTCGTAGATAAAAGAAAAATCAACGTATAAACATACGCTTAAGATATCCGCAAGTATTCGCAATGAAAGAAATACGATTTCATACGGAAGAAATTCTTGATAGTTGTCTCAATTTCTATACGCTAGAGATCAACACTATTGCCTTAAGTATTTCAAACTACCTCCCCCTATTGAGGGATACTTTAGGGTGATGTACATAGTTTTAGTGACCTATAGTCTGAAAATGTCATAATCCTAAATACCATCAAAGAAGAAAAAATGAACATTATCAAAACTATTACACCTATGCCACACTTCATGAAAACGATCGCGATGCTAGCTCGGTCAAGTATGGTTGCGCAAATAAATGGGTAGCATGGGGATGGACGCTTGCTTGGTCTGGTCTTGTGTGCGTTCCTGCTGGAGTTGCAACTGGTGGAATTACAGGTTTTGCTTGCAGCGCCGCAGGCGGAGCAATCGGTACTGCAATCTCATGCTAGGGGGGGGGGAGCAATAATGCAATTCTCGTCAAAAAATAAGCTCATCAGATTGAGTGAATCTGCAGCTTTAAGCGCTACTTTTACCTTAATTCATGCCATTATGTTTACAATCAAAGAAATTCACATACCAGCATGGGCATGGGGTATCGAATTTTTATTGCTCGCTTTCATCGCATTTGCTATCCCTCGGCAGCCCCAAAGGGATTTAACTCCTAGCCAAAAACGACTTCTCTTATTTTCTTCAATTTCCGCTGTAATTTTATTAATCGTGCTGCTTATTATCATCATGCTGAACCCGACTAATTGACAGACCAGCGACTAATTGACGCACGCCCAACTAATCGACAGCACATAAGAAAAGCGGCGGTTTACCAACATATATTGTTAATAAACCGCCGCTATAGTTGTGAGTGCCAGTCTAGCCAGCTATCAAACTAGCTGAAAAGTCACTTTGTGCATGCGCACTTCTTGAAACGAGGGAAAGCAGAACGCCCTGCATATACTGCAGCATCGCCGAGCTCTTCCTCAATGCGCATGAGCTGGTTGTACTTGTTTACGCGCTCTCCGCGAGCTGGAGCACCAGTCTTGATCTGCCCAGAGTTGGTGGCAACTGCGAGATCAGCGATAGTGGTATCTTCGGTCTCGCCAGAACGGTGAGAAGTCATGCTCTTATAGCCTGCACGGTGAGCAGCTTCAACAGCTTCGAGCGTCTCTGTGAGCGAACCAATCTGATTTACTTTCACGAGCAGAGCATTAGCTGCACCAAGCTCAATACCTTTATCCAAACGCTCTGGGTTAGTCACGAAGAGGTCGTCACCTACGAGCTGCACGCGATCACCAATATGCTTCGTGAGAGCAACCCATGCATCCCACTCATCTTCCGATAGCGGATCTTCGATGGAAACGATAGGATATTTAGCCACGAGTTCGTCGTAATACTTCACCATGTAATCAGTGTCGCGAAGTTCGCCCTCGAACTGATACTTGCCATCTTTGAAGAACTCTGTAGATGCCACATCGAGCGCAAGAGCCACATCTTCACCTGGCTTCAAGCCAGCCTTTTCGATGGCTTCACAGATGAGATCGAGAGCTTCAGCGTTGGAATCGAGATTTGGAGCAAAGCCACCTTCGTCACCAAGACCTGTGGAAAGCCCGCGCTCCTTAAGCACTGCCTTAAGGGAGTGATACACCTCTGCACCCCAGCGCACTGCCTCACGGAAAGTTGGCGCGCCGATAGGAGCAATCATAAATTCCTGAATATCAACGTTGGAATCCGCATGGGAACCACCGTTGAGAATGTTCATCATTGGAACTGGAAGCACGTGCGCATTTGGCCCACCAAGATACTGGTAGAGCGGCAAACCAGCGCTCTCTGCAGCAGCTTTAGCAACTGCGAGCGAGACACCGAGAATAGCGTTTGCGCCAAGCTTACCTTTGTTTTTCGTGCCGTCGAGCTCCAGCAAAGTCTGATCGATATAGCGCTGTTCGGCAGCGTCCATGCCGATGATTTCTGGCTCGATCTCTTCCATCACTGCGTTCACTGCATCTTGAGTGCCTTTGCCAAGATAGCGGCTCTTATCGCCGTCGCGACGCTCATTAGCTTCGAATGCGCCAGTAGAAGCACCAGATGGAACCTCTGCACGGGCGAAGACGCCATCGTCGAGAAGCACCTCCACCTCAACTGTTGGGTTGCCACGAGAATCGAGAATTTCACGCGAAATTACTGCTTCAATTGTTGCCACAAGAACTCCTTGTTTTAGGCGGTTTCTTACTCCTCTATTCTAGCGCGAATCGGAGCGAGCGCACCTCGGTCTTTTGGCACGAGTTCTAAAAAAGAGATGTGACGTGGGTGACGGCTGCAAATGATGCGTCTTCTTGCTTTTATCTTCTCGCTCTTAATCTTCTCGCACTCAACCGCTCACTTCAGCCCTAGAGCAAAATTGTTTTAATAAAATCTTCTACGAATTCAAACATTGCATCATTAGTAGCTGGCTTTTCTGATCCACCGCCCAATTTTGCACCACTATCACCCAAGGTAAAACCACCGCTCGAATTTTCAGAAGGAATTGGCACTAAAATCGAACGAACTGCCGCTTTTGTGACGGCACGCGGATAGAGACGGCGCACACGAACCTGACGAGAATCAGGCAGCTCTACCGGAGCAAAACGCACAAACCGCCCCTGAATCGTCATCTCCTCTACCCCAGCGAATGCCGCTAGCTCACGCAGAGCAGCAATCCTAAATAAACGCTGTACCTGCTCAGGAATATCTCCGTAGCGATCTTCCATTTCCGCGCGCACTTCTCGGCGCTCTTGCTCGCTGCGAGTAGCTGCAATTTTGCCATAAATTTCTAGGCGCAAACGCTCACTTTCCACCCAGCTTTGCGGCACAAATGCTTCAATGGGAAGCTCAAGGCGCACCTCGCTCGGATCGATCGGCTCCGCCTGAGATGCTGCGAGGTTCAGCGTGCCAACAGGCTCGCCATCAACTCCTAAGCCCGCTGGCACATGACGCTTCTCCACCTGCTGCGCACGCTGACGCTTATCCTGCCCAGTCAGCTGAGCCACAGCTTCACCAACCATGCGAATATAAAGATCGAAACCAACCCCAGCAATATGCCCGCTTTGCTCACCGCCAAGTAGATTTCCTGCACCGCGAATTTCCAAATCTTTGAGTGCTACCTGAATACCAGCGCCAAGCTCCGTATGTGAAGCGATTGTGCGCAGGCGGGCAATCGCCGTCTCCGTCATAGAATGCCCTGGTGGATAGAGAAAATAGGCGTACGCACGCTCACGTCCACGCCCAACTCGCCCACGTAGCTGATGCAGCTGGGAAAGCCCGAATTTATGGGCGTCTTCTACAATCAGCGTATTAGCATTGGCAATATCTAAACCCGTTTCAACGATTGTGGTGCATACCAATACGTCGATATCTTTATTCCAAAAATCATGAATAATATTTTCGAGCTGTACCTCGTTCATCTGCCCGTGCGCCACGCCTATGCGTGCTTCGGGCACTAGCTCAGCAAGCTGGGCGGCGCGCTTATAGATGCTCTGAGTGCGGTTATGCACAAAAAACACTTGCCCGTCTCGCAGCAGCTCACGCTTAATTGCAGCGCTAATCTGCTTCTCTTCAGAAGCACCTACATACGTAAGAATAGGGTGACGCTCCTCCGGAGGCGTCGCCAATGTGCTCATCTGGCGTATCCCCGTCACCGCCATCTCAAGCGTGCGGGGAATTGGAGTAGCGCTCATTGCCAGCACATCAACTGCAGGATAGAGCTGCTTCAACGTCTCTTTATGCTCAACTCCGAAGCGCTGTTCTTCATCAATGACGACTAAGCCGAGATCTTTGAAACGCACGTCTCCTGTGAGCAGCTTATGAGTGCCAATAACCACATCAACTGTGCCGTCTTTCAGCCCTGCAATCACTTGAGCAGTTTCTTTCGACGTCTGGAAACGCGAGAGCATCTCCACGCGCACAGGAAAGCCCGCATAGCGATCTCGGAACGTCTCTACATGCTGCTGCACGAGTAAGGTGGTTGGCGCAAGCACAGCAACCTGCTTTGCATCTTGCACTGCCTTAAACGCAGCGCGCACAGCCACCTCAGTTTTACCGTAGCCCACATCGCCGCTAATCAGGCGATCCATCGGCTCTGGCGATTCCATATCGCGCTTAACCTCATCGATAGTGGAGAGCTGATCGGGAGTTTCAATATATTCAAAAGCGTCTTCAAGCTCGCGCTGCCAAGGAGTATCAGGTGAGAATGCAAAGCCACGCGTCGCTCTGCGCTGGGCGTAGAGCCGAATAAGCTCTTTGGCGATCTGACGAATTGCCGCTCGCGCTTTAGCTTTCGTTTTCGCCCAATCGGCTCCGCCCATTTTATTGAGGCTCGGAGAATCTCCGCCTGCATATTTGCTCACTTGATCGAGCTGGTCTGTGGGCACCCACAATTGATCGCGCGGCTGCCCTCGCTTCGAGCTGGCGTAATCGATCACCATATATTCACGCTGCGCACCTCCAGGGCCGCCGAGAGCACGCTTGGCCAGCTTCACAAACTGCCCCACGCCGTGACGTTCGTGCACAACGAAATCTCCAGGCTTCAGTTGCAGCGGATCGACAGCTTTTTTACGCCGCTTCGGCATTGCCTGCTTCATTCCAGCGCGACTTCCACGCCGCGTGCGAGAAACAATATCTTCAGCACTAAAAACGGCGAGCTGTGCAGATTCGCAGATAAATCCTGCATTCATAGGGGCTGGCGTCACCACCACAATTCCGCGCGGCAGTGGATATGGAAGATCTCCCTCATATCGTGCTGGCACGTCTGCTTCACCGAGTTGGTCTGCAAACCTGCGAGCAAGCCCCACTCCCTCAGCTGCAACCACGATATGCCACTGCTTGGCAGCGTATTGAGCTATATCGCTAAATGCTAGATCAACATTGCCAGCATAATTCTTCGGCTCATGAATATCGTTGGCAGCGCTCTGATCGGCTCTGGAAAAACCTCCCAATCTCCAACAAGAAATCCCTCGATCTTCCGCCTCGCACATCGTCTTTTCAACAGTTGAAAACGACGCGTCGTTCACGTTGAGAGGAACGCTCCCTCCGGCAGCTGCCGCGCTCCATGCAGCAGCTAAAAATTCATCTGAGGTAGCTAGCAAGGATTCTGCGCGCGCCTCCACACGCTCTGGCTCCACCAACACAATACGAGTATCTTCGGGAAATTCTTGCACAAGTGAATGCATATTTTCGACGAGCACAGGAGCTAACGATTCCATGCCTTCAACGGCAATACCCTCTGCTAGGCGCGCAAGCATATCAGCAGCTCCAGGGAATTGAGTAAGCGCGGCAGCGGCACGCGCACGCACAGCATCACTCAACAAAATTTCTCTGCACGGCGGCGCATACACCTGATTTCGCGGCTCCATTGAGCGTTGATCAGCCACGGCAAAAGTGCGAATAGTCTCTACTTCATCACCAAAAAACTCTATACGCAACGGATGCTGCTCGATGGGAGGAAAGACGTCGATAATTCCGCCACGCACAGCGAACTCGCCGCGAGATTCCACCATATCGACTCGTGAATACGCACAAGCAGTGAGCTTTTCTTGAACCTTGGCGAAATCAGCAAAATCTCCAACTAGTAAGCGCACTGGCTCCATCTCTCCCAAGCCTGCAACGATAGGCTGCAGGAGAGCACGCACAGGCACAATGAGCACGCGAAGCTCGTCAAAAAATTCTTCAGGGTGCGCGAGTCTGCGAAGAGTATATAATCTGCGAGCCACCGTATCTGAGCGCGGAGAAAGGCGCTCATGCGGAAGCGTCTCCCAAGCAGGAAATACTTCCACTGCGTTCGAAGGTAAATAGGCGCCTAGACTTGAAGCAAGATCGTCTGCGTCACGCCCGCTGGGCACAACTACTACAGTTAGCTTAGCTTTGAGCGAGGAATTATTTTCGACTGCCGCCAAAAGAGCGGGTACTGCGCCGAGAGGAGCAGGAATCGTCACCTCAGCGTCACCCTTCAGTGCGCAAGTACGCAACGCCTCGATATCAAGTGACGTTTCGATAATAGGGATCAAAGATCGCAGATCCACGTAAGCTCACTTCCTACTTTCCCATTCCTACTTTCCCGCAGCTTTTTGTGCTGTATGCACAGCCATTGTGGCAGCTTCAAGCCCTTTTTCAAGGATAGCAACAACCGCGTCGGCAGCGTCGGCAATCACGAATGGCAGCTCTTTCTTTTCCGGTGCCGAGAATTGGCTGAGTACGAAATCCGCAGGGTCTTGCTTTCCTAGCGGACGACCGATTCCCACGCGCACACGAATATAGTTTTTATTCCCCAGCGAAGCTGAGATAGATTTCAAACCGTTGTGCCCGCCCTCACCGCCGCCTCGTTTGAGCCGAAGAGAGCCGAAAGGAAGATCGAGATCGTCGTGAATCACAATAAGACGCTCTGCATCTGCGTGAAAATACTTGAGTAGAGAGCTTACAGGACCTCCGCTTGTATTCATATATGCCGTAGATACGCCCATAATGACCTGCTCACCGCTCATGCCCGGAGCTACGCCAATGCGCGCAGAAGCTGCCATCATCTGCGACTGCTTATGCAGTGAGAGTTTCGCGCCAATTCTTCCAGAAAGCTCCTCTATCACCATATGCCCGATATTGTGGCGCGTCTGGGCATATTTATTTCCAGGATTGCCAAGCCCTACAACCACAAACATTGCCGATCCACTCTTTTCTCTCACCACACGTATTATCTACTGTATATCTAAGTTTCTGTATCTTTACATCACTGTATGCATAGGAGCATACAAAGGAGTACTAAAGGAAAGAAGGCTTCCAATGGGTAGCCGCCACTTTCTTCTCAATTCATCTCACACGGCTGCTACTGAAAGGCTCAAGGAAGAGGGAAGATGAGCAAATAAATAAACGCTCGTAGATACCCGAACTAAATATCGCTGCATGCACCTAAATATCGCTACACAGCACCAAGCCCATGCTGCCCCTCGCCTATACTAGCCGCAGACGCACTGCCATATACTCCCATAACTGATGCTCATTGAGAAAACGTCTCATCACGCTAATAAACAGTGCGGGAGTGAGCACTCGCAGCCCACTCCCGCACAGCGTATTTATGAAGCGTTAGCTCACTCGGCAGCTTCGGCAGGAGCTTCGCCAGCAGCACCATCAGCGCCAGCTTCAGCTTCTGGAAGTTCCTCAGCCTTTGGAATAGCCACAATCACAACGTTTTCTTCTGGATCAATAGCAGTGGTGACGCCTTCAGGGAGTTTGAGATCAGCCACGCGAATCGCGGTGCCGTCTTCCAAGCCATCTACATCGATCTCGATCATTTCAGGAATATCTGTTGCTGGAGCCTCAACGAGCAGGTGCATGATTTCAAGCGTTGCGATCGCGCCGTCTTTTGGCTCATTCTTTACCTCGAGCGGAACCTCGACTTCAACTTTCTGATCTGCCTTGACGCGGAGAAGATCGATATGCTCAATCGTGCGCGAAAGTGGGTTCACCTGAATATCTTTCACGAGCGCAAGCTGCTTTTTACCATTCACCGCAATAGTAAAAACGGCGTTCGCATTAGAGCGAACTTCCATGTAGATCTGGTGTGCATCGAACGTCACGTGATGCGGTGCTTTATCCAAACCGTAAATAACTGCTGGGGTACGCCCTGCAGCGCGGAGCTTACGAGCTGCACCTTTACCGAAACTTTCGCGATCTTCTGCGTTAATAATATCTGCCATAATAGTCTCCTTATATTTCTATAATTCCAGCCCCATATGCGGAGGCGAGAGAAGGAGACTGCGCACTTAGATACTGCCTCGAATAATTTTGCGAGATGTACATATTCAAAGAGCTGCTCATTCACTTGCCGCCCGCGTCGATAACGGAACACGTGTGCTCTGCAGATATTCTCTGCTTTGCACCTCGCTTGCAGCTGCTTAGCTCATCACTATCTCGCCGCCATTCCCTCGCCGAGGCAACGGCACAACTCTAACCCGAAAAAGGCACAGAAACAAAGCTGCAAGCAAAAAAGTGAAGTATTGTACGTATGTCTAGCTTTCTAGAACGCACCGTCAAAGAGGGAGGTCACTGAACCGTCGTTGAACACCTCTTCGATGGCATGTGCCAATACTGGAGCAATCGGAAGAATTGTAAGCTGCGGGAATTGCTTATCAGCAGTAATTGGAAGGGTGTCGGTTACGATCACTTCGCGCACACCTGATTCTGCAAGCAATCGCGGAGCAGGCCCTGTAAAGACGCCGTGCGTTGCAGCAATGATGACGTCTTGTGCGCCAGCTTCAAGCACAACTCGCACTGCTCCAGCAATCGTTCCACCAGTATCAATAAGGTCGTCAACGATAACGGCGGTGCGACCAGAAACGTCACCAACTACGCGGTTTGCTGTTGCTTGGTTCGGACGCGTGATATCACGAGTTTTATGCACAAAAGCCAGCGGAATACCGCCCAAGCGCTGCGCCCACTGCTCTGCCACTTTGATACGACCAGCATCAGGTGAAACGAGTACAGCATTATGTGCATCGATACGCGTGCGCACATACTCTACAAGAGTTGGCATTGCCCAAAGATGATCCACAGGACCATTAAAGAATCCTTGAGTCTGCGATGCATGCAAATCCACGCTCATAATACGATCAGCACCAGCTGTGTAAAACAAATCCGCCATAAGCCTAGCGGAAATAGGCTCACGCCCCTTGTGCTTCTTATCTTGGCGAGCATATGGATAGGAAGGAAGAACTGCTGTAATACGCTTAGCAGAAGCGCGCTTTGCAGCATCTACCATAATGAGAGCTTCCATAATCCACTTGTTTACTGGTTCCGTGATTGATTGAATCACAAACACGTCTGAACCGCGCAAAGATTCCTCAAAACGCACATAGATTTCAGTATTTGCAAAATCATACGCCGTCACCGGGAGTAATTCCGTATTGAGCTCAGCAGCAACCGCTTTAGCTAAGTCTGGGTGTGCGCGCCCCGAAGCAAGAACTAAATGTTTCGCGCCGCTTGTGTGAATCCCGGTCATGTGCGTCCCGTTCCTCTATAGTGTGGTGTATCGGATTCCGTTCCGCCGCCAGGACTCGAACCTAGACTAAAGGCTTCAAAGGCCTCTGTGCTGCCATTACACCACGGCGGATCACCGTGTTCCATTGTGCCAGTTAAAACCCCTTAAATGCCAATCAGCTCGACGAAAGTTTTCTCACGTTTGAAATGCGCGCAGTATATCTTGGCGTAGCCGCTAAATTTTTATCCTGAAATCTTGCGCAAGATCTCGCACAAATTTCGCACTAAAAGCAACGTAAACAAAGAATAAAAACTTCACACAACGCTTGACACCCACCGCAAAAAGTGATATCAATTTACTATCACTTTTAGGAAAGGACTATTATGACAGTCACATCATCTACTCCAATAGGGCTTGAAGGTGCCCGCGCAGACATCAGCGAAAAAGAAGCCAAGCATATCAACGGTTTCTTACCTCTCATCGGATCGATCATCTGCTTTATCATCGGCCCCCTTCTCATTACTTTCACTGCTGCTTCCACTGATGAGATCAGCTTCTCTCTCACCCCCAATACAGTCATAGAAGCAGCAGGAATCTGCTCGGGCGTGATCGCCACACTCGCAGGAGTAATCCTCATCACTACAATCACCGCCAACCAGCCAGGCGAAACGCGAGTCGTCACCTTTTTCGGAAAATACATTGGAACGATTCGCAAAGCCGGCTTTTTTGCAACAGTTCCATTCAGCGCACGCAAAAAAGTGACAGTTCGCATCAACAATTTTGAGACTAACGACCTTAAAGTAAATGACGCCGACGGCAACCCTATCAACATCGCCGCAATTATCGTATGGCAGGTAGCAGACACAGCAAAAGCAGCCTTCGCTGTTGAGTATTACCAAGAATTTGTGCAGGTACAATCGGAAGCAGCACTACGCCATATCGCTTCTTCTTACCCCTATGATAATGCCGCAGACGGCGAAGCAACCTTGCGTGGCTCCACCGAGCAAGTAGCACGCGAGCTGGCAAGTGAAGTAGCTGAACGCATCGCATTGGCAGGCTTGGAAGTCGTAGAAACACGTATTTCTACTCTCGCCTACGCTCCCGAAATTGCGCAAGCTATGCTCCAGCGCCAGCAGGCGTCCGCTGTGATCGCCGCTCGTGAAATGATCGTGGAAGGAGCCGTCAGCATGGTAGAAAACGCTCTCGACCGCCTCGAACAGCAAGAAGTCGTGGTGCTTGACGATGAATGCAAAGCCGCAATGGTCTCCAACCTGCTCGTGGTGCTCTGCTCTGATTCACGCGCAACACCCGTGGTTAATGCTGGTACGCTCTACAACTAGATCTGCCTGCCGCAGCACGTATCACAGCTAGAAATTAACCCTCACAATGGCAGACCGTAAAAACATTCTTCTGAGGCTAGACCCAGCGGTGCATGAAGCTCTCTCCCGCTGGGCCTCAGATGAGCTACGCTCTGTGAACGCTCAAATAGAGATACTTTTAAGAGAAGAGCTGAAACGGCACAATCGCCTTCCAAAATCAACTGGAGAAATTCGCAAGCCTGGCCGCCCGCGAAAATCAAACGAACGCTAAACCTGCACGGAATAGATTTTGCCC